>TARA_R110002049_G_scaffold240425_1_pt1 | contig 485369 bp, 433 predicted proteins | sample TARA_R110002049 | Tara Oceans TARA_R110002049 (sample SAMEA4396941) | marine metagenome | biome: Polar Biome; feature: [SRF] surface water layer (ENVO:00010504); material: water (ENVO:00002006), including particulate matter (ENVO:01000060) such as... | depth 5 m
TTATAGGCGATGGTCGAGACCTCCCTGTCCCTCCTATTTAAGCCTGTTGCTAAGTTTCCAAGCTAATGCTTTAAAGATTAGCTTGGAAAGAGTGTAAACCTAAGCGACGATATCTCTATTTAGTATCTGACCCTACCACGAAATCAGACTTCCCTTTAAACTAATGGATTATTCTAAATATCTTATCTTCAACTCAAGAAACAAACATACGAGCCGAGACCGCTGTAAGTAATGTTGAATCACAGAAATAGAAAGTGACTGAAACAAAAGAAATAGCATTTTTTGAACGAGTAGTTGATTTGTACAACGCATTGAATATTCCAATTGAACAAGACAGTCAATTCTCGATGAATGATTTGCTGGATATTCACCGAACCATTCCGTATAAATCGCCAATATTCAGAACGAATTATTATTCTTTTATATTCGTCAAAAACGGAAAAGGAAATTATACCACAGACGAGCAAACTTTTGAGTATGGCTCGCGAACCATTTATTTTACAAATCCCGGACACATCAAATCCTTTGAATTTCACGAACTGAAAGAAGCTTATCTAATTACCTTTAGCGAGGAGTTTTTAAAGACCAACATTCACCAAAACATTTTTAACGATTTTCCATTTCTGCTTTCCGAAACTGTACCACCACAAAACCCAAATAAGCAAGAATACACGGAAATTGAAACGATTTACCTTCAAATCCTGAATGAATACCAAGGAAGTTCATTGTATAAAGAGAAAATCATAAGCAGTTTACTTGTTGCTCTATTACTTAAAATAAAGGCTTTGTTTTGGCAAAATTATTATCCTTTAGAAGAGGGAAGCAATCAATCACGAATTGTAAAAACATTTAAAGAGAATTTAGAAAAGCACTACACCAACTTGGCTATAGGAAAAGTAGATAACGTTTTTCAACCGCAAGACTATGCCAATTTACAACAACTCAATTCGAGCTATTTCAGTCAAGTCATAAAAAGTAAGACAGGCAAATCGCCAAGTAGATGGATAAACGAACGAACAACTTCATATGCCAAGGCACTTTTGAAAAAAACATCCAAGTCCATCAAAGAGATAACCTTTGCTTTGGGTTTTGGAGAAACTGCTCATTTTAGCAATTTTTTCAAGAAACAAACTGGCTTTTCGCCTTCTGCGTACCGAAAAAAATACAAGAACTAAAAACCTCGCAACACAAGCTAAAAATTTCGCAACAAAGTAGCTTTGCGTCACTCATACCTTTGTACCATCGTTAATATAAAAAATAAAAACAATGGCAAAAATTGATTTAAGGAACAAAGTAGTATTAGTTGCAGGTGGTGCAAAAAACCTTGGTGGTTTGATAAGCAGAGAAGTTGCAAAACATGGCTCTGATGTTGTAGTTCACTATAACAGCGACAGCACAAAACAAGCTGCTGAAGAAACCCTAAAAGCTGTACAAGATTTAGGAAGAAAAGCAATTTTAATTCAAAGTGATTTGACAAAAGTCGAGAATGTTACGGCACTTTTCAAAGAAGCAAAAGATAAATTGGGACGTGTAGATGTTGCAGTAAATACTGTTGGAATGGTGTTGAAAAAACCATTTTCAGAAACCACGGAAGAGGAATTTGATACGATGTCGGCCGTTAATAGTAAATCGGCTTATTTCTTCATCCAAGAAGCTGGAAAATCATTAGAAGACAATGGAAAAATCATAACTCTTGCCACATCACTATTAGGCGCTTATACTGGTTTTTATTCCACATATGCAGGAGGAAAAGCTCCTATTGAACATTACACAAGAGCTGCGTCAAAAGAATTTGGAGAGCGTGGAATTTCTGTTAATTCTGTAGCACCTGGACCGATGGATACCCCTTTTTTCTATGGACAAGAATCACCAGAGGCAGTTGCTTACCACAAATCTGCATCGGCTTTAGGAGGATTAACAAAAATTGAGGATATCGTTCCTATAATCACATTTTTAGCGACAGAAGGTTGGTGGATAACAGGACAAACAATTTTGGCAAATGGTGGCTATACAACCAAATAGGATGCAAACTTTAACTTTATTAGCTTTGAATTTGGTTGTCTGCGTGCGGTCGAATTCAAGCATAAAGTAAGAAAACACAATGCAAGAAAATAAAAAACAACTAAGTATGGCAAGTGATAACAGTCAAAACATACAACCAGAGCAGGTTGTGATTCAATTAATAGAAGCCATGTCGGTCAACGATGCTGCAAAGATTCGCTCTCTTTTTCATAAAGATGCCAAGCAAGCCTATGGTGAAAGCGGCTCTTGGAAATCGGGTGAAGCCTTTTTTAAGTGGCTACAAAGTGACATTATTGACCGAAAAGGTCAGGTAGATACTGCTAAATTTTCTGCCGATGGAGACAAGGTGGTTGTAACGGGACAATACAGTAGTGTCGGTTATACAAATAAAGCTAACTTTTTATTTTCTGTAGAGAATGGCAAAATTAAGAGCTGGCAAATGAGGTATTAATACAGCTTGTATTGTAAAAAATAAAAACACTACGCCCAACACGGTGCATAAGCAATAGCGGTTTGAGCAGAAACTCGAACCGTTTTTTCGTTTAAATAAAGTATATTACTATCTGATATCTGAAAAGTAGTTGCTTAAAATCTGCTACTGCCCATACACCTAAACGTTGTAAGCCATATAATTAACGATGAAAAAGAATGTAATCTACTATTTCACGCTGCTAGTTTTCTTTAGCTATTTTCATGATGCTATCGCTCAAAGTAGCGATCGGAATAACTCATTGATCCTAAATAAGGCGACTCGAAACCAACTAAAGGAATATGATAGTTTTTTCATTGAAAATCATAAAAGACATATCAGTGAGTTAGTTGAACTGATTGCCATCCCGACCATGTCGATGAAACCAGAAAACAAGCCAGAACTCAAAAAAGCTGCAGACTTACTTAAAGACATGCTCCATACCATTGGTATGGAAAACACAGAAGTGTATTTCACCAATGAATTGCCAGTAGTTACTGGCACCTATACACGGAACAAAAAGCAACCCACCATCCTTTTTTATGGACATTTTGATGTGCAACCTGTCAATAAAGAACGTTGGAAAAGCGACCCATTTAGTGCAGAAATAAGAGATGAAAGGCTTTATGGAAGAGGAGCCACCGATGACAAAGGACCTATTATTGCTTTAATTAGTGCCATAGAGGGATTGATAAAGGTGGATGGCAAACTTCCTGTCAACATCAAGCTGCTATTGGATGGTGGCGAAGAAATGGGGAGTCCACATTTACCAATATGGTTAGCTTCAAATCAAGAATGGCTAAGTGACATTGATTTTGGAGTTAATGTAGATGCCATGATGAATAATGACAACCAAGGAATGATGTGGAAAGGACTCCGAGGAGCCGCAGACCTTGAAGTCACTATTACATCGGCAAATACCGATTTGCACTCGGGCATCTATGGAGGTGTTGCACCGAATGCTGCTTTAGCAGCTTCTAAAGTGATTGCTTCCCTTTGGAATAATGATGGTTCAATAGCTATTAAAGGATTTTATGATGGCCTAAGGCAATATTCTGAAAAAGAACGAAAGGAAATTGCTGCTGTTGTAGACCCAGAGCAACAAGCTAAGGATTTAAAGAAATTTGGCATCGACCAATGGATCGGAGAGAGGGAATACTCCTTTTATGAGCGTCCTTGGATTCGTTCCTCAGTAGACATTACAGGGTTTAAAGCTGGTTACATTCAAGGTAAGGCCTCTATTATACCTCACACTGCTTGGTTCAGAATGATGGCACGTACGGGGCCTGACCATGATCCTAAAGAAGTATTGCAAATGCTTAAAAAACACGTCAAAGATAGTCTCCCATGGGGATTGAAAGTGGATTTCAAAGAAACAGTGATCGGCACTGCTCCTATTTTCGATGAAAGTGATTTGGGCTTTAGAATAGGTAAAAAAGTATTAACAGACTTTTTCGGGACTCCTCCAATCATACGCTATATTGGAGGCACAGTGCCGGCCCTGTCGTCTATTCCCGATGGTGGTGGCCCAAATTTAGTTTCCATAGGCTTCCAAAGGAGTGACGAAAATTTTCATGCTGACAATGAATATATGCGTATTGAGAGTTTTAAGAAAGGTCAGCGTATATACGTGAACCTGCTTCATGCATTTGTGAATCAATTGAATGAATAAATACTACGTACAACCAGGTATATGAAATCATAGCATCCTAGAGGATGCAACGTATCATAGCCCGAGAGTAGACAATAATTACAAATAGATAATAAAAAAAGGTAACCAACTCAAAATAAGCATGAATTGTACTATAAAGAATCACATACTCTAATACTTAATAATATCGCGAGGTTTATTGATTTAACCGAGTTAGAAAAGCAAAAATACCTCTCTTTACTTACTGAAATAAAAGTAAAAAAGAAGGCATTTTTAATGCAGGCTAATGATGTTACTAAATACGAGTATTTTATAACAAAGGGTTGCTTAAAGGTTTATACATTAGATGAAGATGGTGCACAGCACATATCAATGTTTGCGGTAGAGGGTTATTGGACTGGTGATATGGCTAGTTTTATGACCAAAGAACCAACACGTTATTTTATTAAGGCTACGGAGCATTCAGAATTATTAGGTATATCTAGGACTAATTATCATTTACTTTTTCAGGAAATACCCAAATTCGAAAAGTTTTATCGCATCCTATATCAAAGGTCACTTATAAGTTATATACAACGTGCCAACCAGGGCATGTCCTTAACCGCTGAGGAAAGATATATTGAGTTCAAAAAGAAATATCCAAAAATTGTCAATAGAATTACCCAAAAAGACCTAGCGGGTTATATTGGCATTACACCAGAATTTATGAGTAAAATTATTTCTAAGGTCAACAGAATGTAAAAGTCTTAAACTAGTTCATTTTTTTTCATGTGCTTCTATGGGAATTTTGAAGCATGAAAAAAATAATACTCATTACATCTTTTCTAACAATCGGACTTGCTAACTATTTGCAAGCTCAATTTACACAAGTAGAACTGTTTTCCAGTTTTGATAAAACAGATTTTACATTATTCTCTAGCTATACAATTAATAAGAGTAAAACGCTCAGCATTAATACACTAGCTTTCTTTCAAAAATTTAGGGACGAAGAAAACCAAGTCTTTGACGAGGCAGGTGTACAACCAACGGTATTTTGGAATATTAATGAGCATATTTCAATTGGTCCATCTTTATATTACAACAGTTTTTCTGGGTATTCAGAACGTTTGTCAGCAAAGTTCACAGTAAAAAATTCACGAGTATTATTGGTTATTATTCCTACGGTAGCATATTCCGAGCAAAAGGATGCCAGCTATGCCGAAACATTTGCGCAGTTTCAGTTTAATATGCCAATAAATGATAAAGTTTCTCTTGGGTTAAACGGACAGTTTTTGGCCGTATGGGATGAATTTAAAACACATTCCAGGAGTTTTCAGCAATTAAGAGCTGGCGTATCATTCGCGGGACATCAGTTCGGTTTTGGTTTGGACTTTGACCAGTATGGCCCTATCCCAATAGAAAAATCATCTTTCGGTGTGTATTACCGAAAAACTTTATAGACAATTTTAAATCTTAAACATTATGAAACATTTAGTACAAAAACTTTTAAAAACCCATCCAAATATTGGGTTTAGCATTGCACGATTAACACTTGGTTTAGTTATGTTTCCGCATGGTGCACAGAAATTACTAGGCCTCTTTGGTGGTTATGGTTATACGGCAACTATGGAAACATTTACAACTCAGATGGGATTACCAAGCTTTGTATCATTCTCAATAATAATGATAGAATTTTTTGGTTCTATCTCACTAATTCTAGGACTCTTCAGTAGATTTTGGGCATTAGCACTCGCAGGAATGTTCATAGGCATCATTTATACGACACAGTTAGAGCATGGATTTTTCATGAATTGGTTTGGTAATCAAGCAGGTGAAGGTTACGAATATTCTCTTCTAATTATCGGTCTTGCGTCAGGCATAATAGTTAATGGTAGTGGAAAATGGTCAATTGATAATTTAATTTCTAAAAAACAGTACTAATGAAAAAAATAATCACAATAGCAGGGAGTAACAGTCAAAAATCTATCAACAAAAGTTTACTGTCCCATACAATTAGTTTATTAGAAAACGTGGAAATTATTTCAATCGACTTAAACGATTATGTTTTACCAATATATGGGGTTGATTTTGAAGCCGAAAATGGCATACCTACCGCCATTAAAAGACTAGACGAGTTATTTGATAAGGCTGATGGGTTTATAATTGCGTTAGCAGAACACAATGGGACTTACACGACGGCATTTAAAAATATAATAGACTGGTTGTCTCGAGTAAACATGAAAATATGGAGAGGAAAGTCAATGCTTTTAATGGCTGCTTCACCAGGCCGTAGAGGCGGCACAACTGTCTTACAGTCTGCAAAAGCCTATTTCCCTTTTCTTGGAGCTAAAGTAGCTTCAGATTTCTCGTTACCAAATTTCTACGATAATTTTTCAGAAGATGCAATTTCTGATAATGAATTGAAAGAAGAATTAAACAAAAAAATTATGCTCTTTGAACAGCATTTAAATAATTAATGAACTATTGCAAACAAAGTAACCGTTGTACAAGCCGTTAGTTCAGAAAACACGGAGCCATTCAAACCTCTTTAAGAGGCTTTTTTCGTGTCAAGTTAGAAGTGGAAAGTTAATTTTTCATGCTTTGTAAGGGTGCCGAAAACGTATTCTATGGTGTTTTCCACAAATGCCATTAAACCAAGTTGCCCTGCCCCGCTCTTTGAACGTTTTTCAATGAATTTCAGGTATTCTTTAATGTTGTAGGCGATTACCGAGAGCTGCATGCACTTATTGCCCTGTTCCAGCCCGATGGTATTTATTTTCCGTAGCCCCATGAACAACGGGTAAAGAAAGTCCAGTTCAAATGCAGCTTTCAAGCACCTGTAAAAATTGTCCTTGGGGATCCGTTCGCTAAATTGGAAACTGGCGAACGGTTTTTCCTGATAGTCCTTTTTTCCCTACTTACCTAAAGTTACGATCGTTATCCAGATCGGCAATGATCCACAAAGACTTTTTCGTTAACTTGTGCAACAGGCACACCGTGTATAGTTAATGATCCTAAGGTGCGTTTATGACTAATTGTCCGTAAAATTATATTATGAATAGCATTAAAAAAGTAACGATATTGATAATATGCTTGTTCGGTTTTTTTGAGTTATTCCCTCAAGAGTTTAACTATTCAAACAACAGATTTGCTATTAGTTTTGATGGTAATAGCGCCCCTGATAATCAATATAAATGGCCTACGGGAGACCCCGATGATTGGGGGGCACTGGTAGCTTCTTGTGCCATTATAGCTAAAGTAGGATTGCAGGATAAACTTGTACATTGTTCTTACAATAATTTTATTGACGCCCCTGCCGGACCTGATGATAAAAATCAACTAAAAATTAGCGCTGACGGGTGTATTTCCCGATGGGGATTCGACAAAAATGTTTTTTTTGATGTTACTACCCAACTAAACAAGGCAAGGGCAAGTTTAGCAACAGAGATGGGGAAATCAACCGCCCAAGATCCATTGTATTTTTTACATGCTGGCCTCTCGGAATTTTTATACCAGGTAGTAGAAGAGGTAATTTCTCAAGGAAAAATTGAGGCGCTCAATCATGTTTATCTTTTATCACATAGTACGTTCAATGAAAACGAGACTCGCAGAGATTATCATCATACTTGGAAAAATATACAAGACCTGTGTGGTAATCGCATTAAATACAAAAAGATCCAAGACCAGAATGACAAACATAACCCTAATAATCTATGGCATTCCATGGATGACTTTTCAGTTTGGTACTGGATGAGAGACCACAAAGACCTAAACATTAGATGGATGTATACACGTATACAGGCACATAGTATGGGACATGCTGATATTTCAGATTGTGGTTTAATTTATTATTTACTTATAGGTGACGACAATGGAAACCCACAAAAATTCAAAAACTTTATTGGTGATGGGATATCCATTAATTAAAACAGAAATCAACATGCCCACAGTAAAAAATTTAATAACGGATTCGATGGGTTTTCCAAGGTTAGCTTCACGCCCAATTATCCTTTCTTTTCAGACAGATAACGGCACTTAAATCTATTACCAAACTTGCGCCAACCATTTTAGGCACACTAACTACAACAATGCATGGTAAGCGGACTACAAAATAATCCCAAGCGAATCTTTCTACTAGATGGTATAGGTGCAATTATTTCTATTCTTATGCTGGGCATAGTTTTAGTCAATCTAGAACCCTATTTCGGAATACCAAAAAATGTACTTTACATACTTGCTACTCTTCCTATATTTTTCTTAATATATGACCTCTATTGTTATTGTAGGCAAATCGTTAATAAATGTAGTATTCGCATCATTGCGCTTACCAATTTGCTCTATTGTTTTCTATCGCTAGTTTTGACCATTTTACACTTTAGTAAAATCACTATTCTAGGTTGGTTATACATTATTATTGAAATCATAATCGTGGTTGTTGTAGCAATTATAGAGCTTAAGCTGTCTGCGGAAATAATCAACACTCGAATTTCAAATGAATAGAATCATCAAAGAAGCACATTAAAAACAACCGAACTTTGAAGTTTGCAGAATTTGGGCCAAATTCACGGTATCCGACCATGTATTGTCATGATCTAAACTTACCCGTTTTATAGGTTGAAGGTTAAAGTAAAAAGCCTAGCGATATTTTCTACAAGTTTTAATTTGGAGAACAATAACCTAAAACATCTATAGCCATGAAAACATACAAACTACAACTTGGAGTTGGATTTTACGGCGAATGTCGTAGATAACAAGAGACGCTTTTGGTCGTTCAACCGAATCAATTTCTGAGCGCTACTATTCCAATTGAAAAGACGCCCAGACGGGCTTATGGTCAGACAAAGGTTTTTCTAATTCTATAATCTCAGCTTGTAGGGCGTTCATTTTTGAAGGATCATAAAAGATATGGTCAATCACACGACCAATCCGCTTTTTATTACCAACCATAGACCTCAAGGAATCGTAAGGCATACCAACATTTTCTCCAGCAAGTTTATACCCTATACCCTTAAACATTTCATGATACATGTTCATAGTGTCCACTTTGCTGGGCACAAAATTGAAGTCTCCGGCGACAACGGCTGTTTCATTGTCTCGATGCGTCTTTAGATGTTCGACAAAAGTTTGAATCTTATGGGTGGTCTCATCAATATGGGCCTGATCACGCCATCCGAAGGGAAAGTGGACAGAATACAAGCTTATTTCCTGCCCCCCTATTTTCGTTTTGGCTTTGACCGCAGTGTGTAACGTGTCTCCCATTAAAACTTCCGTGATATCATACAATGGGGTTTTTGATAAAATGGCTTTGTATTTGTCATCATGTCCCGCTGTAGTGTATTTTCCCAAAATCACATATTCCAGGTCCATTTCCTTGCCTACTTGGCTAGCCCAGTCCCCACCGGGAACCTCAGACATACACACCACATGAAATCCGAAGGAACGCAACATTTTTCCAATTTCCTTTGCAGAGCCTTTGTCACCATACTGCACGTTATAGGCTGCCACCTTTAAGTTTATTTGAGTTTTCTCCCTAGAATTTTCGCTGAAGGATAAAAGTAGTATGAGGCAAACAAAGGCGGTCGCTATTAGCATAGCTTGAAAAGCTCCGTGTTTTAACGGATTTATCTTTTTATTATTTATAAAATTCATTGTACATGATTTTAAATCAGTTTGTATTTGTTAGTATCGGAAACATGGTTTACCCATAACCTTCATACTTACCGATAAAGTTAATGCGTTGATATGGAAGTACTCGCTATTTACTGTATTAGCACTTCGATAATTGCCTGATTTACGAAGCATTGTTCCTACCTACTTTTAAAATGATATAGCCCGATAAAATTGATCTAAGCCCTTTTCTTAAAAATCATTCAGGGAGTGCCCAGATCATATAAAACAAATTAGTCAAGGGGGAATATGGTTACCTATTCTTCCCTTGACTAACATAACCATCTCGTTCTTTAATTTATCCAATCAGGATTTTGTACGAGTACACCATCAGAATTATCAATATCGGTTTGATATAAGGGTTGGTAATAATTTTTGGGACTAGTCCAAATTTTTCTCCCTACATCACTAGGAATCATTTTTTCTGGCCTCGCCAAGAATTCTTCCAAGTCATAAATTCCTGCCTTGTGCCATCTAAGTAAATTCTGATAACGAAAATTTTCTCCCGCAAGTTCAACCCTTGTTTCATGAATCAGGTCATTTATATCGGCTCCAGATACTGGTTCAAGACCGGTTCTAAGGCGAACTGCATTGATTAAATCGTCACCAGCTCCTGCACCATTCAATCGAATTTGTGCCTCCGCTACCAACAAATAGGTATCTGCCGCTCGCAAAAATGGAATATTCAGACCATGGTTAAAATTTCCAGATTCTGTCCAATCCATATATTTAAAATAGCTATGGCCGGTATTGGTTAAATCGGAGGTGTGTTCAACCAACCCCAGGGAACCTTGAAGGGCGAACTCTCCATCTGAAATAATCGTTACACTTTTTCTAATGTCCCCTTCTTCAAACTCGTTTACCAAATCGTCTAAAGGTTCTTGAAACCCATACATCCCCCACGGTCTGGGGCCCCTATGCTTCGACATTATATTTTGGTTTATCCACTCCAAATCATTCATCATAATAAAAAGGTTCTCCTTCAAATATTGATTGCCTTCTCGAAAAAGGGATAGATAATCATCTGCTAAGGGATAATTGTCTACTACATTTTGACCGGCCGATATAGCCTTGGTCAAAAACTCCGTGTTGCTATACTCTTCGGCCCTGTGCATGTATATAGACGTCATTACGGCCCAGGCTGCACCTTTGCCAACACTACCCGCAACATTATCCATAGGAAGAAGATCAACAGCTTTTTCTAAATCAGATAGAATAAAATCGCTCAATACCTCTGGAGACTCACATTTCGGTATATTATATTCATTGGTCAAAACATTTTCTTCGGTTATAATGGGAACCTGCCCGTGAATAAGATATAAACGGTAATAGGCGTATGCACGTAGAAAATAGGCCTGCCCCATAATAGAATTATAGGAAGCATCACCTATCGCTCCTAAATCTTTTACTTTTGGACCATTGATCAGTATGCCATTGGCGCTACTGATCACTTCATATTTATACCGGTAGGTATCTCTTAATTTATAGTTCGATGGATTGGTGTTAAAGGTTTCAATCTCTTCGTCTTCGGCATGATCACCTGCTCTCCAATGATCATCGCCCTGATTGTCGAAAAATAAATCGTGCATACCCAAGGCCCGTGTAGCCCACTGCCCATAAGCACCTGCCAATGCATCTACCATGTCGGCTTCGGTAGTCCAATAATCTTGATCGGTTCGCTTACCTACCAAATCTTGTTCCAATATATCATCACATGAAGCTGCCATGATTACCGCAAATAATATAATTATATAGTTTTTCATCGTTACTTTGTTTTAAAATTAAAAGGTAATGTTAGCCCCAAATACGACGCTTTTAGACTGAGGATAATTGTTATAAATTACACCACGTGCCAAATTACCAGTCCCACTTTCTTCGGGGTCTACCCCATCAAATTTAGTAAAGGTCAACAGGTTGCGTCCTGAAATATAAAACTTCATATTACTGACACCTATTTGATCTGTAATGGTTTGGGGAATCGTGTAACCCAAAACAACATCCTTCATTCTTAGATAATTACCACTCTTCAAACCCAGTTCGGAAACCCTATAATTATCATTCGCACGAATTGTGGACATTCTAGGATAGGTGTTCGTTGTTCCTTCGCCGGTCCATCGTTGGTAGGCCACAGCATCCATATTGGCACTTTGTGTTGGGTCAATTCCGCGCATCATCATAGCATCATATAGCTCATGGCCAAATGCACCACTGAACACAGCAGAAAAGTCAAACCCTTTGTAATTCAAATCTGCATGGAAGCCCAGCAGTAGGTTGGGGTTGGCGTCTCCAATATGTACCCTATCCTGTTCATCGACAATATTATCGCCATTGACATCTACAAAACGAACATCCCCTGGAGTAATATCCGTTTTACGTGGATCACTTGAAATGTTGGAATCATTGTCAATTTCTGTTTGGTTTTGATAGATCCCATCGGTCTTCCAACCATAGAATGAGCTAATTGGCTCACCTTCATAAGTTCTCGTTTGATCTCCTCCAGAAATAAATTTGCTAGAACCATAAAGTTTGGTAACCTCGTTTTTGATTAGGGTAGCGTTTACCCCCAATTCAAAATTAAAATCCCCAACTGTTCCTGCATAAGATGGCTCTATTTCGAATCCTGAGTTATGCATCTCTCCAATATTGGAATCTGGTATTGCCACCAAACCTGCGGTACCCAAACCTGGTAACGGAATCAACATATCAGAAGTTAACCTATCGAAGTAGGCGACATCCAAATTAAATTTATCATTAAATAGACCTAGTTCCAATAAGATATTTAAAGCACTTGTAGTTTCCCAAGTAATATCCGGATTGGCAAAAGATGCCAAACGGGTTCCCGTTAAATTGGTGTCGTTCAATATATACTCTGTGTCTTTATTATAAACGTTCAGATACTGGAACGCACTCACATTTTGATTACCAAGCTGCCCCCAGCCCATGTTCAATTTCATATTGGAAATTGTTGGGTGATCTTCCAAAAAGCTCTCATTGGAAATTCTCCATCCACCTGAAATTGAAGGAAAATACCCCCAACGGTTGCCCTCAGCAAATCTTGAAGAACCATCGGCCCTGAAAATTCCCGACACATAATATTTGTTATTGTAATTATAGGTACCTCTTACAAAGGCAGACGCCAGACCTGTGGCCAAATAGTCATTTCCGCCGCCTTTTATAATAGAAGCATTGTCCATAACCAATTGGTTTTTCTCTACAGAGGCAAAACCCTCTCCCGACATATTCATAAAATGACCCTTATCTACTTGTCCTGACACCCCAAGTACCGCACCTATGTTATGCGATCCTGAGGTCATTTTGTAGCTTGTAAACAATTCGCCTAAAGTTACTGTGGTTTCATCAGTATTGATTCTTAGAATCGGCAGGTTTTCAGTTCTGGACTGATCTGGGGTTATGTCTTGAAATGCTTCATATTTCGACGTTGATTTTTGATAAGATGCCCTAGCTGTAAGCGTTAAAGCATCGGTAAAATCATAATCGGCTTTCATACTCACCAGCGTATTGAACTTGTACCTATGCCTCCACTCTTCTTTAGCTTTATATACGGGGTTCCACATGTCTCCCAATTGGGTAGAGGCCTTTCCTGAGCCATAACTGCCGTCTTCATATAACACTGGAATGGCTGGCATAAATCTATAGGAAGAATAAATAGTTTGAGATGTTCCCGTTGCCCCGTCATCTTGAGTCAGCAAGGTGTGATTGTTCGTTATTCTTATGTTTTCTTCAATTCTAAAACGATCGGATATTTTCTGAGTACCCCTCAAAGAAATTCCCAGGCGTTTGAAATAGGTATTTATCTGGGTTCCTTCTTCATCCCTATAAAAAATATTGGCATTAATAGTCGATTTTTCAGAACCTCCACTAATGTTCATATTGTAATCTTGAAAAACGCCATCCCTGAACATTTCTTCCTGCCAATCCGTTCTAGTCTGATTGTAGTACTCATCTGCCCATGGCGAATTTGGATCAATAGGGAGACCGTCCATAATGTACCTTTCCCTTTTTAACTCATAGAGCTGTTCGGCAGTGGTTACATCGTATTTTTTAATTACACTGTTGAAGCCAGTGGAAGCATTAAGCCTTACCGTTGTTTTCTCATTAAATTTAGCGTTATTCGTTGTAATCAAAACAACACCATTGGCAGCACGAGTACCATATATGGCACCTGATGCCGCATCTTTTAATATCTCTACAGATTGTATTTCAGAAGAAGCTAGTTGCCCTAGAACATCTGAAGATACCGGCACTCCATCTAAGACTATCAGTGGTTGAGAGTTGTTTATAGTGCCAACTCCCCTGATTCTAATACTGGGCGTACTTCCAGGGGTACCTGAATTTACAAACTCAACGCCCGATGCCCTCCCCTGAAGTGCCATCGCGGCATTTGAGGCCGTAGAAGCTTGAAAGTCCTTTCCGTTTATCCGAGAGATAGAAGAAGTTATCTCACTCTTTTTCTGAGTTCCGTAACCCACAACAACTACATCGTCTAATTGGGTTGCATCTATAGGTAGAATGGTATTTATGATGGTCTGGCCATTCGCCATTACTTCGACTGTTTTATAACCCAAATAACTAAAAACAATTATACTATTAGAATCGACTTCAATAGCATATTTGCCGTCGAAATCTGTAACGGTTCCTATAGAGGTTCCCTTAACAACAACACTGGCCCCTGGCAGTGGCACACCATTATCGTCGCTTACGACACCAGTCACGACTGTCGATTGAGCATTTAGCGTGAAAATAGTATTCACGGTGTCTTTGGCAGACATGAGATGAATTTCCGATACAAATAGCAAAGCGCATAAGAATAAACTTCGTGCCCTAGGCATGTGTATTAATTTCGTTTTTATTTTCATTTTCTTTAAAGTTCTTAGGTTGATTATTTTCTTTATTAAATTCTTGAATTGGCGTTGTATGCAAAGTAATGTTCCACGCTCGTTACAAATGATGATTTTGGGTCTATATAATGCGTAAATGAGCACTTTTTGATGTAGTTTCAAAATTGTTCTGCTCTTCTATTCATACCATAAATCCACTGCTACTTTTACTTGAAATAGTGATGTTACTATTGACGATAACCAGTTTATCCAACAGGCATACGCAAGCACTTCGTCATGAAACATCATGACAAGTCTTACATGCTTAAACGAAAAAAGTGTGGTTCTAAAATTGGTGTAAACCGCAACTGGGGTGGCAAACCCAAAATGCTACTGAAGTTTTTTCATATATTTGTAGTGCTTAAGGTGGTTAGACATTGTTTTAATCGCTTTTTATGGTTTCGGGAAATGCTTACACATTTCCCGATTTTTTTAGCGAATGTAATTTACTTGTTAATTTTTTTAAATATATGAATTATTTATTAACAAATAGTTAATAATTTTAACTTCCATATTTAGCTAGGCATGTATAGTACTTATAAAAGGGCAGTTTAAAAATTACATGTTTTGATGAAATGGCGTACAATACGTGGTAACATCTAAATTAAATAGCTGCTTTATTAACTTCTATTTTTATAGCGAATTCTAAAGCGTAGTTATCCGATTTTTTCTAAACCTTTCAGCGGTTCGTTGTTAGAAAGGTGATTTATCATGATCGCTATCGCCCAGTTTTGTAAACATGCCTCCCAAAACACAAATACACTTCACAGATTCTGAATGGAATGGAAATCGCTTTGGATTTGATGAAAATGACATTATATGGAAAACAGGTACCGAAATTATTAACGCAGGTTCTATTATTAACTTTACAAATTTAGATTCGAATACCATTGTTACTAATGGAACGGTATTCGGCGCTATGAAGTTATCAAGGAAGCACGACGCCATTTTTGCTTACTTGGGCAATAAAAGAATGCCCATTAAATTTTTAGCCGCAATAGCAAACAATAAATTAGGGTTTGGCACCTTAACGAATACAGGCTTAGTTAATGGAAAAACTGCAATCACATTCCAAAAAGAAAAGTAGTTCGAAAAATAGCCCTCCTCCTTTAATTCATAATTACATTTGTTGAATGAGCAGGGGCACCTAAGCTTTAAAATGTCGCTCTCCCTGCTATTACTTATTTAGAATGTCTTGTCCTTCATTTTTCTCCAATTCATAGGCATACGAAAGATAGTAGTTTCTCGCAGGAGCATTTATTTGTTGCGCTGCCAATGACCTTAACAACTTTACCTTGATTGTGATGACTCTTGATGTCTCATAGTCTGTTTGAAGCAGATGGTCGGCCAGTTGCAATCCCCATTGATAATCACCATCCTTTACCGATGTACTTAGTTTCTCAAATAGCTTCTTCTTCCCCCCTGCAAGTGCAATGATATGTTTCGCCTCTTGTGGTGAAGAAAGCGGGTAGAGATTTGTTGGGTTTCCATCAAACCAACCGACGTAGTGAAGAAATACAGAACGAACTCCCCAAGGCACCGAACCGTAAAATTCCTGTAAGTTCGGCTGATTAATTAGTGAATCGGGCAACCTAACATGATCAACCGTTTGTTGAAGTGTATATCCCTTGTTCATGGCATCTATCGTTTGCTGATAAACGCTTAAAATAGCTGTTGCGTAATTTTTTAGGTTACGATGGACCTTTGCTTTTCCCGATAATGGTCGTGTGTGGCCGGGCACGAGGTACTCCACAGGCAAAGTACTCATTTGTTGTATCGATTCACCCCATGATTTGACATCTCTGTATTGTGAACCTCGAATGGCATAAAGGTTGGGGAATGACTTGTAGTAATTATCACCCGTAAATAAGGTTTTCAACTCGGGAGTCCATACAAAAAGCTCGTCATTTGTTTCCCCGTCCGCGGCATGCAACTCAATATCGATGCCTGCCAATTCAACTTTCATAGAATCTTTAAATAGCGTGTTTGGTTTAATATACCCCTCTCCAGCCCTGTCTTTTGAAGTGATACCGGGTGCCACGCCTCTATTAATTATATCCTTTACGGGTAAATCTCGTCCAAATTGCCGTCCGTTACGCTTCTTTAAAATAGCTTCTACGGGCGAATGTTCCTGAAGCTCGTCTTTAAACCCTTCTCTTGCGATTATCGTAACATCTTCACTATTTCGAATAAAAGCCGAAGAACCACCGGTATGATCCAAATGGCCATGGGTGTAAATGAGCGCCTTTACAGGTTTGCCGCTTATTTTATTGAACTCTTGCGCGACCTTTTCCGCAGCACCCAAGGCGCGAAGTGCATCGATTATCACCACTCCTTCTTCCCCTATGATCATGGAAGCATTTGAACCATCATATCCGACTGCTACATACACGCTTTCATTCAATTTGATGATTTCAGGAGTAAATTCGGAACTTTGGGCTTTTAATTTGGTAATATTCGGATGTTCTTTTTCCTGTTCCTGGGATGCAATTTCGTCAGGGGGATTTTTACACCCCTGCAAATAAATAATTGCCGACAGAAGCATTAAGGCTTTTAGGATTGACCTATGTCGCAAAGCACCACACGTATCAATATTAGTTAGTTTATTTCTATTAATCTCCATAATTTTATAGTTCTTATATTTTGCAATTGCTTCTTTACTTCTTCCACAACGGTCGAACCATATCAGTAGGACTCCCAATGGCGCGACGCTTCCTATTTCCCTCGTTCGATCGTCTTATTCGAGTCCCCTTTTATTCGGATTCCAAAACGGTTTAGTTTTTATTTGTTTGGTTTCCCAATGAAGCTCTTTTCTAAGGTAATGATTTAGTGCAACACATATTCTGCTATCCCCACCAATGTAAGCCATTTTTTTACCCGTCATTTTGGGTACTATTTCGTTTACCTTAGCAATAATATCAGGGTAAGGGTTTGTGGCCATTTCATAAAAATCAAATGGCGTTGTACCATCAACATCAGAAAACAGTTCACTCTTTTTTTGGCTATAGATGATGCTTTTCATTTTCCGGTCTCGGGGAACATTGCGATGAATCATATACAGATGAGACAACGCCGATACATCACCGATCATCAAGTAACTATCTGCCGAATCATCTACCAAAAAATTTCCTTTCTTCCATTTGAAATAAACCTTATCCCCGACTTTACAATGCGTCGCCCATTTGGCGCCAATACCATTACTATGGGTAGCTACGGCCAGATCTAAATAACCTTCGGCTTGGTTAATGTTCCAAACGCTGTAACTTCTTATTTTTTCTTTTAAAGAAAGTTCTCTATCGTTTAGTCCAACTCCCACTCGTAAAAAATACCCCGGTACAAAATCAGCTTTATGTATACTATCGCTTCGCAAACGAATTTTCCAGACGGCTTCTGAAAGCCTTGTTCTTTCTTCAATTATTGTTTCTTGAAGTACAACTTTCTTTATTATATTTTCAATAAGCCCCATTTATTAATTTTCGTAAAAGATTCATATGTATTGTGACTTTTAACCAAATTTGCCCTTACGCCCTTCTTCTTTCATCGATAAAAAAAACCAACTATTCTTGAGCTTTGATTTCTTGAACCATTTCAAGCGGGGTTTTATGCGCTCTTCCTGCGGCCTTTGCAAAATCAGAATGTACATCGTTCGCACCTATATTGATCCCTTCATAGATACCTGCTATTATGGTTCCCAAAAAGTCACCTAAGGCTTCTTTTCGCTCCTTTTCATATACTTCGACCGAAACCGCTTCGTAAGTCAGGTTTGTATGGTACACCTGATTGATAAGGGCAGCTAATTCTGCTTGGCTAATGGCCTCACCAACCAGGTTATAAATCTGCCCGTTATTTCCTTCATCGAGCAGCATTTGTGCATAGGCATAACCCAATTCTTCTCTACTGGTGTACGCACATTTTCCGTCTCCGGCACAATTACGAATACCACCCTCTTTAACATAGTTTTCAATATACTCGAGATCCGGTTCGATATAAATGCCATTTCTACCAATGACCCATTGCATACCGTATTCCTGAACATCTTTTTCGGTCTGTCGATTGCTTTTTACTACCGGACTAAATGCTGTTTCGCTATCATTTCCCACTATACTGGTGTACACGATTTTTTTAACACCATTTTGCTCTGCAGCCGCTATAACATTTCTATGTTGCTGAATTCTTTTTTGAGGGTCGTCCATACCTGAAACCAAAAGCACAGCATCGATTCCCTGTAGAGCTTTATCAAAATCATGGCGATTGTTGTAATCTCCTTGCCTAATTTCGACTCCGAGATGATTTGCTTTTTCAGGTGTTCGCGCAATTCCAACAATATTTTGGTTTCCGATTTTTTTAATAAGATGTTTTATAATTGAAGCACCTAATTTTCCACTTGCCGATGTTACCGCTATTCTCATATTACGTTGATTTAATAACTTTAAAATTAAGTTGTTACTGCTTTTTCTTTTCGCAATGTCACTAATTTATCTTTTATATATGGTATTCTAATGATAAGGCCCAAGCCTACGATCATGGCATAAACAATCCATGTTTTATCTAAAATTGCCACGTGCAGAAGACTCATAAAAATGGTAAAAGTGGAACCAAAGGTTAGTGACGACTTCTATATCAAAGGCGTATACCAAAATAGCCTTAGCTTTCCCATTACATACATATTTCAAGAAACCAATATGCTTCTTGTTGCCAACAGGGGGTGTCAGGAATCCATTATCTATGAAAAAAAAATCTTACGAAGCCATAGCAACCATCATGGCATCCAAAATACGTTTTCTATTCATCCCTATTTTGCCATTCGTATAATTCCCCAGCATATGTGGTTATAATGTTGATTTAAAGTTATTCAGGAATCTTCAGGTGATCGATAATACCACTTCTAAATACCGTTTTTAACGTTCTTTCGGGCTTGTTTTCATAACCGATTATAATGGAACTATGTACAATCATTTTCTCAAAATCAAAAACAATGGTCAAATAGTCCTTTATTCCTGTTTCGTGCCAATTGACCAAATAAAGATTCTCACCAATTTTAAGGGAGCGGTATGGAATATCTTGATTTCCATTTCCCTTTGCGGGTCCGGCAACCCACTCATATTTGGCTAGGCCGTCATTAAATTCCATATGTATTGCCGTAGCATTTTGATACTGAAAATTCAAGGTGTAACCGTCTAGGAAATGTTCAGGTTCCCCAAATTGAAATTTATTTTCTTCCGTTGTGCTGCTTTGCCCAAAACTATGCCCAACACTGAATAGTACAAGGCAAATAAATGCAGCTAATTTTGTTTTCATTATCTATGACTTTAAAGTTGGGTACAAAATTGGCACTATCTCCGATGACCGGGTAGGTTAATCTTCGATAAATAATGGTAAATATGGGAACATAGTGTCTACACCCCTATTTTGATCAGTATTCATGTAGCTCCCTTTCACCGAAAGCTCGGTCTAACAACAAATCTCATTATATTTTGCTATCTTTAGGATGCATAACAAACTATGTTCAACTATTTCCTGGAATATGAAACCAACCAATGTACTGCCTATTCTGATTTTGTTTATTGGTTTAACAATTACCTCCTGTGAATTTAATATTAACAAAGTCGATAAATCAGCCGATAAATATTCCTCTGAACTAAAGGAAGATAACATCCCTAAAAAATTTAGAATTAGTAAAACTGAATTATTGGGTAAGTGGGTACAAACAGGTACTACGGAAATTCAGAGAAAAAAAACCGCACTACATATTATGAGTATTAATTTTAAGGAGGATTTAAAAGCTGACATGCTATTGTCCGATTCATTGGGAACTAGAACGGTTATAGGTGATTGGGACAATAAGGATTCCGAGTATTCGATGAAAATTGGGGATAATTTGGGCGGCGATGTAAAGCTAACGTTTGGCGTACTGCTTAAATATTTTCGAGACAGTCAAAGAATGAATATAATTACACTTACCGAAGAGTTAAATAACGGAAAGATACTGCTCAAATCGCCCGGAGGTGTAATTTTTGAAAAAGAGTAAAAATCCGAATAATATACTATGCCCACTCTTGCAAAACCTAGGAACAATTTCTTTCCGCCACAAACTCAAGCTTAACGTACGATTGGGCGCTGTAAACGAAACGACTATAGCCCCGTTTTAAATTGTTTTGGTGTAGTGTTTGTATGTTTTTTGAAGAATTTAGTAAAATTTGTTACTTCATCGAAACCCACTGCATATCCTATTTCCTTTAAACTATAGTTGGTGCTTGCAATGGCTCTTTTTGTCTCAAGGATGACAAAATCATCAATAAAATGCTTGGCCGTATTCAGGGTAAATTCTTTGACAATTCGATTCAAATGCTTTGAAGAAACCAGTAGCTTATCTGCATAATCCTTGACATTTCGTGTAGTGACATAGTTTTTTTCCACCAAATTTTTAAATTCGAGAAACAAGGGATAATATTTACTTTGTTTTGGTGGGGCAACAGTCTGAGAAAGGCGTTCTAGTCTAAGCAAATATAATTCAAGCATTGCAGCCACGATATTTTTTTGGGCATAGGTGTTTTCCATCGCAAGTTCAATTTTTAGTTGCTCAATAAACGGCTCGTTAAAATTAATTCCGTCAACGGCAGCTTTCGATATATGGTAATTGTAAAGATGGGATATAAACTCGATGGATGATTTTGAAAAATAGTTTAACACAAACTCTTCGGTAAACACAATAAGGAATCCATCGTAACTCGGATTCTCTTCAAATGCATGTACTTGCCCTTTCGCTATTTTTAATACTGTACCTTTTTTTAAAGAATACTCACTAAGGTCAACGTGATGACTTCCTTCACCTTCTGTAACAACCAACAATGCAAAAAAGCCAAGTCTATGAGGTTTATTAGGATTATGGTCTAAACCTTCCTTTATTTTAACGAATAAGTCATTCAGATTAATAAATTCGAACTCCCTTTCGTTTTTTTCACCTTGAAATGATATGGTGGGTATGTTATTCAATTCGATACGGTTTAAGCAGCTACTAAACTAGGGCTATAATTTGACTAAGATACAGCGATATTTGATGCATAGCGCATGCCTAGTCCCATCATATTCACAGGGAAGGTGCTTACAAATCACCCGAAGACTTTCAAAACTTGGTTCGAAACATTCTTATACTAACTTTTCAATTCTTAAAAACGTGAACATCACAGTACCGTTTAAAAACCCAGAGGTTTTTTTTAGGTCATAGACCAAACTGGTTTCGGAAATTATCGTACTACCCGAAATAGTAATGCTATCCACCCAAAAAATGAATTATTTAAAGATATTCCGAATAACCAGTCCGTTGTCATCTTATGGTTGGCTGGCTTTCCGAAAGATAAATATGCTCTAAATCATGATAACGGCCATGCATTAAATATAGCACTCAAAAATGGAAGTTGAAAAAAACGGAAAGCGGAAAACGCTGGTTTTAGTTTTAAATATACTCCGTACCTTGTTGTATGATTATTAAGTGGTTTGTTAACCTTTTTAATTAGAAAAAGAAAAAACGACCTACCAAATAACGTCTAAAAAATAGCTAGACAACATAAAAAACAAAACTTACGGTAAGGTATCAAGGTCAAAAGAATAAATATTGCCCAAGTCATCGGAGAAAAATATAAGTTTAGTTTCATCGGGTAAAAAACTAGCCTTACTCGAAGTAGCATCCCCGTTTTTCCCATTTATCCGGGTCTTTAATTGAATGCGCTCTTTAAACTCCCAACCACCTTTCTTCTTTATAATTTCATTGACTGAAATAAAATATCGATTGCTCTCTCGATTTCTGACTGAATGTACTTCGTATATTTTCCCAGATTCAACGTGATTAATAATGGGGCGGCTAGGACTTCTTTCCCTAGTAAGGTTTTCGTATGGAATATTGGTCCATTTACCCTGTACGTCCCGTACTCGAAAGACAAACTGAGGTTGATCGATTTCGTCAACACTATTTTTGGTGACCATGGCCATTTCCCCATTTTTAAACATCGTAGCATTCAAGTGATCATCTGCATTATTATCGCCCTGCTGAACAACTACAACCGATGACCACTCGTTAGGGGCATCCCCATCATAGTGAATTCGTTCATTAATCGATTCCGTATTTTGGTTCGACCAGAAAACCGAAACTTGATTTTTCAGCCGAACGATTAAAGAGATATCGTCTTTGTTGATGTTATCTGCCAGCGTAAATGGCTCTGACCAATCTCTTCCGTTAGAAGAATGCCAAACCATAATTTTTTCATTTAGGTCAGCGCAGACCCAATATTGATTTTTTAAATCTTGGGTAATAGTAGCAGTTTCCATAGCATGACAGTTAGGAGGAATGGGAAGATGAACTTGCGACTGATGTTCATATTGACCGCTATGTTCGGAATGTGCTATTTGCACTACACTTAAAACACATTCACCAACTAAAACTATATGCGCCTCGTCACCCCTGCTCCACACATCTGCCTTACTCGGTAAACCATGCCACGCTCTATTAACGGTAGATTGGCTTGTCCACCCAAAAGTATCTTTTTTCAATAATTTAGGGCCGTCTACATCACCCACTACGAGCCATTGCCCATGATTCGTCGTCCATGATTTTGATTGAGGTTTGTCCGCAGTAGCATCTCCATAATTAACTTTGAAGATAGGGTCTAAATAAATTTCAGGTGTTTTGGTCATTTGAGCAAATGCCCCATAGCTGCTCACCAAAAGAAAAAAAAGTGAAGAAAATAGAAGTAAAATAGTTTTTAGCTTCATAAAGTTATTCATTTGATAGCGAAATTAACCTTTTAACTTGGGAGCTCGATGAAAGTAAGTTTTTTTGAATTTAAATAAAGCCATCGAATTATTTAAATCAGAGTGAATGGTATGGCATCGTGTCATTACGAACATTGACTCGATTTGCCTAAGGAAAAACAAGCAGTCACATAAATTATAGGCCTTTATTTGCTCTGCATTTACTAAATTTAGATGTTGAAATGTGCAGCAAAACACATTTGACAAGTTCAAATTAGGTTGAATCGGTTCGCTGAAATTGCCTGACACAAAAATAAAACGCGACAAACAGCGACCATACCATGTCTGAAAAACGAAACGCACGCCTGCTCTCCCTTGATACATTAAGAGGATTCGATATGCTTTTTATCGCTGGGGGCGGAACCTTTATAACGCTATTGCGGGGCAAGACTGAAATGCCATGGGTCGATGCAATGGCCAATCAACTAGAACATGTGCCCTGGAACGGTTTTGTTTTCTATGATTTTATTTTTCCTTTATTCTTGTTCATTACGGGAGTATCCCTTACGTTTTCGCTCAGCAAGGGAGTTTCGGTGGGCGTTCCCAAAAAGGTCCTGTATAAAAAAGTGTTTTGGCGAATGGTCATACTTATTCTCTTGGGAATCCTTTACAAGAACAGTCCTTTCCCATTTTTTGAACCTTCCAAAATACGGATGGGGAGTGTTTTAGGGCGTATCGGTATTGCTAGTTTTATCACGGGTTTGCTCTACCTTAATTTTTCCCTTGTAAAACGAGTATACTGGATCGCGGGTATCCTTTTAAGCTACTACGCCCTCCTATTCTTGGTGCCGGTACCTGGTTATGGCTCGGGTGACTTATCGTTCGAAGGTAATTTAGTGGGTTGGTTCGACCGCACTTTTTTACCCGGCCGCCTTCATCAAGTTACCTACGATGAACTCGGCATATTGACCACTTTTCCCGCCATCTGTATTTCTATTTTTGGAAGCATTGCAGGAGAAATACTTAGAAGTAAATCCACAGAAAATAAAAAAACAATAACACTGGTAGTGATCGGCATATTATGTGTTGCCATTGGTTTGTTATGGAACCTTCATTTTCCGATAAACAAACGCCTTTGGTCAAGTTCTTTTATAGTATTTACGAGCGGACTCGGTTTTTTGACATTGGCAGTTTTCTATTGGATCATCGATGTAAAGGGCTATCAAAAATGGACATTCTTTTTTAAAGTAATCGGCTTGAATTCCCTCGTAATTTATTTTGCCTACCGGTTTATAAGTTTCTCTCATACCTCGGAAAAATTGTTAGCTGGCCTCTATGCCCCCCTTGCCGAGAAATGGCACGAAGTAGTCGTAGCCTTGGGTGCGCTGGTCTTAGTATGGCTGCTACTATTTATACTATACAAGAAAAAAATATTTATAAAAGTTTAAAATGGTTTAGAAAACCCTCTTTTTGACACAAGTATTTAAATTATTAAAGTACCAAAAAAAGCACTTATAAGCATAAGAAAAAAAGTATGATCCGAGAAATGATCGACCACGATAGTTCAAGAGTTCTTGAAATCTATCAGATGGGGCTTGACACCAAGAATGCTACATTTGAAACCGCAGTTCCTACATGGAATGAATGGAATTTAAAACATCTAAAACATTCAAGATTCGTCTATCTCGATAATGACAAGGTAGTCGGGTGGATTGCTTTATCACCGGTTTCCGAAAGATTGGTGTACGAAGGCGTGGCAGAAGTAAGCACTTATATTGATACCAATAGGCTGGGTAAGGGAATTGGTTTGGCACTCATGGATAAAATGATAACTTCATCTGAAGAACATGGTATTTGGACTTTATTCTCGAGCGTATTTCCTGAAAATAAGGCAACACTTAAAATTCATGATAAATTTGGATTTAGAACTATTGGTATAAGAGAAAAAATCGCTAAACTTGATGACAAATGGAGAGATACGATATTATTGGAGCGGAGAAGTCGAGTGGTCGGATTATCATAAGAAGCCTCAGCCTCCCCTTACTACTATTTATTTTACTGTTGTTTTCAAAACAGACAGAAGCACAAAGCAATATATTAAGTGACTTAAATTCTCCCATTATTTTTAAAGGGAACGATTCAATAGCCTATCGAGACCCTGCAATTTTATTCCATAAAGATGTGTTTCACCTGTTTTATACCCTTGTGAGGTCTGAAAATGGGCTTATTTACTCCTATACGGCTTGCAGTACATCAAAAGATTTAAAACATTGGAGTCCGGCTAAAATTATTACGGCCAAAGATCAAAACTTAAATTTTAGTAGTCCCGGAAACATCATCCGATTTAAAGATGAGTGGATTCTAAACCTACAGACATACCCCAGACCCGGCCTAGGTGTAAAAGATAAAACCACCTATGGATCTGCAGATGCGCGAATTTTTATAATGCGAAGCAAAGACTTAGAAAACTGGAGCGCTCCTGAGTTATTGAAAGTTAAGGGAGCTGATGTAAAAGAAGCCGATATGGGAAGAATGATTGATCCTTATATCGTAGAGGATAAAGATGAAAAAGGAAAGTGGTGGTGCTTCTACAAACAAAATGGTGTCAGCATGTCTTATACTTATGATTTTAAGAATTGGACCTTTTGTTGCCATACGGAATCGGGTGAGAATGTTACCGTACTTACCGAAAATAATGCATACATTTTGTTCCATTCTCCGCACAATGGTATCGCAATTAAACGCTCGACCGACCTTAAACACTGGAAAGATTGGGGAGATTTGGTTGTTTTAGGACAAAGGCAATGGAATTGGGCTAAAGGCCGAATTTCGGCAGGTACGGTAGTCAACCTCACTGAAAATCCTACGATTGGTAAATATCTAATGTTTTTTCATGGTTCAGGTCCGAGAACTGAGCAAGAAGGAGATTTTGATAAAAACGCTTCATTAGGCATAGCTTGGAGTGACGATTTATTGCATTGGGATTGGCCTGGAAAAGCAGCTAAATAAACACAATCCGTAGCAAAGGAACTGGCCGGAACAATGTACTATCAACGAATTGTCAAGGGTAACATAACGCCTTTACAGCGATATTTCTACCTACTTGGCCTTTATATTCTTCCAGTTGTTATTTAAGAAAAATGTATTGCTCAATTAAATGTTTTTTGTGTTTACAAATGAAATTCACCAGTTTTGATAAAATTTACAAACACTTAATCTTTAACAATTCCATTGGGTCTATACAAGAATTGCTATCAAATAAAATACGTCTAACATGAAATATTCCTCCTTATTTATTTTTTTATTTTTCTGTGCTGTTACAGTACTGGGACAGACTCAAAGGCCGGTTGAAAATGTTGTGATTACCTCCACTAAGAAAAAAACCCAAGTAGCAACAGCTAAAAATGGGGATTTGCAGATAAATGTATCCCCAAAGGATGTCAATAAATTTAAAGCCCTTGGTGTAGTGCGCTATAGCGATTTCGGGGCCATTGGAGATGGCAAAACAGATGACATCGATGCAATTGCCGCAACCCATGCCTTCGCCAATCAGCACGGCCTTACGGTAAAAGCCGACGAGGGATATACATACTACATTGGAGGAAAAGAGCGAACAGCGGTCATTCGAACAGATACCGACTTTGGTACAGCCGCCTTTAGTATTGACGATACCAAAATCGAAAACCGTCGCGCCTCAATTTTTGTGGTCAGCTCTAACCTGCAACCGTTTAAGCTTGAGGGCATATCGTCGCTTAAGAGGAATCAGGAGAAAATCGATGTCTCCTTGCCCGGACCCTGCCTGATAACCGTCACCAATTCCAATATAAAACATTATATCCGCTTTGGGCTGAACCAAGACAACGGCTCGCAGCAAACGGATATCTTTGTCGTTGATAAAAACGGTAATGTAGATTTAGATGCTCCGATTATCTGGGACTTCGACCAGATTACCAATGCGACTGCACTTCCCATGGACGGTACTACACTAAAAATCACGGGAGGACGTTTTACCACCATTGCCAATAAAGCAGCATCTAAATACACTTATTATAGTCGTAACATAGCGATCAGGCGCTCCAATGTGGTTTTGGAGGGGATGGAACACCGCATCGTTGGCGAAGGAGATCATGGCGCTCCCTATGGAGGCTTTATCAATGTGGGTGACTGCGCTTATATTACCATCAAGAATTCTATCTTTACCGGACACAAGACCTATAGTACCATTGGTTCGGCAGGAAAACCCGTATCCATGGGGTCTTATGACCTTCAGGTCAACCGCGCCCTGAATGTATCATTTTTAAACTGTAGCCAGACAAATGATATCAACGATAGAAAATACTGGGGCATCTTGGCTTCAAACTACTCAAAAAATCTTGTCTTTGACAATTGTACCTTTTCTAGGTTTGATGCCCATAAAGGCGTCGCCAATGCCACTATTCGTAACTCTGAATTGGGGCATATGGGAATCAATGCCATTGGCAGTGGTACCTTGACTATTGAGAATAGCACGATCCGCGGAAGGAGCCTTGTCAATCTACGCTCCGATTATGGCAGTACTTGGCAGGGGGAAATCGTAATTAGAAACTGTGTTTTTGCGCCCCCTGGAGAAAAGCTTACAAATGTCAGCCTGATTAGTGGTTCCTATTCTGGGTTGCATAATTTCGGCTACACCTGTTATCTGCCTGAACGAATTACCATCGAAAACCTTCATATCAATGATTCAAACCAACCGGATGATTACCAAGGTCCTACCATTTTTAAAGATTTCAATCAACAAATGACTGACGGTTCTTATCAAGAGAAATTTCCTTATGTGAGGGCTAGCGAAATCTTTTTAAAGAATGTGACCACAGAAAGTGGCAAGGACCTGAATATCAGCAACAATCCTTTTATGTTCAAAGATGTGCAAGTGCATACCGATTAACATCGCCCTCTATACCTAAGGGGGCTAGACTGCCCTTTATAGCAATCATACAGAATATTAATTCTAACGGTTCGGTAACCAATGTTACTGTAGGGCGAGGCTATGGTTCGTAGTTTTGGAACCAAACCTATATCGTGCTGAAGAAATACATTCCTATATTACAGTGGCTCCCCGATTATAAGAAAGCTTATTTATCGGGAGATATTTTTGCGGGATTGACCGTAGGAATAATGCTTGTTCCTCAGGGTATGGCCTATGCAATGATTGCTGGTCTCCCTCCAGTTTTTGGTCTGTATGCCTCCCTCGTTCCCCAAATCATATACGCCATTATGGGAACTTCTCGTCAATTGTCGGTCGGTCCAGTAGCAATGGACTCACTTTTAGTCGCCTCCGGGCTGGGAGCGCTAGCGCTTTCAGGTATTGACGAGTATATTGCTATGGCCATTTTTTTGGCGTTGTTTATGGGGTCAATTCAATTGTTTTTAGGATTGTTGCGTATGGGTTTCTTAGTCAATTTCTTATCGAAACCTGTAATCAGTGGATTTACTTCGGCTGCGGCTATCATTATCGGTCTCAGCCAATTAAAACATCTTTTGGGAACAACGATAGAAGGAAGCGGTAAAGTGCACATTTTATTGCAAAATGCTTTCTCAACGATTTCTGAAACAAACCTTATCACATTATCCATTGGCATAGTTTCAATTGTCTTGATTAAAACAATGACAAAAATTAATAAAAATATACCGGTGGCCCTTATTGTTGTTATCTTAGGTATATTAGGAATATACTTTTTCGGGCTAAATGATCTAGGCGTCAAAATTATCGGGGAAATACCCAAAGGGTTACCCAAATTTAATGTCCATTACCTTGATTTTTCAAGAATTTCTGAACTTACCCCAATTGCGCTTACTTTGGCGCTCATCGCTTTTATGGAAGCCATCTCCGTTTCAAAAGCAATACAAGAGCGCCATACAGACTATACCGTTGATGCTAATCAAGAATTGATAGCCCTGGGCACTTCAAATATCATCGGTTCTTTTTTCCAATCTTACCCTACATCTGGTGGGTTTTCAAGAACCGCAGTAAACGATTTGGCCGGTGCAAAAACGGGTGTTGCACCCATGATAAGTGCTATGATCGTTGGCCTGACACTCCTTTTCCTAACACCATTGTTCTACTATTTACCAAACGCCGTGCTCGCCGCGATAATAATAGTAGCCGTCTTCGGATTAATCGATGTTAAATTTCCCGTTTATCTATTTAAAAATAGAAGAGATGAATTTTTCCTGTTAATGGCAACCTTCATTATTACGCTTACAATTGGTATTAAGGAAGGAATTCTATTAGGCGTACTTATTTCACTACTATTATTGGTATACCGAACATCAATGCCCCATATGGCCGTATTGGGAAGGATACCGGGTACTAATTATTTTAAAAATGTGTCACGCTTCGGGGAAACTATTGAAACTTACAGCGAGTTCTTGATTATTCGTTTTGATGCACAGCTTTTTTTCGGAAACAAAGACTATTTCAAAAATGAACTGCAAAAACAAATTGACAGAAAAGGAAGTTCACTTAAATATATAATTCTTAATGCAGAAGCCATAAACTATATTGATAGCAGCGCGGTACACCTACTCAGGCAAACTATTCAAGAATTAAAGAACAAAGAAATAAAACTAATTATAGCAGGAGCCATCGGTCCTACACGTGATATCCTTTATTCAAGTGGACTCATCCATGACATAGGAAAAGAGAACATTTTCGTAACGACTCATGAAGCCTATCAGCATTGTATAGCGTTTAGTAAAAAATCGGATATAGAAGAGCAGATTTCGTTACAATCGCAGAAATCGACTTATGCAACTTGAGCAATTGTACAAATTGTAAAAATTCAATCGGTATTAGATGTCTAATAACTCAAAATAATAAAATAGGAAATCATGAAAATAGAACACATTTACACCGGTTATCTGGCACAAGGCGCCTAGCACATTGAAAGTAAAGACGAAATTGCGATTATCGACCAGCCAGTGGTTTGATAAAGTCATTTTAATTAATTTTACGGAAGGTGAATAATTCAATCTGATAATTAAAGATAAAAACATACCTTGATGAAAAGAAACCTCCTATTTGTTGTTCTCATTATCGCCCTATCCTGTAAATCTCAAAATGACGGGGTCGCCAAGGTCATTGATATTGACACTTTTAAAACAGAAGTAATTGGCAAAGATGTTCAATTGGTCGATGTTCGCACCTTAAAAGAATATAACGCCGGGCACATTGACGACGCAATCAATATAGACATTTCGAACAATGCCACTTTTACCAAAGAAATTCAAAATCTTGATAAAGAAAAGCCCATATACGTCTATTGTCAAATGGGTGGCAGAAGTAACAAGGCAAGCCAGCAATTACGTAAGATGGGGTTTAAAACCATATTCGATTACTCCGGTGGATATGGGGAATGGAGCAAACAGCACTAAATTCAATTTAAAATGACTGAAAAGGAACAATTCGAGGCCATCGCCAAAGAAATACATAGTGATACGAGCCCGGTGGGAATAGACGCCAAAAAAACACATATCCTGATATTACAAAAATTAATGGCTATCGAAGAGCGCCTAGTCCGTTTGGAGAAGAAAATGAAATAAACCCAAAAAACAGCGGTTGAGTCAAATTAAAAAACGGTCTGATTAGACCGCCCGTAGTTTATTACCGAAACATCAAAGAATCGGATGAAGTGATAAATGGCACTAAATAGAAGGCGCAAATTTATTTTTGCCCACGTTTAAAACCATACGTATTCTGATGAATGAAATCTTTGGGGAAATGCTCATCTCCAGGAAACCCTAGTTCAATGGTGCCGCTATCTTCGGGAATATGGTGTGTTCCAAAAATATAGTCCCAAATGCTTAAACTAATTCCGAAGTTAACGCCGTATGTACCTTTGGGTAGATCGTAGGCGTGATGGTACAGATGCATTACGGGGTTGTTCAACAAATATTTCAACGGTCCCCATGTGATCTTAATGTTGGAATGATTGAAATGGCCGATTGCAATGGCAAAAAAATGTACGATATAGGCTTGTTCGGGTTCAAAGCCTCCCAAAATCATAACCCCAAAAGTCTTCAGGGGTTTATAGAGTAAATTTTCCATCCAATGATAGCGCAGATGTGCTGCAAAACCCATTTCCTTAACGCTATGGTGCACTTTATGAAATTTCCACAGAAAGGCATATTTGTGTAATAAAATGTGAGTAAACCATTGTACAAAGTCTAGTATAATAAAAAATACAAGTAATTGTAACCACATCGGCCATCTTGTTGGGTCAATTAAAGCCAAACTTTGTATGCCTATACCAATATCTCCAAATAACACGCCTATCAATTTATAAAAACCGCTGATGGCAATGGCGAACAGAAAGAAATTGAAAAACATATAAAAACCATCCAGCCAAAAATCTTTCCTAAAAACGGATTGCTGCTTACGCCATGGAAAAAAGATTTCCAGCAACCACACCACAAGGGAAATTATGATAAGTCCCCAAAAATAGTTGGTATACCATGGAACCTCGAATATTATCGATTTCCATGTCCAGTCTACCGTTCCTTCAAACGCTTTTACAAAAGCATCTATATATTTCTTCATTATAACACTTCATCACTATGTGCATAAAGATATAGCAAACTTTTTATCCGTAAAGTAACCTAAGTTACACGATGCAATGAATTTGTTTGACCTTGGTCTATTGTAGTACTTGTACTTTTTTTGAATTGAATTGGTTATTTTTTGCCCAAAATATATGAGTTCAAAAAAGAGGATTTTGTTCATGGTGATTCTTAGCCATTATGCTGGTCGGAACAACCTCCATCGTCATCAACAATACTCGATTTTAAAAACATTTTTCATTTTGGATATCACTTAGATTGTTTAAAATTATCGGTGACCTTATCACACCGCTTTTCGCATGTCAAAAGTCTGATACTGGTGATGTCGCCTATAAAACCGGGCTAAAAACTTTGGCAAAGCCCTCCTTTAAACGGTCGACCTTACTTCTTTTTATAAACTCTTGATAATCTATTCGTTGGCTTATTTCACAGTCCTTTAGAAAATCATTTTTTAATTGTTGGGTAAGTACCTTGTCATATGCCAGAACGTTGACCTCATAATTCTGCTCAAAACTTCGAACATCTAAATTTGCGGTACCTATCGTAGTCAATTCATCGTCCGAAAGCATCATTTTACTATGAAGAAATCCATCGGGATATAAATAAATCTTTACCCCAGCTTTTAGAAAATCTTCAAAATAAGATCGAACACCCCACTTGAGTAAAAGACTGTCGCAATTCGTCGAAAGCATGAGTCGAACATCGGCACCCCCCAATGCCGCTACCTGTAAGGCCTCCATCAGCGATTCTCCCGGAATGATATAGGGGTTTGCAATATAAACGTACTTCTTCGCCCTATTGATTATCGAGAAATAGAGTTGGTGCACTGACGAGAAATCGGAATCGGGGCCACTTGAGACGGTTTGAACGATAGATTTTCCTAGTTTCGGAACTTCCGAAAAATACCTCAGGGATAAAATATCATCCTTGCCGCTGGCAAAATTCCAATCCATGGCGAACACCGCTTGTAGACTATTCACTACAGGCCCCCTGAGCCGAAGGTGCATATCATGCCATGTTCCCAGAACGGGGTCTCCTATCAGATACTTGTCAGATACATTGATACCGCCCATAAATGCCGTTACACCATCGACTATGACTATTTTCCGATGGTTTCGATAGTTAATTGACGATAACAACCTGCCAAAACGTATAGGTAGAAACCCATAAACCTCAACACCCGCATCTTTGAGCAGGCGAATATATTTACGGCCCAGCCTTTTGCTGCCCACCCCATCGTACAAAAATCGCACTTCTAAACCTTCCTTTTTTTTCTGTTGTAGTATGTATAAAAACTTATCTGCCAACTCGCCTTGCTCAAAAATATAATATTGAATGTGTATAAATTTTTGGGCACCTTCCAAGGCTTGAAAAATGGCATCAAAAGTTGCGGATCCATTATTGAACGGAGTCAACACATTACCTATAGTTGGTAAAAAACTGGAGTTTTTGGCGATAAGCCTTACCAATTTCACATGCCTTTTTATAGGATCGGGGAGATTACCATGTTCGTTGTTCTCGATATCATCACAATAGTTTTCAACGGTATCGAGATATGCTGAAATCTCCTTTGTCTTTTTGAGCTTATAAAACTTATTCTTGCGCCTATTGCGCCCCAGCACGAAGTAAAACATCATACCACCCACCGGGATGGTAAAAATAGCGAGAAGCCAGCCTAAAGTTTTGGTGGGTCGAATGCCATTAAGCAATAATTTACCAACTATACCCATGGCGAGTAAAAAATAAATAATGAGTGCGATGGTCATATGCCTACCATTTTCTAAACATGGTGTAAAATCATGCCACTAAACTATGATTAGCAGGTGAGTTTCAAAATGACATCGGTCATTTGACGGTAATGACTATTAATAACCAAAAACCAGTAGACGGCAAAGGGTAATTTACCGAGTGTTGGCAAAAATCATTAAGGTAATTCGCCTCACTCCTTTATGATGTATCCATCTTCCATTTCAATAATACGATCCGTCTTATTGGCAAAATCAGTATCATGCGTAACGATAAGCAAAGAAAGGTTGCGCTCTTGAACCAAGTCTTTAAAAATCTCCATTACGTTTTGTGTATTGTGGCTATCGAGGTTTCCTGTAGGCTCATCCCCCATTATAATATCAGGGTCATTGATAAGGGCTCGGGCAATGGCAACCCGTTGTTTTTGACCACCTGATATACGGGAGGCCAGTTTATGTGCCTGTTCTTCAATATGCAGTAATTTGAGCTTCTCCATCGCATCATGCTCAATTTCCTGATTCGATTTAATACCCAACTTTTTCGCAGGAAGCATCACATTTTCCAATACCGTAAATTCAGACAATAGGTAATGAAACTGAAAAACAAAACCGATATGCCGGCTTCTAATTTTCGCCAGTTCTTCATGATGCTTTCCGGTCAGTTTATCACCTCCCAAATAGAGTTTACCTTCATAATCGGTATCCATCGTAGAAAGAATATACAACAAGGTCGATTTGCCACAGCCCGACTTCCCCATGATCGAAACGAACTCCCCGTTCTTGATGGTAAAGTTAATGTCTTTCAAAACATGAAAAAGCACGGGCTCTCGAAAGTATTTATTGATGTTTTTGGCTTCCAAAATAATTTCTTTCCCCATAACTATTGTCCCCTAATGATTTCTACAGGATCTATTTTCTCTGCTTTTCGGGCAGGCAGGTAGCCCGCCAAAAAGGTCGAAACCATCGCAAATACTACCCCGATAACATAATACGAAATATCGTAATTGACAGGAAACGTCTTAATTGTGGGAAGAGCCTGTGTCTCGAAGGGCAAATTATCGATTATGACAGATATTCCATACCCGACAAGAATACCAAAAAATCCCCCGACCAAGCCAATTAAGAGGGCTTGGCTCATAAATATGTACTTTACGTCTTTCCCTGAAAAACCGGCCGCCTTTAAAATGGCTATGTCATTCATCTTTTCGTAGATAAGCATGTTCAATATATTGTAGATGCCGAACCCCGCCACAATCAAAAGCGTAATCGATACGGCGTAGGTAATCAAGTTACGTATGGAGGTACCGGTCTCGAACTGGGCATTTGCCTCATTGATATCGATAGCTGTTACATAAAATTGTTTTTCCAGGCGTTCAGCCATGGCAACGGCCTGCTCCATTTCGTAGAGTTTTATATTGATATCAGTAATATAATTTCTTGGTTCTCCCAATATGCGTTGCACCGTCTTAAGACTCGCGAAACTCTGAATATCATCGATTTCAGAGAGTCCGCTTTGGTAAATCCCAACAATTTTTAAAGGAAAAACATCCCCTCCCACGGTACTTACCTGAACGGTATTGCCAACATGCAAGGACATTTTCGTTGCAGCCCCGGCCCCCATAAGTATACCATTATCGAAATTGGCCAGTGTCTCAGGGTCACCTTTGACGACATAATCACCGAAATTAAAAAGACGTACTTCTTCTTTCACATCGATACCGACCAAATTTCCGCCTAATTCAATCGATCCCGAAATATAGAATATCTGTGCATTCACTTGAGGAGTCGCGCCCTTGACATCAGGATTTTCATTCAATTTTTTCATTAACGGAAGAGCGTTGTGAATTTTGGTCTGTGTAAACTTGGGTTTTACAGAGTGCACTATTTTAATACCGTCCCGTACCTTTTCGTAAAAATCTATGGGTTGTTTTATCGAAGGTTTTATTTCATTATAAATATGCACGTGTGGCGTTCTATTGAGGATAAGACCATCTAAAAGTCCGTTAAGTCCGGTCATAAAACTCACCAAGATAATAAAGGTGCCTATGCCAAAAGTCACACCTAGAGCGGCAACTCCCGTTTGTTTGATACGTGAAAGCAGATGCGTTTTCGAGATACTTAATATGATGCTCCAATTGGTCATTATTCAGGTCTATAGATTTTCGTAACTGCATCGATACCCGAGATAATCTCCACTTCCTCTATATTTCTTTTGCCGGTAGTGACATCTTTAAGACCATCATCTGTTTTTACTTGGTTGTTTTCCGTCAAGTATTCCAAGGGTATAGTCAATGTGTTCTCTTTTTCGGAGATAACAATATTGGCCTCCCCTGCCAGTCCCGGATACAAAACCTGGGGGGCACTTTCAAAAACAGCTTCGACTTTAAAGGTTTGGGTGCGTTCATCTTTCTTAGGATAGATCTTAACTACTTTTCCCTCGAAAAGTGCATCGGAATAGGCATCTAAAGTAATCAAGACTTTTTGACCCTTTTCGATTTTTACGATATCTACCTCATCGATCAATAAATCGACAATAAAAACATTGGAACTACCCATACTGGCCAACGGTTGTTGCGTTGTAATAATTTCTCCCTCATTTCGATAGATGGCATATACGCGGCCATTTATTTTACTGGTGAGCATAAAATCCTTCGTATTTATAATAGCCGATTGGTAATTGTTGTCAGCTTGACGCACACGGCTCTGTAAATCGTTTTGAGTACGCAGGTACCGATTATTCAATTGCTCTAATGTATTGGCCGATGCTTCATAGTTCAATTTTTTAACTTCAAATTCGGCCTGAGATCCTATCTTTTGTTCCCAGAGCCTTTGCTGACGCATAAAGTTCACAGAGTCGTTCTGGAACTTCAATTGCGCGGTTTGAAGTTCCTTCTGAAGACCTGCAAGCACAGCCGCATTTCCACTATAATCTTCTTTTGCCTGCTGCAGACTCAGTTTGGCGTTCTCACGATTCAGATCAGGCATTTTATTAAAAATCTGAAACAATTGTTGGCCCTTGATCACGGTATCCCCCTCGTTAACCAACTGCCTGTCCAAAATTCCCGCTACCGCCGAATAAACTTCATAGAGACTGTCAGGTTGCACCAAGGCCGAGGCATAAACCGATTCTACAAGTGTGGTTCTTTTAGGAGTAATTCCATCTTTTTTACTTTTACACGAAAAAAATAACACTATCGAAAAAATGACAACTAATTTTTGAAACATGGTGTTGCGCTTAACTCTCTTAATTAAAAATTATTTATCGGTTTCTTTTCTAACTTAATTACGTAAATAATAAATAAGAGGTTATAAAGAATTCTCGATATGTTTTCGCAATTTACCGAGATGGTAGGCTACCGAGAAATTAAACATTCCCAAGGCCAAAAAGCCCATTGCAGTGGCATAAACAATACTTAAACCTCCCAATACCGGATAGATATAGATTAAGATGGCGAAGAGCAGTGTGCCTATTCCCATGGCCAGCATCCAAACCCATCCTTTAATATCGAACGATTTGAGGCGTAACGCGATTAATGTGGAAACAACCCCTTTGTACATTAACCAAATAGCCAAAACATAAGGCAGCATGGACATGGTCATTACAGGATTGAATAGTAGCACTCCCCCGATTATAAAATCTATGATTCCACCGACCAAATGCCAACCCCAATTATTGGTTTCCTTGCGGTATAGCGTCGAACCGACAATTTCAAACACTCCCGTTATAATCAACGCCAGCGTAAAAAAAAGGCTAAGCGACATATAGCTGGTCATCGGGGTAATAAATATCCAAGTCCCCAAGAGCAAAAAAAGAATTCCCAATAACAGATGTTTCCACCATTTTTTTGTTTGAGGTTCGTAATGCTTACGTGTGAAATAATTCATGATTTTTTACTTAATCTCATCAAAACTACAATGCTATTTTGAGTTCTGGAATGATATAAATCATGTACATATTGCATGGTTCCGTAAAAAACTAACCAAATTTAATAATTTACAAACACTACTAAATCAATGGGTTAAACTACCTGACAAATGTCATAGTTTTAAAAAAAGACACCAATTATCTTTAAAACAAATGAATCGAAATATGAGAAAAGTTTTGGTGCCCACAGATTTTTCAGAAAACGCCTTGAATGCGATAAAATACGCTTGTCAGATCTTTAAATATGAAAAAAGCGAATTTTTTATCGTACACACCTTTGCTGACGAAGTATATCGTCGCGATGTAGATAATGATCGTTCTCTTTTAAATGAATTAAAAGAAACGATCTTTCAGAAGTCTGAAGAAGAACTGCAAAGGGTACAGCACGCAATAACCGCCTATTCCCCGAACCCAAAACACAATTACAACTATATTTCTGCATTTGGTACTTTAGTCGACGAAGTAAACGATATCGTTAACAAAGAGCATATGGATATTGTAGTCATGGCCACTCGCGGTCAAACCAATGATCGCAGTATTACCTTTGGCAGCAATACCCTACAAGTACTCAAGTATGTCGATTGTCCAGTGTTGGCTATTCCAGAGAATTATGCGTACCATCCACCAAAAGAAGTATTATTTCCGACCAATTATTTATTGCCTTACAAACGTCGCGAGCTAAAATTGCTCTCTGACATGACAGAGTCCTTCCGGTCCATCATTCACCTACTTTATATCGACCCGATAAAGCGACTTTCTTTACGCCAAGAAGACAATCAAGAATTTCTAAGGCAGTGCCTAAGAAAAAATAAACTGGTCTTTGAGACCACACCGGAAAAAGACAAAACCATTGCAATATCAAAATATATCGTACATAAAAAAATAGACATGCTGGTGATTGTGAATTCCAGACATTCCTATATCGAAGATATGTTGTATCAATCTACCATCGACAAACTTGGCCTTCATGTTAAAATACCATTCTTGGTCATGCAGAATTTGTCGCGATAAAAGCAAATACAATTTCAGTATCCACAGAAATATGGAAAATTTCATATACCAACTTTCTACAGTATCTCTGTTGTACTGACCGGCATTAAGCACTGATATAAACATCACTAAATTCAATAATATGAAAAAAATAGGTATTTGGATGGATAGGCAAAAGGCCCATATCGTTACATTGACCGATGATGGGGAAAAATTGGACACTCTTTTTTCCGATGTAGAATTTTTCAATTTAAAGAGTAGTGCACCGGCCCGGGTAAGATCGGGTGGACCGCAAGATGTGGTACATGAACGTAAATATTTAGAAAGGGAAAATCATCAATTGAAGGAATACTTCGAAAAATTGGCACATTCGATTAAAGGGGCCGATGCCCTAGCAATCTTTGGCCCGGCAGATGCAGGGGAGAAATTCAAAAAAGAACTGGAAGAAAAGCATACAGCTTTGGCCAAAAAGTTAAAGACGCTACGAAAAGCGGATAGTATGACCGACAATCAGGTGAAGGCACTGGTCAGGGATTTTTATAAGCACCTTAAATAGATGCAAGAACTGTCTGATTTTCTTAAGACCCCCATGGTAAGTAAAATACTGGTCATGCTACTCTGGCTCATCATTATCTTACTCGCCATTGGCTTTCTACGCAAGCTATTAAAGCGGCGTATAGAAGACAGGGCGATTCGTTATAAGGCTCAAAAGGGTATCGAAATCATTGGTTACGCACTTATTGTGCTATTAATCGTGGTTTCTTTTACTCTTGACGATGTAAGTGACTATACAATTGTTATAGGGCTATTCACAGCGGGGCTTACCTTTACATTACAAGAATTGATTCTGAGCATTGCGGGGTCGTTCTATATCTTTTTCGTACGGGTCTACAAACCGGGCGACCGCATTGAAATCAATGGAATCAAAGGCGATGTTATCGATATCGATAGCATATATACCACCATTATGGAAATGGGCGAATGGGTAACAAGTGATAATTATTCAGGCAGGATAATCAAGATCAGCAATGCCTTTGTATTTAAGGGTCCGATAAAGAACTATTCGATGGATTTCCCCTTCGTTTGGGATGATGTCAACGTACTGATAACGCACGAATCAGATGTGGAACTCGCCAAGAAACTCATTTTAGAAATTGCTGAAAGCCAGCTATCGGACTATGCCCAAAATTCTAAGGCGAAATGGGAAGAAATGGTAAAACGCTATTACATCGAGAATGCGACTATCGACCCCACTATTGCTATCAATTTGACCGATAATTGGATCGAGGTCAACCTAAGATACATCACAGATTACAAACGCAGACGTGCGACCAAACACGAACTGTTCGATGCCATTCAAAAAGCGGTGCGCCAAACGCACGGAAAAGTAATCTTGGCCTCGACCACTTTACAACTTCTTAAAATTCCTGAATTAGATGTCAACATTAAAAAATAGCATGGCAAACGAAGATACCTTGGCCAACAAAGAGACAATGGTTGATATTGTTAAATCGTCTGGCGAAAAAGTACGGTTTTCTATGGATAAATTGCGCAGTTCGCTACGGCATAGCGGAGCCTCCGATGCCATAGTGAAACAAATTGTGAATACCGTACGGGATGAACTCTATCACGGTATCTCAACCAATGAAATTTATAACCGGGCCTTTTCCCTATTGCAAAAGAAAAAGTCAGTTTTCGCCTCTAAATACAAACTTAAAAAAGCCATTTACGAATTGGGACCTACAGGATTTCCTTTTGAGAAATTCGTGGCCGCCATTTTAACCTATTCGGGATATACAACGGAGGTCGGTAAAATAATGCAAGGTATTTGTGTGACACATGAAATTGATGTTTTTGCGGTAAAAAATGAGAAGGTGAGCATTATCGAATGTAAATTCCATAGTGAAGAAGGCCGAAACTGTAATATAAAAGTGCCCTTGTATATCAACTCGCGATATCAAGATGTCAAACAACAATGGGACAAAAAAAAGGATGAAACGCTGAAAATGGGTCGCGGCATGGTCGTCACCAACACCCGTTTTACGGCCGATGCCATTACCTATGGCAAATGTATCGGACTAAACCTTTTGAGTTGGGACCACCCCAAAGACAACGGTCTTAAAGATAAAATCGACCGTTTGGGTCTTTATCCTATAACCGTATCGCAACTACTTACTGAGCGTGAGAAACAATTTTTGTTAAGCAGGGATGTCGTGCTTTGCCGACAACTACTCAAAGATAAATTCTTTTTAGACCATCTTGGAATTTCTGAAACCCGAAAAGAAAAAATAGTATCGGAGGTGCAACAACTGTGCAGTTCATGAAATACCATTGCTAAAAACAGTCTTTCATTCAAATGAAAAAAGTAAAAATACATTTTTTAGGGGCCTCGGGAACGGTAACGGGTTCCAAATATTACCTCGAAACTCCAGAACTGAACGTTATGGTCGATTGTGGCATGTTTCAGGGTTTAAAAGAGTTACGCAGCCTAAATTGGCAACCGCTGCCCATTGACGCCTCCAAGATCGATGTGGTACTATTGACCCATGGTCACTTGGATCATACAGGGTATCTACCACGATTGGTCAAAGAAGGGTTTCAAGGTCAAATCATCGCCACCCCACCGACTTTGGCCATAACCTCCATTATTTTAAGGGACAGCGCCAAAATTCATGAAGAAGAAGCCGAAAAGGCTAATGCAGAAGGGTATAGCAAGCATCATCCCGCTTTAGCATTTTACAACATTAAGGAAGCCCAAAAAGCCATAGATCTTTTTCAATATGGGGAAAAAGATGAATGGATAGTACTATCTGAAAACATTCGTTTTAAATTTCGATACAACGGGCATATCATAGGCGCAACGTTCGTCGAGTTGTCTGTTTTTGGAAAAGTATTCGTTTTCTCAGGAGATATTGGCCGAAAGGAAGATGTATTGTTATCGGCTCCCGAACATCCGAAATGGGCAGATTATCTTTTTATGGAAAGTACCTATGGCAACAAAGTGCATCCTAAAGAAAATGTAGAGGAAATTTTGGTCACCCTTATCAAAGAGAGCATTCATCAAAAGGGAAATTTAATTATCCCTTCCTTCGCTGTAGAACGTTTACAATCGTTGATGTATGTGCTATGGAAATTGTACAGAAAGAACCGCATTCCCCATATCCCCATTTTTATAGATAGCCCTATGGGCAATAATGTATTGTCCGTTTTTGAAAACCATACCGATTGGCATAAGCTTCCACCCGATGAATGCCGTGCCATGTGCAACCATTTCAACATCATCACTTCTTATCGGGATACTTGGAAAACCATCGACGATAAAAGGTCTAAAGTCGTCATTGCCGGAAGCGGAATGGTAACTGGCGGCAGGGTGCTGACCTATTTGAAGCAGCTGATCGATATTCCCAGCACAACCGTATTGCTTATAGGTTTTCAGGCCGAGGGCACAAGGGGTCGGCAATTGCTTGAAGGGGCCCACGAAATTAAATTGTTCGGAAAATACAGCCCTGTAAAAGCAAAAATCGAACACTTTGAAAGTCTATCGGCCCATGCCGACCAAGAGGAATTGGTGTACTGGCTAAAAGACATCGAGAACATTCCTGAAAAAGTATTTTTGGTACATGGCGAACCCTTGGCCTTGGATGCCTTTCGCGTCAAAATTAAAGATACCTTCGGGTGGCACGTACAGATTCCAAAGTTATACGATACGGTTGAAGTTATGGTGTAATTTATCAATTGCTACATAGGTATATGACATGTACTTCACCCAAAAGCGAGGGAATTTCGATTGTAACTTGCAGGGTCTTTTTGAGTAATGTATTTTTAGGTTTCCCATACGAAGAGAATACAGCGGGTGCCTAGCAATACGGTAGACCAAAATTAGGATGTCATCGTTCTTAAATCTTCTTGAATCGTGGCACAGGTATAGAACTTTTAATATCCAAAATAAAAGAATGAACAATCGAAATAATAAAGAATACTCCCGTCGCAATTTTCTAGGGGTGACCGCTGCAACGGGAACCGCCCTTGCCCTTTCCCCACGCTTCGCCTTTGCGGGCATACCGACTTCATCAAGAAAAGTACGTGTAGGTGTCGTCGGCGGAAGATTCGGTCTTGGATTTTTCTTTAATGAACACCCCAATGTCATCGTCGAAGCGGTTAGTGATCTGCGGGCTGATCGTCGGGCGGCGCTTATGAGCACCTATAAATGTAATACGGCCTACAACTCGTTGGAACTATTATTAAAAGACCCAAAAATCGAAGCTGTAGGTATTTTCACCCCTGCCCCAGATCATGCCGACCATGTTGTTCAAACCCTCAAAGCAGGCAAACATGCATTATGTGCGGTACCTGCGGCCTTGACCATCGAAGATTGTTATCGAATTTTAGAAGCCGTTAAATCGACCGGAAAGAAATACATGATGGCCGAAACTTCCACCTACAGACAAGAAACGATTACCGCAAAAAAGATGTATAAAGCGGGCAAGTTTGGTTCCATTTTTAGTAGTTCGGCCCAATATTACCATCCGGGTCTTGAAGAATTGTATTTCAACCCCGATGGTTCCGCTACTTGGCGCCATGGCTTTCCACCCATGCTGTATCCTACCCATGTTACCGCTTTTTTGATTGCCGTGACCGGGGAACGATTGACCCATGTGACCGGAATTGGTTGGGGCGATAACGACCCCATCCTTAAGGGGAATCCGTACAACAATCCGTTTTGGAATGAAACCGCCTTCTTTAAAACCGATCGCGGAAATTCGTTTACAGGCGAAGTATGCTGGCGGGGTGCCTTGTCACATTGTGAAAAAGGGGAATGGCGTGGTGATAAAATGAGTTACTATATGGGTTATAAGAATGAACCGATACACACGGTTCATGCCGGTGATACATTGGTAAAAGATGACGGTGGCTTTACGGTAGCCCACCCTGAACTAAAACCCTACGATCAAGAGAAGTGGTATGAAACCGATGCTTTGCCAGAGGCGATGCGCCATAATAGCGGGCATGGCGGCTCCCATACCTTTATTACGCACGAGTTTATTTCAGCCATTATTGAAGACCGGGAACCGGAAGTGAATATCTATGAAGCCTTGGCTTATACCGCTCCGGGGATTATTGCCCATGAATCGGCATTACAGGGCGGGGAATACAAACAAATTCCCAATTTTGATGAAGAATAGTGTTCTTCAGAAATTTTGTCAGACCCCTTCGTACGCCAAAAGCCGCGCTCATTGGCCAATTCGTAACCACGGGATCGAATCTGTTGTCGTAGGCCCAAGACCTGTTTAAAAACTACCAGCTCATTTGACAAAGAAGTTATAGTGCCTCAAAAAAAGAATGAAAAACTTTCAGATGAATAGAATAATAGGCGTAGCAATCATAGTCATACTATCATTAATGGGGTGTAAGCAGACAGCAACACCATTACAAAAAGTGGTACCTCAAGAAGAGATGCAACGCGTTTTCAATGAGATCAAAACACCTTTTAAATATGGTATTGTAGTGCAACAGCCAGATAGCACAAAAATGGTGGATAGTCCCACTATATTCCGAAAAAATAAAGTCTGGTATATGACCTACATTATTTTTGATGGCCAAGGCTATGAAACGTGGTTATCACAAAGTGATGATTTACTGCATTGGGAGTCGAAAGGAAAAATACTGTCATTTACAGATGACACTTGGGATGCCAATCAAAAAGCGGGCTATGTATCACTGGTGAATACCGAATGGGGCGGTGATTATTCGGTAGAAAATTACCAAGACAACTATTGGATGACCTATTTGGGCGGAAACACCGCCGGCTACGAATCGGGCACCTTAAAAATAGGCTTGGCCAATTCGAAGACCCTAACGACAGCTAAGGAATGGAACACCACCAATGCACCGCTCTTGTCTCCCGAAGATAAAGATGTGCGTTGGTTCGAAAACAAAACCATTTACAAAAGTTTGGTTATTCGCGATAGCCTTCAGCATACGGGCCACCCCTTTGTGATGTATTATAATGCCAAGGGAAAAACGGGTAACTATGAAAGTATTGCTATGGCCGTATCTGACGACATGAAAACCTGGCAGCGATTTGGGGAGGACCCCATTATAACTCGGAAAAAAGGCATTTGTGGTGATGCACAGATAGCTAAAATAGATGATCTGTACGTTATGTTCTATTTTGGGGCTTTTTGGAAACCCGGCGCTTTTGAACGGTTCGCCTGCTCGTACGATTTGATCAACTGGACCGACTGGGAAGGCGAAGACCTGATAGCCCCTTCTGAAGCCTATGACACAAAATATGCCCATAAACCTTGGGTGGTGAAATGGAAGGGTGTGGTGTACCACTTCTACAATGCCGTAGGAGATCAGGGCAGGGTAATCGCCTTGGCGACCTCAAAAGACTTGTCAAAATAATAAAAATTAACATCGAATTGCGCAGAACCACCAAAGGGGCGAGGGCTTACACTAGCTACTTGGCCGACTGCCAATCTACTTACTAAAAACACATTTCAGATTATAAATTTTAATGTATTTTTAAAAAATCATAAAATTAGCCACCCTTATTTTTATCCCCATGTATAGGAGGTATAAAGCTATATAGGAAGTTATGCCCAACACACTTTCAAAGCTGCTCTTTTGTATTTGAAATAATAGCTCATTTGCGTGTAATAATTATCAATTCACACCACTAACTAAAAAACAAGCAATATTGAGTAGCGATTTTTATAAAACATCTATCCTGCCGTTTTCAGGAATAATCATCAAATTGTGCAGGGCGTATACCAATTCACAGGAAGATTTTGAAGATTATTATCAAGAGGTATGCTTACAAATTTGGAGGAGTAAAAAAAACTTTCGCAAAGAATCGGAATGGAGTACTTGGGTGTACCGAATTTCACTGAACGTTTGTTTGACCTTATTGAAAAAAAAGAAAAACAATGGGCGTCATTTCGTGTCCGATTCTTTGACGGCTGAAGAGACAGAAGAAAATTATGCATTTTCAGACGAATCCCTAAGTCTACTATATGATGCAATTAGAAAACTCTCAGAAATTGATAGAGCCATTATCACGCTTTATTTAGAAGAAAAACCGTATAAGGAAATTGCTGAAATTATAGGAACAAATGCCAATAATATTGGGGTACGGGTTAAAAGAATTAAAATTAGATTAAGAAAAATATTAGATGGAAAAATCAATTGAAAATATATGGAAAGAAGGTTTTCTAAAGAGCGACGCATTAGTCGCTCCAAAAATAAACGACCTATACAACCAAAAATCAATTCATATCATTGATAAATTTAAAAGAATGTTTAAGATAAATTTGATTGCAATTGTAGCTTTCTCATTTATTTTTTTAACGGTCTCATTTTTTGTGGGGATACCAATAACGGGTGTTATATTTTTTATTACCCTTTCAGTGCTTGTTATGATCAATAAGAAGTTATTAGATGATTTAGAGAAAATAGATATGGGTGCAAGTAGTTATCAATACTTAAAGACATTTAACCAATGGAAAGAAAAGCAAGTAGCTATCAATAAGAGAATGTCAAAATTTTTGTACCCGATTATCTTTATGTCAATGATTGTAGGCTTTTGGTTTAAAGATGCCGAAGGCATTCCATTGGGAGAAAGACTTGTAAATGAAATTCTTGTTGGCTTTCCAAATATTTATTTGGTATATGGCATTCCGTTGATAGGAATCGTTATCGCATTATTGATTTTAGTTTTATTGGCATTTTTTGGAGGTCGAATTTATAAATGGGATTTAAACATCGTTTATGGAAAAATATTCCGAAAATTAGAAGAATTGATGTCCGATATAGAACGTTTAAGGAGCTAAACACCGCCCTATGGAAGGTGATTATAAAGTTTTTAAAAAAAATAAATGTTAGGTGTAATAATTTTTGCTTTGGGCCACTAACCAAGAAAACATTAAAATTTATGACACTAAAAAATGCATTTGACTTTTTTGAAAGTTTAATAGCTAAAACGAGTAAAAAATCGGAGATAAAGGTTTACCAAGAATTTATTGAAATTATAACCAATTTAGAACAGAAAGATTTGACCGAAAATGAAATTCACGCTATAGAAACGGAATTGGATAGTTTAAAATCAAATCTTGAGAACAGAAAAAAATATTTCAGAAAAGCACTTCGTGATTTTAAAAAGTATTTAAAAGACACATTTTCATTAACTACCAAAGGGCATTACACGACTTTATATGGTGGTTTAGGGTTAGTGTTCGGTTTGTTATTTGGAGTTGCAATTTTATCTAACCTAGAACGCTCGCTAGGTATTTCCCTAGGTTTGATTGGCGGAATGGTAGTGGGTTCAATTATGGGCCGTAGCAAAGATGCCCAAGCCAAAGCCACTGGAAACATGCTCTAATAAGCACAAGAATCAAACCTAAAAATTCAACCTGCATAAAAGTGCCGGACAAAAGAACAAAAACAGCTAATGAAGCGCAGGTGATTAAAACTTGCGCTTTTTTAATACATTTATATTAGTCGAAGATATTACGACGCTATAAACGCAACTTTTCATATACAAGACATGCATTGCAAGCAAGAAAAACGAATATCCATAACAAAAGAATGACCGTAAAATCAGATTATATCGCCAAAAAAATCAAGGACTCCATAAAAATTGATGGTAATACAAAAAAGGCGGTTTGGAGAAATGCCAAATGGAGCAATCGATTTGTAGATATGGTATCTGGAGATTTGGGAATGTATAATACACAAGTGGCAATACTTTGGAATACTTCGCATCTTTATTTAGCTTTTGAAGCAGAAGAACCTTTCGTAGAGGCCAAATTAACGGAAAGAGACAGTATTCTTTTTTTAGAAAACGATTTAGAATTATTTATTGATGGTGGTGACTGCTATTATGAATTAGAAGTGAATGCCGCCAATACCATTTATGAAGTCTTTTTTATCTGGAAAGATGCCTATAAAAAAGGAAGTAAGTTTGATATTCCCCAATTCGATGTACATCATGATCAAGCCTATACATTTGGGGGCGATTATGACAGAAAAGGGGCATCTTTCTGGAAAGGAACACACCCTAGGGGAATACGTTGGGCATTCACCAATTTTGATTTACAAGATTTACAGACTGCCGTACAAATAGATGGAACATTGAATGACAATAGTGATATAGATAACGGCTGGAGTTTAGAAATTGGAATTCCTTGGAAAAGCTTAGAATTGCTGGCCAATGGCCGAACGATACCTCCTTCGGACGGAGATATATGGAATATGTTTTTAGGGCGATTCCAAAAGTTGATGGTCGGTGACAATGAAGTACAACCACATCCTGCTATGGTATTGAATAGCCATGGAACCTATGATACACATTTACCAGAAAAATGGAGTCGGATCAAATTCACGGTTTAGTAAAATTTAAAGCCTAGCAACGAATAGAAACGAACCTGCGGCGAACCCTTCACCTAAATAACCTGGTTTTTAGATTGCTCATTTTAATGTATTTTTAAAAGGTAAAAACAAGACTTCCCCATAATTTATTCTTGTGCCAAAAACGAATAAAGGCATATTTTATAGTTACATAGCGAGTTGTTTGTCATGCGCAAATGTGACTAGGACACAAATGACGTAAGAATGACATAACAAAGACGCTATCAATATGACGAAACCAAAATACTTTTACTTCAAATTAAAAACCATATAGAAATGAACAATTTAAATTTGGCACAAAGAGTAAAAGATTTAAGGAATAGAAAAGGAATATCACAAGAAGTTTTGGCTGAAGAATCGGGTTTAAGCTTAAGAACAATTCAGAGAATTGAAAACAACGAAACTGTTCCTAGAGGAGATACTTTGAAAAGATTAGCCATTACATTAGACACTTCACCAGATGAAATAGTAGATTGGAAAATACAAGAAGACCAAAACTATTTGACTATTATGAGTCTTTCTGCACTTGGATTTTTGTTCTTTCCCATACTTGGAATTATTATTCCATTGACAATGTGGATTTTTAAAAAAGATAAACTGAAAAATGTGAACGAATTAGGAAAATCAATGCTGAATTTTCAAATATCGTGGACACTTTCATTATTCTTATATTATATCTTCATTATAATTGGAATGTTTGGAGGCGGTTTTCGTGGAATATTACCAAATTGGAATTTTGGAATATTTACAATGTTTATCCCTTTGATAATCCTATATGCATATAATATAATTGTTACAGTATATAATACCATTAGAGTTTACAATAGAAAATCATTTAAATATAGACCGGCATTACGAATTTTAAGATAAAAGGTACGCCGCACAAAATCGTTTAAAAATAATTGCGGTTGTGTGCTAAAACAAAGGTAGTTGCGTATTTGCTAAATTAGTTGCTGAACCGTGGGCCTTACCGTATACAACCGCGTTGCCATTCATCGCAAAAAAAGTACGAGAATTCTAAATACTAAGAAATTGAACCCTATGAAAAAATTATCGATTCTGACTTCGATCTTACTATTTTCCGCAATTGCATCGCCTCTTTTCGCTCAAGGAAATGACTTTATCAAGGAATACTTGGAGCGGTTGGAAAATTCGAAAAAGTACTTGATTCTTGTTGCGGAAACCATGCCGGAAGACAAATATGATTTCAAAGCAACACCGGGAGCCATGAGTTTTGCAGAAAACCTGATGCATATCGGCTGGGCAATGGATTGGCATAGTCAATCATTGATGGGTGGCCGCAAAGCCAGGGATTGGAATACCGACACCGAACTTAAAGTCGACAACAAGTCTAAAAAAGAAATGATTGAGACCATTGATAGAACATTTGATGCCGCCATAGCATTTATTTCAAATTTTGACACAAACAAGCTGAAGGAAAGATTAGATTATTTTGGCGCGGATAGAACAAAGAGACAGGTTTTATTATTACTTGCCGACCACATTACCCACCACCGAGGGCAAATGCTTGTTTACATGCGATTGAATGGATTAAAGCCCCCAAGGTACGTTCTTTACCAATAATTCAAATAGAAAAACAGCTGTGTCAGTCGGGGAATTAAAGCATATAATTGACATTGTAAAAACGAAAACAAGCGTGTAGCAACTGTTATGAATACAAGGGAAATTATAACGCTACTGCTTTTACTCTGGACTTCAACTTCAGTTTTAGGTCAAAATAATCGTGATACCTTGCTAAACAACACGGTTCTCTTTAAAGTTACGGCCGAAAATTCGACAAAAACGTCCTATATATTTGGCACGCATCACGCTTTCGGAAAATCATTTTTTGATTCGTTAACGACAGCCAATAAAGCCTTATCGGCCTCTGAAATACTAATAAAAGAGAATTTAAATATACCGGGGCATACCGCGGAAGAAATAATCAATAGCCGGAAAAAAGTAGTGAAATGGCGTACGTATTTAGACCAAAACGATTTGACATTCATCAAAAACTTGTTTGCCAAAAGTCCAACGGATTTCAACAAAATGACCCCGGCAGAAATGTACGCTTTTTTAAACCGGCATTTCAAACAGTACATCTGTTTAAACAAAAGTTCCAATGACACCTCTCTTTCGTTGGATGACTATATCGGGTTTAAAGCCAAGGAACAACAGATAGCACTGTACGGACTAGAAACCTCCGCCGAACAAATAGCGCTGATCAACGAAGACATTGCCGGAATGCCCAAAAGAACCCACAAAAGGAGACTCAAAAACAGTATCGCTAAAATTAGATCTGAAAACAACAAAGACTGTGGTGAAACCGATTGGTATGCCCAAATGAAAATGGACTACCAACTGCATAGCCCCTGTAGCAACACACTTATCTTAACCGATAGAAATAACAAATGGATGAAGAAAATTAAGGAATTGCTGGAAACCAAAAACTGTTTTATCGCCGTCGGCTTAAGTCATTTAATGTACGACTGCGGACTCATCAACCAGTTGCAACAACTCGGTTATACCATTACCCCCATGGGCTTAGAGTAAAAAACTAACATAATCACAGCCAAATGAAAATATATTATTTCACATTACTATTAGCTTTATTCTTTTCCTGTTCGGGTAAGAAGACCGCTTCTGATAAAAATCAAGACAACGCTACAGCACGTGAAATTGTAGTCCCGGAATTTCAAACAATTATGGATACTTCAAATATTGAAGGAGCCATTCTGATCTATGACCTTGAAGATGACACCTACTACTCGAATGACTTTGAATGGACTAAAAAAGGGAATTTACCGGCTTCTACATTTAAAATAGCGAATTCAATTATAGCATTGGAAACGGGGGTTGTTGAAAACGACAGTACACTTTTCAAGTGGAATGGGGAACAAAGAAGACTTAAAAATTGGGAGCAAGATTTAATCTTTAGCGATGCCTTTCATTTTTCGTGTGTCCCCTGTTATCAAGAGGTGGCACGAAATATCGGAATACAAAGAATGACCGAATATTTGGAAAAACTGGACTATGGAAACATGATAGTTGACTCAACGAATATTGATCTTTTTTGGCTCGAAGGAGCATCCCGAATTAATCAATTTCAACAAATAGACTTTTTAAAGCGCTTCTATCAATCCGATCTCCCGATTTCCGAACGGACTAAAAAAATAATGAAAAGGATGTTGGTAATCGAGGTAAGTGATGAACACATACTCAGTGGAAAAACAGGGTGGTCAATTAGGAATGGAAATAACAACGGCTGGTTTGTAGGATATCTGCAGTACAAAAACAAAACTTATTTTTTTGCTACAAACGTATCGCCTAAAGCACAATTTGATATGAATATGTTTCCTATGATTAGAAAAGATGTGACTTTTAAGGCCTTCGAACAACTGAAAAGAATTAAATTAAAGGTACACTCACCATAATACACCTTACACAGGGCGTTCCTACTAAAAAATAGCTTCCTATACCAATAGTTAAAAGGCTTTTTGGGTTTCTGTCAGTGACGAATTGCCCATTGCAGGTGCTTAGCGAAACGGCTTACCTATAAAACGAGCTGTATATATCACTCAAAAATCGCCGGTATTAATTTTTGAACTTCTTCTTTTCCCTGCAACGTAAGAAACGGAAATAAAATACTTAAGAATATGTTCACGTGGTAATCGATGGTATACGGGTTTGACTTATTGGAATAAAGTCCGCTAGAATATAACCAGGTATTACCGTAATTGATCATTCTTTCAGCGAGAAAATTATATTCCAGTTCAAAAGATGCATCTTGCATTAAGCCCTTTTCCTGCATTTTTTCAAATAATAAAAAACAACCCTCAACTCTCTTTTTATAAACCGCTTGAAAATGGTCGTTTACTGTAGTACTTATCGACAATAGATTATATAGATCAGTCCAAAAAAATGTATAGTCCAACATTCTTTTCATACTTCTCTCCACGTCAATCTTAATTTGTTCAATCGAAACTTCTGTTTCATTCAATGCGTGTACCCGATCATCAAATTCCGAAACCATTTCAAAATATAAGGCTTCAAAAATATCCTCTCGTTTTTTGTAATGATAATTGAGATTTCCTGAACTCATATTCATTTTTAGGGCAATCATTCTTATGGTTACATCATGGTAACCATTTTCGTTAAATAAGGCTCTAGCGGCATCTAAAATCTGTTTCTTTTTTCTTTGCATTAGTAAACTTGTCCTAATAAATTATAATTAGTAAATTTGTCCTAAAATTACAAAATGAAATCATTATATAAATCGGCATCAGGTAAAAAAGAAATACTGAATCTTTATGACCAAAAGCTAAGAGCGCTCGATATCGTTTATACAGATCAAATTATTGATACTGATTTCGGAAAGACCAATATTATTGTAACTGGAGATGCCACAAAGCCACCAATACTCGTTATACATGGTTCAAATGGCTGTGCCCCTATTGCCTTGGAAACCTATTCGAACCTTTATAAAGATTTTCAAGTATTTGCCCTAGATGTTTTAGCGCAACCCAATAGAAGTACAGAGACGCGATTAAGTATGAAAGACAATAGTTACGGTATCTGGATCAATGAGATTATAAATAAATTGGGTTTAAAAGATGTGGTCATGGCCGGTTTTTCGTTTGGAGGGTTGATCATACTCAAAACGCTGATTCACAACGAAAAAAATATTAAAGAAGTGTTTTTAGCTGCGCCTGCATTTATTGTAAATGGAAACCCTTTAGTGCTATTGTTTAAGGTATTTGTTCCTATGAAATTTTATATAAAAACTAAAAAAAGGAAATATCTTGAAAATTTTTTAAGAACACTATTTACCGAGCCAGATTCTTTCGCCTTAAATTATCTGGCAAAGGTATTTTTATATTTCAAAATGGATTTTACTCCTGTTCCTGTAATAAAAGAAGCAGAGGCTAAATCAATACAAACGCCTATCACCATAATTGCTGCAAAAAAGGATATTATGTTTCCCGGTATAAAAATGCTTAAACGTGCCCATAAAATTTTCCCTTCTTTAAAAGCGTCTGTTTTGTTAGAAAATTCAAAACACGTTCAAAACAGCACCGATAATAAAAAAATTGAACAACTCATATTACAAAAATAACGTATGACGAAACCAGCCAAAATCAATACGGGTTTTGGTGCTTTCCCACAGTTATATGTTTATTAACAAGTTCGCTACATCTTGTTGATTTGGCTTTGTAAAAATCAAAGCTTTTTGGATGTCCATCACATATAAAACCAATTTTTGGGTGTCTTGGGAATTGGCTTATAGCCACAACGACCGGTACATTGTAACTAAATAGCCCCTCCCAACAACCCCTCTTATAACAATTGGTTTTTAGCTTACACATTTTAATGTATTTTTAAATGCTAGAGAACGTATTTATTAAAAAATAGACAACCACTTATGAGAAGCAAGTGCAACATCAAAAGCTCTTTTTATGCCATTGTTTTGTTCATGTGTTCAACGCAATGGATTCATGCTCAAAATCTTGAAATTACACATGGTCCCTATCTTCAATACCTCACCTCCAATGAAGTAACCATTTGTTGGAGTACTTCTGAAAATTCAATATCATGGGTCGAATACTATAAAGAAGACGGATCAAATTTTTATCAAAAGGAACGAACTAAAATTTTTAACTCCGCTGACGGACTAAAGAATATAAGTATGTTACACCGTGTAACGTTAAAAAACTTGACTCCTGCCACAAAATATGCCTATCGTATTTATTCACAAGAAGTAAAAGATGATATGAGTTTTGGAAAAACTGTGGCGACCCAAGTATACAAAAAAGAACCTCTTTATTTTACAACCCAGCCCATAAAGAAAGAACAAATATCACTTGTAGTACTGAGTGATATGCATGAAAAAACGGCTAAAGTAAGCAGTCTTTTGAAGGGCGTTGAATGGGATACAACTGACTTTGTATTGTTAGATGGTGACTTTGTGGATTCTTTTGATTCGGAATCGGATTTATACAACGGGGTACTGGATACCTGTGTGGCTATATTTGCACAAACGAAACCGCTGGTTATTGTAAGGGGAAATCATGAAACAAGAGGTAGAAAGGCAAATGAACTAAAAAAATACTTTCATTTCCCGGAAAACAAATATTATTATACCTATTCGATCGGAACAACATTGTTTATTATTTTAGATTCAGGAGAAGATAAGGCTGATTCTGACATAGAATATAGCGGATTTGCAGATTTTGATGCATATCGTAGCGAACAGGCAAAATGGTTATCAGAAGTTGTAAAATCAGACGCTTTTAAAAATGCCGAACACAAAATCGCTTTTATGCACATTCCCCCCTATGATCACAACAGAGGGCAAGAATGGCACGGGGATCTTGAAGTAAGATCAAAGTTTGTACCCATACTTAACAAGGCAGGTATCGATTTAATGGTCAATGGCCATAGACACCGGTACTCTTTTCAAACTGCAAAGGTTGAAGAAAACAATTTTCCCATTCTAGTTGCAGACCATAAGACGCGCTATAAGCTATTAATTGATAAAACAGGAATTAAAATTAAGGGAACCGATAGCGATGATAAAGAGGTGTTAACTATGTTCATCGAGAAAAATAATTAAGCTGCCCATAATTTAAACAGGGGACTAAAGTGTAATTGAGAAACTTTGGCCACCAGCCGTAACCGCTGCACAAACCATTATTACAGAAAAAGTAGCTTTATAGACCCTTCATAGAAGCTTTTTGATGATTGCCGGCGATAGGTAAACCAAGCCCAGGCAGTTTACGAAACTGTCGATATAAATAATGAACTTGGGCAGTGCAACAAAGTACCACCTCCCAACACCCCCCACCTAAAAAAATTGGTTTTTAACTTACATTTTTTCATGTATTTTTAAAGGGTAGCGCACAAGACTTTCCCCAATTTGTGCCCCTGAAACAAAGACGATAAAGCTATATTTAGTGTCGATATAAAACGTTAGCCACAAACAAATAAGCATACGTAACCCATGAACGAAATCAGAAATTTTATTGAAAACATCACTCCAATGAACGATGCTGATTGGCAGTTTTTTTCTTCAAAATTGCAAGAAGTAAAACTCAAAAAAAATACGCCTTTATTAAAAATTGGGGAAATCGAAAAACAACTATCGTTTATAAGTAAAGGAATCGTCAGATTTTATGTCCCAAGGGAAGAGGTCGATTTAACTTTTGGTTTTCTATTCGAAAATGAATTTGTCACAGGTTATGATTCCTTTTTAAAGCAAACCCCTTCTGAATACCAAATTGAAACGTTGACGGATACCATTTTATGGACAATTTCACACAAAGACTTACAGGAGGTCTATGAAAGCACAAACAGTGGAAATAGTATTGGACGAAAAATGGCTGAAAATATGTTTCTCATAAAATCGAAAAGAGAACTTTCCTTATTGAGCAAAACAGCGGAAGAACGCTATCTGGACTTATTTTCTGACAGACCACAATTGTTACGGCAAATTCCATTAAAATATATTGCTTCCTATATTGGCGTAACTCCGCAAGCATTGAGCAGAATAAGAAGACGCATTACTTAACTTAGGTTCATTGTTTTTACATTGGTGCTTGCTGACCTTTGCATATCACCAATTATGTAAAATATGAAACCGCTAATTGTACTTTTATCAAGTTTTATTATCGCCCTTTTTGTACTTAAAATTATCAAAAATGAATATGATTTTCTCCTATCTGCAAGAATTGCAATGTCGATAATGCTTGTATTTACAGCTATCGGGCATTTTGCATTTACAAAAGGAATGTCGATGATGATCCCTAATCTTATACCTTACAAAGAAAGTTTTGTTTATCTCACAGGAGTATTTGAAATCTTCATGGCAATAGGGCTCCTAATTCCAAGATTTAAATATATAGCTGCGTGGACGCTAATCATTTTTCTGCTGCTAATGCTACCAGCTAATATTTATGCTTCAATAAACCATGTGAATTATCAAAAAGGAACATTTGACGGACATGGTCTTTCGTATTTGTGGTTTAGAATTCCTTTACAAATCCTTTTTATAATTTGGGTTTATATGTGTTCCATCCGAATGTAATCAGAAGGCAACGTCAGTGGCCAACAACGACAACCGTTGTACAAGTCGTTACTACAGAAAAAACAGTTTTATCTACCCCTATTTAAGAGGACTTTTTTGGTTTCAGTCAGCGATAAAAACCAATTTCCAGTGCCTTGCGAAGTTGTCTAGCAAATAAATAAGCTTCTGGATTTTAAACCTTTATTATCATATCAAATTCAGATGCTGTTGTCATCACTTTATTGATTACGGCCGCATCTAACGATTTTTCAGTTGCATTTTCTTCAGTTGCAGGAATACCCATTTGTTCGAAGAAATTTCTAAAACCTTTCGGGCTATGAATGTTTACCCATTTGCATGGTTTATCACTTTTGTTCCCGAAGGTATGTAAAGTCTTTGGGGGAATATCAACTGATTCGCCTGCCTTTACAATGGTTGTCTCACCATTTACCATGAACTCCATTTCGCCTTCAATCATCAAGAACGTTTCTTTATACGAATTATGAAAATGTGGTGGTGGCCCCGGTACTTTTGGAGGAGTTTCAGCTATCATAAGGTCGTAATCGCCGGTCGTTTCATGAGCTGTCACTTTATGACCCAACACCCATCTTGTATTGTTTAACTCCATTTCATGAGATATTTGTCTCACAAACTTAAGCGTTCATTTTTTATTTTCCAAATTTTATGGGATATTTGTCTCATGAACGAAAGCTACGTTAATTCAGGTCGTACAAATCAGAAATTAGAAACCAGAAGCAAAATTTTGGTCAGTGCCCAGTATTTTCTGAACAATGGATTGGAATTCAATCTTGAGGATATCGCAAAACGGACAAAAATTTCGCGAGCAACAGTCTACAGATACTTTCCCAATGTTGATATTTTGGCCGCAGAGGCCGCACTCGATATAATCCCTAAAAGTCCAGAAATAATTTGTAAAAACCTTAAGGGAACGAGCATGGAAGATAAGGCTCTTGAAATACAAGACTATTACAATACCCTTGTCATAGACCATGAAAAACTATTTCGAAAATACTTGAGCACCGTGCTGGATTTGAATATTTCTACTCCAAAAAGGGGTGCTAGAAGAAAGAAAACATTGCAGTTGCTCTTTGAGCAAACAAATTTTACAAATAAAGAAAAAGAAGACCTCTCAAACCTTTTTACGATTTTGATGGGCATAGAGCCGCTTGTAGTTACTAAAGATGTTTGCGGATTAAATAACAAGGAATCTATTGAACTTATGAAATGGGGAATAAAATTGTTATGTATTGGTTTTATGGACTCTAGAAAATAAAAAAGCCAGTTGCCAACACCGGTACCCGTTGCACAAGCCGTTACTACAGAAAAAACAGCTTTATCTACCTCTCTTTAAAAGACTTTTTTGCCGCCAGTCAGAGATAAAAACCAATTGTAGGTACTTTGCAAAACCGCCTATATATACAACAAGCTAGGGCATGCCCCTAAAATCGACAGCCACTAACCTCATATATAAAATACCGGTTTTTAGATTACAAATTTTAGCGTATTTTTAAACGGTAGCATACAAGACTTCCCCAATTTTTATCCTTGAATCCAAGACGGATAAAGCCATAGTTTGTGTCGATATAACAAATTGTACGCAAGAATAAAATTCGGAACTAACAAGAACTATATAAACTTTAAGAAAATGAAGAATTCAATAGTACTCCTGTTTATTTTAGCCTCTGTATCTGTATTTTCCCAAGACGCTGATTACAGTGTATCCTCCTATCTGACGGAAGGAACAAAAGCACCAAATACCCATTATATCGGAGAAGCTTGGTTGAATGCCATTATTCACGATGACGAGGAATTGGGTTATAATATCACAAAAGCTACTTTTAAAGCCAACTCAACCTTAGATTGGCACAAACACGGTTCTGCCCAAGTTTTAATAATTGTAGATGGAGAAGCATATTATCAGGAAAAAGGAAATGAACCTGTAATTCTGAAAAAAGGAGACGTAATTAAATGTGAAAAGGAAATTGAACATTGGCATTCCTCAACGAAATTTAGTGATGTAACATATTTAGCTTTATATGGTGGCGGACAACCAACAACTTGGACTGAAGTAGTGACCCGGGAATATTACGATAAAGTTGCTGAAAAGTTGAAAAGCAACTGATTATTTGAAATGCTCAAAATTCAAGGTAATTGGGAATAAAATTATTATGTATAGGTTTTATAGACGCTAGAAAATAAAAAAAGCCAATTGCCAACACCGATAACCGTCTTAAAAGCCTTTACCACAGGAAAACAGACTCATATGCCCCTCTTTACCAGCCTTTTTTGGTGTCAGTCAGCGGTAGACAAGTCAATTTTAGGTGTCTGGCGAAACCGCCCATATGTACAACAAGCCAGGGCATTGCAACTAATTAGCGCCTACCGAAAACCCTACTTACAAAAAATAAGTTTTTAACTTATATATTTTAGTGTATTTTTAAACAGTACAAAAGTGACTTCCCCAATTTTATCCCTGCGTCAAAATAGCTATATAACGACTTGGCAACAATTACAAAAAATTAAACAGTGAGAACGATTAGTTTATTCTTGCGAAGAAAACGCAATTTTAACATTTAACCAATGAACGAAAGCGAAATAAGGCGAATTTTTGAGCGGTCTAATCTTAGTCAGGCCGACTTTGCCGAAAGAATAGGCAAATCAACCAGAACATTTCAACATTATCTGAAAGGAGAGACAACGCCCAATAGCAGAGTGATAAGTAAATTAAAGGAGATTGAAACAGAACTTAAAGAAGATAGAACGAAAAACACTTCGTACTAACAACACCCGGATTTTAATGATATAAACGTTATCAACTACGTCTATAAGAATAAGGATAGGTTATGGGAATCTAGGTCTTTTAGATTGATAGTAGAATCTTTTTTTCTTGATTTGGAGATAGCCAAGGAACTAGAGAAAGAAAGGAAGATAAGAAAGGTACAGTAGGTTATTGTTGATGTCTATAAAATTCCTAGGCTAAATAGTGAAGCCTACTATAATTTCATTCAAACTTAATTTGTAACGTCAGTTTCCGCATTTTGGCACTTAGCCCCAACAACCATTGCAGTTGTTCCCAAACCAAATGGGCCTCTTGAAGGCTTCTTTGCTCCCCTTTTGAAAATACGTCGGCAGCACCCGTATCTTCCTTTGTAACACTAGCAAGGTGTTCTTTAAAAAGGTTTTTTGCACCTGTTTCTTCAGTGATATTTGCAGTTTCCGTAGACTGCAACGAAGCAAGCAGTTGATCCAAATTTTGTTCGATACGGTCGATGATCGTTTGAAACTGCGCTGAGGCTTCCGAGGTGGCATGCCCTTGTATATACGTACTTAACGACGCCAAAGACGATAAAAAAGTATGGTTAAGTGCCACCAGTTCATAGATTTCATCCCTATATTTCTGTTTCGATTTGGGCTCCTGAACCATACGTTGCAAAGCGGCACTTAGGTTCGAGGTTTCCAAAAAAGCTTCCTTTCGCGCTATTTTATAGGCCGTGGGTACTTTTCCTTTCTTTTGATAATACAGCGCTATCTGATCCAAGAAGTTCTTATTGGCCGCTACCCCACTTTTAATACTGTCCTTAATTTCAAGAAACCCCCAAGCGGGCCACAACCACAACGTAGCCAAAAAGGCCAATACCGCCCCGATCACCGTATCCAACACCCGATATTGTATCACGTTGAGTACATCGGTTCGAATAATGGCATAGATAAAAACAACACTCAGCGTAATAAACGTAGCCCCGATTTTATAGTTTTTTTGAACCATCGAAAAGGCAATGATCAACGATCCCAAACCTAATATACCCAACAGATAGGCGTTTTGCACCACGAGCACGATCAACGAAGCGATCGCCGCGCCGATCAGGGTACCGATGACCCGATCCTTAGAACGGGCTTTGGTGAGTCCGTAACTGGGCCGTAAGATAACGATGATGGTCAACAAGATCCAATAGGGGTTTTGAAAATCGAAAAGCGTACCCAAGGCATAGCCGACCATTACGGTGACCGCCAGCCGCAGCGAATGCTTAAAAATGGTCGATTTAAAACTTAGATTGCGCAGCAATAGTTTGGGGTCGTAATCGGGCGGGGCAACGAATTTTTCGGCGGTTTCCCTATCGATAAACTCCAGGTCTTCGGTATCGGAATTGCCCAGCAGCCATTTGATTTTTTTAAGTTTTTCAAACTGTTCTTCTTGATACTCGAACAAATTCTGAAGCATCAAAAAGTCTTCGATATGTTGTGCGGTGCCACTTTCCTTAAAGGTTAAAATCTCTAACTGTACGCGTTTAAAACATGCGGTCAATGTGCTGTTTTTGGGCAGTTTTTTAAGGTCAGATCCCGCATCGGCCACTTTTCGCAATTGATCCGACATCTCAAAGATCAGGTTCTGAAAGCTTTTGATATATTCGGGGTGCGCTTCTAACAGCACATCCATCTTATCATAATTCACAGGGTTGGCGACGGCGGTTTCCAACATTTCCACCAATTGTGCAAAAACCAACAACCGTTTGCTTTGATAGACCGAACGCCCCGAGCTTTTACGCGAAGAGATCAGAATATCACGCAAGGTTTCGTGATTGGTCGTCAATTTTTCCTGCAGCTCGTGCAAATGCGACTGCAAGGCTATGCGGTCTGCCTGCGGCCCTACCAATTTGCCCCGCGTTTCGAGAAATTCGGCGGTGAGCACATAGGTTTCCGTAAGCGTTTCTTCGGTCTGTCCTCTCGGGTTCAGGTGATGCCAGATGACCATCAACAGCAAATACCACAGTCCCCCGACCCCGGTCAAAAGGGCATATTGGTACACCTCGAGCTCTTGCGGATCATGGGCAAAGCTCAACACCAAGGCCAAAAGTCCGGAAAAACTGATCAACGACGCCCGAAACCCATAAACCGAGAGGTACGCAATGGCAAAAGAGAGCACGCCCAAAAGCGGAACCAGCACTACTGTAGCGATATCGAGGTAGCCTCCGATAAAACTCACCACCATGACCAGGGCCGCCGAAAACAAAATCCCGATTTTCTTATGCCGATAACTACCGCTAACGTCGCTGGGGGAACTCCAAAAGGCCCCGAAACAAAGGGCCAGGCCGATTTCTAAATGGCCCAATGCGATACACACTGAAATTGGTACCGTAACGGCAATAGCGATCAACAAGGCCTTTGAGAAACTACTGCTTTTCAGAATTTGCAGCAGTTCCTTATAGTTTTCGGAAAGGGTGGACATGAATGAATTCAAAACAGCGGATTTCGATGGCAAAGATAACGCTTAATGCTAAGCTTGTGACCGACCGCTACAGCGATGGCCGTATACCATAAATGTGACCAATAACCTACGGAATCGTGGTTTACAAAACGTAATAGCGGCTTTCCCAAATATTCTTAAAAAAACGGAATTGATCATACAAAGAATTATCTTTGCGGCGTGAAAACGTTAGTTAGAAATTTTATCGGATTTGCGTTGACCGCAATCTATTGCTTTGCCCTTGGCATGGTGATCAGTTCGTACGGTTCGACCGAATCCCCTACCGATTCACATCAGCACGGTGAAACCAATATTGCGGCGGTTTCAACCGCCTTGTTTTACCATACCCCCGAATCGGAAAGTGGGGTAACCACTGCCGATAACCACACGCCATCGAATGTAAAGAATCCGTTTGACAGCGTATGGGCTTTGGTAAACACGACCAATGTACTTTTCGAAAGTAAGTATGCGCAATACCTAAAAAGTTCGAAAAACTTTCTGATACACTATCGGAAAGCCGACCTTATTTTTCCCTTCCATTACTTCTGGTAATCCATTTGAAGTGCTTATTGTTTTTCAAACGAATTCGACATGAATTCGCAAGGCGCTGTGCTAACACGGCCCGCAGTTACAATTTATAAATTCAAAAGCTTAAAAAAATGGAATTAGCAAGTACCATCATCGGCGGTATTCTAGCCGCTGTCTGTGTTGTACCGTTTGTTTTAATAACACAAGGCAGAAAAAAAAGAGAGAAAAAAATGTTACAATCGTTGATCACTTTAGCCGATCAACACGATTGTAAAATAAGTGAACATGAATATTGCAGTGACTTTGTTATCGGAATCGATAAAACAAAGCAATACCTTTTCTTCTTTAAAAAAACGAAGACCGAAGAAACGTTGCAGTACGTGAACCTTAATGGTATCGAGCGTTGTAAGGTCAACAATATTGGCCACGTCGTTAGAAGCAAAGACGGAAACCATCGTGAAATAGACCGTCTTGAGTTAAGTTTTACCCCAAAAGCAAAAGACCGGCAAGAAATTGAATTCCAGTTTTACAATGTCGACGTAAATATGCAGCTTAGCGGAGAATTGCAAGCGGTTCAGAAATGGTCGAAAATTGTGGAGCTTCATCTTAAAAATTAAAATAGCAGCTACAGGCCCTGTGGTTCGGCCACAGGGCTTTTTATTAGTTTTTTAGTGTCCTCCCAAAAAAACAATTGCTTCCTCATAAGTAAAAATAGGTGCTTTACCTTGAAGCTGCCCGTATTGATGTCTTCACGAACAAACGACTAAAGAAAGCGGCTAATTGCCGAAACTCAAATGGATTGTCTGACACTTTTAGCACTAAATCGGTGCTTTTGAATGCTGCCCGATACGGACAACCAACTTTATCTTTAAATTTGTTTCATGAACAATACCATATCGCTTCGCGTTGCCGATTTTTTAAAGAACTTTCCGCCTTTTAATGTTTTGCGCCAAGAAGACTTAGAGCTACTTTCAGGAGAAGTTTCTATTGTTTATCGTGATAAGGACAATGCTGTTTTTCAAGAAAACGAGCCACCCCATGAACGTTTTTATGTCGTACACAAAGGAGCCGTCATCCTAAAAAATAAAGGCAACAATACGATAATCGACATGTGCGATGAAGGTGATATCTTCGGGCTACGCCCGTTGATTGCCAATGAAAATTATAAAATGGATGCCTTTGCGTACGAAGAGACCATTCTGTATGCCATCCCCTTAAACGTTTTTCGGCCGCTCACCCAAAATTACGAGGCGGTCGGCAATTTCCTGATTGAAAGTTTTGCCTCGAATACCCGAAACCCGTATGCGATAAAAACAAGTGCACCTTCGGAAACCAATGGTGTATTGAAAGAGGGCAATACGGCCGAGTCGGCATTATTCGACCTGCAACAGGTGACCTATTCAAAAAAGCTGGTCAGCTGTACCAAAGCGACTTCCATAAAGACCATTGCCGAACGAATGACCAAGAAAAAGGTGGGCGCCATGCTGGTCTTGGAAAACAAATTGCCCATTGGTATCATTACCGACAAAGACATTCGTAACAAGGTGGCGACGGGTACGTTTCCCATTACCGCCAAGGCTTCGGCCATTATGTCATCGCCCGTTATCACCTACCCCAACAAAATGACCATTGCCCAGGCACAAATGGCCATGATGAAAAGCAGTATCAGCCATTTATGCCTTACGACCGATGGTACGGCCAATAGCCCCGCCGAAGGTATTCTTTCAAAGCACGATTTGATGCTAACGCTGGGCAATAACCCCGCGGTTTTAATGAAGGGTATCAAAAGAGCGGGAAAAATCAAAAAAATTAAGCAGATACGCAAGGGCATTATGCAGTTGCTAAAGGGTTATTTAGACCAGAATATTCCCTTGACGCTGACCTCGCGTATTATCGCTGAACTGAACGATGCGTGTATCAAACAGGTGATAACACTATCGTTGGAAACCATGGATACGCCCCCACCCGTTAAATTTGCATGGCTGGCTATGGGAAGCCAAGGTCGCAGCGAGCAACTGTTACATACCGACCAAGATAATGCCCTAATTTTTGAAGATGTTACCGCGGAAAAATTACCGGAAACTACCGCGTATTTTGTAAAACTGGCCAAATATATCACGAGGGGATTGATGGAAATAGGCTACGAATACTGCCCTGCGGAAATGATGGCCTCGAACCCCGAATGGTGTCTCAGCCTTTCGCAATGGAAAACTTCGGTCTCGCACTGGATCGTCAACCCCGGACCCGATGAGGTACTGCTATCCTCCATATTCTTTGATTATAATTTGACCTATGGTGAAAAAGAGCTAGTCAATCAACTCACGGAGCATATCTTCGAAGAAACCTCGAAATACCCCATCTTTTTTCTCCATTTGGCGAGTGGGGCATTACAAAATCCATCTCCATCCGGCTTTTTCAGATCGTTTCTCGTAGAAGAAGATGGTGCCCACAAAGATTTCTTCGATCTCAAGCGAAGGGCGCTAATGCCGTTGGTCGATGCGGCGCGCGTGCTTATCCTCTCCCATAAAATTAAATCCATAAATAATACCGCCGGACGGTTTGAGCGATTGGCCGAACTGGAATCCAACAACCAAGAACTATTTTTAGCCTGCTCCTATGCCACAAAGGCACTGCTCAAATTTAGAACCAGGCAAGGCTTGCTCCATAACGACTCGGGACGCTTTATCGCCTTGGACAAACTAAGTAAGGAAGAAAAAATAAAACTAAAACGTACCTTTAAGACTATCAAAGAGTTACAAGAGTTGATCAAAGTACGGTTTAAGGTTACAAATCTGTTAGGATAATGCAGTTTTTTAAAAAGAAGAAAATACACTATCCCGATTTTTGGTACGCCTACGAAGACACCTTCAAACAAAAGCAGACCGCCGATCTCAAGGATATTCGTTTTGTGGTGCTCGATACCGAAACAACCGGATTCGATTATGGGGAAGACCGTATGCTCAGTATGGGCGCCCTGTCATTAAAAGATAACACGATTGCCGTAGGAGATTCTTTTGAAGTCTATTTAGATCAATATTTTTACCATGCAAAAAACGTAGAAATACATGGTATTTTAAGGGATGAGCGTAAGATTCGCGTTACCGAACTAGAGGCGCTGCAAAAATTTTTAGCATTTGTGGGCAATTCGGTCATCGTAGCGCATCATGCCGGTTTTGACATCACCATGATCAATTGCGCGCTGAGAAGACACGGTATGCCAAAACTGTTGAACAAAGTCTTGGACACCTCCAATCTATACAAAAGAACCTTGATACAATCTCCCTTATTAAAGAAAAAAGAGCAATATTCCTTAGATGAACTGGCCGATAAGTTCGATATTTCTAAAAGAGATCGGCATACCGCTTTGGGCGACACCTATATCACGGCCATTGCTTTTATTAAGATTTTGGAGAAGCTAAAAAAGAAAGGAAAGTTCAGTGTAAAAAAACTGTTGAAGTGAATGTGTACAATTGTTGTATCACATTATAAACCAACCAATATGACAAGAATATTTATAATTTTTTTATTATCGCTAATTTGTTTCCAATCTTATACGCAAAAACCAAGAGCAAGAGATTTAGGAGTTCCTTTTGTTGGTAAAACCGGGGAATTCAATGCTATTACGGATGTTAAAGGTGTAGAAGTCGGATACAGCACAATCATTTCCGGAAAAGGAGAAAACATCGTGGGCAAAGGACCTATAAGAACAGGAGTTACTGCAATATTTCCAAGAGGAAAGGCAAAAAAATTTAGTCCTGTTTATGCTAACTGGTATAGTCTTAATGGAAACGGAGAAATGACTGGTACAACTTGGGTTACTGAATCAGGTTTTTTAGAAACACCAATTATGATTACAAATACAAACAGTGTTGGTGAGGTCAGACAAGCTGTGCTAAAATGGTATGTTGATACAGATTGGTACAATGGAGAAGAATGGTGGTATACCTATCCGGTAGTAGCGGAAACATATGATGGATTTCTTAATGATATTTACGGATTTCATGTAAAGGAAAAGCATGTTATAGAAGCTATTGAAAATACCTCAGGTGGAAAGATTGCCGAAGGAAATGTTGGCGGGGGAACTGGGATGATGTGCTTGGGATTTAAAGGTGGAACCGGAACTTCTTCCAGAGTCATTAAAATTAAGGATTCATCGTATACAGTTGGAGCAATCGTTCAATCAAATTTTGGAGCGAAAAGAAATTTATCAATCGCTGGTGTTCCCGTTGGAATTGAATTAAGAGATACTTTAAATTATAAATTTAAGGCACCCCCAAAATCAAGGAGACAAGAAGGTGATGGTTCAATTATAGTAATCGTAGCGACAGATGCACCTCTTTTACCACATCAATTAAAGAGAATAGCCCAAAGAATTCCTTTAGGAATTGGTATTGTAGGCGGACGAGGAAGTAATGGTTCTGGCGATATTTTTTTAGCTTTCTCAACCGCAAATGAAAATGCATTTAATCGAGATGAAACTACAACCGTAAAGTCAATGTCGAATGACAAACTGACGCCAGTTTTCGAAGCAACCGTACAAGCCGTTGAGGAGGCAATTATTAATGCGATGGTAGCAGCTGAAACAATGGAAGGAATCAATGGGAATACAGCATATGCGCTTCCTCATGATTTACTTATCGAAACTCTAAACAAATATAATCGAATTAAAAAATAACGTGGTACAACAACACCTATTATTAATTGCGGTCAGATTTTCCCTTCTGAAAATCGACGCATATTCAGTATGATTAGATGCGGTAATTTAAAAAAAGTTGAATGATAAAAAATGAACCTATAATTGGCGTTTTCAATGTTGAAAAAAGTTCAAAATGGTATCAAAAATTGCTTAATTGCAATAGCAGTCACGGAGGCTCAACATTTGAAATGTTAACGGACAATACCGGAGAAGTTTTCCTTTGCTTGCATAAATGGGGAGAACATGAACACCCTACGCTCTCAAGTCCTCAAATACCACCTGGGAATGGACTAATCTTGTATTTGAGAGTGGAAGACTTAAATAAAGTTTGGAATAATGCCAAGGAACTGAAATTAGAAATGGAAGAAGCCCGACATATGAATCCGAATTCCGGAAAAGAGCAATTTTGTCTGCGAGATTTGGATGGATATTACTTGATGATAACGGAATAAAAACTACCGCCAGCACAGTGCATAAAAAATAGCTAATAAATGCTAAACCGAATGGTTTATCCTCATTTGCAAAGGCCTTCAGGTTTTTAATTTGGCTTTAAAAAAAAGCTTTAGCCGGGACGTTGTATGTCATTTGACAAAACTAAGCAACAGAATAACCATCATAGGTAAAAATTAAACCATTCAGAATATCAATACTAGCTTTATTTGCATTACTTCTATCTTGTCATACTAAAATTAAAGAGAATTTTAGCCTTGAATGTCAATTAAACGAATGGATTGAAAACTTCGAGGGCAATGCTCATTTATACGCAAAAAACCTTACCACTAGGTTTACATCTCCGCTTCTTTAAAAGGAAAATACATCGGTGCCTTAGAAATGGGAAATGGAGTATGCAGGGTGTTTTATAGAAACGTGTTTTTAGGCTACTTTAACGAAAATGAATTAAGAACCACAGAACAATCAACAAGGTTGGATACTAATTTAGTGTAAACCCTAATCTATAACTTTTGTAAAGGATGTATCTTAACGAACATTTAAAAAATGAAGTTTACCCTTTTTTACTTCAATAAGAATAATTTATGAAGACCGGAACCAACCAACCAGCACCTATAAAAGGAACGAATCGAATCGCGTACCTTGATATTTTAAGAGGTATTGCCATCTTCTTTATTTTATGCGCAAACATTGTTTATTTTTCCGGGTATTTTGATTATCCCATAGAAAATAGACTGGGCTCGGCATTCTTTATTATCGATGATTATTTTGAATTAATCATGTATACACTTGTTGATGGTAAATTCTATTCTATTTTCTCATTATTGTTTGGAATAGGTTGTGTCATACAATACAAAAACTTAAAAAAGCACAATAAACCTTTTGCCCAATTTTTTAGACGAAGAATGCTCTGGCTTCTGATGATTGGATTAATTCATTTGATATTTCTCTGGATGGGAGACATCTTAACACTATATGCCATACTAGGATTAACACTTATTTGGTTTGTTAATTTAAGTAACAGCCAATTATTGAAATATGCTGTGATTTTAATTTTACTGCCTATCGTTAATTGGCTAATTATTAACGCTATCGGGTGGAATTACCCTTTGTATTTTTATGATTTAAACCTACAGTACAATCAAAGTTTGGGTCTCCCGATTTCAGAGTGGCAAGGAGTCTTAATGACAGATTTTATAGCATATCTGGAAAGTAATAGTCTTTTAGATTTTTTTAAAGTTAATATCGGAAATGCTATAATTCGCTTAGCAGATATTTTAAATGAAGGTAGAGCCTTTAAGGTTTTAGGTATATTTCTTATTGGTCTTTGGGCTGGAAGAAAAATTCTAGATGAAAATATATTAGACAATACGTCCTTTTTAAAAAAGGTTGCTATTTGGGGTATTTGCATAGGACTCCCAATTAGTATTATTAGAACAGGTATCACCTATTTTTCTAATCATGACATATTTTGGTCACTTATGAAAACATTGAGCTACGCCTTTGGTACTGTTCCTCTAGCAATTGGTTATGTTGCTTTACTAGCACTTTTGTATAAAAAAAGAAATACATTTTTAAAATGGTTTGCTCCTGTTGGCAAAATGGCCTTAACAAACTATTTACTTCAAACCTTGTTAGCTACAACGCTGTTCTATGGCATTGGCTTTGGTTTTGTCGGAAAATTCGGATATACCCTAAACATAGGAATTGCAGTGATAATATTCAGCTTACAAGTTGTATGTAGCAAATGGTGGCTGAAGACTCATCAATTTGGACCAATGGAATGGATCTGGAGACAACTTACTTATGGCAAAAGAATAAAAAATAAAATAGGATTAATTTCTTTTAAAACAAAGTAAAAACATGCTACAGCACGAGCTACAAACAATAGGGCCTCGGGCTTATCTGAAAGGTTTGTGCATTTTTATGAATGCCGCAAAATCTTTTGGAGTTTGCTTTGGCCAAAAAAAGAAAAAACAAAACAATAAGCTTTAGCTTCGTGAACAGACGGAAACGAAAAGTGTCCTTACTTCCGCACTACGCTAAGCCGAGATGTTGTGTGCCCTTTAAAAAAACCGAAATAATAAGTGAATAGACAGACGAAACTTGTAATATTTGCTTTTTGCATCGTCAAATTGGCGCTTCATTTAATAGCTGACAGCAATTCAGGTTTTCAAGGAGACGAACTGCTTCATATTGAAACAGGAAATCATCTTGCCTTTGGATTTATGGAATTTCCACCAATAATTGGAGTTTTGGCATTCATCCAAAACTTGTTCCAATCGGAGTCCATTTTCGTTCACCACATTTTTTCGCACCTTGCTGCAATTCTCATTCTCATTTTTGTTTCCAAAATCACTGTAGAATTAGGCGGAAAGACAAAAGCTGTTTTTTTGGTTTTGTTGTGTTTCATCATTGCACCGGCATTTTTACGTTCACAACAGTTATTTCAACCAGTGGTTTTTAGCCAATTGTTTTGGGTTCTGAACTTCTTCTTTCTGACTAAATATGTTAAAAGTCTTGAACGAAAATATTTGTGGTTACTGACTTTTGGCGCTGTATTGGCATTTTTGACTAAATACGATGCTGTATTTTTCATTTTCGGAGTTTCATCCCTATTGTTTTTTAAATCGACAAGGCAAGCATTAATAAAGCAAAATTTTTGGTGGAATATTATCGTTTTTATCATTTTGATAAGCTCAAATATCATTTGGCAAATCGTCAATGATTTTCCCGTTCTAAAAATGTTTGACCGACTTTATGAAACCCAGTTGAATAGACAGACACCCTCAGAGGTTTTATCAGACCTTCTTATGGCATTGAATCCTTTAACATTGCTCATTACTATTCCAGCAATCGTTTCAATGTTCCATCATTCAATGAGAAACTATAGACCTTCAACGGTATCAATTCTATTATCTACTATCTTTTTAGCTTTCAGTCAAGGTAAGGGATATTACTTTTATCCTATTGCACTGACAGTTTTACCGTTTGGCGGCATATTTTGGGAACAAATTATGCTGCCAAAAAGAAAATGGTTGATTTATCCAATCGGAATTTTACTTGCCATTGGGGTCATTTTGATTCCATTTGGGATGCCTGTATTTCCATTGGAAAGTTATTTAAAACACGACTATCCCTATGAAAACAGAGATGTTGTAAAGGGAGGTCAATTCAATGTCAGATTTGAGGAAAGGTATTCAAAAGAGAAATGGGCTGTTACTTTAAAGGAATTGAAAACTGTATACGACAGCCTACCAAATCCAGAAAAAAACAACACCATAATTTGGGGGAAACATTACGCACAGGCAGGAGCAGTGAATGTGTTTAACGGGAGATATGATTTACCAAAAGCATATTCTTTACACGGTAGTTTCTACAATTGGGTTCCAAAAGGAGATATGCCCGAAACGACAATTTGTTTAGGTTACAATGTTGGCGACTTTTTTAATGAGTATTTTGAGGAAGTTACTATAGTAAAAACCATTTACAATCCCTATTCGGAGAATGAAGAAGAGTTACATCAACATATCTACATCTGCAAAAAACCAAAACACTCCTATGACGAGCTAAAAACATTATTCAAAGACAGAGTATTTGAATAAAAAAACGGACACACAATATATGTACAAGCGTAATACGGGCGAAAAGTGCTTAAACAAAGGCTTTTGTTTCTTAACTCTGCCCTGCTTTTCATAAACTGACCGTTATACTTCCTTCAAATATTTTAAAACGTTTTCCGAAATACGTTCTTGTATGTTCGAAATATCGGCCTTTACAAAGGTTTCACCAGTAATATTCTCGTAAAGTTCTATATAGCGGTCTGAAACCGATGCAATATAATCATCGGTCATTTCGGGTAGAGTTTGGCCTTCAAGCCCTTGAAAACCATTGCTGATCAACCATTGGCGTACAAATTCCTTCGAAAGTTGTTTTTGAGCTTCTCCCCTATCTTGACGTTCTTGATAATCTTCCGCATAAAAATATCGGGAAGAATCAGGGGTATGAATTTCATCGATCAAGACAATCTTGCCATCCTTGGTCTTTCCGAACTCGTATTTGGTATCTACTAGAATCAGCCCACGTTTGGCGGCAATTTCGGTACCCCGCTGAAATAAGGCCTTTGTATATTGCTCCAATACACTATAATCCTCTTCCGATACAATTTTGCGACTCAGAATATTTTCCTTTGATATATCTTCGTCATGATCTCCCATTTCCGCTTTAGTGGCCGGGGTAATGATCGGCTCGGGAAATTTATCGTTCTCTTTCATACCCTCGGGCATCGGAACACCACAAATAAGTCGCCTCCCAGCTTTATACTCGCGAGCGGCATGACCTGACAGATATCCACGGATAACCATTTCTACCTTAAAGGTATCGCAAGCATGGCCCACAGCCACATTGGGGTCTGGAGTGCCCATCAACCAATTCGGTACGATATCTTCTGTCGCCGCCATCATCTTAGTCGCAATCTGATTGAGAATTTGTCCTTTATAGGGTATGCCCTTCGGCATCACCACATCAAATGCAGATAATCGATCGGTAGCGACCATTACCAAAACGTCATTTTTCAAAGTATACACTTCACGAACTTTTCCCTTATAAACACTTTGCTGTCCAGGAAAATTAAAATCGGTACTTGTAATGGTATTGCTCATTCTGATTTGATGTTCGATTGCTGGTTTTAATTAAAAATATTGGGCCCTTCAAACAGGTGCCTTCCGATTTCGCTAATTCTGGTGTTCGATATTCTTATAGGCATCGATCACCTTCTTGACCAAGCGATGTCTAATAACATCTTTATCATCAAGATAAATAATTTCGATTCCCGCTACATTGGTGAGCACCAAAAGTGCTTCCTTGAGTCCGGAAATGACCCTTCGCGGCAAATCAATTTGTCCCGGATCGCCCGTTATCAGAAATTTGGCATCTTTCCCCATTCGGGTCAAGAACATTTTCATTTGTGCATGCGTGGTATTCTGGGCTTCATCTAAAATCACAAAGGCATGATCCAATGTTCTACCCCGCATAAATGCCATCGGAGCAATTTGAATGGTTCCGTTTTCAATGTAGTGTGCCAATTTTTCGGGTGCGATCATATCACGCAAAGCGTCATACAATGGTTGCATATAAGGGTCTAACTTCTCTTTTAGATCACCGGGAAGAAACCCTAAATTCTCGCCTGCCTCGACCGCAGGTCTTGTTAAGATAATTCGACGTACCTGCTTTTCTTTCAGTGCTTTTACCGCCAAAGCCACACCGGTATAAGTCTTTCCTGTACCGGCCGGGCCAATGGCAAATACCATATCGTTCTTTTTAGAGGCATCGACCAATTTGCGCTGGTTGACCGTTCTTGCCTTGATCAGGCGACCACTGACCCCATGTACTAAAGTCTCACCGCTCTCTTGTGATGATTCGTAATCTTCTTTGGTATTACTGGTAAGTACCCTTTCGATTACGTTCTCATCCAATTTGTTATACTTGGTCACATGGGCCGTCAACATCTTAAAACGCCTGTCGAACTCATTCAGTAATTCATCATCGCCATAGACCTTTATTTTATTCCCCCTCGCTACAATTTTTAGCTTCGGAAAATATTTTTTTAATAAATCTATATTTTCGTTCTGTTGCCCAAAAAACTCCCTTGGGCTTATTTCAGTAAGTTCTAGAATAAGTTCGTTCAAAAATTGGAAGATTTAAATTAAACCCGTTGAATATTAATTTCGCTTGGCTATTTTTTTGTTTAATTTTGTTTAACAAACTTAAGTAAAAATTCAGTTTGCATTACCAAAAACATATCAACATTGCTGTATGGCAATTATAACGCTAACGACCGATTTTGGACTTAAGGATTATTTTGTAGGCACCCTAAAAGGTACGATTTACAAAGAACTACCAGATGCCAAAATCGTAGACATTTCCCACGACATTAATCCCTTTAACATTCAAGAATGTGCCTATATTCTTGAGAATTCGTACAAAAGTTTTCCTGAGGGCACTATTCATATTGTTGGGGTCGATGCCGAACCTACACCTGAAAACCAGCACATTGCCGTGTTGGTAGATGGGCATTATTTTATAACGGCGAACAACGGGGTAATAGGTTTGATAACTTCCGAAATTCAACCCGAAAAAGTGGTGGAAATCAAGATTCCCAATCCAGATTATGGTTCTTTCCCCGTTCGTGACGTATTTGTAAAAGTAGCCTGCCATATTGCACGAGGCGGAACCTTGGATGTTGTGGGTAGGCACTTTGATGGGTTGCGTGATCTTCGCGGGTTCTCACCAAGTGTTACCGATAATGGAAACAAAATAAGCGGCAGCGTCATTTACATTGATAATTACGGGAACGTGGTAACCAATATTCACAAAAATTTCTTTGAGGCCTATAGAAAAGGAAGGTCTTTTGAGTTGAGCGCACGAACTACGAAAATCAAACAAATTCACAATACCTATAGTGATATCATCAATTTTGATCTAGAAAGAAGTAAACGAAAAGGTGCGGGCGACGTGTTGGCGATTTTCAACTCCGCTAATTATGTTGAATTGGCCATTTACAAAAGTGATTTGAATACTGTCGGCGGAGCCTCTACCCTGCTGGGGTTGGATTATAGAGATACTATCACCATCAATTTTATATAAATGCTGGTACGAATTGTAAAACTCACATTTAAAAGGGAAAATATTACTAGTTTTGAGCACATTTTTCAGAAGACCAAACAAGGTATTCGTGCTTTTGAAGGCTGTAGGTACTTGGAATTGTATCAAGACAAAGCTGATGACCGTATATTTTTCACCTATAGTCATTGGGAAAATGAGCAAAGTTTGGAGGCTTATCGCGGCTCATCTTTTTTTAAGGAAGTATGGGGCCAGACCAAACCGCTTTTTTCTGCAAAACCGGAAGCATGGAGCGTTAATCGAATAGAGACTTTAAACTGATAGCAGTGCTCGCAATTTTTAAAAGGGAAATACGATCTTTTTTTACCGCTCCGATCGGTTACATGGTCATCGGACTTTTTTTAGTACTCTGCGGACTGTTTCTGTGGGTCTTCAAGGGCCCTTTCAATATTTTCGATTACCAATTTGCAGATTTAGGAAACTTTTTCTTTTTGGCACCTTGGATATTTCTATTCCTTATTCCGGCCATTACAATGAAAAGCTTTTCTGAGGAAAAAAAATTGGGGACCTTAGAGCTGCTCCTCATCAAGCCATTGACCGTTTGGCAATTGGTACTGGGCAAATTTTTCGGAAACTTGGTGCTCACTTTAGTCGCTTTACTACCTACACTGCTTTACGTATACACAGTTTCTCAACTGGGTACTACGGTAGGTAACCTTGATATCGGCATGGTTATAGGTTCTTATTTTGGAATCATTTTTCTCGCAGCTTGCTATACCGCAATTGGCCTGTTCGCCTCTACCTTATCTGAAAACCAGATCGTATCTTTTATTGCGGCCGTACTTATTTGCTTTTTTCTCTATTACGGTTTTGAGGCCTTAGCCTCCATTATTTCAAGTGGTGACACCGCTGTATTTGTTCAGCGTTTGGGAATGAAGGCTCATTTTGCAAGTATTGCACGCGGAGTTATCGATAGTGCCGATCTGCTGTACTTTTTAAGCTTGGCACTATTCTTCCTATTTTTGGCCGTCGTTCAATTAAAAACAAACCACAACCGATGAAAAATAACCTACCATCGGTTGTAAAGGCTATTGCCGGCTTGATCCTGGTAAACGTTGTAGCAGGTATTATGAACTTGCGGTTCGACCTTACCGAAGACCAACGCTATACCTTATCGCAGCCCGCCGTGAACACGGTACTTGACTTTAAAAACCCAGTAGTCATCGATGTACTATTAGCCGGTGACCTACCCTCGGAATTCGTCAGGCTACAGACCGAAACAAGACAACTTTTGGAGGAGTTCGCTTCAAAAAGCAACAATATAAAATTTACCTTCGTAGACCCCCTGGAAGATTCTGAACAGACCGATGCTACTATAGCCGATCTACAATCCCTAGGTCTTACCCCGGCACAAATTACGGTAGAAGACAATAGCAAATTATCACAGAACATCGCCTTTCCTTGGGCCATGGTCAACTATAACAATGTGACCGTAAAGGTTCCACTGCTCAAGAACAAATTAGGCGCATCATCTGAAGAACGGATAAACAATTCGGTTCAAAATTTAGAATATGCTTTTGCCGATGCCTTCACAAAACTACAGATCAAAGAGAAAAAACGCGTTGCGGTCATTAAAGGTAACGGTGAACTGGATGATATGTTTTTGGCTGATTTTTTGACCGCGATAAGAGATTACTACAATATTGGCGCAATTACCCTTGATTCTGTTGCAACCAACCCACAAAGTACCTTAGATCGCTTAAAAGCGTACGATTTGGCATTGATAGCAAAACCTACGGAAGCTTTTTCCGATGGCGAGAAATACGTTATGGATCAATACATCGTCAACGGCGGAAAATCGGTATGGCTTGTCGACCAAGTAAATATGGAGCTTGACAGTCTTTTTAACGAAACGGGTACCGCAATGGCTTTACCCCGCAATCTGAATCTGAATGATTTCTTCTTTAATTACGGGGTGCGCATCAATCCCGTGTTAGTCAACGATATGTATTTTACACAAATCGTATTGGCAAGCGGAGAAGGCAACGATTCGCAATATAATCCGGTACCGTGGTACTATAATCCAATGGTTTTCTCAAAAAATGATCATCCGATAAACAATAATTTGGAAGCGGTGCGCTTTCAGTTTACCAGTGCATTGGATACGTTGGCGAATTCCAATAAAAAAACCGTTGTTCTTAGCAGCTCACCACTTTCAAAAGTGGATGGGACGCCCAAACAAATCAGTCTCGATATTATTGACGTTCCACCAAAAAAAGAAGCGTATACCGATGGAAACAAGCCGCTAGCGGTATTGATAGAAGGTAAATTTAAATCTGCATTTGACAAAAGGGTAAAACCTTTAAAGCTAAATGGTACTTTAGAAAATGGTACGGACAATAAAATGCTGGTCATTGCGGATGGCGATATCATAAAAAACCAATTGAGAAATGGGCGGCCATTAGAATTGGGATATGACAAATGGACCAACAATCATTATGGCAATAAAGAATTTCTAATAAATAGCTTAAATTACCTATTAGACGATTCAGGACTTATAAACATACGAAACAAGACCGTCAATATCCCGATGCTCGACGTCAAAAAAATCGAAGAACAAAAAACGAAGTGGCAACTAATAAACATTGGTATTCCCGTTGTTTTAATTCTTATTTTAGGACTTGTATTCAGCTATATCCGAAAGAAAAAATATGGAGTGTAAGTGTTAATAAGTTTGTTTCTTAAAAATGGACATTTAAAATATCTTTGTTCGAGGTGTATTCGGAGATTTAATCGTCTCCCAATGGCTTTTTAAACACTATATTTCCGTAGAAAGGAGAAAACTATAACAAAATGCGTAACGAATGAAATTCATAGTATCGAGCACATATTTATTAAAGCAGCTACAAGTTTTGGGAGGTGTTATCAATAATAGTAATACACTGCCCATTTTAGACAATTTTCTATTTGACCTCAAACAAGATAAGCTGACCGTTTCGGCTTCCGACCTTGAAACCACCATGAGTTCGGTTTTAGATGTTGATTCCGATAACGAAGGCACTATTGCCGTTCCTGCTCGTTTGTTGCTAGAGACTTTGAAGACTTTTCCAGAACAACCCTTAACATTTGTTGTAGAAGACAACAACACGGTTGAAATCAGTTCAAATCACGGAAAATACGCATTGGCCTATGCCGACGGTGCCGAGTTCCCAAAGGCCGTAGAATTGGCCAACCCAAGTGAAACGACCCTACTGGGTGATATTTTGGCCTCTGCCATAAACAAAACAATATTTGCGGCAGGCAATGATGATTTAAGACCTGTGATGAGTGGCGTGTTTTTTCAATTCTCTCCAGAGAATTTGACCTTCGTTGCAACGGATGCACATAAATTGGTAAAATATCAACGTAACGATGTTTCGGCCTCCCAAGTGGCAGAATTTATTATGCCCAAAAAACCATTGACACTTTTAAAGGGTATTTTGGCAGGTAGCGAATCTGATGTACTCATAGAATATAACGATAGTAACGCTAAATTCACTTTTGACAATACAGAACTTATCTGCCGGTTGATCGATGGAAAGTACCCGAATTACGAAGCGGTCATTCCGAAAGAAAATCCGAATAAGTTAACCATTCCAAGAAATCAATTTTTAAGCTCTGTACGACGTGTTTCAATCTTTTCAAATAAGACTACACACCAAATTCGCTTAAAGATTGCCGGAGCCGAACTAAACATTTCTGCCGAAGATATGGACTATAGCAATAAAGCGGAAGAACGGTTGACTTGCTCGTATCAAGGTGACGATATGCAAATTGGTTTCAACTCTCGATTTTTAACGGAAATGTTGAACAACCTTAACGCTGATGAAGTTTCGTTGGAAATGAGCCTACCGAACAGAGCTGGTATTCTTACGCCTGTAGACGGATTGGATGAAGGCGAAAACGTAACCATGTTGGTGATGCCCGTAATGCTGAACAATTGATTACCCGCAATCATATTTCTCAAAAATTTGTAGCTAAAAAACAATTGCATTAGCCAAAACCCTAAAGTAAGGAAGGACGTTTTCTACTTAAAACGTAAGATTTAACGCTTACTTCAAGAGGCTGTCGTTTTTTTTGCATTTTATCGAAATTCAGTGCCCAAAAATTGTGGTATTCATAATTTAAATGGTTAAACAATCAACTTTTAAACCAAACGAATTATGAAAAACATTACCAAATTGCTAGTGTGTTTTTGCCTTATCTTTTTCTCCTGTGATGTTGAAAAAGTTGGTGATCAAGAAGTTTTGAAGGACGTACCTGGCAAAACTAAAAAGGTTAAGCGGCAGAAAGATGAACCCAAAATCATCAAAGAATGTACAGTTGTCGACGCAGATCGTTGCCCAATAGGGGATAGACAGCCCACTGCTAACTTTTGGTGGCCCAGAATATCAACGGATCATGATGAGCCATCAGCTTTTTACTCGAGTGTCGACGGCCATCAGTTGACCTTTGCAGAATATGATGACGGTACTGCAAACATTAAAGGAACTACATCGAACGGAACTTGTGTCGTAGAAGTAGATGTTTGGCTGATTGATAGAAAATCATGGACGGAATGGTCGGCCCTTGGTGGCGAGCATAAAAAACAAGGTTGTGCAGGATTAGCATCAAATTCCGAAGACATGCATTTTTATGTAATCGATTCAGAGCGCAGCTCTATTACGGCATCAGGCACTGAATGTACAGCTGTAGGCACCTTCGGAATTGAGCAACGCCCAGACCCCTTCGATGCCAGTACGCCCAACTTGGGCGCCCATGTCGGTCCTGGTGGTGCTAATTTTGACTCCGAAATCGGTGCTTACGGCATTAGCACTTGGGGATGGGTTTTAGATCCCGAGACGAAAGAACGACTTTATGTAATGGATTTCAATTTTAAGACGGAATGCAAAAGCGACTGTGAAACTGCGTTTGCAAGAGGTGTAGACGGTGAGACATGCTTCATTGAAAATGGTTTTAACCGTTGGGGCTGGACCATAGGCCCGATTGCCGAAGGAAATTACACCTATAATGTGCATGCCGGTGCCGGCCAATGTGATATTTCAAAAGGTGAATTGGTAGGTACGGTAGATGTAAGTTATCAAAATGGCAATGTCGATGTCACCTATAATATTGATCCATCTCTTGAAGTCAAAGAAACACATACCTATGCAGGCAACGCTATGTATCCGACTAAAAATGGTAGCCCAACAGTGGCTCCTGGGCAATACTCCGTTACAGCAAATCTTTCAGGCGATATCTACGTAATCGCACACGCTGTAGTCTGTAAAGATTAAAACCGGACGTATTTTTAAGTAAAAAGTCCTTCCATTGAAGGGCTTTTTTTATTTCAGCAACCGTGCCTCTTTGAAGAAAGGTGTTGGTAAATGCTTAAAAAAGAATGCTCCTTTTTTGTTTAAACGCTGTTATTCTAGACAAACTTTATACTCATCGGGTAATGTGGGGCCTCTCCGTTGCTTGCTTTTACAGCATTTACAATCGGGAATACGAAGTACAGCACTCCTAATACCAAAAACCCTAAAAGTCCGAGTCCGAATAACAATATTAAGGGTACACATAGCAGCACATAAAGAAACATGCTGATTCTAAAGTTGATGATGGCCTTTCCGTTTTCATCCATATCGATAACCTTATCTCTTTGGGTAAGCCATAATACCAACGGAATGATCAGGCCTCCTATTCCTGTTACAAAATCTAACAACTGACTTAAATGTGTAGCCGCTAAAAGTGTTCTGTTCTCTGTTTGCATGATTGTGTTTTTAATTGATGTACCTATATGACGCAAGACCCATCAAATTGTTACAATTGCAATTCTTAGAACGGGCACCACTATTGTTTTCTTTCCAATTTTCTTAGTTTTTCGATATCCTTTACAAGACCTGACCGTAGTTTATCGATTTTCTTGTTCACTTTTGTAATATCGTTGGGTGAAAGTTTACCTTTTACCTTATCAAGCTGCATTTTCTCCCGTAACTTCTCCAATTTTTTCTCATCTTTCTCAATGGATTTTCTTTGTGATTTTATGTCGTCCATCAACTTTTCACGCTTTTTTGCTGCCTTTTCGGCCTTCTTTTGCGCCTTTTCCGCTTTTTTCTGCGCTTTTTCGGCTTTCTGGATTTCTTTTTCCATTCTTTTCTGCTCTTTAAGCTCTAACGCCTGAGCCTGTTTTTCCGCCGCATCTTCGGCAAGCCCAATCGAATCACTCGCCTGTTCGGCAACTTGGGCACTGGCAATCATATTGAATACTAAAATCGAAACGAATGTTAGAAATATCTTTTTCATTTTATGAGGGAATTAGGTTAGCTTTTCTTTGAGTAAATCCTGAACTATTCAGTACCGTAAAATTAATCAAATAGCGTACCAATTACGTATAAAAAGAACATCAAAAAAATACTTGGGTTTTCCTTCCTTCATTTTGATTAATTTTGCCCAATGATTCCAGATGACACTATAATTGCTTTGGCGACACCCTCAGGTGCGGGGGCAATTGCCGTAATACGTATTTCGGGAAATAATGCCATTTCATTGGCGGCCAATTACTTCAAATCGATACGGGACAAAAAGCTTATCGATCAAAAAACACACACTATTCATCTCGGGCATATCATTGAGGATAAGCGTGTTATCGACCAGGTTCTACTATCGATTTTTAAAGATCCCCACTCGTATACCGGAGAAGATGTCGTGGAAATATCCTGTCATGGTTCGCCCTACATCCAGCAACAAATCATTCAATTATTTTTACGAAAGGGCTGCCGTATGGCCGATGCTGGGGAGTTTACCTTACGGGCTTTTTTAAATGGAAAACTCGATTTGAGCCAAGCCGAGGCCGTTGCAGACCTTATCGCCTCAGATAACGAGGCGAGCCATCAAATTGCGATACAACAAATGCGTGGTGGATTCAGTAATGAAATCAAGTTACTACGTGAGGAACTTTTAAACTTTGCCTCCCTAATTGAGTTGGAACTCGATTTTTCAGAAGAAGATGTTGAATTTGCCGATCGTACCCAATTTAAAGAACTACTGAAGCGCATTCAAACCGTATTGAAAGGACTCATCGATTCTTTTGCCGTCGGTAATGTTATTAAAAATGGAATTCCTGTAGCGATTGTCGGAGAACCCAACGTCGGGAAGTCGACCTTGCTCAATGCCCTTTTGAACGAAGAACGCGCCATTGTCAGTGACATAGCCGGTACCACACGTGATACTATTGAAGATGAAATTTCAATAGGAGGCATCGGATTCCGTTTTATAGATACGGCAGGCATTCGGGAGACCAAAGATGTTGTCGAAAGCATAGGTATCAAAAGAACCTTTGAAAAAATTGAACAGGCACACGTAGTTTTATATTTGGTAGATGGATGGCAGTTAACAACTGACGGGGCCATAGCTTCTTTAAAAATCGAAATAGAGAAAATAAAAAATAAGTTCCCCTTAAAGTCGATCGTACTACTTATCAATAAATTGGACAGGTTAAGCGAGAATCAACGGTTTAAGTTCAAGCAAGAATTGCCCGATGATGACAAGCGACAAACGACCTTATTTATTTCTGCTAAAACCAGGGAAGGTGTGGCGGACTTGGAAAACAAGTTGTTGGAATTTGTAAATACAGGTGCCCTACGCAACAATGAAACCATAGTGACCAATACCAGACACTATAATGCCTTATTAAAGGCGTTGGAAGAAATCGAAAAGGTACAATTTGGGATGGACGAAGACCTTCCTAGCGATTTAATGGCCATTGATGTTCGGGAAGCACTTTATCACTTGGGGCTTATCACCGGTCAAGTCACGAACGACGAGCTTTTGGGTAACATCTTTAGCAATTTTTGTATCGGAAAGTAATTATCTTTCTTTTGTTTTCTAACTACTTGTTTTTATTGACTTTATAAGTTTTTAGTATCTCTTTTTTGTTGCCCAATTGCTCTTTATTTCTTATATTTGTTGTTCAATTGTTGCCCTATTAGCTTATCTGTTGCCCAAATCATAAAGCAACAAATCAAAGCGAAATGATGCACCATATAGCACCACCAAGCAACATTGAGCTACAAGTAGCACCAAATGAGCAGTACAATTAAAATACCGAAATTCTGTCAATTCTGTGGAATGGCTTTTGTTGCACAAAAGACCACCACTAAGTATTGCGGTCATACGTGTGCAAGTAGAGCCTACAAACAACGTAAGCGAGAAGAAAAAGTACAATCCACCCTATCCGAGCAAATAAATAATAGCAAGCCTACATCTTCCGAAAACTTGCAAACTCTGCAAACCTTACCTACACAAGCAGGAAATCATATCAATCTAAGAGATAAAGAATTTCTAAGTATTACTGAAGCTGCCAATTTATTAGGTGCAAGCAGATGGACTATTCAGCGGATGATAAAACGCAACCAATTGAGCATTGCAAAATTAGGTAGGCGTACTATTATAAAACGGACAGAAATCGATAATCTCTTTAAAATTTAGCCTTATGAAAGTAACATTAAGAAAACGAAAGAAAGGAAACAAAATCAGTTTGTATTTAGACTACTATGCCAATGGTAAGCGAGAATATGAATATTTAAAATTGTATCTAAAACCTGACCCAGAAAAAGGTTCACTTACTAAGGCAGAGAAAGACCAAAATAAAACGATACTACAATTAGCTGAAAGTATCAGAGCCAAAAGACATTTAGAAATTCAGAATAATATTTATGATTTTCAAGACAAGGAGAAGCTAAAAGGCAGTTTCTTATTATACTTTGATGCACTCACAGAAAAGAGAAAAGCCAGTTTAGGTAATTATGGTAATTGGGATAGTGTTGGTAAGCATCTAAGAAAATACAGTCCAAGAGATATTTCATTTGATAGAGTAAATCGTGAATGGGTACAAGGCTTTAAAGATTATTTAGACAATGAAGCTAAAACCAAAAGTGAAAACGAATTATCTCAAAATTCAAAGTACTCCTACTTCAACAAACTAAAGGCAGCATTAAAGCAAGCGGTTAGAGATGGCATTTTAAAATACAATCCCGCGGAGCAAGTCCAGGGATTCAAACAAGGAGAACCACAAAGAGAGTTTTTAACCTTAGAAGAAGTACAAGCATTAGTAAAGGCAGATTGCGAAAGCAAGCAGCTAAAAACTGCGTTTTTATTCGCTTGTCTTACTGGTTTAAGATGGTCAGATATAAATAAGTTGGTTTGGTCAGAGGTGCAACATTCTGATGAAATGGGCTACTACATTCGTTTCAGACAACAAAAAACCAAAGGAGCGGAAACCCTACCAATATCCGAGCAAGCTCGTAATATGTTAGGAGAAGAAAAAGAAAAAACAGAGCGTGTTTTTAAAGGCTTAAAATATAGTGCTTGGCACAATGTTAAATTAGCTCAATGGGTACTTCGTGCAGGTATTACTAAAAACATCACGTTCCATTGTGCAAGACACACCTATGCAACCCTACAACTTACAATGGGTACAGATATTTACACCGTATCAAAACTATTAGGACATAGAGAATTAAAAACCACTCAGATATATGCCAAAGTAATAGACAACAAGAAGAAAGAAGCAGCTAATAAAATTCAACTCGATTTATAATATGGAACTAACTATTTTTAAAAGCATCATTTATGGCGATCTAAAACCTTGGGCAAGTGATGCAGTCAATGAAAAGTTTTACAGACAAAATTTGTCTGCAAAATTTATACAGCCAAAACAGACTATAAACGAGTATTATAAGGCATTAAAGGAAATCCACAAAAACAAGCCTAATCTATTCAAAGAAGATGGTTTGGAAATCTACCTACTGCAAGCAGATACAGATATTAGCCACGATATTCTGCATCCATTGGTTGAAATCAAATTAGCTGAACCCACCACAGCAACACAAAGGTTTTATCATTACTTGCTTTTAAATGAAGCTACAAGACTATCAGACAGAGTTTTTAAATGTGTAAATAAAGACATTGGAGAAATTCAGAAAAAAGAGATAGTTCAAAACGTAGTGAAATCTTGCAAAGACCTATTATTAAGAATAGGAACAGATCAAGACAGTTTTAAGCAAACCGACTTGACAGCTTATGTTATTCCGCAACTCATTACTAACGTAATTCGTTTTCTAAAGGAAACCGAAAAGTTATATCCTCAATTCCTTTCGGAATTACCGTCAAACAAAAACGAGCTTTACGGAGAACTATTACAACAACCCATTCCAGATATAGAGATTGACAAAACAACTCCTGAATTTCAAACAGTAAATAATATTCTTTTAGGTATTGATAATTATAAGTTTGAAAAAGATACTCGTTTCTCATTTGGATTTACTGGAGATACAACAAAGCTAAAATCGGTACTCTTTTTGCTTAATCGTGATATGGAACTCTTAAATGAGGATAAATCAACAGTTGAAGAATTATTGTCTGTATTAACAAGTAAAGATTTAAAACTGGGTGCTCCTCAGATATATTTAGGATGTGAAACATTAGAATTTGCATACATAGTGAAGAAATTAGAACTCTCATTCTCAAATTTTACAGCTACCACAATAGACAAATCAAAGTTATTTCATTCTAAAAAAGGGAATGCAATTTCAAAAGGAAGTCTATACAATGCAAACCAAAAACAACCCTATAAAAAAGAAGATATAGACAACATTTTCAGCCATCTGTAAATAAAAACAGTTAGATGTGTTAGATATAGTAGTTAGATGTTAGCGTCTAACTGATTACCAGAGTGTTACGAAATAGTTTAGCGGTCAGAAATGATTGTTAAACCTTTTAAATCGTAACACAATGAGTAACGAAAATTTAATTTTAGAAAAGCTCAACAGACTTGAGCAAAAGATTGAGGAACAAAACCTCTTAAAGAAAGAAGTATTAAACTTCAATGATGCTTGTAGCTATTTAGATATAAGTGCTTCGCATCTCTACAAACTTACCAGTCAGAAATCCGTTCCGCATTTCTGCCCACAAGGTAAAAAACTCTATTTCAATCGTACCGAGTTAGACGAATGGTTACAACGTAACCGTCAATCTTCTACGGACGAAATCGAAAAAGCAGCAGCCAATTATCTAATTCAAAACAAACGCAGTTAGATATGGGCTTTTATCATCCTTTAGACGAAAAGTTAGAACAGATAGACGATAGACTATCAGAACTAACGCTTATGCTTAAAGATAAGCAAAGAAGCAATCCTGACCAAGTGTTTTTCGACACCCAAGAGTTTCTACAGATAATGAATGTTAGTAAGCGAACCGCTCAATATTGGCGAGATAGCGGACTCATAGGCTATTGCCAAATTGGGTACAAAATCTATTACCGCTTATCAGACATACTCCAATTGTTAGACCAAAATTTTAAAGCACCTATCAATGGAAAATAATCACATAAATACTTCTAAAATGGCATCATCAACTATATATAAAAATTTCAATCAACCCATAGAAAATAAAGCCTTACTACTGATAGTAAAGGATGTTATTGAGGGTAAATACAAAGAACCTATTGAAGCTATCCGTATGGCTATTGGAATGGGTAAACCAGAACGAGCAGACCAATTCAAAAAAGAATTAGTAGCCTTTACACCGTCAGCAACTTTTGAAGGCGGTCGTAAAATGGAGTACTTTAAAATGTACAGCGGATTTGTACACTTAGATTTTGATAAGTTAGAACCAGACGAGCTTCAAGAAGCAAAACAGAAAATACAATCCATTCCTTTCACTTTTGCTTGTTTCACAAGCCCAAGCGGTAATGGCCTAAAAGTGTTTATTGAAGTAGATTCTACTATGGAACAACATAAAAACGCTTATGCACAAGTGCAAGCGTATTATGAAAAAGAAGTTGGTATTGAAGCAGACCCAAAATGCAAAGATATTACAAGGCTGTGTTTTGTGTCTTACGACCCTGACGGATATAAGAACATACAAAACGAAAAGTTCAAGGTAAAAACCGAAACGGTTTTACAACCTATCACACCAACAGCACCCAAAACAGTAGTAACCCAAAATCTTAGTAATAATGAAAACAGTAATAGTTCAGAAATCTTTACCGAGTGTATCACATTCACCGAAAACAAAGAAAGCTATACAGACGGCAACCGAAACAATTTCATATATCAATTGGCTTGTAATTGCAACAGGAGAGGAATCGTGTATGATGATACTTTGCATCTTATTCTAAGTACCTACGACCTAAACCAAGATGAAATAAAAGCATCTGTAAAATCAGCCTATGATAACAACGCTATGCAATTTGCAAGCTATCAGAATTACAGCCCACAAGTTCAACCAACGGAAACGATAAACAATGAAGATTATCTAAAAAACACACCCACTTTTGACGAACAGTTATTTGACAACCTACCAGAGATATTAAGAAAAGGTACAATGGCATTTACAGATCCAAGAGAACGTGATGTGTTCTTTACTGGTGCATTGTCTATTCTTAGCGGTTGTTTACCTAATGTATCAGGTGTATATGCTCAACAGACCGTATTCCCTAATCTGTTTTCCTTTATCATAGCTCCAGCAGCAAGCGGAAAAGGTGCTTTAAAATTCGCCAAAATATTGGCAGACCCATATCAAGAAAGTGTATTAGAACAAAGCAATCAAGATAAGTCTATCTATGATGCCGAATTAGCTCAATACAAGGTAGAACAAAGAAACCGAAAGAAAGACGACACAGAAACTCCAGAAGAGCCTGTAAAACCACCTTTTAAAGTGGTATTCATTCCTGCCAATACATCTTATGCAGCCATTTTACAACACATACAACAAAATGAGGGTAAAGGAATTATTTGCGAAACAGAAGCAGATAGTATGGGAGCAGTTTTTAAGCAAGATTGGGGCGGATATTCTGATATGCTCAGAAAAGCGTTTCATTCTGAAACCATTTCTGTTTCAAGAAAAACAGACAATGAATATGTAATTATCAAAGAGCCTAAAATATCAGTTGCTTTATCAGGTACTCCTGGTCAAGTAGCCAATATCATTGCATCCGCAGAAGATGGTTTATTCAGTCGCTTTTTATTCTATACGTTTAAAGTAGAGCAGCTTTGGAAAGATGTATCGCCTTTTGGCAATACCTTAAATTTAAACGACCATTTTGAAGCCTTATCGCAAAATGTATTAGAAATGATTCACTTCTTAGAAGCAAATCCAACACAGATACACTTATCCAAAGAACAATGGCAAACAGTTAATTATACAGGGCAACAATGGTTAACAGAAGTAACCACCTTTACAGCAGAAGAAGCTGGAAGTGTAGTAAAACGTTTGGGCTTAATTCTATATCGTATTTGTATGATATTATCCACGCTTCGCAAATTTGATAATGGTGATTGTACAGAAAATGTTACGTGTACGGATGAAGATTTTGAAATGGCGTTAATGATTGCAAATGTCTATCTACAACACAGCTTGTTAATGTACAACAACCTACCAAAGAAAGAAGAAACAGGAGTTTTTAAAGGTGCTAACAATAAAAAGCAATTCTTTGAAGCCTTACCACAAAACTTCAAACGTGAAGAAGCCATCCTCATAGGTAAGAAATACCAACTCAAAGACCGTTCTATTGATAATTTGCTCAAATCCTTATTAGGTTCGCATCTCACTCAACCCAGTTACGGACACTATCAGAAGACAATCCTATAAGTGCCTTAGGTTTGCGACATAAGAAAATTAGAAATTTTTTCTTTAGACGAAAAAGAAAAATTAAGCATAGCCATAGCTACGGTTCATTTTTATTTTGAAGTATTTAAAGGAAAAAGAGCAATTTTATAAGAGCCAATTTAAGGTGTTTGTAGGATAACATCCAAGCTGTAGTTTGCAACCTTTGCACTTTTTGAAATTTATCTTGTAGTTTTTGTTCTTGTTTATTTTTTATTTGTCTATATTTGACAAACGATTATTTAACAAATAAGCAAAGGATGAATAAGTTTGGAGACTTAATAAGGTCTAAAAGAGAAGAACAAGAAATGCTACTCAGGCACTTATCCGCAGAGTTAGACATTGATACCGCAATGCTTAGTAAAATAGAAAGAGGAGAAAAAACCGCTAAACGTGAACATATAGAACCATTAGCAAAACTTTTTAAACTCGGCTATAACGAATTGATTTCACTTTGGTTAGCAGACCAAGTATTTCAGTTGGTAGAAAATGAAGAACAGGCATTGCAAGCCTTACAGATTGCAGAGAAAGAACTAAAAACTAAATTAAAATAGACTGTAACAGAATGGCAAAAAAGAAGGAAACCAAGCAAGAACCAATTGAGAAACAGCTTTGGAAAGCAGCAGATAAGCTGCGTAAAAATATTGATGCAGCAGAATACAAGCATATCGTTTTAGGTTTAATCTTTCTAAAATATATATCTGATTCTTTTGAAGAACTCTATGCTAAACTGCAAGCAGGTGAAGGCGAATATGCAGGTGCTGACCCAGAAGACAGAGACGAGTATAGAGCAGAAAATGTATTCTTTGTGCCACCTTCTGCAAGATGGTCTTATTTACAAGGTAGAGCCAAATTACCTGAAATAGGTAAAGACATTGATAATGCAATGGATGCTATTGAAAGAGACAATGCCTCATTAAAAGGAGTACTACCCAAAGCATTTGCCAAAGAGAATTTAGACCCAACCAGTTTAGGGCAACTAATTGACTTGATTAGTAACATTGCTTTAGGTGATGAAGTAAGCAGAAGTCAAGATTTATTAGGTAAAGTATATGAATATTTCTTAGGAGAATTTGCATTGGCTGAAGGTAAAAAGGGCGGACAATTCTACACGCCAGAGAGCATCGTAAAATTATTGGTAGAAATGCTACAACCTTATAAAGGTAGAGTGTTTGACCCTTGTTGTGGTTCAGGTGGTATGTTCGTACAGTCTGAAAAATTCATATTGGCTCATCAAGGTAAAATCAATGATATTTCCATTTACGGGCAAGAAAGCAATCAGACTACTTGGCGTTTGGCTAAAATGAATTTAGCCATTAGAGGGATTGATAGCTCACAAGTAAAATGGAACAATGAAGGCTCATTTTTAAACAATGCTCATAAAGATTTAAAAGCAGATTATATTATCGCAAATCCGCCTTTTAATGATAGTGATTGGAGCGGTGATTTATTAAGGGGTGACGCAAGGTGGCACTACGGCATCCCATCAGCAAAAAACGCAAATTTTGCTTGGCTACAACATTTTCTGTATCACTTATCTCCTAATGGTACAGCAGGTATTGTTTTAGCGAATGGTGCTTTGTCCTCAGATACTTTAAATGATGATGTTATTAGGAAACAAATGATTGAATCCAATGTAATAGACTGTATAGTTATGCTTCCTGAGAAATTGTTTTTTAATACAGGTATTTCAGCATCATTGTGGTTTCTGAGAAAGAATAGAACTCGTGATGAAGTACTATTCATTGATGCATCAAACTTTGGTGAAATGGTTAGCAGAAAACTTAGAATACTTGACAGTAATGATTTAAAAGAAGTTGCACAAACTTATGAAGATTGGAAAAACAACAATAATTATCAAGATGTCATTGGTTTTTGTAAATCTGCGAGCTTGGATGAAATTAAGAAAAACAAACACATTTTAACACCTGGTAGGTATGTTGGCGATATTGTTGACCCAGAAGAAAAGCTATCATTCAGTTCTAAAATATTAGCATTTAATAAAACACAGAATGAATTAGATGAAATATCTAATGGCATCAATAATGACATAAGAACTAAACTGAACTCATATTATCCGGATAACAATTTCGACAATATCAAATTAGAATCAGTAAAAGTTATTGATTATTTGGGGGAATTAATTTTTAAAGAATGGATTATTAATGAGAATCTTCCAAAATCTATTCAATTGTCTAACAATTTAGAAACCGTAAAACTTTCGGAGGTAGTTGAAAAGAGTAATACTGGTGCTGATGCTATACAAAAAGCTCCAATTGTTGAGGATGATACAGGTGTTAGATGTATTAGAATAGGCGACATAACTAATGAAAGACCTTTTAATGAATGGGGTTTTAGTAAAGTGACAGAAAAAATTTTCAAACAATATCAATTAAAGGCTAATGATATAATTGTAACAAGAACAAGTGTTTTAGGCCTTTCGCGTTATATATCAAATGATTTAATGAGCGTATATAATAACGGTTTAATACGCCTACAAATAACAGAAGCTATACCTGCACAGTATGTTTATGCTTGGCTTCAAAGCTCTTCATTTAGAAAGTATATCAATAGAATTACGAATGAAACATCTACAAGACCAAATATGAAGATGAATTATTTGCTTGATTTTCCAATTAAAATTGGATGCGACAATCTAATTAAAGAATTTTCAGAACTCTATTCTCTTCTTATAAAAAAGAAGAACCATCTAAATACTATGCATATTAAGTTACAGAAAAATATTGATGAAAGAATAGAATTAGAATTGAATGATTTTTAAGCTATGGCAAAAGTTACTGAAAACGATATAGAATTATATGCAATAGAAGAATTAGAAAATCTTGGGTATTCCTATATCTATGGTCCAGATATTGCACCTGATACAGATGCACAAGAAAGAACCTCTTTTGACCAAGTAATTCTTACAGAAAGGCTTCAGAAAGCAATAGACCGCATCAATCCAAGTATTCCGAGTAATGCTAAAGAAGATGCTCTAAAGCAAGTATTGCGTATAGGCACACCTGATTTATTAACCGATAATGAAACGTTTCATAAAATGCTCACAGAGGGCATAAATGTAACTTATCAAAAAGACGGTAGCCAAAGAGGAGATATTGTAAAATTAGTTGATTTTGATACGGTAAATAACAATGAATTTAATGTTATCAATCAGTTTACGGTAATTGAAAATAACAACAATAAAAGACCAGATGTAATTCTATTTATAAATGGTTTACCCTTAGTAGTCATAGAGCTAAAAAATGCAGTAGACGAAAATGCAACCATAAGGTCAGCTTACAAGCAAATACAAACCTATAAAGCTACCATTCCGTCATTATTTACCTACAACAGCATATTGGTAATATCAGACGGTACAGAAGCCAAAGCTGGTTCATTATCGGCAGGTTTTACACGTTTTATGTCTTGGAAAACAGCAGACGGAGAAAGTGAAGCATCACATCTTATTCCTGAAATGGAAACGCTAATCAATGGGATGCTAAATAAAAAAACCGTTTTAGACCTTATTCGCCATTTTATTGTATTTGAAAAATCTAAAAAAGAAGATTTAAAAACAGGAATTACTACCATAGAAACAGTAAAAAAAATAGCAGCCTATCATCAATACTATGCAGTTAACAAAGCAGTTATAAGCACACAATTGGCAAGTGTTGAAGATGGAGATAGAAAAGGTGGTGTAGTATGGCATACACAAGGCTCTGGTAAGTCTTTGTCTATGGTTTTCTATTCAGGTAAAATTGTTTTAAATCTAAACAACCCTACCATATTAGTCATAACAGATAGAAATGATTTAGACGACCAATTATTTGACACATTTGCTTCATCCACACAATTATTGAGACAAACACCGGTACAAGCTGAAAATCGCCAACACTTAAAAGAGTTGCTAAAAGTTGCATCAGGTGGAGTTGTTTTTGCCACTATTCAAAAATTCCAACCAGAAGAAGGAAACATTTTTGAAACCCTTTCAGAACGTAAAAACATCATTGTTGTAGCAGATGAAGCTCACAGAACACAATATGGTTTTAAAGCAAAAACCATAGATGAAAAAGATGCAGACGGTAACGTAGTAGGTAATAAAGTAGTGTATGGCTTTGCAAAGTATATGCGTGATGCTTTACCAAATGCCACTTATTTAGGTTTTACAGGAACACCTATTGAAAATACAGACGTAAACACATCAGCAGTTTTTGGGAACTATGTAGATATATATGATATAGCCCAAGCAGTAGAAGATGGTGCAACAGTTAGAATATTTTATGAAAGTAGATTAGCCAAAATTGCCTTAACAGAAGAAGGTAAAAAAATGGTTGAAGATTTAGATGAGGAATTAGGCGAAATAGAATTAACCGAAACCCAAAAGGCTAAAGCAAAATGGACAAAATTAGAAGCCTTAGTAGGCAGCCAAAAAAGAGTAAAAAGCATTGCAAAAGATGTAGTAACACACTTTGAAGCTCGTCAAGAAGTTTTTGAAGGTAAAGCAATGGTAGTTTCTATGTCGAGAAGAATAGCAGCAGAACTATACAAAGCTATTACCACGTTAAGACCTGATTGGCATAATGACGATTTAGATAAGGGAGCTGTAAAAGTAATAATGACTGCATCATCTTCTGATGGTCCAGAAATGGCAAAACATCATACTACAAAGCAACAGCGTAGAGCATTAGCAGACCGTATGAAAGACCCAAAAGACGAATTAAAATTAGTGATAGTTCGTGATATGTGGTTAACAGGTTTTGATGCTCCTTCTATGCACACCTTATACATTGACAAGCCAATGAAAGGCCATAATTTAATGCAAGCTATTGCAAGAGTAAATAGAGTTTATAAAGATAAACCAGGTGGTTTAGTTGTTGATTATTTGGGTATAGCATCAGACCTTAAAAAAGCATTAGCCTTTTATTCGGATAGTGGTGGAAAAGGAGACCCAACCATTGCACAGGAACAAGCAGTTCAACTAATGTTAGAGAAGTTAGAAGTTGTGTCTCAAATGTTTTTGGAAAAACCAGAGCAAGGGTATTCTGATGCATTCACAAATTTAGTAAATGACCCTGCAATACCTTATTTAGGTAAGAATAAAGGCTTATTATATGAGGAATATTTTACAGCAGATACGAAAACTAAACTTAAAATAATATTAGCAGCAGAAGAGCATATTTTGAGTATTGAAGATGGTAAGAAACGTTTTATCAATGAAGTAACAGCATTATCTAAAGCGTTTGCAATTGCTATACCTCACGAGCAAGCATTAGATGCTAAAGATGAAATAGGCTTTTTTCAAGCGGTAAAATCAAGACTACAAAAATTCGACACTACTGGCTCAGGTAAATCAGATGATGAAATAGAATCAGCTATCAGACAAGTAATTGATAAAGCATTAGTTTCGGATGGTGTTATAGATGTATTTGATGCAGCAGGTATCAAGAAGCCTGATATTTCAATCCTATCTGATGATTTCCTTATGGAAATCAAAGATATGGAGCATAAAAACTTAGCATTAGAAACATTAAAAAAATTGCTAAATGACGAAATAAAATCAAGAGCAAAAACAAATCTAATACAGAGTAAATCCTTAATGGAAATGCTAGAAAACTCTATAAAAAAATATCAAAACAAAATTCTTACAGCAGCAGAAGTAATAGAAGAATTGATTGAGTTAGCTAATAGTATTAAAAATAAAGATAAAGCCGATAAAGACACAGGCTTAACCAATGAAGAATTAGCCTTTTATTATGCAATTGCAGAAAATGAGAGTGCCAAAGAAGTATTAGGTAATGAGGTTTTAAGAGAATTAGCAGTCTATTTATCAGAAGTTGTAAAAAACAATGCTACAATAGATTGGACGATTAAAGAAAGTGTAAGAGCTAAACTGAAAGTAATGGTAAAAAGAGCATTAAGGAAGTTTGGCTATCCACCAGACCTTCAAAAATTAGCAACAGAAACCGTATTAAAGCAAGCAGAATTATTAGCTAACCATTGGACGAAATAGCTTATGAATAACCTTACTATAAATATCATCCCATTCAAACACCCTTCTATTCAGAAGGAGTTTGGATTTTATACCGAGAAGAAAGAAGGTTATTTCCCTATACACAGAACCGAGCTTCCCAATGAGTTATGGGATAATCAAAAAGAAGAAGTTGTAAAACATAAATTCTATTACACCAATTTTGAAGATACTGAAGATTGTGTACTCAAAACAAAAGTAGATTTATACAGTAGTACCAAGTTTGCAAAGCACCTTTATACTCGTTTGGTATATCAATATTTCATTGCTATTGCAGATGCAATACAATTCAATTATGTAGGCGATATAGAAGTATGGTTATTAGATGCTAAAGCATCAACAACCAAATACAATAGCTATAACAAATACACCTTAAAAATTGAATTTTCAGGCTTAACTAAAAGTCCTGCATTGCTATTATCTTATGATAGTACCTCTAAAGTTGCAACTACAAGTATTGATGAAATCAACATTCCTACGGAATATTTCAAAACAGTAATTTACAACAAAGAAATACAGCGTTTTAAATACCTTACAGAAGATGCAAAACAACATTTAGACCAAGTATATCCATTACTCAATATACCGCTTAAAAACCATTTAGAAATACCGCATACTGTACCAAGAAAAGGCAATAGATACAAGCCTTACTTTAATCACATAACTACTTTTTACAACAACTATCTAAATACAGATGAATTTAAAGCCATACTACCATTAGATGAAAATGGCTTTTTTAATATTCCAGAAGATGAAGTATTACAAACACATTATCACTCAAACAATTTACGGTTTTATGATGGCGTAGGTATAGACCCAAAAGCAGGAATGAAAAATCCTGGTCCTTATAAATCAAGTCCACACGATAACGTAAGGTTCTTTTTTATCTACCATAAACCTGATAGAAAAGATTATGTAATTCCTTTGTATAATTATTTTGAAAAAGGATATAAAACATTCTTTCCACCGTTAAAAAAACATATTCGTCAGCCATTTTATATGGATAACGATACAAGTTTAGCATTTGAAAGTCCAGATACTGCAATCAAAGAAATCAAACATCATCTAATCAATTTAGAGAAACAACCAAATACAAGGTATGTAGCAGTTTATGTAAGCCCTATTCATAAAGAAGATGAGGATAACAAACATCTATACTATCAAGTCAAAGAAGAACTTTTAAAACACGAAATAACCTCACAAGTCATTTATAAAGAGAGTATCAATAACGCCTATTTTGGTGCATTCTTAGAGAATATCACGCCTGCATTATTGGCTAAAATAGACGGTATTCCTTGGCGTTTAGATAGAGAACTGAAACAAGAGTTAATTGTGGGTGTAGGTGCGTTTAAATCAATGGAAACCAATACTCGTTTTGTAGGTAGTGCATTCTGTTTTAATAACAAAGGAGAGTTTAAAGGATTTGATTGTTTTAGAGATAATGAATTTGACTTAATAGCTGGAGCAATAGGAAAACAGATTTTAAAATTTGTTGTGGATAATGATAACAAAGCAGAAAGGCTAATCATTCACTACTATAAGCCAATAAGCAAAGACGAAATAGACCCAATTCAAAAAACTTTAGGTAGATTAAAATTAGATATTCCAATAGTTATAGTAACTATCAATAAAACAGAATCAAGCGACTATGTAGCGTTTGATACCAATGATGATGCCTTAATGCCTTTAAGTGGTACAATCATAGAAATTGCACATCTAAAATATTTGTTATTCAACAATGCCAAATACAGTAGTAACGGTTTTGCAAAAGACCATCCGTTCCCTGTAAAACTAAGTCTATATTGTACAGAACAAGACTATTTTGAGGATATAGCAATTGTAAAAGAGTTGATAGACCAAGTATATCAATTCAGCAGAATGTATTGGAAATCTGTAAAACAACAAAACTTACCAGTAACCATAAAATACCCAGAAATGGTAGCTCAAATATTCCCTCATTTTGAAGGAGATAAACTACCTGACTTCGGTAAAAATAACCTTTGGTTTTTGTAGTAAATAAAGATGGATATTCAAATACAAAATAAGGCTAAAGATGTTTCCCTTTTTAAAATTGCAAAATTTAAGAAGCATATTAGAAAAACATCACCCCACAAACATAACAGTTATTTCGAAATCATTTTTTTAACCAAAGGATCTGGTTCACATACAATTGACACAATAGAATACAAAATTCAACCACCTGTAGTATTCAATATACGTAAAGAACAGGTTCATTTTTGGGACATCAAAACAGAACCTGAAGGGTTTGTTTTAATTATTAAAAAAAACTTTATTGAAAACTGTATAGATAAAGATATTAAAAAGCTAATTTCAGAACTGAGTGCCTTAACTTGTCTATTTCCTAATAATACCACAGTAATTGATATGTCAAATATATTATTAAAGGAATATGAAGGTGCAAAAATTAAAAACCATCAAGTTATAGAAGGATTGTTAAAAGCTCTGTTAGCAAAGTTTCTTGAATCGAAAATTGTAAGTAGTCCTAAAATAAAATGTAGCTCAATCTATCAAGAACTTATTTTGCTTTTAAGTAAAGAAAATGAACTTACAAACAAGGTAAGTCATTATGCAAAATTACTAAATACCACTCCACAAAACTTAAATGCTATATGCAGAAAAGAATCAGGTCAATCTTCTGCTGAGGTAATTTCCAATTATATTATTAACGAAGCTAAACGCCTTTTGCTTTATACTGACTTAACGGTTAGTGAAATTGCAGGCAAACTTGACTTTAAAGATAATTCTCATTTCACTAAATACTTTAAACGAAACGTAGGTGATACCCCAATTGCTTTTCGTAAAGCAAATGATTAAGTACCATACATTTTTCAAATAGACCATATTATTAGTCTTGTGTTGTATAATTTTACACCATAATTAAATCACAACATATGAAATGGCTAATATATATTCTCACAGCACTTCTACTTTCTTCTTGTCGAGAAAACCAACAACAAATAGTAGAAGGAAATTGGATAAAAGGTACGGAACAAGAAAAAATTGAAACCATCGAAAACCAATTTAGGGGTTTTGATATGGCAATGGTAGAAACAGGATACCGCTATCAAGAACTGTATTGGGCAGGACAAGATGAAAATTGGGAATATGCTGATTACCAAATTGAAAAAATCAAAAAAGCGATTGAGAACGGCTTGAAAAGAAGACCCAAACGTGCAAAATCCGCAGAACATTTCTTAACCGTTGCAATTCCAGAAATGGAAAAAGCACTCGAAAAAAGAGATACCCTTGTATTCAACAAAAATTTCCAAGTTTTCACCAATAACTGCATTAGTTGCCACGCAATGGAAAAAGTACCAAGCTTTACTATAAAAAAACCGCTTTACAGACAATCACCAATTAGAAAATAATGATAGAATTTATTAATCAGATAGACATTGAAACTCTATTATGGCTGAATGGTAATCACAATCTATTTTGGGATGCTGTAATGTGGTTTGCAACAGGTACATTCACTTGGCTGCCATTTTATATGATATTGTCATTTCTGTTAATATGGAAATATAAAAGGGACGCAATATTGATGATTCTGTTAATAGCATTACTGATAACAATAAGTGACCAATTAGCTTCAGGCATATTTAAACCATTTTTCGAAAGATTGCGGCCAAGCCATAGTCCTTATTTGACAGGTAAACTTCATTTAGTAAATGATTATAGAGGTGGTAAGTTTGGTTTTATTTCTTCTCACGCAGCCAATGTATTTTCATTAGCATTTTACTTGACATTAGTGGCTAAAGAGAAATTAAAATGGATACCATACGTGCTTATTCCTTGGGCAATCTTTGTAAGCCTTAGTAGAGTTTATCTTGGTGTTCATTATCCATCCGACATAATAGTTCCAGCGATTTTAAGTATACCAATAGCTTGGATAGTAGCTCGAATTTATAAAACGTATAATCCCATATTGATAAAAAAAATTGCTTAAAATGTTTAAAAAAACAATTAGTACTGATATATCAAAAACAACCATCATTATTCGCTTAATGGTTGGTGCTGTTTTTCTATCGGAAGGTATTCAAAAATTTCTATTTCCTGCCATTCGGGGTGCAGGACGATTTGAAAAAATCGGACTTCCATCACCAGAATTTCTCGGTGCATTTGTCGGCACGTTTGAAATTGTTTGTGGCACGTTGATTTTACTTGGCTTGCTTACCCGATTGGCAAGTGTTTTAACACTCGTAATTATGTTGGTTGCCATTGTTACAACAAAATCAGACATTTTAGCCAATGATGGATTTTGGATAATGATGCACGGAAGTCGAACTGATTGGGCAATGCTTTGGGGAAGTCTATTTTTAATTATTAAGGGCGGTGGGAATTGGTCGATAGATAAAAATATGTACAAAACCAAATGAATTTCTTTTTACAAATCGATTATGAATTTTTAAGATGGATTCAAGCAAATAGAATCGTTTTTTTAGATCCATTATTTTATTGGATTTCTTCATATACCTTCATTATTTCAATTATGATATTAGGTTTTATTGGTCTATTTTATATTAAAAATAAAGTAAAGTCATTCCAAATAAAGTACTACAGCCTTTTATTAATATTTATAGCTTCCTCAACATTCAGTTTAATTTTAAAATATATTGTAAAGCGGCCACGTCCATTTGTAGTACATCCTGCCATCATTCAATTGTATGAAACAAGTACCTTTTCATTTCCATCAGGTCACACTTCAATTGCTTTTACCTTAGCATTTAGCTTGGTATTCTTTTCATTAAAAAAATACTATGTGATACTTATTTTTATTTGGGCTCTTTTAGTAGCCTATTCTAGAATGGTATTAGGTGCTCATTATGTCTCTGATATAGTAACTTCAATTTTAATAGGTTTTATGTTTAGTCTATTAATCAAACCAATTTCAAAAGAATGGATAGTAAGAAAAACTTAAAAGAAGTAGCAAAACTTTTTTTTAAATTAGGAAGCATTGCTTTTGGCGGTCCTGCCGCCCATATTGCAATGATGGAAGATGAAGTCGTTAAAAAAAGAAAATGGATGAGTCATCAACATTTTCTTGATTTAGTTGGAGCAACAAATTTAATTCCAGGACCTAATTCTACCGAAATGACAATGCATTGCGGTCACGAAAGAGCAGGTTGGAAAGGCTTGATTGTAGCAGGTGCTAGTTTTGTTTTTCCAGCTGTTGTTATTACAATGATTTTTGCGTGGTTATATCAACAATACGGACAACTTCCAAAAGTTGAACCTTTCATTTATGGAATAAAACCAGCGGTAATTGCCATTATTCTTGGAGCAGTTTACCGACTTGGAAAAAAAGCACTCAAAAATGTAGAACTCGGTATTTTAGGAGCATTGACATTGATTGCTTGTTTGCTTGGTGTCCACGAAATTTTGGCGTTGTTTGCTTGTGGGCTTTCAGGTTTCATTCTATATTTTATTAAAAATTCAAAAAACACATTAAACAGTTTTACTTCACTTCTTTTATTACAAGTAGTAATAACACCGAGTACTCTAAAGATTCTATGGACGTTCTTTAAAGTAGGTGCTTTGCTTTATGGTAGTGGCTATGTATTATTTGCATTTTTAGATGCTGAATTGGTTTCTACAGGTACATTGACTCGTCAAGAATTGATAGACGCTGTGGCTGTTGGTCAATTTACACCTGGCCCAGTTTTATCAACCGCTACATTTATCGGGTGGCAATTAGGCGGTTTTTGGGGGGCGATTGCAGCAACCGTTGGTATATTTCTTCCATCATTTATCTTTGTTTCTATATTAAATCCATTTGTTCCAAAAATGCGAAAATCAAAAATATTTTCGGCATTTTTAGATGCGGTAAATATTGCAGCAGTTGCTGTTATCGTAGCAGTTTGTGTAGAAATGGGAAAAGAAACGTTGACTGATTGGAGAACAATTCTGATTGCCGCTATAAGTCTAATAGCTGTTTTCGTCTTTAAGAAAATAAATAGTGCTTTTATTGTAATTGGTGGTTCACTTATAGGATATTTTTTATCTTTGATATAGAATATATGGATTCACTTAAAACAAAAAATAAGGAATGTTGTAATATCAATGAGGTAGTACAAGAATTTTATGAATTCTTGAAAGCTTATATCATAAAGAAAACAAACGATATAAACCTTGCTGAAGATATTGTTCAAGAGGTGATGCTCAAATTGGTAGAGGCTCATAAAAAAAACATAGAAGTTAATAATATCAAAGCTTGGTTGTTTCAAGTAACTCGTAATACCATTGCAGATTATTACAATAAAAACAAGATTGAATTTAATTTTGATGAAGAATGGAAAGAAAATAGTATTTCTAGTGATACAGTTTCTTCCATTTTAGAGTCTGATTTTATCATCCCTATGATTGGTTTGCTACCCGAAAAATATGCGAAGCCATTACTTCTAAGCGATATTGAAAATATTGCTCAAAAAGAGATTGCTATACAACTTAACCTTGGTTTATCCGCAACAAAAATGAGAATCCAGCGAGGTAGAGAAAAATTAAAGACCCTATTTATAGAATGTTGTGATATTCAATATGACAAATCAGGTAATTTTTCGTCGTGCACAATAAAACCTCACTGTACACCATTACAAGAAATAGAAAAAAAAATAACTAATTAACCATTGATACATAGTTGGTTATAAGTAACCTCTCAAAAAAATACTTTTTTTTGTTCCTAAAAATGTGTCTTTTTTAAAAGATTTCAGACTTCGTAATAAAGTTTAATCATTAAAAACATTTATTATGAACACTGAAGTTAAAATTTTACACTCTTCTTGTTGTGCAAAAGGTTCCCCTATTAAGGAACAATTAGAAAAATTAGCACAAGAAAACAATCTGTCAATTACTATTGAGGAACTGTCAGAAATGCAAGACACTATGGTCTATGGTACAATGTCTTTTCCTTCATTAGTAATTAACGGTAAGGTTCACGCTTATAAATCATTTAATTCTGATGCAGAACTTCTTGCAGCACTAAAAGCAGCATAATATGGAGAAGTTGACAGAATTATTATCTAGTTTTTCAGACTATATAGTGTTTGAATTATTAGGTTTAGACCAATCAGGGCTGTTTGCAACAGCCCTTCAATACTTTATTGCCACGTTTATTTTAATAGCTTTTTTGGTTGTGATAGTAACCTACGTTATGGGTATCATCACCAGTTATTTACCAATGGATAAAATACGTGACTATTTAGAACGCAATAAAAAATCAGGTTTAGGAAACATATTAGCCTCTTTGTTGGGAGCTATTACCCCTTTTTGTTCGTGCTCATCAATTCCATTATTTGTAGGAATGATGCAAGCTAGAATTCCATTGGGTATTGCATTATCTTTCTTAATAACCTCACCTTTAGTAAACGAAATAGCTATTGTATTATTTTGGGTGTCTTATGGTTGGAAGGTTACTGTAATTTATATTTTATCTGGTATTGTTTTAGGTGTTATAGGTGGGATTATTCTTGATAAAATGGGAATGTCAGCTCATATTGCAGAATGGTTAAAACAATTGCATTCTAAAACTGAAAAAACTATTGAAGATAAAAGGTCTTTAAAACAGAAGTTTCCAGAAATACATAAAGAAGCCTTAAGTACATTAAAAAAATTAGTGCCATACATCTTTATTGGTATTGGAATAGGTTCTTTTATTCACGGTTATGTGCCTCAATCCTTTTTTGAGACATACATTTCTAAATCCAATCCTTTTGCTGTTCCTATTGCTGTTATTATGGGAATACCACTTTATATTGATGCTGTAGGTGTCTTACCAGTCGTAGAAACCTTGGTTGACAAAGGAGTACCATTAGGTACGGCTATTGCCTTTATGATGGGGTCTATTGGCTTATCACTTCCTGAAGCTTTACTCTTGAAAAAAGTGATGCAAAAAAAACTAATCATTGCTTTCTTTTCAGTCATCGGAATAGGAATGATTATCTCAGGTTATGTTTTTAATTTAATATTTTAATTTATGAAATCAATTTTATCATCATAAGTGCTGTATTTGTAGCATTAGTCGCTTGCACTTGTTGTGTTGGTCCATTAATGGCTTTTGCAGGAATGTTAGGAGCAATTGTTTCTCAATTGGTATGGCTAGCAACAATAAAACCGTATCTTATAGCATTCAGTTTAATAGCAGTTTCTTACAATTTATATAGAGCATATTTTCCTAAAAAAGAACAAGCTTGCTGCACCATAGAAAGTCAAGAGACAATAAGTAAACTAGATACTAAACAAAAGAAATCATTATCATTTCTACAATCAAAAACGTTTTTATGGTGCGTTGCCATTATAACATTAATCATATTAATTCTACCATATATTTAAAAATTTAATAATTATGAAATCAATAACATCTCTTATATTAACACTAGTATTTGCTACAAATATTTTAGCTTTTACCCATAATAACGATACAAATATTCATCAGAAAATTGAAGGAAACATTGTTATCTCTGATACTGTTAAAAAAACGTATCAATTAGAAAAATTCACCCAATCTTGTTGTACAGGAATTGTAGAATATTCATTAAAGAAAAACGTTAAAGGTTTTATTAAAGCTGTTTCTAACACTAAAAAAGGTCAAATAACCGTTTGGTACGATAGTACATAATCTACCGATAAAGAAGTAAAAGAAGCCATTAACAAAACCCCTTATAAAGTAATTAAAGAAATTAAGTAAGGGCTTATTATGGCAATACCTAATAAAATATTTGATTGTATAATAATAGGTGGCGGGCAGGCAGGCTTGTCCGTTGCTTATTTTTTAAAAAGAAGTAAACTAAATTATTTAATTCTAGATGCAGAAGGTAATTCCGGTGGTTCTTGGTTACATACTTGGGATAGTTTAAAATTATTTTCACCTTCTCAATATAGCTCACTTTCTGGTTGGCAAATGCCTACAACTAAACAAGAATATCCTACAAAGGAAGAATATTTGAGTTATTTGTCCAATTACGAAAAACGATATAATTTCCCAATACAACGAAGTACATTTGTTGAAGAAGTTGTTAAAGAAGGAGAATTATTTAAATTAAAAACCAATCAAGGAGTATTTATTAGTAAAACTGTTGTAAGTGCTACAGGTACAGCTCGTTCACCTTTTATTCCTATATATCCTAAAATTGATGAATTTTTAGGTATGCAAATACACTCTAGTGCTTATAAAAATAGTTCACCTTTCAGAAACAAAAGAGTAGTTGTTGTTGGTGGGGGTAATTCTGGTGCTCAAATTTTAGCAGAAGTTTCTAAAGTAGCTTATACAAAGTGGGTAACACTAGATAAACCTACGTTTCTACCAGAAGAAATTGACGGTCGTTACTTGTTTAATCAAGCTAATGAAAAGTATCTTAAGAAAAAGAATACTTCAAATACTTTACAAGTTTCTTTGAGTGATATTGTACAAGTTGAAAGTGTGAAAGATGGATTAGCACGTAACGTATTTAAAGATCATCGTCCATTTTCCTCATTTTATAAAAACGGTGTAATTTGGCAAGATGGAAAAAAAGAAGCTTTTGATGCCATTATATGGTGTACTGGTTTTAGACCTTATTTGAACCATTTAAAAAAATTAAATATTATTGAAAATGATAAAGTAATAACAAAAAATACGCGAGCAGTTAAAGAGTCAAATTTATGGCTAGTGGGTTATGGTAATTGGACAGGTTTTGCTTCAGCAACCATTTATGGCGTTGGTAAAACTGCAAAAATTACAGCAAAAGAAATAATTAATTCATTGTCATAACTCCCCATTTGCTTCCAGTAGGTTCTTTTCGTTCGCTCGTACCTTACTTACTACAATCACCCACTTCCTGCAACACTCAGGAAGAGTAGTCCTTTATTTAATTTGCCTAACATTTATTATCTTTGTGTATAGTTAATGACATTTCAATTTTCAAAAGTATATAGGTAATAACATTTGTTAGTTAATAAAGTCAAATGATAATACCAATAATGTAAGTAAACTCATTAGCCAAATATGTTAATTCAGCAGAATGTATTGGAAATCCGTAAAGCAACAAAACTTACCAGTAGCCATAAAATACCTTGAAAAGGTAGCTCAAATATTTCCTCATTTTGAAGGTGATAAACTACCTGACTTCGGTAAAAATAATCTTTGGTTTTTATTACGGATAAATAATAAGGTGTGCCACAGGCACGACTTTAATAACGGTTGGTTCCGTAGGTTTCTTTCCCCAGCCTATAAAAATCCAACGTTATTCGTGCCTCATAACTCCTCTGTCTTTTTATAGGCTTCCGCTCTTCCAACGCTACAGTTGTTATTTTCTGTCACACTTTTTGCAATCCAACGCTAATTATAGCCCATTAATATCCTCGTTCCTTCGGTAGTAAAGAGCTATGCCACCACACAAAAGCAAAAAGGCGTATGCACTCCAAAGTACCGCTCTGTGCAACTTGTGCCAGAAAATAACAACCCAAAGCTACATTAACATAATGTGGCATTATAGTACATACCACAAGGGCTTCATTGCATTACGGGCTAAAGCCTATGTCCTATAATAACATTATGTTAAGTATCCGCTCATTGCCAACGCTTTAAACCTACTTCACCAACCGAAAGACCACAATTCCCCAACCACCCTTTTCAGCGGTCAGAAAAAAAATAAACTATGAGTTAATGTCGGTTTATAGTAGGTACATTTCATTCTCTCATTTCGTGCCTACATTCTTTCATTGCATATACCCACTAACACCTAATAATGCAAGCAAGAGTAGCTCATTCTCTACACTCCACTAAGCGACACACTATTCCATTACGCAATCCGTATGCAAGCCCACCGCACAACAACTTTGCAGTAAATTGTAAAGTTTGCAAAGTCTGCAACCCTGCAATGCATACAGTATTACTTCATTCCATCCCACCGCATTTAGTTCCGTTTCTTTCAATCGCTACACTTGCCACACACCAGCCCACGCTTTTAGAATAGGTATAGTTTATTTTTTTTCTGGTCATATTTCCCCAAAGGAATTGAACAACCAAATAAGCATTTTACAAATAAGAGAGTAAGTAAAAAATGTTATGCCAAAAGAATAAAAAAGATAGCAAATGTAGGTGGTTACAATTGGCCCTTCAAGTTCAAGCCCTACGGGTTTTGAAAAAAATCTCCACCCTATCGGGTAGTATTTTTCCCAAAAAACTTGCTTGTCCAATCTCCACCACCTGATGAGATGGCTTTCTTTTTTTTTCGTTTTTTTCTTTGTCAAAAAATTTTGTGAAGGGGATTTCGGAAGCCAACTAAAATTCTCGGAAAATGACAAAATTCACTCTCAAAACTTACAGACCAGCAGCCGAAACTGAAAAGCCACATTTCTACATTTTGAACAAAGGGATGAACAGCGGAAAGCCACTTAAACAACCTTGCCCGAATTGCTTTATTTTGATAGCACCCACAGAGGAAGCTAAAGAGCAGTTATATTGGCTATGTTTTGGGCTATGGCGTGCAAAATCCTTTCATTACTATTTAAAAGGTTCAGTTATTCCGTTCATCACAAAAAATGACCTTAAACAAGGCATTTTGAACGGATTTGAACAGGCAAATAATGATATTTCTATTTTCAAAAAGTCAGTCAAAGCCTTACAACTTTTAGAAGAACAAGAAAAGGTTTATAAACTCAACCTAAAACTAATTGATGATGCACGTAGGGCGGTTTTCTATCGCTATATTTCTAAAAAGAGGTATTCCTAGGGCTACTCATATTTGAGTACTGTATAAGGCATATTTTAGCCCAATAAGATTGCACCGTCTTAATAAAAAAATGCAAACCCTACAAAGTGCCAAAAAGAAAAGCCTACTCAAATGAGCAGGCTTTCTTCTAATTCCATAAATCTCTAAAATGGCATCTTAGAATATTTCGGAAATCTTTAAGGCGTTACCTTGTGCAAACACATAGTAGTTTGAACCTACTTCTTGATAAAACTCAATACCGATAGAGTTTAAAACACTTACATCAGTTGTCATAGTTGGAGAACCTGGTAATGTAGCAACCAATGAAATTAATGCAGTAACTGAATCAACAGGTAAATAGGCAGAATACTGAACATCTTTTAATTCGTTCAAACTTGCTTCTTTAGGCTCATAAACCTTTGTAGTAGTGTTAAACTCATAATCAGACAATACTGAAATAGCATTGATAATTCTAAAATGAGTTGCACCGGCTGGTATGTTTAAGTAATTCAACGGATTGAATGCGGGAACATCCAAAGTTGAACTATCACGAGAACCAGCAGGAGTAATTGTGAACGGAGCATTAAAAGCACCATTGAAAGAAGTGAATCTGTTAAAGTCAAATCCTTTCAAATAGTTTGGCACTGTCGAAATCAACACAGCTCGTTTACCTCTGGCTTCTGAACCATCTTCTAAATTGATTTTCTTCATTATAGCAGTCAATCTTCCAGTCACTTGACTATCTGCCATATTTTTCATTAGACTTGCTAATCCAACTCTAACGGATTTACCTGCCATAGCACAACCACCAAATTCGTTCATATTTTCACGAGTTCTTTGGAATGCGGGATCAGTTGCAATTTGTTCAGCAGTTGGACCACCAGTCAAACCTGCAAAATAACCTTCATTTCCTTTAATTTTAAAATGTCTAATATCTCCAAGAGTACCGACATATTTTAGGGGACCTTTCTGTCTTGCCATTTCTTTAAATTTTTAAATGTTAATAATAATTCTTACTATTACAAAGATAAACCTAACATATTGAATATCAATTCGTTAATAAACGTAAACAAATGCAAACAAGTGCTAATAAACAAACAAGGATAAGAACACACTATGAAGTGGTTAAAGTTTTGGATGGAGACGGACTAATCGTAAAAAATATTTTCACAAATGATGAAGAAGAAGTTAGGCTATTAGGTATTGATGCTCCAGAGATTAAACTATGCAGAAAATTAAAGCAAGATGAAAGAGAAGTGAATATCTCAGGCACATATTTAATTGAACTGGGTTACAAGTCAATGAAGTTTTTACTAAAAAAAGCCAAACCACAAACAAGCGTTACTATAATTCAAGAACAATCAAATCTTACAGATGCTTTTGGAAGAACATTAGCTTATATAATTTTGCCAAATGGCAAAACGCTTAATGAAATAATGGTCAGAAGAGGTTATGCAAAGCCATACAACAATGTATTCTGCGAAGAGTTACCAAAGTACCAAGCACTTAATTTGAGGGCTAAAACAAAGAAAAAAGGTTTATATTCGCTTATCAATTCGTTCTAATCTCCCTACATTTACTTGCTTTTATTATCTCTTATTTATAGTTTATTGTTGCCTATTTGTTGCCCAATAACCATAACTAACTGATATACAGTACTACTTTACTTTTTGTATTGGGAAGTAGATTTTAATTTTACTTGATTTCATTTGTATTCAAATAGCTATAAATCAAATATTTATAAAAATTACCTTTTCTTTTCCTTTTTATTCTAATTCCCTTACTTTTATTATTTCACTCGTAAACTCTCTTGATTAAACGAGACGTATCAAAGCGACTTGGGCCTTGAGAAACTCGTACTACGGAAAGCTATACCAAAATCATTGATAAGAAAATGAAGGAAGCTGCGAATTTGATTCCTGAATTAGAGATGAACATTGCAGTATAAAACAACCTGCCAATTTGGTCTTATGGAGTCTCATAAAAAATTACTCTATGAGACTATTAAAAAAGACGGGAAATGGGACTGGGTCAAATAAATTCTGTGTGACTTCTACTAATCTTGTAAATAGGCCGGTTATTGGGACTCTTCGATTGTGACCTCCTCCCGTTAGACCGGACTTTTTAAAAACAGGGAAGCCTTCATTACACAAAATGTTAGCAAGCCCCATTAAACAGCTATGGGCCAAAGAGGGCGAACTAATAATTTTTCACATACTTTAACCCTTTTAGAAGAAACATGCACTGGCGGCCTAAGACTCTTTAATTGTATTCGCTAATCAATCGTCAAAACCACTTCTTGCATTTAAGTGCTCCGCCCCCGTTCGATTACCCGGCATTTCGCCTCTCACGTTCAAATTCTGTTCTATTTTTTTCCCCCCGTCCCTGGTATACCAATCCTTTGTGAGGTGTTCTGGGATACCATCACCAGTTTCCTCCATCCATTTTTGTAATTCGTTTTTGAGTTTATTTTGAACCGCATTATATTCTTTATAGTTGATAACATTGTCGAGTTGCAACGAATCTTTCTTAACAAAGTATAGTTCTTCGGAAGGCCTAGGTGCTAAAAACACATCGTATTGCGCCCTTGTTAAACCGTTATTCTTATTTTGTCTTTGTAACGATCTGAAGGAAGAGCTATTAAGTGCATCGGCAGGACCTTGGTTCTGAAATTGCGGTCTGGAATTGAGGATGTATATAAAGTCTTTGGTTCTGGCCATGCGTTCATGGGCCTCATGGTCGTGCCAATTGTGCTCGGCAAAAGCATAATTTCTAAAATTTTTAGATGGATCTGAAAACAGCTTTTTAAAACTTTTACCTTGAAAACTTTCGGGTATGGCCACGTTACAGGCATCTAAAATTGTGGGCGCCAGATCAACACTACTGATCAAGCCTTTACTGGTACCCTTTACCAAACCCTTGGGCCAATGGGCTATAAAGGGCGTCTTCATGCCCGAGTCATACATTCTCGTCTTGTCTCTAGGAAATGGGCGACCGTTATCGGCCATTATAATTATCAGCGTATTTTCATAAACACCTTGTGCCTTTAAAGATTCAACGACCTTACCGATATGATGATCGAATCGCTTGATTTCATCATAATACTGCGCCAAATCAGTACGCGTACTGTCGTTATCGATCAAGGTTGGAGGAACATCTATTTGTCCAATTTTGTGGGTATTGGAGAAATTGTTCTCTCCCCAAGTCCTATGGGCATCATAAGCGGCAAACCAAAAGAAAAAGGGCTTATTTTTATCTCTTTCTTCAATAGAAGGAATCCACATGTCTTCTCCTCCATCCCCATTTACTTGCCGCTTTTCATAAATTTTATCGAATCCTTTGCGCAATAAATTACCCATATGCCACTTGCCCGCTTGACCTGTATAATAGCCATTAGCTTTTAAGCTGGAGGCAATCGACCCAAAATCCACTTTTGGCTCGGTATGAAGCTCCGCTGCCCCTGTATTATGCGGGTAACGCCCCGTCATAATGCTTATTCGACTGGGACTACATGAACTTGCGGTCAAAATCGCATTGTCGAACCTCATTCCATTTGCTGCCAATGCATCGATATTCGGGGTGTCAACAAACGTATTTCCGTAACAGCCAAAATCGTTCCAACTAACATCATCGGCTATGAATACTAAAATATTAGGGGCTTCGTTTTTCTGGGCACCCCCCAACTCTTGGGTATAGGCTGTTACTTGAAATGCAAAATAGGTTAGAACGAAAAATGCAAAAGATGGCTTTAGTCTTTTCATTTGAGTAATTTTCACTAATTAATTCAAATTCGGTTTCAATCAAACTCGGAATACAAACAGTTTTTCAAAAAGCTTTAAATCAACCCAAGAATTGTTTTAAAGATTATTATTCCAACTTAAGAAATGACCCTTCCCATAAAAGGATCGCTTTTGGAAGGTTTTCCAGTTTCTGCACGCCCTGCATAGCGCTGTTCAAAATCAGACATTTCCTGAACCCGAACAGTAAAATCATACCACCCGTAGCTTTCTTTGGTATTGACAAGCAAAGTTTCCATGCTCCCTTTTCCAATTGTTATCGTTTGTGCATTATTTCCATAGGCTTGATCTTCTATTACGATATTAAAATCCTTGCTTTTAGAAGTATTTGAAATTTGGACCTCGACATTGCCAGATGGTTTTTTTATAAACCCCTGCTTTTGTTGGTACCCGCATAAGACTTTTAAATCTGAGTCTGCAGTACTTCCCATAAATCCTCTATAAAAACCGTTGGGACCGTAAACCTTTAAATGATAGCTGTTTCCCTCAAAATGTTCCAAAGGCCAATGATAGGTTAAGGCATCTCCTTTTTTTACCGCAAGCGGCCACGTTTTCACAGGTAAAAATTTCTTTTCACCACTGGGGGTTTCCTGTAAATAGTTAGCAGGGGCATAGATATTAAATGGAGCTCCCAAGGCCGACTCACCGAAAATTTTATCGTCGGCCGCAAATGTAATTTCGAAGGAATTTTCATTGGTATTGACACGGCCATCTGCATACAGTTCATAGGCTAAAGCACAAGAATCCCTTACTCCCGGTTCTTGACGAGACATAAAAGGAGCCTTATAAATATCTTCTTTTGCTTGGGCTATTTCGGAAGCGGAAAGTGGACCAGAGTTCTGCGGAAGGCCTTTAAAGCTGGCATTATAGACTTGTTGCATAAATTCGTTACGGTCTACGGATTCCGGTAGGCTAATCTCTTCACCGTTATAGGGCCGAAAACCGGAGGTAAGATTACCACTAACCGTTCTGCGCCAGCTACTAATGTTTGTTTCCTTAATCGTTTTTCCCGTTTTTTTATTTAAAAATTCTTCAAGAAACATCAGGGTAGATGTGATATCGCACACTTCCGAATTTACCCAACCACCTTTGCTCCAAGGCGAAGCTATGACCATAGGAACCCGATACCCTAGCCCGACAGGGCTCTCTCGGGCATCTTCTTCGTCCATACCTTCTTTTGCCAATTCTTGTTCCCGCGTTGCAAATTCTTCAGAAGTATCCAATCCTTCGGAAAAAGCTTTTTTATCTTTAGGATTAGGTGCCACAAAAGGAGGCACATGATCAAAATACCCATCGTTTTCATCATAAGTCAGTACAAAGATGGTCTTTTTCCATACCTCAGGATTTTTGGTAAGAATATCAAGTACCTCAGATACGTACCAAGCTCCGTACCATGGGGCACTCGGATGGTCAGAAAACTTCTGGGGAGCTGCCAACCATGAAACTGTAGGCAATTTTCCTTGGTCTACATCTTTTCTAAATTGGTGTAAGATATCACCTTTGGGCACTTTAATTGAGCGTGTGGTACCATTGTCATCATACGTCAAAGTTTTGGTCTTATGATAATTTGGGTCACCGGAATTGGTGGTAAATGCTTTTTTATGTAAATTTTGTTGAAACTCCGGAAGTTTTTCAAAGTTTTTCAAATCCCATGTTTTTAATACCTCTTTTACTTGTGCCAATTGCACCTTTTTCTCTCCCAGGTCCTTTTCCAATTGCTGTACTCGCTCCTTGGGCAGTCGGGCCACCTCATTTTCCAAATTCTTGATTTCCGATGGTAGTTCGGTCAATCTTTTCTTGAGATATGCCTGAAAGCCTTCACTATAGCGCACATTGTATTGCGAAAACCACTCTAAGTTATTGTCGGTAAAATTGGCCAGCAACGATGAGTCCTCCACGTTGGTAGGCAAGCTTATTTCATTTTGGTATACGCGCCATGAAATTCCGTTTTCCTCGAGTCGCTCGGGAAAAGTTTTCCAATTTGCCTCGCTATTATAAGTAACTTCGCCATTGCGCACACACGGTCTTGTACGTTCACTATCCCAAGACTTACCGGTCCAGAAAAAATTCCTATTTGTTGTGGTGCCGGTTAAAGCCGAGCAGAAATGCTGATCAAAAACGGTAAAAGCATCGGCAAAAGCATAATAGAACGGTAGATCCTCACGGGTATAGTGCCCCATCGTAAGGGGAAAATCACCATATTCCTTACCCATTTTTTTAGCATTCAACCATTGATCATATTTACCGTCATTTCTGGCATCTACCTGATTTTCCCAAGAATGTGGTAAGTCACCCATCCAAGTGGCTTGCGTATCCTTTATATTCAATCGAAAAGGAACATAGGTATCTCCCTTCTTATTGCTTTGCAACCATACCGGAATTTTATTAGGCAAAGAAATTGCCCTAGGGTCATTATAGCCTCGAACACCCTGTAAGGTACCATAACAATGATCAAAAGAACGGTTTTCTTGCATTAGAAAAACAACGTGTTCCGCATCATAAAACGTGCTTCCCTTTTCGGGGGTTATCTCCAATGCCCTTTGAATTGAAGTCGGCATACCCGATGTTAATCCCATTCCTCCAGCCAACAGACCGGCTTTTTTCAAAAAATCCCTTCTTGTATCCATATATTTTAAACCGTATTTATAGCTTCCACAATAATACTGTTAAAAGTAAAAAGGATATTTAATTAGGTGAAATTTCCCCAAATAAATTTCAACTCCGATAAATGTTCTGGAATTCCCTTAGATTTTTTTGAAACGGCTTCGATGTATATGTTGCGGTATTCTTCAGAATACCTTGACCCAATAGGATTTTGGTTTTGCAAGTTACTGTGGTACAACCTCATATATCGAAATAAGATAAGCACCTTGATTGACTGTCAATCATCACAGCCCGCCCAGTACTTTTAAGCTATTACGAATTTATGCGTCTATTTACCATTAAAAAAAAACATAATACCAATAACAATTGCCACAACTAGAACCGAAACGACAATATCTACCCAATTGTAGCTACTTTTATTCTTTAGTTTTTCTGCTTCGGAAATTGTACCAAACGTCAGATTCGTCACTTTCTCTAAAGACGGTGCTTCCGTTAGTAGGCTGACTGCTATCGCCAGTATGATACAAAATAAAAAGAACCACGCACCGAAAGTAAGGAAGTTCATATCGCCCAGCATGTAAAGCGTTCCATTGGGGTCTAAAGACTCTTTTACCAATTCCAAAACAATTCGCAACGCTCCGACGATAAAACCAACAACCAATGTTACAAAGGCGCCTTGGGCGTTAATACGCTTATGAAAAATACCCAATAGAAAAACAGCGGTTATCGGTGGAGCTATATATGACTGTACTTTCTGCAGGTATTCATATAAAACACCCGAAATATTGGCCATAATAGGAATCCAAATAATACCAATAATTACAACGATGACCGTGGCGATTTGACCTGTACGGACTAATTTTTCTTCCGGAGCATCAGGTTTTAACTTCTTATAAATGTCGACCGTGAACAAAGTAGAACATGAATTGAACACCGATGCCAAGGAGCTCATCAGAGCCGCCAACAATCCAGCTGCCACCAATCCCCGAAGACCCGAGGGCAACAAATTACTCATTAAAATGGGAAAGGCTTGATCAGGAGAATCATAATGAAGCTCGCCGCGCATTTTAAGGGTTAAGGCGATTACACCAGGAATCAAAAATAAAAATACGGGCATTAATTTTAATAATGCCCCAAAAATAGTACCCCGTCTACCTTCTTTGATATTTTTTGCAGTCAACGCTCGCTGTACGATATATTGGTCTGTACACCAATACCACACCCCAACTATAGTACTGGTTATCACCAAAGCCGGCCATGGAAAATCAGGGTCGGACGAGGAGCGCCACATATTTAAGTATTCGGGGGTAACCGTTTCTGCCATACTTGACCAACCACCAACATGCTCCAATCCGATAAAGGTCAAGGCCGCTGCGCCTACAATAAGGATAACTGCCTGTAATGCCTCGGTATATACAACGGCACGCATACCACCAAGAACAGTATAAAGCCCGGTTAGAATGACGGTGGCTATTGCCCCTGTCCAAAAATCAATACCTAAAAGAGCGGATACCACTACCCCACCCGCATAAATAGTTACGGAAATTTTTGTGAGTATGTAGGCAATTATAGAGAATACCGATAAAATCCAACGGGATCGGGCATCAAAACGTTTTTCAAGAAATTCAGGCATTGTAAAGACTCCGCTACGCGCATAAAACGGAAGAAATACCCATCCCAGGATGAGAACGATCCATGCATGTATTTCATAAATAAGCATGGGCAATTTATTACTAGCTCCAGCTCCAGCAAGGCCGACCACATGTTCAGAACCGATGTTAGAAGCAAAAATCGAAGCCCCGACTACAAACCACCCAACATTTCTTCCTGCCAAGAAATAATCTTCAGTATTGTCTTGTCTTTTCTTGATAACCCAAATGGCAATACCCATTAGCACTAGGAAGTAAACGGAAATGCTGAGCCAATCTAAAGTATCAAGTGTTTTCATAAGACTATTACTTTGTCGAGAACCTATATACAGTCTGCGAATTATAGGTCTCGCCCGGATTCAATAGGACAGAAGGAAAATCGGACTGATTCGGTGAATCTGGATAATGTTCGGTTTCAAGACAAAATCCACTTCTTTGGCCGTATGTACCTCCGTTTTTGGCAGGTAGTGTTCCATCTAAAAAATTACCGGAATAAAATTGAACCCCAGGTTCATCGGTCAGTACTTCGAGTACGCGCCCGCTGGCCGGATGGTAAACAGTAGCTGCAAGACGAACCCCTGAATCTTGGTCATTTATAACCCAACAATGGTCAAAGCCACCGCCAATTGTCAATTGATCGTTTTGCTTTCCGATATCTTCCCGAATGGTTTTTGGTTCCCGAAAATCAAAGGGAGTACCTTCCACGCTGGCCAACTCACCTGTGGGAATTAGCGTTTCATCAACGGGCAGATACCTATCAGCATTTAGAGTTACTTCATGATCTAAAACAGTTTGCGAAAAATCGGCCGAAAGATTAAAATAAGAATGATTAGTGAGGTTCACAATGGTCGTCTTATCCGTAGTAGCCTCGTACAACATCTTCAAGCTGCTATCACTGGTTAAAATATAGGTTACCGTAACGTTCAGGTTTCCAGGAAAACCTTCTTCCATATCCTTGCTCAAATATGACAGTTTTAAGGAGACAAAATCAGTACCTTTTTCTACAGAGGGTTCCCATATTACTTTATCAAACCCCTTTAGTCCCCCGTGTAAATGGTTTTCACCATTATTTTGCGCCAAGTTATATTCTTTATCGCCGATCGTGAATTTTCCTTTGGCGATACGGTTACCATATCTTCCGATAATCGATCCAAAATAAGGACTCTTATCAAGATATTGGTTGAATCTATTATATCCTAAAACAACATCTTCGGCAACTCCATTTTTATCAGGTGCCTTCAATGAAGTAATAATTCCGCCATAAGTAATGATATCTACTTCAACACCGCTATCGTTTCTGAGCGTATACCGTTCAACCTTTTCCCCATCTGGGGTAATACCAAATATATTTTTTGTTATACCCACCGTTTTCTTTTCGGGAGCCACTTCAATTTCAGCAACTTGAACATTATTATTTTTTTCATTTTTACACTGAAGGTTAGCCAATGTCAAACTCAGCAGTAAAAAACCATAAGCACAGTTTTTCAATAAATTCATTTCATAAAGATTTAGTTGGTCATAGCTACTACTTTCACCCGATTGAAAGGAAATTTAAAACATATATTTCAAACTGTCCTCCAAGTGAAATTCCATAGCAGCACGGAAGATAAAAAAATTATGAAAGCCAAAACCAAAAATACTAGATTGGAATGGTAAACTTATGGTTTATACGATGACTAATCTTCAAAAGTGAATTCAGGCAATTTAACAAGTTCTCCTCCTTTTTGGGCAGATTCATGCGCCAATATGCCAACACACGTCATATTTGCAGATTGTTTTGCATTTGGGTAAGGTGCCTTTCCGGTGACCAAGGCATTAACGAATTCATGCACCAAATGTGGGTGCGAACCGCCATGACCTGCTCCCTGTGTAAAAGAAAGGTGTTGATGCTCATCGGAATCATAAACTCCTTTGGTGGTAAAATGCTGTATTTCTTTTGGAAGCAGTTTTGCAAAGTCTGGACTTTCAACTTCCTCAGGAATTTCGGGTTCGGGTTTTTTAGCGGTATGAACAACTAAAGGGTTTCCTTCAATAAGCGGCCATTCTACGGATTTCTTAGACCCATACACTTCGAAACTTTCCCGGTATTGGCGTGCTACGTCAAACAGGGAACGATATACCTGCGCACTTAAATCGGAATTTCGAAATTTAATATGCGTGGTTTCTACGGCATAAGGCGAATTGTAGTTTGAAATAAGTTCTTCTCGAATAGTGCCCGAACCAAAACACGAAACATATTCGGCCTCTCCCCTTGTTAGAGCTAAAACCGGACCGACACAGTGCGTGGCATAGTGCATTGGCGGCAGACCGGGCCAATAGTTGGGCCAACCATCCATGTCTTGCTGGTGGCTTGCCTTTAAGAACTGTACTTTACCCAACTCCCCATTTTCATAAAGTTCTTTCATATAAAGAAATTCACGGGCATAGACGACGGTTTCCATCATCATATAGGTCAACCCTTTTTCACGGGTCAGCTTCACAATCTCTTCACATTCTTCTACGGTCGTCGCCATTGGTACGGTACATGCCACGTGCTTGCCTGCCTTTAAGGCCTTTATTGATTGGGCTCCATGATCTGGTATCGGGGTGTTGATATGTACCGCGTCGATTTCAGGATCAGCAATCAATTCATCAAATGAGGTATATCTTTTTTCAATACCGAAAGCGTCGGCCAATTCATTTAATTTTGAGGCATTACGTTGTGATACGGCGATGAGATGTGCATTGGGATGTTTCTGATAAATTGGAATAAACTCAGCACCAAACCCCAATCCGATGATAGCGATATTTATTTTCTTGTCACTCATTTTCTCGTTTTTATATTAAGCTTTGTTGAATGTTTCTTTTAAAAATTGGAGGCCTTCCGTAGCAAATCCATCTTGACTTTCCGCTAAGTCTTTCCATATGCAAACGGCCCCAGCAAGTTCTTTAATTTCAGGAGTAAAACTTTCTATAACCATCGCTCCTTTAAAATTGACATCTTCAAGACCCTTTTTAAAATCAAGCCAAGGTGTCAATCCACTTCCTGGAATGCCCCGATGGTTTTCTGAAACCTGAACATGTATCAATTTGTTTCCCACGGTATTAATGGCATCTCGAATATTCTTTTCTTCAATGGTCATATGAAAACCATCAAGAAGCACTTTGGCCTTATCGTGGTTGATATCGTTTACCAGTCGCATAACATCTTCGGCCGTATTGACCATATCCGATTCAAAGCGATTCAAGGGCTCCAGAGCTATGGATGTGCCGAAATCCTGTGCTATTTCACACACTTTACCCAAGTTGCTTACCGCCAGTTCCCATTCTCTTTTTCGTTCTTCGGAAGATATCATTCTTGCTTTTCCTACTGCTGAATACATGGGTCCAGCAACAAAATCAACATTCCATGCATTACAAAGTTCAAAACATTTTTCGACATACCGAAAACACGTTTCATGTACGGAAACATCATCATGGGTCAAATCTTTTGTAGGACCAAAAACACCGCAAACCGTTGGTTTCAAATTGTGTTCGATCAATGCATTACCTACCACTTTCGCGTCAATAAGTTCTGGGTTTTCAACAGGAATTTCCACTACGTCAAAACCCATTGCCTTAATCTTTGAAAAAAGTGAAATAGATTCCGTTGTAAAAGGCGATTGCCAAAGCCATGTACTTACACCATATTTAAGCTTATTCGTCATGCTGTAAAATTCATTTTATATTAATTTGAGGCCACTACTTTCATTACGCCTTGCATAATTCGCCAATGCCCGGGAAACGTACAAATAAAAGGATACATGCCAGGCTTGTCGGGGGCGGTAAACCTAAGCACAACTTTCTCTTCAGGATTTACCAGAGCCGTCGCATATAACACTTCTCCCATTTCAGGAATATAATCTTTTTCGGCACCTGTCGGGTCAGCGGCCATTCTATCGGCGGCGGCACCAACCTTTTCTTTTTGTCCCGGAGCAACAATTACAAGGTTGTGCTGCATAAAATCGACATTCTCCAGAACGATTTCAACCGGCGTTTCTGCTTGTACCACGAATTCAGAGATATCATATTTCATCTCATTTTTTACAGTTTTAATCTGGATAACCGTTGCCTTTTCAGCCGAACCGTCAACTAATCCCTCTGAGGAAGACATGCTACCCTTGTAGGCCTTGGCGAAAACTTCAGCGATGGAGGTATTTTTAAAAATGTTGTTCGAGGTTTTGGAAAAATCTATCTCCACCTGATATTTCCAAGTACCATCTAGGGAAACGGTATAGCTACCTTGTTTTAAGAACATCTCATTTTTATTACCGTAGATACCCCCTTCTCCCCCAGTATCTTCTACGCGAACAGCAATAGTATTTGCCCCAGCACTTAACACCCCGGCAGGAATCTTATACACTCTTTTGTAATCATAGCGCTGCTCGGTTTCACCAACTTTTTTTCCATTTATATAAACGATATCGGAATCATCTATCGGTCCTAATGAAATGACACCGGATTTACCGGCCATGGCTTTCGAGATATTAATCGTTTTCCTAAACCAAATAATTCCATCTATCTGCAACCCCGCATTCTCAATTGTTTGAGGTAATCGCATAGTTTTCCAATCGCTGTCATTATAAGCTTGCGATTCCCTTTGCTCATTCTTATTAACCGAATTGCTAAAACCTGGATCAGACTTTTCGAACTGCTCCATAAACCCCTTGGCATGTCTACTCGCAGCAATGTAAACTGCCTTAGACAACCAATTATCATGCACTATGTTTTCTTGTTTGCTCAAATCATAAAGCAACTTGCCAATAGCCTGCGAGGAAGGCCTTTCACTAAAATAGAGTAAAGCGGCCATTTGTACTTGGGGATTTTCGTCATACAAAACTCCTGATTTTAGCAGGGCTTCGTCAGATAGTTCACTTTTAGGAAGAATTTCAACGGCCGCTTTGCGAACTGATGGAGCTGCATGATACAATGCACCAGCGACTACATTTTTGGCTTCCTTGTCAGAAGTCAATGCATTCAAACCTTGAATTGTCCAAAGGGCATGGAGCGCAGCCGGATTCATTCCTTGTTGATCGACCTTGGCGTTATTCACCAATTTATACAAATCCTTAAGAACGTCGGTATTTCCACGCTCTACCAAGAGTCTCTGAGCCGTCAATCGCCAAAACATGTTGTCATTTGATAAGGCTTTCAAAAGTTCACCGGGTTCATTCTTGTCAATTGATATCGACTTATAATCCGTGCTTGATTTGGGCACTACTCTCCAAATACGCCCTCTTGATTTATCGCGTAAGGGATTGACATAAGCGTTTCCTTTTCCATTTTCGGCATCATACCCCCCACGATCCGCACGAGGCGTTGGGTTATGTTGCACAATGAAATTATACCAGTCGGCAACCCAAACAGAACCATCAGGACCCACTTTGGCCTCGACCGGAGAAACCCACTCATCGGAACCCGCGAATAAATTGCCTCCATCTTTTTCGACATATCCGGCACCAATTTTCTCTATTTTGGCAATATGTACAAGCCCTCCCGTAGGTTCACAGACGAAAGCTACCTTATTCCAATATTTTTGGGGGTAATCACGTGCTGTATAAAAGTGATGCCCTGCAGCAGCCGTAAACCCACCAAAAACATCAACTTGTCTCACGTTCGGTGTAATGGGTTGCATCGCATAATGCCCATCGATTTTTATACTTCCTTCAGTTGAAATACCTTCTACCCCTGTAAAACTGGCATTGGGTATGCCCAAAAAAACACTATGCGTATTGTTGGCCGTTGATGCGAAAATAGAATGGTCTTCAGTAATACCTAACCCCCAAGTATTGTTACTGGTACTGGTTAGAAATTCGAAATCCCTTAGTTTTTTATCGAAACGGTAGACCCCCTGGCGGAACTCCTCATCTTTTCCAAAAATAGTTCCTTTGAAACCTGAGTAGCCCAATACCCCATAGATTTTATTATCGATACCGTTCTGAAGATTTGATGGGCCTGCATGGGTGTCAAAAGTTCCCCAACCATCAATTATGACTTCCTTTGTATCGGCCTTATCATCGCCATCAGTATCCTTTAGAAATATAAAATGGGGAGCCTGTGAAATAATAACACCTCCGTTGGCAAAAGTAAAACTAGTTGGAATATTCAACTTATCGGCAAACACTGTTACCTTGTCCGCTTTACCATCGCCATCAGTATCTTCTAAAATCTTAACCTTATCATCACCCAAACCTTTCTCGTCACGAACCGTATTGGGATAGTCAACGGTTTCAATTACCCACAGCCGTCCCCTTTCATCCCAATTCATGGCAATGGGGTTGATGATATCAGGTTCTGAGGCGAATAACTCCAATTCAAAACCAGACGGTACCTGAATCAGTTTTTTTGAATCTTCAGGTGCTAATGGTAATTGATATTTGGGTGCAGGGTCTCTCTTTTCATAATTAGGAATGTTAGCCATTTCTTTATATTCCAATTTCGGAATGCCCTTTGAAAATTCTTCCCAATTTTTCTTTACGTTGTCACTCACGGCCCACAAAATGCCTTCCTTTACCAACTTTTGAAATCCAGGATTTTGCCAGGTACGTTCGTCATGGCCATAAGCCGTGTAAAAAACCCTTCCTTCCCCATAATTCTTGACCCATGTCCACGGTTCGCGATGTTCACCTTCTACCCGTTCCATCAAAACAATAACATCTTCGGCCATCTTATCATGTACATAGGTTTCGTCCCATGTTGAAAATGTTTCAAAAGACTGCATTGTCGGATGGGTTTTATCAACAATATTTGCCGTAAAAGTACCCGTACCATGTTCTTTAAATTGGCCTCCGACAAGGTCGACATATTCTTTTGACTCATTAAAACAGAAACTCGCGCAGTGTATGGGTATAAATGCATGACCTTCGGCTACATAATTCAGCAAAGCTTTTTCTTGTTCAGGATGGCGATCTTCATGATTTGCATAGATTATGACCCCATCATATAACTCTAAATTTTTCTTATTTAAATCTTTTACTTCTTCGGTATAAGTAATGTTTATGCCATTTTGAGTCAAAGCGGAAGCTAAAATCGGCATATATTCCCTTGCATTGTGATGCTCTTGTGCATGACCCAAGAACAAAATCTCAATTCGCCTCGGCTTATCATCTTTCCGTAGTTTTTCCGAGGTATTGCATCCTATTAATAAAAAACATATCAAAAGCGAACGAAAATATTTGGCCAAAATGAAGTTCATAACAAGGGTTATTAAAATCGTCATCAATTTTAAGAAATAATTTACCACAAAATGAACTGTATTTCACCCAAAACAACCTTTATTATATCATATTTTTAAATTATAGATGGTTTTATTGACATATTAGTGGTTTTATATACCAGAACCCTTTACATTTGAATCTCAAAATTAAACTAAGGCATTTGGTACAGGCTTTAAGAAAATCACCAATACCACGGACGCATATTTTTGAAGTAAAGACTTTGAAAGAGGCCATTTTTGATCCCAATTGGCATTTCCATTCCGAATATCAGCTGTTTCTAGTACTTAATGGAACTGGCACCCGATTTATCGGTGATAATGTCAAGCATTTTAAAAATGGGGATATCACCTTCACCGGTCCGAATTTGCCCCATCTTTGGCGAAGCGATAACGAGGGCATAGCTTCAGACAAAAGCGATTGGTCAGAAGGAATCGTTGTCTATTTCCACGAAAATTTTATAGGAAGTGATTTGCTTGAAAAAGAAGAAATGATAAAACTTAAACAACTTTTTAGAAAGAGTTTAAGGGGAATCGATATTTATGGTGAGACTGCCGAAAAAGTAAACAAAATGCTCCAGAATCTTTTAAGGCTGCAAGGTTTCGATAGTGTTTTAGAACTTTTGAAAATATTAAATTGTCTCTCAAAAACAAATGAATTCGAAGTCTTGGCGAGTCCGGGTTACACGAATACATTAAAAGAAGGTGATACTGAACGAATGAACAATGTGTATGCCTATATCATGAAAAATTTTAAAAAGAAAATTGCCATAGCAGAATTGGCTTCGTTGACCAACATGACCCCAACATCGTTTAGCAGGTATTTTAAAGTTCATTCAAATAAAACATTTTCAGATTTTATTAGTGAAATACGCATTGGACACGCCTGTAAACTGCTTATTGAAAAAAGGGTAAACATTTCACATGCATGCTACGAAAGCGGTTTCCAAACGATGTCGAATTTTAATCGTCAATTCAAGGCAATCACAAACAGAACACCAGCCGCTTACAGGAAAGAGTATGCTATGCGTTGATATAATTAAAAAGGCAAAAACTTCGTTAGGGTAAAAAAAATTAACTTTGTCCCTGTTTGGTTTTATGAAAAGGGGTGAAATATTAGCACTTTAAGCAATAAAACGTAATTTTTGTCATTGAGTTAAGAATGATATTCTGTCATAAACGTATACATTAATGTTCGATATTTTTAGTAAGAAAAAGTTTTTAATTGATTATTTGGAGGGTTTAGTAGATATACACAACCATATTCTACCGGGTATTGATGATGGAGCCAAAACAGTAGAGGAGTCATTGGAATTGATCAAAACATTTTCAGAATTTGGCATTCGAAGTTTTATTGCCACCCCACATATAATGCATAACTATTATCCTAATGACGCCAATACGATCAACACCTCTTTGACCTTGCTAAAAAATGGTCTTTTGATGAATGAGGTCAAGGATGTAAGTATCAAAGTCGCCGCAGAACATATGGTGGACGCGAATTTCGAAGCCATTCTCGAAAGAAGGGAAGTTATGCCAATGGAAAAAAACTACCTGTTGATTGAAATGTCATACCTACAGGCATCTATCAATTTTAATGATGCCATACAAAAAATAGCTGTTCACAGGTATTTTCCTATATTGGCCCATCCTGAAAGGTATGTTTATTTACATAATCGGATGGGCAAATATAGAAAGTATAAAGAAAGTGGTATCCTTTTTCAATTGAACCTCTTGTCGTTAAGTGAATTTTATGGCAAAAATGTTCAACAGGCTGCTTTCAAACTTTTAGATGAAGGCCTTGTTGATTATGTAGCGTCTGATGTGCACAACATGAATCAATTACAAAACCTGAAAGAAATTAAAATCACTCCCAAAATGCTTGACAAATTAATACCTGTCATTGAAAGAACCATTCAAAGTTTCAGTTAAAATTTCCACCATTTTTTGGTAGTTTTCCCATAGCCATAGCCATATTTACCACCGTAACCTAGGTTAGAATCCTTTACATCGTTAACCACGAAAGAAAGTCCTTTCAATTTGCCTTCCTCTCTTAACTTCATTGGAAAGTCAACGACTTTTGCCTCGGTTACCCCGGCTCGCGTTACGTAAATAATATGATCGGCATATTCACTGATTAGCAAGGTATCGGTAACCACCATAAGGGGAGCTGTATCGACTATTACATAATCATATTGAGCAGAAACTTCTTGAACAAGTTCTTTGACCCTTTCGCTCATTAATAATTCTGAGGGATTAGGTGGAATCTTTCCTGAATAAATAACGTCAATAGTATTTGTATTTACGAGCATAGGATTGATAATATCTTTAACAGCTAAAGAATCATCATAAAGAAACTCTGTCAATCCAGTATCGCCATTTCTATTGCTTTTATTGAGCTTATCAATTTCTTTACTCGAGAAAAAGTTATATAATTTAGGGTTTCGAATATCTGCCCCGATAAGCAATACCTTTTTATTGGTATTGGCAAAAATTATAGCCAGATTTGAAGCCAAGAAAGTCTTTCCTTCCCCTGGAACACTAGAAGTCACGTAAATAACATTATTTCTGCCCGAACTCTTGGTCTTTATGAGGTAATCGAGGTTGGTTCTTAAAATACGAAGTGATTCTCCCAAAACCGACCTATCGTCTTTACGCACCATCTGATCATCTTTTTTCGACAACCTTGGAAGTTCGGCAAGTACCGGTATCTCTTTATTGATCAACTTCTCTAAACCATTCTTACTATGTATCTTATTATCTAGAAGATCGTTACCATAAATCATCGAAAAGGGCAACAACAATCCTAAAATCATCGACGCTAAATAAATCAATGATTTTTTAGGGGTAACAGGTGTAACACCTTCTTGATATGCATTATCAACAACTTTTGATTTAGCCGGACTTGATGCGGCAGCTATCTGCGATTCTTCCCTTTTCTGTAATAAATACAGGTATAAAGATTCAGTAGTTTGCTGCTGTCTGGTAATATCGGTAAGCTCTCTCTGGTTTTTAGGGGCTGAATACCTAATGGAATTCATTCGCGATAGCTGCCCTGATAAGTTGTTCACTTGTTGACCAAGATTTCTCTCCATACCTGCCAAACTAGACGTCATGGTCCGCTTCAGTCCATCAAGCTCATTATCCAAACTAACGATCATGGGGTTCTGGGCACCTGCACTCGGCAACAAACGTTCTCTTGTCGCAACCAATTCATTATACTTAGCCGTTGTTTGGGCTATGGTAGGGTCGCTAAGCCCAACGTTACTGGGCAATGGCTCATAACCACTTTCATTTGTTACGAATTCTTTCATACCCGAAGCAATGCTTAATTGCATTCTCGCATTATCAAGTTCTTGTCGGCTAGCTGTCCCAACATTCATCGCTAAGTTCGCCTCGCTTGCAATATCGGTAATACCCTTGCTGCTCTTAAAATCTTCGGCATCTTGATCCACCGACGATAAATCTGTAGAAATTTCATTTATACGCTCATCAATAAACTTTGATGTCTTGTCAGCTACCTTTTGTTTGTCTTCTATGGCATTTTGATTGTACGTATAAATCAAGTAATCAATTATATCAATAGCTTTCTTCTTAATGGGATCATTCAGTGAGATATTTATGATGTTGGAAAAATCATCTGCAGGCGACACAATTATTTTTTGTTGGTAACTTTCGGCCACCATAAAAAGAGGCTTTAATTCAACCTTCAACTTTCGATTCATATAGCCGTCAAAATAGGGATGGTTGGGCGTAATTATAATATCCCCTATTTTAGTAGGAATACTTTTGCCGTAAGAAAATATTTTTAACGGACTATCTTCCTCTTCACTAAATCCGAACGTGGTTGCCGTAGAAAGTTCAATAAAAAACTCAAATTTTGAAGCGTTGATTACAGAATCATTAGCTATAAAGTTAATATTGAAAGGTCTATTGCTATAAAGCTCGGAATCTTTAACATTGCCAAGCGCAATCACTTTAACGTTAAGCTTCAAATCTTTGACCACCTCAATAAAATTGGATCTAGAATTCAGGATTTCTATTTCATCCTCAACCTTATTCTTAGGTGTTCCTAGAATATTTAAATCTGAAAATGCAGAAAGTTCAGAACCAGAATTTTTATCTTCTAAAATCTGTATTTTGGCTTTAGCCGCATACTCTGGAGTCGTATACCTAATATAAAGAAAGGCAAGAACAAGCGCAAACAGCACAGACAATACAAACCATTTCCAATGCTTAGTATATGTTTTAATGGTATCTTTTAAATCGATATCATTGTTGGAGAAACTTGGTGAATTTAAAGCCATTCTAAAAGATTATAATTAGAAATTTATATTAATTCGTTCTTGTAATGATTAATACGGTAGATGTAATCAAAACTGATGCGATTGACACCCATATTGAAGCCCTATTATCTAAAGCCGATGCCGTGACAGCTGATTGGTTAGGCTCTACATACACTACATCATTCTGTGTAAGATAATAAACCGGAGAATTTAAGGCTTCTTTTTTAGTAAGGTCAATTCGTGTATAGACTTTCGTCCCATTAAAATCTCTTATAACCATTACATTTTCCCGCATACCTTTAATAGTCAAGTCGTTTGCGAGACCAAGTGCCTCAAGAATAGTTATCTGTTCTCCGTTTACTGGGTAGGTGCCCGGTCTATTGACCTCGCCCAAAACAGTCACTGTAAAGTTTTTAAGCCTAATATTGATAATTGGGTCTTTTAAATAAGGTGTCAATTTTTCCTTTAACAGCGCTTTGGTCTCTTCTGGTGAGAGCCCTGCTACTTTAAGGCTACCGATAACCGGAAAATCAATCTCTCCGTTCTTATCAATGATATAATCTACTTGTTCAGGTCTAATTCCGCCTTCCGCAGCACCCTTAAACAAATTAAAAGGTTGACTGGCAATAGGATCATACGTAGATACTACGATATTTACTACATCGTCTATCTTAAATTTGTTGGTATGTGAATTATCGCTCACCATTGTTTCGAAACCGCTCGCATTTTGAAAGTATACCACGTCTTTTTTAGAGGCACATGATGAAAGCAAAACAGTAGAAGTCAATAAAACAAGGGCAATAAACTTTATAGGGTGTTTTTGAAAAGCCATAATAATTTATAGTTAGGTGTTTATTTTAAAATGCAAGATTAGTGAAAAATTATGATTGTACCACTTTTAAAGTAGCTTTATCCCTACTGACAGAGGCGTCCTTTTTATCTAGTTCGCAAAGCTCTGAGTTATTGGAAACATATTCAGGTACGATTTTTTTCATCAGTTTCACGGTATTGCCACTGAAGAACATATTGGTAATACACAGTTCATCAATTTGAGACCTGACCGTAAGATAATCGAGTTCCCGTACTTTACTAATTTTAATTTTTTTATGATACGTGGGCAAAGTATTCTCGCCGTTAGCCAATAACTCTTCATAGAGTTTTTCCCCTGGTCGTAATCCGGTAATTTTGATATCAATATCTTCAGGAAAATTCAACCCCGATAATTTGATCATATTTCGGGCTAAGTCATAGATCTTGACCGATTCACCCATGTCGAAAATAAATATCTCACCACCCTCGCCCATTGCGCCAGCTTCCAATACAAGTTGAGACGCTTCGGGTATTGTCATAAAATACCTGGTAACTTCACTATGCGTAACGGTTATCGGGCCTCCCATTTCAATTTGCTTACGGAACAAAGGAATAACCGAACCATTAGATCCTAAAACATTACCAAAACGAGTTGTTATAAATTTTGTTTTCTTCTCTTGCTCCATGCAGCTTATATACATCTCGGCAATTCGTTTGCTGGCTCCCATCACATTGGAGGGGTTTACTGCCTTATCCGTTGAAATAAACACAAATTTTTCAACTCCATAACTCATAGAAAGATCTACGATCGTCTTAGTTCCAGCAATATTAATTTTTATGGCTTCATAAGAATTATACTCCATTAAAGGGACATGTTTATAGGCCGCTGCATGGAAAACCATATCAGGTTTATGTTGCTGAAAAATATCGTTCAGACGGTTTTTATCACGAATATCCCCGACTATCGGAACAAAATTAAAATACCCATTCTGCTTTAGTTCTTGCTGAAGATCATATAGGGCAGACTCTGCCTGATCAATAATTATCAACGACTTATAAGAATACCCGCATATTTGTCTAACTATTTCGCTACCTATCGAACCTGCACCGCCGGTCACCAAAATGACCTTATTTGAAAGTTCTTTTTCTATTTTGTCATTTTTAATGCTAATGGGTGCCCGATCTAGTAAATCTTCAATCTGAACCTGTTTTATCTGAGAGGCTTTTAATTCGCCATTTATCCAATCTTCGACCGGTGGTACAATTTTCACCTGTACCGGAAAATCAACCAAGCCTTCGACTAAAAGTCTTAGTTCTTTTTGTCCAATATTCTGAATGGAAAAGATGACCTCCGAAATGCTTTTCTTAATTAAAAAATCCTCGGTTAAGACATCTTTGTGATATACTGTAACACCATTAATTTGTTTTCCAGCCTTTTGGTTGTCCCCATCAATATAGCCAACTACCCTAGCTCTGCTTTTTGAATGGTTGGTCAGTGCATTATGAGTCAATATACCAGACTCACCGGCGCCATAAATCAATACATTCTTTGCAACTTTTAAATCTCTGACCAATAAATTCGTGTATAACGCTTTAAATACATACCTAGAAGCCGTAAGACCAATGAAACCCAATAGACTATGTATAATTATGATGCTACTCGGAATGGTGAAATTTTCAAATAAGTCCCATTGACGATTAACCAAAACCACTAAGATTGCCAAAATACTCGATAGGCAAATAGCGTTAAAGATATTATACACATCTCGTACCCCCGTGTGCCTAACAACACCCTTGTAAGAGCCTACAATAAGAAACGAAATCATTGAAATAAAAGCGACAATCGGCAATTGAAAAAACAAGTTGGCCGTCTCAAAATCGAAAGACAGATTAAACTTAATACAATAAGCCAGAAAAAATGAAAAACTTACGATAACTACATCGATTGCCAAAACAAGCCATTTTGAGGCATAGCGATGTGCATTATGGGTTAGGTAATTCTGTATCATACTATTTTCTTTATACAATGAATAGTTCTATCCAATTCTTCAGCGGTCAGATTAGATCCGCTTGGCAAACAAAGTCCTTTTTCAAACAACTTCTCTGAAATTCCGTTCGTATAATTGGGGAATTGCTCAAAAACCGGTTGCATATGCATAGGTTTCCATAGCGGCCGTGATTCAATATTCTCCGCTAACAGCGTAAGGCGTATTTCTTCCCGCATCTCAAACGAATCGGTTAATACACAAGTCAACCAACGGTTGGAATAATTCTCTTCACTTTCAGACAAAAACTCAAGACTTGGCTTGTTGTCTAAATTTTGTTTATAGTATTCATAATTCAATCGTCTCGAGGCAACACGACTATCCAAAACCTGCATCTGCCCCCTACCTATACCCGCAAGAACATTACTCATTCTATAGTTATAACCGATAGCAGAGTGCTGGTAATGCGGGGCATCATCCCTTGCCTGGGTAGCAAGAAAAACAGCCTCTTGCTTAATATCCTTGTTTTTCGTCACCAATGCTCCTCCGCCCGAAGTGGTTATTATTTTGTTTCCATTGAAAGAAAGAATGCCAATATCTCCGAAAGTACCGCATTTGATATCTTTATACATACTGCCCAAGGCTTCGGCACTATCTTCCAAAACGGGAATCCCATATGCTTCAGAAATTCTTTGGATTTCATCGACCTTATAGGGCATACCATAAAGATGGACTGCAATAATGGCCTTTGGTTTTTTACCTAACCTTATTCGATCTTCAATAGCTTCTTCCAATAATTCTGGAGACAAATTCCAAGTATCTTCCTCGCTATCAACAAAAACAGGAACAGCTCCTAAATATGTAATAGGATTTGCCGATGCCGAAAAAGTGAAGCTTTGGCATAAGACTTCATCTCCCTCACCGACACCTAACAACTTAAGGCCTAAATGTATTGCCGCAGTTCCCGAACTTAGGGCTGCAACTTCACTAGACTGTAAAAGGTAACTTTCGATATCTTTTTCAAAACCATCTACGTTCGGCCCCAATGGAGCAATCCAATTGGTATCAAATGCACTATTAATATAAGACTGTTCAGCTCCGCCCATGTGAGGCGATGAAAGCCATATCTTAGTTTTTGTGATTGTATTGGTGTTCAACAAGTTAGATTTTAGGGTTTCTCAAGCGTAAAAGTAAATATACTTTCCTGTTTTGACACCGAAAGATACTATAATTCGTTAAAGACGAAAAAATTTCGTTTAACGGCAGTGTATCTATTATTTCATCCTACTAATTGTCCTTCTTATCTAAAGATAGGAAATTCTTACACGGAAAACTAGACCTAATATTAGGCTGGCACTAGCAAAATATACCGCAAAAAACTCCACTTAACTATATAAAAATCATACAAATACAACTCTTTTTAAGTCTTAAATTGTAAATATATACCTACTATTTAAGAAGAAAGTAATCATTGTATGCTTTTAAAAAAGCTCTCAAATTCTGTCAAGGTCATTTAAAGCACACGCCAAGCCTTTTCGTTTTTTCGTAAATTCGTCTTCAAATTATTTAAACTATTATTAAAGTAAGGAAAACCGAATTTCAATTGTTTTTAATCGAGTAATTATTCGATTTTGACGTTTTATTTAATTTTTGGGCTGTGATAAAGCTAATTTTGATATCAACATTACATTAACAACCCCTTATCGCTATGAGAAAAAACTACCTTGGTCTTTCTTTTATACCAGTTTTCTTATTCTTTTTAATAATTACTTTTTCAACCCAAGCTCAAAATGCAGCACAAGATGGAGAATGGGGTGGTGTAATTCCGTTCCCCATAGTTCCAGTTGCAGCTGCCAATTTACCTGATGGTAAGCTACTAACATGGTCGTCATTTGATCGCATGAGATATACCGGCGGTAATGGTGCGGGACTGACTTTTACTTCGATTTTTGACCCTTTTGCACCAGTTAATGGAAATAACCCCAGTGAAATGGAGATTTCAAATACCGGACATGATATGTTTTGTCCTGGGGTAAATAATCTAGCCAATGGTGACATTCTGGTTGCCGGCGGTTCAAGTGCAGAGGAAACGAGTATTTATAATGTAACCACAGGGAATTGGGAAATTGGTGACATCATGAATATACCACGTGGGTACCAAGGAAATGTAACGCTATCAGACGGTTCTGTTTTCACTCTTGGAGGTTCATGGACAGAAGATGGCGCCTTTAACGATGGTCTTAACAGAAACGGGGAACTATGGACGAAAGAAACAGGCTGGTTTGAATTGCCCGGTGTTCCTGTAGGACCCATTTCGGACAATAATAATGATCCCCAAGGAATTTTTAGAGACGACAATCACGCTTGGCTGTGGCCGGCTTCCAACGGCAAAATATTTCACGCAGGGCCTAGTAAAGAAATGCATTGGATAGATGTAAATGCCAATGGCGGTCAAGGAAGCATAACCTACAGTGGTGACCGAGGAGACGACACCTATTCCATGAAAGGGACTACTGTGATGTACGAACCCGATAAAATTTTCAAATTGGGAGGCGCTATATCCTACGATAGCGGTAACCCTGCCAACAATAACGCGTATACCATAGATATTAGCAATGAAACGAATGTAGTGGTCAGCAAGGTTTCTAGTACCAACCATGCGCGAACCATGCATAACACTACACTTTTACCCGATGGTAAAATATTTATTACTGGTGGTTTGGCAACTGCCAATACCTTTTGGGATACCGGTGCGGTGTATCAAGGGGAAATTTACGACCCTTACACGAACACTTGGACTACAACTGCATCCATGACACAGCCGAGAACCTATCATAGCGTTGCCATCCTACTTACTGACGGTCGTGTTTTTGTTGGTGGTGGCGGACTTTGTGGAACCTGCGACCCCTATGATGGCGAAAACCACCCCGATGCTGAAATATATAGTCCACCTTATCTTTTTGATGCGGGAGGAAACCTTGCCTCACGACCTTCGATTACCAGTATGCCAAGCGAGGCCGATTGGGGAACATCCGTTTCCGTATCAACCGATGTAAGTGTTTCGTCGTTCAGTCTTATTCGATTCTCATCGGCAACCCATAGTACGAACAACGAACAGCGCCGAATTCCCTTGACGACAACACCAGGTACCTCACATACCTTGACCATGCCCATCCAAAACAATGCGCCCCCAGGCTTATATATGCTCTTTGCCATGGATGCCAATGGGGTACCCAGTGTATCTGGAACAATCAAAATCGGACAGGATATCCCCCTTGCCAACAACCCGAATTTGGTGGCCCATTATGAATTCAACGAACCCTCTGGAACTTCGTTTGTAGATATCTCGGGAAACAACAATAATGGTACGATTTTAGAACACGATAATTCAGGTAATACTGTGCCACTGACACAAAACTATCTTGGGGCTCCGGGAATATTTGGGACCGCCATCGAACTTGACGGTTCTGAATTTGACAGTAATACAATTTTGGATATCCCCTATTCCGCATCCTTGGAAGATACTGTAGATGAGATTACGGTTATGGGCTGGGTCTATCGAAATGAAAACGGTTTTAACACCGGTATTCTTTCCCACGATTATCCCGCTATGTTCTTCGGTTTCCATAATGCACTTTATAAATGGGAGTTTATAACCGACAACGGTCAATTAAGTTGTTATGCGGGTTATGTCCCGCCCAATACTTGGGTACATATAGCAGCTACTTTCGACGGAACTGTAGCGAAACTTTATGCCAACGGCATAGAGATTTGTAGCAAAACCTTGCCCCCTGGAACCGAATTTAATTTCGATAATACCAAAAGTTTCACATCTTCAGGGTTCTACGAACAAAGAACAACACCTGGTCAAGATGGCTTGCCCACCCGTTATAATGGCAGTGGTATTACCGATGAAATTGACGGAAGAATAGATGAGTTAAAAATATACAAGAAAGCTTTGGGGCAACCAGCAATTCAAGATGAGTTTGAGGCCGGCCTGGCAACAGGTGTACCCAACCTTATCGCTTGTGCCCCTGGAGCGATTACCTCTCAATATCAAATTGGCGCTGCAGCTGTTCAAACTGGAGAGTTTGTGACCGTTTCAGAAGGAGAAGATATTGTACTAAGCGCATCAACGGCCAGCGCAACCTACTATATTACATCACCAAATGCCGATGAAAATACACGAGTAACAGCTCCTCCCGGTATTGGTTCACCTAATATAACCCCAGGGGCATTGACCCTATCAAATATTCAGGCTAGCGACTCTGGTCGCTATGTCTTAACTACGGCCGAGGGTTGTATGAGTTTTATCAATGTATTGGTAAGCGGGAGTTGTGATCCAGGTGACACCCCCATTATGGCCGAATGGTCGATTGATGGCGGTCAGACCTATCCAGTTGGCGAGGAAGGCGAAACAGTCAATGTAACTGCGACTCAAGGCGACGAAGTTAGACTGAGCATATTCCCGAATGGTCTTAATTTTACGGTTACTTATAACGGCAATCAAGTGTATAACGGAAGAGCCGATTACAAGATAGATGTTGCGACTCCTAGTAATAGTGGATCGTATTATTTAGAATCCGAGGAGGGCTGTTCTGTAATAATTAACTTAGACGTTGAGGAGGCGGTTTGCGATGCCACTACCATCAGGGCACAATGGTCTTTGAACAATGGCGGACAGTATTTTGAGGCTCCAGACGAACAGTCGATTACTGTTAATTCGACAACAGGCGACAATGTCCGTTTGAGCATGGTACCCGATGGTGTTGATTTCACTATACACTATCAAGGCTCACAAGTCTATGATGGACGGGGTGATTTTCAGCTCGGTGTTGTTAGCCCTGCCAATAGTGGAAACTACATTATAACTTCAGCCTCAGGTTGTACAACGACTATCACCCTTAACGTAAGTGATGTCGTCTGTGATGCCACTACCATTAGGGCTCAATGGTCGTTAGATGATGGTCAAAGTTATTTTGAAGCACCCAACGAACAACCGGTAACGGTAGCGGCAAACACAGGAAATATTGTCCGCTTGAGTATGGTACCCGATGGGGTTGACTTTACCATAACGTTTAACGGTGATCAAATATACAGTGGTCGTGGAGATTACATTTTCCCAAATGCAGTAGCACCGACAAATAGTGGGGATTATATCATTACTAGTGCTCAAGGTTGTAGCACTACCCTTACCCTAAATGTTACCGATGTAATTTGTGACGGAAACGCGATAAAAGCTCAATGGTCATTAAATAATGGTCAGACCTATGAGGTGGCTCCCGATGAAAGCCCAATAACTGTAGCCGCACTCACTGGTGACAACGTACGCCTAAGCATGGACCCTGATGGTGTAATTTTCACCATAACTTACAATGGCACCCAAGTGTATAGTGGTCAAGGTGATTTTCTTTTGGGTGTCGTCGCCCCTTCCAATAGTGGAGATTACATTATTACTTCTACTGAAGGGTGTAGCACCACCATTACCTTAAACGTCACCGATGCCGCATGTACGGGTGAAGACATTCGAGCGGAATGGTCGACCGATGGTGGAACCAACTATGATGAAGCCCCAAACGAACAACCGGTAGATGTTACTGCCGACACCGGCGACACGGTATTGATAAGCATGCTCCCGAATGGAGTAGACTTTACGGTTTTATTGGATGGAAACCAAGTTTACAGCGGCCGTACAGACTTTGCCTTACCGAACGTAGATTTTTCAAACAGTGGCTCTTACGTGATTACCACTGCCCAAGGCTGTAGCACCACTTTTAATCTTAATGTCAATTGTCCGAGTGGTCCCTTTACTCCAGAATACATCATAGATGGAGTGGTGGGAAGTGGAGAAGCCTCTATTATTGTGGAAGCAGGAACTCCGGTAGTTCTGGGCACGGTTGAAGATAATGTTGCGTTTACAATTTCAGGTCCTAACGGAACATCAAGCAACGGGGATTTAGATTTAGGAAATATAATCACCACACAAGCTGGCGAATATATACTTACTTCGGCCGAAGGATGCACAGCATCGCTGAATATTGAGGTTGGAGACCCATGTGCACCAGATAATTTTACACCTCAGTACACCATTGATGGCGTGGCAGATAGTGATAACACAACCATTACGGTCTCAGAAGGAACGCCTTTGATTCTTGGGCTAGTTCAGACAAATGTCAGTTTTACGGTTACCAGACCCGATAATACTGTTGAAAACGGAATTTTGGATTTGGGCAATGTAGTCTTGGAAAATGCCGGCGACTATATATTTTCTTCCGTTGGAGATGGAGGTTGTAGTGCCCAACTTACATTGGTTGTCGAAGAAGTCGAAGATTGCCCCGAAGGTACTTTTACGCCCCAATACACAATTGATGGCGAGGTAGGAAGCGGTAATGCGACTATTATCGTTCCCGAAGGCACTCCTTTGATTATCGGACTTGTTCAAACCGATATCAACTTTACAATCACCCGACCCGATAATTCGATCAATGACGGTATACTCGAATTGGGCGCTTTGACGTTAGCCCAAGGAGGAATTTATACTATCACATCTGAAGATGGTTGTACCGCCCAGCTCACCGTAGAGGTTGAAGAAGATGGAGGCGAACCAGGTTCTGATGTAGCATTAAAAGATGTCAAGGTTTACCCTAACCCTACTACGGATGGAAAATTAAGTTTTGAACTGAAGGAGTATATGAATGAAATCATCTACCTCAGTTTCTATGATATTTATGGAAAGCTCGTACTTCAAAACACCATACCCTCCGACCATGGCACAGATCCAGAAATCGATGTTTCAATGTTGAGTCAGGGTATCTATGTAGTTGAAATAGCGCGAAGTAATACAAGTGAAAACACGATTAAAAAGATTATAAAATTACGATAAATCGCACGCTAGAACCAAGCATTCAAAAAAGCCCCAACAAAATTCTGTCGGGGCTTTTTTACACATAAGTAGGTAGGGGTTAATTTATTACTGATGATTTAAAAATCAACTTCATCATTCAAAAAGTCTTCTAAATTCGTATAGCCATCTCCGTTTCGGTCTTGGTTTGCATCGCTTGCATCATTTGAATCAAGACCCATCGATTGCTCCCATTCATCTGCCATACCATCACCATCACTGTCATAGCCGGAAGACCGCGAAGTGTTGGACATCGAAGGATAAGAGCCCGAGCCGTTTAATGTACCATTTCCGGCATCATATTGATTGACCAATCGTTTATCTACGGCATCTCTTGTAGGATAACTTGCCCCCACTTTTGGCAATACCTTAGTTTCCAATTCATTTGCAGACATGACACTTGTTCCCGAACTGGCAAAAGCACTTGATTTAATATAAGAGTTCAAATTAGATGACCATTGAGAGCGCCCTGCAGGGTTAATGTTTCCTTCAATATAGGCATGAGTATTGCCCGCACTACCCGTTCCATCATTTTCCCCATTTACCAAGGCGTTTGCCCGCACCGAAACTTCTCGAGACGCTTTATACTTATTATTTACGACCGAAAACTTTGTTCCCAGGCTAGGGTTGGTAAACCAAGTAGCTCCATAAACGATATTATTTATCATTTCAAAATCAAGCTGATCAGAAAGTGGGTTGTTCGATCTAATATTTCTTTCCCCATTATGAGCAAAAAAGTTTCCATAATATGAAATATTGGAGGTTCTCTTATAATTAAGTGCCCCAAAACCACTTTCGGATATCACTGAATTTTGCAAGGTTACTTTTTTAATTGTAGAACCAGAAAAGCCACCAACTAGTGCAAAATTTTCATCTCTTACCCAACTTATGCTACAATGATCTACAACAATATTTTCAATATGGGTCCCATTATATGCTGAAATATTAATTCCATCCTCATTACTTCCCGAAGTACTGAGACCTGGTCGTATTTTCAAATATCTGACGATTACATTAGATGCACTGATTCGCAACTCCGCTCCTTTGATAAGAATACCATCCCCTGGTGCTGTTTGACCAGCAATAGTAACGTTTCCAGATTTGTAAGGTATATCTAGATAAGTTGAGCAATTGATCGTACCGCCAACGGTAAAAACAATAGTTCGAGTACCGGTCATTTTTAGAGCCTCCCTTAAACTTCCAGTTCCGCTATCATTTAGGTTCGTAACTTTCACAATATAGCCTCCTCGCCCCCCAGTAGCGTATTTTCCAAAACCTTCGGCCGTAGGAAAGGCCTTTAGCTCCCCATAGTTCTTACTTAAATTTCCTTGAGGAACTACTATTTCTTCCTCTGCCACACTATTGTCCTCATCATTGGTAACCGTAACTTTAACCTCTCCGGTCTCCGTGGTAACGGTACCATCTTCATTTTCAGTTTCAGTAGTATAGGTAAACGAATCATCAATTGTTTGAACCTCCGTTTCCGTATCATTATCTTCAACAACGATTGTTTCTTCTGGCTCTTCGGAATCTACATTTTCTTCAACAATCTCGTTGTCATCAACGGTTTCGACTTCATCGATCAAAGTGTCTTCCGTAGTTTCTTCTACGGGCGCAGCTGTGACCTCGTCGGTCTGTACGGCTGGCACATAAGTCAAGGTATTGTCTTCGTTTATCACCACAACGCCATTATTAGCAGGAGATGTTTCAACAATTTTAACATTATCAGATTCCACAAACATGTCATTGGACAAGACATCAAGAATGGTACTCTGATCTAATCTGGTTACGAAAGAATCATCAACAATAAGACTATTAAGTCCAGAACCGCCTTGGGAACTGGAATCTTCATAAGCTGCTAATAAATCAGTGTCGTCACTGCTACAGGAAAGGAAAAAAGACAGAAATGGGGCAACCATGATAAACTTGGGGGCGTTGCCGGCAAGATACTTCATAAAATAGGTTAAGAAATGTTTATATTAAAATATTTGTGAGGCTCAAATTATTTTTTAATTTTAAAATCATCGATGAAATACACCTTACTTCGATGAACTACAAAAATTTACGTCAGGGGTATTACGCCTTAGAGATGTTTTTAGATGTTTAGAATTCTTCTATTCGACAAACTACCTATATTTTTAACATCTGTTAACAACCATGGCTACCGATGTCTTAGGATTCACGACAACAAATTCGATATATATCAAATATCCAAACCTCGCCTCGACCTATATAAAATCTAGATTACATCACTATATTGAGTATAAAAAGGTCCGTCGAAATTGTCGCCAGAGCTAAAATTCAAAATGGTTTATAACTTATACTCAGTCATGAGAGTGGCCGTAATTTTAAAATGGTAAGCGAAGAAAAAAAGCTGAAGAGGGAATTGTCTCATGCGAGATGCATTTAGAAGTTATCAATTCCTAAAAAGACGCAAGTCCATTTTTTATAAAACAATGGACTGCTCATACGATAATTCAAAACTTGGGCGAGAAAAATTAATCAAAAATAAACAGGCCCTTCAAAAGTATTTTAAAGGACCCTTTTTTATTTGGTGTTATTAACTAATATCTTAAAAATCCACTTCGTTTAAAAAGTCTTCTAAGTTGGTATATCCGTCGTCATTTCGGTCTTCATTGCCATCACTAGAATCGTTTGGGTTTAGACCCATGGCAATTTCCCATTCATTTGAAATTCCATCTTCATCACTATCTTCATAGGCTGTTCCGTTAGAAATCTCTGGATATCCACCTGCTTCCGAAACGCTCTTTTTAATTGTCCCCGTACTATTGAGCACGTCATTTATAAGCCTTTCATCAACACGATCACTATATTTCGATGCACCGACATCGGCAAGCACCACTGATTGAACAGCGCTACTGGATATCGAAGATATACCAGAATTAAAAATTTTACTATCAGTAATATAAGGTTGAAGGTTTGATGAAATGGAAACATCCCTGCCATTGATAACATTATCCGCTATATAGGCACGCGTTCCACCTATACCACAGTCTGACGACCCCTCTAGCCTAATGGTCTCAAAACGAGTAGAAGTATTCGGACTGGTCTTATAAACATTGCCGATAATATCAAAATCATTGTTGTAAGTAGGTTGGGTTCCATATTTATAACCGTACACCAAATTATTAATCATCTCAAAACTACTAGTACACTTTGAAGACCTTATATTTCGTTCCACATCATGGATCAATAAATTCTTAAATATACTAATGTTGGTTGCCCTGCTCCAAAGAAGAAATCCGAGTCCAGTACTAATATTCTCACCGATTATGTTCTTTTGAACAGTAACGTTCTGAACGCTGCTCGTACCTCCAATGCCCCCAATAATCAACACCTTGTCCGTTGCCCATGTTACGGAACAATGATCTATGATGATATCGCTTATTTGGTTGTTGTTATAGGACGATAAACGTATTCCATTGATATTGCTACCCGAAACATTACTTCCCGGCCTTATTTTCACGTACCTCAGTATAACATTCGACGCAGATATACGCAACTCGGCTCCGCGTATAGTAATTCCTCCTCCAGGTGCTGTTTGCCCCGCTATGGTAACATTTCCAGACTTATAAGGTATTTCCAGGTATGAATTACAGTCTATAATACCTCCTACTTTAAAGATAATGGTTCTAGCACCGGTTTTTTTAAGTGCATCCCTCAAACTCCCAGGGCCACTATCATTTAAGTTTGTAACGGCAACAACATAACCTCCCCGACCACCCGTGGCGTTTTTGCCGAAACCTTCGGCCGTAGGAAAAGCTTTTAATTCTCCATAATTTTTGTTTTGATCTCCTTGATTAACCGAATTGTCCTCGACTTCTTCAACGTCCTCATTTTTGGTAACCGTTACAGTAACGGTACCCTCTTCGGTAGTAACTGTCTCATCTTCGTTCACTACCTCTGCGGTATACGTAAAAGTGTCTGTAGTTTCCTCTGAAGCTTCAGTTTCGGAAGTATTCTCTACCACAACCTCACTTGAGGTCTCCTCTTCTTTTGGTTCGCTCTCAGTCTCTTCTGGCGCTTCATCCTCTACAATAGGTGTGGGCGTATAAGTCAATGTATTATCATCATTAATTACTACAGCCCCATTATCAGCAGAAGATGTTTCCGTAATCTTGACATTATCAGATACTGTAAACATATCATTTGACAAGACATCAAGAATGACACTCTGGTTTAGTCTTGTAACATAAGAATCATCAACGACTAGATTGTTGAGTTGAGGCATCTCTTGAGAAGCAGCAGCTACATACTCCGCCAACAAATCTGTGTCGTTACTGCAAGAAAAAAATAGAAATGGGGCAACCATGATAAACTTGGGGGCGTTGCCAATAAAATACTTCATAAAATAGGTTAAGAATTATTTACATTAAGATACTTGGGCTGAATATTTATTTTTTAAATAAAAATTTTATCGATGCAATACGTTTTATTTTGCTCATCTACATAAAATTAAAAATCAGAGGTAATACGCCTTAAAGCTGTTTTTCAGACGTTCAGAGTTCTTATATTCGATGAACTACCAATGTTTTTAACATCCATTAACGATAATAATGATAACAAACCGTGCTTTTCATGTACCAAGAACAAGAAACAAAGGAATATATTGTTCACAAACACCTAGTTTAACATATTGATTATGTTACATTTAAGTTGTTAAAATAATTTCCTTATATAATTCAAAACCAAAACTGACGACGAACTTTATTCTGCTCTTTGATTATTTCAATTCCTAGAATATCCTCTATTTTATCGATGAACGGTCAAAGCCATAATCAAGCTTGCGTAATAAACCCGTATTGCGTACTTTCTTAACTATTTTGTAAAATTCAAATATTGGTTTTTCACCTAAATACAGAAAAGAACTCTTTTAGATTTTTCAAGTATCAAAAATCATGGTGATATTTGCAACCAAAACAAATACCATGAAAATATTGGTTACCGGTGCGGCCGGATTTATAGGATATCACGTTTCAAAAAAATTAATAGCAAACGGACACGAGGTTGTTGGCTTAGACAATATCAACGATTATTATGATATAAACCTAAAACTAGACCGCTTAAAAGTGTTGGGCATCAATAGCGATGTTGCCGAAAAATTCAACACTTTGAGTTCTAGTCATCTTGAATCGGGCCGATTTCAATTTATCCGTTTGGCATTGGAAGACCGCAGTGCCCTTCCCCAATTATTTAAAAATCAAAAATTCGATGCCGTCTGCAATTTGGCTGCTCAAGCAGGCGTGCGCTATAGCTTAGAAAACCCTGAGGCCTATATTGACAGCAATGTCGTTGGCTTTCTAAACATTCTAGAATGTTGTAGAAACTTTAATATAAAACACTTGGTCTATGCCAGCAGTTCGAGTGTCTATGGTTTAAATGAGAAGATTCCCTTTGAGACCAGCGATAATGTAGACCACCCCGTAAGCCTCTATGCGGCCACAAAAAAAAGTAATGAGCTCATGGCCCATACCTATAGTCATTTATATGGTTTTCACACCACTGGCCTGCGGTTTTTCACCGTCTATGGACCATGGGGTCGACCTGACATGGCCATGTTTCTTTTCACAAAAGCCATTTTAAACGGAAAGCCCATCAAAGTATTTAATCGTGGAAAAATGGAACGAGACTTCACTTACATTGACGATATTACCGAGGGTGTCGTTCGCATTTTAGAAAAGAAGCCTTCCGCAGTGGCAGAAAGGCCACTTTATAAGGTCTATAATATAGGAAACAACAACTCCGTTAAATTACTAGACTTTATCGAAGCCATTGAAGCCAGCTTAGCTATTAAAGCAGAAAAGCAATTATTACCAATGCAACCAGGTGATGTCGAAAAAACATGGGCTAACGTAAATGATTTAATGAAACACTACGATTATAAGCCCGACACACCCGTTAGAACAGGAATAGATTCCTTCATTAAATGGTATAAAGAATATTATAGCCAAAACACCGTTCAATAATAACTTATTTTTATAAGCTATTGTAACAAGATCTCAAAGAATAAGTATCTTATAACATATTTTTAAATCTGTATTCAATATACCAATAATTAGCAAAGAAAATATTCACCTTCACATTTTAGCTTTTGACAAACGTTGTTTCATCGGAATTACCCTACGGCTTATATAAAAATAAAGGACAAATTAATTTCTTTTGCCCATCTTTGCACTTCAAAAATAAATCGCAATGGATATAGGCGGACTCAAACTTGATTCCAATTGCAATATTCTAGTAACAGGGGGAGCTGGTTTTATAGGGTCTAACCTATGTGAATCGCTACTGCTCAATGGCAACAAAGTAGTTTGCTTTGACAATTTTTCTACTGGGAAACGAGAAAACATTTCAGAGTTTCTATCCAATGAAAATTTCACACTACTAGAAGGCGACATTCGAAATTTAGCTGATTGCAACAAGGCCTGCACCAATATTGACTTTGTTTTACACCAAGCGGCCCTTGGGTCTGTCCCAAGGTCCATCAAAGACCCCATAACAAGTAACGCGGTGAACATTTCTGGCTTTGTAAATATGCTAGTGGCCGCACGCGATGCCAAGGTAAAGCGTTTTATTTACGCCGCAAGCTCTTCTACTTATGGAGATTCGACTAATATGCCGAAGGTAGAGGACGTAATCGGCAAACCGTTATCTCCTTATGCTATCACCAAATATGTGAACGAATTATACGCCGACATTTTTAGCAAAACCTATGGTTTAGAAACCATTGGCCTTCGTTATTTTAATGTTTTTGGGAGAAAACAAGATCCCAATGGCGCCTATGCCGCGGTTATACCAAAATTTGTAATACAGCTTATTAAACATGAATCACCTATCATCAATGGTGATGGTAGTTACTCCCGAGATTTCACATATATCGACAACGTTATTCAAATGAATGTCTTGGCATTGGTTACCAATAATAAAAAGGCTGTTAATACAGTTTACAATGTTGCCTGTGGTGAACAAACTGATTTGAACGAATTAGTCATTCTTTTAACGAAGTATCTTAGTAAATTCGATCCAGAAATTGGAAAGATAAAAGCAATGCATGGCCCTAACAGGCAAGGAGATGTTCCCCACTCCTTGGCATCAATAGAAAAAGCAAAAAAATTGCTCGCCTATGAGCCGAAGTTTTACATCAAAGATGGGCTCAAAGAAGCACTATCATGGTATTGGGAAAATTTAAAACATGAATGATTTAGTCAAACATGACTTATATAGATATAAGGGAGATGTCGGCCTAAAATCATTTATTAGGGCTTGGGTGTCCATACCAGGGTTTAGGTATATGTATCATTTTAGAAAATCTAATACGCATAAACGAAATTCGATTTTAGGAATAATACATCGACTAATATTAAGAAGGTATTATTTTAAGTATGGCATACAAATTCCGATTAACACAAAAATTGGTAAAGGGTTTTATATTGGTCATTTTGGCAACATAATTATAAACAATTCGGCCGTTATTGGCGACAACTGTAATGTAGCACACGGGGTCACTATCGGCCAAATAAATAGAGGCAGAAGAAAAGGGAACCCGACAATCGGTAATCGTGTATGGATTGGAACCGGAAGTGTGGTTGTCGGCAATATAACCATAGGAAACAACGTGCTTATAGCACCACTCACCTATGTCAATGAGAATATTCCAGATAACAGCTTGGTGATGGGAAATCCTTTTAAGGTCATTCCTCAAGCCAATGCTACAGAAAATTACGTAACTAAAATATTAAATTTAGAATGAACTTAACAGTAATAGGAACTGGCTATGTAGGCCTTGTTAGTGGAACTTGCTTTGCCGAAATGGGCAATACCGTAACATGTATAGATATTGACGAAAAAAAAATCGCAGAGCTAAAAGAAGGTATCATCCCCATATATGAACCAGGCCTAGAGGCAATGGTAAAGAGGAATGTGCAAAATAAAACCTTGCACTTTAGCACCAAATTATCAAATCACCTAGAAAAATGTGATGTTGCTTTTATTGCAGTCGGAACACCAATGGGAGAAGATGGATCTGCCGATTTGAAGTACGTTCTACAAGTTGCCCGTGAAATCGGTCAGTGTATGACCCACCCCCTAATCGTTGTAGACAAGTCTACCGTTCCCGTAGGTACGGCCGACAAGGTGAAGAATGTAATACAAGGCGAATTGGATAACCGAAATGTCTCCCTTTCATTCGATGTAGTTTCTAATCCTGAATTTCTAAAAGAAGGAGATGCCATTAATGACTTTATGAAACCGGATAGGGTCGTTATTGGATCGAACAACGAAGAGGCGTCCGAAAAAATGAGAGCCTTGTACGCGCCGTTTTTCCGGAGTAGTATGGATCGATTGATCACAATGGACGTTAGATCAGCCGAAATGACCAAATATGTAGCAAATGCTATGCTAGCGACAAAAATTTCGTTTATGAACGAGATTGCAAACATTTGCGAATTAGTCGAGGCAGATGTAAATAAAGTGCGAATTGGTATTGGTTCCGACAGTAGGATCGGGTATAGTTTTATTTATCCAGGTAGCGGATACGGAGGCTCTTGCTTTCCTAAAGATGTCAAAGCCCTTAAAAAAACCGCAGAAGAACATGGCTATAAAGCAGAGCTCATAAAATCGGTAGAAGACGTTAATGATCGACAAAAACTTGTCATTGCAAAAAAAGTAATTGATCGATTTGGCGAAGACCTAAAAGGAAAAACATTTGCTATTTGGGGACTTGCCTTTAAGCCGGAAACCGACGATATGCGGGAGGCCCCAGCAATTTACACGATCAATGAGCTGGTCAAAAGGGGTGCTAAAATAAATGCCTATGACCCAAAGGCAATGGACGAAGCCCAGCACTTTTATTTGAAAGATTTGGATAATGTTTTCTATTTTCGCTCAAAATATGAAACCCTGAACAATGCAGATGCAATGATTCTGCTCACCGAATGGAAAGAATTCCGCTCTCCTGACTTCGATGAACTCAAAACACAATTGAACCAACCGATAGTTTTCGATGGAAGAAATCAATACAATGACGAATCGATGAGAAAAAGAGGTTTTGAATATTACCAAATAGGAAAAAGTACTAAATAGAAAAACCTCTGAATCAAAATATTACCCATTCCGTAATTCTGATTCGTTATAGAACCTTAAATTATATTAGTCTAGTTTTTAATAAAAAATCCACTTTAAATAAAATAAAATGAATCAACCAAAAATAGCCGTAATTGGTTTAGGATATGTAGGATTGCCTTTGGCTCGTTTGTTCGCTACAAAATACCCCGTAATCGGGTTTGACATTAACGAAGCACGAGTAAAGGAGCTTAAATCGGGCACCGACAGTACTTTGGAAGTAGAAGATGATGTGCTTCAAGGGGTTTTAAAAGATTCACCAAAAATGGATACAGGCCTTTATTGCTCTAACCTTCTTAGCGATATTGAAGACTGTAATTATTATGTGGTTACCGTACCCACGCCTGTAGACAGTACAAATAGACCCATTTTGACACCTTTGTACAAGTCAAGTGAAACGGTAGGGGCAGTATTAAAAAAAGGAGATACCGTAATTTATGAATCTACGGTCTACCCGGGAGTGACCGAACATGAATGTGTACCGGTGTTAGAGCGGGTAAGCGGTTTAAAATTCAACGAAGATTTTTACGTAGGCTATTCGCCCGAACGTATCAATCCGGGAGATAAAGAACATACCGTAGAAAAAATATTAAAAGTGACATCGGGATCCACACCTGAAGTAGGTATTAAAGTTGACAACCTATATAAATCGGTAATTACCGCAGGTACACATTTGGCCCCTACGATTAAAGTTGCCGAAGCGGCCAAGGTAATCGAGAATTCACAACGCGATATCAATATTGCTTTTGTAAATGAGTTGGCCAAAATCTTTAATTTGATGGATATAGACACCCACGATGTTTTAGAGGCCGCTGGTACAAAATGGAACTTCTTACCTTTTAAACCGGGACTCGTCGGAGGACATTGCATAGGAGTCGACCCTTATTATCTGGCACAAAGAGCACAGGAGTTCGGATATCATCCAGAAATTATTCTTGCAGGTAGACGAATGAATGACGGCATGGGAAAATATGTTGCCTCAGAGGTTGTTAAGTTGATGTTACAAAAAGACATCAAGATAAAAGGTTCCAATATTTTGGTTTTGGGCATAACATTCAAAGAAAATTGTCCTGATGTGCGAAACACAAAGGCAGTCGATGTCGTTAAAAACCTAAACAGCTATGGCACTAATGTGACCATTTATGACCCTTGGGCCTCTCCTGATGAAGTAAACCACGAATATGGCCTTGATTCCTTAAAAACCCTTACGGATCAGAACAATTTTGACGCAGTGGTGTTGACTGTTGCACATAAACAATTCTTAGATCTTGAATTTGATTCATTATTGTCGGAAAATGGTATTTTATATGATGTCAAAGGAATTCTCGGCCAACAAAAGGTCGATGGAAGGCTTTAGCTCAAATGGGCCATTTGAATAAAAAAAAAACAATTGCTTTTGTAACACATTCATTGGCTGCAGGAGGTGCAGAACGAGTCATCACCACCTTGGCCAATGAATTGTCTACAAGCTATAACGTGGTAATTATTACGCTTATAGCCTTACCCCCTTTTTACGCTCTCAAAAGCGATATTCAAGTAGTCCATTGCAAAAAAGAGATACCACCGAGCAAGAACAGCTTTCAAGCCTTAAAAACTAATTATCAACTGATAAGGAGAATTGTTCATCATTTAAGAACGCACAAAGTTGATCTTTGTATCGGGTTTCTAACGACATCAAATATTTTGTCGATTATTGCTTCAAAGTATCTAAGAATCCCAGTAATAGTTAGCGAAAGAAACAACCCCTATTTAGAGGATGGGTTGGTGCCCAGGTTTTGGAGAATAATTCGTAGTCGTGTATATCCCTTTGCCGATTTTTTAGTAGTACAAACGGAAACGATTAGAAATTACTACAGGGGTAAATTAAAGGAAAATAAACTTAAGATCATACCGAATCCGATAAATCCTGATTTTAAAAGGAATACGGTAATAAATCGGAAGAACATTATACTCACTGTTGGTAGACTGGCAGACCAAAAGCGACAAGATTTATTGATCCAGGCTTTCGCCAATATCAGACCTGTCGATTGGGAGCTTCATATTATTGGGGAAGGCGAGAATAGACCACTGCTGGAAAACTTGATAAACGAATTGAAACTAGATCAACAGGTTAAATTGATAGGTCAGACTAAGAACGTTCAAGAACATTATGAAACAGCTAAAATATTTGCATTTACGTCAAAATACGAAGGCTTTCCCAACGCGCTATTAGAAGCGATGTATTTCGGAATGGCCTGTGTATCTACAGATTGCCCTTCAGGGCCATCAAGCCTAATTGAAAATGGTACCAATGGTTTTTTGATACCCGTAGATGACCAGATGGTTTTAGAAGAACGGCTTAGCGCTTTAGTCAGCAACGAAAAGGAAATCGAAAACATAGGTAAGGCAGCAGAGATAAGTACGGATCGCTTTGCCATAGGAAAAATAAAATTAGAATGGGAAGCACTCTTTAACTTTAAATGAAAACTGTAAATTTTGAAAAAACGATATCTAGAAATCGTTAAAGCCATAACTGGCTTAAAGAGCAATTCTGTTGTCAAAAACATTGTCATTGTTAGCGGCATCACTTTATTGATAAAGGGAGTTGGTTTTTATAAAGAAACTTTGGTAGCTTCCAGTTTCGGCCTATCGGAACTATTGGATACTTTCTTTATCGCATTTATAGTACCAGGCTTTATTAGCACCGTTTTTTTAGGTGCATTTAAAAGTGTTTTTATCCCGAACTATGTGGCCGAACTTGAAACAAAGAACGACATTGCTTCATTTCAGGGAACTGGTTTTTTTGTTACGGCCGGTGTATCGGCACTTTTCATGGGTATAGCTTTCCTATTTACAGATACCTATTTACACATTTTTTTTCCAGACCATACACCTGAATATTACAGTCTAATAAAATCGCAGTTCTACTATTTACTTCCTTGTATCGCATTTTGGGGATTTTCTTCGTTATTGAGTGGTATTTTGAACATACATGATGAATTCAGATACTCGTCTTTTGAAAGCTTGTTTATTCCTGTTGCCATTATAATCTGTCTTTTCTTTTTTAAGGATTCCCTAGGAGATAATGTTTTGGCCATTGGCACCTTGATAGGAACTGTAGCCAGTTTTGTTTTTTTAGCAATCGTTTGCCTTCAAAAAGGACTTCTGAACATTGCTTTCCCTGATTTGAACAATGTAAATGCAAGAGTAATGTTTGCTCAAGTACCCGCCAAAGTTTCTTCAGGATTCCTAACAGGCATGAATACGATCGTTGACCAATATTTTGCGGCCCAATTGGTCATTGGATCCATAGCTGCGATAAATTATGGGCGAAAAATGCCAGCTTTTTTGAGTGGCCTACTCATCATAGCACTTACGAATGTACTACTACCCTATTTCTCAAAAGCATTAGCAAAAAACAAAGAAAAGACCTTTAAAACCTTGTTCAAAATGCTCAAACTATTGTTTGTAGGTGTGAGCGTCTGTGTACTTGCGGGAATTCTTGCTTCTGACTTTTTGGTCGAACTGTTCTTTGAACGAAAGGCCTTCACTTCAGACGACACGGTAATAGTTTCTGATATTCAAAAGATATTCTTGATCTATCTACCGTTTTCAATATGCGGAATGGTCATCGTCAATTTCTTGACCAGTATCAACAAAAATGCATTTATGGCCTATGTTTCTTTTGGTGCTTTGCTCCTTAATATAGTTTTAGATTATATACTAATGCAATACTATGGAGTCTTCGGAATTGCATTGTGTACAACCATAGTAATTATTTTAAAAAATACAATACTACTACTCTACACCTATCGGCAATCAAAAGTTACATAAGAATTGACACTATTATAAAAACTCAAATGGCCAATGTTTTTAAGAGCGGTGAAAGTACAGGTCCATTATTCAGTTGATGTGAATTTATTCCTTGTCCCATAACATTATACTCGATGAGTACGATTTGTTCTTCGTCGTTAATAGCCAAGTCCCACGAAATAAGCCTAAAAAAGGCGGCCTTATGATGTAATTCTTTTACAGTTTCGAATACTTTTTCTATAAATTCCAACCTTACTTCTTCAAATTTGACCCCACTATCGGTCTGGCTAAAGCTGTTTCCCGATAACTGATATCCCAAGGCATTAAATTGTCCATTTTTCTGAATTCCACATGAAATCCCGCCCGTTGTGGCATTATCGGTAGAAGAACCTTTCCTTCCAATTCTTACAATTGTAGACAAAACATCGACATTATTTTCGTTCAAATAAGTCATAATGCGAAGGGTATTCAATGAAGTTGGGTTGAGAGACTTCATTAATACATGTTGTTTCACCTCTTTTTGAATAATAAAATCTTCTCCATAGCTTAAAAAAACATCTGTGAGTTTTAGATTCTTTGTTGTAACCCCTTTTTTACTGGAAAACAACATAACATTCTTACCTCCCCCACTTTCCAAAGTGGGTTTTATCACCAATCTATCTTCCGTATCTGCAAGAGACAAGGCCTTTTCAAATGTAATTGGCCGACCGTTTGCATAAAAAAACCCATTTATATTTTTTAGAACAGTTTCCGGTTGCCTGACTTTGGGAAACAATCTGTCCAACAAATTCTTATCACTTAAGGAAGGAAAGTATATACTTTTGTTGAGTCGGGGTTCAATATCGATGTAAAATAAGTTTTCGGGCACATAGTTAGCCGCAAAACTGTTATTGCCACTAAAGTAAAATCGGTGCCATTCTGTACTGACATCTCTCATTTTGTATTTATCATAATATGAACGTATTTCCGCTATTTGGGTATTAGTCAGTTTTTTCGCTCCTTTTGTCTTTATAAGTTTTTTTATTTTGTTTTTCCATGTAATATTGTGCGATATTTTGGTCGTTTTTTTATAAATTTTTAACGATAAATAAATAATGAAGTATATAATTTTCATAAAAGTTGAGCTGTTATAAACAATAAACCAAACCAGTTCACCGAATAGTTTGTCAAAAAGCGCCGGTATTTCTAGAAACTTTCAGTTAGCTATTAGATTATTTAGTCAAATAAGTATTATAGTGCTAATTTTGATTTTCAAAGATTTGCCCCCTATGAAGATAACCTTGGAAGTGAATTTTATAATTCGATGAGTTATTCATCATCTAACACTAAAACCAAAATTAACCATCTTCCCCTAAATATATATAAACACCCCGTTTTTAATATTATTATGAAGTTGAGGCAATTTTACCAATGTTCAGATTCTCAGATTAAATAATGTATATTTTAAAGCTTTTAATACTAATTTTATTTCTTTGGAATATTCCGGGTTATCTACTCGCCTACTTTGGCGCTACACTAGGAACCTTAACAAGTTATGCCTCATCATTACTGCTATTGGCCTTTTTCTTTTTAGCTAGAGACAAACATAAAGTTTTATTTCCGTTCATATTATTGGGCATTCTATATTTTTCCATTTGTGGTATTCGTTTTGCCGGGCACGAAGTACTTGAGTTTTTAAAGGAATTCGTCAAATTTTTAATCGTTGTTGTCTGTGCCGGGGAGGTATTTCATAGAACCACAAAAAAAGAACTCTTTATAATTTTACTTATCGGGGCGCTGAGTATAGTTGTCAACGCGGTAATTTTTCCTTTGGCCAATGCTAATTTTTATCCCACATATGGACGGTATAGTGGTTTTTATTTGAACCCCAACTTCGCAGGAACGATATGTTTAGTGGGGTATGCCATTAGTTATGCCATAAAAGGCAAGTGGCTACCGATTGTCGGACAGCTTATTTTTACACTGGCCGGTATTCTTACTTTTTCCCGAACATTTATACTCATCTGGTTAATTATCAGTGTCGTTGCAATCTATCGCAATAAAAACAACTTAAAGACACCGCTTATCGGGTTTGGCGTATTGATTCTTGTTTTTTTGTTTTCCAGTAAATTAACGCTGAATACCGAAAGGTTCGATGCCCTAAAAAGTATTTTTACCGGTGATAAGATACAATCAAAAGTAATTGAAAAAGATACCCGTACAGAAACATGGGCTTTGTATACCGACATGATAGTAGACAAACCCCTTCTAGGCAACGGATATATGAAATTGCAAATTAAAAACTCGAGATTGCCCGGCGTTCACAACTCTTATCTAATGACTTTAGGAGAAGCAGGTATTCTACCTTTTCTGTTACTGGTCGGCATATATAGTTATTTAATGTTTAAAAGTGCGCTACTTTTTAAACCTCATCCCGAGTTTTTTTATATCTCTTGTGTCGTTACCGTAGCATTAATGGTCGGACATGGTTATTTTAACAACTACTTTAATGTCTTAATTTCCATGTATTTATTTATAAGTATACGTCAACCCAAAAATTTCGAGCCAATAAAAGAAAAACGGCCCGTAAGCGAAATTTTTCTCAATGACTAACTGATTTAATATACCTTCAATACAGAAAAGAGAATGATCGGGCTATTAAAAAAAATTTACTATCATGACCAACTGGGTAAACCACTCAGGCTATTATATTATTTTATCAAAGATAATTTTGTTTCCGACGAAGTTTACATAACCAGCATTTATAAGAAGTCGTTCGGAAAAAAACCAAATCTTTTGAATCCTCAGACGTTGAACGAGAAGATCATTTGGCTGAAACTTAATGAACATACCCCGCTACATACACAATGTGCAGACAAATATGCGGTAAGAGAATACATCTCTGAAAAAATAGGCGAAGAATATCTAGTGCCCTTGCTTTACCACACCAAAAATCCGAAGGAAATCATTCCTAAGAACTTTCCCAATCCTCCCTATATTATAAAAACGAATCACGATAGTGGCGGTGGTATAATCGTAAAAAATATTTCAAAAGTCGATTGGAAAGATGTTCAGATGAAAATGAGCGATAGATTAGCTAAAAACTACTATAAAACCTCAAAAGAGTGGCAGTATAAAAATATTGTGCCCAGGGTTTTGGTAGAAGAACTACTTCAAGATGCTGACGGAAATATTCCTTTTGATTATAAGATTCACTGTTTTAACGGCAAGGTCAATATGATTCAGGTCGATTTGGGGCGTGGTACACCCAACCACTATAGAAATTGGTATTCACGGGAATGGAAGAGGGAGCCTTATAAATGGTCTTCAAAAAAAGATGATGGCAAATTTACCGACCCAAGCGTTGATGACGTTGCCAAACCAAAAACACTTGAGCGAATGATCGCATTATCCGAAACCTTGGCGCGTGCTTTTGACTACGTTAGAGTAGATTGGTACGATGTAAACGACAAACTCTATTTTGGTGAATTGACTTTCCACCATGATGGCGGCTACAGACCTATACTGCCTGAAAAATGGGATTTTAAATTGGGCAATAAACTAAACATAACCCAATTAGCGAATAACGCCTAGGGTTGTTATTTTTAAGCCCAAAAACTATTAATATTTCTATTTCAAAAAATAGCAATAACCTGGCATACCAAGCGTTGAATATTTGAAGTCAAATAATACTTAAACATAGATTCGAAAGCTGAAAATACACCTTTGGTTTCAGGTTCCCAAATATCTCATTGGACTTCAATTACTTAAGTCCAAAATAAAAAATTAAGTGTGAAGATAGATTTTGTAATTGGCAGGTTAAAGGCAGGAGGAGCAGAGCGGGTAGTGAGCCTTTTGGCCAACTATTTTGCATCTAAAGGCCATACCGTACGCATAATTACTTTTATTGAAGGAGACGACTACAAATTAGACCCCAGAATAGAAAGGATAAAACTTCACAAAAAGCTTATAGTGAATTTTGTCGTTGTAAGAGGTTTCTTTTTTTTACTTTCCTATTATTTCAAGAAAAAAAACCGCCCCGACATAATCAGTTCTCATATTGATTTTGTGGGATACGCTACCATTATACCAAGCAAACTCTATAAAATAAGAGTCGTTGTTTCAGAGCACTTTAATCATCTAAATCAAGAGCCAAGTCTTTTGCGTTCTTTACTATGGCATGTGCTATACCGCTTGCCAGATGCCGTTACCGTTTTAACCAAATTTGATATTCCTTTTTTTACAAAAAAAACAAAAAGGGTATTGGTCATGGAAAACCCATGCTCCTTTGAACCCATAGACGACCTAAATAGCCAGAGAAAGAAAACCATACTGACGGTTGGCAATCTTGACAGATATCATCACAAAGGTTTCGACAATTTATTGCAAATTGCTTCCCAAGTCTTCAAGAACCACCCAGATTGGAAATTAAAGATTGTTGGTGGCGGTGATGATGGATTGAAAATTCTAAAAAAAATGGCAACTGACCTTAAAATTGAAAAACAAGTTAAGTTTCTGGGTTATCGAAACGATATCAAGGAGCTAATGTCACAAGCGGAAATCTATGTTTTGTCATCGCGGCACGAAGGGCTACCCATGGTACTCATAGAAGCGATGTCACAAGGTATGGCCTGTATTTCATACGATTGTGTCTCAGGGCCCTCGGATATTATCGAACATGGCACAAACGGCATTTTAGTCGCAGATCAAAATAAAGCAGCCATGACCACCGAATTAAATAAGTTAATCGATAATGAAGATTTAAGACAATCACTAAGAAATAACAGCTTAAAATCACTTGATAAATTTACAATGGAGAATGTAGGCAACAAGTGGATGCGACTATTTAATGATTTGTTAGACCCCAAAAAAGCATCTTAGATTATGTGCGGAATTTATGGATCGACCATTGCATACAGTGAGAACCAAGTTAGGGAAAAACTGAAAAGAACATCTTTTCGCGGTCCCGATAAAATGGGGGTTCGCCTTTTTGATGATGAAAAACACCCCATTCGGCTAGGTCATAACCGTCTCTCGATAATTGATTTGGACGTTCGATCTGACCAACCGCTAAGCTACCAAGAGAAGATACATATTGTTTTTAATGGTGAAATTTTCAATTTTAAATCCATTAAAAAAGAACTTGCCCACAAAGGTTACGAATTCAAAACAACCAGTGACACCGAAGTAATTTGCGCCGCCTATTTAGAATATGGTCAAGACTGTGTCAACCATTTCAATGGCATGTTCGCATTTGTAATTTACGACAAAGTCAAAAAACTTTTGTTTGGTGCTAGGGATAGATTAGGACAAAAACCGTTTTACTATACACATAACCAAAAGCATTTTGAGTTCGCCAGCCAACTCTCGTCGATCCAACCATTCAATAAAAACCTGACAATTTCAAAAGAGGCCATCAGCGCCTATCTCCTGTGGGGTACGATTCCAGACCCTTATTCCATTTTTAATGAAATCAAGAAATTGGAAGCTGGCCATAGTTTTACATTTGATATAGAAACAGGAAACTTTAAGACCAAGCAGTATTGGGATCTAGATTATGAAGGAAAAAATAGATTCAAAGGAAATTATCAAGATGCCCAGAATGAACTCGAGAAATTGCTTAGCGATGCGGTAAAAATCAGAATGTTCGCCGATGTTCCGGTTGGCATATTTCTCTCTGGTGGTATTGACTCTTCTTTAGTAAGTGCTTTAGCGGCAAAAGAAACGCCGGGCAAGGTAAAAACATTCTCGGTCAAGTTTGACAATAAAGAGTTTGATGAGAGTAATTACGCCAAAAAAGTAGCTTCGCACTTGCAAACAGAGCACAATGTTATTGAATGTGACTATAAAGAAGGTATAGCGTTAATAGAAAACCTGAGTTATTTCTATGACGAACCTTTTGACGATGCCTCGGCGATTCCGTCGATGTTACTGTCTAAATACACACGGGAACACGTGACGGTAGCTTTATCAGGAGATGCAGGTGACGAGAATTTTTTGGGGTACCACCGCTATAATTGGATGCGTTATATCGAAAAAGCTTATAAGCTTCCTGACCCATTACGATCTACGATAGCCAGAGCGCTTACCATGACCCCACACTATAAGGCAAAAACTATCGGAAACGTAATCAATAAGGCCACGATAAACGATGCTTACTTGGCAACAAAACGAGATTTAAACAGTAAATGGTTCGACCTTTCAGGCTATGATTACAAAGATGAATTTAACAGCTATTTATTTCATAACAATAAGAATATTTACGAGCGTATTTCCGACTTTGACATCAAAACTTATTTAAATTGGGATATCAACACCAAAGTGGACAGGGCCTCAATGGCATTTTCACTAGAAGTGCGTTCGCCAATGCTAGATTATAGAATTGTCGATTTTTCAAGAGCCCTTCCGACAGCATTTAAATTCATTAAAGGAAACCAAAAAAGGATACTGAAAGACGTGCTCTATAAACATGTGCCTAAAGAATTATTCGACAGACCCAAATCAGGATTCACAATGCCGTTTAAAAACTGGTTTCGAAATGAGTTAAAGGATTATGTTCTTTCGGAGTTGAACGATGATGGTCTTGCAACTATACCCTTTATTGATAAAAAGGAAGTTAAAGTTATGATCGACCAACATATGAACGGCTCTTGGAATCGATATGCCATTATATGGAGATTGTTGGTTCTTAAACAATGGCTCAAGAACAATGGAAAAGGATATTCTATTAAATAGACAAGGTCCGACCTTCCCTTAAAAATCAAAGCATTAAGCAAACTATTTGTCAAATCAATCACCATACATGCGACTAGGAATACTAATATACTCCCTTGGAGGTGGAGGCGCAGAGAGAGTAGTCTCACACCTACTCCCCTATTTCTCGGAACGAAAAATCGAGGTGCATTTGTTTTTAATGCATGCTACCGCGGGATATGACATACCAGAAAGCGTACAGGTTCACTATATTGAAAATTCAAACCCGGCCGAAAGTGGGGTCTACAAACTGATTAAAATACCCCTATTGGCCATACGATACGCTAAATTATTAAAGCAACTTGACATAACGCACTCATTAAGTCTATTGACTCGCCCCAATTACATTAATATACTTTCCCGAAAATTCACTTCGAAGAAGTTTAAGCTTATCATTAGTGAAAGAGGACAGCCAAGCCTACAATACAGTTACAAAGGCCTACAATCTACCATAAATAAATTCTTGATTCGTAAGCTATATGCCAAAGCTGATTCGATTATTTGTAATTCTATGGGAAATCGCGATGACCTTATTACTAATTTTGGAATAAGCAAAGGTAAAATCGAAGTACTAAACAACCCGATAGATTTAGATAAGGTTGATAAAATTGACCCGATAGCAGACTATTTCGATTCCCGGTACTTTAATATTATTACCGTGGGTCGGCTGAACAAAGGTAAAAACCATAAGTTACTCATTGATGCCGTTGAAAACATTGACGGTATTCGGCTTTATATTTTAGGTGAGGGTGAACTTGAGAATGAACTGAAAACGATTATTGTAGAGAGAAATCTAGGCAAAAAGATATTCTTTATGGGTTTTGACCCACTACCATACAAATATCTTAAAGCGGCCGATTTGTTTATTTTTGGTTCCAATCACGAAGGTTTCCCGAACGTACTTCTAGAGGCTATGGCATGTGGCCTGCCCATTCTTTCCACAAACTGTAAATCAGGACCTGATGAAATATTAAAGCTTGATGTCCCGTTAAAAGATGATATTATGATAACCGACTACGGCATTCTAACTCCTGTAAACAATAAACGATTAATGATAAAGGGAATTGAATATTTTAGGACAAATACAGAATATCTTCTGAAAACCAAGAAAAATTCATTGGAAAGAGTAAGAAGATTTGACAAAAGTAGTATTTTACGAAAGTACGAAACGTGCATCTTAGCTACTGAATAATATATACCTTTATCAAACCTTAATAAGAAGTTGATTCTGTATGAATTCTAAAAGAATATTGATTATATGCGGTGCGGCCAAATCATTAGTTACCTTTCGTGGCGATTTAATAAAACGCCTACTCTCCGAAGGTCACGAGGTGGTATGTGCGGCCCCATTTCCTGAATCCAATACAGAATTTAGAGAAGAATTGGAAAAAATAGGCGCTGAAACGTTCGCATACCCTTTGAACAGAGCCGGCATATCTCCGATATCAGATATAAAGACCCTGTTTTTTTTAAAAAAGAAGATAGAGGAATACAGAATTGATTTAGTTTTTCCATATACCATCAAATCTGTAATATATGGCTCTTTAGCCGCCAAAAAAACAAATACGTCGGTAATCTCGTTAATCACCGGATTAGGGTTCACGTTTAGTGGCGTTTCCGCAAAAGCGAATATGCTTCAAAAGATTACTAGTTTTCTTTATAGGAAAGCCCTGAGAAATAATAAGGCCATTATATTTCAGAATGCAGACGACAAGAACCTCTTTCTGCGGAAGAAGATAATTTCGCCAAAGCAAAACACGTACCTTGTTAACGGCTCGGGTGTCAATTTAAATGAATACAACACTCGGATAAAAAAAAATGATGGGGAGAAGATAGTTTTTGTCATCGTTTCACGATTGATAGTGGAAAAAGGTATTAAGTTATTTATGAACGTGGCCAAAAAATTAAAAAAGAAATATCCAAAATCGGAATATCATATTATTGGTCCCATCGATACCTCACCTTCAGGAATCAAGAAAAGTACCATCGACAAATTCGTATCAAAAGGAATCATCAAATTTCATGGAGAGCAGCGAACGGTCATCGGTTTTCTAGAGCAGTCCGATGTTTTTGTACTCCCTACCTATTACCGGGAAGGTGTTCCTCGATCCATTCTGGAAGCCCTTAGTATAGGCATGCCTATAATAACCACCGACACTCCAGGGTGTCGGGAAACCGTGATCAACGAAAAAAACGGGCTATTAATAGCTCCCAAAGATTTTGATGATTTATATAAGGCTATGGAAAGTATTCTGCTACATCCCGAGCGCATCGAAGCTATGGGCATCAATAGTAGAAAACTGGCTAGTGATAAATTTGATGTAGAAAAAGTAAATGCAAAAACCTTAGAAATCATTGCCAACAATAGTTGATTCTGCATAAAGTAGTTTCACACAGTATTACAAAAATTGCATTTGGTCATATAACCATGAATATATATCGATTAAATATTTTCCCGATACAGAAATTACATATACTTGCATACGAAACCACGACATCGAGCATGGTTAACATGTGATTTCATGTAGTGTTTAACTGGCTAAATTTCATACATGATTTTACCGAAAGAGCTGAAAAAAGCTTTACAGTTTATCAAAATTAACATAATTGAACATACAATTTCCGCTTAAGTCTTCACCACACCCCGATTTTGAATAGGCTCAAACCATACACATGAAAATAGCTTTTTTACTTAGTAGAATTGAACAGACAGGTGTTACTACGCATACTTTAGATCTCGCCCAAGGCCTGGTAGAAGAAGGGCATAAAGTTTGTTTGATTACCGGCGGAAAAATCGAAAATGCAACATCACGGGTAGATGACTTTTATAATGAATTCAAAGCCCTTGGAGTCGACATCAAAGAATTTAAAACTCCCAGTGGAAATATTATTAAACGCGCCATACAATCAATCACCTCGGTATTCGCCATTATGAGGGAAGTAAAAAAGTGCAACCCTAACGTAATACACTGCCAATCACCGTATATGACCTTTATTCCTTGGCTTATGGGAAAGAAGTTCACAACTACCCTGCACATTCTTTATCTAAAGAGAAATTTCAAATTCAAAAAACCGAATCATTTAATCGCCATAAGCAATGAATCTTACGAATTCAGCAAAAAAATGTTCAGAATGGAAGATAAGAACTTAAGCCTGATTCATCATGGTGTTTCCGATCGGTTTTCGCGCCCCATTTCCTTGAAGCAAAAATTAGATTTGAAAAAACGGTTCAACATATCAGAAAATAAATTGATTATTGGTTTTGCAGGAAGTATTTCGTTACGCAAAGGATCCGATATTCTTGTTGAAGCCTTGAAAGATTTGACGACTTCTACAAAAGAAAAAATTCATTTTATCTTCTTGGGAGGTGTTAAAGGCAGTGAAGACTACATTTGGTTAAAAGATATGGTCAAAAATGCTGGAATTCAAAACTTCATGACCTTGGTACCCTTCGAAGATCCAAAACCCTTTTATGATATTTTTGATATTTTCGTATTGCCATCCCGCATGGAATCTTTCCCACTGGTAACTCTAGAAGCCATGATGAGTGAGTGTTGCCCGGTTAGAAGCAATACTGAAGGTGCCTATGAACAGATAGAAGATGGTGTCAACGGTCTGCTTTTCGAAACTGAGAACACCCAACAATTCACTGGTATTTTAGAGAAATTAGTTTCCGATACTAGTTTACGCCGGCTGCTAGCCAAAAATGCCAGAACAAAGGCCATGAACGAATTTACCATTCCGGTAATGACCAAAAAAACGTTGGAAGTTTATTCTAAAATTCAAATGAATTGAAAATGCCGCTATCATGTACAAAAATGTGATAAAAAATATATTGGACCTTGTAACCGCTTTACTGGCTCTTTTTGCGCTATCCCCCATTTTCATTGGTATTGTGGTTATTCTAGGTTTCAGCAATAAGGGAAAACCATTTTTCGTGCAAAAAAGGCCGGGCAAGAATGGACGAATTTTTAAAATTTTAAAATTCAAGACCATGAATGATAAAAAAGGGCCGGACGGTCAACTTTTATCTGATCATGAACGAATGACAAAGATTGGCAAATTCATTAGAAAAACGTCCTTAGATGAGATTCCCCAGCTTTTGAACGTAATCAAAGGAGACATGTCTCTTGTAGGCCCTAGGCCCTTGTTGGTATCGTACTTACCCCTTTATAACAAAGAACAATCGCGACGACATGATGTTAAACCCGGCATTACGGGTTGGGCCCAAATAAATGGAAGAAATGCCATTAGTTGGGAGGATAAATTTAAATATGACCTTTGGTATGTAAAGAACATCAGCTTTATGACCGATTTAAAAATCTTATGGAAAACCGTTGGTAAAGTTTTCAATTCTGAAGGTGTTTCAGCAAGCGAAGAAGTAACGATGGAGTTCTTTAGAGGGTCTAAAAATTGATATTCTTATAAAAAAAGAAACAAATGATTGAAGTAATAGATAATGAAAAAGACTGGAAGCAGATTTTATTATCATGTGATTCTTATGATTTTTATCATACGTATGACTATCATTTGATTTCAAAGAAAGCCGATGAACTTCCGATTTTGGTCACATATAGTGAAGACGATACAACCATAGCCATCCCCTTTCTAAAACGTACCATCGAAAATACCGCTTATTTCGACCTTACCTCGGTATATGGATATGCAGGACCAGTTTATAAAAACGTCGAGAAATCCTTCAACAATACCTTATTTAGAACTGAGCTTGAACAAATATTTTCAGAATTGAATATTGTAAGTGTTTTTTCTAGGCTACACCCCTATCTAAAAAATCAAGCAATAATCTTAAATAATATGGGGCAAACTCCCACACTCGGCAAGGTGGTAAATATAAACTTGACTCTCCCACTCGACGAGCAACGCATGCAATACGGCAAAAGTACCAAGAACAGAACAAATAAATGTAGAAGGCTCTGCAATGTAGTACTAGCAGAGACCGAAGAACAAATCGATACTTTCATAGATGTTTACTATGAAAACATGGATCGTTTGCAGGCAAGCAAAGACTATTATTTTTCGCGAAAATATTTCTTTGATTTTCTAAAATGTACCGATTTTGAAACCGATATATTGCTCGTGCAGCATCAAGAAACCGGTGAGGTAATTGCAGGATCGATGTTCGTTAAAACAAACGATATTGTTCAGTTTCATTTGTCGGGCACGAGAGATAATGCATTGAATCTAGCTCCCGCCAACTTATTTTTAGATGAAATGCGTGTTAGGGCAACGGAACAGAACTACGAAATTTTCAATTTAGGCGGAGGTGTTGGAAGTAAGGAAGACTCCCTCTTTAACTTCAAATCTTCCTTTTCAAAAGAGCATCATGAGTTTAAGGTCTGGAAACATATAACAAACAACGATAGGTACCAAAAACTTATTGGAGATAAGGAAGTCGATAAAAATGAGCAATTTTTTCCTCTGTATCGAAAATAAATTCAACGCCCTCCCGACCATAGGACCATCCCATTTACAAAAATGGAAAATCACGTCATATTTAGGTCTTCTCTATTTTCATTTCTTCCATCTTATAAATTGATACCCTATTGATTTTGATGGTTTTAACTAAACCGGCGCACAATTTAAAAACGACTTCATACGGATAGGAATATTCTTGTTATAGAAAGGTTAATTTTCAGACGATTACGTATTAAATGATGTATTTCGTCGAAAAAAATGGAAATGACTAAAAAAACAAAATGTAATCTTGTCTCTTTTTCTATTTTTGCGCAGTTCATCAGAAAAAAAAAGCATTTCATCTATTTTCTGGTGTATTTTATAAATTTTTTCGCCCCCAAAAAATTTAAATAATTTAGGCTTAACCCTACATTGACATGACACATTATTTTGGAAAAAAATTCCTATTACCTTTTTATGTGCTTTTTTTCACGTTTCTTATTTCCTGTAATAAAGATGGTGATTTATTAACAGAAAGTGTTTTGAAAGATGGCCAGGTTGTTGATGATAATTTTATAATTCCATCTAATAGCAGTAGTGTTCTTGATGTTTTATCAAACGACGCCTTTACTTTTCCCAACAATATAAAAGTCATTGAAACCTCTTCTCCTCAAAGCGGCAGTGTGATTATTAACGATGATTATACAATAACCTACACCCCTAAAAAAGTAGCGCAAGAAACTACTGAACCAGAAACAGCACCAGAAGTACAACCAGAACCTGAAACTCAGCCAGAACCAGAAGTACAACCAGAACCAGAAGTACAACCGGAACCGGAACCAGAAACCCAGCCAGAGCCACAACCAGAACCAGAAACAACGGAAGAGCCCGAATCAGAACCGGAGGTTGTCACCGAAACAGATTCATTCACCTATACCGCAGAAGTAGAAGATGAAGATGGAATGGTAACCACCGAAACCGGTACCGTCACGGTTGAAGTTGAAACCGAACCAGAACCAGAGCCCGAGCCGGAACCTGAACCTGAACCTGAGGTTGAAGTACCAAACGTAGAAGAGGGTTTCTATGTAACAACAAACGGCTCATCTAGTAATGATGGCCTTTCCGAAGCAACCTCTTGGAGTCTGAACCATGCCATCAGCGTTGCCAAAGCTGGAGATATTATATATATCAAAGCTGGTAATTATGGCAATACCCAGTGGGTTCAATCCATTTCAGGAAATTCAAATAATCCAATAAAGTATATAGGGTATAGAGACTATCCTGGAGATATAGAATCTGAAGGTGGTTCAACTTTTGAATATGATGAGAGTGTAGATGCCAATAGAATGCCATTGCTTCGTGGAAGTGAAAATATTGGCACGGCCATCAAGATAAATGAAGTTAGTGGCCATGTGGAATTTCATAACATTCAAATATCAGGATATAAATGGGGAATTAATAATTTCGCCAATAACATTCTCATCCGTAATGTTTTTTTAAATCAAATCGGCCCTAAGAATAAGACTTCAAGTTATGATGGCAAGGCGATTACCTTACGGGGCAGTTATAACTCCGTAGAAAACAGCCTTGTAATGAACGCCGGTGTCGAAGGTATCTCTTTACGTAATTGTGACAATTGTGAAGTTAAAAATTCAGAAGTGGCGACCGATAACCTAGAAAATGGCACCGACTACTATATATTATTGGTTGAAGGAACTGAAAATTCAACAATAGACAACTGTACCGTGAGAAGAAAAATTGGTGTAGAGCACTCGGGGCATGGTCTTGTGGCAAAAAATGGGGCTTCTCACAATACGATAAAAAATAGCACTGTTATTCATACAGGTATAGAAATGTCATACTCCAATGTCAACAATAATTTGATTAAAAATTGTACTGTGCAGGGCAGCTATATGGACAATGGAGACACGGCCAGCAATGTTAAAGTAGCCAATGGCGCACATCATAATACCTTCGAAGACATATACATTGACAATACGTATGGAGGTCTTGCCTTTACAGATTGGGATGAATCACAGCCTTATGACGAAGATAATGCTGGTAACAATAACAGTTATATAAATGTTCACGTAACTAATAGTATCTACGCAATTAATTTTGGAGAGTTTCAAAAGACAGAAGGTCCCGCATCGAACAATACATTCACTAACTGTCATTTTTCAGATATTAGAACTGTCTTCAGGGTCAACAGACCCAATTCGAATACCTCATTGATCAATTGTACCATAGAAGACGCTTCTGACCTATGGGACACTTCATCAGGATATGATTACAACCTTAATTCTAACACCACTTTTGATAATATTACGTTGAGAAATGTCGGTTTTGCCTTGCCCTAAAGCATAAAACAACGGCTACCTTATATACTACTTGAATGTCGATTTAATAAAGGAGCCCTATTAGCCAATAGTTTAGGGGATAACTCCCCACTTCCGATTATTAGGGCTATACATCGTTTATGCTACAGAATATTAAAACCCAACACTTTTTTTTAAATCATTATGTCTTTTGTTCGTGCTTAAAACTGCGTGCTTTCATTTTCAAATAATTAAATTTGTGGGCTTACATTCGTTTCAATGAAAAAGTCAATACTTTTTATTACCCTAATACTTACTTCCCTCGTACTATTAAAGGTAACACACAGTTACTTGAATGCCCGAAAAGCTATTTATCCCTACAACCCCAATGTTGACTACAAGTACAATGAGGATAATGCTCAGGTCTTATCACTTCTTTTGAAAAATAATCAACTAACTATTCCAGATAGTATAGATACAAATTATTCGGCTTTCATAAAACTCAAAGTAAGCTCCTCTTTTTGGGGAAATTGGTTTCAAACCAGTGTTGAATCAACGATATCAGATAAAAGCTCAATAGATTATTTTGAAGATGGTGTCGACGGATTTCGATTCATCAATATCAGTTCAATTTTGGGAAAGGGACCAAAAAAATTAAATTTAAAAGGAACAAGAACAATACTAGAAGACCAAGAGGTAAAACTTTTTCTGTTTGAAAACAAAGATTTAAGCAGCGCCAAAATTTTGGTTGTTGCTACACACCCTGATGATGCAGAAATTGCCGCATACGGGCTGTATAGCAAATACCCCAATACCTTTGTTTTGAACATTAAGTCAGGAGAGTCCGGTCCATTTAAATATGATGAGGTCTATAGCGACACCATTGCCCATTACAGAAAAAAAGGGCAATTAAGAACATGGAACAGCATTACGGTGCCTTTGCTCGGAGGCATCGATCACGACAACACTTTAAATCTGGGATACTTTTCCAATTTGAAAAAAATGTTCACTGAAAGTCCTAAAGAGTTGCCTGCTGCTTTTACAAATACCAAGGACATCAACACCTATAGATCACAAAATTTTTCGGTTTTAAGAGACAGTCTCACAGGGTCTTCAAATTGGCCATCTTTAATCGAGAATTTGTCTTTTGTATTAAATTTTTTAAATCCTGACATTATAGTAACACCGTATCCCGTATTAGATGCCCATGTAGAACATCAATATACTACCATAGCTGTAATGGAGGCCCTAAAGAAAAGTAATATAAAATCGGGAGAGCTGTTTCTTTACCATAACCATTTTATTCTTAATGAATACTTCCCCTATGGAAAGGCCGGGGGTTCAATATCACTGCCTCCAAATTTCAAAAATAATCTTTATTACAAAAGAATATTCTCCAATCCCCTCAGCACCGACTTACAAAAAGACAAACTCTTTGCCTTAGAGGCCATGCATGATTTAAGACCTGACACCGAATGGCGTTTTGGTTGGAAATCTTTAAAAAAAGGATTTCAAACAACAAAGGGTGAGATTTCACAATCGAACAACAGTTATTTTAGAAGGGCTGTTCGAAGTAATGAGCTTTTTTTCGTTGTGCCAATTCGGGATATCTACCAACCAAATGTCTGGAATAAAATCACTACCGTAGCGCATTGATTTACCAAAGAATTACCGAAAGATTGACCTTCAAGAACGAATACGAAAACGCCATTCAACTCGAAGCTAAAATTTTGATTTTCAGGATAAAAAGCACCCTATTTCAATCAAATCAATGTATTTCATCGAAAAACCTAAGTGTTATATCCGATTTTGTATTTTCCCCCGTTAGAAAGCCAAATGAAAAAACATAAAAACATGAAATTCGTCGAACCAAAACTGCAACTCATCGACAAGAAATTGCAACTGAACGAAACACACAATCATAAAACCAACAGCATTTAACTATTTGAAATTTATCAAAATCAATCCATGATTGTCCCAAATCGGTCATGGCTTTACTAAAACGAAATAAATGATGACCCCAAATCTGCATTTATTTCTTTCAAACATCATACCTACTTATGCGCACGTTTTCCTACACAACAGAAACACTTAAAGTGATTGCTATATTCTTTATTTTAACGGCTATATTTTCTTGCAGCAAAGACTCTGATCTTCTTACAGAGTATGTTAGCCTTAATAAGGAAGATGTTATTGGTATTAGCAATTTTATAATGAATGATAAATACACCATCTCAAGGGACAAGAGTATAGTTCTCGATGTTTTGTCAAATGACACTTTCGCTAATCTAGACAAAGTTAAAATCGTTGAAACGTCGGAGGCAAAAAATGGGATGATTGTTATAAATGACGACAATACGTTGACATACACCCCATCATCCAGTGTTTCAACAAATACGCCCATCGAAACACCTACTACCGAGACTCCTGCTACGGAAACCCCAACAACGGAAACTCCGACTACTGAGACTCCTACTACCGAGACCCCAAGTACCGAGACCCCAACAACGGAAACTCCGACTACCGAGCCCCCAACAACAGAGAACCCTACTACAGAAGAACCCACAACAGAAAATCCCACTTCAGAAACCCCAACAACGGAAGCTCCTACAAATGAAGAGTCCAACGATAATGAAGAAGACAATGAAGAAGTTACCGATACTTTCACCTATACTACAGAAGAAGAGAATGAAGATGGATCGGTTACAACGGAAGAAGGTTCAGTAACCATCATTATAACGGACGAACCAGAAGAAGAACCACAAGAAGAAGAAGAAGAAGAAGAAGAAGAAGAAGAAGAAAACAATGATATTTTCAATGTTGAAAGTGCCTTTTATGTTACCTCCAATGGAAAATCGAGCAATGACGGAAAATCTGAAGCCAACCCGTGGTCTTTAACCCATGCAGTCAGTATGGCCAAAGCAGGAGACACCGTTTTTGTTAAAGCAGGGTCATACAATGCACCAAGGCTTAAGTTTTCAAACAACGGTTCTGCAAACAACCCTATAGTTTTTATTGGTTACACATCAGAAGAAGGAGATATAAAAACCGTCAAAGGAGGTACTATGGATTATGGGGACAATATTGGGTCCATAGGTTTTCCGGTAATAAATCCTCAAGATGATCAGGTAATGTACATTCAAGGAGATTACATAGAGCTTCATAATATAGGTTTTCAAGACCCCTCAAGCAACGTCACTTATGGCATACTGGTTACAGGTGATCATAATGTTTTTGATAACATTGCTTTTTCCAAAATAAATGATATTTCAACACGGTATATGGGAAGTGGTTTTACAATTCGTGGTAGCCACAATACCGTAAAAAACTCTTACGGTGAAAATGCAGCCTACACGGCATTTTTAATAAGTGGTTCAGGAGGTGCCGCCAGTCATAATACTATTATTGACAACGACTACTACAACGATGACAGTAATAGACAAACGGACTACTTTTTTGCCACATCATATAAAGGCTCGAGTTCTTCGGTCGCCTCAAACAATTTATTCGAAGGTAATCGTGGTTATAGACTACACAGTGGTTCACATCAAGGTCATGGTTTGGCAAATGGTGGTGGCAGTAACAATTTATGGCGAAATAATTTAATTCATCGTTCCAATGTTGAAATTCGTTACCCAAGTTCATCTGGCACAGTGTATGAAAACAATAAAATGACCGGCGATGCATCTGCACAACAAATATCGATTGAAAATGGTGCGACCAATATTACATTGAAGAACAATTATTTTGAATGCGGATATGTTGCTTTATTCTTTATTGTCAAAACATACAATCCTCTGGTTTCGACAAACAGTCCTAGCAACATAAAAGTATATAATAATATTTTTAAAGGGGGAGAAAGAATTATGTCATTCGGTGAAGGTAGCCAAGAAACTTCTCCAAGTAAGTCGATAGAAATACATCATAATGTTTTCGACAAACAATCTGGAGGAATACGTTACTACAATACCGGAAATGAACTAGATTTCAACAACAATCTTATTGTCAATTCAACCTCATCGAAATGGGCCACCGTAAGTTCGGGTAGTCTTTCTATAAACGGGAACAACAACATATTTTATAATAACTCGTTTACAACACCCACCTCAGGTTTTTCAGGAACTATTAATAGTAATCCATTATTCAGTAACCAAGGGTCAGAAGCTGAAAGATACAAGTTAGATTCAGCAAGCCCAGCAATAGGTGCCGGAGTTAACTATACGCATCGAACATCAGATTTTGATGGTAAATCAATTTCAGGAAGCCCCGATATAGGTCCTTTTGAATACTAAGAAACAGCTTTGAAAATCGAATTATTCAATTGTTTAATTCGATTTTCTTTTTTTTAATTCTTTAAGAACAACTTCATCAAAGCCCATTAAACAAAGACCTAAAAAAACTTGCTCCTTTCGCTTAAACCACGAAACAAATTTGAAAAAGTTTTTACTATTAAAACAGAGCTCTTTTTTAAGTAATCGGCCCACTTTCTTCTTGTATTCTTTTGAAGGGTTTTCTTCAAGCCATGTTATCATCGTAAGAGAATAATAAACCCTAAATATATACATATAGAGTGTTTTTCTTAGGTTACTTGATGATATAGGCAAAGCTTTGAGCAACGCCAATTTTCTATGGATACCATCCCAGCTAAATTCTGCCGATTCGCTGATGCGTTTTGCACTTTTATCATAATTCGACATAGATGCACCATGCTTTCGATGATAGTAAAACACTTCAGGATTAACACCTACCTTGACTCCATCACAGAACTGAATTGTATAAGACACCAGTTCTCCCTGTAAATAATTATACTTAAAGTTTTCCATCACCTCTCTTTTAAACAATCGGAACCAAGAAGCATAGGGCGTTCCCAATAATACTTTATAATCTTCATCAGACTTTAAAACTTTTCGTCCATCGGCCTTGTGCAAAGCTGTCTTACCAAAAGCATTATCATTTTCATCGACAGATTGAACATTGCCCACAACAATATCAAGTTCATTTTCTTTTCCAAAAAGATACAGTGATTCTAGAAAATTATCATCGATATAATCATCAGGATCTAAGTTGACAATATACTCTCCTGTTGCAATTTCATAGGCCGATTGTCTAGCCATCCATAACCCTTCATTCTTCGTTTTATTGATGTATTTGATTCTATCATCAGTCAAGAACTCAGCTATAATCTCATCACATGTATCAGGCGATGCATCATTCACTAAAACTATTTCTATATCCTTGAGCGTTTGATTTACCAGACTATCAAGAAATTTCCGTATATATTTATCTACATTGTAGGCGGGAACTAGAACACTCACCTTAGGTTTAATCGCCATAAATAGCTGCGTTATAATTAGTACTTTTTTAAAACTCGTTAAATATAAGGTTAAAATTACCCCCTTTTCAAGCGTTTAACCTATTGTTTTGTCCATACACAGATTTTTTAGGTTAATCGATAATCTTCACTTATTTTTACGCCCTAAAATTAAGGTAATATACTAACCTGAAAGACTCGATTTTTCCATAAACATCACTCATTTCCACTCCACTATTGACTGGCAAAAATGTTACATTTTGGGGTTGTTATTTGAAAACTTTCAAGAATGAAAAACGTTGCAGTACTGTATACATGTCACAATAGAAAAGAAAAAACCATACGTTCAATTAGAAGCTTATTCGAAGTAGAAAAGATCGAGCCTAAAAAATTTTCAATAGATGTATATTTAACCGATGATGGATCAACAGATGGCACAACTGAGGGGATTCAGAAAGAATTTCCCCAAGTACACATTATCGCAGGAGACGGGCAACTATTCTGGGCAGAAGGAATGCGTTCATCTTGGAAAGAAGCCTTAAATCGAAAGTATGATGCCTACTTATTGCTAAATGATGACGTTGAATTATATGACAACGTTTTTGATCAACTTGCAAAAACCCATGAATATTCAATTGAAACATTAGGTGTGGAAGGAATTTATTTGGGAGCTACAGAAGACAAAATTAGAAATAAGTTGACTTATAGTGGATCGATTTTAACCAATAAGTTTCTATACAAATTAAAAAGGTTACCTCCCAACGGACAATTTCAGATATGTGACGTTGGAAATGCCAATATCATGATGGTCTCAGGTAGTGTTGTTGACGAAATAGGCATTCTTACCGAAGGGTATAGTCATGGCATGGCAGACTATGATTATACTTTGACAGCTCGAAAATCAAACATCCCTGTCTTGATTGCACCGGAATATTGCGGACATTGTATCAATGACCACAGGGATCACTATGAAAATTTTGCAAAAAAGAGTTTTAAAGAAAGGCGTAAGGTACTATACAATCCTACTGGCCTAGCCCTGAATTCCTATAAAAAGTATACGAAGAAGTTTTTTCCTTTTCGCTATCCGTTCGTTGTTTTCTTTGCTTGGCTAAAACTATACTTTCCAAAAATATACTTGAATTATTTTAGAAAATAAATTATCAGAACTGGTACCGATGAAGATATTATTTTATTATGAATTACGGATTGCCATATTTTTAAATTTTATTCCAAATTAGAATCTAAACTATGAAATGTCTTCATATTTGCAATGACTTCATGGGAAGCAAGGTCCATGAAAACCTCTATCATGAGTTAGATGAAAAAGGAATTCAACAGGTGGTATTCTACCCCGTACGAAAAGCTAAAATCAAAAAGGTAGAAAAATATAAGAAAAATCCAAAATTAGAAGTAATTTACTCGAGGCCACTTCGCCCCTACCACACCATTTTATTCCGAAATAAAATACGCTTTCTGTACAAAGACCTTGAAACTGACATAGATTTAAAACAATTTGACATCGCTCATGCGACTACGTTATTCAGTGATGGGGCCTTGGCCTTAAAACTTAATGAGCAATTTAATATACCTTATATAGTCGCTGTAAGGGGGTCAGATGTCAGCACGTTCTTTAAATATCGTAAAGACCTATATTTTCTTGCACGCAAGATACTACTAAAGGCTTCTAAAATCATATTCATAAGTACATCATTAAAGCATAACTTTTTTCAAAATAGCTTTATGAACAAATTGCGGCCTGAAATTAATGACAAATGCGTTATCATAAACAACGGTCTCGATTCGGTTTGGCTCGACGATATTCAACCGAAAAAAAAGATTACACCTTCCAAATTGCTCTATATTGGAAATTTCGATGTTAATAAAAATATCGTAAAGCTAATAGAAGCAGTCGTATTAGCTCAGGAAAAGCATAAAGATTTAACCCTGGATTTGGTAGGAGGTGGAGGAAAAGATCATGAGAAGGTTATTGGCGCCATTGACGCAAATAAATCAGTGGTCACCTATCATGGTGCAATATATGACAAAGGGAAACTAAAAGAAGTTTATTCCAATGCCCACATTCTGGCCATGACCTCGATAAGTGAAACCTTTGGTTTGGTATACGTCGAGGCACTTACTCAAGGACTTCCCATAATTTGTTCGAAAAATCAAGGAATAGATGGAACTTTTAATGGCAAAGTGGGCGAATTTGTAAATCCTCTATCTGTTACCTCAATAACTGAAGCCATTGAACGCATGATATTGGATTATCAGAATTACGACATAGACCAATTAAGCTTCTCTCAATTCGATTGGAAGTTAATTGCAGACAATTACATTAGTACCTATCAGAACATCATTTCTCAAGAAAAGATTGCCAACCATGCCGAATAAACCGAGTAATCATGCGATTATTATTGAAAATGAACAATCAGGAACGTCTTCATGGAAGATAGACAACCCAGCCACAAATAGAGAAATTGAAGGGTATGCTTCGCATACGAGTATCAATAAAGGCGAGTTTATAAACCTCTTTGTGAATACGGCATCTGAAAATTTTTCTTTGGAAGTGTTTCGAATGGGGTGGTATAAGGGTTTGGGAGGACGTTCAGTAGCTGAACCAATAGTCTTGGCAGGAACAGTTCAAGAAACGGCACTACCTGATAATAACACCGGATTGGTAGAATGTGATTGGCGAAACCCTTATAAATTATCTACTGACGACACATGGCCTACCGGAATTTACGTTGTCAAACTTCAAGAGAATTTTTCTCACAAGCAAAGCTATATTCTTTTTGTCGTCAGAGACGACAACAACGCACCTGACATACTTTTTCAATTACCTGTCACTACCTATCAGGCCTATAATTATTGGGGCGGAAAATCACTTTATGATTGGGGAAGTGGTTCGCTCGAACATTGGGGTTCAGTATCAGGCAAGCGAGCAAGCCATGTATCCTTCAATCGACCCTACGCCTGTAGTAATAACAAAAAAGCTGCTTTTGGAATGGGGGCCGGGGAATTTTTCACCAATATCCAACCGACAACTACTCATGACCTCCCTATAAGCAGTGCCGGGTGGGATTATAATATGGTTAGGTGGTTAGAGAAAAATGAATATAACGTTGGTTATATTACCAATATAGACACACATAGCGATTCGAAGTTGCTCAGCCGCAGTAAAATCTTCATGTCGCATGGGCACGACGAATATTGGTCTTATGAGATGCGCAAGAATGTCGAGGAAACACTTAAAAGCGGAACCAATCTAACTTTTTTTTCATCTAATACCGTGTTCTGGCAAATTAGAATAGAGCCTAGTATTGTTTCAAATGCACCCAATAGAACCATGGCCTGCTACAAAGATGTTTCCCTAGACCCCATTACAAACAGTACTACAACCGTAAATTTTCGAGACAACCCTATAAATAATCCTGAATCAAAATTGATAGGTGTTCAGCATTTTATGGATCCTGTTGATGGTGATATTATTATTACGAATTCTTCCCATTGGGTATTCGAAGGCTTACAAGTTAAAAATGGTGATAGGCTAAACGGGCTTCTTGGCTATGAAATAGATGGCGTCACCGAATATTCTCCAAGAAACATAACAGTTTTGGCAACTTCTCCCGGGAAAAATCTGTTGGAGAACAATTATGCGTACGTTGGAAAAATAATGTTTCAACGCATTGGCCGAAAAATAAATAGCATACTGGTTCATAAATTGAAATTTCCAAAGACTCTAATTCAATCAGCTTCCCTAATTGCAATTCTGGCCATTTTAATGGCGGCAGGGTTAATCGTTAACATCGGAGGCGAAATCGGCATTTTTGCCCTTGTAGGTTGTTTGACAATGATTGGGGCAGGACTTGTACTTTGGTTCTTACAAAACCTAAAAGCACTGAATAACAGGATTGTAAAAAATGGAGATTCGCACATGACTTTTTATCAAACTGAAAAAGGGGCACAAGTTTTTGCAACGGGATCAATGCAATGGTCTTGGGGGCTTGACGATTACAATGCCCCTGAATTAAGATCATCTAGAGCTAGTGGCCAAGCAGAAAAAATCACACATAATGTACTAAAGGGGTTTGGTGCCTCAACACCCCAGAAGTAAATATATCAAAAATCAAAGACGTTTATTTTTAAAAACCGATATTTGCATCGAAATTTTACGATTATAATAGTTTTATCAAGAAATAGGGTCTTATAGCCGCAATTTGAGGGAGAAACATAGATGATGTTGTATGTTTGTAATCAAATAATAATTGACAAACTTTTACAAATTATAAAATAGTACCTAATGAAAAAAGTGGCATTGATAACAGGGGTTACCGGACAAGATGGTGCCTATCTAAGTGAATTCTTATTGAAGAAGGGCTATACCGTTCACGGGTTGAAAAGACGTTCTTCACTTTTTAATACCGATCGCATCGATCACCTATACCAAGACCCCCATATTGAAAATAGAAATTTCATTCTTCATTATGGCGATATGACCGATAGTACCAACTTGATTCGATTGATTCAGGAGATACAACCCGACGAGATTTACAATCTGGCAGCCATGAGCCATGTACATGTATCTTTTGAGGTACCTGAATATACCGCCAATGCAGATGGAATAGGCACACTAAGAATACTAGATGCCGTAAGAATGTTGGGGCTTGGAGACAAAACCCGTATCTATCAGGCTTCTACTTCAGAACTTTATGGAAAGGTACAAGAAGTTCCTCAAACCGAAAAAACTCCGTTTTACCCACGTAGTCCATACGCTGTGGCAAAAATGTACGCTTATTGGATAACCGTCAACTATAGGGAAGCTTATGGAATGTATGCTTGTAACGGAATATTATTCAACCATGAATCGCCGATAAGAGGCGAAACTTTTGTAACCCGTAAAATAACAAGGGCGACCGCCCGTATAGCATTGGGTCTGCAAGACAAGATTTATCTTGGCAATCTTGATGCGCAACGTGATTGGGGCCATGCCAAGGATTATGTTAGGATGATGTGGATGATTCTACAGGCAGACCAAGCAGAAGATTGGGTAATTGCCACCGGCAAGACCACACCCGTTAGGGAATTTGTTCGTATGAGTTTTGACCAAGTAGGTATCGAATTAGAATTCAAAGGTGAAGGAGTTGACGAAAAGGGCTATGTTAAAGCTTGCCATAATGCCGATTATCAGTTAGAAATAGGAAAGGAAATCTTGGCCGTTGATCCAAAATACTTTAGACCAACCGAAGTCGAACTTCTTATAGGCGATGCTTCTAAAGCCAAAGATAAATTGGGCTGGGTACCAGAGCTTGATTTACAAGACCTTGTAAAAGATATGATGGAAAGTGATTTGAAGTTAATGCAAAAAGACCAGTATTTACAAAATGGTGGTTATCGAATTCTAAATTACTTTGAGTAAAAATGAATAAAGAATCAAAAATCTACGTAGCCGGTCATAGAGGTTTGGTGGGCAGTGCCATTGTTATCAATCTGAAAAGTAAAGGTTATACCAATATTGTAACAAGAACCCGGACTGAACTTGATTTAAAAAATTCGGAAGCCGTAAAAGCTTTCTTTGAGGCCGAAAAACCGGATTACGTAATTTTAGCTGCGGCCAAAGTTGGAGGGATTGTCGCCAACAATACGTATAGGGCGGATTTTATCTATGAAAACTTGATGATCCAGAACAACGTAGTTCATCAAAGTTATTTGCAGGGTGTGAAGAAGCTTCTTTTTTTAGGTAGTACCTGTATCTACCCTAAAAACTGTCCGCAGCCCATGAAAGAAGATTATTTGCTAACCGATGTTCTTGAATACACCAACGAACCTTATGCCATAGCAAAGATTGCCGGTATCAAAATGTGCGAAAGTTACAATTTGCAATACGGCACCAATTTCATTTCTGTTATGCCGACCAACCTCTACGGTCCTAACGACAACTTTGATTTGGAAAAATCTCACGTGCTTCCTGCCTTGGTAAGAAAAATTCACCTTGGCAGGGCCTTGGAAAAAAATGATTGGAAAACCATTCAAGAGGACCTAAATAAGTTGCCAATTGAAAATGTAAATGGTGAGAGCCCACAAGAAATCATCATTGAAAAACTAGCGGACTACGGCATTGTCAAAACACAGAATGGTGCTGTACACGTCGAAATTTGGGGCAGTGGAAAACCGATGCGTGAATTTTTATGGTCCGAAGACATGGCCGATGCTTGTGTATATCTCATGGAGAATAGAAATTTTGAGGATACTTATGCCCAAAACTGCAAAGAAATAAGAAATACACATATCAATATCGGAACCGGAGAAGACATTTCAATTTCCGATTTGGCAACAATGATAAAGAAAGTAATTGGATTTGAGGGTGATTTTAAATTCAATACGGAAAAACCGGATGGCACCATGAAAAAATTGACTGACGTTTCGAAACTCAACGCATTAGGTTGGAAACATACCGTAGAACTCGAAGAAGGTATAAAAAGGCAATACCAGTGGTATACCTCATTTAACTAATGTTACCTCTTCTTAGAAGATTTACCTATTTACAATGAACAATTGTTCACCTTTTAGTTCAGACAAATGATGCAACATGGGACTTGGTGACAAAATGTTCAAGGGAATGGCATGGAGTGCTGTCGAGCGTCTTTCCGTTCAGGCAATGCAGTTCATTATCGGTATTGTACTTGCACGTATTCTAAGCCCGGAGGAATATGGCATTATCGGAATTCTGATTGTTTTTATCGCAATTTCACAGGTATTTATCGACAGTGGTTTTACTAAGGCTTTAATACAAAAACAGAACCGTACCGAAGATGATATTTCTACGGTATTTCTATTCAATATTGCCATAGGATCACTTTGTTATGTATTGCTGTGGTTGGCGGCTCCTTTCATTGCCGATTTTTATGAAATTGAAAAGCTCAGCATACTGCTAAGGGTCTTGGCGTTGTCACTTATCATAAACGCGCTATTCACTGTACCCGTTACCTTATATACAATTGATCTCGATTTTAAGGTACTTACAAAAGTTAATTTTTCTGCTGTTATCATCTCAGGCGCTGCTGCCATCTATATGGCCTTTTCAGGTTACGGGGTATGGGCTTTAGTAGCTCAAACTTTAATAAAAGCCGTTGTAGTCGCTTTGTTTATGTGGTTAGGTTTAAAATGGAAGCCCAATTGGGTCTTTTCGAAAACCTCATTAAGGGGGCTGTTCAGATATGGTTCCAATTTACTGGCATCTTCCTTACTGAACGTGGCCGTAAACAAATCTTACGAACTGGTTATTGCAAAAATCAGCAGTGCCCAAGACCTAGGCTACTATACGAGAGGTACACAATTTTCAGATTATGTGTATGGCATAATGAGCGCTGTATTGGAAAGAGTATTGTTGCCAGGCTTATCGGGGCTGCAAGATCAAATTGACATTTTGGTTAAGCATACAAGGAGCATTATTAGGGCAACGGCATTGTTGGTGGTACCCGTTTTCTTTTTTCTATCGGTGATTGCCGAACCTTTGATACGATTTTTATTGACTGAGAAATGGATGGCAGCAGTCCCAATAATGCAGCTTTTTTGTATTGCCAGGGCCATAACCATAATTTCCGGTATTAATGTCAATCTATTGTATGTAATCGGGAGAACCGATTTAGCATTAAAACAGCAATACGCCAAACTTTCGATACGTGTTGTGTTATTAATAATCGCCCTTAAACACGGTATTGTTTATATTGCGATGGCAGAATTGGCTTCAACGGCCATTCATTTTTTCATTAACACACATTATCCTGGAAAAATCATGAAGTATGGCGCTTTCCAACAGATTAAAGATATGATTCCTATTATTATTTCTGGTATCTTAATGGTCGTTGCCGTATATTTTGTGAACCGCCAGATAGACAATGATGTACTAAAGCTGTGTATAGCCCCCCTTGTTGCCATACCCGTTTATTTTCTTTTTATACATTTATTCAAGGTAAAAGAGCTCAAAATTATTTTAGAGAAAACACGAGGTCTTTTTAAGAAATAATCCCACAGATCAAACAATAGTTAAAATGAAAAACAAAATCTGTTGTATTTTTAATATTGGCTCGCATTATCGTGAATCCATATACACATTGATGGATCAAGAATTGAACTGTGACTTTTACTTGGGCGACACTATTTTCAAGCCCTTAAAAACAATGGATTATGATTCGCTGAAGGGCTACCGAAAAACAATAAAAAATAAAAAAAGTATTATAAAGGGTTATATTTGGCAAAAAGGTGTCTGGAAGTTGGTTTTTAAACCTTATGACAGCTACATCATAAACAGTTCACCATATTATTTATCGAATTGGGCCGTGTTGATTTTGGCGAAAATACTAGGTAAAAAAACGTACGCTTGGACACATGGGATTAAAGGAAGTTCATCTAAGAAACAAATGATTCTTCAGAAAAATTTCTACCGGTTGTTTGATAAAATATTCCTTTACGGCGAACAAGGACAACGGTTAATGATTAAACAGGGTTTCGACGAAGATAAGCTTATACTAATCTATAATTCACTGGATTACGAAAATCAATTGACCATTCGAAACAATCTAAAACCGACAGATATCTATAAGAAATACTTTAACAACGACTTTCCCGTTCTTATATATATTGGAAGAATCCAAACTTCCAAAAAGGTGGATTTATTGGTAGAAGCATTAAAGAATTTGAGAGAAAAAGATATACTCTGTAATTTAGTCGTAGTCGGCGAAGATATCGATGATAATGACATTCCTAAACTTGTTGAAAAATACGGCATAGGTAAAAACGTTTGGTTCTACGGCCCATGTTATAAAGAAGAGCTCATTGGGCCTTTACTTTACAACGCTGATGTTTGTGTATCTCCAGGACTGATTGGTCTTACGGCTATACACGCCCTAACTTATGGAACGCCTGTAATCACGAGTGACAACTTTTATGGTCACGGACCAGAATTCGAAGCGATTGAACCTGGACTCACAGGAGACTTTTTTAAAGAAGGCAACTTGGATGACCTTGTCCTTAAAATCAAGCAGTGGATTAACGTCGACACCTCGTCACGCAAAGCAACCCGGCTTGAAGCATATCGGTCGGTAGATGACAAGTATAACCCTTTTTATCAAATTAAGGTTCTTAAAAAAGCCCTACAGTCATGAAAGTACTTTGGGTCACAAACACTATATTTCCGCAATTATCACAAGCCCTTGGAAAAGATGCACCTGTAGTTGGCGGTTGGATGTATGGTTTAGCCAAAGACTTGGCAGAAGAGGGTTTAGCGCTAAGTGTCGTAACTGTTAGACCAAATATGCAGTTCGCTCAACACACAATCGATGGCACCAATTACCTCTTGCTCAAAGGAGCAAAGCCAATAACCGAATATGACGAAACATTAGAAATACAATGGAAAAAAATCATTGAAGATATATCGCCTGATATAGTTCATATTCACGGTACCGAATACGCACATGGCCTCTCATTGATAAAAGCATGCCCAAATTTGAAATATGTTATTTCCATACAAGGAATGACAAGTATAATAAGCAGATATTATTATGCGGGAATAGGCTTAAGAGAAATAATTAAGAACACTACTCTTAGGGATATTATCAAAGGGGATGGAATTATTGGAAATAAAATAAGATTTAAAAAAAGAGGACTTACAATAGAACAAAATTATCTAAAACTAACAAAAGATATAATAGGCAGAACACAGTGGGACCATGACCATGTGAAGACTATTAATTCTAAGGTGAACTATCATTTTTGTAATGAATCTTTAAGAAATAGCTTCTACAGTTCTAAAAAATGGACTTCAGACTCCAAAAAAGACCACACTATTTTTCTTAGCCAAGCAAGCTATCCGATAAAGGGAGTACACAAAGTACTTGAAGCGGTGCATCTTATAAAGACATTTTTTCCTAGTATAAAAATACGCGTCGCCGGCACAAATATTCTTAGCCCCTCAAATGGACTAAAAGGAAAGCTCACCAAAAAAGGCTATCACAGGTATATTAGCAAATTAGTCGAAAAATTAGATTTACATAAACATATTGAATTCTTGGGGTTTCTCGATGAAGAACAAATGATAAATGAATATTTAAATTGTCACGTTTTTATCTGTCCATCCAGTATAGAAAATAGTCCGAATTCATTAGGTGAAGCCCAAATATTGGGCGTTCCCTGTATTGCCTCATATGTCGGAGGAGTACCTGATTCCGTCATACACACTGAAACCGGTCTTCTTTATCGCTTTGAAGAGGTTGAAATGTTGGCACAATCCATAAAAAGTATTTTTGATGATGATAATTTAGCAAAAAGACTCTCGGAAAATGGCATCTTAGCGGCTTCTAAGCGACATAATCGTAAAAATAACGTAAACACCATGATTTCTATCTATAATTGCATTGTAAAAGGAAAAATTAACTAACAAAATTTCATGATTAGCTTACTTAAGAAAATCATTATATTTTTATCGGACACCAAGCATTTTTGGTACAATAAGTTCATTTTTAAATACAAAAAAGTCAACTATAGCGACTTCCCAAGAATATACGGCAAAATTTTCATCAGAAATCAGGGTAGTATAACAATAGATAAAAATGTTTCTTTTAATTCAGGACCTTATGCCAATCCTATTGGAGGTGACACCAAAATGACAATAATAGTAGGAAAATCAGCGGTCTTAAATATTGGAAGTGGAGCAGGTATTTCGAACTCCACTATAATTTGCCAAGATAAAATAACCATTGGAGACAATGTCAAAATCGGAGGTAGTGTTAAAATTTATGATACTGATTTTCATTCACTAGATGCTGATAATAGAAGAATAAAAGAAAAAGACCTCCCAAATACGAAACCTGTGGTAATCGACGACAACTCGTTTATTGGAGCGCACAGTATTATTCTAAAAGGTGTAACCATAGGTGAAAACAGCATAATCGGTGCAGGATCCGTAGTCACAAAGACAATCCCTTCTGGGGAGATTTGGGCAGGGAATCCGGCTAAATTCATCAGAAGTATTCCAAATTCAAAAGATAAACTTACCTAATGATTTCCATACTCAGATATATTCAGCACATAGGCTGGCCCATAGCCGCTCTGTTTGCGTTTTTTCTACTAAATCCGTTCGACTTAGGATATTTAGCGGGCTACCTCTTGGTCCCTATAATATATACCCGAGGTGATTTTATTAAAACAAATCTTGATTCTTCTTTTTTTATCCTTTTTGTTTTTTCGGTGGTCTATGCACTATTCTATAGTTTTGACCCTAACATGCACATTCAGACATTTGTATTTTACATGTTCTTTCCCCCAACATTTTATCTCTTAGGAAAGTATTTTATTGGAAAAACTAAAAATGTCAGGCAACTTTATGTTCTTTTTTTTATTGTTGGTTGTCTCTATTCTTTTACCGCGTTGGCTTCTGTAGCATTGAATCTATTAAAGGGAGGCTTTGCCCAATATGATCGTACTATAGGGATTTTTTGGACAGGAAGACCAGTAACGGCTACTTTAATGGCAGCCTTCTTCACCTATAACATGTGTATTCCCACTTTACTTTTAATTCCCCAGAAAAGATTTAAATTGGTTTATAAACTTGGGGCAATAGGTATTTTTATTGTTTCGCTTTTATGTACGTTTAGGCTAGGTAGTAGAACTCAACTTGCCATTTGCCTACTCTCTATCGTAATGGGATTATTTTTCATAATACCGAAGCAATCGACGAAACAGAATCTCCGACTTTTTGGGATCATGATAGTTATGGCGCTTGTGCTCTTAAGGTTTGTTTCATTTGACTTAGATGCTGATTATCTATCAGTCTTGGGAAATAGATTGCAAGAGAGCGAAGATACCGGCACCGCAGGGAACAGATCTCAGCGTTGGGCAAAATCTTTAGGTAATTTATTTAGCAAACCCTTCGGATGGGAACGTTCTGAATTTGGCTATAGTCACAACCTATGGTTAGATGTGGCTCAATCTACGGGACTGCTCCCCTTTTTACTGTTATTAATTTTCACCATTAAGAGTTCACTAAAGATTGCCAAGGTGATACTTGTCAAGAACCAGAATTTACCGTTTCGTACGATGATGATCACTTACTTTATGGCTACTCACCTACTATTTTTCGTAGAACCTGTAATGCTTGGGGCATTCTATATGTTCCTTCTGTTTTGTTTTTTTCAAGGAGCTACAAACGTCTACGTCAAGAATTGGCTTAATAGTGAACCTATAAGTTCTACCGAACAAAATCAATAATGCTTTAATGAAAATACCACCTTTTGGTTGGTAAAAAACAGGCCTTATGAAAGGAAAAAAATTCTTATATCATATGCACTATTTCCGTGCATTTGCAATTTTGAATATTATGATGGACCATGTCTGGCTATACCCCGTACATCATGACAAGACTAACCCAGATGCCATTTTAATCGAATCTGCTCGAGAAGCTTTCTTCGGAGGGAGTACGATATATTTTATTATAATATCAGGATTTCTTTTTCATCACCTCAAGTTTAAATTTACCATTCCAAAATATTATATCTCAAAGATTAAAAACGTTGTCTCTCCGTACGTATTTTTCTCTGTCCTAATTCTAGCCCTAACCACATTTTTAGGTTCCGTGGTAAACTCTTCGATACTCGATTTTCTAGCGAGTATTCCCAATGTTCTTATCCATGGAACGGCATTAGGCCCGTTCTGGTATATACCCTTTATAATCCCAATTTTTGTGGTTAGTCCACTACTTTTAAAAATTCCTGAAAAAACATTTATCAAAATAGCTCCTTTTCTCTTTCTTTTACCCCTCTTAGGTACTAGAACCGGAACCACATTGAGTTTTGGTCTCTATTTATATCTGTTTCCCATTTATTTAATGGGTTTCTATTTGTCAATGAACTATTCCCTCATAATGTCTAAGGTTAGCCAGTATCGAACACAGCTCGGCATTATAGCGGTACTCGCCATAATTACAACGTTTTATTTTCGAATGGAGTCAATAGATGATATTAATAGAAACTTATATCAGTCTGTACTCTACATCAAAAACATATCTATTTCAATGGTCGTTTTGTCCATTATGAAGAAAAATGAAGACAAGCGGTCGAGGTTGTTGAACAGCTTGGCAAATTATAGCTTTGCTTTATTTTTTCTGCACGATTTTATAAACTACAAAGTTATCGTTGTATCGAGAAAAATAAGTTCTTTAATAGATTATAACTATACTTTTATCTGGTCGTTGATTTGGGCGATTTTCGTTATTGCCTTGACCTGGCTCTTATGCATTATCGGAAAAAAAATAACCGGAAAATATTCAAGACCTTTGATGGGGGCTTAAGTTTATGCCTATTGACCAAAGAGAATTGGTCTTTGTTCATATTTCTGGAAGAACACTAATAAAATATTATGCTTCTATTTTTATTCTGTCGGCAAGTAGATTTAACTGAGCATTAAAATCAAAATCACTTAATGCCCTATTCTGAATTTGAAGACGCCTTTCAAACGAAAAATCTTGGTGATTTATTGAAGCAATGACCTTATTTAAATCTTGGTAATTTGACGACTCGGCAATCCACCCTAACTCGCAACTCTCGATAATTCCTTCACCTTCACCTCCTCCAAAATAAAGCATAGGAAGGCCCAACCTGGCATATTCAAATATTTTCGAGGGCACCGATCCATAAATTCTATTCAATAGAGGAATTATGGTCACATCGTAGCGCATTAGGGCACTATGCAATTCGTCTCTAGAGACCGAACCGTGGTAAATTATTGGTAAATTAGGATTCGCTTCGATAAATTCTTCGATTTTCAACTGTTCAGCTCCCCCACCATAGATATGAAACTCAATATTATCATAAACTAAATTTTCACATAACTTATGAATCCCTTGCGCAATTCCGAGTAATCCTGCGTAAACAATTTTTATTTTATTGGATCTATCTCCTGTATCACTTAAGGACGGTGGTTTGAAATCTGGATAATTTCTATATAATACCGTTTCTTTCCCTGGAAATATAGAAGTAACGTGAGCTAGTATCTCTTCACTCTGCCCTAATATAACGTCTGCTCTTTTATAATTGATCCGTTCAATCTTCTCCAAGAGCCCGTAACTGAAATTTTTCTTAAAAGCACCTAATTCCAGACCGGCTATCGGCCATAAGTCGCTTACATTCAATATAAGGTTACGCTTTTTTCTCTTTAAAAAAAGCATACTGGTAAAAGCCACCAATAAAGGCGGAGACTGCACTATCACTGTGTTTGGCACTTTATTTGTTATAAAAAAACAAACCAAACTTAAACTATATGATATCATTGCGAACAAACGCAGTACTTTATTCTTTGAGTTACTGGCATACAACCAAAGACGATGAACCTTTATACCATTTTCAACCGAAGTTTTTTTAAAAGTCCCCCTATATTTCTTAAATATACGCCCAGTCGGATAATTGGGTAAGGGCGTAATAACCGAAACCTTAAAATCTTTTTTTGACAACCCTTCTGCCAGATGATGAATCCGGTTAGAAGCCGCTCCCGATTCTGGAGGGTAATAACTCGTAATAATCAAGATTTCCTGCATTTTACGAACTATAGATTATATATACCTGCTATTTCATCTACAATTCGCTCAGCAGCATGACCATCCCATAATTCTGGTATACTCCCTTTCTTCCATTTTCCTGAAAGTAGTACTGCAAAAGCTTCTTTAATTTTATCCGAATCACTTCCCACAAGTACATTTGTACCAATTTCACAAGTTTCGGGCCGTTCAGTAGAATCTCTTAAGGTAATACATGGCACATTCATTACTGTTGTCTCCTCAGTAATCCCTCCTGAATCCGTCAGGACTGCAAAAGCATTCTTGACTAAATAATTGAAATGCAGATATCCTAAAGGCTCTATATAATGAAGGTTATCAAAATTCAAATTCAATCCTTCTAAAAGCTTTTTAGTTCTAGGATGTACCGGGAAAATGATAGGGAAATCTTTGCTTAACTCCACAAGCTGGGTTATTAACCCTTTCAGTTGCTCTTCCTCGTCAACATTGCTTGGCCGGTGAAGGGTCATTACCATATATTTTTTAGCCTCTAGTTTCAATGCATCCCAAACCGGAGGTTTCACCAAACGCGATTCGTTTTTAAGCAGGGTGTCGATCATTACATTCCCAACAAAAAAGATTTTCTTATCAGAAACCCCAAGTTTCCTTAAATTCTCATTTGCGTAGGAAGAGGTTGTAAAGAAATAGTCAGTAAGGCTATCTGTAACAATCCTATTGATCTCTTCAGGCATATTCATATCACCTGACCTTATTCCTGCTTCTATGTGCGCAACGTCAATTCCCGCCTTCTTTGCTACAATTGCACAGGCCATTGTCGATGTAACATCACCCACTACAACGACCAAATCACAGGTGTGCTGTTCCAAATGCTTCTCAAAGCCTATCATAAGAGCCGCCGTTTGCTCTGCTTGAGTCCCACTCTTCACCTCTAGATTCACATCAGGAAATGGAATATTTAATTCTTCGAAAAAGGTACCACTCAAATTCTTATCATAGTGTTGGCCTGTATGAACCAATTGATAAGTTATCTCATGTCCCTGTTGTTTCTTTTTGGTAATTGCCTCAATAATTGGTGCAATTTTCATAAAATTCGGCCGTGCTCCAGCAATAATAGTAATTTGCATATTTGTCTTTTTACTTCAACTATTTTAATAGGATGTATATCACTATGATAAAACAAATTTTCAATCAATTCATCTGATTTTTTTCTAAGACGCCTTAGATTTTTATGAAGTGTGAAAATTTAGCTTTTATAAATAATTTCGGGGCAAAGATAGATTTATTTTTGATTATGGCTAAAGAGTATGTCTCTAGAGCATCTCCGCTTATAATGCGATGTACATACCGATAAAGGTTGAGCAGCAGATAAATGGGCCTTTTTTTAACGGTGGCGGCCTAATTCTTTGGTTATAATAACATAAAAATAACCTATAATTTGTTTCAAAGCGTATTGAACACCTATTTTCGCGAAAATATTCGGCTAGATTAGTTAGCGATACTTGCTAAATGTCTATTGAGTAAACATTAAAATATCAACTTGTTTTATAAATTACCTTTAGTAGACTGATAAAATCGATAAATAACCTACGGTCAACATTTTATCTTTTTTTTGAAACATTCATCTAATTTTGCCATGGAAAGAAAACGATTAAATATTTTCACCTTATTTTTACTCTCGCCACCACATTCAAAAACCATGCTAAAACGCTCTAAACTTAATATTCCCGAAAGAAAGCTTATACTTTTTTTTGGTGACCTTATTATCATTTCCTTTGGGTTATTTTTCTTTATAAATTCCGTTATAGATTCTCGTCCCAGACCAGAGATCGCCAATATCATTTTGACCTTTACAGGCTTCTTTATGTATTTCTTTCTGGCCTATGTGTTAAATTTCTACTATTTGGGCAAAGAATCGCGGTATTCCGTCGGACTGATAATGAAAGGCCTTGTGGTAACCGTTCTTTTTATTTTTGTAGAAATTTTAAGTGCGGTTATTCTTTTTGATCTTAGTTTTTGGCGCGTCAATCTCTTAATTTTTCTTTTCGGGCTACCTTTTACCATACTCCTGTGGAGACGCATATTTACCTACATATTTAAATTCATTTCTACGACCAAGCATGTTCTTTACCTTTACAATAATCAATCGAAAGAGAATAAAGACAAAGAAATAGAGGTGGTAAACGGTCTTGGCATTCATACTTTTTATGAAGTTCAGAAGGCAATGAATATCGATGACCCTAAATCGTTTCTTTCAGAAAAAGAGCTTCGTAAACTATCTAAAAAAGTTGACTCTTGGATCATCAACGTCGATACTCAACAGCCAATGCCAAAATTTATTGAGAAAACGATGTTGAATTCTTTGGTAAAGGGCAAAGAGGTTATTACGTTTTCATCGTTTTACGAGAATATTTATGAAGCCATTCCTATAGTTTCATATAATCCCAATGATAGTTGCGCAGAAATATTACAGCTACAACATACCCGTGTCAGATATTTATACAAGATTTTTAATTTTACAGTAAATTTTCTTTTATGCTTTTTTGTTGGGTTTGTATTCGCCCTAGTCACTCCTTTTGTGTACATTCTAAACTTTTTCTTTAATAGAGGACCCTTATTTTATACCCAAAAAAGAGTAGGAAGATTCGGCAAGGAATTTAAAGTTTATAAATTCAGGTCAATGGTCGTCGATGCAGAGAAATCTGGAGCTAAAATGGCCAAAAAAAATGATGCAAGAATTACCCCCTTCGGTAAAATTCTGAGGATGTTCAGGGTCGATGAACTACCTCAGATCATGTCGGTCATAAATGGAGACATGTTGTTTATAGGACCTAGACCTGAAAGAAAAGTGTTTGTTCGTAAATTAAATGAAATAACTCCATACTATAATATTAGACATTTGGTTAAACCGGGTGTGACCGGTTGGGCACAGGTAAAATATCGCTATGGGGAAAATCTCGAAGATTCAATACAAAAGCTGGAATATGACTTATACTATATTAAAAACCGAACTATCACCCTTGATTTAAGAATTATCTTCAAAACATTCACTACCATTTTGTTTTCACGAGGAATCTAATCGACACAGTACTTATTAACTAATATGTTTAGGGGTGCGACTAAAAGTCGCACCCCTTTTTTATAACACCTCTAAATCACACAATACAAGACATTTGGCAATGCCCCCTTTACTGAGCTTTAACTAATTGTTTGGCAAACGTAATCTGCAATCTTTTAGGCATTTAGTAACACACCGGCCAAGAAATTCCATATGCTTTCAGCACTATTTATTCCTTCAGCATACTCCACAAATCAAATTACCGTGCCCTAGCCGTTTACTCCACCAGAAAAAAGCCATATTCGAGCCATTTCCTGTCCCTTCTTAATATGTTGTAGAGTCATTGGAACCTTATTTTATTGCTCCTCATAACTGCTTTAAATTCAAAAAACAATTGTGTACTTAATGCAAAAAACCACTAGATTTCTCTTTTGGTACTTTCAATGACTATCTATTAAAAAAGGCGGTCTCTATAATAATAGAGACCGCCTTTCTAATGCATATTGGTGATTAATCAAACATCGCTTAATACAACCATAAATAGGATACTAAAATTTCGTAGCAATAAACTCTGATCTACGATTAACCTTGTGTTTTTCTTCGGTACAGTAGGTATTGTCATCACAATCATTCAATAACCTATCTTCTCCATAGGCCTCAGCTTGTAGCCTTTTCGAATCTATTCCCTTTTTAACTAAGTAACCCTTAGTTTGATCCGCCCGTTTCTGGGATAGCCATTGGTTATATTGAGAGGTGCCTCTTGCATCAGTATGGGAGGTGACTTTTAGCTCCAACTCAGGTAGCTCCTGCATCAAGTTAGCAAGCTTATCCAAAACGCCAAGAGATTCCTTTTTAATATATGAAGAGTTTAAAGCGAAATAAATAAACCCTAATCGCCTAATTCTATCTTCAATATCATTTTTGCGCTTGTTTTCTGCCTCGATTTTAGCTTTTTCTGCATCGGCCAACCGCTTCTGTTCTTTTTCCAGAGCCAATCGTTCCGCTAAAGCAGCGGCTTCTTTGGCCCTATTGACCGAAGCTATAGAATCTTGTACACGTTCCCGTTCTTTCGCTATTTCTTCTATTAAGGCCAGCTTTTCCGATCCTTTCTTCGACAAACCCTTCTCGATGCCAAAACGGTAAACGACTCCTGCGCTGTGCTGAATGTGGTTTGTGGCGCCATTATCTCCCATAGCCCATTTTCCACTTGAACTGAGGTCTAGTCCCCATTTATCCGAGAACCAAGTTCTAAAACCAACAACAGCATTATAAGTGCCTCGTGGAATATTACTAGCATCGGTGTACCCGAGGCCAATTCCTACGTATGGATCGAACCATCCTGTCTCTCCTATTATTTTATTGAGATCATAACTTAGTCTAGAATCTATACCAAAATAATTGATATCATCAGGATTTGCAAAACCATCGATAATAAAACCTTTTTTGTATTTGTTGTACGTTCCTATGATTTCAAGACCCAAACCACTTTTAAAATACCTTCCAATGTTTATTCTCGAAGGAAAAGCAACGGCATTCCATTGGTTCTTGATGGTAGTAAAATCATTAAAAGCATCTCCGGAATCATCTACAATATTGTAGCCTAGTCCTATCATCCAAGAACTGGTTACAATGCTGTCCTTTGAGGTAAGTTTTACATCTTCTTCCTGTGATAAAATCTGGCCGAAAGTAAATAATAGGCATATGGCCAAAGCCTTTCTACGAATTTGCATAAGTTTATAATTTGGGACAATTAATATGTAAAATTAGGCAGACTAGCCTTTTTCAGAGAAAAAAAACTTTAAAAAGTAAGAATATTCGTTAGATAGTTGAAATGCCAAAATCATCGATTTGAGGTCACTTTCCTTTAACAATAATCTCTTTTTGGGTAAGGGGCAAAGTGTAAATACTGAAAGGGTTTATAAGTGCTCCACCGGAAGTTCCCTCTGGTCGGTTCAATTGCAAAACCAAAGTGGCAGGGTCGTCCTTTAAAATGGAAAGTTCGGGCTTTTCAATGCCGCGTTGTAAGCCACCACACAGAATAACGGCCATTTCTTTACCAAAATCTATTTTCGGAACCGGAAGTCCAGGTTTTCTAGTCCTGTTTATTTTTGAAAAGAAAGTTTGCAATCTTTTGATGTCATTTATAATCAAAACTTTGGTAGAATCACCTCCGCCATAATTATCTTGTAGAAGCAAGGTCAGCCCATCATTATCATCGGAAGTTCTCTTTTCCAAGGCATTCTTTTGTGCATTGCATGAAAGAAGTACACCTAAAATACCACCACAAAGTACAACTACTTTTGACTTAACTGTACGACTCTTTAAAACGACCTTTATACGCTTTTTCATAAATAGCTTCGTAAAGCGGAAGTACTTTCAAAATATCAAATTTCAGGGATGTTTGATAAGCATTTTCCTTAAACTTTTCCAACACGTCATCGTCTCCCAAGATGCGCATGGCATTATCGGCCATCTCATCGATGTTGCCTACGTCACTTAAAAAACCTGTAACCCCCTGTTCATTGACTTCAGGAACTCCACCAGTATTGCTCGATATAACTGGAACCCTATTAGCCATTGCCTCTAAAGCCGCCAACCCAAAGCTCTCAGATTCGGAAGGAAGTAAAAAAAGATCGGAAAAGCACAATATACGGTCGATCTCATTACTATTACCTAAAAAGATTACTTTTTCAGAAATTCCCAACTTGTCACACAATTCCTCCGCTCCAGACTTTTCAGGACCTTCGCCGACCATTATCAACTTAGAGGACACTTTTCGCTGAATCTTTTCAAATATTCTAATCACATCGGGTATACGCTTAACCTTTCGAAAATTGCTAATATGCGTAATAATTCGCTCATCATCATTGGCCATTATAGACCGTTGACAATCGGTAAAAGAATCTTTATATTTATTTTTTTCAATAAAATTAGGCACCACTTCAATCTCTTTTTCGATGGCAAACAATTCTAACGTTCTTTGTTTTAGACTCTCGGAAACCGAGGTCACTACATCAGATTGATTTATACTAAAGGTCACTGCAGGTTTATAAAATGGATGTTTCCCTACTAGGGTTATATCCGTTCCATGCAATGTGGTAATCATGGGAACATGAATATTTTCTTCCTCTAACATCTTCTTTGCCATATAACCGGCATACGCATGGGGAATGGCATAGTGCACATGCAAAAGTTCGATACCGTACAGCTTTATGGTGTCGACCAGTTTACTAGACAAGGCCAATTCATAGGGTTGATAATGAAACAAAGGATATTCAGGAACATTCACTTCGTGAAAGTAAATCCTGTTACTCAAAAGTTCAAGACGTACCGGTTGCCGATAGGTCACAAAATGTATTTCATGCCCTCGATTGGCCAAGGCTATTCCAAGTTCGGTAGCCACAACACCACTACCACCAAAGGTCGGGTAACAAACAATTGCTATTTTCATCTAGACAAAATTACAGTTTAATTTAGAATAGCATCGTAAATGGCTCTTTGAATACGTGTTCTTAACCCCGATTTAACTAATAGTGTATTTGATGCAGTAGGGTACGTTCTGTTCGATAGGAAAACATAAACTATTTCTTCTTCAGGATCGGCCCAGGTATAGGTTCCGGTAAAACCACTATGCCCAAAACTCTTTCGGGAAACACAGCCGCAGGTCGGACCGCTATTTTCTAGCTGAGGCTTATCAAAGCCCACGCCCCTTCTGACGTGTTTATCACAGAAATAGCAGTTATTGAATTTTTTTATAGTTCTGTCCTCTAAAAATCGCGTGCCACCATAGAATCCACCTTGCAAATACATTTGCATGATTTTGGCCACGTCATTGGCCGAACTGAATAATCCCGCATGGCCTCCTACTCCACCCTGCATTGCGGCGCCCATATCATGAACATAACCTTGTACCGTCTGATATCTATAATACTTATCTATCTCAGATGGTACAATAAGGTTCTTCGGAAACTTTTTCAAAGGGTTATAACTGGTATGGAAAGCTCCCAAGGGTTTGTATAAAAAATCATCGGTCAATTCGTCCATACCCTTTTTATACACATCTTCAATATATTTCTTCATCACATAATAGCCCACATCACTATATCGGTATCTATTCGACTTTAAACTTTGTCTACCAATACGGTTATAAATAGAATCTTTATAGGCATCGGTAAGATAAAGGTTGTCACTGACCTTAAAAGAAAAGCCCTTCGAGGGCGCATTTCTGTAAAATTCAGAGGAAGGCTTTTTATTCTTATCCAAAGTATCGATATAGAAAGCGATCCAAGCTGGCAATCGCCCATAATGTGATAAAGCTTTCAGTACCGTAACGTCTTTTAATTCAGAATCGGCATATTCAGGAACTAAGTCTTGAAACGTATCATTAAGGGCTATTTTACCTTCCTCCTCCATTTTCATGATCAAGGGTAATGTAGCCAATATTTTGGTCATTGAAGCCAAATCATAAATATTCTCAGCTGCTATATGGTCCTTTGAATTATAAGTAGGCTTTCCAAAACCCTTATTGTATATAACCTTTCCTTTGCGGGCAATCAAAACTTGAGCCCCTGGATACATCAAAGAGTCGAGTCCGTCTTGAACCAAATGGTCCACATCGGCAAGCTTTGAAGAACTAAGCCCTACACGCTCTGGATAACTATACCCCAATCGCATCAAAGACTTTAATTGTACATTGGTATTTACAGGAAAGTCTTTATGCGCGGTCACCGGTAATACTCCTTTGGCCGGTATTGCACCGAAAATGAGTTGCGCCGTCTTTTCTTGTGCCAACTTGCTGTTCTGGTAGGCCATTACAACCCCATCAATATTGGCATAAGAATCTACATCTAAAAGAGCGTAGGGCTTTGCAAAAACAGACAATATCAGATTTGAGCTCCTTTCTGCGGCTATCGACTTTAACCAAGACAATTCGTTCGTTGAAAATTTATATGATTTCCATGGGCTTTCATTGCTTTTATGAAAACCAATAATAATCAAGTTATAGGCCGCTAATTTTTGCCTCAAGGTCGCGATATCTTTACCATTGACCTGGGTAACATCGGCATATTTGTTCAGTTCGTTGATAAATGGATCACTGTTGGCATCCCCGAATTTCACATAAGCTATCTTTTTATTTTCCAACTTTTTTATCCCCATGAGATAAAAATTATTCTTCACTACAGTTATGGCATTTTCTATAGCCTCTTCATAAATCAAATCGTCTTCCAGAGAATTTAAATCATTGTATAAATTTTCAAGGGCTATGGGTCGATATCGGTTTAAGCCCACTTTGTATTTGGCCATTAATATTTTTTTCACCGAACTTGCCAATCTTTCTTCGGAAATATCACCTTTATTATAAGCCATGAGAAGCTTTTCCTTTGCTTTCGCGACCTCTGTCGGCATAAGGAGAATATCGTTGCCAGCCATAAAAGCTGCCAACTCTACGTCACCATCTTTTCCGCTTTTGGCCACCCCTTTCATATTTAGTGCATCGGTAAAAACCAATCCGTTAAAATCCATTTCTTCCTTGAGCAACCCCGAAATAATCTGTTCCGATAAAGATGATGGTAAATTTTCCTTTGTTTCTAAACTAGGTACATTCAAATGGGCCACCATTATGCTGCTCAAGCCTTCCTTGATTAATTTTTTATAAGGATAAAGTTCGATACTGTCTAATCGCGACCTTGAGAAGTTGATTATCGGCAATGCATGATGTGAATCTGTTGCGGTATCTCCATGCCCAGGAAAATGCTTACCACTTGAGAGTATTCCTGCGTTATGCATACCTTTCATAAAAGCAATACCTTTTTCGGTCACATTATCCCGATCTTCTCCAAAGGAACGATTTCCGATAATCGGGTTTTTAGGGTTTATATTGATATCGACGTCGGGGGCAAAATTAATATGAACTCCCAATCGTTTGGCATGCTTTCCTATCTGTTGTCCTACTTTTTCTACCACGGCATTATCGGTTATGGCGCCCAAGGTCATATTCCAAGGAAAAGCATAAGTAGAGTCTAACCGCATAGAAAGTCCCCATTCCGCATCCATTCCGATTAACAAAGGTATTTTCGACGCTGCCTGATATTTGTTTGTCAGCTTGGCTTGGCGCACAGGGCCTCCTGTAGAGAAAATAACTCCGCCTATATTTTGCTTGCGAATAAGTGAGGTTATTCTATCGGTACTTTCCTTAGTTTGATCTGATGCTACACTGACCATAAATAACTGTCCCAGTCTTTCACTTACAGACATCTCATTATATCGGGCCTCTACCCATATTTGCTGTAAAAGGCTATCATTGGTAACTAAGGGGTACGATTGGCCAGAAACAGGTAAAAAGAAAAGAGAAAAGAAAGTGAGTGCTAAATAAAAGCGCATATTAAAATCATCTAGGGGAATAACTCAAACCATATAAAAATATTGTATTTCATCGGATTTGCATTGAACGTAAAGGGCATAGACCTGCTTATCAATTTAACAAAACGACAAAAAATCACATAAACCTTGCATGCCAACTTTCGGAAGCCGGTACTTCCCAATTTTCAAGATACTCGGCTTTTGTAGCTACCAAATTATTAAAGACAACGGTATTTGCCGAAACTGCTTTCTGTTTGGCCATTTTTCTAAAATCGGACAAAGGCTTATAGGCTACGAACTCGCCTTGTTTATAGGAGACGTTCATTTTGTCTAATAACTCGACATCATATCTCTTTTCGAGCTGTTGAATAAAATGAACAGAGGCATCGATAGAGCAACCCGAAGCCGCCGCCATTGATTGATCTAAGGCCAAAATGATAAATCTATTATACCGTATGATATAACCCGCCCTCAAATCTGCTCCATGAGCGGTCCACTGCTCGATAAAGCCGTCAAGCTCTTGCCTTACTTCCAAAAGTTCTTCAGTGGAAAAACTTCTACTTGCTTGATATATCCAAACCCGAGAGGTATCGGGTAGTTCGTCAAAATCTACTAACATCTGCTATAAATCTTTTTGGGGAATTTTATTTAATCGTCGAAATAATAATAGTCTGAATTCTAAAAATTATAAAATTCTATTATCTATCACCAAAGTCGTACCAAAGTAACATTCCTTAATTTTAATTCCATTAAAGGTTACAAATCTTCGGCATTAGCAATAAGTTCTGCGATATCCATTACCACTATCGAAGCTTCCTTTTCTTTGTTTTTCACACCATCGGTCATCATCGTATTGCAAAAAGGACAAGCAGCGGCAATAATTTCCGGTTGGGTTTCCAAGGCCTGCTCGGTACGCTCTATGTTTACATCTTTATCGCCCTTTTCTGGTTCTTTGAACATTTGCGCTCCACCCGCACCACAACATAAGCCTTTCTTTTTGCAATTTTTCATTTCCACCAATTCGGCATCGAGTTTTCTGATCAATTCCCGTGGAGCTTCATAAACACCATTGGCCCTACCCAAATAGCAAGGGTCATGGAACGTTATTCTTTTTCCTTTGAACTTTCCGCCTTCCACCGAAATTCTCGCATCTTCTAACAATTGCTTTAAAAATTGGGTGTGGTGCACAACTTCGTAGTTACCCCCTAAACCAGGGTATTCATTTTTCAAAGTATTAAAACAATGCGGACAGGTTGTTATGATTTTTTTCACCTCATAGGCATTCATGACCTCAATATTGGTCATGGCCTGCATTTGGAACAAAAATTCATTTCCCGAGCGTTTTGCCGGATCTCCGGTACAGCTTTCCTCAGTGCCTAAAACCGCAAATGAAACATTTGCCTGATTCAATATTTTTACGAAGGCCTTCGTAATTTTCTTTGCCCTATCATCAAAGCTACCAGCGCAGCCTACCCAAAACAAGACTTCTGGTTGTTGACCGGCAGCGAAAAGCTCGGCCATTGTCGGTACCTTCAATTTACTTTCCATATCACAGTTCTTCTTTCCAGTTTAGCCGATCCATCTGATTGAACGGCCATGGGGCTCCATTATTCTCGATATTGGTCATCATATTATTCAAATCAGTCGGAGCCGCCGATTGCTCCATTACCAAATATTGGCGCATATCCATAATAATAGATAATGGGTCAATACTTACCGGACAGGCTTCTACACAGGCATTACAAGAGGTACAGGCCCAAAGCTCTTCCCGTGTAATAAAGTTATCGAGTAATTGCCTACCATCATCTTCGAATTTACCATTGTTCGCATCCAAGTTTTTACCGACCTCTTCGATACGATCTCTAGTATCCATCATAATTTTTCTAGGAGATAGTTTCTTGCCGGTTTGATTGGCGGGACACTCACTGGTACAGCGGCCACATTCGGTACAGGTATATGCATTTAGCAATTGAACCCAACTTAGATCCATAATATCGGAAGCACCAAATTTTTCCGGGTCGGCAGCATCCTCGGCAGGAGCTGCAAAGGGGTCTGCAGAAGGGTCAAGCATTAATTTGACCTCTTGGGTAACGGCATCGAGGTTTTTGAATTTTCCCTTTGGCCCTAATTTCCCAAAATACGTATTAGGGAAAGCCAAAAGTATGTGCAAGTGTTTCGAATAATATAAATAATTCAAAAAAACCAAAATACCTGTAATATGAAGCCACCAGGCGGTCCGTTCAATAACGATCAATGTCGAAATTGACAAACCTTCAAAAATAGGTACAATAAACTGGCTTACCGGAAATGATCCGGCCACGGTATAATGAGCAGCACCCAATTGCTGTAATTGATAATCGGCGGCATTCATGGTTAAAAACAAGAGCATTAAAACCAACTCTATATATAAAATAAGATTACCATCCTTTTTGGGCCAACCTTTCATTTCAGGTTTTATGAACCGTTGCAATCTAATGATGTTTCTACGCACCCAAAATAAGGTCACCGCTACAATTACCAATAAAGCCAAAATTTCGAATGAGCCGATTAAGAAATCATAAAGCGCACCCATGGGCGCAAAAATACGATGGGTACCAAAAATGCCATCTATGATGATTTCCAGCACCTCTATATTAATGATGATAAAGCCGACGTAAACAATGATATGTAGCAGTCCCGCTATAGGCCTTACGACCATTTTTGTTTGACCTAGCGCAATTCTGGCCATATTTTTCCAACGGGTCGGTTTATTATCGGATACATCAGTGTCTTTTCCCAGCTTAATATTTCTGCTGAGTTTTTTTATGTTGTTCACGAAATATCCAATACCTATCGCTAGAACTATTACAAAAATGATATTAGGAAGGTAGTCCATTATTGATTTTCTATTTCTTCTGCCGGATCGTCTTCAGGAACAGTATAGTCTTTTTGCTTTTTTCCAAAAACGGAAACATTCACGTACCGTTTCGGGTTCAAACGAAAATCTTGAAGCAGCAAATCCAATTCCTTGGAAGCATTATTTAGATTGGAGTATAGTTCTTCGTCTTGCATCAACTTACCCAAAGTACCATCACCTCTTTCTATTCCTGCTAAAACCCGATCAAGATTGGCAACCGTAGATTCTAAACTTGCCAAAGTTCTACCAAGACCTGCATTATTCAGCGAATCGGATAAATTAGCAAAATTATAGGTCAGTTTTTGAAAATTCATCATCGAACTATCCAACTTGCTCTGATTATCACTTAAAATATTGCTAAGTATATCTGCACTTCGTTTGAAGCTACTGATCGTACTGTTAAGCCCACTCAAACTTTCTTGTAAATCTTTTTTTGCCTTAGTGTCTAAAATTTGATTTACATTTATTAATAGCGAGTCGGCGTTCGTAAAGGCATCTTCCACTTTTAACTGCAAAGGCGTGAGTTTTTGCTGTAGTAAATCGGTCAACCCCGGTCTTGTATTTGTGACCAACGTGTCTCCCGATTTTGCCGAGGGGCCATCATCAAAAACAGGTTTTATTTGTATACCCTTGCCTCCTATGATACCAGTATCATAAAGTTCGGCCTTACTGTTCTTGGAGAATGAAAAATCATTATTTACAGAAAATGTTACAATAAGTTTCCCCGAAGCATCTTTAAACTTTATATCGTTTACAGTACCAACATTAAAACCGTTTATAGATACTTGGGTACCTGGCTGTAGCCCCCCAACATGATCATAAACCGCATATAAGGTTTTACTATTATCAAAAAGTGGTGTAGATTTCAGGTAACTAAATCCTAAAATAAACAAGAGAATGCCGCCTATTACGATAATTCCCGTCTTAATTTCTCTCGATAGTTTCAAAAGCAAGTTTTTCTAGTACCTAACAAAATTAGAAATAAAAATTAGATGACAGCATTATTTATTCCGAAACGTATTTAGCTACCTCTTTTGCAGGAATTCTTACACCATTCCTATAGCCCACAATATAAGAGGACTTATAACCATTTAAATCTGCATTAGACTTCAACAATTTAGCCTCGCTTATAGAGTTTGTACTCCCGTAAAGATAGCGATACAAGTTGTTAACCGGTTCTTTCGTTATTTTATTCAACCCATTAAAGAAATCAGGACTTAAAGGTATGTCTTTGGAGCTGGCAAATATCTGTACCTTAAAGATTAAATCTTTCTTATCATTTGCCTTTCTTATATCATGCGGCTTAATTGTTTCTTTTTTCTCGACCAACGTTGTTGCTTGAGATTTGGCTTTATCTTTGGTCTCTTCCTCTTGAACGATTGGCGGTTTTTGCACGACAGTAGGTTGCGTAACGGGTTTTGCCTTCTCAACCACTGGTGGAGGAGTGGATTCAATCGGTGAAGCATTCTCGACGGTTTGTTTACCTACCTCTTTATCTTCTACGTTATTCGCAGGTAATTCAGGCGTTGCGGGTATACTACCGGCTACGCCATTAAAACTCGTATTCGATTGAACGCTATTCTTATAATTGAGAATGGCGTCTGAAATAGATTCCCCCATTTCGGTTTGACCTTTCTTTGAATTGAGATAAGCCCCCTCTTTCTTGTTCGTCAAAAAACCAGTTTCCACCAAAACACTGGGCATAAAAGTTTGATGTAAAACAATAAATCCTGCTTGTTTAACCTTTCTGTCAGTGCGTTTAAGTTTTCCAGAAAAATTGTCTTGAATCATCTTAGCCAAGGCGATACTCTGATCCAAGAACTCTTCCTGCATGATTGTCAGACCAATGACGGACTCTGGCGAATTAATATCATAATTGGCATACCGGCTCTCATAGTTATCCTCTAAATAAATAACAGAGTTCTCTTTTTTGGCAATTTCAAAATTCTGTTTATTGGCGTGCAGACCTAAAACGAAAGTACCTGCACCCTGTGCGTCGGAGGTATGTGAATCACAATGTACCGAAACAAAAAGATCGGCATTGGCCTTATTGGCAATTTCTCCCCTGACATATAAATCAATGAAAGTATCATCTTTACGGGTATAGATTACTTTTATATCGGGACTTTGCTCTAGAATACGCCCTACTTTAAGCACAATATTCAATGCAATATTCTTCTCGAAATAACCGTTTCCCAAATTACCGGGATCATGACCGCCATGACCTGCATCAAGAACAACTATAAATTTGTCATCGTCGGGCTGTTGGGCAGAACCAAAGTTGAAAGACAATACAAAAAATAATATAAAAAAAAGGAATAAAAAAGGTTTTTTCATATAACGGTCTTCATCGCGTTTTGATATTCTTCCGATGGTTAAATTTATTGTAATACCCTACAAGAGGAACAAAAAATATATGTAAGTTTGCCCGAATACTACCAGTCAATATAGTGCGGGACGCCACCAAACGGTTACAAAAATAGGATATATAGCCTTGCAATCAAACAAACATTATCTACTTTTCCTATTACTGCTATTCATCGGCACTCTTTTTGGCGTCGCACAAGAAGATCAAATTATACCATTGCCGATAAAAGCGCAGGAAGACACCATCGTCGCACCCATACTGCTGGTCAATCCCTTGACCAGCAACATCGTAAAAGACTCGGTCAGTAGCGATTCATCAACGGTCAAGCAATCTGTTCTATTAGACAAAATCAAATATAAGGCGAAAGATTATGTGAAACTCAGCCAGAAAGACCAGAAAATATATCTGTATAACGAGGCCGAGATATATTACCAAGATACTGAACTGAAGGCGGGTATCATTACAATGGACTATGTGAAAAATGAAGTATACGCTGGCCGTATTAAAGATTCCGTTGGCAATTATACTCAATTACCTTATTTCAAACAAGGCGACAATGAAGTGAGACCAGATTCTATCCGTTTTAATTTCGATACCGAAAAAGCGTTGATTTGGAATTCCCGCACAGAACAACAGGCAGGCCTAGACCAGTTGGGCAGTGATGCCATGAAAGTATATGCAGAAATAACTAAAAAGGAGAACGATTCTGTATATTTTCTGCATGAAGGGAAACTCACCACTTCGCAAGATACAGTAAACCCTGATTATTATATTAGAATAAGAAAAGCAAAATTTGTACCTAAAAAGAAGGTAATCGCAGGCTTCAGCAACCTCTACATTGCCGATGTACCGACACCCATAGCCTTACCTTTTGCTTATTTTCCACTTACTGTCGGGAGAACAGCAGGCCTGATGATGCCTACTTTTGGCAACGACCCCGACAGGGGCTACTTTTTGCAAGACGGAGGGTATTACTTTCCGATCAGCGACTATGTAGACCTGACCCTAACAGGGGACCTTTACACAAATGGAAGTTATGGTTTTAGAACCCAATCGGTCTATTCAAAACGTTACCGATACCGGGGTAATGTTAATTTTAGATACGAAAATCTCGTCACTAGCCAGAAGGGATTCAGTGACTACAGCAGAAGCACCATTTACAATTTACAGATTTCACACTCGCAAGACACCAAAGCCAGTCCCAATTCCAGATTCTCGGCGTCGGTGAATTTAGGAAGCAGCTCGTACTATCAAAATTCGTTATTGCAGCGCAACTTGCCGAACACCCAAAACAACACACTCAGCTCGTCAATATCATACTCCAAAACATTTCCGGCCTATCCATCGGTCAATATGAGTTTGACCGCTACACATAGTCAAAACACAAATACTGAAAATATAGAAATGACGCTTCCTACCTTTCAAGCCAGTATGGAGCGTATTTTTCCCTTTGCAAAAAGAGACGGAATTAAAAAAGGGGCCATACAGAACATTAATTTTCAGTATGACGTAAATGCCCGAAACAGCCTATCGATTACCGAAGACCAGTTCTTCAAAAGTGGCATGTTCGAGGAAGCACGAGTTGGCGCAAGGCACCGTCTACCCATCAGTACAAACTTTAAAGTAGCTAAATTCTTCAGTGTTTCCATGGGAGGCAGTTATGAGGATGTGTGGACATTGGAGACATTTGCACAACGCTATGATGCCGACGAAGGCGCTGTTGTAAGAGATACTATCTCTGGTTTTGACCGTTACAATAAATACAATTTAAGCGCCAGTATCGGAACTACGCTGTACGGAACCTTCGAATTTGGGGAAGACAAAAAAATACAGGCCATTCGACACGTCATGCGCCCCTCATTAAGCTATGGCTACGCACCATCGTTTGAACAATTTTACGATGAATATTTAGATGCCAACGGGGAAGTCGTTCAATATAGCCGGTTTACAGGTACATTAAATGGCGCCCCAAGCTTGAGCCGTTCGAACAGCCTTAGCTTTTCACTAGCGAATACCTTAGAAGCAAAAGTACGTGATAAAGACTCTACCGCTCTAAAACCAAAGAAAGTTCCCATACTGAGCAACTTTAACATTTCTACAGGATATAATTTAGAAGCCGATTCGTTGAAATTAAGTCCTTTAAGTGTTAATGGAGGTACGAACATCTTGAACAACAAAATGTCGGTCAACTTTTCAGCAGGTTTAGACCCCTATGCCATCGACAATAACGGTAGAAGAATTGACACCTGGAACATCGACAACGGCGGTAGCCTTTTAAGACTTACGAGGGCAAATGTGAACGTGGGTTATTCAATCGACAGCAAAACATTTGGAAAAAAGGAGGAGGATGATAAAGGCGAAGACGAGGAAAACCCATATGATTATGTAGCACAAAGTGGCGGGCGCACAGATGACCTTTTTGGTCAAGCGGACAACTTTAACGACCCGAGACGACAAGAAGAAGAACGAAATAGAAAGGGCGAGGATGTAGAAAACCCGATTTATGGAACAAAAATACCGTGGGACTTCCGATTGGCCTATTCTGCCACTTATTCGAACGCTAACAGGCAGGATGAATTTAGTAGCCATTCTCTAATGTTCTCTGGAAACATTGAATTATCTCCCCGATGGAAAATCGGGGGATCATCGGGTTATGATTTTAAAAACAAAGGCTTTACACTTACGCAACTACGTTTCGAGCGTGATTTAAAGAGTTTTACCATGCGCTTTAACTGGTCGCCGTTCGGCCAATACGAACGATGGTATTTTTTTATCGGCATAAAGAGTTCGATACTTAGCGATTTGAAGTGGGAAAACAGAAGTCAGTAATCTAAATAGACTCCTTACACCTTTCGAATTTTAAGCGTTTTATATTTAATCGAAGAATCAAAATATCATGAAAAAAATAATCAACACATCAGAAGCCCCGGCACCCATAGGCCCATACAATCAAGCTGTACTAAGTGGAAACACCCTTTACGTTTCAGGACAAATACCCCTAGATCCGAAAACGGGAACGTTAATAGAAGGCGATATCAAAAAAGAAACCGCCCGTTCGATGGACAACCTAAAGGCTATTCTCGAAGCTGCGGAAATGACTTTTGAAAACGTGATAAAAACTACCATTTTCATTAAAGACATGAACCAGTTTACCAAAATAAACGAAGTCTACGGCTCTTATTTTAATGAAGCGAACGCACCTGCCAGGGAAACAGTGGAAGTAGCAAATTTACCCAAATTCGTAAACGTAGAAATTTCTGCGATAGCAGTTAAATAGTATCCTTGTGGAATTCCACAAGTCCATCAATAGGCCTTTGCCGTATTACACCGGGAATTAAATCGTTACGCTCTAACACTGCTGTTAACTCTTCCCGTAAAAAATGCGCAATACTACCCACAAAATGGATAGGTACTTTAGTAGCCAGTTCAAATTGCATCACTTGATTGTTAATGAACTGCTGAAACCCTTTATCGATTACCCCCTTACAATAGGGATGCTCTTTGTTCTCTACTAAAAATCGTGCAAATGTTGCCAAATAAGTATTCGGGTTGGGCTGTTTATAAAGGTTTTCCTTAATTACATCGGCCTCAAGATTATAACCTTGGGCAAACTTAACGGCCAAGTCTTGTGGAATTTTATGATAGTAGTAATCACGTATCAATTTTCGACCGAAGAAATTACCACTACCATCATCCATAGGAATATACCCCAATGAAACCACTTTCTGAATAAGTTGATGACCGTCGTAATAACTGCAGTTCGAGCCGGTGCCAAGAATACATACAATACCTTGTTGGCCAATTTTAGTGGTAGAATAAATTGCGGCAAATGTATCTTCCTTAACATCGATTTGTGCATTTGGAAAAAAGCCTTTGAAAATTTTCTTCAAAAACTTTTTCATACGATCCGTGCCGCATCCGGCACCGTAGAAAAACAACTGGCTTACCTTTTCTTTATTCTGGGCCAGTTCAAAATTATTTGCCAATCTATCTTCGATAACCTCGCGTGTAAGAACTTCTGGGCTAAGCCCCAAAGTCTGGGTTAAAAAAAGTCGGTCTCCCTTAGCATCTAGGGCAATCCAATCCGCTTTTGTGGCACCACTATCAACAATCACAATCATGGATCAATAGTTAGAATGAATATTCCTGAAAGCGAAAGGTCAATATTTCACTTTCAGGAAATTCTATTAATAAAATAAGATTAGAAGAATTAAATCTACTTACAAACTTGCAACGTGCTGGGTCAAATCGACCAATTTGTTAGAGAATCCGGCTTCGTTATCATACCAGCAAATCAATTTGAAAAACTTAGAGTTCAATTCAATACCTGCCCCTGCATCGAAAATACTTGTTCTTGCATCACTAACGAAATCTTGAGAAACAAGAGCTTCTTCGGTGTACCCGAGAATACCTTTCAAGTCGCCTTCAGAAGCATCTTTGAAAGCTTTCTTTACTTCTTCGTAAGAAGTCCCCTTTTCCAATTTAACGGTCAAATCGACAACGGAAACATCAGCTGTAGGTACTCTAAAAGCCATACCCGTCAATTTTCCTTTTAATTCAGGAATAACCTTGGTTACCGCAACCGCAGCACCTGTAGAGGCTGGAATAATATTCAACATGGCACTACGACCACCTCTCCAGTCTTTTTTGGAAGGTCCGTCAACGGTCATTTGCGTTGCTGTTGTAGCATGCACGGTAGTCATTAATGCTTCTTCAATGCCAAAATTATCATTCAACACCTTAGCCATTGGAGCCAAGCAATTGGTCGTACATGATGCATTTGATACAATAGTATCGGAAGCTTTAACCTCTTTATGGTTCACACCCATTACGAACATCGGAGCATCTTTGGAAGGGGCAGAAATCACCACTTTTTTAGCACCACCGTCGATATGGTATTGTGCAGTCTCCAAAGTAGTAAAAATACCGGTACATTCAGCAACGATTTCAGCACCTACCGCATCCCATTTAATACTCTTTGGATCACGTTCGGCAGTAATTCTAACTGTCTTGCCGTTTACAACAAGGTGGCCATCCTTAACATCAACAGTACCATCGAACTTTCCATGAACTGAATCATACTTCAACAAATAAGCTAGATGCTCAACATCCAACAAATCATTTATAGCAACAACATCAATGTCGCCCCGCTTTACGGTAGTTCTGAAAACCAATCTTCCTATTCTACCAAAACCGTTAATTCCTATTTTTAAATTTGACATTATTTCTCTTTTTTATTGATTAATTATGTTGTCATTATTTCTGAAACCCGCATGAGTTCCTTATCTATTTTTGTATGCCCTTTAATTGCCTTATTAATAGGAGTTAGAATCAATTTGTTATCTTGTATTCCAACCATCAGATTTGTTTTACCTTCCAGTAACGCTTCTACGGCCTTAACTCCCATTCGACTTGCCAAAACACGATCATAACATGAAGGAGACCCTCCTCTTTGCATATGCCCCAGTACAGAGACCCGTACATCATAGATAGGTAAATGCTCTTCGACGTATTCTTTGAGTTCAAAAACATTCTTTCCTGTTTTGTCACCCTCGGCAACAATGACAATACTTGAAGATTTACCCGATTTCTTACTGCGTTTTAACGATTCTAAAAGTCGGTCAAGACCTAAATTCTCTTCAGGGATCAAAATCTCTTCCGCACCAGCTCCTACACCGGCATTCAAGGCTATGTGACCAACATCGCGGCCCATGACCTCGACAAAGAACAATCTATTGTGCGAACTGGCGGTGTCCCTAATTTTATCAATGGCATCGACTACCGTATTCAGTGCCGTGTCAAAACCAAGTGTATAGGTAGTTCCGAAGATATCGTTATCGATTGTTCCCGGTATACCGATCACAGGAAAATCATACTCTTGATTAAAAATCATAGCACCGGTAAAACTACCATCTCCCCCGATTACAACAAAAGCATCAATTCCTGCTTCCAGTAATTTATCATGGGCTATTTTGCGTCCTTCCGGAGTTCTAAATTCTGTACATCTGGCAGATTTAAGAATCGTTCCTCCTTTATTAATGATATTATTAACGCTTCGTGCGTCCATAACCTTGAAGTCGCCTTCCATCATTCCCTCATATCCCCTGTAGATACCAACACATTCGACATTCATATAGGCACATGTGCGAACTACGGACCGAATCGCGGCATTCATTCCAGGAGAGTCACCACCTGAAGTAAAAACACCAATCTTTTTTATGCTTGAAGTCATCAAAAATTTTAAGCTAGCAAAATTAACAAACTTCTACCAAATAAGAAATTGTTGAAGTCCTTATTTTACGTGTTTATGCACGATAAAATCGTATCAAACGTTTTCGTTGATAAATTATCGGGAAGGTATGTTGGTTTTTAAGCATTTTAAGAAGCCTCTGTGCAATAATTATTTTATTCCGTTAGATTTCGCATAAAACCTCAAAAGGCTATCTTTCCCCATTACTGAACTAGGCACGGCCTGGGCTTTGGGTAAATCTTTTTTCGGCGATTTGTTCTTGTTTTTACTTAATATTTTGCGGAAGAGTTCTCTAAAAGTATTAAAGTCGACTTCGTAAGACAACCCAGCGCCTTGAGTGTACCCCTGACGCTCTGCCAAAAATGCCTGAATCTCACTTTCCCTATTGAAGAATTTCGCACTCAAAGTCCCTTCCTCATTCAACAAAAGCTCCAATTCAAAATCGCCGGCGACCACAGTTTCGCTGGCCCCTCCGACTGGCACCCCTACCCTACCATTGAACAAAATTCGATCACTAATTCGAGTAGATACAGTAACCCCTATTCTATTCTCCGTCTGAACATCGGCATTTCGATCAAGAATCCCCTGTTCATACGAAAGACCCAAGTTAAACTTATCATTGCTACCACCCAATACTTGGTTCAAAAGTCCGGAAGCGGATTGTAAAAGATTGCCCGTCACCGCCTGCTGATTAATGCCACTTTGACCACCGACAAAAGAACCTTGGGCCAAAAGAAAAAGAGCATTTCTTTCTTCAACAGTTGGATCTTGAAGGCGATATTCCAATTCTGACTGTACAATGGAATTAGTGCCTGGAAAATCTATGCCAAACTGAATATCGGGGCTCTCTAAATCATCAGTTAATTTTATGACCACCTCGGTAGGTATGCGTCGTGTACTTGAGTTCTCCAATAAAGGTGCCGGGTTCGCGTTCAGGGCGTAAACCGCTTCCATATTAAGTTGTGCTTTTAGCGGATCATTCTCCCAGTTAATTGTCCCTCCTGGCTTGACACTAAAAGTCTTATTGATTACCCCGCCAAACTTGTAATTGAACTCGCCAGTAACCACAACAAAATCACCATACATTTCAAATTTTCCGCGCGTATTTATACGAATTAGCAGCAGCCCTTCACCCGTTCCTTTTAAAGAACTACCTGTTTTTGGGTCTGTAACAATCTCTACCTCGGCATCGGGCGTAACGGCCAAATCGAATTCAAGCTCTAATCCTTGAAATTCATTTAATACCCGCTGATCCTCTATGGTTACCGCCTCATTCTTCTGAATAAAATTGATAAAGGAATAATCACCGACCGAAGTAACATCGCTGAGCGGGATCTTCAGTGAACTCCCTTTGGCCGTTTCGCCATCAAAGGCTATGGTAAGCGCCTTGGTCGAGCCAAAAATTCGCCCTTTGCCATTTACAAAACCAGTGCCATAATACAATACTTCCTCCTCAAAATCGGTATTCAAAATCAGCAACCTATCCCCCTTGGTATCAACATCAAGGTCTAGCACCCAATCTTTAAAAAATTTATGCTTTATTGTACCATCGAGGGTAGCCTTGGTTTTCTCTTCGACATCGGTCAGTGCAATATTTTCAAAATCAAAAGTTTGCTCATACAATCTTACTTTAGAGTTGGAGGCGAAGTCATAGTCTACATTCAAATAAGGAATACCGATGCCAGCATGGCTCAGATTCAACAATCCGTTCATTTCTGGATTATTAACCGGACCTGTTATTCGGGTGCTTCCATTTAAATCACCCCTAATATTACCAATAACACCGTCACCTAAAGGGGCAAATGGCTGTAGTTTAAAATCTCGGAAATTGATCAAAAGATTCGCTTCAGGGATATCTCCCTCATTAATAATATTACCTACTACGCCAAAATTTTCAACTCCCTCATCGGTTATTCTAGAATTCACGGTAAAATCGGTCAAATCCCTATTACCTACTATACCAATATTCAGGTCGCCTAATCGCATTCCATTGATAGAAAAATCTGCAATGGCCAGATTTGAAGACGGTAAATAAATATTATCCCTTTGCAGAACATTCAAAGTTCCGTTCACCTCTCCTTGCAGCTTTAAACTATCTATGGCCGGTGTTATCTTGTCTAAGGAAACTATTTTGAACTGTAGCTCAAGGTCTTTAAACGTAGAATCGGCCAACTGACCTTTTAAACGAATTTGTTCTTCCTGGCTATTGTTCATCACAATTTCTTGAATATTGATACTATCTAAAGTTCTGTTTACTATAACCTTATTCAAACTGTCACCATTCTTGTTCAAGATCCACTTGTTCCCTTTAAAACTGACATCAGAAGTTTTAAGACCTATGACGGATTTGTTCTTTTTATTGAATGTATGGTAAAAGTTAAGGTTGTAAGAATCGTTAAAGTCACTGCCCCCTTTAAATTCAGTTCTGAAAAACAACGTATCTTTTAATGTGGTATTAATCAGGTTAAAGTCTTTTACATCATAGTATTTATTCGAGAGGTCGCCAACAGACACGTAGGTATTAAACAAGGGGTTCTTATTATCTATTTTCAACTCAATACTATCTGCCTCATTGCCATATGCCGCAATTCTCGGCGATCTAAAGTTCAACTTAAAATCACCTTCGTCTGCAATAATATTCCCTTTAATAAAAGTATTGGGATCAAATGCGACCTCAGGAAAAAAGACATCAACTATCTTATTATATATTTTGAAGTTGAACGACAGGGTTTGACCACTTGAAATCACAAAGGGTCTATAGTTCGTATAAATACTACCCACAGAATTCTGTAACAATTTACCCAACTCCCTAACTCTAAAATTACCCTTCAAATACCCCGTAATAATGTCGGGTGAATTGATATCTATAATACGAACGGAATCGTTTTGAAAAGATGAACTAATTTTAAAATCCTCAAAATAATAGGTATCATTCTTATTTTGAAAATTGGTTTTGGTGAACTTTATATCCCCTACCAGATTATCTAAGGTATTACCAGTGACATCCATGGCCAAGTCACCCTTAAATATGGAAATACTATCATTAATAAAATTAAGCTTCCGTAAATCAGCGTAGTCGACCGATGCTATAAAATTGAAGTCATTACGTCTATCGGAAAAATCGGCAAGTCCTTTAAAGCTAAATCTCAGGTTTTCATCGGTACTAACCAGTAAGCCATCAAAAAGCTGGTCTTTTAAAATCCCAGATACTTTGATGTTTTTGTATTTATAATTATTGAAATTAACGGAATAAACCTGCCCTATAACTTCGGTATTCATGTCTTGGACAAAACCTTTGCCCTCAACATTAAAATCTAAATTAGCGGTGCCCAACTTGTTATTGTCAACAAACTCCCCCAGATCAAAATCGATCAAAGAAACAAAACCCTGATAAGTTGCATTGTCGATATTATCAATATCTGTTAGTTTAAGATCGGCATAGCTGCTACCTATGGCCGTATTCAAATTGACTTTGGCATCAATCGATGTTTCACTAATGATTGCATCGCCCCTTATCGTAAACTGACCAAACTTCTGAAATGATGATGGAAACGACTCTCCCAAAATATTGGGCATCAAAGAACGTAATTGATAGTAACTCGAGGTAACATTTTTCATTTGGGCATCCATCACAAAAGACTTTTGCTTGTTGAAAAGGTTTTTAAAATTGAAGTCACCTCTGATACCGGTATTATCAGATTGTAAAAAAAGGTTCTCGCCGACAAAGTCGTTCAAAACTCCGCTTACCTTGGAAGAAAAATTCACTACTTTTCCTTTTCCGAATTGGTTGTATAGGAGATTTATTTCATCTAAAGCAATAGTCGATTCATTAAACTCGGCATTCAGTTTGACCTTGTTCACAAAGTCTGCAAAATCTTTTCGCTCGTAATTAAAGACCAGACCTCCCTTAATATTAGATTCCGCCGTTTTAATATTCAACGAATCAAAACGCATCATCTGCTTGGTGTATTTAAAATTCGTTGCCAACCTATTGACCACAATACCCCGATTACTATTGAACGACATATCTTGAATATCAGTGGTTACCTCGGGACCCAAGATCTGAAAATCTTTGGCTGAAATATTCAAACTTTCAAAATCTAAAATTCTACTGTGTTCAAAATTTTCATCGATCAGCACAAAAGTACTATTGGCAATTTCAACGTCGGAGGAAGAGAAAAAGAAAGGATCAGTACCTGGCTTTCTAGGCTTTCCATCATCTAATTTATCTATAAAGACCTCTAGATTCGTATTCTTGTCGTCTTGGTACGTTCTAAGCTTGAAGTTAAGTTTATTAATGCTAATGTCTCCGAATTGCAACTTACCTTGAAGTAAATTACGCATACTCATAACCGAAGTAACGAGTTCATCGACATAGAAAAGTGTATCTTTTTTATAGTCTCTAATATAAATTCCTTCTAAAGACGTATCCCATGAGATCAGTGAAATCCTAAGCTTATCAATATTGATATTTGTTTGGAATTTTTTATTGATCGAATTGGTTGCATACGTTGCAAAACCGGTCTGTACCACCGGCAAGGATAGTATAATCGTGCCCAAAACACATATCAACAGAAACACCAGCAGTGTTCTGATCAGTATTTTTCTAAGTTTTTTGATAGGGCTTTATGTTTTACCTTTGTGTACCAATTTTTATTCCAAACCTTGTGGAAAATAAAACTATTTATATTCTTGCAATTGAATCATCTTGTGATGACACCTCCGCTGCCGTTTTAAGCAATGATAAAACACTAAGCAATGTTGTTGCCACTCAAAAAATTCATGAGGAGTACGGGGGTGTCGTACCCGAACTTGCCTCAAGAGCACATCAGCAAAATATTGTTCCTGTTGTACACCAAGCATTATTAAAGGCAAATATCGACAAAAAACAATTATCAGCCATAGCATTTACACGCGGACCAGGACTAATGGGTTCTTTGCTCGTTGGCACTTCGTTTTCGAAATCACTTGCCTTGGGTTTAGAAATTCCCTTAATCGAGGTGAATCATATGCAAGCGCATATTCTGGCCCACTTTATTAATGACGAAAGCACTCCCAATCGACCTGTTTTCCCCTTTTTGGCAATGACCATCAGCGGCGGCCACACGCAGATTGTCTTGGTCAAAGACTATTTTAAGATGGAGGTATTGGGACAAACTTTAGACGACGCCGTTGGCGAAGCCTTTGATAAGAGTGCTAAAATATTAGGGCTTCCCTATCCCGGCGGACCTTTACTTGACAAATATGCGCAGTTGGGCAACCCGAAGGCTTTTATTTTTCCCAAACCGAAAGTGGCAGACCTTAATTTCAGTTTTAGTGGACTGAAAACAAGCATTCTCTACTTTGTTCAGCGTGAAACGAAAAACAATCCTAATTTTATTCAAGAAAATCGAAACGATATTTGTGCATCTATACAATATACTATTGTTAAGATTTTAATGGATAAATTAAAAAAAGCGGTTAAAATAACGGGTATTAACCAAGTTGCCATAGGCGGCGGGGTTTCCGCCAACTCCGGTATTCGCAGCGCCTTAAAAATCGCTGAAAAAAAAGAAGGGTGGACTACCTATATACCCAAATTCGAATATTGCACCGATAATGCCGCAATGATAGGTATAGTTGGGTATTTAAAATATAAAAAGGGGAGCTTTACCCAACAAGACATATCGGCCAAGGCCAGATACTCAATACAAGAGTCTTAAGCCACATCGGCTGCATCAAAGCCAAAAATCTAATGTACATAAAGACTAATCGCATTGATTGAGCGTTAGTAATTTTTGTGGATTTCGGTCTGGATGCCTATTTTTTGAGGTTCCATAAATCCATTTTATTTATTAAATTCGAAATGAGATAATTGTACTATTTATGGATAATACTTCTAAAAATCGAAACAAAGAGCTCTATTCAGAACACATGATAGATAGCACCATATACCGGAAGAATATTTCTCCTGCGGAAAAAGCCGTGCTAAAAAAATACTTGACCAATACCGATAAAAAAGTTATCGAGGCAGGCGCCGGCGGAGGAAGACTTACTTTTTATATTGAAGAATTTGGTTTTAAAGATATTACGGGTTTTGACATTGTCGAAGAAATGATGGATTATGCCCAAAAAGAGGCAACAAAAAGAGCATCTAACATTAAGTTTATCGCTGCGGATGCATCAGACCTGAAAATGTTCGAAGATGAAACATTCGATTATTTAGTTTATGCACAGCAGGTACTGTGCTTCGTACCCAAAGAATTATTTCACAAATCTCTAGAAGAGGCCTATCGCATTGCCAATACAGGAAGCTTAACCATATTTACTTTTTTAGATTTTGACTCGAAAAGCTACAACCCGCTTCTCAGTATCTGCGCCAATTTTTTAAGAAAACTGCGTGGCGAAGAGGTTTCTAAATATCATCTGCCTTGGTTAAAACTTAATAACACCCAATTCAACTGGAAACTATTGAACAAAGACCAACCGAGTATTTATTGGGTAAAAAAAGCAGATATAATTAATCAATTAAAAGCTATTGGGTATACTATTATCGAAGCTAACAAAGGTTCCGAAATTGTACCGAATGGCAGCAAAGGGGTACTCTATGTAATCTGCGAAAAATGAATAAAGGAAGATGGCGTTCGATCAAGAATTAGCAAAGAGAATACGAGCGGCCTTACAGTCTTTTCCTCTTGAGGAGCAAGAACATTTTAATGAAAAGAAAATGTTCGGTGGTCTCGCCTACCTCTATAAGGGCAAAATGACCGTCGGAGTCGTAAAAACAGACCTTATGGTTCGGGTGATAAGCACAAAAATGAATAATGTCTTACAATTGGACCATGTACGGCCTATGGATTTTACTAAGCGCCCCATGAAGGAATTCGTGTATGTCTCCGAAAAAGGAATGATTTCCGAAGAACAACTTCAACATTGGATTGAACTAGGACTGGAACACGCCAAAAATAAGTTGTAAATTTACGGTGTATTTCCCAACAAATGAGCTATTCTAAATATCCAGTTCAAATAACCATTCTGACCTTATTTTTCTGTTTATATTTCAGCCATGCCCAACAGTCATGGTTAAAAGAAATTCCGAATATTGGATCCTTTTCTTCCCCGCGTATTGCCGACCTGAATGCCGACGGTATCGGTGATATTATTTTAGGAGCAGGCAGCGTAGAACTACAAGCTAGTGATTCGGCGGTTATAGCGATCAATGGTAAAAATGGCGATATGCTGTGGCACGTTTCGGCAAAAGATCAAATTTTTGGATCGGCAGCACTACTTGATATCAATGGTGACACCATATTGGATGTGTTCATCGGGGGGCGATCAGTAGAATTTATGGCCATCGACGGAAAGTCAGGTAAGGTACTCTGGCGATTTAAAAAACCCAAAGACCAAGAAAACGAGTGGTTTAATTTTTACAACCCCCAATTTATACCCGATCAAAACAATGATGGGCAGCAAGATATTTTGGTTTCGAACGGGGGCAATGTACAGGTTGAAGCATATGACCCAAACCGACCCGTTGGATATTTAGCTATTTTAAACAGTAGAGATGGGACCGTAATACAAAGGGCGGCCATGCCCGATGGCAAAGAAACCTATATGTCGGTGTCAATCTTGCCAGATACTATACAGACGAACAAAACAGTGATTTTCGGTACGGGTGGCGAAACCATCGGAGGCAATCTTTATGTGACCTCAATTGCCGAAATAAAATCGGGCGATCTTTCCCGTTCCATCATGCTGTGCTCAAGTAAAACCAATGGTTTTGTGGGCCCTGCCGTTTGGGTTGATATTACGCGAGACGGCATTCATGACATCGTCGCCAATGCTGCCGACGGTCGTTTAATGGCTTTTGACGGAGATACCTACAAGCTGATTTGGAGTGTAAACATGCCTAATACCGAAGCCTATAGTTCCATCGCCGTCGGTAATTTCATCGATGACGACATCCCAGACTTTTTTACTTCGTACGCCCAAGGAAAATGGCCTGACCTTGACTGGTCTAAGCAATTTATGGTCGACGGAAAAAACGGTCATGTAATGCTGCAAGACTCGTTGGGCTTTTACCAGATGAGCTCACCAGTAGCCGTAGACCTCAACAATGACGGCCATGACGAGGTTTTAATGCCTATAAATTATCAGGTATTTGACAGCCTGAACCTAAAATATTTTTACAATGATCTGGCGGTCATTGAATTTACCAAAAAAAAGGTGACGAAACTAAATCTGAATAATGAAGGACACAACGTAGCGTCTACACCTTGGGTGGGCGACCTAGACCATAACGGTTTTTTAGATATCATCTATATACATGGCACCAACGTAAAACAAACCTTTACGTTTGACGGGTTACAGGTCAATAGAATCGATACCGATATTCCTGTTGCGCAGCAACCTAAATGGGGCAGCTACATGGGCAGTAACTATAATGGGGTGTTTGATTGATATGTTAAAACATTTAGAGTATTGAAACATTCAAAAAGTTCAGAATACCAAACTATGGCACTATAATCTCCACATTCAAACAGGTTTCATCTAAATACATATATTGGTTCATTTCCTCAAAATTTGGTATTTGCCTTACATCCATAGCGATAGTGCCCTCGTCCATGGTGATGACAGACTTCAAGAATAAAAATCCCGCAAATACAAAGATGATCCCGAATACCGCATATTTAAAAATCGGTAACGATGCGCCACCAAATCTTAAACTGGGGAAATCAGGCAAAAACGATTTCAAAAAATGTCTTTGATACTTTTTTCGGTAACGCCGGCGTAAATCCTTCCCCGTTTCATATGAAGGAGCTACATCTTTATAGTCGCCATCAAACAAAAGTTTAGTACCCCCTAGCAGCTCCCTGAAATCGTTGTAATCAGATTCAGAAACAACACTCAAAACATAAGCTTTCTCTTCTATCGAAAGAGCCTTGAAGGCTTTCTCCAAAAGCAATTTCTCTAATTTTTCTTCCATCTATCTTCTTAACTATTTTCGATTCGACCTTTAAATTGCCGTAATTTCTTTGCAAGTTTTTCAATCGCATAAAACAGCCTAGACTTGACCGTACCTTCTGAACATTGCATTAACACGCCTATTTCCTTTATCGTAAGACCTTCTTGATGCCGCAAAACAAACGTAAGCCCGTGTTTATCATCCATTTTCTGCAATTCGTTTTCAAGGCATTCTGAAAATGAATAAAAATCAAAGTCCCTTTCAAAACTGGGGTTTATAATAACTTGCCGTGAGCTGTCTTTAGCATAATTATCCCTTTTTATTCTCCCTAAGGTATTTTTACGATATTCGTTTTTACATTGATTATAGGCTACTACATAAATCTAGGTCGAAAACTTCCTATCGGTATTGAATGCCGTAGGATCCTCTATTATTTTTAAGAATAAATCTTGCGAAAAGTCTTCGGCCCGCTCTTTGTCTTGATATAATCTTTGATAAAAGAAAAACAGCATTTTTTTACCGTATCTACGATATAGCTCAGCAAAGGCCTTCTCCTTTCCCTTTGCAACATACGACATAAGCTCTTCATCAGAAAGTTTTCTATAGATAGGAGGGGTATGATATGCCAAGGCTAATTTTCTTCTGAATTACATGTTTATTGTTCGAAATCGGTATTGGTAGGGCTACTCAATTGCATGCCTCTAGACTTGTTGGTCGTCTCCGAATCTTTTGCTATGACTTCGAACGCAAAATCATCTAACCACACTTGCCCCGGTCCATTGACCAGAACTCCATAAGCTATCAAACTACTTTCCGAAGGAACATCAAGAATAATTTCGTATTTTTTCCAGCCAATTGCCCCCTTTATAGGTCTGTCTTGCATATTATCAAAGCTAAGTGCTTTTTTGTGTCGCCATCCACGCGCATCCACATACCGGCCCATTTTTCCACATTGGATGACCTGATATACCCCGTCAGTTTTACTCTCTTGCCTAAATAATCCTTGGGCGTAAACTGCTGCATTATGGTGCCAAATTTACCCTGCGGAATCTTTCGATCTGATGATTTTAAAAACCCTACGGTACCGTTACGCTGCGCATCATTTTCTCTTCCGATTTCATAAGATTCCGGACTACTTCCTGCCAAAAACCACCCCTTTATATCTTCAGACGACACTGTAAACGACATCATTGTTACCCCTAGAACCAGAGACATTACCCCTATTGTTTTACTAACCACTCTTTTCATTTATTGATTTTTTACTGATTATACTTTTTACCTAGATTTGTACTATAGTACACATAAATTACGATTCGGTTCATTTTTTTTATAACATCCTGTCAAGTAGGTTGTTTTTAAAATTGATTGAAAATCAAAAAAACATACACTTTGTTCCCATGCAACTATTTTACAATGCTTCTTTAGATAATAGTATTTCACAAATGGTCTTTCCCATAGAGGAAAGCAGACATATTATAAAAGTGCTCCGCAAAAAGGAAGGTGACACACTTCATATCACTAATGGAGAGGGTGATCTTTTTGAAGCGGAAATAGTCGATTCAAACCCAAAAAAATGTAAAGTTCAAGTAATTTCTCATGACAAAAAACATCCCAGCAAGCATTGGTTGCACATGGTCGTCGCGCCAACTAAAATGAATGACCGCTTTGAATGGTTCTTAGAAAAAGCTACCGAAATAGGCATAAACGAAATTACACCGATCATATGCGAACAATCGGAAAGAAAGGTTGTTAAACCCGAACGGTTACAGAAAGTAGTGCTATCGGCGATGAAACAATCCCTACAGACTTATCTTCCCAAATTAAACCCAGCGGTCAGTTTCAAAGATTTTATAGAACAAAGTAGGAGCGGTCTTTTATTTATCGCCCATTGTGAAGAGGATGAAAGAACTGAACTAAAACGTTGCGTAGCGCCTGACAAAGATCTGACAATTTTAATAGGCCCCGAAGGAGATTTTTCACGAAGGGAGATAACCATGGCACGTGAAAAGGGGTTTGTGCCCGTTTCTCTTGGCAGAACACGACTGCGTACCGAAACAGCGGCTATTGTGGCCTGCACTACGATAGCCCTCATTAACAATGGCTGAATTAAAAAAATTTCAGCTTTAGAATGCTTAAATTTGATACGGTTTAATTTTGTTCAAACAACTATGAGGTTTCCTGTGTACCATATTCTTTTGATTTTCATTTTAATTACCGGCGGGCTTTATGGGCAAGAACTCGCCATTCTTAAGTATAAAGGTGGAGGTGACTGGTATTCCAACCCTACGGCACTACCAAACCTCATAAAATTCTGTAATGAAAATATCGGTACCGAGCTCGATGAAAAATCAGAGGTAGTCGAAGTGGGCGATATTACTATCTTTCAATACCCATTTTTACATATGACCGGACACGGCAATGTAGTTTTTTCCCAAGAAGAGGCCGACAATTTGAGGGATTACCTATTATCGGGGGGATTTCTACATATTGATGACAACTATGGCATGAAACCCTATTTACAGAAGGAATTGACAAAAGTATTTCCTAACAAGGAATTGGAAGAATTAGGAGCCGACCACCCCATTTTTTCAGAAGCGTATAAATTCCCGGAAGGCCTTCCCAAAATACACGAACACGACGGGGAACGCCCCCAAGCCCTTGGCATATTTAATGAGAATCGGTTGGTATTATTATTTACTTTCGAAAGTGACTTGGGTGATGGTTGGGAAGACCCAGCCGTACATAATGATCCACCGGAGGTACGTGAAAAAGCACTGAAAATGGGAGCAAACATAATAGCCTATGCATTTAAAAACTAACCTATGACTTCAAAAGCCATCTCTCAAGGAATTTTAAGAGCCGTAGGCATTTTGATTGCAATTGCCCTGTTACTCTATTTCTTATACCAAATTCAATCGGTGTTGGCCTACTTGGCCTTTGCTGCGGTTATAGCACTTATTGGTCGACCTATTGTCTTTTTTCTAAGAAGGAAAATGAAGCTACCAAATACCCTGGCAGTGATTATTACCATGATATTGATGATTAGTGTGATCGGGGGCATCATAGCGCTGTTCGTTCCTCTAATAACCGAACAAGGCAAAAACCTTTCCCTTTTGAATATTGATGCGTTACAGCAAAATTTGAATGCCCTATACACCGAGGTTACTGAGTATCTGGGTGCGTCACCACAAGTAGTCAACGAGCTTATCGAAGAATCGGATATCGAAAAGAATATTCTTCAGGGTTTAAACATCGGGTTCATCCCCAACTTCCTAAACTCTTTCCTTAACACCTTGAGTACTTTAAGTATCGGACTGTTCTCCGTGCTTTTTATTTCCTTCTTTTTCTTAAAGGACAGCAAACTTTTTCAACGTGGTATTTTAGCCTTTGTCCCGAAAAACAAAGAAACGGGTACGGTAAAATCAATTGATAAAATCAACAATCTCTTATCACGATATTTTGTCGGGCTGTTGTTGCAAATCTTTGTGCTTTTTGTCATCTACACCATTACCCTAGTTATTGTAGGAATAGAAAATGCCATTGTAATAGCTTTCCTATGTGCTCTCTTTAATATTATTCCTTACGTCGGCCCCATAATCGGCGGGGTCATTATGATCGTGCTCACAATGACTAGCAACTTAGGCCTTGATTTTAGCACCGTAATCTTACCTAAAACAGGATACGTTTTAATCGGATTGGCTGTCGGCCAGTTGGTCGATAATTTCTTTTCCCAACCCTTAATTTTCTCTAATAGTGTTAAATCACACCCTCTTGAAATCTTTCTTATCATCATTATCGCCGGACTCCTTTTTGGTGTCGTCGGAATGATCGTTGCGGTACCAGGTTACACCGCCATCAAAGTAATTTTAAAGGAGTTTTTTGCAGAAAATAAAATTGTAAAATCCCTGACCCATAATTTATAGTTTTACTTTGAATAAAGAAATATTAAATACTGGTGTACAATACTTTATAAATGAAAATTACAATACTGACATCATGTCAGTATTACTAAAAAAACCTGTTTTCGCTGGCGTTTCCCAAAAAGAACTTGCCGAACAGTTGGAAGCCAAAAAAAAATGCCAGCACAAGTTGCCGCTTTGGTTTGAAACCCCTCAAATCTACTATCCCAAAAAACTAAATATCGAACAAACTTCTTCGGAAGAGACAGCCCGTTACAAAACCACAATAACCGAGGGAAAGTCACTAGTAGATCTTACCGGAGGTTTTGGAGTAGACAGTTACTTTTTCGGTCAAAAATTCAACACTGTTTTTCATTGTGAATTGAATTCGTGTCTTTCAGAAATTGTTGCCCATAACTTCAAAATCCTTGACGCAAAAAACATTGAAATAATTTCAAACGACGGACTAAATTTCCTACAAGAAGAAAATCATCATTTTGATTGGGTCTATGTAGATCCCTCCCGCAGAAATGACCTTAAAGGAAAAGTTTTTAGGCTATCGGATTGTTCACCCAATGTAGTGGATCATTTAAAGCTACTTTTTCGTAAAACAGAGAATGTATTACTAAAAACTTCACCGCTTCTCGATATATCGGCGGGCATTGCTGAACTACGTTTTGTCAAGGAAATTCATGTGGTCGCGGTCAATAATGAGGTCAAGGAATTACTTTGGGTGCTCAAAAAGGACTTTTCCCAGACAATAACAATCAAAACAATCAACCTCAAGAATTCTAAAAATGAAATTTTCAATTTCAAATGGGGGAATGAAAAAAAGACAGTTTCGAACTACTCCCAGCCCTTGGTCTACTTGTATGAACCAAATGTGAGTATTCTAAAATCAGGTGCTTTCAAATTAACAGGAAATGCGTTTAGCCTATTCAAGCTACATGAACACACGCATCTATACACTTCTAACGAATTGGTTTCCTTCCCGGGAAGGCGCTTTAAAATACTCGCCAGTGTTCCCTACAACAAAAAAAAGCTTCGAGCCATGAAAATTGAAAAAGCCAATATTACCCTTAGAAATTTTCCAGAAAGCGTAAAATCGATTCGAACTAAATTTAAAATTAAGGATGGCGGGGAAACATATCTCTTTTTCACCACTGACCACGAAGGGAAATATGTTGTTTTAGAATGCGCAAAGGCTTAATATAAAACCTCGCTGAACTGCCAGCTTTAGTTCTTACGTTCTTGTTGAACGAACCAGTCATAAAGTTCTTCCGTATTGTAGGCCTTCACCCATGAATTGTGCCCTACCCCAGGGTATCTTGTAAATTTGACATCATAGCCCATTCCCTTCAATCTATCGACCATATTTTCCGATTCTGAAAACGGTATTGATTTATCTTCTTCACCATGAAAAACCCATATGGGCATATTTTTATCGATCCAATTCGCATACGGTAAAGGAGCCATTCCACAGACTACCGCCATTGCCGCAAACTTCTCAGGGTATTGCACGGCAAGTTCCCAAGCAGCGCCTCCCCCCCTGCTGAGACCTGTAAGGTAAATTCTATTTTGGTCCACCCTATTATTTCGCACAATAGTATCGAGCAATTGTACCACTGCCGTCGTATTCCACCATTTCTTTTTATGTGGATTCTGTGGCGCCAGAATCAAAAAAGGAAATTGCTTGCCTTGTGCAATAAGTTTAGGAGGGCCACTCTCTTTCAAAATACCTAAACTATCCACCCCGGCCTCACCACCGCCATGTAAAAATAGGAGTAAAGGAAACTTCTCATCATCTTTAGATTCATAGTTATCAGGATAGTACAGATAATACCGCAAATTTTCGGTAACCACAATCTCCAGCTTATCTTCAATCAAATGTGATTGTCCGGCACAGCCTTGAATCAAAACCGTAAGAACCAAAGTCAGAAAAGGAAATTTCATGAATTATGTTGTCAAATTTGGCAATAAGATACATAAAAATAGAAGCCAATAAAAAGCGTGTCGCAATGAGAATAACTGCTATTTTGCCATATTTCATTCAACATCTTGAAACACAAGAAAAAAAAATAAAAAGAAATGATCCGTTTTGGGGGGAACTCATTATCCACGGACCACTTCTTTTACTTTAATATCATAAAACACTCCAGACCATCACCAAAAAATTATCTGTATAGGGTAAAATGGCCTACATAGCGTAACTTACTTTTATCATTGGCATTGACTACATACCAATAATCACCTGTAGGTACATTATGGCCTTCGTAGGTACCATCCCAGTTCATCACCTGATCTAATACGGCAACAACCCGACCATACCGGTCGTAAATCTTCACTTCTATATTCGGAAAGAAGTCCCTGTTTTTCGGAAACCAAACATCGTTGTTATTATCACCATCAGGCGTAAAGAAATTAGGAATTTCCAACATTCCCGTAAATTCAAAAGGAATTGTTACACTGGCCACACAGCCATTCTGATCCCGTACCTCAACCGTAACTGTGGTACTTTCATTGGTGGTGAATACATTTTCCGTTCCGGTAGATTCCCCTTGGAAGAAAAATTCATATCCTCCATATCCGCCTTCGGCACTTGCTGTGAGCTCATTGGCAGCTGTCTTTATTGCTGTTAATGTTAATGGATCATAAGACTCAATGTTAAATGTCACATTGTTTACACAACCATTTTCATGGTAAATATAGACCGTATGATCGCCTGCAGGCAAATCACCCCAAACACGTTGCGTATCGGCTATATTAATATCATCAACATCTAAAGAGAATAGTAATTGGGGCATTACGCTATTATCCTGCATCTCAACCGTTACTGTGCTATTTGGAAAAATACCTTCACAACCATATTGCACAATAGGTTCTGCCATGAGGTCTACACCCATTCCGATAGTAAACACTTCCGTTGTAGCACAAAGATTTACATCTTGAATATAAAGAGCATATGATGCGCCACCTTGGAGGTTTCCGATAGTCTGTCCATCGTATGGAGCAAACATGCCCGTACCTGTTTCATTTACTGGAGCAATCATCTCTATTTTATATTCATAATAAGGTGTCGAACTTACAGAAATATCATTAAAAGGAGTCCCCCCCGTCACATTAAAAGTTACCGTTCCGTCACTTGCATCGATACACAGTTCTGGAGTTGTTTCCAAATTTGTGACTTGCACAATTTCTGGCTCGTGAACAGGAACTTGGAAAATTTGGGGACAGCCTTCTGCATCCTGTGCTAAAACCGTATAGAACTCCCCTACAGGTTTAGCGGGTAGATCCCGAAAAGTAAATACCATCGGATTATCCGGGTCGCTAAAAAATTCGCTGAGATTTGGCTCTATTGCAAACTGCACAAGTCCGGCGGTTGCACTAGTAACCGTCATGGTAATCTCACCGTCTTCAGCACCATTACAGGTTACATCTGAACTACTTGATTCAATTATCACCGGTTCTGCGGGAGCAATACTAAATGGACCCTCAACAATGCCACAATTCTGGCGGCTGATAACGGAAATCCAATAATCGCCCGAATCTAAGTTTTCAAAAGTACCATAATCTTGTACGGCCCTACCATTGTAAGTCGGCAAAAATTCGGCAGCAAATGCGTCAGATCCCGGATCGGTATCATAAATACGGAATTCATAAATACCGGTTCCTCCATTTGCTATAGCTTCGATTCTTCCATCTACCTCATAAGCGCACGAAATATCAAAAGTTGGCGATGTCGGATCTAAGGTAAGTGGATCGGCATCGGTAATGGTAATACCATTGGTACTACGGGCCAAGCAAGAACTTAGAGACCCTACCTTTTGCACCTCAAAACGATAAGATGACCCAATTGTACCTGGGATTCCCGTTTTTACGGGGTTTCCGTCTACAGCATCGATTTCATCGATCGGCTTCCAAGGATCGGCAGGATTGTTATACTCCCTATATTCATAGGTGCCACCTTGCGGATTATTCACTTTAATTTTCATCGTAGCAATATTGCCACAGGCTGGAACTGAAGTTTGAATCAAAGCCGGACTTATTGGTGGTGGTGGTATCACCCTTAAAGGTGCGGTGACCGTACCACAATTCGATGTAGAAACTACCTCGATAGCATACCATCCTCCCGAAATTACACCGGTACCCGCTGCTCCTACAAAATCAGGATTTGCCTGATAACCTGTGGACGAGGCTATATCTGTATTATCATTACTGTTCAAATGTAATAATCGGTATTGATAGCCTGCTCCAGGTATACCTCCAATAGCTCCCGGGGTTGTTGTTCCCGGCTCTACTGCCACAATTACGGCATCGCTGCCCTGAGGGCACTCAAGTTCTCTGGTTATTATAGCTTCTGCCTCAATTTGGGGAACCTCCATAAGCTCTCGTTCCATGTCGGCTGTACAGCCTTCGGCATCACGAACGGTAACGCGGTAATTTCCACTGGAAAGCCCTGTGAATTGATCATTGGTTCCATTGGCCGCAAAGGTACCATATGTGGCATGAGGCGCAAAGCCACTGCCTACCGGGTTTTCGTATTCGAGCATGTATTCATAGGCAGAACTATCCCATCCACCCTCTGCTGTGACGGTTATTTCCCCAAGATCGTCCGAACACCCTACACGGCCTACTTCGGTCATAGTGGTGATCAAAAGCTGTCCGCTCGGAGTGCGAATATTCAATAAATTGCTAAACGCCTCACATTTGGGATCATCAATTTCTTTGACCACAACACGTAAATTTCCACCAGGTAGTCCCGAAATGGTTTCCGGATTCGTACTTGTATTTAAATCACCCGAACCTAAAACGGTGCCAAAAGCCCCTCCGCTAAAACCAGGATCATTTGCGTAATAAACATCGTAATGATAAGCCCCAGTAAAATTCGAAACGTTGATATTCACTAGTGCATCGCTCGTTCCGAAACAGCTGACGGGTTGCGATTCACTAATTGTTATTACAGGTAGTACGGGTTCACTCACAAAATATGCTTCGATAGGGTATGTACATCCTCCATTATCGTTTATCTGTAATCGATATTCCCCGGTTACCATTGGCAAATCAAATTCGACAAAACTGGCACCGCTGACAACCTGATCGGCAACAAAGGCAGTAGATGACCCTTGATCTTCAATCGTAAAATCAGTCGACCCTACCACATCGATACGAATTCGCTCGGGATCTTCACAGTTCATAGGAGCTATCTGTGTAATTGTAGCAGTTACCGCTGTTGGAGCCAATACCGTTACAGAATCACTAAACTCGCACCCGTTTGAGTCGATTGCGTATATTGTGATAACTTGATCAGATCCTGTGTCTACAATTAAAAAATCTGAACTGGACTGATAACTATCGCTTAGGTTAATTTTATAACCATTAGGAGCTCCGTTTCCTACACTTGTCACTACGGCAGAAACTGTTGTAGTGCTAAATCGATTTGCACCGGGTTCACAAACCAAAGTTCCTGCAATAGCATCGATTTCAAAAACTGGTGGCTCATTTATATCTACCTCGACTTGATCCGTACAATTTCTATCGGTAACCACCTCGACAACATAAGTTCCAAGACCTAAACTCTGAAAAGAACCTGAAGCATTTGTAACTATTGGAGTTGGGCTTGGTGGCAAAGGCAATGTGCCACTATATAGATTATATTCTTTTATATTCGGATTGAGGTTAGGATCTGCATCAACAACCAAAGAAACATTGATGCTTCCATCAGCAGCTCCATTACAACTAATATCTGTAGCTCCAACATCATCAATAACGGGTTGAATAGGACGCTCACGAATAATATCATCAACAAGAAAGGTACAGTTATTCACTCCATCATCCACCTGATTGTCTGTTATTTCCACCTGATAATCACCTGATGGCATGTTTTCAAAAACACCATCATTATTAGGGTCGGTAATACTAATGGGGTTGCCAAGAAAGTCATTCCCGGTCAACACATAGGTAAAATCTCCGCTGCCGCCATCTGCATTGATTGTTATTATACCATCAGAATCTTCACAAGTTGGCTCTGAAGTATAGTCTCCCGAAGCAGATAAAACTTGATAGACCTCAGCAACAACATCTACATCACAACCATTCGCATCTATGACATTAACAGGATAAGACCCCACACTGTTTACGGTAAATACGGCCTGCGTTGGTGTACCGGGAGTGTAGGCCGGTGTTTGACTAATACCGTTCAAAGTGAATGTAGGCGTATCAATGTCGCCTCCCATTTCGAGAGTAATGGTAAATCCGCCGACCGGTGTAGTCACATCACATTGATTATTTACACTAATTGTTGGATCAGGCAAATCAGGATTGAGCTGTATTACCGCTGCCGAAATTCTATAGGCACAATCATTAAAATCTTTGACCCAAATATCATAGTCAATTCCTGGTGCTAGGGCACCCGGTAAGGCAACTGTAGAAGCATCACTAAAGTCATCGGAGGGGTCCGACGGTGTCAACGTACCATCATTATCAACGGCATTTCCGGCAGGAACAAAAGCATATAAATATGGACTACCTGTAGGAAACGGAGTTCCACCACTACCACGTACCGTTAATTGACCCAACTCATTACAATTTGCGTTTTGATTATCTATAACATCAACTCTCGGCGTATTCAAAATAGCTTCATCTTCATCACCGGCAGTACAACCAGTTGATTCGGTTACAGCTATACCATAACGTCCGGATGGCGCTGTAATAGCTGAAGCAAGGGTAGTATCGAAGGAACCAGTAACATTATAAACCTCAGCACCGGTATCCAAATTTGTAATAACAACATCATAAGGACCCGTACCGGATGAAATGGTATAGTTCAGGCCAATATCACCATTTCTACATGTAGCTCCATCTACATCTAGTGTTACGCCAGGCCCCGGTCCATCGGGCAATGTTATTACTTCGGAATAAATACAACCTGTATTTACGTCGCGAACGTCGACCGTATACGAAACACCAAATAAAAGTCCCGTAAAACAATGGTTTGAAGGCGGACTGTTCGGTGCGGTCCAGCCAACATTAGGATCTGGATCGGTCAGGCGTATTTCATAATTCAAAGGCAAGGTACCACCAGTAATGTCAACACATACAGTGGTGCCCAAAGGAGCACATACTGCTGGAGGCGGTGGATATGTAGGGTTAATATCCAAAGTGGCCGAGTTTATAGTAATTGGTTCAATATCCCTACACCCTCTTGAATCTAAAATAATCACCTGATAGTTTCCTGGCGCCAAGCTCGAATGAGTAATAGACAAAGGCAAATCACCTGGGGTTATATCATTTTGGGTCACATAAGGGTTGCCAAAGTTATCTTCGATTATTACTGTATAGTCAGGACTACCCGGTGTAATACTATTAATAGTCACTCCTCCTGAAAGTGCACCTGAACCACAGGTGGCATCGATGGGAGTTACGGTCGCATCTGGAGATGCCGTAGCGTCAGCCACCACACTTATTGGAATTACCGCAGTAACACAATTTCTATCGTCTTTTACTACATATTCATAATCTCCCGCGGCCAAACCTGAATAGATTGTTTGGGAAGAATACGAATAAACGGTACCTGGGGTTGGATCTGGGCTAATATTTGGATCTAACGGGTTGGACCTGAGCTCTCCTACTGGTGCGAAAACAACTTGGAAGGGAGGAACCCCTGAGGAAACTGTGGGTATTATCTCTACAAAACCACTATTTGGATCCCCACAACTCGGTCCCACAATTCGATGCGTAGCCATAATATTGGTAGGTTCTGAAAATGTAATAGGTTCTGAAGTTGTGGTACATCCATTAATATCAGTTACGCTTACACGATAATCACCATGGTCACCATAAGGAATCGTATGCGAAAAAGAACCTGATGGTAAAGTAACTCCATTATACCCGGCTACCGGAGTAAAAGGATTGGGAGCCACATCTCTATATTCAATGGTGTATGAAGTAGCGGCTAAATTTGAAATATCACCTCCATTTATGGTGACATCCATTTCCCCATCACCACCACAAGGAATTTCATTAGCAATATCAAGGGTAACCTGAATCTGCGGAGGGATGGTAATAGGTGCTAGTTGATCCGAACAGTTGTTGGCATCAACCACCTCCACCGTGTAGGTGCCCGGAACTAGTCCAGTAAATGTCGGACTGGCCTGCAATGATCCTGAATTTATTCTATATTGATGGCCTGCACCGCCACCTGTAGAAGATACCGTAATAGAACCGTACTCTGGTGTTGGGGTAGCTATGGGATTATAGCAGTACGAGGCACTAACCAAAGAAATGGAAGGAGATTGTAATGCCGTTAATGTAAACCGGGTTTCAGCCTCACAACCCTCAGAATCTATTACCGTAAGAATGTATTCCCCTTCTGCTGTCAAGTTACCAAATGTTCTACCACTCTTAGGCCCTTGAACGGTTGTCGAAGGTGCTGGCCACTCTAATTGATACTTATATCCACCAAAACCGCCATTGCCAGTGGCTTGCACCCTGCCCACATTTCCGTTCTGGCAACTCATTTGGGTTACATTTGGTGTAACGTTAAGTGGTGTTGCCGCCTCTTCAACATCAAAAGAAGCCGTTGAGGTACAATTTGTATCATTATCGGTTACTGTAATCTCATAAGTACCTGCCCCTAGCCCTGAAATCGGAATCTCCAAATCACTACTCGTTCCACTGGTAAATACTGTAGTCGTACTAGAAGGAGGTGGCGTTGTTCGGTTAATGGTATAGTTAAAATCCGTCCCCGGACTATCTATTTCAAACCCATCGATTAAAAAAGCCCCGGTACCATCAGTTGCCGAAGGACATACCTTTCTGTCTCCTCCCGATTTAACCTGCGCCCTTATAGAACTAAGACCACCAGTGGTGAAACTTGCGGGATACACACAACCATTAGCATCAGTAATCTCAAATTGGTAAGCCGTATCTAAAACTAACCCGTTAAAAACATTCCCTGCCTGCGTAATGGTAGGTGCGGGTGAAATGACTCCATATTGGGTAATGGCTACTGTACTGGTCACATTTATAGTCACCCTACTCGTACCTGCGGCACAATCTAAATCATCTTGCAAAAAATTAATGGCAGATGGCGGATCCGGATCATTCACAGTAATAGGAGGCAATGCCTGATAACAGTTGGCGTCGTCTCGAACATAAGGAATATAAGTACCTGGCAGTAAACCTGTGAAATTTGTACTTGACTGATAATTAACATTGTCAACACTATACTCGTATCCAGTACCAGAACCACCAGTAGTTGGAGCAAAATCGATTATAGCACCACCGTTCGCACAGGTATAATCTTGCGTCAAACTTGCGCTACCCGTTAGCCCCCCATCGGAAGTCACCGTTACGGGCGGTAACGACAAAACACATGTAAACCCTCCCTGTGAATATTGAACCTCAACTATATTATAGGTGTCGTCTGCAACAGGTATGATTTGAGAGGAAGTCCAAGGGTCACCTGCATTATTCGTTGCCCTAAACTCTAAATTGAACCCCTTGGGATCAGTGACCGTGAATTCAACCTTCCCTCCACCATTGGTACAAGTGCCTAAAATAGGCCCAGCAGTAACATCCGGCGGGTCCAATAATGCAACATATTCAGATTTTTCGGCCGTACATCCTTGATCATCTGTAATATAAAAGGTATATGTTCCCGGAGAAGTTACGTTATACGTACTAGTACCCGTGAAAGTTCCTCCTGAATCCCCGCCATCGCTAACCGTATAACTATAAACACCTGAGCCACCTGTTGCCGAAATATCAATATCAACACTCTCAACGCCCGATGGCGGAGGACAACCGAAACTCATACCATTAGTATCACTGGTCACGGTTATTGGAGATAAGCCTGTACCTATTGCAATAGGATTTCCGCTAGTATCATTGTATTGGATCGGAGCAGGAATACCGTTAGGGATATCTTCTTTACACTCGTTGGTTTCAACCTTAACCGCGTAAGTTCCTTCACTTACGGCACTAAACGTATGCGTGTTGCTGGAAATGGTCGAAGTAAATTCTATTTCGGCACCATATTCATCCAACAAAGTATACACATAAGGCCCGGGCACTTCAGGATTTACCATTACATCGATGCTTCCTGTTTCACCGCTACAGACCGGATTTGTAAAGGTTACATCAATTTGAATATCAACTTGTCTAACTTCAATAACATCATACAAATACTCACAAACCTGACCATCAATATTCAATCGTGCCTGAACGGTATAAAACCCAGGATTCAAATCGGAAAAAATCGAAGAGGATTGATAGGGACTAAAACCACCTGAACCTTCCCTAATTCGAAATTGGTAGTTATTTGGAAGCCCCGTAAGCTCTATTCGCCCCGGGTTGTTACAAATAAAATCTTTCTTGGTAAATGTTTGATTAATCGTACTCTTTACAACTTCAAAGTAGTAATAGGCACCAGAACCGTTGACACGCACCCTAAATTCAGCCCCGGTTGTAGAAGATATTGAAGAAGCGTCTAAATCAAAGCTCGAGTCAGACGTAACATGTGTATAATTTGCGCTATTGGTGTTTGGGCATTCTAAATTCGTATCTGCAGGAGCACCGGTCAACCGTTCCCAAGTAACATCCCCATACGGACCACCGGAAAGTGTAATATTTCTATCATCAGAGTCACCACACAAAATAAACCGGGCAATCGTAAAACCGTTATTGGTGCAATTAACGATATCGTCGGCACCTTCAATAATCGTTGCGAATGTCGCGGTACTCATTGCCGCATCCATTTCTTGATTATTTGATATTGCAGACTTCGCCGAAGCGATTTCAGACGAATTCCTTTTTACGTCGACTTTCTTGGCTATTGTTGCTTCAATATCCAAAACCGAGGTTATCCCTTCAAAAATATCAAAGACCCTAGGGTTTGCTATAGCCGAGGTACATATTGCCGAAAACATCAGCAATAATACAGCATACAGAAAATGCCGTGTTTTTTTTGGGAGCATAGGTTAAGTTATATTTTAAAAGAATCTCCTTGATTTGGGAATCAGAACATTCTTTGGCGTAATTATTTAAACTTATATTTTTCTCTTTATCTTTAGCTCTTTGAGCCACATTATAATATTACTTTTAACGCTGGATTATGAGAAATAGTATTGTATACCTATGTTTAATCGCTGTATCGCTCAATTTATCCTGTGCACAGAACACTACAAATCAAGTAAATACACCGAAAGAAACCCCCTTTACAACGGAACTTTTAGTTAGTGGTTTGCAAATTCCTTGGGGCATGTCCTTTCTACCCGATGGCAGCATGCTTATAACCGAGAAATCTGGCGAACTGATTCATTTTAAAAACGGTTCGAAAACCGAAGTTTCCAATGTGCCGGAAGTATATCAAAGAGGCCAGGGCGGGCTGCTAGATGTAGCTTTGCATCCCGATTACAAAAACAATGGATGGCTTTATTTGACCTATGCCTCTTCAGACGGAGAAGAAAAAGGAGGTCATACGGCACTCATGCGGGCCAAACTGCAAAATAACACCTTGGTGGAGAAAGAAGTACTATACAAAGCATCGCCCAACACGACCAAGGGCCAACATTTTGGCTCAAGAATCGAATTTGACAATGAGGGTTACCTTTATTTCTCCATTGGAGAGCGTGGTGCAAGGGACGAGAATCCGCAAGATATCAAAAGAGATGGTGGTAAAATCTATCGCTTGTTCGATGACGGGGGTGTTCCTGAAGACAACCCTTTTGTGGGTACCAACGGTGCTAAAACGGCCATTTACAGCTATGGCCACCGAAACCCGCAGGGGATGGCCAAGCACCCGGAAACAGGGGCAATTTGGGACAATGAACATGGTCCCCAAGGGGGAGACGAAATCAATGTCATCAAAAAAGGTGCAAATTACGGCTGGCCGGTAATCACCTACGGTATCAACTATAGCGGTACGCCCATAACCGACAAAACTGAGATGCCCGGTATGGAACAGCCCTTACATTATTGGGTGCCATCTATAGCACCTAGTGGCATGGCCTTTGTAACCACAGATAATTATGGAGACTGGAAAGGAAGTATTCTTGTTGGGTCGCTGAAATTTCAATACTTAGAACGATTGGTTCTAGAGGGAAATAAGGTGGTCAGCCGTGAAAAAGTGCTTGCCGATGAAGGACGGGTACGTGACGTAAAAGAAGGCCCGGACGGACTAATTTACGTGGCCGTCGAAGGTAAAGGCATTTTCAAATTAATCCCAAAGAGTTAGCTTTAATAAAAAGTTATGTCGATTACATTTTAACAGTCTTCGTTTTAACAGTTTAGACCACTACCTAAATGAAATTATTCATTTCACTTTACATCATATCCATTACGGCACTCTCTGTATTTTTAATTCAAGAAAAAGAACTTGAAGAAAGTATGGCGCGCGGCGCTGAAATATATGCGGACTTCTGTGTTACCTGTCATTTGGAAAAAGGCGAAGGAGTAGCTTATACCTTCCCCCCACTGGCCGCTTCAGATTATATTGCCAAAAATAGGGAAGCCAGTATTCGGGGTGTGAAATTCGGTCAACAAGGAGAGATTGTCGTAAACGGGGTTACTTACAACAGTATAATGACCCCCTTAGGCTTAGAAGATGAAGAAATAGCCGATGTGATGAACTACGTCATGAACTCTTGGGGAAATACTTCAGATACTATGGTCACTGTTGCCGAGGTATCGGCCATTCAAAAACAATAATTATTGACCCGCATCAAGAGCCGCTTTCACTGAACCATGTTTTTTGAGCAAAATTTCAGCTTTATCATACGCAATGCCCAACCCCTCGGAAACATAGCGAACGCCTCTATCGACAAGTTTAACGTTACTCAATTGCATATTGACCATTTTATTCCCCTTTACGCGACCAATCTTAATCATTAAGGCCGTAGAAATCATATTCAGTGCCAATTTTTGTGAAGTTCCGCTTTTCATACGCGTACTTCCTGTCACGAATTCGGGTCCCACTTTCATTGCGATGGCAATGTCAGCCAACTCGGCTAAAGGAGAACCTGGATTATTGGTAATGCCCCCGGTTAAAACACCGTGTTTTTGAGCTTCGGATAGCCCCCCTAATACGTAGGGCGTTGTTCCCGATGCGGCAATTCCCACTACAACATCATTTTCCGTAACCTTATGAGCCATTAAATCTTTCCAAGCTTGATCGAAATCATCCTCGGCATTTTCCACTGATTTTCGGATAGCGGTATCTCCACCCGCAATAAGCCCTATAACCCGATCATGGGGCAACCCGTAAGTTGGTGGAATCTCTGATGCATCAAGAATGCCTAATCTACCACTAGTGCCCGCACCGATATAAAATAAGCGCCCCCCTTTTTGAAAACGTTCGGCAAGGGCATCGACTAATTTTGTGATTTGCGGAATGACCAATGCAACGGCTTCAGCAACCTTTTTATCTTCCTCATTCATTTTTTGGAGTATGGACATGGTATCCAATTGTTCCAAATTGTCATGGTTTGAAGGTGCTTCGGTTATTTTAGTATAGTTCATAGTCTTAAGATTTGTGTGTGTGCAAAGTTAAGCAGAAAAGCAAAATAAAATGGCCTAGAATCCCATTTGCAAGAATTTCTTTATCCAAATAGAATACATTGAGATTTCATGGGAATACCACAAAGAATTCTTTCCTGTTCAACTTTTAATAGTTCAAGTTGTCAAATCAAACGTATGTCGTGATTTCGAAAAGGTTTTAATAATTCATTCTCAGGTTCCAGCTCGGTAATCATCGTATTTATGGCGTTGATATCACAGGTCTTATACCGATGTTGTGAATTCAACTTTTCGGAAATGGAAAGAAGTACAGATTTTTTAGATGATTTTATTATCGCCTTTTTCACCTGAACAATATCCCAATCGAACTCGGTAAGCCCGTAATAAGAATCAACATACCCTGTTCCAATAAAACTGTAGTCAACCTTAATTTCCGAAAGATTATGAATGGCATTTGCACCAATAGAAATCTGTGATTCTCTCGAGACTTGCCCGCCTACTAAAATTACCGTGATATTACTTTTCGTAAGCAACTCCATCGCCACGGGCAAACTATGGGTAAAACAGGTTAGGTCAAGGTTTGCCGGAATCAATCGCGCCAACTCTAAACAGGTGGTACCCCCATCTAAAAAAATCACACCGCCATCTTTCAACAAAGCCAATGCCTTTTCCGCTATTTTAATCTTTTGGTCTAATTTATAAATGTTATCGTTTCGTGTGCTGTTCGACCTAAATCCTAAGGAAATAGCTCCTCCGTGGACCTTCCGTAATTTATTATCGGAATCAAGCTCTTTTACATCTCTTCTAACGGTGTCAATAGAAACATCCAAGGCTTCGGCTATATCGGTCAACAATATTCTATTGTGCAGCTCAACCTCGCTCAATATGGTTTGATGCCTTTCCTCTTTTAACATACTCTTAAGAATTAAATACACTATATAAAAACAAAGATAGCGAATTAAACGAATATGCTGTTTTTAACAGCTTTTAATTACAAATCACTTAAAAAAAGCATAAAACAGCATCTATACATTGCAAAAAACAGCAAATATGAAATAAATTGCCTACATTTGCATGATTTTAATAGCCAATTGGCAGAACAATAGAACAGTTTATGAAAACGATTTTAGAAAGAGATGGTACTGACATCAGCTACAAACCCGTTGGAAAGTTTGAGGAAACCCGATATGAAAAAATACATAATGTAATTTTTTCAAATTCGAACGAAGCTTCTATCAAAGTTGCCCAAGAGATTGCCAATCTTATTAGAAAAAAGCAGTCGTCGAACAAAAGCTGTGTTCTTGGATTGGCGACAGGGTCGTCTCCGATAAAGGTTTATGAAGAGCTTGTAAGAATGCATAATGAAGAGGGATTAAGCTTCTCTAATGTGATTACCTTTAATCTAGACGAGTACTTACCCATGGAACGTGAGAACCGGCAAAGCTATCATTTCTTTATGCACGAACATTTGTTCAATCATATCGATATACCCGAGGAAAACATTAATATTCCAGATGGAACAGTTACTGGAGAATCAGTCATTCAACATTGCTTGGCTTATGAAAAGAAAATAAAGAATAGCGGCGGACTCGACTTTCAACTTTTGGGTATAGGCCGAACAGGGCATGTTGGCTTTAACGAACCAGGGTCTCACTATAATTCGGGCACCCGTGTAATTACCCTAGACCATATAACAAGGGTCGATGCCGCACCTGCTTTTTTAGGTATAGAAAATGTACCCAGAAAGGCCATCACAATGGGAATTGCTACAGTTCTAAGTGCCAAACGGATTGTTTTACTCGGGTGGGGACAAAATAAGGCCGAGATTATTAAAAAGACAGTTGAGGGCGATATTTCTTCCCATGTACCCGCTACATACTTACAGCAACACGATAATTGCACCTTTGTATTGGATGATGGAGCCGGCTCAGAGCTAACCCGTAACAAAACGCCATGGTTAGTAGATGAATCACTTCTATGGACAGAAGATCTTAGTGCAAAGGCCATCGTATGGCTTTGTAACGAGACAGGAAAGTCAATTTTAAGCTTAACCGATAAAGATTATAATGACAATGGAATGTCGGGGCTATTGGCTCTTGAAGATTCTTATGACCTGAATATAAAAATGTTCAATAGACTGCAACATACCATCACCGGATGGCCTGGTGGCAAACCCAATGCAGATGATACGCACAGACCTGAAAGAGCACTTCCCGCCAAAAAGAAAGTCATTATATTCAGTCCGCACCCTGACGATGATGTTATTTCCATGGGAGGTACTTTCGATCGATTGATCGAACAAGGACACGACGTTCACGTGGTCTATCAGACTTCTGGTAACATTGCGGTTTCAGATACCGAAGCTTTAAAGTTTGCAGAAATAGCAAAGAGAATAGCGCCATCGGAAAAGGCACAAACTATAATAGATTCTATCAAAGCCAAAAAGGGAAGTAGTTTTGATTCTCTTGAGGTACGAAGTTTAAAAGGAAATATTCGGAGAGGTGAATCATATGCCGCCACAAGATATTTAGGCCTTGATGATGCCAATGTTCACTTTTTAGATCTTCCTTTTTATGAAACGGGAACTATTAAAAAGAATAATCTTTCCGATGAAGACATCAAAATTGTCATGGATATTATTAAAGAAATAGAGCCCCATCAAATCTATGCAGCCGGTGACCTTGCCGATCCACATGGTACCCATAAAGTTTGTCTAGATGCAGTTTTCGAGGCCATGAAGCGCCTGAAAGAAGAGCCCTTTATGAGTGATTGTTGGTTGTGGCTTTACCGAGGTGCTTGGCACGAATGGGATATCAATGAAATTGAAATGGCCGTACCGATGAGCCCAGATCAGGTACTCAAAAAACGGTTCGCCATATTCTGCCATCAATCACAAAAAGACGGGGTGATGTTTCAAGGTGACGATTCAAGGGAATTTTGGATGCGCGCCGAAGAACGCAATAAAGATACCGCGTCACGTTACCGTGCACTTGGACTGTCAGATTATGCTGCCATGGAAGCATTTGTACGCCATAAGTTCGATTAAAACAACAAATGGTATTTTAAACCAAACCGTCAAAAAAGTAATGTATTATTTTACTTTTTTGGCGGTTTTTTTATTCCCTGCAATTGGTGATTTTTTATTAAAATCCTTTCACTGGATCAACTTCCTAAAAAAAGCTGGGAACAAAGGTTTTTTGCTTGGCTTTTCCTCTTTTATAGATGGGAAAACAAATCGATTTTGGTACATTTAAACCAAATTGCATTCGATGGTTCAAAAAGATAAATGGGCATGGGCATGGGTGCCCATCCTCTATTTTACCCAAGGCCTTCCCTACGTACTGGTCGTTACGGTATCCGTTATCATGTATAAAAAGCTTGGAATCAGCAATGAAGATATCGGACTCTACACCAGCCTTTTATATTTACCGTGGGTATTAAAACCATTATGGAGTCCGTTCGTAGACCTCAAAAGCACAAAACGCAAATGGTTTTTAAGCATGCAATTGCTCATAGCCATAGCCTTGCTCGGGGTTGGTCTTACCTTACCGACCAATATGTTCTTCACAACCACTTTGGCCTGTTTTTGGATGGCCGCATTCGCCTCTGCCACCAATGATATTGCCTCTGACGGCTATTATATGCTCGGTTTAACGGAAAAAAAACAATCGTTCTTCGTCGGCATGCGGAGTACGTTCTATCGTCTGGCCATGGTCACCGGCGAAGGGCTTATCGTTGTATTGGCCGGATTTCTTGAAAACAAATATGGAGACAATACCAAGGCGTGGAGTATCACCATGACGGCCGCGGCTTTTCTAATGTTGCTATTGACCGTTTCCAACTTCTTTGTTACGCCAAAGTATGAAACATCTTCAGATATTGTCACACAAAAACCGAAAGGCTTTCTAGAGGTGTTCTCATCGTTCTTTACCAAACCAAATATCGGAATCGCATTAGCTTTTATTCTTACCTATCGCCTCGGAGAATCGCAATTGGTAAAGATGGCAGCTCCCTTTTTACTCGATACCCCCGAAAAAGGTGGATTGGGGTATTCTACAGAGCAATTGGGGACTATTTTTGGAACAGCCGGCGTCATCATGCTCTCATTGGGCGGAATTCTGGGAGGCATTTTGATTTCAAGGGACGGATTAAAAAAATGGATGCTCCCCATGGTACTCTCCCTTAATTTGCCAAACGTTCTTTATGCTATTCTGGCAATGACCAAAACAACCAATATAGTGGCGGTAACCGCAACCGTGGTATTTGAAAAATTCGGATATGGTTTTGGGTTCGCGGCCTTTTTAATGTATCTCATCTATATTGCGGAAGGTCCTTCTAAAACTTCACATTACGCCATTGCTACAGGTTTTATGGCTCTCGGAATGATGTTACCAGGTATGATCAGTGGGTATATGCAGCAATGGTTGGGCTATGGTGGCTTTTTTGTATGGGTAGTCGTTGCCGCCCTACCCGCGCTACTATTATTGAAGTTTATAAAATATCCGGCCGATTTCGGAAAGAAAACAACAGCTTCCAATGAATAGTAATTCTTCGTTAAAAATAGCCCGTGCACAACTGTCCCAATCCGAGAAAGTCGGACAACTATTTATGCCCGCAGCTTTTATTAATGATACCGAACAAGAAATACAGCAGATAGAAAACCTGATTTCAAAAGAGGGCGTTGGCGGACTCTGTTTTTTTCACAGTCGTGCCAGTGCCGCGACCAATTTCGAGGGTAAAAAGAAAGTGGTTCATAACGCGAAGAGTTTTGATACGCTTCAAAATTTAATCCAACGTTATCAAAGAGCAGCCAAATACCCCCTTTTGATTGCCATCGATGCCGAATGGGGCCTTGCCATGCGTATCGAGAATACCCCTCAATACCCTTATGCCATTACCCTTGGGGCTATTCAGAACAATTGTGACCTTGTTTTTGAAGTAGGTAGAAATATTGCTTTGGATTGTAAAATGGCCGGTATCCATTGGAATTTAGCCCCTGTAGTCGACTTGAACAACAATCCCAATAATCCGGTAATCGGTTATCGTTCTTTTGGTGAAGATAAGGATCAAGTTACAGATAAGGCATTGGCTTTTATAAAAGGAACACAAAGCGAAGGTATTTTAACCAGCATAAAACACTTTCCAGGCCACGGCGATACGGCCACCGATTCACATTTGGGACTACCCCTGATCAGCAAATCAAAGGAAGAATTAGCCCAAAATGAGCTTTATCCGTTTCAAAAACTAATTGATGAAGGGGTCGATTCCGTTATGGTCGGACATTTATCCGTACCAGCATTAGCGGAGGGAAAAATGACACCTTCAAGTATTTCCAAGACTATTATTAAAGAAATATTGCGAAAAGAAATGGGATATAATGGAGTTGTCATTTCAGATGCCCTGAATATGCATGCCATATCAAAAGATTATCCGGTTAAGGGCGAATTGGAATGGCTGGCCTTTGAAGCGGGAAATGATGTGCTCTGTTTCTCGGAAAATTGTTCTGAAGGTATTCAGGCTATCTTAAAAAACGCCTCTGAAAAGCAAATTGAAGAAAGCTTTCAACGCATTTGGAAGCTTAAAGAAAAAACGATTCAAATTCAAGGGTTGCAATCTAGCATGGCACTCACAAACGCGGATGAACTCAACCTTAAAATAGCCCATAAGAGTCTGACTCTTTTTAAAGGCACGGAAGAAGCGCTAGCTAAATTCTCGACTACATCTTTTGCAGGACTTGAAAACACACAACCTATTGAGAATCATTTTTTTAATTATTTATCGGAAAATAAAAAGTTTAACCGATTTTATAGTACTGAAACAAACACTAACAGTGAGGAAAATATTCTTTTGGCCTTATTCCCGCAACAAGTCAAGCCTGCCCATAATTTCGGGTTTACCGATGAAGAAATTACAGCAATAAACACACTTTTCAGCACTAAAAATGTAGTGTTGTACCTATTCGGAAATCCGTATCTGCTTAATCTTTTTGATACCGAAAAGGCCGAAGGCATCATCATCGTATATCAAAACTTTAAAACGTTTCAAAAAGTTGCAGCTGCCCACTTTTTAGGAGAATTTGACGCCGTGGGAAAACTACCGGTACACCTATAACCTCAAAAAGGGTTTGCTAGGATTTTAATTGCTTCGCAATTTCAATTCTCTCTCTCCAATATATTAAGAGAAAGACGAACTCCTCCCCTAAAATCCCATTTTTAGCTGAAGACTATTCCACAATCAATTTGGCACGCATTATTGAAGAATGCCCGGGAAAGGTACACACGATCCAATACTCGCCGGGAGTATCGGGAATCTGTACATAAATCGTTTCAGAAGATTCCGGTTGTAAAATTCCGGTGTGGTTCAGAACCAATTCGGTATCGGGCACATAGTTGTTGTCAGGACCATCTAAACCAAGAAGCAATGCCAATCTACCAACTTCATCAACCGACTCTTTTCCTTTTTCCGTAATCACGAGATTGTGAAGCATATCGTCGTTATTGTTAAAGGTAAGTTCGAGTTTTGTTCCTCGCTTCACACGTACTTCGGTCACGTCATATTTTAAGCCCGGCGAGGTACCTATTACCAATTGTTTTTCCGCACCATTTTCCCAACTTTCGGGCATTTCAACCGTTCTTTTTGGCTGAACTATGCTTTTATCAGAAGATGCATTGGTTGACATTGAAGGAGATTTTAGCGTTCCTCCAGGCACTTCGTTCAACGTATAATAACCGGTGTCATGTAACAATAACTCTCCCGAGGTCGCCTTCAGCTCTGGGATTTCCAATTGGTGTATGAACCCAAGACGCATGCCGTGGGCGGTCAATTTCACCGAACGTCCGTCTGGCGCCACTTCGGCATTCGCTATCATACCGATTTCGCGATCAATAATATCACTTCCATAGATATAGTGATAGTTGTAGGTAAAGGTAGTAAGCTTATAGGTCGCCGGATTACTGGCTAATGCCTTATTAACGGGTTTCGTAAATTCAAGTTCGAAACCATCATCCAACGCCTTCATCGATTTTATCTCAAACGGCATTTTCCCTGTCCACTTTAGACGCTGAAGTCCGTAAGGCGCTTTTCCCGTAGACGACCAGCCCCTGCTTGTCATACCAACGAACATACTATCATCACTACCCCACAGCATACGTAAAATACCTGATGAAAAACCTTCTCGAAAAGCGAATGTTGCTCCCTGGTAAACACCGTTTACCTTTTCCATAAACACCCGCATAATTTTGCTGTGTCCCTGGTCACCAACGAACATCTGACCTTCGAACGGTCCGAATTTGCCTTTTGTAGTGTCATAAACGATATCGGAAGTCGAAATACCCAAAATCGTATGTGGAAACCATATTGCGGGAGCCCTTAATGCAGGAACTTTCTCAGCATATTCGTAAAGCGTCAGCCCTGATTCCTTTTCAATTTCATCTTGTTTCAGTTTCAAAGGTGAATTGGGCTCCCCACTCCATCGAAGCCCTTCCGGATTACCTGCAAAAGTGCCTTTTTCCAAATGGGTCATTCTTCCGGAGGCTACCCAATCGCCTTGATTTTCGGTGTAAAATACATCGCCTTCCGCATTAATATTAAAACCTGAGGGAGAGCGTAGACCAGTAGCTATAGGTTCCATGTCACCCTCTGGGGTAATTTTTAACAACCAGCCACGCCATTTTACCAAACTAGACCCATGGCCTATCCAAGAGAGGTTGAGTGTCACCAACATATCACCATTATCCATAAACTTAGGGCCATAAGAATAATCGTGGTAGTTGCCCGATAAAGGCCAAGAGTAAACGGTTTTGTACAAATCGGCTTTGCCGTCCCCATTTTTGTCTTCCAAACGGGTAAGTTCTCCTCTTTGGGAAAGATAAAAGCTGTTGTCTTTAAAATTAAGTCCGAGTGGCTCATGTAAACCATGGGCAAACCGCTTGTAAACAGGTTTCTTTCCATAGGGTTTATCAATAACCCACACTTCTCCCCTTCGGGTTGAAACCCCCAACTGATCTTTATCGTTAAAGGCCAACCCCCCAACTTCCAATAAAACATCATCAGGGATGGGAACGTCTACAATATCGTAATAGGCTGTTTCCTTCCTCGCCATTTCAGAGAGGTCTTGGGCCGAAACAAGGGAGCCTAAATTTATTAAAAATACTAATGCTGCTATTTTTTTACTGATTTGCATGTTTCTCTTTTTATTTACCAGATAATGCTGTAATTGATAGTATCTTCCCCTGCGTCTATTTTTACAAGTAGCTCGTCTTTACCGTTTACATGGCGTATGATAGGCTCTAAATTGTCGTTACCGGAAAAATCGACAAAATAGTTTTCATCACTTATGATATAAGTATCATCTGGCAATGCCTCTATTTTTGAACCATCGGCTATTTTATGCCATATCTCCTCCTCTCCTGAAATTGTAGTCGTACGTTTTAAGCCCCTATTGGTCTTCACCGGAACAAAGCGGTCCGTAATGACCGTTCCGTTAATCTCATGAGAAAAAGTAGGTACTCCTTGAGCATCGAATTCATATCCCAATTGTTTTTGTACCACGTTCACAGGAATAGTGTCAGGCCATACTGTAAGGTCATCCTTTAAGAACTCAAAATCTGGATCACCGTGTACCGAAACATTAAAAGCGGCCGGTACCGCCAATTGTTCGATTCCCCTAGAATGCCACATCTGTGTAGTATTAAGAAAACTACCATCCCAGGCCTTTATAAGCGAGCCAAAGGCCAAATCATAAGCGAAATGGATACCTTCGGGCATACCTACCGAAATGACGTGCGTTCTTTTTTTGCCTTCGTGCATTACAAAACCACGCTGGGTTATCGGTTCGTCGCCTACTTCTACCATAATTTCCCGGGCCGGTTTCCCTCTGTTGAAATCTATTGAACCGACTGCCGTCAAACTTTGCTTTTGCAATCCAGGGCCCTCTACCGCCAACTTTAAGCCACGAGCCCAACGGTTATGCTTGTTGTACAATAATTTGAAAGGTACATTACCTTTTTTTAAAGAGATCGTTGCAAACCCAGGGTCATCTAAATTGTAATTTCCGTTCAGGCTAATCAGCGTATCATTATCGATCAATAGAGCTCCGCCCGCCTGACTCAACTTGAAGTCGAAGAGGTAGTCACCGTCTTCAGGAACGGACAGCTCCCCTGTATATACCAATAGCTTCTGGGGTCTTTCCCCGGTTGCCATCAGAGAGGAAATTGAATCGGTAGTAACCACTCGAATCGGTGTTAAACTATCTATGTTTGGGAATGTCTTTGATTCATTTTCATATTCCGCCATTTTAACCCCCACCAAAGAAACTTTTTTATCTTGATACAACTTATACCTTATATTTTTGATGGCAACCGGGCCGTGATCTCCTTGGATCATAAATGGCCCCATAGGTTTTTCATCTGTAAAGGCAGCAGCGCGTGTGGGTCCCGTGACTTCTAAATTTTCATGTAACAGCTCCCCGTTCAAGCGTACTTCTTCAAACCACGCATTTTTTGTTTTTTTTCCATTGGAATCAAATTTGGGCGCATGAAAGATAATTTTAAAGTGCTGCCAAAGACCGGGTGTCTTCGCTGCATTCACCCTAGGGGCTTGACCTTCGAAACCTTTTCTTCCTTCTTTATCATCACCTTGGTATATACCGCCAATATCGGAATACTCAGGTTCTTTCTTCCCCCAACTATCAAAAAGCTGAACCTCATAGCGGCCCTGAAAATATAATCCCGAATTCGAATTAACAGGCATCATTACATCCAATTCCAACTCGATATCGCCATGCTCAAAATCGGTAAAAAGATGGTCCTTTTTTGCATCATCAGGCAAATTAATTAATACGCCGGTACCATCAGCTCCTGTCATTGTTTGCTCTTTATTACGGTCGGCATAGGCACTTCCGACAATTTGCCAATTGTCCGTTGTTTTTTTGAAGCCTGACATATCGTTTAATTCCAACGTTGTAAAAGGCAACAATTGCATGGGTTGTTCTTCGGATGTTTCCTTTACTTCCGAAGCTTTTTCGGTACATGAAACAACTATTGAAAGCAATAAAAGGCAAATGGGATATTTAGAATAGTTCATCAGGTGGTTTTAAGAAAAAGAGCAACAGTTTTCAGATTTAATCGATTAAATCCAAAGAATAAACCGATACTTTGAAAAATTAACAGCGCTAATGTATGTCTTTTTGAGTTTAGTGCAAAAAGGAACTAACAAGAGGCAGATTCTTTTTTTAAGGTTAGCGCAATTCGAAAAATAGCTGCCGTAGTTTTGTGTATTTTTGAAAAAAGAGAGCCGAAAACAAAAATATAATAATGGACAAACGTCAGCTTTTCGTAGTTGAAACAAAAATTAACGATTTTGCCGTCAGATGAAAACCTTTTAGAGTATCACCATGTCACGACTGGTGAAAAATAATACTTCAAGTATTCTAATAACATTTTTGTCAAATGAAAGGTTAAAACGAATTATATGGAACCAAAAAAAATTATCGGATTAATGTCGGGCACTTCATTAGACGGTCTCGATCTTGTATATTGTCATATCTGGAAGGCATCTGAAAATTGGTCATTTGAAATCAAACAGGCCAAAAGCATAACGTATTCCCAAGAAATGCACGGGAAACTCAAAAACGCCATCTCGCTTTCGGCAGAAGATTTGTTAGAACTCAATGCTACTTATGGCACTTGGCTGGGCGAACAGACTAAAACCTTTATCGATGAATATAAATTGGATGTCGATTGTGTTGCAAGCCATGGGCATACTACCCATCACCGCCCAGAAAAAGGATTCACCTTTCAAATCGGCTCAGGCCAACACCTGGCCAATGCCTGCGGAAAAAAAGTAATCTGTGATTTTCGTACCAATGATGTCGCCCTCAACGGTCAAGGTGCACCTTTGGTACCCATTGGTGATCGTCTTTTTTTCGAGCAATATGATTTTTGCCTGAATTTAGGCGGTATCAGCAATATTTCGTTCGAACAACGAGGACAGCGCTTGGCTTATGACATAGGCCTTGCGAATATGATATTGAACCACATCACACAAAAAGAGCTGTTATCGTATGATGCGGGCGGTCAATTGGCGAGGCAGGGAATAACCAACCCCGAAATGCTTCGGCAATTGAATGCATTGGAGTATTATCGACTTCCTTTTCCAAAGTCTATAGGTTATGAATGGTTTATTGAAAAGGTGGCGCCCATTGTCGATAGTACGACCGATGGCATGAAAAACCTTTTGAACACAAGTATTCACCATATCTGTGAACAAATTGCAATTCAAGTCAAGGCGAATACCACCAAATCTAAAAATACCCTTCTGGTTACCGGCGGAGGTGCCCTGAACCATTTTCTGATAGAAACACTGCAAGAGAAACTGGGTACAACCGTTGAAGTGGTCATTCCGTCAAAAACTATCATAGCGTTTAAAGAAGCACTTGTTTTTGCTCTCATGGGCGCTTTGCGCTTGGAACACGACATTAATGTACTGTGTTCTGTAACGGGAGCAAAAAGAGATTCTTCGAGCGGTGTTGTTTTTTTCCCAAGTTAACCTCGCATTTTATTTTTTTTTAAAACACGAGCAGGCGAAAACGTTTGAGTTTGTACTCAAATCACTATATTCGGAAACCAATTTAAAAAACCCAACACCATGTCGGAGAAACAAGATAAGGCAAGCGCGTACTGGAAAGAAAACGTGAAATACTTATTCATACTTCTATTTATTTGGTTTGCTGTTTCTTACGGCGCCGGAATACTTTTTAAAGATGCACTTGACACCATTCAAATCGGTGGTTTCAAACTCGGTTTCTGGTTTGCCCAGCAAGGTTCAATCTACGTTTTCGTCATCTTGATATTCGTTTACGTACGACTGATGAACAAATTGGACAAAAAATATGGTTACAATGAATAGGCCTATCGGGTTTGTACAAAGTACTAGAACAAAAAAAATAAAAACCAACAACCTGAAAACTTCCGTTGTCTCGGAAGAATCAAAAAACCAATAATTATGAGTGTTCGAATCTGGACGTACCTACTAGTGGGCATTACATTTGCAATTTACATCGGCATCGCCATTTGGTCAAGGGCGGGATCGACCAAAGAATTTTATGTTGCCGGAGGCGGGGTCTCGCCCCTGGCCAACGGTATGGCCACCGCCGCAGATTGGATGTCCGCAGCATCATTTATCTCAATGGCCGGTATTATTTCTTTTGCAGGCTACGACGGGTCGGTATATTTAATGGGATGGACAGGCGGTTACGTGCTTTTGGCCCTGCTATTGGCACCTTACCTTCGTAAATTTGGCAAATTTACGGTGCCCGATTTTATAGGGGATCGTTACTATTCAAAAACTGCACGGATCGTGGCCGTTATTTGTGCCCTTATCGTTTCCTTTACCTATGTAGCGGGACAAATGCGGGGCGTGGGCGTTGTTTTCTCCCGATTTTTGGAAGTCGACATCAATACCGGGGTTATTATCGGAATGATCATCGTATTGTTCTATGCTGTTTTAGGAGGTATGAAAGGCATCACCTATACGCAAGTGGCCCAATACTGCGTACTGATATTCGCCTTTATGGTTCCTGCTATTTTTATTTCCATTCAAATGACCGGAAACCCAGTACCACAGCTAGGCATGGGTGCCACGGTAAACGATGGGTCGGGAATGTTTTTGTTGGATAAATTAGACGGACTATCAACCGAGCTAGGCTTTGCCGAATACACCAGTGGTTCTAAAAGTGTTATCGATGTGTTTGCCATTACTTTCGCCTTGATGGTCGGTACAGCCGGACTTCCGCATGTAATTGTCCGGTTTTTTACCGTAAAACGCGTAAAAGACGCCCGGAAATCGGCTGGGATCGCTCTTTTATTGATTGCCATATTGTACACGACCGCGCCCGCGGTATCGGTCTTCGCCAAGACCAACTTAATCAATACCGTAAGCGACAAAGCTTATGATTCAATGCCAATTTGGTTTAAAAACTGGGAAACCACAGGCCTTCTCACTTTCGATGACAAGAATAATGATGGCAAAATTCAATATGTCGCCGACGAACAGGCCAATGAACTCACCATTGATAATGATATCATGGTATTGGCAAATCCTGAGATCGCGGATCTTCCTGCTTGGGTAATTGCGTTGGTTGCCGCCGGTGGGCTTGCAGCGGCTTTATCTACTGCCGCAGGACTTTTATTGGTGATTTCCTCTTCGATTTCCCATGATTTGATCAAAAAAGTATTCAAACCTAATATTTCGGATAAAGGTGAATTGTGGGCCGCACGTCTTTCCGCTACGGTTGCCGTTGTGATTGCCGGTTATTTCGGTATCAATCCACCCGGCTTCGTAGCCGCAGTTGTCGCCTTGGCCTTTGGTCTTGCGGCAGCATCGTTTTTTCCTGCCATTGTGTTGGGAATTTTCTATAAAAAAATGAATAAGGAAGGAGCCATTGCCGGTATGGTCGTCGGTATTGTATCGATGCTTCTGTATATGTTGAAATTTAAGTTCGATATGTTCGGAGGAGGTACCGCCGATGATTGGTGGTTCGGAATTTCACCCGAAGGCTTTGGAACCGTCGCTATGTTGCTTAACTTTATTGTTGCCGTAATCGTCATGAAATTTACGCCAGAACCGCCAGAAGACGTTCAAGAAATCGTCGAAGATATTCGCATTCCCAGCGGCGCCGGCGAAGCCACTGGTCATTAACTATTTATCTATTTTTTAGTATATATAAGCATATTAGTATGAGTAATTATCACATCAAACATTTAGAAGAATACTTTCAGGTATACCGAAAGTCCGTTCGCAACCCTGAAGGATTTTGGGAGGAAATCGCCGAAGAGCATTTTGTATGGCGCAAGAAATGGAACAATGTCTTAAGCTGGGATTTTTCAAAACCCGAAATAAAATGGTTCGAGGGAGCTAAGCTCAATATTACCGAAAACTGCATCGACAGGCATTTACCTACCCGTGGCGAAAAAACGGCTATTCTTTTTGAACCGAACGACCCTAACGAAGAAGCTGAACATATTACTTACCGACAACTCCATGAGCGTGTATGCCGTATGGCAAACGTTCTCAAGGATAATGGGGTTAAAAAAGGAGATCGTGTGTGTATCTACCTTCCTATGATTCCTGAATTGGCCATTTCGTTATTGGCCTGTGCACGTATCGGCGCCATTCATTCCGTAGTGTTCGCCGGTTTCTCGGCCAATGCGCTCTCGACCCGTATCAATGATAGTGACTGTAAAGTGGTCTTGACTTCTGATGGTTCATTTCGAGGCAATAAGACCATTGACCTAAAAGGCATTGTAGATAAAGCGCTGGATGACTGTCCAGGTGTTCATACCGTGCTTGTTGCCAAGCGTATCGATACGGAAATTGAAATGAAGGAAGGTCGTGACAAATGGCTACAACCTCTACTTGATGAAGCCTATGCCGATTGTGTAGCCGAAATTATGGATGCGGAAGACCCCTTATTTATTCTGTATACATCGGGATCTACCGGAAAACCAAAAGGTATGGTGCATACGACTGGCGGGTATATGGTCTACACCGCCTATACCTTTAAAAATATATTCCAATACCGGGAAGACGATGTGTATTGGTGTACTGCGGATATCGGGTGGATTACCGGACATTCGTACATTGTCTACGGGCCACTGGCAAACGGGGCTACTACCGTGATGTTCGAAGGCGTGCCCTCGTACCCTAATTACGGCCGTTTTTGGGAAGTTGTAGAAAAACATAAGGTAAACCAGTTTTATACCGCTCCAACGGCCATTAGAGCTCTGGCAAAGGAAAATCTTGATTTCGTGGAAAAACACGATTTATCTTCTTTAAAAGTATTGGGATCGGTAGGCGAACCCATTAATGAGGAAGCATGGCACTGGTATAATAACAATGTCGGCAAAAAACATAGCCCCATTGTTGATACGTGGTGGCAGACCGAAACCGGAGGTATTATGATTTCGCCCATCCCGTATGTGACCCCTACCTCGCCCACCTATGCGACTTTACCTTTTATCGGCATTCAACCCGCCTTAATGGACGAAAACGGTGCGGAAATCAAAGGCAATCAGGTCGATGGCCGTTTATGTATTAAATTCCCATGGCCATCCATAGCAAGAACCATATGGGGCAATCACGAACGCTACCGTGACACTTATTTTACCGCCTATAAAGACAAGTATTTTACAGGAGACGGCGCATTACGCGATGGTGTTGGTTATTATCGTATTACTGGCCGCGTCGATGATGTCATTATTGTTTCAGGGCATAATTTGGGTACGGCACCAATCGAAGATTCGATCAACGAGCATCCGGCAGTAGCCGAATCGGCTATTGTAGGCTTCCCACACGATGTAAAGGGCAATGCACTTTACGGATATGTGATTTTAAAGGAATTCGGTGAGACCCGTGACCGTGATAACCTGCGTAAGGAAATCAACCAACAGATTACCGAACATATTGGGCCCATCGCCAAACTAGATAAAATTCAGTTTGTCTCCGGGCTCCCCAAAACACGAAGTGGTAAAATTATGCGACGTATTCTTCGTAAAATTGCCAGTAAAGACACTTCGAACTTGGGAGACACCAGTACGCTGTTAAATCCTGAAGTTGTTAAAGAGATCATGAACAACGCCCTTTAGCCGAACAAAGTCAAAAGTGACTTCACGTGTGCGAAGCAATCTGCACGTGTTGCCCATTAGTTCATTATAAACCTCTAGTCCACCTGAGTCGGGCTAGAGGTTTTTGTTTTTTTTTCACCTGAAAAATGTACTAAAAATACCTATATTAGTACCATTGTTTTAAACCAGTTCCCTCAACAAGTCTTTAAAGTCCGTTGGACAAAAAAGTCACCTTCTTCATAGAGGGAAAACATTGAATACTATATAACGTCGGCCAAGGTCATTGCCTTTGGCAATTAACAGATATGGCCTTTAGACCTATTGGATAGGCATTCTAATGTGCTTTCATTTGTCTAACATACATAGTACAAATTAAATAGCGGTATTCCGCCAACCAACCAAAACTAAATCTAGTTTGATGAAGGAAATTAAAATGTTTATGGCCTATGCCTCTGAAGACGAAGAGTACAAGGTACAGCTTAGCAAACACCTATCGGCACTTAAAGAAGAAGGTTATATAAGCGAGTGGACTGCGGGAGAAATACTTCCCGGCGCCAATCTAATGAGCGATCTAAGAAAAAGAATGAGCCGATGTGATATCATCGCACTTTTGTTAAGCGCCGATTTTGTAGGTTCTGATGACGGCATTGAATTGGAGGAAATGGCTTTTGCCTTAAAGGCAAAAAAGGGAACCCGACTGGTACCGATAAAGATTAGGGCCTGTATGTTAAGTGACGCCTATGCCCAATTCAGTATGCTTCCTGACCAATCTAAACCGGTTGACGACCCGGCCTGGGGCAGTCGTGATAATGCGTATATGAATATCGCCGAAGGACTTAAGAAATTGGCACTTTCCATACGTGATGAAGATGCCCGAGAGGCTAGGGAAGAATTAAAAAAAACCGTGCAGCCCATGGCTACTGTCCCACCCCGACCGGTATCAAGTTCGAGTGATTCGGCTAAACCCTCATCCAATAAAAAAACTTTGATGGTCAGTATTGGCGTGCTTGCCGTTCTTTTGATCGGGCTGACAGGGTTCATACTTATGAACAGTGATCGGCTAAACGATGAAAAAGTAGATACCACAGAAACAAATTCGGGTCAAACAACTGATGACGCGACTACGATTGGCGACAAAGAACCTGAAGTCACGAATTCAGAAACCTCGACAAGCTCAACCGAAAATGATAAAAATGCTACTGACGCCGAAGCCTACGACAGGGCAAAGGCCCAAAATACAATCAATGCATTTTCCGAGTATCTACGGAAATTTCCAGCAGGTAAATATATGACCGAGGCCAACAGTTTTATCAAAAAATTAAAAAATGACAGTACCGCCATCGCAACCGCCAACCTTGCGAAAGAGCATGATACGGAATGGGATAACGCGCTAAAAAACAATAATGTATTTAGTTTTCAAAAGTATGTACATAAGTACCCTGAAGGAGACTATGTGGCCGAGGCGAACGAAAAAATAGCGGAACTTAAGGTCGCTGAAAGGGATAACGAAACTTGGAAGAAGGCAGTGACCACCAACACCGTACCTGACTATCTTCGATATATCAAAGAATACAGTCCCGGACTTCATCGAGATGAGGCCATAGCAGCAATCAAGCCTCTTTTAAAAAAGCAAGGTTGGGCATATTATGGCAAATTAAATGCCGATAAAAGAATGAACAACAGTCGTTATTTTGATTTATTCGAAGGTGAAAAAGATGGAAACCCGAAAATTGGAGACCTTATACAGGTTCAGAAAGGAATCAATATAAGGAACGTACCCAATGCAGAGAAAGACCCTATCGAATCGTTACAGAAAAACAAAATTGCCGTGATTACTGATATAAAACCCGGTGTTTGGGTAAAAATCAACTATTAGTTAAGGCTGTCGCACAAGGGTCGACCATTTCCTTGTAACCATTTTTATTTTGCAAGTATGTGGTCTACCAACCTTTCAATACCATTGGCCACTTCGGTAAACGCGGCATCTCGATTTGCAAATTCGGTAATGGGCTGGGCATTGCGGGGCAGTGCCTGGAGTTTGGCATAAGGCAAGCTGGTCCACTGGCATTTTCGCAAAATGATAGGCACGACGTATGCAGAGCCTTCTTCATGGCGTCGCATGGCCTCTGTCAGTTCTTTCTCCCAAATAAAATCGGAGGCATTAAAGTCGACACTGACCAACAATAAAATGATATTGGCCTTGTTCAGTTCGTCCATAATAGTTTTATCCCATTCTTCCCCGGCCATAAGCACCCTGTCGTTCCACGTATCTATTTTACCCGAACGCTTTAAGACTTTTAGGTATTTGTCCATTTCTGTTTTTAGGGCTTCGTCTTCATGGGCATACGAAGTAAAAATATAGGCTTTGCTCATTGTTTTAGTTGGTTTTAAAGGTTCTTGGCGGGGGAAGAATTAATGGTGCATACGGGAACCGATTACGCCACCCCTAAATATACTTATAAAAGTTACCCTACGAATAAAAATAGTTGACAAATCGAACGACAAGTAATTACAAACGCGCAAGATTTTTTTAGAAGCGTGGAAACTAAATACCAAACTCCCTAAAAACCAAAGCCATAAACTACCGAACCGCCCGTTGCAAAAATGCGGAACGTTGCCGAAATACAGCAAAAATAATAAGTGAAACGAGTCCGCAAATGGCCAAGCCGAGAAAAAGCGGCAGCACCGTAGTATCGACAAAACTACCGATATAGGTGGCAATGGGTATCGATAAAAGGGTCGAAATAAACCCGGTGATGGCCGCGCCGATACCGGCAATATGACCAATAGGTTCCATGGCTATCGATCTTAGGTTACCCCAAATAAAGCCCAGACTAAAGAATTGCGTGGATAAGAAAATAATCAACACCCATAGATCGGGGTTGCCCGGGGTGTTCCAAAACATCAACACATAGATTGCAGCGATACTAAAAAAACCGCCCAAGGCCATAAAAGCGAGTCTACGCATGCCGAATTTGAGTACGAGTGTTCCGTTTAAAAAAGTAGACAACCCAATGGAAATCGATAAGCCCGCAAAAATAAACGGAAACTCATCGGCCAAATGGTACTGATCTTCAAAAACATGTTGCGAGGCACTCAAATACACCAAAAAAGCCCCGGTAATCAACCCGGATATCATGGTGAAAGCCATTGTTTCCCGATGCTTGACCACCTCTTTTAATCCGTCTAAAAAGATATTTCCCGAAAATGGAATCTTATGTTCTGGTTTAAGGGTCTCCGGCTGTCGTTTCCAAAACCAAAGTGCAATCAATAGCCCGAAAAAGAGTTGCATGTAGAAAATGGCTTCCCACCCCATACTATCCATAATCAATTTCCCAAAGGCAGGGGCAACTACAGGTACTAAAATAAAGAAGGCCGTAACAAACGACATGATCCGTGCCATATAATCTCCTTTATACAAATCTCGAATAATAGAAACGGTAATGGTTCTAGGTGCCGATAGGCCAATTCCTTGAAGAATACGCCCAGCGATCATCCACTCGAGAGACGGGGCGAAAACACACATAATACTGGCGATACCGAATACGGTAAAACCCATATACACAATCGGTTTTCTACCAAAGCTATCCGACAGCGGCCCGAAGAACAATTGTCCGACGCCCAAGCCCAAAAAAATCATGGTGATCAACAGCTGATGTTCAGTCGAATCAAAACTGTTAATAGCAATTCCGATATTCGATAGTGCAGGTAACAAGGCATCTATAGACAAGGCAGCAATTGACATCAACGAAGCCATTAAAGCTACAAATTCGAAGTTCGGTTTCGGCTGTTCAGTTTGCATCCTGCAAAAATACGGATATGGCCCTGAAAAGCTGTTAACAAAACTTCAATTTTAAAATTGGGGCAATCCGATTTTCGGCATTGTAAGTTTAGCCCGCCTTTTCAATACAGAACGATAAAATTACGGTGTACTAATCGCCGTATCGTTTAAAATTTTAACAAAAAAGGCTTTATAAACGAAAATAACCAGCCTGTTTACAGACCGTGGGGTTAGATAAAATTTCGTTAGAAAGACGTAGAATATGTATTTTTGATCTAAATAAGCGAATATGTTGATTATAGGAATTGCCGGAGGTACTGGTAGTGGAAAAACAACGGTGGTCAATCAGATTATCAACGAGTTACCCAATGAAGAAGTCGGTGTCATTTCACAAGATTCTTATTACAACGATCTTTCACACTTGACGCTTACCGAGCGCAAAAAAGTGAATTTCGACCATCCGAAAGCCATTGATTTTCCTCTTCTGGAAGAACACTTGACCCTGCTTAAAGAAGGAAAGTCGATACATCAGCCCGTGTATTCATTTTTAGAATGTAACCGTACCGACGAAATGGTCGTCATACACCCTAGAAAAGTATTGCTGGTAGAAGGTATACTAATCATGACCAATCCGCAAATCCGCGCCATGTTCGACATCAAAATATTTGTGCATGCAGACTCCGACGAGCGTTTGATCAGAAGGCTGAAAAGAGACATCAACGAGCGCGGGTGGAACTTGAACGACACCTTAGACTGTTACCAAAATACGCTTAAACCGATGCATGATCAATTTATCGAGCCTTCAAAAGAATATGCCGATATTATTATCCCCAACAATAAATACAATACAGTTGCAGTTGATATTGTACGTGGCATAATCAACGAAAAATTAACCTAGCGCTTCATGGCCTTTACCGATATCAAGAAAAAAAAATGGTTCAAAATAGCCACTAACGCCTATATTCTGGTGTTGACGGTATTTTTTGTCTGGATGGTTTTTTTTGATACCAACTCGTTTCTTATTCATTTAGAGTTGCAAAAGGAAATCGAAAAACTCGAAAAACAGCAAGAATTCTTGCATGATGAGATCGCAAAGGACAAAAAAATAATTGAAAAACTGTCTGATCCCGAAGAATTGGAAAAATTCGCTAGGGAACAATACTACCTGAAAAAGAAAAACGAAGAAATCTATCTTATCGAATATGAAGACAGCCTAGACCAGTAATTCGTTTATCGATCGTCGGTTAAAGGACATGCTTTCCAAGCCAAAACCAATAGTTTAAAAACCCCACAAAAATTGTGGTCAAAAACCGTCTAGGCATTCCAACTTTAATAAACTTTAACGTTAGCGACCCAAGTTATTCACCTGCTGTTAACAAAATACATTTTATCGCACCGTAAATAATCGTATTTTTACCCCTTAATCAAGTGGAATAATGGGCAAGATCATTGCGATTGCGAATCAAAAAGGCGGGGTAGGAAAAACAACTACGACCGTTAATCTGGCTGCCTCATTGGGTGTGTTGGAAAAAAAGGTATTGTTGATCGATGCCGACCCCCAAGCCAATGCCACATCTGGGTTGGGAATCGACGTTGAAGGTATTGAGTTAGGTACCTATCAGCTATTGGAACATACCCGGAGTGCCGAGGAAGCTATTATGCAGACTTCATCACCGAATGTAGACCTCATTCCTTCCCATATCGACTTAGTCGCCATAGAAATTGAATTGGTAGATAAAGACGAGCGGGAATATATGATGAAGAAGGCCATCTCCCACCTCAGGGACACCTACGACTACATACTTATCGACTGTGCCCCTTCCTTGGGCCTACTGACATTAAATGCTTTAACGGCCTCGGACTCAGTAATCATACCCATACAATGTGAATATTTTGCTTTGGAAGGTTTGGGTAAATTACTGAATACCATAAAAAGTGTTCAGAAGATACATAACCCCGATCTTGATATCGAAGGTATGCTACTCACCATGTACGATTCGCGCTTACGCTTATCCAATCAAGTGGTAGAAGAGGTAAGAAAGCATTTTGCAGATATGGTTTTTGACACTATTATTCAACGCAATGTACGATTGAGCGAGGCACCCAGCTATGGCGAAAGTATTATTAAATATGATGCCAGCAGTAAAGGGGCGGCCAACTACCTGAACTTGGCCGATGAAATGGTAAAGAAGAATAAGGAGACGGTGTAAAACAATACAATGGCGAAAGCAACAAAAAAACAAGCTTTGGGAAGAGGCCTGTCGGCACTCTTAAAAGACCCTGAAAATGATATTAAATCTGCATCCGACAAAAATGCGGACAAGGTTGTTGGCAATATTGTCGAGTTGGAAGTCGGCGCAATTGAAGTTAATCCATTTCAACCACGTTCTAATTTTAATGACGAGGCTTTACGCGAGTTGGCTACCTCGATCAAAGAATTAGGTGTTATTCAGCCTATTACCGTTCGAAAACTAGGCTTTGATTCCTATCAATTGGTTTCGGGGGAAAGAAGGTTCAGGGCCTCAAAATTGGTCGGCCTAGAAACCATACCGGCGTATATTCGCATAGCCAATGACCAAGAATCGTTGGAAATGGCTTTGGTAGAGAACATTCAACGCCAAGATTTAGACCCTATTGAAATTGCACTATCGTATCAGCGGTTGATCGATGAGATTCAATTGACCCAAGAGCGCTTGAGTGACCGCGTAGGCAAAAAGCGTTCGACCATTGCCAATTATCTGCGGTTATTAAAACTAGACCCGATAATTCAAACAGGAATGCGCGATGGTTTCGTAAGCATGGGCCATGGCAGGGCTTTGGTCAATATCGACAAAAAAGAGGAACAACTCGCCCTCTACGAAAAAATAGTCGGCCAAAACCTTTCCGTTCGAGATACCGAACGCGCCGTAAAAGAGTACCAGGGCAAAGCTACGGGGGCATCAAAAAGCACCCCAAAATCTTCTGCCGTACCGAGCTTTGCAAAAGAAGAAATTAAAAAACTCACCGATTACCTTTCGACCAAAGTCGATATCAAAAGCTCTGAAAAGGGCAAGGGCAAAGTGACCATCCCATTTAATTCCCAAGAGGAATTCCTTCGAATAAAAAAATTGATCGTAGGTGAATAAAAACCTAATTACAAACCTCTTTTGTTGCTTTTTCGCAATACTCTGCTACGCACAAGAGCAAGAGCCTAATGCCAGTGGTAAAAACAGCGAAACAGATTCTATTCAAAAGAATCTAAAAAAAGAGGGTATTGTCGTAAAAGAGGGAAAAGTCAAAAAAAGAAAAACGATAAACCCCCTGGCTCCGAGCAAGGCGGCGTTTTACTCTGCCTTATTGCCCGGATTGGGACAAGTATACAACAAACGCTATTGGAAAGTGCCTTTGGTCTATGGTGTTATTGGAACCGGTGTTTACACCTACCTTTACAATGACGACTATTACGACCGTTTTCGGGCGGCCTTTAAAAGAAGACAAGCGGGTTTTAGCGATGATGAATTCTGGGATCTTAGAACACCAGATGATGGAATAGTTCCTGCGGAACCCGACTTAGATGTAGACGACCTAGAAAGTCAGCAAGAGCGCTTTCAGCGAGATCGTGATTTGGCGTTGCTGATTACCGTCGCCATGTATGTTTTGAACATTGTGGACGCCAACGTCGATGCACATCTCAAACAATTTAATATTGATGAAGACCTTAGTCTAGATATGAGGCCATACTTAGAGTTGAATCCGATAACCAGCAATCCGCATTACGGGATGGCTTTTATTATAAAATTTTAAACATGAGAATCGCATTATTCGGATACGGAAAAATGGGCAAGATGATCGAGCAGATCGCCAAAAACAGAGGCCATGAAATTGTGGCAAAAATTGATGTAGATACCGTAGAAGTAGATTTTTCAAATATGGATGTGGCCATTGACTTTAGCATGCCAAGTGCCGCTTACGGAAACATAACCCAATGTTTTGAACACGGTATTCCCGTTATATCCGGCACCACCGGCTGGTTACAAGATTTTGACAAGGCACTTGCACGTTGTGAAGAAACAGGAAGTGCTTTCATTTACGCTTCGAACTTTAGTCTTGGCGTGAACGTATTTTTTGAACTAAACGAGTATTTGGCCAAAATGATGCGACACTTGAAGCAATATAATGTTGCTCTTGAAGAAGTTCACCACACCCAAAAACTAGATGCCCCCAGCGGAACTGCCATAACCTTGGCAGAAGGCATTATATCCAATACCGATTATACAGGTTGGAAACTTGATAAAGCGCCCACAGGCGAAATACCCATTACCTCAAAGCGTATTGCCGACACCCCAGGGACCCATACTGTAGACTATGAAAGTGAGGTCGATACTATAACTATAGTCCATACGGCCCATAACCGTCAGGGTTTTGCCCTAGGTGCGGTCATTGCAGCCGAGTGGATTGTTGGAAAAAAAGGTGTTTTTACAATGAAAGATGTGTTAAACCTTGGTTAACAAATCGCCCATTTATGGCATAAATGTACTTATTTGCAAAGAATTCTTCGGGATTTAAGATAAATCGGAATATCAAATATGATTTCCCTTAGCCTCAAACAACTTTGCAAAGACGTTGGATGTAACCAAAAACAAGACCTTTGGTCAAAAAAGTAACAAATAGTAACCAAACTTCATAATACCAAATCTAAAGAACAAACATGGATACGACACAGTGGATCATATTTATACTCATAATACAGGTCATCCATTTTTTAGGCACCTGGAAGTTGTATGTCAAAGCAGGTAGAAAGGCTTGGGAAGCTGCAGTACCGATCTACAACGCAGTGGTGCTCATGCAAATCATCAACCGCCCGAAGTGGTGGGTAATCCTCCTTTTTATCCCCATCATTAATTTATTGATGTTCCCTGTTCTTTGGGTAGAGACCATTAGAAGTTTTGGAAAAAATAGCCTTCTTGAAACTTGGCTAGTCATTTTAACATTAGGCTTCTATATCTACTATGTCAATTATGTTCTTGACACTAAGTATATAGCAGACCGAGACCTACATCCGAAGACCGGTTTAGGCGAATGGGTCAGCTCTATTGTCTTTGCCATTGTGGCAGCCACATTGGTACACACCTATTTTATTCAGCCCTATGTAATACCAACCCCTTCATTAGAGCGAACCCTGCGTGTTGGCGATTTTCTTTTTGTAAGCAAGTTTCACTATGGAGCCAGAGCACCAATGACCACTATTGCCGCTCCTATGGTTCATGATACAATTCCGAAATTGGGTATTCGCTCATACCTGAACAAACCGCAACTACCTTATTTTAGATTGCCTGGTTTTACGAAAGTAGATCGTAACGATATTGTGGTATTCAGTTGGCCGGCAGACACCGTGCGTGTGTTTTTCAAAAAGGAGGCTGGTGTAAAAAAACCTATCGATAAAAAATCGAACTATGTCAAACGATGTGTGGGTATCCCTGGAGATTCCCTAGCCGTAATCGATGGTTATGTCTTCATCAATGGTGAACAATTAAAACTTTCCGATAGGGCACGACCCCAGTACGATTATAGGGTATATGCACAAAATGGGGTTTCCTCCCGGATACTTTCAGAAGTGGGACTTTCCGATTTTAATAGACAGTATGTTGCCCAATCTTTGAGCCAGCCCCAGCGAATAGTCCTGCAAAGAAATGGATATGGTGTATATGATCAAGGTCAGTCGGGTGTTGTTATTTTAACGGACCATAAAGGCATCTCCCCTGAACTTATTCGACAGAATCGTTTGGCTTTACAAGAGATAGCCGATAGAACCCGTATTATTACGGCTACCGATGAAATGGTAAACAAACTTAAAAGCAACAGCGCTATTGATTCTGTAGTGCGTATCGTAACGCCCAAAGGTCAAAGAGGAATTGGTTTGTTTCCCCAAAATCCCGATTACGACTGGAACTATGATAATATGGGAGCCATTTATATTCCTGAAAAAGGAAAAACGGTGGATTTGAACCTTAAAGTACTCCCATTGTACAAGAAAATCATTCGTGACTACGAAGGCAACACCATTAGCGTTTCAGGAAATCAAATCAGTATTAATGGCGAACCAGCGGACACCTACACCTTTAAACAAGATTACTACTGGATGATGGGTGATAACAGGGCCCACTCTGAAGACAGTCGTGCTTGGGGGTATGTTCCTGAAAATCATATTGTAGGTACCCCAATTTTTATTTGGATGAGCATTGAAAATTTCAATGATGGGCTTGCCAATTGGGAAGTTCGTTGGGACAGGGTATTTACTACCGTTAATGGAGAAGGCGAACCCGTATCGTACTTTAAATACTTTTTGATTGCATTGGCCGCCTGGTTCGTATTCGATTATTTCAGAAAAAAACGACTCAAAGAAAAAGGGTGATTTTGTAATTCGTGGCGTTTTTTATGGCTTAAAAAATCAATTACGCACCTGAAAAACACAAAAAAGACGAAATTTAGAAAGTTGTCAAAATCCCTTTCAGAAAGCAAGGGAAATGTGGGCAACAAATTAATCGGTTCAAATGAGTTTTTCGTCTTGAATATATTTTACCATACAACTATAATTCTTTTCTAATAGTGAAAACCCTGCTTCATCCTACATATTTTCCTGATATCGCAACGTTTGCTACGATAGTACAAAATGACGTAAAATGGGAAGTCAAAGACAATTACCAAAAGCAGACCTACCGTAACCGATGCTATATCGCTACTGATTTCGGCAGGCATATGCTCAGTATTCCGATCCGCCATGTAGGAGGAAAAGAGGGGCGGCAAAAATATAACGATGTGCTACTTGACAACTCCTACCAATGGCAACGCCAACATTGGCGCACATTGCAAACTGCCTATAGAACTTCTCCCTTTTTTGAATTCTATGAAGATGATATTGCACCCTTGTTCGAAAAAAAGTTCGATCTATTACTTGACTATAACCTAAAAACTATTGCAACCATCGCCGATTGTCTTCAGATTGCAATGCCTTTGGAAAAATCTCAAAATTTCGAACGTACCCCTCAAGCCTTGATAGATGCCCGATTCTTGGTCAACGCCAAGAAGAATCCGCTTCTGGAACAAGCATCATATGTTCAGGTTTTTGGTGACCGCCACGGGTTCATAAAAAACTGTAGTATTTTAGATTTGCTTTTTAATGAAGGAACAAATGCCCTTGGGTATCTTCAAAACTTGCATTTATCCTTTCTAAATGCTTAGGCTCTTTATTCATTACGGCATACATTTTCTGGTGCCGATAGCCATAGGGTTCTTTTTTTTTAAAGAACATCGGATTCGAGTTACGCTTATTCTATTAGCGGGAATTCTAATCGATGTAGATCATCTTTTTGCCAATCCGATTTTTGATTCGGAACGTTGTAGCATTAATTTTCATCCCTTGCATTCTTATGGGGCCATCGTCCTTTATTTCGGACTCTTCGTAGTAAAAAAGACGCGAATAATCGGACTAGCACTGTTGATTCACATACTCGCCGATTGGGCCGATTGCTGGCTAATCACTTTTCAGCCGAAATGACGCCATTACCGGAAAATGATCTGAATATTTCACATTGAAGTTTTTATGCTCAAGAACTTCAAATGAGCTATCAGCAAAAATAAAATCGATTCGCAACGGAATGCCCAGAAAGTCATAGGTTCGCCCTAGACCACTTCCTTCCGCTATAAAAGTATCTTGCCGATCTCCTTTGATTATATGGTATACATTAGAAAATTGGGTATTGTTAAAATCGCCACAGATTATTGTTTTGTGTGTTACCTTTTGCATATGCTCCCGTACCAGCTTAGCCTGTTCCTCCTGTTTTTTAAATCTACTGGTAACCCTTCGATATAACTTATCGGAAGCCTCAGACCTAAGCACCCCGGTACCGGGTGTTATTCCCAACGACTCTAAATGAAGGTCATAAACTCGTATGGTATCATTTTTAAAAAGAATATCGGCATAGGCGCCATTGTTATAGCTTTTCGGAAAATTTAATAGTTGTGCATCGATAATGGGATATTTTGAAAAAATGCCCAGAAGCAAATGACCTTCGTTATGCACATATTCTAGATATTGATAAGGGTAGTTTACGTATTCTTTTCTTCTTGAATACCCCACCTCCTGAAAGCAAACGATGTCGGGATCTTCACGATCTACCAAGGCCTTAATATCTTCAAAAATTCTTGGACTATCAATATGACCATCATTATTAAAAGTTCGCACATTATAACTCAATACCCGCAAATCAGGGTCTTGCACCTCGGAATCGGCCGAGAAGTCAAATTTAACAAAGGCCCCCATCGTCACATACCCCAATACGAGTACCGATAATGACAATAGCATCTGCCGCTTTCTTTTTAAAATCCAGAAAAACAGAAATAGAAAATTGACTCCCACAAGAACAGGTACCGTCAAACTCAATATTGACAAAAAAGCAAAATGTTCTGTAGATATATGCGGAACCAAACAGGCCAATAGTAGTAGGAATGCAGCAATGAAATTAAAAAAGAAAACGATTTTATTTAAAAATGACAATCCTTTCACCTATTCAGTCTTCTTTACCTGCTTTGAACAAAAAATCTTTTTCGGCCTTAGAAAGGCTCTCGTATCCTGACTTACTTATTTTATCAAGAATGGCATCTATCTTCCGCTGATGGTTTTCTTTATCGGAGTTTCCTTTGGCTCGAGTCGTGGTTTTTTGTTTTCGATATACCGTTTTAAGGGGAGCCTTTTTCTCCCGTTTTTTAAAAAGATTGGCAACCGCATCCAATACCTTGGCGAAACCACCTCCAATATCATGCCCCTTAGCCAATTGACGAGCGTACATATACCCCAAAAGCGCACCGCCCAAATGGGCAAGGTTCCCTCCTGCATTTCCGCCATACGGCATTTGTATAAAATCTAACAAGACCACAAATGCGCCAATGTACCATAGTTTTACGTTGAAAAAAATTACCCTTACTTCTTGATTGGGAATATAGGCACAGATAAATATCAAAACAGCCCTTACTCCCGCCGATGCGCCTACTAAAACAGCATTGACTTCAAAAAAGGCAGGGAATATATTGTAACCCAACATAAAAAAGAGACCTCCCAAAATAACGCCCAATAAATAGACGTTTAAAAATCGTTTGCCGTCGAATAGGTTGAGAAAAATTCGCCCCACAAAATAAAGCACCAGCATATTCCAGAAAATATGGCTCAACCCACCATGAAAAAAAGAATAGGTGACCAACGACCACGGTTGTACAAGAAAATCAAAAAAATCGTTGGGAAGTTGAAACCATTGAACGATGCTATTTTTATTCATTCCCATTAAAAAGGGAATCAAACCGTTCAAGATAAAAACAAGAACATTGATGGCAATAAGCTTTTCAGCTACGTTCAGCCTGGCAATTTGATATCTTAGGTTACCTGAATTCATAGTTAGTCCCAACGCTTATTATTGAACTGATTCTTTTTCCAATACCACATCATAATAAAACCGGCAATGGCGCCACCAATATGTGCAAAATGGGCAATCCCCGTTGAATAGCTACTAAAACCAAAAAAGAGGTCTCCAGCAATCATCAAAGGAACGAAATACTTTGCTTTTATGGGAATGGGTAAAAAAATCAACATTAATTCTGCTTCCGAATACATAAAAGCAAAGGCGACAAGAATACCATAAATCGCCCCTGAAGCGCCTACTGCAGGCGTATTATAGGCACTTAAAAAACTATCGACTTTAGCCTGTCCGATGACATCATTCCATCCTGGGCTATATTTTCCGCTCGCTATTATGTCAATAATTTGACTTTTAGGTATGCCATTCGCGACCAATGCATCCAAGCCGCTATTAAAGCTATAGTAGTTCATAGCCGTATGAAGTAATGCCGCACCAAGACCTGCCGAAAAATAAAAGAAAAGAAACTTGTTACGCCCCCACATACGTTCCAACGGCGTACCGAAAGCCCATAGGGCATACATATTAAATACAATATGCATAAAACCACCATGCATAAACATATGGGTTGCTACCTGCCAGAATTGAAAATTGCCATTTTCAGGAAACCATAGCGCCAACCAAAGGTACATCTGATCTCCATAAATCTGCGTAGCGATAAAAAATATAATATTTATTATCAGAAGATGCTTTACCGCATCGGTCATATTTCCCATTTACATAAATTTTTTGTCAATTTCATCTTCCGTTATGGTCACAAATATGGGCTTGTTAAATGGGCTTACCCTAGACTCTTTACAAGCAAATAAATCATTGACCAGTGCTAGCTGCGATTCATTATCTAAAACTTCACCGGTTTTAACAGACAGCGTTTTTGCAAGAGTTTTCGAAAGTATATCTGCCTGGGAAAAACTATTTTCGTCAACCTCGAGCTGATAATCTGAAATAAGCTGATCTAACACCATACCCGCTTCACTTTCTGCTACCATTAAGGGTACGCCCGTAATTTGAAACGATTCCCCTTGAATTTCCTCAAATGCAAAACCGATAGCGGTCAGGTTATTTTGTATATCTTTTAAAATTGCCATATCCGCTTTCGAAAAAGAAAGGGACAAAGGAAATAATAATTGCTGGCTTACCGCTTCTTTTATAGTACTATTCCTCAAAAATTTTTCGTAAAGCACCCGTTGGTGTGCCCGACTTTGATCAATAACAACCATACCCGATTTTATGGTCGTCACAATGTACTTTCGGCGTAGCTGAAAAGTTGTAGCAACCGATTCTATCTCTTCTTTTTGATTTTCAAAAATAGACCCCGTAATGGTATCTGATTCAAAGTAAACATCATTGGGGTTTTGGTTACCCATTTTTGACTCTAACCCAACATATAAATTCTCCCAACTTTGGGTATTAGGTTTGCCGTAAGTTCGATTTGCCGGGGCTTTTTGATTTGTTTCTACAAAGGGATTGAACCCCGCGTCAACCGTAACCTTGGGTTGAACAATCGTTTTGTTTTTATAGGCATAGGGCGTCTGCATGTTCTCATCGTGTTCAAAATCAAGCGCTGGTGCAATATTGAATTGCCCTAAACTGTGTTTGACACACGATCGCAAAATGGCATACAAAGTTTGTTCATCGTCAAACTTTACCTCGGTTTTAGTAGGGTGAATATTGATATCAATCGTAGCTGGGTCTACTTCCAAATAAATAAAATACCCGGGATGCGTATCTGACTTAATCAGCCCTTCAAACGCTGCAACGACGGCGTGGTGCAGATAAGGACTTCTAATAAACCGATGGTTTACGAAAAAAAACTGTTCGCCCCTACTTCGTTTGGCAAACTGTGGTTTATTTATAAAACCACTAATTTTCACCACTTGGGTCTCTTCATGAATCGGTACTAATTTTTGATTGGTCTTACTACCGAAAACATGAACGATTCGCTGTCTATGATTAGCCTTAGGCAGCCCAAAAAGTTCACTACCGTTATTATAATAATGAAATTCAATATTCGGATGCGTCAAAGCGACCCTGTGAAATTCATCGGTAATGTGTCGAAGCTCAACTTGATGTGATTTTAGGAAATTTCTTCTTGCCGGAATATTGAAAAACAGATTCTTGACCGTTAAGGAAGTTCCTTTAGGCGTTACGGCCACTTCTTGATGAACGATTTTACTCCCTTCAATTTTTAAATGCGTACCGACTTCATCATGATCAGTTTTGGTAAGCATCTCTACATGGGCAATAGCCGCTATCGATGCCAAGGCCTCCCCTCGAAAACCTTTCGTATCTAAGCGGAATAGGTCTTCAGCTTTTTCAATTTTCGACGTAGCATGGCGCTCAAAGCTCAATCGTGCATCGGTAACACTCATGCCAATGCCGTTGTCAACCACTTGGATCAAACTTTTGCCACCATCCTTAATAATTAATTTTATTTCAGTAGCCTGCGCGTCTATTGCATTCTCTAAGAGTTCTTTCACAACCGAGGCCGGGCGCTGTACTACTTCTCCTGCCGCAATCTGATTTGCAACATGGTCGGGTAAGAGTTTTATGATATCTGCCATTATTTCGGGAAGAATATAGAAAGCTCAAAATCGATAATGTACAGAAAAATAAATACCAACACTGCGATTATTATGAGCATTCTAATTTTAAGGTTACGGTCACCTACCACTTTCATATCGTTCATTGCATTACTGAATTTATTTTTCAGTCCTCTAGTAGTGTGTGCGGTAGAACGAAACTTATCAAATCGATGTTCTAATTTATAAGGACTCCCCTCCCCTTTGTCATCGTAGTAACGGGGCGAATAATTGAACGACTTGTTCTTTCGTAACTTTGTAAATTTTGAAAACATTCCCATGAATTTCAAAGTTACTCAAAATCAAAAAACATGCCGTTAACCTAGTGTCAAAATTTGTTAACAGTACTCGAAAATTCGAAGTTTTCGCAGTTTTATGCGAATAATTGAAGAAGACCTGTCTAAGAAAACCAATCTTTATGTTGCAAACTAAAAAGACTATGAGCCCAGTTTAGCCATCTTTATCGCCGCAATGGCCGCTTCGGTACCCTTATTACCATGTTTACCACCACTTCGCTCTTGTGCTTGCTGCAAGGTATTGTCGGTCAATACACAGAAAATCACTGGAACATCAAACTTAACATTCAAATCTTTGATACCTTGGGCAGCCGCGCTACAAACAAAATCAAAATGTTGTGTTTCTCCACGAATAACACTCCCGATAGCGATAACAGCATCTACTTTTTTTGAAGTTATAAGTTTCTTACAACCATAGGTCAACTCAAAACTTCCGGGAACATTCCATCGAATAATATTATCCGATTGCACACCACAATCAAGCAAGGCCTCGGAAGCGCCATTAAAAAGTCCCTCGGTTATCGATTCATTCCACTCTGCGACCACAATTCCGATACGCAACCCTTTCGCATCGGGCACTTCAGCCTTATTATAGACCGATAAATTTTTATTAGCTGTAGCCATTTATTGGTTGTTGCTATTGGCCATCCCTATAAATGTATCGATATTATTAGCCTGATCGGAAGAAGAAAACTCGTCCCGTATTCTTTGAAAGAATTTCAAGGCTTTTGAATTTTCATTAAGCTCAAGAGCTGTAACACCCGCTTTATATAAAAATCTTGGTGTAGTGTAGTTATTATTGCTATGGGCAATCGCCGCTTCATAATAACCCAAAGCATCATCGGGTTGCCCCAGTTGCATGAAAGCATCGCCTATACCGCCTTTCCCTAACGCTCCCAAAATATCGTCATCTGAATTAAAATCTTCCAAATGATCGATAGCCTCTTGATATTTTTGCATGCTCAAATAAGCCATCCCTGCCGAATAGTTGGAAAGGTTGGCGGCTTTAGTACCCGGGTATTCATCAATAATATCAAGAAAGCCGTATTTACCCTCTGCCCCGTTCAATGCCAATGTATACAAAGAATCTTTAGCTGTTGTACTGTTCAATGCCTGATCAAAGTACTGCTGAGGGTAGTACATTTCATTTGCCGCACTGGCCTCTTTAGGCTTCTGCACAAATTGATTATAAGCCAAATAGCCCAATACCGCCACTGCCACGACCCCAATGAGCCCTAGAATATAGTTTTGATTGGTAGAGACCCAGGCCTCTGTCTTCGAGGCACTTTCATCAAGGGTAGTAAAAACTTCAGCGGTTGTACTATCCTGCACATCTAACTGGTTCTCCTCTTCTTTAGTTTTGGGCTTAAAACCCCGCTTCTTGTATGTAGCCATCTAAAATTTTATTAATCGCGCAAAAATAAAGGTTTTATTGAAATCCTAAAGGGTATTTATTCGTTATTTTTGGATATTTTGCATGTTCCTTATTTGGTCACTAAAATAAAATCCTACGATTTTCGAAATGTTTCTAAAAAATTTAGCCCTTGTCAATTATAAAAACATCAGTTCCCAAAACTTTGAATTCGATACCAAACTAAACTGTTTTGTGGGACCGAACGGCATTGGCAAGACCAATATTCTCGATGCAATCTACCATCTTTCTTTTGGCAAAAGCTACTTTAACCCCATTGCGACCCAAAACATTCGCCATGACGAAGATTTTTTTGTAATCGACGGAGAATTTGAAAAAAACGACAGGGAAGAGAGAATAGTTTGCAGCCTAAAAAAAGGTGTAAAAAAAATTATCAAAAGAAATGGTAAAATTTATGACCGCTTATCGGATCATATCGGATTGTTGCCATTGGTCATTATTTCTCCCGCTGACAGAGACCTTATCATAGAAGGCAGCGATACCCGGCGTAAGTTTATAGACGGCGTTATCTCCCAATCAGACAAAAAGTACCTACAAGACCTACTCAAGTACAACAAAACCCTGGCACAACGCAATTCACTTCTTAAATATTTCGCGGCCAACCAGACATTTGACGAGGCCACCCTATCTGTTTACGACGAGCAGTTAAACAGTTATGGATCGGCTATTCACGACAAACGCCAAGATTTTATAGAAACATTTATTCCCATTTTCGAAGCGCAATATGCCGTTATTTCGGGCGGAAATGAAAAAGTATCCTTAACCTATGACAGTAAATTGAGAGACAGCAGTTTACGCACACTTTTAAAAAACAATATCGAAAAAGACCGCTTCTCACAATATACAGGGGTCGGCGTACACAAAGACGACTTGAGTTTTTTGATCAACGGACATCCTATTAAAAAATTCGGAAGCCAAGGGCAGCAAAAATCCTATTTGATAGCTTTGAAATTTGCCCAATTCCATTTTATAAAGGAACTGGCCAAAACCACCCCAATTTTATTATTGGACGACATTTTTGACAAACTGGATGAAAATAGGGTCTCCCATATTATTAATTTAGTAGATCATGAAAATTTTGGGCAACTCTTTATCAGCGATACGCATGCAGAGCGCACCGAAAATATCATTAAAAACATACACCAATCTTATAAGATATTTAAATTATAACATGCAACGATTTTTATATATTCTATTGATTTTCGTAACATTCGGATGCTCAAAAAAAATTTCGGATGCCGATTTAAAACAATTGAACGGCTATTGGGAAATTGAAAATGTGACCTTTAGTGACGGGAGCACCAAAACCTACAATGTAAACACTACCGTTGATTACATTGAAATCGATGGCTTTGAAGGCTATCGGAAAAAAGTAAAACCAAAATTCGATGGCACATACGACACTTCAAATGACGCAGAATTCTTTACAATAGAAAAGAAAAATGATAGTTTTGTCATGTATTACCAAAATAATTTGAGCGAATGGTCAGAGTCGCTCACCCAATTATCACAAACTAATTTTGCTGTTATCGGAGAAAATAATTCAACCTACCACTACAGACGCTATGAACCCATTAACATACAGAAATAATGGTTAGAAGAAAGAACACAAATTTACCCTTGGGTGACGCCCTACAAGAATTTTTGAAAGAAAACCGATTACAAAACGGTATTGATAAGGTAAATGCCCGAGAGGCTTGGGCGAGACTTATGGGAAATGGGGTCAATAATTATACCACCGCGGTAGAACTGCGTAACGAAACCTTATTTGTAGCACTTTCTTCTTCCGTGCTACGCGAAGAGCTTAGCCACGGAAAATCAAGAATTATCGTAATGTTCAATGAAGAAATGGGCAAAGAGGTAGTGAAGAAGCTGGTACTTAGGTAAATATCGAAAAACCTGGCAAATCTTAAAAACTTGCCAGGCCTGAATCATTTAGTATATTTCCCTTCCTGAAAAATGGAAAGCACCTTCAATAGCGGCATTTTCATCACTATCGGAACCATGTACCGCATTCTCTGCGATATTACTAGCAAATAGTTTTCGAATGGTACCTTCCGCTGCCTCGGCAGGATTGGTAGCACCGATCAAAGCGCGAAAATCTTCAACTGCATTTTCCTTTTCCAAAATAGCAGACACAATAGGGCCACGGGTCATAAATTCAACCAATTCACCAAAAAAAGGCCGCTCTTTATGAATCGCATAAAATTCCTGCGCATCCCTCAAACTTAATTGGGTATATTTCATAGCAACGATTTTAAAACCTGCTGAAGCTATTTTCTCAAGTATTGCACCAATATGGCCGTTCTCAACAGCATCGGGCTTTATCATCGTAAAAGTTCTGTTCGTACTCATTTTTTAAAATTTTGGGCAAAAATACGTTTTATTCCACAACTCACAAGCATACACTTCCGAAGTCCTTTGCAAAAAGGCTGTTCTTCCCTTGATTTTGTTAGGATGTACCACGTATAAAACAGTCAAGTGATATCAAGACAAAAGCAACCTGTTAGTTTTATTATTATTGTATCTTTGCACGCATGAATTTTGAGGAAATTAACGCGGTAAAAGCACTGCTTTCCAAACCGCAAAAAATTGTAATTGTACCCCACAAAAACCCTGATGGCGATGCTATCGGCTCTACCTTGGGACTTTGGCACTTTCTAAAAAATAATGGACAAGACGCTACGGTTATCGTTCCAAACGATTACCCCCGTTTTTTAAAGTGGATGCCCGGAAACGAGCACATTATCAATTTTGAACGTAAAAATTCAGAGGCCAAAGAAAAAATTAATCAAGCAACGTTAATTTTTACACTCGATTTTAACCATTTAGGCCGTATAGGCCAGATGCAATCCGAATTAGAGAACGCAAAGGCCACATTTATAATGATAGACCACCATCAAGAACCGGCCGATTATGCAAAAATCACCTATTCCGATGTGACCATGAGCTCGACATGTGAAATGGTCTACACATTTATCGAGAAACTGGGCGCAGTGCAAACCATCACTTCAGAGATTGCCAATTGTCTTTATACGGGTATTATGACCGATACCGGGTCGTTTAAATTTGCCTGTACCACGAGTAGAACCCATAGAGTAATCGCCGACCTGATCGACAAAGGTGCCGAAAACACAAAGATACATCACCAAATTTACGACACCAATACGCCAAATCGCTTACATCTCTTAGGTTGCGCACTAAAGAATATGGTGATATTAGAAAAGTATCGTACCGTTTATATCACACTTACCCAAGAAGAATTGGATGCCTACGAATATAAAAAGGGTGACACCGAAGGTTTTGTAAATTATGGTTTAACCCTTGACGGAATAATATTTGCGGTAATCTTCATTGAAAATAAGGAAGAAGGAATAATTAAAATTTCATTCCGTTCTGTAGGCGATTTTTCAGTAAACGAATTTGCCCGAAAACATTTTCAAGGAGGAGGACACGACAATGCTGCAGGTGGCAAAAGTGATCTTTCCATAGCGGAAACTACCAAATTTTTTGAATCTTTATTACCTAATTATACGGATAGATTATGGATTTAAGGCGTTGCTGTTATTTACTATGTCTAATTATGGGCCTATCAAGTTGTGAAGGACCACAGCCCCGTAGACCGGTAAAGGTCAAAACAGGAAGTTTTTTCAAGGCCTCGACTGACCGGAGCAAAAAACTTTTGGCGCAAGAAGAAGCGACAATACAAGAAATAATAGCAAAAGATACAACCCATACTTATCAACACAGTTCGTATGGGTCATGGTACTATTATGACCAAAATAATAAGTCGGACGATTACACGCCACAACCCGATGATTTGGTGACCTTGACCTATAACATCGTGACTTTTGATAACGATACCCTGTATTCCAATGAGGATATTGGGGTTATCAAATACAAAGTAGACAAGCAAGAATTATTTCAAGGACTTAGAAATAGTGTTAAGCTATTGAAAGAAAATGAGACGGCTACTTTTTTGTTTCCTTCATCCCTGGCTTATGGTTATCATGGCGACAATAATAAAATAGGGGTAAGCGTACCTATTAAAGCGACTATTTCACTCTTGAAAATAGAAAAATCAAACGAGCAAATTCAAAATTAAAATAATTAGCATGAAAAAAACGAATGTACTCTTATTGATCCTAACCTTGGTTTTGGCCAGTTGTAAAACTCAACATGCCGACTTAGGAGATGGTCTCTTTGCCGGTATCCATACCAATAAAGGCGATATTATCGTTAAACTAGCCTATGAACAAACCCCCATCACCGTAGCAAATTTTATTTCTTTGGCAGAAGGAAAAAGCCCCTTCGTTAGTGAGGAATACAAAGACAAGAAGTACTACGATGGTGTTATTTTCCATAGGGTAATAAAAGACTTTATGATTCAGGGAGGAGACCCAACTGGCACGGGAAGTGGCAATCCTGGGTATAAATTTAAAGACGAACTTACCGATTCATTGCACCATGATAAAAAGGGAATATTGTCTATGGCCAATGCGGGCTTCGAAACCAATGGCAGCCAATTTTTTATTACCCATAAAGCGACCCCCTTTCTTGACGGTTATGAAAACGGTGTGCTTAAGCCCTGTCAAAATCCCAGAGTAAGTTGTCATACCGTTTTTGGAGAGGTCATTGAGGGAATGGACGTTGTAGATTCCATTGCCAATGTTGAAACAGCTACAGGCGACAAACCCATCGATACGGTACGTATGAAAACCGTTGAAATCATTCGAAATGGCAGGGCTGCCAAAAACTTTGATGCCATTCAGGTGATGAGCGATTATTTTGAGGCGGAAAAAGCAAAAATTGCTGCAATTGAAAAACTAAAATCCGATATGGCCGATGAATTTGCGGAACAAAAGGAAAAAGCGGAAGCGTTACCATCAGGACTTAAAATACTAGCACTTAGCGAAGGTACCGGCCCTAAGCCAAAACCTGGTCAACAAGTGGGTATCCATTATGCCGGATATTTGAGCGATGGATCTTTGTTCGATAGCAATTACGAAGAAGTAGCTACAAAATATGGCAAATATGACGAAGCCAGAAAACAACAGATGGGCTACGAACCTAGTCCCATGGACTATAGTCCCGATGCTTCATTGATCGCTGGTTTTAAAGAGGGTATGATGACCATGAAAGTTGGTGATAAAATACGTTTGTTCATCCCTCCACACTTGGGCTACGGGCCACAGGGCTCCAGAGGAGTTATTCCGCCAAACGCTGATTTAATCTTTGATTTAGAGCTTACCGAAATACTGAATTGAAACGCTAATTATTTAAGGTATAAAAAAACCGATGGCCGAAAAACATATGTTTTTCGGCCATCGGTTTTTTTGCTACCGCATTACCGTTTATTTACCCCACTGCTGACCTTTTAATTTTACTGTCGCCTTAAGAATATCTTTCTGGGAGATCTGCCCCACCAATTTTCCATTTTGAACGATTGGAAAACGACGTCGCTTTTCATTTAAAAATTTATTAGCAGCATCAAATATATTCATATTACCATCTATGGTCTCAACATTTCTTACCATGCGTTTTTCTATGGTATTGTTTTCCATAGGCATGTTATAATACCTGCTTTCACTGATGTGTTTGATACAATCCCCTTCTGAAATTATTCCAATCAATTCATTTTTATCATTGACCACCGGGCCACCAGATATTCTATATTTTATAAGGGACTCTATAACCTCTTCAATAGATTGCTCCTGATGAAAGGTAATCAACTTTGTACTCATATAATCACTGACCTTCAGCGGGATATCTTCTGTAGGCTGTGATTGCCTTCTTGCGCCTTGAAAACTTTTGATTGCCATAGTTGTCAATTTTAGGATGATGAGGGAGCTACTTAAACATACGAAATTTTACTGAATTTATCAAAAAACAACTGCTAAATATTCACAGTCATTTCCTACTTTTATAGAAAATTCAGTCTTGAAAAAAGCTCTTTCGGTCTTGGTCTTATACTGTCTGTTGGCTTGCCAATCGAAAAAAGATCCTGTAGATTATGTCATAATCTCCGGGAAAATTTCAAATCTAGACAGTAAAGAAGTCAGCTTGACGGCCATTAACGGGGAATTTAAAAAACAAATCCCTGTAGAAGACAATGGTATATTTAGAGATACCTTGAGATTATTTCCCAAAGTACCGTATGTGCTATCGGACGGTACTCATTTTATCGACCTCTATTTTGAAAACGGGTATGACCTCATCCTTACCTACGACGCTAAGCACTATGAGAACACCTTGAAATTTAGGGGAACAGGTTCGGCACTGAACGAATACTTTCATGTAAAGCAGAAAAAAACTATTGAAATCTGGGGTGGTGATGCTGAAAAAGTATATAGCTTAAAAGAGCCCGAATTTATCGCTAAAATGCAGGGATTGAGCAATGCTTTAAAAGAACTATTGAAAAACACCGACAGTATTCCTGAAGAAATAAGGAAAAAAGAATCAAGAAATATCGACTACGAGCGCCTTATTATTTACAGCAGTTATTTAGATAGTGCCCATGCTGAATTTACGAACAACTCCAATTTTAAAGCATCCGAAAAAATAACCGGCCCGCTTGATAGCTTGGCGTATGACATTGAAGAAGATTTCAACTATTCAAAAAGATACAGGAGCCTAGCGCGAAGGTATTATGCCAACAAAGCCGAAGAGCTTTCCAAAAAAGACAGTGTAGCTTATAATACCGCCTTTTTAGAAACCATGAAGAACATATCAATTGACAACATTCGCAATGCCTTATTGTTTAATGGGGTAAAATATTCATTGCCCTATTCGAAAAATATGGATGCCGATTATCAAAGTTTTATGGAAATCTCAACAAGTACCTATCATAAAAAAGAAATAACCGCCTCGTTCAACAAACTAAAAATGTTGGCATCCGGCGAAGTTTCTCCTGTATTTACAGATTTGGAGAACCACGCCGGTGGCACCGCCTCGCTTTCTGATTTTAAAGGGAAATATGTATATATCGATGTCTGGGCTACTTGGTGTGCACCGTGCATCGCCGAAATACCGGCCTTAAAAGAAATGGAAGAACTTTATTCCGGCAAAAACATAGCTTTTCTAAGTATCTCGATCGACAATAAAAAGCAATATCAAGCTTGGCGTGACATGGTAACTGAAAAAGCCCTTGGTGGTATACAGCTAATAGCTGAAAACGCCTGGGAATCAAAATTTGTCCAAGCGTATCAGATCATGGGCATACCCCGATTTATTTTAATAGATCCGGAAGGAAAAATTGTCAACGCCAAAGCCCCGGCACCTTCTAATGTTGGACTAAAGCCCCTCTTGAACGAACTATTGGATATATAGACGCTATGCACGCGGCGTTTCCTTTAAGACCTCCAACAAAAACTTCCAAAATTTCTGAACCGAAGAGATACTGACCCGTTCATCGGGAGAGTGCGCCCCTTTGATTGTTGGGCCAAAACTGATCATATCCATCTCGGGATAATTCTGACCCAAAATACCACATTCGAGTCCGGCATGACAAGCCACTACTTGTGGCTCTTCGTTAAATAGCTCTTTGTATTTATTCTTTAAGACCTCAAGAATTCGGGAATTGGGGTTGGGTTGCCAGCCTGGGTAATCTCCTGATAAGGTTACATCAAATCCTCCCATTTCAAAAGTAGCCCTTAGTGCATTGGATAAATCTGCTTTTGCCGAGTCTACCGATGATCGGGTTAGGCAACCAATTCTTATTTTCCCACCTTTTAAAATGACCCGCGCCACATTATTGGAGGTCTCTACCAAATCAGGTATTGCAGCGTTCATACCAAAAACACCGTTATGCGCGGCATATATGGCGTTGAGCAATTTTTCTTGCGCTCCGAGTCCCATCACTTTCCTTGGCTTAGTAATGGTCTTAAAACTTAACTGCAGGTCTGGTTCCATTATTTTGAGTTCGTCTTTGATAGTTTCGGTCCACTGCTCCAAATCTTTTTCGAAATCGTCTTTATGCGCTTTATCTACAACTATTTTGACCGTACTTTCCCTAGGTATGGCATTACGCAACCCGCCACCATCAATTTCGGCAATACGTACATTATATTCCTTGGCACTCCGATATAATAAACGATTCATTATTTTATTGGCATTTCCCAAACCCTTGTGAATCTCAATACCGCTATGTCCGCCTTTTAGACCACGCAGTTTTAATTCGTAGGCGAGAACACCTCGAGGAACGGGCTTTTCTGCATAAGAACGGGTCGCAGTAACATCGACGCCTCCCGCACAGCCAATATCAACCTCATCATCTTCTTCAGTATCAAGGTTCAATAGTATTTCCCCTTTTAACAAACCTCCTTTAAGGCCCATCGCCCCCGTCATTCCAGTTTCCTCATCAATGGTAAAAAGAGCTTCCAGAGGGGGGTGTGAAACATCAGAACTCTTTAACAAGGCCATAATGGCAGCCACGCCCAAACCATTATCAGCACCCAAGGTAGTACCATTGGCCTTGACCCAATCACCATCGACCCTCATTTGTATACCTTCGGTCTCAAAATCAAAACTAGTACCCGCATTTTTTTGGTGTACCATATCTAGATGGGATTGCAGTACCACTATTTTGCGATCCTTCATTCCAGCACTGGCCGGTTTCCTGATAATAACATTCCCTACTTCATCTTTGACGGCCTCTAGGCCCAAAGATTTCCCAAAATCAAGCATGAACCGTATTACCCTTTCTTCTTTTTTAGAAGGTCGGGGAACAGCATTTAATTCGACAAAGCTATTCCAAACAGATCGGGGTTCCAATTCTCGTATATCGTTATGCATCTTCTTTTCTTTTTGCTCGTAAAGATAAGGCTTGAATCCCTAAAACCCCCTATTTTAAGGGAGCGACATCCTATTAAAAATATAATTGGCACAGTATTAACAGTTGGATGATTTTATCGGAATGAAAATTCGGAAAGTAATTATTATGGTTAATTTTGGTCCGATGGAAAATAAATTAAAAACAGGTATCGCCTTAAGCCTTGTCCCACAGATTATTATTGTGAAATGGCTGGGCTATTATCCGGAAATAATTGAAAAATATTATAGTCACGGACTTTACCCTTACATTTCAAGGTTCTTCCGAACTTTATTCGGATGGATTCCTTTTTCAGTTGGTGATTTTCTCTATTTTGCACTTGCTTTTATTGCCATACGCTTTGTTATCATCAATCGAAAGTATATTGCCGCCCGCCCCTTGTTATTTATTCGGAATATATTTTTAGTACTTTCCGTAGCCTATTTCTCATTCAATTTGCTCTGGGGACTTAATTATTACCGGCAGCCCATTTCCGAAAATTTAAATCTTGAGGAAACCCATACTCCAGAAGAACTGACCACACTTACTGAAAGGCTTATCGATAAAACCAATGGGCTTCAATTTCAAATTACGGCCGATACGGCACAAATGGTCGTGATACCTTATACAAAAAAAGAAATCTTCGATAAAACCCTCCAAGGTTATCAACAGTTGGAAGCTGAACTTCCTTTTTTGGCCTATAAACATCCAAGCATTAAAAAATCTCTCTTTAGCACCCTCTTGACCTATATGGGATATGGTGGCTATTTAAACCCTTTTACCTTGGAAGGGCAAGTGAACGGAAGACTGCCCAATTTTAGATTCCCTGTGGTCAGTGGCCATGAAATTGGCCATCAAGTAGGTTATTCGGCAGAGAACGAGACTAATTTTATTGGATATTTGGTTACCGCTTCGAACAAAGATCTTTATTTTCAATATTCGGCGTCTGCTTACGCGTTGGGCTATTGTCTAAATAATATTAAAATAAGGGACGAAGCACGCTTTCAGCTTTTATTTTCCGAATTACATCCAGGAGTTCGGAAGAACTACCAAGAAATGGCCGATTTCTGGAAAAGCTTTGAAAATCCCCTGGAACCAGTTTTTAAGTCAATTTTCAATTCTTTTTTAAAAGCAAACAACCAAGAAGATGGCATTCAAAGTTATAGCAAGGTGGTTTCGCTTTTGGTCAGCTATTACAAAAAACACCCGCTGTAAGGAGATTATGGAACCCCTTGCTGCCTTACAAATTATGGGGCAACCTGAACGCTACAACCATTGAATTACTTCACTTTCGCCCATCCGATGTGATGGGCGAAAGATCAGTACTAATGAATCTTATAATAAAATCAATACACCGCTACCCCTTCTCTCATAATTTTGGCAGTCTCGACCAAATTGACAAGTGCTGTTTTTGTCTCTGGCCAATCGCGGGTCTTTAGTCCACAATCTGGGTTCACCCAAATATGTTCTATAGGCAGTAATTCACTGGCCTTAACCAACAATGCCTTCATTTCTTTTGTCGATGGCACCCGTGGGGAATGGATGTCATATACCCCAGGACCTATTTCGTTCGGGTATTTAAAATCGACAAAAACGTCTAATAGTTCCATTTCAGAACGTGAAGTTTCAATCGTAATCACATCGGCATCAAGGTCGGCTATGCTACCGATAATGTCATTGAATTCGGCATAGCACATATGGGTATGAATCTGTGTGGAATCTTTTACACTGCTCGATGCAATTTTAAATGATGTCACCGCCCAATTCAGGTAAGTATCCCAATTTTCTTTACGCAGCGGCAAACCTTCCCGAATGGCCGGTTCATCTATCTGAATGATTTTTAATCCCGCGTTTTCCAAATCGGAAACTTCATCACGAATGGCCAAGGCAATTTGTTGACAGGTAGCCGACCTCGGTTGATCATTTCTCACGAAAGACCATTGCAAAATAGTCACGGGGCCTGTCAGCATTCCTTTTACAGGATTTGGCGTAAGTGATTGGGCGTATGCCGACCATTTCACGGTCATTGGGGCCGTTCGGGAAATATCACCGAAAATAATGGGCGGTTTTACACACCTACTGCCGTAGCTTTGTACCCAACCAAAACTTGTAAAGGCAAAACCTTCAAGCTTCTCCCCAAAATATTCGACCATATCGTTACGTTCGAATTCACCGTGCACTAGCACGTCTACCCCGATTTCTTCCTGAAAACGTATCGTTTCTTCGGTCTCCTTACACAAAAGAAAATCGTATTCCTCTTTGGTCAATTCATTTCTTTTAAACTTCGACCTCCATTGGCGTACTTCCTTGGTTTGAGGAAAAGAGCCGATGGTAGTTGTCGGAAACAATGGGAGACCAAGTGCTTTTTTCTGCTCTCTTTGACGTGCTGTAAACCCAGATAATCTTTGCGCATGTTCTGCCGTTACACCTTCCATGCGCAATTTCACTTTTTGATCATGTACCAGTTTTGAGTTTCTTCGATTGCTATTGGCCAATTGGTTCGCCCGAAGTTTTTCGGCTAGCGCTTCTGATATAGTTTCATTTGCCAATTTTTTAAGGGTGACCAATTCCGCTACCTTTTGTTTGGTAAAGGCCAACCACTCCTTTACTTCATTGGGTAGACTTTGAGCATTGTTTTCTAAATCAAGGTTATACGGACAGTGTAAAAAAGAGCACGAAGAAGCTACCCAAACCTTATCTGCACCCAATACATCAACAGCTTTTTTGATGGTATGCAGGGTGTTTTCAAAGTCGTTTTTCCAAATATTTCTGCCATCGACGACACCCAACGAAAGTGTCAACTCTTTATTGATGTATTCTGCTTCCAATATATCATCTAGTTGCAACTGGCAACGCACCAAGTCTAAATGCAAGGCATGCACAGGAAGGGCCAAGGCGGTCTTTAGGTTCTCTCCATAACATTCAAAATAATTCGCGATGATTATCTTTAATTCAGGGAATTTTTCGGCAATTTCACGATATGCCTTGTCGATGGCCTTTTGCGCCTTTTGATTTAAGTTTAAAGCCAAACATGGTTCGTCAAATTGAATATGCTCAACACCTTGTTCCTGCAATTGTGCGAGAAGTTCAAAATAGACAGGAAAGAGTTTATCGAGCAGTTCAAGTCTGTGAAAGCCCGCCTCTTTCTCCTTTCCTAACAAAAGGTACGTAATGGGGCCGATTAACACTGGTTTGGTTTTTATTCCTAACGCCAATGCCTCTTTATATTCATCAACAATTTTAGAGGAAAATAGTTTAAACGTCTGGTCTCTATCGAATTCAGGTACAATATAATGGTAATTGGTATCGAACCATTTTGTCATCTCCATGGCTTTGATGTCAAAACCGTCTTTTTGTATGCCCCGCGCCATTGCGAAATACAAGTCAAGTTTACTTTTACTATTTTTAACTTCGGAAAAGCGCCTTGGAATACACCCTAAGGTCAATGACATATCAAGCATCTGATCGTAAAACGAAAAATCATTGGATGGAATCAGGTCAATACCGGATTCTTTCTGAAACAGCCAATTCTTATGTTTAATAAGTGACCCTGTTGCCAAAAGGTCATCAACAGAACCTATTCCTTTCCAATAGTTTTCAGATGCTTTTTTTAATTCTCTCTTTTCCCCTATTCTAGGGAAACCCAATACGTTGGTTTTCATATTTATTAAAGTGTTAAATTCTGTTCAAAATTACAGATAACGAACTTTAATCCAATTAAAAACAAAAAGTAGGAAGAAAAACCTATATTTCATTAATTTTATGTTTTTAAAATCTTTTAAGCTATCCATTACGGAACGACTTTAGAAAAATATTCTATGAAAAACCTCGACGCCACAGATATTGAGATATTAAAAATCTTACAAAATGATTCTAATATCACTACAAAAGAGTTGGCCAAAAAAGTCAACCTATCCCCTACTCCTGTTTTCGAGCGCACCAAACGACTGGAGAAAGCAGGTTATATCGAAAAATACATCGCTATTTTAAGTGAAGAAAAACTGAATCGGGCGTTGACCGTTTTTTGTCATGTTAAATTGAAGGAGCACACCAAAGCGATAGGTCATCAGTTTGTTCAAGATATTCAATCATTAAGTGCAGTTACCGAATGTTACAACATTTCGGGAGATTACGATTTTTTATTGAAAGTATTGGTCAGGGATATGAAGCATTACCAAGACTTTGTTTTGAATCAGCTGGGTTCTGTTCAAAATATAGGCAGTGTACAAAGCACTTTTGCCATGGGCAAAATAAAACACACCAATGCCGTTCCCTTCTAGATTTGGCTTTGTACCAATGTACCCGACTTAAACAAAAGTCACGTATTTAAACTATATGTCGAGTGGGAATAAAAGTCACCAATTCACCTTTTTCATAGGCTTTTGCCTTTGGTCGAAGCAATACAAATCCCGCCGATTTTGATAAACTGGTCAAGTCGCCCGAACCTCCATCTTTTAGGGGCCGGGCACGTAAACATGCCCGCTCCCAATGTACGGTAACCTGTACAAAACGGACAAACGGGGGATCGACTTGTATCGATTCATCTAAAATTACCTGATGCTCGACCGCTGGCAACTCCATGGCTTTGGATAGCCATGGTAGAAAATACACATGGTAGTTCGCAAAAGTGGAAACTGGGTTGCCTGGAAAAGAAAACACCACCGTTTTAAATTCCTTTTGAACACCAAACCAAAAAGGCTTACCCGGTCGTTGCCACACCTTATGAAAAACTTTCCGTACGCCGAGGCCCTCCATGGCTTCCGGAATAAAATCGAATTTTCCTTTTGAAACCCCTCCACTCAACAATAGAACATCATAATGCTTCAAGGCTTTCTTGAGTTCTTTTTCAATAATTTCGCGGTCATCTAAAAAATGTAGGCTTGTGGCCTGTATGTTTTCGTTAGACAGTGCAGCAGCCAAAGAAAGCGTGTTCGATTTTCGTATTTGATGGGGTAAGGGCGTTTCTGAAACTTCCACAAGTTCATTCCCTGTAGAAATCACACAAATCTTCGGGTTTCTTTTGACCTCTACCTCGGCTTTTCCTACAGATGCCAATACTCCGATATCGGCCGCTGAAATACGTTTGCCTTTCTTTAAAAGTATAGCCCCAAATTTCTCGTCATTTCCTTTGACATGAATATTCTGTCCCTTTCGCGGCTGTTTTGAAATCGTGGCGGTACCATTTTCTAAGGCTACCTCTTCATACATAACTACGGTATCGGCATCGTTGGGCACTACGGCACCAGTCATTATTTCGTAGCAATTCGGTCCGTGGGGTAGTGTTTGTTGTGCCATACCGGCACTCAACACCCCTTGCACGTCAAAAGTCATTGTTCCCTTTTCAACCGCCTCATAATTCAGTGCTATACCGTCTTTCGTAGACCGGTCAAAAGGTGGAAAATCTCGATCGGCCTTGATATCTTCGGCCAGTACCCTCCCGGTACTTTCCGTCAATGCCACCGTTTCAACTCCCAAATCGAACGTATGCTGCAATACTTTTTTATAAGCTTCGTCAAAATCTATCATAACAATCCTAAACCATTTACTAACAATACCCGAATACCGACAACAAATACAAGCAAAGCTGTTATTCGTTTAATACCATTGGGCGATAATCGTTTTAAACTTACGCGAATACCTACCTGCCCACCGAGGAGTACCGCTCCTACCAGTACCAAGGTCTCTTTTAGCGGTAACTCCAAAGTATGGGCGGTAACTAATCCACCGAGACCGGAAATGGAATTTACCAAAATAAAAAAGCTGGCCAAGGCCGCTATTTTAATCGATTTTGCCCATTTCATGTGATTTAACACCGGGGCCAAAAAGATACCTCCTCCAATACCGACTACTCCGGACAAGAGGCCGATTGCAGCACCAATCACATAACTAAAATATTTCGGGTAGATCTTAATATTTTCCGAAGCAGAAATACCAATGTACGTCTGCCAAGCAAGTAACACTGCTGAAATAATTAGAGAACATCCCAAAATAATAAAAAACACTTCCTCTTTCAATCGAAACGAAGCTCCCAAAAAAGCCATAGGTATACTGGTCAATACAAAGGGAAGAAAATCACGCAACTTGGCGTGGCCATGTTTAAAATATAAATAAGTGCTACCTGAAACCACTACCAAATTGCATACAAGGGCAATAGACCGTATGGCAAAAAAACTGGCGATAAAAAGAGATAAAAGGGCCAAATAACTGGATCCGCCCCCGAAACCTACCGACGAATATAGTGTGGCCACAATAAAAAAGCCGAGACACAATACGATGAGTGTTTCAATTTCCAACAGTTTGGACATTTAAATTGTTCATACCTCCTTTAACATTGATCAGGGTGGCGTTCGGTCTTATTTCTCGAAGTTTTGAAATTGCTTTTTTACTGCGAATTCCCGATTGACAAATCACATAAATCGGTTTATCAAAGGCTATTTTTTCAAAAGATTCATCTATAACCGATAGGGGTATATTACACGACTCCTCAAGATGAACCCGATTGAATTCTTTTGAAGTCCTAACATCTATCACCTGAATATCATCAGTGTGCAGCAAGTTCAAAAATGCTTCGGATGATATAGTCGATTCAACAACTGAGCATTCAAAATCATAACTGGGATTGAGAGCCTTGATATCTAAATTTTCCGGGACAACGGGAAACTTAATTTTTCTTGAGTTTTGTGACAAACCATCGAATAACAAGAGTTCTCCTGACAACACCGCTCCCACCTCCGTAATCATCTTTATCACTTCCAGGGCCTGAAAATTTCCGATAATTCCGGGAATAATCCCCAATACCCCGTTTTCATTGCAGTCAGGGACTTCATTAGCTTGGGGCATTTTTGGAAAAAGACAGCGGTAACTAGGCCCGCCTTTATAATTAAAAACGCTTACTTGCCCCTCGAAACTATGTAACGCCCCATATACAAAAGGTTTATCAAGTATAACACAAGCGTCGTTAATCAAATAACGTGTCGGAAAATTGTCTGAGGCATCGACCACCATATCGTAATCGGCCAGAATATCAAGCGCATTTTCTCGACTCAAATAAGTTGTATGCCCTTTCAAAGTGGTCTCAGAATTCTGTTGCCGTAATTTTTCAATCGCTACGGTCACTTTGTGAAATCCGATATCTTTTTCACTATAAAGTACTTGACGCTGTAAATTGGTAAGGGCCACCACATCGTTATCAACGATACCTAAAGTACCTATGCCCATGGCGTTGAGATAGGTTAGTACGGGTACACCCAGCCCACCTGCACCTACAACCAACACCTTGGCCAACGAAAGCTTGCGTTGCGCCTCATCACCAAAACCGTCTAAAACAGTCTGTCTGATGTAACGTTCATGATTCATGATGTAGCCAACTTGAGCAGTGCAGCTTTGTATTCTTCTTCTGAATTGGCATTCAGCAATACACTTTCATTTTCTGGAAAAACCAGTTTGACATGGTCATTGTTGATCAAAAATTTACGTGGACATGTGCCGTTACCTTCATTCAAATAACGCACGGATTCTTCTAGCGCTTTCGCTTCCCAAATGGCACACAAGGGCTCTGGTAACGGGTCGTCTTTTTGCGCAAAAGCGGTTGCTACGGCGTTAGGGTCACGCGCGGCAATCAATTGTTGCAACGCAAGTAAGTCAATCAAAGGCAGGTCACAGGCCAATACCAACCAGGCAACCTCGGGATACCTGCTATGTGCGGACAATAAGCCATTATAAGGCCCTCTGTATTTATCTTCATCGGCAATGGTAGCAAAACCGAAAGGTACTTCCGATTCTTGTTCTTTACGTAAACTGATAAAAGTTTGATCACAGACCCTATCCAACAACTGATACAGGTATTCGCGTTGCGGCATTCCGTGATATGTTATTAGCCCTTTATCGGTTCCCATACGGGTACTCTTTCCACCCGACAGTACCAAGCCGTATATCTTACCTCCCAAAATCATGTTTTCCTCCTGTTTTTTGTTCCAATTGAATTTCAGATATTTTAATATCATGCGAAAGCGCCTTGCACATATCATAAATGGTCAATGCGCTTACCGAAACCCCTGTTAAAGCCTCCATTTCAACCCCGGTGCGCTCATTGCATTTTACCAGGCAGCTAATCGACAACATATTCCCCATAGGTTTGATATCAATGTCAACTTTCGAAAGACTTAATTGATGGCACAAGGGTATCAATTCCGAAGTTTTTTTTACGGCTTGAATACCTGCTATAATCGCAGTTTGAAGAATACTTCCCTTTTTACCCAAAAAATCTTGGGCCGCCAGCGTATCGAATACGTCTTGCGGAAAAATGACCTTTCCCGAGGCCATGGCCGTACGTACCGTGATATTTTTATGGGAAACATCAACCATCTCAGCATTACCCGATGCATCTATATGTGAAAGTGTTCTGTCCATTTATCCGCCAATTGAAGTCATTGAATTACTAAAAACACCTTTGTATTTTTGTTGCGCCTCGAATCCGGTTTTAGACCGGTTTCCTACGGCTTTTAAAATTTGTTCTTTTACGTTTTTCTCAGCGTTTTCCGAGCGCAGAATTTCCCGAAGGTTCATACTGGGTTTGGCGTACAGACAAGTGATCACATCGCCTGTAGCCGAAATTCGAAGCCGATTGCAGCTACCGCAAAAAGTGCGACTAAAGGAAGGGATCACTCCAAAAGATCCTTTAAAACCAGGAATTTTATAATTTACTGAGGTTGAAGTTTCGGGTGAATCCAATTTATAATAATCGGGATAGGCCTCCCGTACAAATGCTAAAATACGTTTATAATCCCAAGCTATTTTTTCAAAAGTTTTAGAACCGCCATTAAAAGGCATTTCTTCAAGAAATCGGACCGATACATCGAAATGTCGGGTCAGTTCCAACATAGGAATGATGTCTTCGGTATTCTGCCCTTCCAAAGCAATAAAATTGATACGGACATTAAACCCTTCGGTAATCAAACGTAAAATATTGTCGTGTACCGTATCGTATTGATCGCGACGGGTAATTCTTTCAAATGTTTCCCGATTTATGGCATCCATACTGACATTGATGTTCAATATGCCCAATTCTTTCAACTCATCGATATACGGACCGATGACCGTGGCATTGGTCGTAACCGAAATATCGTTCAGCCCATCCAGCTTTGCTAGTTTGCGTAGCAACACCATCAAATCTTTACGTACAAAAGGCTCGCCACCCGTAATTCTAATTTTATCGATGCCCTGAGCAACCAGTATTTCACTTAATCGCGACAATTCATCAATCGTAAACAGCTTGTCGTTCTTGGCAAAATCGGCGCCTTCCGCAGGCATACAATAATTGCAGCGCAGGTTGCAACGATCGGTCACCGCCAATCGCAGGTAGTTTATTTTTCTATTGTGATTATCTATCAACATATACTTTCAAGTTCAACTTCCCTAGGTTCAAAACCAAGCTTTTGCTCAGGAATTATGATAAAGAGCAGTGGCCAACCTTTGATTCAAGGATGTGCGGAAACCCAAACCGATTTATTTTTAAAAATTTCCTTTTTCCAGATCGGCACTTTCTCTTTTAAGGTATCGATTAAAAATCGACTGGCTTCAAAACATGCGGTTCGATGTGCCGAAGAAGCCCCTACGACGACTACAGGTTCTTCAACCTTTTTGGTTCCCACGGCATGCCGTATAACTACCTTATTAAGTGTCCACTTCTCCAAGGCTTCCAAAGCAATTTTTTCCATTTCCTTCAGTGCCATATTCTTATAGGTCTCGAATTCCAAAGCCACTACTTCTTCATTATCGGTAAACTCACGAACAGAACCCACAAAAACACAGATACCTCCACTTTGCGGGTGGGAGAGCTCATTGAAAACGCTCGCCGTTTCGATATTATCTACTATTTCTATTGTCAGTTTCTCCATTAACCTCCGCTTACAGGTGGAATTATTGCAATTTCATCATTCTTTGTCAAAAACACACTATCGGCGGCATACTCGCTATTCACGGCCACCGCTAGAGAAGAAAGCTTACCGAATTCAGGATAAGACTCCGCCAAAATTCGCTTGAGGTCCCCCACCGAACCGGGTACCGTATCGGCTTCGGAAAACCGGATTTCAGATTTCCCGACAATGTCTTTGGCTATACCAAATAATAATACTTCCATATTGCAAAGATGATCTTAAATTTAAACAAAAAAAAGCGGCTTGCGACCCAGATTAGGTCATTTTTAACCTTTCCCCTTTACTATCTCCGCTTTTTCAGGTTTCTCAAAAAAACCATCAGGCTTAGCCATTTCGCCTACTGTCACATTTTCAAATGAAACGGTACGTTTCGGTGCTTTTATTTCCCTTCCTTCGTAAGCATACCAGGTTATTGATTTCGGTAGTACTACGTTTGAAACGGGCATCCAATTATCGTATCGAATCCAACGTACATCATCGGAAGGTTCGTCAGATCCATAGGTGAACGTGTATCCCAACCATGCCATTTGATACGTTTCGGGGTCATAATGAAGGTAGTACTCATCTTTCGAAGAAGCCCCTACCCCATCGTTATAACTGATGTGCACGCCTGGGTATGATTTTCCCTCAAACTCTAAATCTTCCGCTTTTTTGTAATTGATGTTGTCATCGGCAAACACGTAGGGCATTGTAAAGAAGTAGAACATCAAGTTATGGTACAGCTCGGCATTGCCCTTATAATTTTTGTCTTCATCCAACAACCATACATTTTCACCATCATAACCCAAAGTTACGTTGGGGAGCACAATTTTATCTTTTCTTGAATATAAATCAACAATATGTCGTTCCCGGGCATCAGGCTTTGGAATATCAAACTCCAACGTTTTTTTACTTCTCCAATTTTGAAGTCCTCCATGGGCATCGAACACCTTGTTCAAAGCTTCTGGATAATTGGTTGCTTTGTTAACGACCTGCACTTCGGGCATTTCTTTGACATCTGAATTCACTTCCTTGGACCTTTCTTTGCAAGAAGAGAAGAATACGACGAAAAGAATAAGGGCTAATTGATATTTCATGTTTTTGTTTTTAGATTTAGCAATAGGTCGCTTGCTTTTGATATAATTTACATATTAAACGAGTTCATTGCGCTATTTTTGCATCGATGAACGAAATTAAACATATTAGTAGTGCCCAAAACCCTTTGGTCAAAAAAATACTGTTACTTAAAGAAAAGTCACGGGAACGTAAGAAATTGGGATTATTTATTTTAGAGGGAGCCCGAGAGCTTCAAATGGCCCTGAAAGCCGATTACCAAATTCAAACCTTGGTTTTCTGTCCTGAAATAATCAAAGAATTCGAGGTAGGAGAGCTACTGAACGGTAAAGCTACTTTAGAGGTGATAGCCATTTCAAAACTGATTTATCAGAAAATTGCGCATCGAGCGACCACCGAAGGTATTTTGGCCATTGCCAAATCGGAACCACATGCCTTAAGTGCGCTTGACTTTAAGAATAAGAATCCACTTATCTTAGTGGCGGAAGCGCCTGAAAAGCCCGGAAATATCGGTGCTTTGTTACGCACTGCCGATGCTGCGAATCTCGATGCGATCATTATCGCCAATGCCAAAGGAGACCTTTACAACCCTAACATTATTCGATCTAGTGTTGGATGCGTCTTTACTACCAAGATCGCCATGGGCAGCACCTCGGAAATTATTTCCTTTCTCAAGGAAAATAATGTGGCCATTTACTGTGCAGCCTTAACAGCATCTGAAAGATATACCCAAATCGATTTCAAACAGAGTGCCGCTATTGTTGTGGGTACGGAGGCCACAGGACTTTCCGAGGAATGGTTGCAGAATGCTACAAAAAATATTATTATACCGATGTTGGGCGAGATAGACTCTATGAATGTGTCGGTATCGGCTGCAATACTTATCTTTGAGGCGAAACGACAACGTGATTTCAAATAAGAGGCATTGGCTTTTAAAAGTTAAAGATGAAAATTGACAGTGAACATTGATTAAAAGTCTCCATGAACGCCACCACAAATTTTAAAACTTCTTAATGGACCACAACACCTTATTTTATATTATCATCGGCATTTTGATCGCCCAATTTTTACTGGAGACCGTTCTAGACCATTTTAATGCACGCCATTATGATGATCCCGTTCCTGAGGAGCTCAATGATGTCTTTGATTCCGAAGAATACCAAAAATCGCAAAGTTATAAGAAGACCAATTATCGATTTGGGCTTGTCACCTCTACCTTCTCACTGCTTTTAACCCTTGGTTTTCTTATTTTTGGAGGTTTTGAGTGGATCGATTCGATAGCCAGAAGTATTACCGATAACGTCATTCTAATCGCTTTGATTTTCTTTGGCATCATCATGATCGGAAGTGACATCATCACTACTCCATTCTCATATTATGGTACTTTTGTTATTGAGGAAAAATTCGGCTTTAACAAGACTACCAAGGAAACTTTCTTTCTCGACAAGCTAAAAGGTTGGCTAATGATGAGCATTCTAGGCGGGGGCATGTTAGCCCTTGTTATATGGTTCTTTCAGTGGGCCGGCTCCAATTTTTGGGTGTATGCCTGGGCGCTTATAGCAGCCTTTACCGTTTTTATGAACTTATTTTATAGCAAGTTGATCGTACCACTCTTCAACAAACAACATCCGTTGGAAGAGGGCTCCCTAAAACAAAAAATAGAAGCTTACGCCCAGAAAGTCGGTTTCGATTTAAAAAATATTTTCGTCATCGACGGCTCTAAACGCTCGACCAAGGCCAATGCCTATTTTTCAGGGTTTGGTAAAGAGAAAAGGGTGACCTTGTACGACACCTTGATCAACGACCTTGATGAAGACGAAATCGTTGCCGTATTGGCCCATGAGGTAGGGCATTACAAACGCAAGCATATTATTTTCAACCTTAGCGCATCGATTTTGTTGACCGGGCTCACACTGTTCATTTTATCAATTTTTATCAATACGCCCGAGGTTTCCCTGGCAATCGGTGTGGAACTGCCAAGTTTCCATGCCGCCCTGATCGGGTTTGGTATTTTATATAGCCCCATTTCCGAAGTAACGGGACTTATTATGAACTATTTGTCACGAAAGTTTGAGTTTCAGGCCGACGACTATGCCAAAACGACGTTCGCCCGTATGCCCCTGATTACTTCCCTTAAAAAACTTTCTAAAAATAGTCTGAGCAACCTTACGCCGCATCCGGCCTATGTGTTTATGCATTATTCGCATCCTCCATTAATTGCTCGAATTCGAAATTTGATCAGCTAAAAGTCGAATAAGACATTAAAAGCTTGTTGAAATTATACTTTTTTAGTCTATCAGTTTGATATTCAACAACTACCCGATTTTCTGGTGCTTTCGGGCATAATTTTTGTTGTATACTAGAAAGTAATATGGTAATTTAGATTCAATGACTCAAGCTGCACTAGAAAAGGAAAATAAAGAAATTGCCAAGCAATATAAAGAACTGCTGCGCATCAGTTATCAGAACCTATCGGATGACGATAAAAAACTAATACGTGCGGCTTTTGAGGTTGCACTTGACGCTCATAAAGAGCAACGACGAAAATCTGGGGAGGCTTATATCTTTCACCCCATTGCGGTCGCCAAAATAGTAGCCTCAGAAATCGGTCTCGATGCTACTTCGATTGCCTCGGCCTTGTTGCATGATGTGGTAGAGGATACCGAATACACCTTAGACGATATTGACCGTATGTTCGGGGAAACGGTAGCCCGTATCGTCGACGGACTTACCAAGATCGCCCACCTGAAAAAGGACATGAGTACCTCGCAACAGGCGGAGAACTTTAGAAAAATGCTATTGACCTTGAATGACGATGTTCGGGTCATCATTATTAAAATAGCCGATCGCTACCACAACATGCTGACGATGGATGCCATGCCCGAACACAAGCAGGTGCAAATGGCGTCGGAAACGCTATATATCTACGCACCGCTGGCACATCGCATCGGACTCTACAATATCAAGACCGAACTCGAAGATTTAAGTCTTAAATATACCGAGCCCAACGTTTACCGTGATATTTATGACAAAATAGAAGATTCCAAGGAAGAACAACAAGCCTATATCGATGCGTTTTCCGGAGTGATCGACGCGTCATTGAAAAAGGAAGGGCTTAATTACGACATCAAAGGCAGGATGAAATCCATTTTTTCCATCCGCAGAAAGATGAAGGCCCAAAATGTAACCTTTGACGAGATCTACGACAAGTTTGCCATTCGGATCATTTATAAATCGGATCGTGCGAATGAAAAGTTTTTGGCATGGAAAATCTATTCCATCGTCACCGACCACTTTACCCCCAACCCCGTGCGTCTACGCGATTGGATTTCATCACCAAAATCTACCGGATACGAGGCATTGCATATCACCGTAATGGGTCCGAAAGGCCGATGGGTCGAAGTACAGATTCGCAGTGAACGAATGCATGAAATTGCGGAAAAAGGATACGCCGCACATTTTAAATATAAACATGGCGACCAAAAGGAACAAGGCATCGAGGTATGGCTCAATCGACTACAAGAGGCTTTGGAAAATTCCAATGCCAATGCCGTTGATTTTGTGGAGGAATTTAAGCTCAACCTATATTCCAAAGAGATTTTTGTTTTTACACCAAAAGGGGATCTTAAATCGCTGCCGAAAGGTGCCACGCCGCTTGATTTCGCCTTTAACATTCATACCGAAGTGGGCATGCGTACGCGGGGCGCCAAAGTGAATGGCAAACTGGTACCACTGAACACGACTCTAAATAGCGGCGATCAAGTCGAAATTATGACTTCCGACCAGGCCAAACCCAACCAGAACTGGCTAGATTATGCAGCGACGGCCAGAGCAAGGGCCAAAATAAAATCTTCGTTGCGCGAAGAAAAAAAATCGACCGCTCAAGAGGGCAAGGAAACGCTACGAAGAAAACTGAAGTCACAAAAAATTACGCTTAACGAAGATGTAATCAATAAAATGGTGATCTTCTTTAAACTCAAGACCAGTTTAGACTTGTTCTATCGTGTGGGTATCGGGGTGATTGACAACCAAATGATCAAAGACTTTGCATCCTCCTATAGCAATGCCTTTATCAGTTTCTTTAAGAACAAAATACGACGCAACCCGGTTCCCGAAAATATAAACAAAGACGAGATTACCTCTAAATATGATGTACTCGTTTTTGGTAAAGAAGAGGAAAAACTGGAATATAAACTGTCACCCTGCTGCAACCCCATTCCCGGTGACGAAGTCTTCGGCTTTATCAGTGTGAACGATGGGATCAAGGTGCATAAAAAAAACTGCCCTAATGCGATAGCCTTGCAGGCGCACTATGCCTACCGCATCATCAGTGCCAAATGGATAGACTCGACCCAACAAGAATTCAGGGCTGATATTCAACTGACAGGTATCGATAACCTCGGACTTATAAGTGACATTACCGAGGTTATTTCAGATGATATGCATGTGAACATGCGCAATCTAAACTTTAGTACCGATGGGGGCACTTTTACAGGAAGGATTACGGTCGTTGTCAAAAACAATTCAATATTGAAACAATTGATCGGAAATTTAAAGGAAATCAACGGGATCGATAAAGTAAGTAGAATTTAAATTTTAGCTGTACATTTGTAAATTGATTGACGTAGGAAATTATAGTTATGGCTTCGAATAAGAACCAAGAAATCGTAAAGAATGTATTCACCACCTTTTTGGGGGACAATGGGCATAGAAAAACGCCCGAACGTTACGCCATACTACAAGAAATTTACGATAGTGAAGAACATTTCGATATAGAATCGCTCTATATCAATATGAAAAACAAGAACTATAGGGTAAGTCGAGCCACTTTATACAATACCATTGAACTTTTATTGGAATGCAAACTGGTCAGAAAACATCAGTTCGGTAAAAATCAGGCACAATACGAGAAATCGTATTTCGACCGACAACACGATCATGTTATCTTAACGGATACGGGCGAGGTTATGGAATTCTGTGACCCCCGAATTCAATCGATAAAGAAAACCATTGAAGAGGTTTTCGATATTAAGATCAATACCCATTCACTTTACTTCTACGGTACTAAAAACCAAAAAGAAAACACAAACAGCTAACCAGAGATACGTATTCATGGCAGTAGATTTATTGTTAGGGCTCCAATGGGGCGACGAAGGAAAAGGAAAAATTGTTGATGTACTTACCAAAGATTATGATATTATCGCCCGCTTTCAAGGAGGCCCCAATGCCGGGCACACCTTAGAATTCGATGGTATCAAACACGTATTACATACGATCCCCTCGGGTATATTTCATAAAAATGCTATAAACATCGTGGGTAACGGGGTGGTTATCGATCCTGTTATTTTCAAGAAAGAACTCGATGCCCTGGCAAAGTTCAATATTGACATTAAGTCTAAACTTTTTATCTCACGCAAGGCGCATTTGATATTGCCAACACATCGCTTGTTGGATGCCGCTTCCGAAGCCGCCAAAGGAAAAGCCAAAATCGGATCTACCCTAAAAGGAATAGGCCCCACCTACATGGATAAAACCGGAAGAAACGGAATGCGTGTCGGGGATCTTGAACTTGACGATTGGAAAGAAAAATACAGAGCCTTGGCAGATAAGCACGAGGCCATGATCGACTTTTACAATGTTGATATTGAATATGACCTTAAAGAATTGGAAAAGGAATTCTGCACAGGTATCGAGGCATTAAAGAAATTGGTTTTTATCGATAGCGAAGAATACCTCTTTAAGGCACAAAAAGAAGGTAAAAAAATACTGGCCGAAGGCGCACAAGGGTCTTTGTTGGATATTGATTTTGGCACCTACCCTTTTGTAACTTCTTCGAATACCACCGCCGCCGGTGCTTGTACCGGTTTGGGTGTTGCACCGAATCAGATCGGGGCGGTAAAAGGAATTTTCAAGGCCTATACCACCCGTGTGGGCAGTGGCCCCTTCCCTACGGAGCTTTTTGATGAAGATGGAGAAACCATGGGGCGTGTAGGCAATGAATTCGGAGCGACTACCGGACGCCCGAGGCGTTGTGGCTGGCTCGACTTAGTAGCACTGAAATATGCCGTACAAATCAATGGGGTCACCGAACTAATGATGATGAAAGGTGATGTTCTAAGCGGATTCGAAAAAATAAAGGTCTGTACCGCTTACAAATACAAAGGTGAGGAAATCAAACACTGGCCTTACAATATCGAAGCGGAAAACGTAAGCCCAATGTATACCGAAATGGACGGTTGGGCACAAGATCTTACCCAAATGAGCAGCGCCGACGAATTGCCGGCTTCATTAAATGCGTATATTGATTTTCTCGAAAAAGAATTGGAAGTGCCGATCAAGATTGTATCGGTAGGCCCAGACCGTACCCAGACGATTCACCGTTAAAATAGTAATAGGGTCAATAATAGACCCTCAAAAGCACTTTTTGTGCCGATAAAACCAATGCCCGTCAGACCTGTTCTGGCGGGCATTTTTAGTTTCGGTTTTCGAGAACAACTTCATTAATGCCGATTTTGAAAACGTTTATTAGAACCTCAAATCTTTAGTTCTGTTACACCAACACACCATACTTACCTATAATCCTATCCCAACCATTTATTTAAATTTTTTAGAATAATGCAGAAGTTAAAAAAATAATACTATATTTACAATATCAACTATTGATATATCAATAATGATTGAAGAAGTCCTACTTTTCCAAATCGACAAAACCAGTAAGATTGCCAAACAGTATTCTCAAAGGGAGTTCGATAGACTGGGCTTAAACGTAACCGTTGAGCAATGGATCCTCCTAAAAATCATTCATGAAAGTAATCGCATTTCACAGAAAGAATTATCAGAAAAGTCTTTGCGCGACCCCGCCTCTATTACCCGAACGCTTGACATCTTGCAAAAAAAAGACTTGATAAATCGTTTGCCTATTCCTGAAAACAGAAGGCAATACAATATCAACCTATCTAAAAAGGGGGAAGCATTCGTACAGACGAATATGTCCATAGTACATGCACACAGAAAAAAGAGTATCGAAGGCCTTTCAAAAAAAGACCAACAAACTTTAAACATCTTGTTAAAACGAATCCAAGAGAACATGAGTTAAAAAATTTGACACATAAATTGATATATCAATAATTGATGCAGTAAAAACAATTTTATGAGAACGCTACTACTCACTTTTCTTTTAGCAAACGTATCAATACTGCTTATGGGACAGGAAAAATTACACACCATTAAAAAAAATGGAATGGAGGTACAATGGCATCGGGAAAAAGACAAAATACGGTTTAAAATGACCGCTCCCACCACCGGCTGGGTGACCATTGGGTTTAACGAATTTAATGTAATCATCGGGGCCTATCTATTGATGGGCAGGGTGCGTCAAAACGAAACCGAAGTGGTTGAGCATTTTACCATTGGGCCGGGAAATTATGTGCCGATAAAAACATTGGACGACAAAATACTGGTTTCAGAAGTTTCGGGTGTTGAGGCTAAATCTGTTACCACGATTTTATTTTCAGTCGCCGTTTCTTCAACCTGTACTTATCAAAAAGACCTTGCCGCCGGCACACCGTATTGGATGACGCTGGCCTATAGCCTTGAAGATGACTATCAACATCATTCCATGATGCGGACTTCTGTTCGTATAAAACTTTAAAAGTAAAAGTAACCATATATAAAATTACACTTAAACAAAATTCCGTAACATCTAAAATCAATTCTAACAATCATTAAAATTCAAAAAATGAAAAAATTAACCGTAGTAATCGCAATTGTACTTTTTTCAGTGCTAAAAAGTTACGCACAATCACCCGATAAATTGGGAATAACCAAGACTATTCATGCTTTTGCCAAAGCGGGCGATACCAATGATGTCACCGAACTCGCAAAATATCTTGATGACAACTATCGCATCGTATCAAACCGTCTTTTCGGAAGCACCGAAGTTTCCGTTATGCCAAAGCATATCTATTTGGAAAAAATAAAGTCCAAAGAGTATGGCGGAGATAATAGAACCGTTACCATTGAAGAAATCGCGTTAAATGGAAATACAGCAAGTGCCAAAGTTGTTTTTAAAGGAACCAAACTAATGTTTACTTCATTGATCATCTTAATCAAAAATGAAGAGGGCATTTGGAAATTGGTTAGTGAAACCCCTATGGTAGGCTAGGTCTTCACACAAAAGATATGCCGCAACACCCGGGCAATCGGTGCATATGCCCTATTTTCTTTAACACTTACACAAAATGGTCATTAAAAGCCGTTTTGTTTTTTAAAACGAAGGGGAATGGGTGGGCAGCTCAATTGCTAACGCACTCGTAGAATACAGGCTTCACATACCTACCACTTTTACGCTTCCGTAAATATGTTTTGCGGTTCAGCCATCTTACAAAATAACTTTTCAAATTATTAATTTTACTTTATTTTTAATCGGCGTACAGGTAGCCTTCCCCACTTTTAGACCCTGTATTTGAGTTATATAGTTGTAAAATAAATTCATAGAATCAAAGGAATACAAACAAAAAAATAGCGCTGTGATACACTTAAGACCCGCTACTCTTAACGACCTTGAATTGCTAGTATATTGGGACACAAAACAGCACGTTATCGATTGCGACCCCGATACGGAATGGAATTGGGAAATAGAGCTCAGCCGAAACCCTGAATGGCGCGAACAATTAGTAGCTGAACTAGACGGAAAGCCCATCGGATTTGTTCAAATCATCGATCCATTTTTAGAAGAAACCCAATATTGGGGAGCGGTAGCGCAAAACAAGCGAGCCATCGACATTTGGATAGGAGAAGAACACAATCTCAATAAAGGTTTCGGAACAACGATCATGAACCTTGCCATTCAAAGATGCTTTCAAAATCAAGCTATCGATGGCATTCTTATCGACCCTTTAAAATCAAATCGTAAAGCCCATCGGTTTTATAAGCGACTAGGATTTGAATTTGTGGAAGAAAGGATATTTGACACAGCAGCTTGTTATATCTATGAATTAAAAAGGAAAAAGCCTGCAGACAACAAAGGTTCGCACCCTAAAAAAGCGGGACAATAACAGCAACTTTTAAGTTTACGAATTTAAAGTATTTTTAATCGGAATAAAATCGACTTCCCCAGTTTTGTCCCTCTAAATAAGATAGATAAAGATCCATTTTTTAGTTATATTACATTCCATGGCAGCCTCAAATGAATACAAAACACCATACTGAAATGGCAAAGAATAAAACAACAGAAACTGAAGTCGACGTCACTGAGTTTGTTGAATCATATGTGGACAATATCCAAAAAAAGGCTGACACCTATAAATTAATAGAATTGATAAGTGAATGGTCTGGGTTTGAACCGAAAATGTGGGGACCAACTATTATAGGTTTTGGCAGCTATCATTATAAATATGCTAGCGGACATGAAGGAGATGCTCCTATGCTCGGGTTTTCACCACGTAAAGCACAGTTTTCATTGTATGTTTACTCCCAAACTGCTAAAAGCGAGCGTTTATTGAAAGATTTTGGAAAATTCAAAATGGGAAAAGCATGTATTTATGTAAAAAAGCTTTCTGATATTGATATTCCAATCTTGGCACAACTATGCTCTGAATCGATTCAATATCTGAATGAACACCACGAATGTGCCTGTAGACATTAACACCAACAAGTCAGCAACGACCAACCAACAGCGCAAATAAAATACAGCTATTACAGGCTTTTCGAGAGGTTTGTTCGTGTTTGGAAAAACCGCCAAATTTTTAACTCAAACTTGTTATTAAAATTCTACCTTATGAATGCACTACCTAAGCTACGTTTCCACGACCTTTTCCTGTTATTTCCATTGCTGCTAGTTACGGCATTCGCTTTTGCCCAAGACAGCGAACCCAATGCCACGCCCTCCTTGTTACTTGGTCAAGGCAATCAACTGCCCCGAGTCAAGGCAGGACTTGCGGCGGGCAATGCTGATTTAGTTGCAGCCTTAAAAAAAATCGTCGAAGACGCCGATACTGCACTTGATCAACCAATCGCCAACGTGGTTGACGAGGGTGCCCTGCCGCCGAGCGGCGACCCTCACGACTACTATAGCTATAGCCCCTATTGGTGGCCAGATCCCGAAAATGCAGATGGCCCTTACATTTGGCGTGACGGGGTGACCAATCCCGATCGGTATACCTCCGACGTCTCGCGGCTTGAAGCAATGCGCGATGCGGTCACATCACTTGTTCCTGCTTGGTATTTCACCGGCGATGAGCGCTACGCCGAACGTGCGGTGCAGCAACTTCGCGCTTGGTTTCTGGATCCTGCGACAAAGATGAACCCCAATGTGCAGTTCGGCCAGAAACGTCGTGGCCACAATTATAATAGCCCATCGGGAGTCTTAGAGGCCTGGCGTATGGAATGGATTGTCGATTGCGCGATTCTACTGGAATCATTTCCAGGGTGGACAGTAGAAGAAGCAAACGCATTGCGAAGTTGGTTTAGCCAATTCGCCACTTGGATGGTGGAAAGCCCTGAAGGTATCGAAGAGTCGATGCAACCGAACAACCATGGCTCTTGGTATAATGCCCAACTCATTCTTTATGCGCTTTATGGCGAAAACTTCGATTTAGCGCGCAAACAACTTGACGGTATGCCTGCACGCATATTTTCCCAAGTCTTTATTGATGGCCGCCAACCACAGGAGCTCATCCGCACTCGGTCGCTGAACTACAGCATTTACAATGCCCGTGCCCTGGTTACTGTTGCCCGGCTTGGTCGCCATCTCGACTACGACCTCTTTGCCTATCGCAGTCTAGAAGGCCGCAGTATAAAACTCGCAGTCGACTATATGACACCCTATATCTTAGGCGAGAAAGAATGGCCTCTTAAGCAAATTCGGCCCCACAGCAATGGAAGCGCTGCCCAGTTATATTGGAATGCGGCGCTTGGATTTCAGGAACGTGAATTTGCCGATACGCTACGAAAACTGCCGGGCGATCCCTTGCCATCACCCATCGTGCAGTTACTCGACCCACTCCCCGAAGGCTGGTAAACCTTGCTTGTCTTACAAATCTAGGCCATGTCCATTTGCGGGAAAGCATGGATGATGAAAGACTATGCCAATAAAAAAGTGAATGGAAAAATTAAGGTTGACGCGCTCGTAGCTAAATTGGCAAATAAACGTAGCGGAAAAATTACTATGACTTATCAGCGTAGTCGCGCATACCCCTCTCGTTCTTTACATACAGCCGCTAAAAAATGGCTTTTTAGATTACAATTTTTAATGTATTTTTAAACAGTATTATAGTAGACTTCCCCACTTTTATTCGCCCGTATATAATTCATATAGGGGCATTTACATTCAAATAACCAAGTTATGGCACATTAAAACGGAATGAAGAATCAAATTGCTTACATAGATGAATTTGGAAACAACGGTCTTGATTTCGAAAAAGAAGGTGTAAGCGAAACTTTTATCGTATCAGCAATTATAGTCTCAGAAGAAAAGCTTGAAAATTTAGAAACGCAATTGGAAAAAATCCGAAAAACCAACTTTCAAACGGGTGAAATAAAATCATCTAAAGTTGGGACAAACGATACAAGGCGATTAAAAATTGTTGCCGAACTTAGCTCATTGGATTACCATATTTTTTCAATTGTAGTTGATAAAACGAAATTGACAAGTGAGGGGTTTCAGTATAAAGGTTCATTCTATAAATTTCTTCATTCTCTTGTGGATAGAGAGCTTTTTAAAACTTTTCCTGACTTACTTGTCGTTGCGGATGAACACGGTGGAAAAGAGTTTAAAGAAAGTTTTATCATGTACATGAGGAAAAGGCATATACCAAGTCTATTTCAGCAATCTGAATTTCGTCTTTCTAATAGCAAATCCGAATTAATAGTTCAAATGTCAGATTTTGTTACGGGGACAATTGCAAGATGTTATGAGCCAAAAAAGTTAAGTCCAAGAAGAAACGAATTGCTTAAGGCATTAAAACAAAAAATAATTGAAATAAGAATTTGGCCACCTGATTATAGGCCGATGGCTTATGACCCTGGTAAGGATTTCGCAAATTATGACCCAACTATATCAAATTTAGGTGTTAATTTGGCAAGTCAGTTCTTGGATAAATTTGACAAATCAGACGTTCCTTATATAATTGATCAATGCACTTGTTTGAGATATTTATTATTTCATTTTAGAAATATAAATCCAGAAACCTATGTAACTACATTTGAGCTTATTAATCAAATTGAACAATTAAAACCGAATAAAATATCGATGCATTATTTCAGAAGTAAGATTATTGCAAAACTTAGAGATAATGGTGTTATCCTTGCAAGTTCAAATAAAGGATATAAACTTCCTAGTTCAAGTATGGATTTATATGATTTTGTCAATCACAGTAATTCATACATACAACCAATGATAGACCGACTTCTAAAATGTAGAAACCAAATAAGGCTATCAACCAAAAATGAACTTGATATTTTCGACCACGAAGAATTTAAGTACCTAAATATTTTACAGAAAAATATAGACAATCGATAACCAGCCGATTTATACCAGGTTAGCATTTCCACCAGAAGAGTTAGAAAATCAACCAAAAGGTTATGGTTGGTATATTACAGAAAAACTAGGCTTTATCCATATCGAATTGAGCCGGCGATTAGTTGATTTTTGCAGAATTCATCTAATAGTTTACCGCGACATAAATAAATTAAATCGTGAATTATAGGAAATTGAAATAGACTCATTTACTGATAGTGTAGAAGATGGATCCCAAAGTAACAGCCAGATTAACCGAATTTGCTTTCTTTTGCAATTTATTAGGTAAATATTTAGAGAGAATTAAATTAGAAATACAAAGGTACTGTAACGGAATTTCTGAGTTTTGGGGTAGTTTAATTGACAATGGGAGTGAAATAATAAAAAACGCACCTTAACATTGTATCCTATGACTAAATAGGCCAGTTCTCAAAAGCAACTCCTATTTTATTATCACGTAATCCAACTCAATCCAATATGCCCAAAAAACCAAGTCCAAATTCATTTGGCTTGCTTTTTACACTAGTTTTTTTACTGTTCGAATGGCACTACTAAACCAATATCAGTATACGTATAAAATTAAATAAAATTACACGTGTTGGTATTTTTTTAGTATCTTTATAAAAACTGCGGGTTATGAATACAAAGCTGACATTGACCATCGAAAAAGAGATTATCGAAAGAGCAAAAAAATATGCGAAAGAGAAAAATCGCAGCCTATCTGATCTTATCGAAAACTATTTAAAAGTATTAACCCTTGAAGAACAAAAGAAAAAAGCGAAAAATCTAAATCCCATCGTAAAATCGCTAAAAGGCTCCTTTAAAACATCCGGAAAAATGGATTATAAAGCAGAACTTAGAAAACGACTGGATAAAAAATATTTGTGATGGACAATGTATTAATCGATACCGATGTACTATTGGATTTTTTCTTTGACCGCGAGCCCTTTTCCGACCATGCCAGCCAAGTACTCAACCGGTGTGAAACGGGGCAGATCCACGGGTTTACAACACCTGTAATCATCTCAAACGTTTATTATCTTTTAAGTAAAATAGGCAAACACGATATGGTCATTGAGAAAATAAAACAGCTTTTGACCATAATTGACATCACAGCAGTGGATAAAAGCGTTGTTTTAAATGCCTTGAATTCAAAATTCAAAGACTTTGAGGATGCATTGCAGAACTTTGCCGCGGTAGAAAATGGAAAAATTAAAATCATTCTGACAAGGAACATTAAAGATTTTAAAAAAAGTGATTTAGCGATAATGACCCCTGAAACCTATCTCAAAGGTATAGCTGACTAACAACATAAACCATAGAAAGTCTGAACTCAAAACCATGATGACAGCTACATTTTTTTAAACCATCTGATATTACTATGCCTAAAAAAACAACCCCAACACCCTTTTTTACCGCTGCCCTTCTTATATTGTCAATTGTACTTATGCCCCGTTGTGCTGCGCAGGTTCATACCAATAATGCCTTACAGATCAATCCCAATCAATTTGAGGGCACCGATGTACAACGTATTCAAGCGGCCATCGATGCGGCCAACGGTACCACCAATTCAATCGTAATTCCCGCAAGAAATGCCAATGGCACGAATCTGTGGCTATTGGATAGTGCCATTTTAGTGCCCAGTAATATGACCATTCTACTTGATAACTGTACCCTTCAATTATCAAATAACTGCCGCGACAATATGTTCCGCAGTTCGAATGTAGGTTTTGGTATAACCGACCCCATGTGGAACCGCAACATACATATCATCGGCATTGGTGACGCTTATTTAAAAGGGGCGACCAACCCTAGGGCAACAGGAGATGGGCACCGTCAACTGACCTTAGATCCTGAAACCGAAAAAAAAGCGGGCAACTGGCGCGTGAGTTATGGCAGTGATACGGGCAAAGAGGGTATCAAGCAAAAAGGCGACTGGCGCAATATCATGATCCTTATGGGTTATGTAGATGGGTTTAAATTAAAAAATGTAACCATTGAAAAGCCGCATGCCTGGGCCGTAAGTTTTGAACGTACCAGCAATGCCGAAATTTCCAATATCCGATTTGACTGTCCCGAAAAACAAATCGTGAACGGAAAAGAAGTATTCGTTGCCAATAGAGATGGCATCGATCTACGCCACGGCTGTAAAAACTTTCGCATTGACAATATTTCCGGCGTTACGGGAGACGATTTTATTGCACTTTCGACCTTGGGCATCTATTCCGAAAACCCCGAAGGTGGCAATATCAATTCCACCATGGTCACCTCCCGCACTTGGCACGGCCCGGAAGATGATACCGAGCAAATTTTTATCACCAACATCGTTTGTAAAAGTTCGACACGGGCGGTTGCCATTCGCGCAAACGATGTGGCCAGTATTAATAATGTATTTATCGACGGCGTGATGTTCAACGGTGGATACAATGCCATGCTCATAGGCGGTAAAGGCTATGGTCATGATTCTAAACCCGGGAAAATAAATAACATTCATGCCATGAATATTATCGGCGATGGCGAATCTTTGCTGCAAATCGAAGAAGCCATTGCCGACAGTAGTTTTAGCAATGGCGTTTATAAGGGAAGTGGTGACCAACTCGTTAAGTATAACAAGATTGATGCGGCCGAAACCTCCAATATCATTTTAAATAATGTGATCAAACTTAAGAAGTAGCAGGTAAAACCGACCTCCTCCCGGTATACCGGACACTTTAAAGAGCCATTTTTTAACTGTGGCTTTTACTGTCCTATTAAAAGTCATCACGATTCAATAAATTCTTGAATTGTTTTGCTACATTAGCCATCTGTTTACTTGTTTTAACATATTAGCAAAGTCTTACCAGAAGACACCCTAATTTCTAGGGGTAGCGTTGCATTAGATGATTCGTCATGCTAGCGCAGGGCTAGCTATGTTTCCCCACCAATAAAAAACACCTTTTAATTTACCAATAAACCAATTGAATATTACGGCATTAGCCTATCTATTCACATACGCTGTACTGCGTCGTGTGAACGGAAAATAAAATCATTATAAAAATGGAACAGCATAGAAATAAGCAAATAGTAATCGACTTTTACAAAAAAGTAATCGGAGAACAAGACCTCGATTATGCCGAAAAGAGTGTTACCGATAACTATATTCAGCACAACCCGCTGGTAAGAACAGGGAAAGCAGGTTTTTTAGAGGCCATCACCTTTTTAAAACAGCTGCCAAAACCGAAAAAACCATCCAAACCGTTGATGCGTATTATTACCGAAAATGACCATGTGGCCGTGCATTTAAACGTTGAATTTGGCGGACAGAAAAAAATCGTACTCGAAGTCTTTAGGTTGGAAAACGGATTAATCGCCGAACACTGGGACGCCATTCAAAATCAGTCTGAAGTAAGCCTAAACGGAAACTCGGAAATAGCGGGGCCCGTTTTGATCGAAGACGAAGCTGAGACAATTCAAAACAAAAAGATAATCGAAGAATTCACCGAGCTAGTGCTCATAGCCAAAGCATTTGACCTATTGAAAAAGTTTGTTTCCCCTACCGTCATTCAGCACAACCCAGAAATAGCCACCGGACGGGATGGTTTTTCAACGTACTACCAGAAAGTTGATATTCGAAAGTTGTATAAAGTAATTGGTCAAGGAAATTTTGTCGTAACCCAATCAAAAGGGGTTTTAAACAACAAAAACGTTGTCTATTACGCGATTTACAGATTGAAAAACGGATTTATTAGGGAACATTGGTCCGTTTCACAGCAAATTCCTGAAGTAATGGTCCATAATAATGGAATGATATAACTTTGGGCGACCAGTACCATCATTGAAAAAGGTTTTATTATAGCCATTTAAAATCAGGAAAATAGGTATTTACACCAAGTTGTCATTTTGTGCGTAGTAGAAAACGTTATAATATTGAAGACCATGACATTTCGACTACGCTCAATGTGGCATTTCTATTAAATGAAAAAAATTACGAGATCAAATGGCGGCCTGTTTGAAGGTAAAGAAATAACCATTAAATACGTTTTGACGCGTTCAACAAAAAAATAAGTTAATGAATGCCAATGAATTTATTGCCACTTTAAAAATCATCAGTTTAGAATATTCGGATGCTGTTCCAAAAAGGGAACTATTTTCCTTAGCAAAGGAATTTCAACATATTCCAGTGTCCGAGGTTGTCAAATTGCTAAAAGATAAAGAATACGATCACCGGCTTGGCGCAGTAGCCATTTTAGATTTTAAGGCACGGGACAAGAAAACTTCCACAAAAGAAAAGCAAGATTGCTACCATGCCTATATTGATAATCATAAATGGATTGACGATTGGGGCTTGGTAGACAGGGCCGCCCCCTATGTCGTTGGAGGGTATTTACATGGGAAGGACAAAAAAGTGTTGTATACTTTGGCCAAATCAGAGAATCCGATGGAACGGAGGACGGCAATTGTGAGTACGTATTATTTCATCCGAAAAAATAAAATAGAAGATACTTTTCGCATTTCCGAAATTCTTGTAAATGACGCGGACGAATATGTACAAAAAGCTGTTGGAAGTTGGATCAGGGAGGCAGGGAAAAGAAATGAAGAAAAACTAAAAAGTTTCCTAAACCAATACGCTGCTACCATGCCACGAGTGATGCTCCGGTACGCCATTGAGAAATTCGACAAAGAAACTAGGGCCCGTTATTTGAATTTAGAGACCGTAAAATTAGCAGATAGCAAGTTATCCCATAAAAAGCCTTAGTCCAGACCATTAAACCGAATACTATTGTAATTATGCTTAAACCGTCCATTAGTCGTAACTCTTCGACATTGCTAAACCGAAATTCTTAACTTTAGCCGTAGCTTAGTTCTGCATTAAAACTCCATAGAAATTTTCTCATAGCCAGAAGAACCGATACACTATACTACCGAGAAAAACCGAACCGTATGACTGAAAAGCGAGAGAATGCCATTGCCATTGAAAAAGAAGAATTTCAAAAACTAGGCTATCAATTAATTGACCGCATTGCCGATTTCATTGACACCCTTGAAGAAAGACCGGTCACCACAACCAAAACCCCGAGCGAACTACAAAGAACACTAGGCGATGTACCCCTCCCCGCAAATGGCACCCCTGCAGCCGAACTGCTCACGAAAACGACCGAGCTCCTTTTCCATAATTCGTTATTTAACGGACATCCAAAATTTTTAGGTTACATAACCGCTTCGGCAGCTCCGTTAGGAGCCTTGGCCGATTTACTGGCATCTTCGGTCAACCCTAACGTGGGTGCGCAAATTTTAAGTCCGATCGCGACTGAAATTGAAAAGCAGACGGTAAAGTGGTTGGCTGAATTTATTGGTGTATCGTCTAATTATGGCGGTATTTTGGTCAGTGGTGGCAATATGGCAAATTTCACGGCTTTTTTAGCGGCCAGAACAGCCAAAGGTCCTCAATCCATTAAAGAACACGGTTTTTTAAACACTTCTGAAAAATTAACGGTCTATTGCTCGAAAACAACCCATACTTGGATTGAAAAAGCGGCTAATTTATTCGGCTTGGGCACCAAATCAGTGCGATGGGTACCCACCACCGCTGCAAACAAAATGGACGATGCCATTCTAGAAAAAACAATCAAAGAAGATATAAAAAACGGCTGCAAACCCATTATGGTCGTCGGAACGGCAGGTGACGTAAGTACAGGAACGGTAGACAACCTAGCTACTATTTCGACCCTTTGCAAGACCTATGATCTGTGGTTTCATATTGATGGAGCCTATGGTATTCCCGCAGCGGTAGTACCTGAATTTAAAAGTATGTTCGAAGGCATTTCGGAAGCTGATTCTATTGCACTCGATCCACATAAATGGTTATACAGTCCGTTAGAAGCAGGCTGTACTCTGGTGAAAGACCCACAACATTTGATCGATACGTTTAGTTCGCATCCTGAATATTATAATTTCAGCAGCCCAGAAGGGGAAAAAGCCCAGAATTTTTATGAATTCGGATTGCAAAATTCCCACGGTTTTAGAGCTTTAAAAGTTTGGCTTACTTTACAGCAAGTAGGAAGAAATGGCTATATAAAACTAATCAAAGAAGATATTGAACTGTCTAAATTCTTACTGCAACAGGCTGAAAACCATGAAGAATTAGAGGCTATTGCGCAGAACTTGAGCATTACTACGTTTCAGTACGTTCCAAAGAATTATAAACGCCTTTCGGAGCAAAAAGATGACTATTTGAATACATTGAATGAAGCGCTATTAAACGAATTGCAAACGGGTGGGGAAGTTTTCCTATCCAATGCCATTGTCGCTGAAAAGTATAGCTTAAGGGCTTGCTTTGTGAATTTCAGGACCTCGCAAAAGGATGTTGAAGAAATCATTGAAATCGTTGTTAGAACGGGAAGAAAAATACATGAAAAGCTATCGCGATAGCTACTATAAAATTGATAAGGCGCCCCTTACCATTTAGAAGAAAAATTCCTTATTTTTAGAACAGCAACAATAGCAACACTTAGAAACTTACGGTAAAATGAAAAAATCATCAACTATACGGGATATCGGTGTCATGCTGCAAATGCGCGGCACCTTATTGATTACATCGTTTTTAATCTTCGGTTACGCCGTACAAGCCCAAATCGATTTTCCTATAAAAGTAGGCATGAAACCCGAGAGCATTACCAAAGGTTTTAATGGCAACTACTATGTCACCCTTATGAACGGAAAAGAAAGTGGTGATGGTGAATTGGTCGAAATATCGGAAAACGGGGTAAAAGTATTTGCAACGGGTTTTGACGAACCGAAAGGCATCGCCTTTGTCGGTAATCATTTATATTTCTCCGATGTTACCCGTGTCTGGAAAGTCGATGAAAAAGGTCGAGCAAGCGTATTTTTGAAAAAAGAAGATTTCCCGGAAGAAGTTTTATACCTCAATGATGTTGCCGTCGATGCCAAAGGCAATGGCATTTATATCGCCGATATGGGCGATACAAAGTATATGCGTGACGAAAATAACGACCTTTGGCCCCTTAACAGCGCACAGGCAAAATTGGTACCGCAATCGGGCAGAATTTATCATGCAGACCTAAAAGGAAAAGTAGCTATAAAACATGATACTTCACCTTTAATGCTAAACCCGAACGGGGTGGGGGTCGATAATGACGGAAATATCATGGTTGGCTCCTTTTTTCTGGGCAATTTCTTGGTGACACGCAAGGGCGCATTAACCCCACTTAAAGGGGAATTTCGTGGCGCAGATGCTGTCGAACAAGATAGCAAGGGCAATTATTATATTAGCAGTTGGGCTGCGGGGACGGTCTGGAAAATTAATGGGAAAACAGAAGAAGCTACGGTACTGATCGACAGACTTCAATCTGCCGCCGACTTCTATTTAGAAGAAGATAAAGGGCGTCTGTTGCTTCCCGATATGATGGCAGGTGTGATATATGCCGTTGACATCAACAAGTAAGAGTTACCAAAAAAATCAAAGAAACATCGAATACGCATAGAGTCCGATGGCAATACCAATGAATCCGGTGCCTATCATCAAATTAGTAAAAAGCTGTTGCAATTTGAGATTATCACCTATAATGAGACCCACTACCCCAAAAACGATGCTTATTTGTAAAAAAAGTAGACCAATGTTGATTTTTGCTACTTGACTGGCGTAACTAGTAGAAATTTGTTCCCATTTCTTTAATCCGACAATTTTTCCCATTTCCCCATCCAAATCTTGAGACCATGAAGACTTTGGAATATTTGCCGACCCTTCTAAAAGTTCCACTTTTTCCTCTTCATACTTTAAAATGGCCATATTGGTCTTTTCGAGCCTTTGTATCAAATCTTCGGAGTTTCCTTCTTGAACCACGCCTGAAGCGAGAAGCGATTCCAAGTAGTCCCGCTGATTTTCTTTCATAATCAACTTGATACTCTTGGCATTGTACCAATTTGAATAACTCACATGCTTGTAACTGGCTTTTGCTATTTCCTCTTCCCAATTATTCTTGATAACCTCCATGGTGGCCAACATTCCAACAATAATGATAATGATTACCCCTCCTCGATTTTCGATTTTGCCACTTTTGCTCATAATTCTTAATAGATAAAATAGATTGATCTTTGTCCTACAGTCCACTAACCCATTCTATTCAGAAAACAATAGCAGATCATTCTTTGTAAAAGTAGTGATTTGTCGGAATTTAAGAAATGAAAAAAACCTCAAAGATGCTGTCATGAAGTCCGTTGAAAGAACTTTCTTAATAAAAAAAAGATCCATTTGAATAACGCTACCCGCCAATGCTTCTTGCTTTGATATAAAACAAATCACAAGTCAAGTTCCTTTCCGTATAAAATATAAAATCACTATTTTCAAGGATTAAACTTAAGTGAATCGACCAACTTTAACAAACAAACCAACCTTATGATTGCGACACTTTTAACCAAGGTATTTTTGCCACTATCGCTTGCCATAATCATGCTGGGCATGGGTATGACTTTAATTCCTGCAGATTTTACGAGAATCGTAACCTATCCGAAAGCTGTTCTGATCGGTTTGACCAATCAACTTATATTACTCCCCCTTATCGGATTTTCGTTGGCCATTGCTTTTGATTTAGACCCAACAATGGCCGTCGGCATCATGATTCTGAGCTGTTGCCCCGGAGGCCCCACCAGCAACCTTATTACTCAAATCTGTAATGGAAACATTGCCCTTTCGGTAACCCTGACCGCTATTGCCAGTTTCGCCAGCATTATTACGATACCTTTTGTGCTGGCAATGGCTCTTGACTATTTTGGGTCGGGTTCCGACATTGTAATTGAACTACCCGTTTTAGATACCATACTTCAAATAGTGGTGATTACGGTAATTCCCATTTCCATCGGAATGCTCATTCGCAAATACAAACCAAATTTTGCCAAACGAATGGAAAAACCGATGCGCACTGCCTCCACGGTAATATTTATTTTGGTTTTTATCGCGGTATTGGCGGCTAATTTAGAGTTGTTGGGCAATGCTATGAAAAGCGTCGGCCTAGTCACATTGCTTTTAAATATAGGTACCATGGGCCTAGGCTATTTAACCGCAAGGCTCTTTAAGCTAAAACTAAAAAATGCGATATCAATAAGTGTCGAAAGCGGCATTCAAAATGGAACCTTGGCCTTCGTTATCGCGACCACCATATTGAATAATGTAGAAATGGGAATTCCTACTGTCGCCTATGCCATATGGATGTTTTTAACGGGGGGTATCTTAATGTGGAAACTGAGTAAAAGAAAAAATATTCAGTTAGCGGAATAGCTCGATTGCGAAACGCAAACTTTAAGCAAATGATTCATAGGCAAGAAGCGCGCTAACACATCGATAACGCCAACAGCTGTATCTCTATAGCACGGAATGGCATCGAGTTTTCAGTGCTATGTCTGATAGGTTTGGTATATTCAACCCGAAACTGCCAAAAAATAAATAGTCACATTAAAAACAAAAAGCAATACATGAAGGCCAATAGACGTAATTTTATAAAGAAATCTTTCTCCACAGCAGCGGGTATGACAGCGGCCACTATGCTCCCCGCGAGTTTATTCGGCCATGACCTTCACCATACTTCACGGCCCGAAGAGATCATCTTAAACCCAGGAAGAATACCGAAACCCAAAGAATCGATCCGGTTTTCAGTAATTGGTTTAAATCATGGCCATATCTACGGTATGACCCAGACATTGATCGCAGGTGGTGGGAAACTGGTGGCTGTATATGCCAAAGAACCCGATTTGTTAGCGAACTTCACAAAGCGCTTTCCTAATGTAAAGGTGGCGAAAAGCGAAACCGAAATTATTGAGGATAACTCCATTCAAATGGTAGCCAGTGCGTCAATTCCGATCGAGCGGGCACCCTTGGGTATTCGCGTCATGCAGTCGGGCAAAGACTTTATGAGCGACAAACCTGGTATTCTCACCTTTGAACAATTTGAGAAAGTAAAAAAAGTGCAGAAGGAAACGAAACGCATTTATTCGATTATGTATAGTGAGCGTTTGGGGAATCCGGCGTCGGTAAAAGCAGGAGAGCTGGTACAAGCGGGTGCCATCGGAAAGATCGTTCAGACCATTGGTCTGGGGCCGCACCGAATGCGACCTGAAACACGTGCAGATTGGTTTTTCGACCCAAAAAAAGCAGGAGGCATACTTTGCGATATCGGCTCGCACCAAAGTGATCAATTTCTGTATTATACCAACTCTAAAGAAGCCAGTGTCAATTTTTCCCAAACAGGAAATTTCAGCACTACGGAATATCCCGATTATCGCGATTTTGGCGATATGAGTCTACGAAGCGCCCACGCAACGGGCTATGTGCGTATCGATTGGTTTACACCTGAGGGTTTAGACACTTGGGGCGACGGTAGAACCTTCATTTTAGGAACAGAGGGCTATATTGAAATGCGAAAATACATAGACATTGAAGGTCGTGAAGGCGGCAATCATTTGTTTCTTGTCACCCAAAAGGAAACCAAATATTACAACTGTTCGAACATACACATGCCGTATGGCCAACAATTGGTCAGTGATGTAGTCAATCGAACGGAAACCGCAATGTCACAGGCACACTGTTTTCTTGCTACGGAATTGGCTTTGGCTGCTCAAGAAAATGCATTTCAATTGAACGTTTGACACCCATGAAAAGGAAAATATACCAAACAAGGAGAAATAGTACAATGGCTCCCCTTCTCTAGGGTGCACCATAACTTTTAGCATTTAGGCCATTGAACTTTTAATTATATTTGATATAATCACTTTAAAATAAGATTATTTTCTCAGCTACTATTGATCGGACTTCAATCTCGCCTAATGATAAGACACTCGGCCACCTTTCTGTTTGTTTTTGTTGGTGTTGTTTCCATGCTGGCACAACCCCGATCGATCAATGAAGAAAAATTTGTTGAAATCGGCGGAATAGAGCAGTGGGTCACAATTAAAGGGGATGATATTAGCAAACCTGCGGTTCTACTGCTTCATGGCGGACCCGGAAATGCTATTAGCGCTTATGCCGATACGGTTTACAGTTCTTGGAAAAAAGATTTTATTCTAGTGAATTGGGACCAAAGGGGCGCTGCAAGAACCTATGGCCGCAATGCTCCTGCTGAAGTGACCGAAGACTTTTACATTGAAAACCCTATTACGGTAGCGGAAATGACAGCCGATGCAATCGCACTTACCGAATACCTTACGAAGCACCTTGAGAAACAAAAGATCACCATTATCGGAACATCATGGGGTTCAATTCTTGGCGTTACCATGGCATCGCAACGCCCTGATCTTTATGATGCCTATATTGGAAATTCCCAATTCGTAAGCTTCCCTGGCAATCTCACAAACGCCTATCGGAGTGCCTACCAAATGGCCAAGAGCGGTAAAGATACCTTGACCATGAAAACATTAAGAACATTGGGCCGCCCCCCTTATGGTAATGCCAGACATTCGGGACAGTTGCTCCGCATTGTAAAAAAATATGAACGTAAAAACTCGATTGCTCCACCCGATACATGGTCGAAACCGGCGCCGCCATACGACAATGAAATCGACTCAAAAAATAGATATGATGGTGACGATTACTCGTTTATAAACGCTGTGGGCCATAAAGCGCTTGGGATAAAGCCAATGTTAGCTGAAATTGATTTAACCAAGAATAACCTCGAATTCAAGATTCCCGTTTATTTTGTTCAAGGGGAAGAAGACATATTGACGTCAAAGGAAGTCACCAAACCATATTTTGATAAAATCAAGGCAACAAAAAAGGAGTATTTTTTATTACCGAATGCAGGTCATGGCCAAAATCAAGCCGTTGTTGCCAAAGAACACGAAATTTTGAAAAGTATCCATTCCAAGAAATAAACCATAAATGTACGATAGCGGCCTTGTCGTACGGTAGTTCAAAACGACAAATGATGGAAAAAAACAAAATCCGGTATTTAGGCTTAGGCGGAATTGTGGGTCCCGTTCTTTTTAGCGCCTCAGTTGTAATAACGGCCGGTGTTAGAACCGACTACAGCCATATAACGCATTTTATAAGTGAGCTTGGGGCTACTGGAACACCTACCGAAGAATGGATGAATTTTGTTGGTTTTGTTCCTTCCGGTATTTTGATCGTGCTTTTTGCGATCGCACTGCTTACCTTTTCGAAAAAGAAGCCAATGGCTGTTATCGGTTCGGTTTTCATGATGCTGTTTGGCGCCGGAATGGCCATAGCCGGTCTGTTTTCATGTGATCAGGGGTGTATACCGAACGGTTCGCTCGAATCACTTATACATGATCGCGTATCTGCCGTTACCTTTATATCGGCCATAGCAGGAATTCTATTATCTGGATTTTCGTTCAACAAACTTTCCTTTTTTAGAAAGTTTTGGGGCTTCTCCCTTTTTACCGGTTTGGTTTCCATTGTGCTTTTGGCCATTATGATCAATTCTTTTGAATCTAGAAACTTAACAGGGTTATGGCAACGGTTGCTCCTCCTTTTCCTGTTTTTATGGACTTCAAGAATCGGAATCCATATCTTTAAAAATACGGAGCAAATTAGCTGACCAAACGACAGCAAACCTTTTTCATATCCACCACCGGAAATTATAGTCCAAATTAGGTATACCTTTTTCTAAATTTATACATTTGAAGTATAGGAATGACAGCTAAAAAAAAATAATGATAAAAAACCATCTCACCGCTCTACTATTTTCATTGATCTTTAGTTCATCCATTTGTTCGGCCCAAGAACAAGTTCTCTACAAAAAAATCGACACAACCTACCTCTTTTTGGAAGTTTACAAACCCCCTCATTTTGACACCTCAAAAAAATATCCGGCATTGATATTTTTCTTCGGTGGAGGTTGGAACGGAGGAAGCAGGTCTCAATTTTTAGAACATGCCAAATATTTTTCCAAAAGGGGCCTTGTCTGCTTTCTTGCTGATTATAGAACTGCAAGCAAAAACAAAACCACTCCGTTCGCGGCTCTTGAAGATGCGAATTCCGCTATGAGATTCGTTCGAAAAAGCGCTAAGAAGTTTGGTGTAGACCCTGATAAAATTATAGCTTCCGGGGGTTCCGCCGGCGGCCATCTTGCAGCTGCCACGGCACTAACAAAAGAATATAATGCCCCTACAGATGATTTATCCATCGATTGTATTCCAAATGCTTTGGTACTTTTTAATCCGGTTATCGACAATGGCCCTGGCGGTTATGGTTACGAGAGAATCGGAAATGCATATAAAAGCTTTTCCCCCCTCCACAATATCGAAAAAGGGGCGCCACCGACCATTGTATTTTTAGGAACCGAAGATGCCTTGATTCCCGTGGTAACCGCCCAATATTACCAAACCGTGATGGAAAAAGTAGGCAGCACCTGTAAATTGGAGCTATACGAAGGCCAGAGTCATGGGTTTTTCAATTATAGGAATCGCGCATATTTTAATAAAACCGTTCTTGCAGCTGATGCGTTTCTACAAGAGCTCGGTTATTTGACCGAAACACCCAAAGTAAATATCAATTAACCGATTTTATTCAATTCTATCTGTGTAAGTGTCAAGAACAGCGGTATTAAAAATTAGTTTGTCAAGATGATAGCCATTACAAAGTTTTTTTCAAGCTTTCCGATGAACATAGAAACACTGGAACAGAGAAACCCTTGGGAAATCATCTGCGATGTTAAAAGCCTTATTGAGAAGGCAATGACCGAATTAGACGATAATTATACTATTGATGGCGGTATCGCCATTCATAAAACGGCGATTATAGAGGCTGGTGTAACGCTAAAAGCACCGGCAATTATTAACGAAAATTGTTTTATTGGTGCCCATGCTTATTTTAGGGAGGGCGTATTTTTAGACAAAAATGTAAAAATAGGCCCGGGATGCGAAATAAAAGGCACCATTATCTGCTCCCATACCGCAATAGCACACTTTAACTACGTTGGAAACAGCATTATCGGGCAGCACGTGAATTTTGAAGCGGGAGCAATAGCAGCGAACCACTATAATGAACGTAAATCAAAAGAAATACGGGTAAAATTCAAGGGAAAAATCATCAATACCGGCGTATCAAAATTTGGTGCTTTGGTAGGCGATGGTTCTAAAATAGGCGCAAATGCCGTTTTATCTCCAGGAACATTGCTCGAAAAAAATACTATCGTAAAAAGACTTGAATTGGTAGAACAAGCCAAAGAGTAGTCGTAGTTTACAAAAAACTTCGTGGTCTGTTGATTACATTTTCCTTATTCATTTTACCAAAGCCTATAAAAATAGTACATTAGACACCTGAATTGCACCAAGAACCTCTTGGTTATAGAGCATGGTCCGATTCGTTAAGTAGGTGAACTTACTAATAATTAGAGCGTTCACTTTTTCTAAGATAACTATTAAATAAAAAAATTAAACACCTATGGAGAACCATAATGCCAATCGAAGGGATTTTGTTAAGAAGAGTAGTTTAGGATTATTAGGAGTTGCTTTAGCACCCTCCTTAATTGGTAAAATTGGTACTAACGGCCGCTTAAGAACCGCACATATCGGTGTAGCTGGTATGGGAATGGCCGACCTTAAGGCGATTTCTTCACATGAACTGGTCGATGTAGTTGCGCTTTGCGATGTCGATTCGAACAATTTGGCAGCTGCAAAAAAGCTACATCCCAACGCAAAAGGGTTTGTCGATTACAGAAAGCTTTTTGAAGAAATAGGAGATGATATCGATGCAGTAATCGTATCGACCCCCGACCATACCCACGCACCGGCTTCGATGATGGCCATGAATATGAATAAACCGGTATACTGTCAAAAACCGCTAACGCATCACGTGTCGGAAGCTCGGGCAATGCGGAAGTTGGCGGAACAAAAAAACTTGGTGACCCAAATGGGCATACAAGTGCATTCTTTTTATGATTACAAGCTTGCTACTTTATTGATTCAATCCGGAATAATCGGGAAGGTCAATTGTGTGCGTGCCTGGTCTCCAAAAAACTGGGGATATGATGGTCCGATTCCTGAAGGTAGCGATGCTGTACCGGAAACACTTGATTGGAACCTTTGGCAAGGAACGGCTGCTGAAAGACCTTATAAAGAAGGATTCTACCATCCTGGAAATTGGAGAAAACTTGTTGATTATGGTTGTGGCACGCTTGGCGATATGGGCGTACATATTTTCGACACGCCGTATAACGCCTTGCAATTAGACGTTCCAAGAACCATTAAGAACAAATGTAGAAAACCGAACGGGTTTGGTTTTCCAGAGCATAATACGGTCACTTATGAATTCCCTCAAACCCCCTACACCACCGAAACCCTGAAATGGGTATGGTACGATGGCAAAGGAGCCCCCAAAATGCATAAAGACCTTAAATTACCTAATAAAGAAAAATTACCCTTGCAGGGAGCCATGTTTATTGGAGAAAAAGGCAGATTGCTTTTACCACATTTTCAAGAACTACCTAGATTGATCGTCGATGGGGAGTACAAGGAAATGGATATCGAATCGTTTAACTTGGGGGCCCCGGTAAGGGATTATGATTCCGAAGGAAAGAAGCACTACCATCAATTTGTAGATGCGTGTTTGGGCAAAGACGAATGCAGCGCACCATTTTCCTATGCCGCCAAATTAACAGAAACCATTTTATTGGGTGTTATAGCGGGACGTTTTCCGAACAAGACTTTGAATTGGGACGCTAACACGGCTCAGTTTGCCGAAGATGAAGCAAACGCCCTTTTAGATTCGACCTATCGTAAGTTTTAAATATCGGGGCAAAAGGTTCGCTCTTTTAGCCACGACACCGATGTTTTACCAAAAGTTTTGACTATTAGGATTTTTTCCTGATTTTACATAAAAATTTCGCCCTAACCAAAAAAGGTTGGGGCGTAGTTTTTTATCTCCATTCCTGTTTTCAAAAGGAAAAACTTAGGCTGCCCAATTCTAAAATCCATCGTTTTAAAGTGCTTCGTACTCAAACTGTAATCCCTAAAACAAAATCATTACATTTATCCCTCCAAAACCATATAAATGTCAACTGCTAAAAAAGAATATAAAAGAGTCACGGTCAAATCACTTGTGGATATGAAAAAGAACGGGGAGAAAATCTCTATGCTCACCGCTTACGATTATTCCATGGCAAAAATTGTAGATGCCGCCAACGTTGATGTAATTCTTGTGGGCGATTCTGCAAGTAACGTTATGGCCGGACATGAGACGACCTTGCCCATTACCTTAGATCAAATGATTTATCACGCCTCTTCCGTAATACGTGCCATTGAAAGGGCCTTGGTCGTTGTCGATATTCCCTTTGGCAGCTATCAAAGTGATCCTAAAGAAGCCCTACGCTCAGCAATTCGTATCATGAAAGAAAGTGGTGCCCATGCCGTCAAATTGGAAGGTGGCATTGAAATCAAAGAATCCGTGAAGCGTATATTAAATGCAGGCATACCCGTAATGGGGCATTTAGGCCTTACCCCGCAGTCGATTTATAAATTTGGTACGTACACCGTTCGCGCCAAAGAAGACCAAGAAGCGGAAAAATTACTTGAGGATGCCAAATTATTGGAAAAGTTAGGTTGTTTCGGAATCGTACTCGAAAAAATTCCTGCGGCTTTGACCAAAAAAGTATCCGATGGCATTTCGATACCGACCATAGGTATCGGAGCCGGTAAACACGCCGACGGTCAAGTACTGGTCATTCATGATCTCTTAGGCATGACACACGAATTCAATCCTAGATTTTTGCGGCGGTATATGAGTCTATACGAAGAGATGGGGCAAGCTATATCGCATTACGTTACCGATGTTAAAAGTCGGGACTTCCCCAGTGACGAAGAACAATATTAAAGTAAAAGGGGTTTGTCTGTAAAAAACAGTCCACATAAATATACATTCACAAAACTCGGCATTGTTATGTTGGTGCTATTGAACATCGGTTGTGATCAAGTGACCAAAGAAGTGGTTCGAAATACTATAGCGCCCATGGAATACATCGCCTTCTTGAATGATCGTTTTATTCTTACAAATGTAGAAAACACAGGAGCTATGCTCGGCTTTGGGGAAAACCTCTCTCCTATTTTAAAAAGGATACTACTACAAGGGCTTCCCATTATTGTACTGCTCATACTTTTGTTCAGGATCTTAAAAAAACCAAATATAGACCGTTGGCTTACCTTGGCATTTGCCTTTGTAATCGGGGGTGGAATCGGCAACTTAATAGATCGTGTAGCCCATGGGTCGGTCACTGATTTTTTCCAAATCAAATGGGGGTTTTTCAAAACGGGCATCTTTAATATGGCCGATGTTTCGGTAAGTTTAGGGATACTTATTATAATTTTTATGAGCTTTAGACAGCAAAAACCGGCACTTTAATGGCTTCTAAGATCATTTCAACCCCGCAGAATCTTCAGATTGTTTATGAAGACAACCATCTCATCGCAATCAATAAGCGACCAGGTGACATTGTTCAAGGTGATAAAACAGGAGATACCCCCCTAAGTGAAGTGGTCAAGGCCTATATCAAGAAAAAGTACCGCAAACCTGGGAATGTATACCTGGGGGTCGCCCATCGTTTGGACAGGCCCACCTCAGGTCTCGTTGTGTTTGCCAAGACCTCTAAGGCTCTTCCCCGTCTCAACAAATTATTTGCAGATAAAGAAGCTAAAAAAACATATTGGGCCGTTGTCAAGATAAAACCAAAAAAGGAAAGTGCAGAATTGACACATTGGTTAAAGCGTAATACAAAGCAAAATAAATCTTATGCTCACCACAAACAGGTTTCCGAGAGCAAACGCGCTGTTTTAGATTATAAGATTACAAAGAAGTTGAATAATTATTTTTTGTTGGAAATCAATTTACAAACGGGTCGCCACCATCAAATAAGAGCACAATTGAACGCCATTGGTTGCCCCATTAAAGGAGACCTCAAATACGGCTTCGATCGAAGCAACAAAGACGGTAGCATTCATTTACATGCCAGAAGTCTATCATTTATTCATCCGGTAAAAAAAGAGCTGCTTCAACTACTAGCCCCAACACCAGATGAGAAGATCTGGAACGCTTGTTGCTAGTTTTTCGTTACATTTAGTAACTTAAAAGATACACGACCATGATCAAAAAAGCATTATTTCTGTTTGGCTGTTTTCTTCTTACCTCCTGCGGGAGCTACAATTCGATAGACAACTTTTATAATGCCCACAAAAACGACAATCAAGTAACGGCTGTTCGGGTACCGCGATTCATGTTAACGTTGCTTAGTGGTATTTCCCCAGAAATGCAATCCCTTATCGGAAACACCAAAGATTTGCGCTTTATGCAATTCCCAAGTACCACTGCGGCCCGAACTGATTTTTTGAACAAGCAGATGAACGGTATTACGGGAAACTCGTTTATCGAAGTATACCGTAAAAATGACGATTTGAAACGAAACGTAGTTTCCATTCGCGAAAAGCGAAATGCAGTTAAAGAGATACTGATCTACAATAACAACAATATCAATGGTTCTTTTCTTTACTTCAATGGAAATTTCGATCCTATAAAGGTTAGGGAAATGGCCCGAAGCGATGAATTTCAAAAATTAGGCACCGGACTTATCAATCAGTATAATATGGGTTCGTCAAACGAAAGAAACGAGTAATAAGAAATTTACTTGTACGATCTGAAACTTTCGATAACTACGGAAGTTAAAATTAGAACACCTCCAAAAACTGTACTCCAAGATGGAATTTCAGACAGGAAAAAAGCACCGATCAAAATACCATATACTGGTTGAACACTACTAAGAATGCTCACGGTAGTGACCGAAAAATGTTTAAAGCAATTTAAAAACAGGGTGTGACCTATGGCCGTAGTTATCAGACCGAGCGCTACCAGGCCTTGCCATTGTGTAATGATAACCTCAAAATCGGTAAAATAGAGTGCTGGAAACAATAGACAACCCGCAATCGCCGATTGATAGCACATTAACATTGACCCATTGTAAGTACTCACCTTGGTCTTCAATATAATATTGCGCAGTGCATAGGCAAGGGCCGACAGAAGTCCCATCAAGACCGCAAGGGTATATGAACTATCCATATTGAAATCAGGAGCCAAAAAATAAATCCCGAAGAGCACCAAGAATCCTAAAAACCAATGAATCATTTGCAATTTGGTTTTTAGCATCAGCGGCTCCAAAAAGGACGTAATAACCGGGTAAGTAAATAAGGCAAGCATTCCAATAGCCACGTTTGACCATTTAAGGGCATAAAAATAGAACAACCAGTGCAACGCAATTAAAAGTCCGCTCAATATCACAGGGAGTCTATCTTTACTTGATACTTTTAAAGATATACCCTTCCATTTGCAATATAAAAACAAGAAAAAAAAGGCCAAAATAGCTCGAATCGCAATGATGACCGGTACCGGTAAATCAACATATCGCCCCAAAGCACCAGAGGTACTTATGAAAACCATGGCAATGTTCAGTTCCAGTAAATAGGATAAGTGACCGTTGGAGTTTTTCAAAAAATTCGTTTATCGTATAACGGCCATAGCCTTTTCGCGTATAATCTGCGCAACAGGTTTATCCTGCAAATGACTTTCAAGCCATGAAATGATATCCAAATACAGAAATGCCCGCTTTTCATACGGGTGATGCTCATATTTCTTGAGTTCGGTATAAAGCTTCTGAAACTCTCCTCTCAATTCGTGAGGATAGATATTGGCCAAGTTTCTTAAAAATTTAATCATCTCTTTCTGAACAGCATGTAAATCGTTCATTTTCAATAAAAACTTGTAGGTGCTTTTTAGCTGTACTTCCAAATGGTAATCCATACCGGCCTCATAATGAGCCACCAGGCTTAAAACACGGGCAAAGCACATCAGGTCTTCCCGCATTTTGAGGTTTCTGTTATTAATGATTCGCTTTAAATATTGGATGCATGTTTTGTTATCTCCGATACCAAAATAAAGACAAGCAATTTTATAATACAAAAGCATTACATGATGCGCATCGATCCTATCTTTATGTTTATTGATGCCATATTCGATAATTTTGACCAAATATATACCCTTGTCGAAAGTTCCCTCAAGAAAGTGAAGGTTCAATTTATTGGCATTCATATATAGAAAAGAAAGCGAAGCGATATTGTCGTTCTTTGGAAAATCTTTACTCTCTACAATTTGCTCGAAGGCATCTAATGTTTGCTTGAACTGTGAGCTATATCTAACATAAAGCAAAGATTCCAACAAATAATGATTCCCCTTTAAAAAGAATACAGGATTCAAATAAATCATCTCTTTATGGCTGTAGAACAAATCGACCCATTTACTGGCATACTTATAGCTCGACAGAAAATCCTGTACTAAAAAACTATACCACAAATGGGCCTTATACAGCCACAATTTTTCCCGAAACCCTAAATCGTCAATGTTATATTTGGGAAGATGTTTCTCAAAATAAAGTTTTACCTTCTTGTAATCTTCGTCACTGCGTACATAGCCCACTTTTAACATCATACCATACAGTTGCAATGAAATATTCGACAACTTGCTGGTCATTACATTTTGTGCCGAAAGTTCTTTTGCCTGAATTGCCAATTCGTCGGCCCTATCAGGAATACTTCTAGTTATGTATTGGGTTTCAATAATTTTTTCAAGTTCGACAATCTCATAGGCAATGTTTTTCTCTTCGTTCTCTATGGCCGTCGATTTCACCTTGTCTAAAATTTTTAAACTCTGCCTATAAAGACCTTTTTGATATAAAATGGTGGCGAAATCGAGTTGTTCCCGAATTTGAACCCGTATGTTTTGATTTACAGGATTCAATCGTAGACTGACCAGAATTTGTTTATACAAGTGTGCCTTTAAATTAGACAACTGGGCTTTTTTTACGATACCACTTGCCAAAATAACCTTTTCGTCGTAGGTCCTAATTTTATCCAATAGGTTAAACAATCCCAGAAATTTGGCATCTGCATTCACTCCCAATCTTCCCACATAGAGCTTGAACTGTCGTTTCTCTGATTTAGAAAGCGATTTTACCAGTACAAACAATGCGTCTCTATGACCATTTGTCATCGTAAAAAATATAGTTTAAATATTTGTATATCAATTATTTACATTACCAAAAAAGTATGTCAACGTTGTAAATACAACTGCATAACTTAGTTCGTTAGCGGTATTGGCCATATATTCGTATAGGCTAGCTAAAACTACGTAAATATAATGAGTAAAGATAAGGTACAAATTTTTGACACTACATTGAGAGATGGCGAACAGGTTCCAGGCTGTAAGTTGGATACCAAACAGAAATTGGTCATTGCCGAACGCCTCGACAATTTAGGAGTTGATGTAATAGAAGCGGGCTTCCCGATATCTAGTCCGGGGGATTTTAATTCTGTGGAGGAGATTTCGAAGATTGTCAAAAACGCAACAGTCTGTGGATTGACACGAGCCGTAAAAAAAGACATTGAAGTGGCCGCCGCGGCCCTGAAACATGCAAAAACACCGAGAATACATACAGGAATCGGCACTTCCGATTCCCACATCCTACATAAATTCAAGTCTGATAGAAATGCGATAATCGAAAGGGCCATTGATGCTGTAAGTTACGCAAAGACTTTTGTAGAAGATGTAGAATTCTATGCCGAGGATGCCGGAAGAACAGATAATGAGTTTTTGGCAAGGGTGTGTGAAGCCGTTGTTAAAGCGGGTGCCACGGTATTGAACATTCCTGATACAACTGGGTATTGCCTACCCGAAGAGTACGGCGCCAAAATAAAATATCTAAAAGAGAATGTCAAGGGAATACATAAAGCTATTCTTTCGTGCCATTGTCATAATGATCTTGGATTGGCCACGGCAAATTCAATTGCGGGCGTAATCAACGGTGCGCGACAGATAGAGTGCACCATAAACGGCATTGGAGAGCGTGCCGGAAACACTTCTTTGGAAGAAGTCGTGATGATCTTAAGGCAGCACCCAAATTTGAACCTTGATACGAATATCAACAGCAAATTACTCTATAGCACAAGCCAAATGGTCTCACAAAAAATGGGTATGATGGTGCAACCCAATAAAGCGATTGTCGGTGCCAACGCCTTTGCCCATAGTTCTGGCATCCACCAAGATGGGGTTATCAAAAATAGAGAGACCTATGAAATAATAGATCCTGAAGATGTCGGTGTCAATGAATCTTCCATTGTACTTACAGCACGAAGTGGAAGAGCCGCATTGGCCTACCGTGCGAAAAAAGTAGGTTACGAACTTACCAAAGTACAATTGGATGTGGTTTATAAAGAGTTTTTAAAATTTGCCGATCGCAAGAAAGAAGTTTTAGACGAAGACATTCAAGAAATTGTCGACGCAAGCAATTTGAACATAGAAAGCCTTACCTAGATGCATTTAAAGATTGCCGTCTTAGGCGGGGATGGAATCGGCCCCGAAGTTTTAAAACAGTCGGTTAAATGCCTACAAGCGGTAGCGGAAACGTTTGGTCATGATTTCACATATACCGAAGGTTTGGTCGGTGCGGCGGCCATGAAAGAAACCGGCAACCCCTTGCCTGATGCAACTCTTGAACTATGTAAAAAATCAGATGCTATATTATTCGGTGCGATAGGTGCTCTGGAATATGACAACGACCCAAATGCAAGGGTACGACCAGAACAGGGTTTGTTAAAACTTCGAAAGGAGTTAGATTTGTTCGCCAACATTAGGCCGGTAAAGGTGTTTCCGATTTTAGCTCCAAAATCACCATTAAAGGAAGACATTATCAAAGGCACCGATTTTGTCATCTATCGCGAGCTTCTTGGCGGTATCTATTTTAACGAAAAAAAATTGAGTGAAGACGGTACAAAAGCCTCTGACCTCTGCGAATACACAGAGGGTGAAATAAGCCGTATCGCCCATTTGGCATTTAAGGCCGCGAAAAGACGAAGAAAAAAACTCACTTTGGTCGACAAAGCAAATGTTTTGGAAACCTCTCGTTTGTGGCGAAGAGTAGTGACCAACATTGGAGAGAGCTACCCTGAAGTAGCATTGAATTGCCTATTCATCGATAATGCCGCCATTCAGATTATTTTAGACCCCCGTCAATTCGACGTAATCTTGACCGAAAATATGTTCGGAGATGTTTTAAACGATCAAGGTAGTGTGGTTTTAGGATCAATCGGACTTCTACCTTCGGCGTCGGTAGGAACAAAAAATGCCATGTTCGAACCTGTTCATGGGTCTTACCCTCAGGCAAAGGGCAAGAATATTGCTAATCCAGTAGCATCTATTTTAAGTGTGGCAATGCTCTTACAGCATTTTGGCCTGTACGAAGAAGCAAATGCAGTGGTAGCGGCAATCCTGAAGTCCTTCCTGAAAAATATTGTGACTTCCGATGTTATGGGTAGCAGCAAATATGGCACCAATTATGTCGGTGATTTTATTGCCGAGAACATTGTAGATTCTGACGACAACCTTACCATGAACGATGAAAATATTTGGTTGGGAAAATCTACAATTATTTAACACCCTACTTCTAATTTCTTCTATGATAAAGGCGAATTTTCAGCGCACGAGCGTCGTATGAAAGTTCATTTATAGCATCACCTATTAAAGTCTGCTTCGAGCAAAATAGGTTGCCCCTACATCTTTGAAGTTCTCCAAAACATAAATAGTGGTTAAAACGAAAGCCTGAACACGACCTAAAAAAGTTGTGTTATATAATAAAACAAGCGATCTATATTGAATGTCTTATGGCATTGTTTTATCTTTACGGGCTATAAAATCGATCAATGAACATTTCATACAACTGGCTAAAACAGTTCTTAAAGATAGATTGGAAATCTCAAAAAACCGCCGAACTATTGACCGACCTCGGACTCGAAGTAGAAGGTATTAACACCTACGAATCTATAAAAGGAGGGCTCCAAGGCGTAGTTATTGGGCATGTTATTGAATGTGAAAAGCACCCGAATGCTGATCGTCTCAAACTTACCAAGGTCGATATTGGAACTGACTATCCTCTTCAAATCGTGTGTGGTGCACCAAACGTCGCCATAGGCCAGAAAGTGCCCGTAGCCGGTATCGGAACAACACTTTACACCAAAGACGGAGAGCCTTGGACACTGAAAAAGGGGAAGATTCGAGGAGAAGAAAGTCAAGGTATGATATGTGCCGAAGATGAATTGGGGTTGGGTGAAAGCCATGACGGCATTATGGTTCTTGATGACACCTTAGAGTCAGGAACACCTTTATCTGAAGTCTTCGAAACTGAAATCGATGAAGTTTTTGAAATAGGACTTACTCCCAACCGTGCCGATGCCATGAGTCATTTCGGAGTTGCGAGAGACTTGAAAGCAGGATTGAAGCAACGAGAAATTGAGAAAGAACTTATTACACCGTCAACAAGTCACTTTAACGTAGATAACCGATCGCTGAAAATAAACGTGGAGGTCGAGAACAGTGAACTGGCACCTCGATATTGTGGTATCACATTGAGTGAACTTGTGGTACAACCATCTCCCACATGGTTGCAAAATCGCCTAAAAGCCATTGGCCTCACCCCCATCAATAATATCGTAGATGCCACCAATTATGTGCTACATGAAATGGGGCAACCCCTACATGCCTTTGATGCCGACAGAATATACGGTAAAAAGGTGGTCATCAAAACTGTTGCCAAAGGCACTAAGTTTATGACCCTTGATGGTGAAGAACGTGAGCTGCACGAAGAAGACTTGATGATATGCGATGGCGAAAAACCGATGTGTATTGCAGGGGTTTTCGGGGGAATCAATACCGGCGTCACCCAGAATACAACCTCTATATTTTTAGAAAGCGCCTATTTTAATCCTGTAGCAATTCGGAAAACTGCCAAGCGTCATGGATTGAATACCGATGCATCTTTTAGGTTCGAGAGGGGCATTGACATCGAAAATGTTGAATATAGCCTAAAAAGGGCGGCGTTGCTTATCAAGGAAATTGCAGGAGGTAGTATCACTTCTGATATCATTGATTTATATCCCAAAAGAACAGAAGACCTCGGTGTCTTTTTAACTTTTGATAAAATTGACAAGTTGATTGGGCAAAAAATTCCGCAAGATACCATAAAATCAATTTTGGCATCTTTAGACATTAAGGTGAAAAATGTTACCGAGACCGGACTTGGTCTTAGTATTCCCTCTTATCGCGTCGATGTACAAAGAGAAGTTGATGTTATAGAAGAAATTTTACGGGTATACGGTTATAATAATATTGCTTTTAAGACGAAATTGAATGCCTCAATAGCCAAGACATCTAAATTCGAGGACCATAAGTTGCAAAACCAAATTGGTAGCATGTTGGCGGCCCAGGGGTTTTTCGAAATAATGACAAATAGTCTTACATCATCTGAATACCCCAACTACGTTTCCGATATAGACAAGAATCAAACTATTACGATGTTGAATCCGTTAAGCGCTGAACTTTCTGTGCTACGTCAATCGTTGCTTTTTTCAGGGTTGGAAACCATATCTCACAATGTTAATAGGAGAAAAACCAATTTACAGTTTTTTGAATTTGGAAAAACTTACCACCAAAACGAAAAGGCCCGTTTAGAACTTAAACACCTGGCCCTCTATGTAACCGGCAACAAAAATGGTGGCGGAAATTGGTCTACCCCTATACAGAAAACAGATTTTTATTTTCTGAAGTCTATCGTCGAAAATGTTCTGGCCCGATTGGGACTCAGGGATTTTGACCAACAAGCCATAGACAATGCTGTATTTTCTGAAGGCCTATCATTGGCACACCATGAAAAAGAATTGGTAACATTCGGCATTGTCAAGACCGCTATTTTAAAGAAATTCGACATAAAACAAGAAGTACTCTATGCCGATTTCAATTGGGACAATGTGGTTTCATTGCTAAATAAAACCGAAATTATCTTTAAAGAAATTCCCAAATACCAAGAGGTCAAAAGAGACTTCGCCCTATTATTAGACAATGAGGCGACTTTTAAGCAAGTACAGGAGCTAGGTTATAATACAGAAAAAAAGCTGCTAAAGGCGATACAACTTTTTGACGTTTACACTGGTGATAAGCTTCCTAGCGGTAAAAAATCGTATGCCGTAAGCTTTACAATTCTTGACGACAAAAGAACCCTGACCGATACGCAAATTGATAAAATCATGAATAAATTGCGTAAGAAATACGAAATGGAACTAGGGGCCGAGTTGCGCTAAAATTAGATTTTTTTAGGTAAGATAACACCATCAATTTCATGAATAACTCCATTCGATTGATTTGCATCGGCGCTAACTATTTTTGCAGTGTTTCCGCTGCCATCGGTTAATACGATGTCTAAACCGTTCATAGTTGCCATAATTTCATCACCCTGCACCGTAGTAAAACTTGCCTTTCCCTTACCACTGCATAATGCCTGTAGTATTTTGGAAGCGGTGAGATTTCCGGCCACTATATGATAAGCCATCAAATCTTGAAGATCCTTTTTGTTTTCAGATTTTAAAAGTTCTGTCATCTTTGAACTTGTAATCTTTTTTTCAAATGCTAGGTCAGATGGGGCAAAAACTGTAAAAGGACCGTTTTCATTGAGAATTACATCTAAATCGGAAGCTTTCATGACGGCCGATAATGTTTTATAGTTATCGGAGCTTTCCGTATTTTCCAAAATCGAATGATTAGGATCCATTGAACTTTCTTGCGCGACCGAAATGGTCGTGATTAAAAGGAATATAAAAAATATAGCGCGCATTTGATGTTTTGTTGTTAAAGTCATTACTGCCCGCTGCTGATCGACGAAAGACAGTAAACTATCGACAAGATACAACAATAATCAATTTCGGGTCACTTCCCCAGAAAAACACCACCACCAATTAACACTTAATTAACATTTTGTTGGGTTTTTTCAGAAATCGTTTGCCCATGAAATTGTTTAAATTTGAAATAACAAGCAAAAGGAAACAGCGATATGCGGTTAAAAAGAACGAATATTGAAGAAAAGCTTTCGCAAGCCAAAACCCGATCGGGCAATCCTAATGAAATTCTGCAAGAGGTCTATCGTATTTTACAGGAAGATGAAGAAAAAGAGTCCCAGATTAGGAAAAATCTGAAAGCTTCCAAAAAAGTAATGTCGAACCGATTCAATGTCAATTTACTAGAAACGGGTAAGATTTATCATATCAGTCAGATTAAGGAAATCTGTATCAATTACCGCTTACGGTTTCTTGATACCCGACATTTCAAGGGAGATATACCCATGGAGGCAATTTCTAAAATTAAGCATCTGGAAAAAACGCACAATACCGAACTTCAAGGTCTTAAAATAATTGCACCTTCCAAGCTTTTTAAACTAAAAGACAAAGACGACCCTTTGTTATTTGCCCCAATAGGCAATGGTTATTATTACTTGTTGCACAAGTGGGGAAACGACTTACACCCGCTCCGTAAATTGTTCATGTGGCCGTTCAAAAGTATCATTAACTTGACACTCGTAGTGCTCTTAGCGAGCTATTTCTTGAGCCTCTTGATTCCTCAAGGGTTATTTTCAAGAACGAACAACAGTGCGCAGTTCTTGATTATCTATTTCTTTGTTTTTAAATCGATTGCTGCAGTGGTTATTTTCTACGGAGTTGCACATGGGAAAAATTTTAACCCGGCTATATGGAGCAATAAATACTTAAAATGCTAATAGTTTTAAAAGGCCTCTACTTAAAATAAATGGCATAAGGAACCCCATCAAGATCTATATTATCTATAAATTCTGGCTCGGGAGCTACCTTTATTCGCAAAAGTCCGCCCTTGCCAGCACCAGTAGCCTTACTGTACCCCACCAATAATAGATTGTTGTTATCATCATAGCTCACCATGGTAGTGTTTGCAATTTCATATTCAAACTGCAGTTGTGCCTCGGTCAAGAAATTCTCATAGTAGTACAAATAAACCGTCCTTTTTCCAAAATCATAAATTGCAGGTATACTCGGAAATATGCCGTCAGTAGTAGGACGTCCATAATACAAGATTCCTTTTGAGTTAAAAAAAGTAGCGTTAGATGTTGCAAAGTTCGGCTCTTTCCCCTCTTCGTAGTTCACATAATTCAAAGCTAACGTTTTGCTGTTCAATAGTGTATGAAGACTATCGTAAGCGATAATTATATCATCATCGACATTTACGAATAATTGTCGGGCATCATAACCTAAATTCTTCTCATTGATTACAGTATTCGATGTAGCATCAATAGTCACAAGGCCATTCTCATTCGTCTCCTTTTCATCAAAAGTAAGTACGAACACCCGGTTATTTGCAAACACCATCTGAAGTGGTTTCTTGTGCAATTCAATATCAACAAAATTTTCTTCTTCTAAAGTCAGATCGATAGCTCTAACAAAATAGGTTTTATCCTTGGAGTTGACTTCAACTACATAGGATAAATAAACCATATTCGAGGCATATGCAAGACTGGTTACCGTCAATGTATTACAATCTGCAATATCAGTAAAAACAGTAATCTCATTCGCCAGGTCTTCGTTAAAGTCATGAAGCGTCACTTTTCCACTGCAGTCTGTTTGTTCGTGATAAAACCCTAAGACATCGTCATTTCGATAGGTCAGTTCAGGCACGGCAACATCAACAAATGCATCGGTTTCTGCTGAATTAATTGCTAGTATATCGGCACCGGCACTGAGGTGATGGGAAGACCATATGCCATTGAGGTTCAATATCAAATTATAATCTGATTGAACAGTTTTTTCTTCTTCGACTCCAGAGGCATCGTCAGATGTATTACAACCAACGACCACCAACGCCAATACGGCGCAAATCATGCTGTAGGTTTTCATTATGTAAGAATTTGGGTTATTCTTTAATCTAAAATTTACGCGTTTACGGTGTACATTTTTCCGCGTTGTTCTTTAATTGTCTTATCAGACATATATTCATCAAACGTCAAATATCTATCAATGTTGCCTTTTGGTGTCAACTCGATAATTCGATCGGCAACTGTCTGTGCAAACTCGTGATCATGGGTTGTAAACAGTACAGTTCCTTTAAAATTCTTAAGTGAATTATTAAAGGCGGTAATACTTTCTAAATCTAAATGGTTCGTCGGCTCATCCAACATGAGTACATTGGCTCTTAACATCATCATTCTACTCAACATACAACGAACTTTTTCGCCTCCGGACAACACTTTACAATTTTTCAATGCTTCTTCTCCACTAAATAGCATTTTTCCCAGAAAACCGCGCACATATACCTCTTCCCGCTCCTCCTCGGTTTTTGCCCATTGACGCAACCAATCTACGAGATTGATATCATCAGTGAAAAAATTCGAATTATCGGCTGGGAGGTATGACTGATTTGTAGTGATTCCCCATTGGTACGATCCCTTGTCCGCCTTTTTATTTCCATTAACAATCTCATAAAAGGCCGTGGTCGCTCTTGAATCTTTTGAAATTACGGCCACTTTATCACCTTTTGCGAGGTTGATATTAACATCCTGAAAAAGCAAGTCGCCATCTTCAGATGAGGTTCCTAAACCTTCAACGTTTAAAATTTGATCACCTGCTTCCCTTTCCCTTTCAAAAATTATGGCGGGATACCGCCGGCTTGAAGGTTTGATATCTTCAACCTTTAACTTTGATAGCATCTTTTTTCGAGAGGTCGCTTGTTTACTTTTCGCTACGTTTGCACTAAAGCGCATGATAAACTCTTGTAGCTCTTTTGCCTTCTCTTCCGATTTTTTATTTTGTTGCGCTCTTTGTCGGGCGGCCAATTGACTACTCTCGTACCAGAACGTATAGTTCCCGGAATACTGGTTTATTTTTCCAAAATCGATATCCGATATGTGTGTACATACGGCATCTAGAAAGTGACGGTCATGCGAGACTACGATTACGGTATTTTCATAATCGGCCAAAAAATTCTCCAACCAGTTTATAGTCTCGTAATCCAAGTCGTTGGTAGGTTCATCCATAATCAGCACATCAGGACTTCCGAATAAAGCTTGCGCCAATAAGACACGTACTTTTAGTTTAGAATCCATATCTGCCATTAGGGTATAATGGAAGTCTTCTGAAATTCCAAGATTGGACAAAAGTGCGGCGGCATCACTCTCCGCGTTCCAACCATTCATCTCTTCGAACTGAACTTGAAGCTCCCCGATTTTATCAGCATTCTCATCTGTGTAATCGGCATAGAGTTCGTCAATCTCTTTTTTTATAGAGAACAAAGGCTTATTGCCCATTACAACCGTCTCCAGTACGGTAAACTCGTCATAAGCATTGTGGTTCTGTTCTAAAATCGACATACGTTTGCCCGACTCTAAATGCACGTGCCCCGATGTAGGGTCTATTTGACCCGATAATATTTTCAAAAATGTCGACTTACCGGCACCGTTCGCACCAATGACCCCATAACAATTGCCTTGTGTAAACACAGTATTGACTTCATCAAACAAGACTCTTTTTCCAAATTGCACTGATAAATTTGAAACGGACAGCATAAATTTCTCTTTTAAATTTCGTGCAAAAATAAAGAAATATAATGGCCGAAACCAATTATATAGGAACCGTTTTATTTTTATAGGTTTAACGTAACTCCCTAACATTTAACTCGCTATTAACAGCGTTGCGAAAGGGCGTTTATTAATTTTGTTTGTTACAATAGAGAGACGTTCGTGTATGCATAGAATTTTACTTTATCTGTTCATTGTTGGGTTGGTCGGATGTAATAATGGTAAAAAAAGTTCATCCAAGGTCTATTTTGCCGGTGAGATTATAAACCCAAGTAGCGAATATGTTGTGTTGTTCAAGAATGACGCCATTATAGATTCGGCAAGAATCGACAATCGCAACCGATTTTCTTTCTCTTTTGACTCCATCACAGAAGGACTCTACCATTTCAGTCATGCACCTGAATATCAATATGTATATCTCGAAAAGGGGGACAGTTTGATGGTTCGTTTGAATACAGTCGATTTTGATGAGTCTTTAGTGTTCTCGGGAATTGGAGAAGAAATCAATAATTTTCTTTTGGATTTGTACTTATCTTATGAGACCGAGGAAAAGGCTATCTATTCTTCTTATTTCGCTTTAGAACAAAACGAGTTTAGTAAACGAATAGATTCTCTAAGAAACGAGAAACTTGATCACTTGGACGTTTTGGTATCTGAATCCAAGTTATCGGATAAGGCCAATGAAATAGCCAGGGCAACGGTAGATTACACCTACTATGCCTACAAAGAAAAATATCCCTTTAGACACAGAAAGTATACACAAAAAAAAGAGATAGAAGAACTTCCCGATACATTCTATGCCTACAGAAAAGATTTGGATTTCAACAACGAAAACCTAACCTATCTCAAACCCTACTACAACTTTATGATCAATCATTTTGGGAATCTGACCTATATGAACTGCTCCCACAAATGTGTCATTAAAAACAACGTCATAAAAAACAAGTTGCATTATAACCAGCACAAACTGGGTCTGATAGATAGCCTCGTTGAAAGCAACAAAGAACTCAAAGACAATTTATTCAGAACGGTCGCTTTTGAATATCTTCTAAAAGCACACGACAGTGAGGAGAACAACAGGGTTTTTATTGAAAAAATTCACAGCCTATCGGATAACAATAAGCACATCGGTGAAATAGATGCCCTGTACCAAAGTATATTGAGTATTCAGCCCAACAAAAAAATTCCTGATGTAATGGTTTCCGATACGCAGGGTAAAATTGTTTCCCTACAAGACATTTCAAAAAATAAGAAAGCGGTTTTTTACTTTTGGACAGGAAATGACAGGAGACATTTTGAGAACATGGTAAAGCGGGTAGATCAGCTTTCAGAGCATAAGCCAGAATATACTTTTGTGGGTATCAATATAAAAACCGATGAAACAAAATGGAAGGGATTAGTCGAAACTTCAGGACTTAACAAAGCCAATCAATATAGAACCGGAAATTTTGAAGAAGTGACCAAATCCCTTATTATTTATCCTTTGAACAAATGCATCATCACCAATGATGCGATAATTGTCGATGCATTTTCTAATATGTACGCCTCCTTTTAGCTTCAGCCTCCAGTTTCGATCAATAAAAAAACCCCAAGATAAAAACATCCTAGGGTTTTGACATGATTTCCCTTTTTCAGAGAATCAAGTTTCTTAATTACCTTTTTTGTAGTCGGCCAAGAATTTTTCCAAACCTGAATCCGTTAATGGATGCTTAAGAAGGCCTTCAATTGAAGACAAAGGTCCGGTCATAACATCGGCACCTAATTTTGCACAATCTATAACATGCATCGTGTGGCGCACGGAAGCGGCTAAAATTTGGGTTTCAAAACCGTAGTTATCGTAAATCAATCGAATTTCCGCAATTAAATTCAATCCGTCAGTAGAGATATCATCTAATCTTCCGATAAACGGAGAAACATAAGTTGCTCCTGCCTTTGCCGCCAATAAAGCTTGTCCTGGAGAAAACACCAAAGTACAATTCGTTCGAATACCTTTATCTGAAAAATATTTCAAAGCTTTTACGCCATCTTTGATCATAGGCACTTTTACCACAATTTGATCATGAAGTTCTGCTAGCTCCTCCCCTTCCTTAACTATTTCATCAAAAGTAGTGGCAATAACTTCAGCAGACACATCACCTTCGACAATATTACAGATATCTACGTAATGCTTTAAAATGTTGTTTCTTCCGGTAATGCCTTCCTTTGCCATTAAAGATGGATTCGTAGTTACCCCGTCAAGCACACCTAATTCCTGTGCTTCTTTAATTTGATCTAAATTGGCAGTATCTATAAAAAATTTCATTTCGTGTTGGGTTAAATATGATTAAATAATTTAAAAACAATATCGTGTTAAGAACATGACAGACATCAAAATTACAACTTATAATGACTTAATAATAGTTTCTCGTATACTTTATCGGGCAATATTTTTTTCAGCATTAAAGAGAAACGTTGCATAAAAGATCCGACTTTATAATGTACTTTGGGCCTATTGGTATTGATAATTGAAAACACTTTGTGCGCCACTTTTATAGGGTCTTGGCCTTCTTGCACACCTTCATCAATCTGTTTCAATGTCTGCTCATATGCGGTTTTGTAAGGTGACCCTTCTAGAACAGGGGCATGATATCTGCCCGACGCAATGTCGGTAACAAAATCTCCAGGGGCCAAATTGGTGATATGCACCCCAAAATCTTTAGTTTCCATTCGCAAGGCCTCGGTAACCAGCTCCACAGCTCCTTTTGTAGCCGAGTATATACCTCTGTAAGGCAAGCCCATGTAACCGGCAATGGAAGTAATATTTATAATAAGTCCTGATTTCTGCTCTCGCATCACGGGCAAAACAGCCTTTGCCGTATTCAGATAACCGTGAAAATTTGTATTAAAGACACCTACAATCTCTTCATGGGGAGTTTCTTCTATTGGCCCCGTAATACCGATACCTGCATTATTCACCAATACATCCAATCTGCCCTCGGTCTCTACAATATGTTCTACGGCCTTTCGAATACTATCGAAATCTCGGACATCCATTTTTAAAAGCTTAAAATATTCAAAATCTGAATATTTCTCTGGGCTTCTAGTGGTACCGTAAACCACAAAACCTTTGGATTTTAGAAATTGTCCTATCGATTTTCCTATTCCAGATGACCCACCCGATATAAGAACCACTTTTCGTTTCATAATAACTACAAATTAAAAAATAAAATCAAGTAATCAGCAGATTAACATAAGGGACTTCAGCATAATATTAGAAGAGTTGAAAAATAGGTCGTTCGTAAAAAAACTTAAACCTATTGTTCACTTGATTGCAGAATTTAAGGCACAAAAAAAGGCAAGCTACCTACATCGCACCGCTACAACCATATACCCTTGCTGTGTTCCCACCCTGGGGGATTCTACAGGAGCTGGTCGTGTAGGACTTGCCGACCACAAATATACAATCTTTTAAATCTCTGGCAATTGTTTTACATTCATAATTTTATGAATTAACTTGCCCTGGTTTAAGCGTTACTTAAAAGATAATTAATCATTTTTCAACTAAACAAAGTCCTGATTGCGGTTCAGAACATAAAACGCATAGCCATGAATACATTTAAACATCTTATTTTCGGTAGTCTTTTAATACTCTTTATGGCATGTGGCGGCAATAAAGATGCCGCATCTTTTTTCACTATTCAACTGGAAGGGAACAAAACACAATTTCAACAAAACGAAACCATAACCATTGGCCTTGGCAACAAAAAGAATAAGGTCATAAATAAGGTTGAATACGCTATTGATGGTAAAAAGCTTCCTGTAACCAATGATAAGGTTCAGCTGAACATGCCTCAGTTGGGCAACAAAATTCTAACAGCCAAAGTAGATTATGAAGAAACTTCCGTTGAGGTATCGGAGAAAATTCAAATTCTCGCCGCTACGGCTCCTGAAATATATACCTATGAGATTATCAAAGTATACCCACACGACATAAATGCATACACTCAGGGCCTTGAGTTTCATAACGACACGCTTTATGAGAGTACAGGCAAAAAAGGAAAATCATCACTTCGAAAAGTTGATTACAATACTGGTAAGGTTCTTCAACAAATCGATTTAGACAATACTTTTTTCGGGGAAGGCATAACCATTCTCAATAATAAAATCTACATGCTTACTTGGCGTAGCAAAATCGGTTTCATCTATGACTTGAAAAATCTTGAAAAGTTAGACAACTTTCAATACGGCGAAAGTAAGGAAGGGTGGGGACTTGCCAATGATGGAACAAAATTATTCAAAAGTGATGGAACTGAAAAAATATGGTTTTTAAATCCCGAGACTTTAAAAGAGGAAGGCCATATCGAAACAGTAACCAATAAGTCTATTTTCAACAGAGCCAACGAATTGGAATATGTAGATGGCAAATTGTACGCCAATGTTTATCAAAAAGAAAGCATGATGATCATTGATGCCCAAAGCGGGGCAATTGAAGGTGTGGTAAACTTCGGCGGATTAAAAAATAAGGTGACCCAACACGAAGCCCTCGATGTACTGAATGGTGTTGCCTATCACAAAGAGCGAAAGACATTTTTTGTTACAGGAAAAAATTGGGATAAACTTTTTGAGATTAAAATCTTAAAAAAATAAAATGGAAACCTACGACAAAAAGATAACTGTCATGACCGATGATCTAGACGAATTAGATCATGTCAATAACGTGCGCTATGTGCAGTGGATACAAGATATCTCTAAAGAACATTGGCAATCGGCCGCCCCCGCGGAAATGCAAAATGGTGTCATCTGGGTAGTTATGAACCACAATATTACTTATAAAAATTCAGCGAAACTTAATGATGTAATCACCATTAAGACCCATATTGCAAAAAGTAAAGGGGCAACCTCTACACGGGTTGTAGAAATGTATAATGACAAAACAAATCAGCTATTGCTCCATTCAGTTACAACATGGTGCCTGTTGAACAACAAAACGTTCAAGCCTGCGCGGATTTCAGAAACCATAAAACAAGTATTCATAAAGAAAGAGAAAATTAAAGACCAATAGCCATTAATCTTTCGTTATATCTATGAACTAATTCAAACACCATTCTTAAAGCACATGCGCTTCTGCAGTTCTTTTATTATTACCATACTCCTTATAGGCCTTTGGAGTTCCTGTAGAAAAGACTTTGAATATACCATAAGCACTGGAAATTTGGAGTTTTCGAAAGATACCGTGTTTCTAGATACCATATTCACCAATATCGGAAGCAGTACCTATTCCCTAAAAGTATATAATAAAACAAAGAAGGATATTTTAATCCCGTCGATCGGCCTAGGGAAAAACCAAAATAGTGCCTACCGTTTAAATGTCGATGGTATTGCCGGCAAAAACTTCGAGAACATACCCATACTGGCCAACGACAGCATATTCATTTTCATTGAAACTACTTTTGACCTTTCGAATATCGCCGAAAAAGAATTTCTACATACCGATGTCATACAATTCAGCTCTAAGAACACTACCCAGCAAGTACCTTTGATTACCTTGGTCAAAGATGCCACATTTCTATATACGACCACTTCGAGCAATAAAATTAAAGAAACCATAACCTTTGATTCGGACACCGATATTAACGAGATTCATCTTGAAGGTTTTTTGCTATCAGACGATCAATTGCATTTTACCAATGAAAAGCCCTATGTGATATACGGATATGCAACAGTGCCACCTCAAAAAGAAGTGCTTATTGATCCAGGCACCCGCATATATTTTCATAAAGACTCCGGTATTTTGGTTCAGAAAAACGCTTCCATACATATCAATGGGAAATTAAGTTTAGATGACAAAATTCTCGAAAACGATGTTATTTTCGAAGGTGACCGACTAGAACTTGAACTGAATAATGTTCCCGGACAATGGGGAGGAGTATACCTTTTAAGCGGAAGTACAGCCAATACTATAAATTATCTTACAATTAAAAATTCGGTCATCGGTCTTTTTGCAGAAGGAGATAATCTATTGCAAACACCTACGTTAACATTAAAGAACACCCAGATTTACAATAGCTCAAGCATCAATCTTTGGACCAAATCTGCAGCTATAATCGCAGAAAATGTGGTTTTAGGCGGATCGGGCAGTACTTCTTTGTATTGTAATTTAGGAGGGGTATATACCTTTACCCACTGTACTATTGCAAACTATTGGAAAAATGGTTTTAGAAGTAGCCCTGCACTTGAAATTGATAATTATGTGGGGAACGCCAGCGACGACCTAATCAATGCCGATTTCACTAATTGTATTATCGACGGCAATAACACCAATGAGATTCTATTAAATAAAGAGAACAGTAAGGCATTCAATATCTCCTTTACCAATTGCTTGATTTCTTTCAACAATAATACGCCCGCTTCAGACCCCATTTATGACTTTAACAATACCCTTATATATAAGGATGTCTTTTTGAACCTTGATGCCGACTTTTCAGATGCCACAGACAACAACTTTAATATTGGATTAAATTCTCAGGCAAAGGGAGTAGCAAATGATGATGGTGCGCTAGATGTACCCGTGGATATTCGCGGAAAGGACAGAACAAACACACCCGATATTGGTGCTTACCAATCACTTACTTCGAATTAAATTGTAGTAAAATTCTTATTTGTGAAAGTATTTTCTTTCAAAAACTGCTGATTTCCAGTCAATTGACAACAAAAACCTCGTTTTTTATAAGGTTTTCCTAATATCTACTATCATAAACTATCCCTAATTTGCGTTTAATATCAATGCACAAAATGGAATACACCTATACCATTATTGATTCTGACGCAACTTCCAATCTGCAATTACAGCATTATTTGGAAGAATATGGCGATTTTACCTGCGCTTCGATTGCAAGGAACAGTGATGAAGGTTTAAATTCTATTCTCAAATTCTCGCCCGATATCGTTTTTGTCAATCTTAACGATAAAGCAAGTGAATACTTTCAAATGGCTATGGAGCTTAATGCATATATAACGAATCTTCCGCTTATAATTGGAGTTTCTAAAACAAAACGATATGCATATGAAGCAATTAAAAATAGCTTTTTTGACTATTGGCTATTGCCGTTTAGTGAGTTCGATATCAGAAAATCACTTTTACGACTTAAAAAAAATATGCCGAAAGAGTCAAAACCTCAGACACTCTGTTTAAAATCGTATAGTGACTTTCAATATTTGAGCACCGAAGATATTCTCTATTTACAGGCAGATAACAATGCGACTGAATTCTTTATGAAAGATGGCTCAATCATAAATGCTTTCAAAACACTAAAAACCTTCGAACAACAACTTCCAAAAAACTTCGTTCGTATTCACCAGAGTTACATTCTTAATACCGATTACGTATCAAGAATTAATTATGGTCGGTCGGTATGTACTTTGAAATTCAGAAAAGTCAAGTTGCCCTTCTCTAAATCATATCGAGAAAATATAGATACACTTAAACGAATACTATCAAAAAACTCTATTTCCGCACTAAATTAAACCAATACTCACAGAAACCTACCTTTCACTATCAGACTCCTTACATTTACTACTGTTTGCCAAAATGCTTCGCCAACAACGCGATGTTGTATTAGTTTAGCAGTGTAATAAAAAATTAACCACTAACATAATAAAAACAAAAATTATGAAAAAAGTAGTAAGCATTTTCGCAGTATTGGTAATGAGTTTCGGATTATTTTCTTGTGAAGAAGATTCCAATGCAGAAGACACACAGGCATTATATGAGACATTAGATGTTAAAGCTGGAGGAGATGAAGAGCACACCCCAATAGACGGAAGGGACTAAAACATTACTTTTATAAAATCAGTAAAGCCTTAAAGTAAATTTTTAAGGCTTTTTTTATACCTTGTAACTACTGATTTATGGGAATAAAAATAGCCAAAGTGCATAAATATCAGCTTCTTAAACTTTTTCCGCTTATTGTTTTTATAGGTTGCACTGGAGGCACCCCACAATCAAATACAGAAAATGGTGCCACATATAGCGACAGTATTTTTTCCCAAATCAAAAAAGGTCGAGATTTATCCTTGACGCCGGAGCTTAGGCACGAATATCTTGAAAAGGCCTATATTCAAGCAAATCAATCAGAAAACGATTCGCTCAAGGTCAAATATTTTTCCAGACTTTCAATAGCTTATCTACGCTTGGAAGATTCCCTGCTTTTTAGAAAGGCGAACAGCGAAACTATCAACCTGGCACTAAAAACAAAAGATTCGGTAGTGTCGGCAGAAGCGCATTGGGATCTTGCCGAGTTTTATCAAAAGAACGCTGTACTTGACAGTGCCTATTTTCATTTTGAAGAATCATACCAGCTGTATAGGGCCCTAAACGATAAGTACCATGAGGGAAGAATGCTCTACAATATGGCCGTTGTTCAAAAAGACATTAAGGATTATACAGGCAGTGAAAGCACAACGATAAATGCAATTGAAATTCTAAAACCGCTTAAAAAATACAAAGAACTCTATAGCTGTTACAACAATCTTGCTGTCGTTTCAAACAATTTGTCTGAATACGATCGGGCCATCGAATACCACCAAACGGCACTTGACTATCTGAATAAATTTGATAATAAAAGCATACTGCAGTATATAACACTCAATAATATTGGTGTAGTATACAAAGACAAAGGAGAATACGAAAAGGCCATTCCTTATTTTCAAGAAGTGTTGGCAACCGATGATCTTCACGAAGCAAACCCTCAGCTTTATGCCAGATCTCTTAATAATTTAGCCTATAACCGATTAATGTCGGGCGACACCCTCGGCGTTGAGCAAGAATTAATAAAGGCTTTTCATGTTCGTGACAGTATTGGTGATATTACAGGTATTGGCGGAAGCCATTATAGCTTGGCCGAACTTTATTTAAGTAGGCAAGATACTACGCGGGCCTTGGCAAGCGCAGTAAAAGCCAAGTATTTTGCAGAGCAGAGCAGCAACAATGACCGGCTTTTGGAAACTTTAGAACTTTTATCACGATTAGACCCCAAAAGTTCTATGATGTACACCAAACAATACATCGATTTAAATGACCGTATCTTGCGAGAAGAGCGCCAAGCTCGCAATAAGTTTGCCCGTATACGTTTTGAAACAGACGAATTTATTGCAGAAAATGAAATGCTTACCAAAGAAAATCAAATCTGGACAGGTATTGCCGTAGGATTATTGCTTTTAGGAGGGGCAATTTATATTATTGTCGACCAACGGGCTAAAAATCAGAAGCTAAGGTTTCAACAGCAACAACAGGCAAGCAACCAGGAAATTTTCAGTCTCATGCTTTCCCAAAATCAAAAAGTGGAGGAAGGCAAACAAACGGAACAGAAGCGTATTTCGGAAGAACTGCATGACGGTGTTTTAGGTAAAATGTTGGGAGCCCGAATGGTATTGACCGGTTTAAACAAGAAAGTGGATGCCCAAGCCATTAGCGAAAGGGCGCTAGCCATATTAGCGTTGAAAGAGGTCGAGGGCGAAGTACGCGCCATATCACATGAATTAAGCCATTCGGCCTATCAAAAAATTCCTAATTTTATTAGTTCCATAAAAGAATTGTTGAAAAATGTGGGAGATGCATCAGGAATTAAAATGGACTTCAAATACAACGACAACACCGATTGGGATGCATTAAGCGGCGAAATAAAAATAAATTCTTACAGAATGGTGCAAGAAATTCTTCAAAACTCCGTTAAACACGCTAATTGCAAAAACGTTTTTCTTAATTTTGTAGTCGACGAAAGTAATCTCGACATCACAATTATTGATGATGGTCAAGGGTTTCAAGCAAGCAAAGGAAAAAAAGGTATCGGAATGCGAAATATTGCTTCGCGCATCGATAAAGTAAATGGTACTTGGAATATTTCAAGTGAATTGAACAAAGGAACAACCATTACTTTGAAAATACCAACTGCATTTCATTCAATGACAGAATGAATTCGGAACGAAAAGATTTACTTAGGTTAATAACAAACCGCAAAAGTAACTGATGGAGATAATTAGAATTTTGACAGTGGACGATCATGCCATGACCGCTTTAGGTTACAAATATATATTGACCGATTTTGATTTTGATGGAAAAGAAATCAGAGTCGATATGGCCAATAGTTTTGAAGCCGGCTGGAACAAGATCGAAATGTCGGCGCGCTCATTAAAATATGATATCATTCTGCTCGATATGCAATTGTTTCCCGACCACTCCAAAGAAACAAGAAGCGGGGAAGATTTGGGCATTTTTGCAAGAAAAGTGGTGCCTGAATCAAAAATTGTTTTTATGTCTTCCTATAGCGATAGCTATCGCATCAACAGTGTCTTCAAATCGGTAAACCCCGATGGCTATATGGTAAAGTCGGAAATAGATGAAATGTCTTTGAAAGCTATGGTCAGAACGGTAACCACAAGACCTCCCTATTATACGGCAAGTGCTCTTGAAGCAGTAAGAAGAAGGTTGGCCAACGATGCGATTGTAGACGAACAAGACAAAAAAATACTGTACCACTTATCGATAGGCACAAGAACTAAAGATATTGCGCCCATACTTTCTGTTGCAAACACAACCGTAGAAGCCCGTAAACGTCAATTGAAATCACTTTTTGGTATAGAACACGGTAACGATATTGCTTTAATCGAAGAAGCGAGAAAAAGAGGGTTCATATAAATCTTACAATCTGATAAATACTTCTCTTACTAATATCAATTTATACGAAATTTTTGGAAATAATTGAAGACAAACCTCGGTTTTTATAAGGTTTTCCTATGCCTATAATTTGTGCCTAAAACTTAATTTTACAACTAAGCACAATCATTTTCGGCATGCCAATATACTTAAATAACCTAAAAAACAATCTTTTATTTGAATTCAACGAGAATTTTCAAATTAATGGATTGGACAATTTCAGAAAAAATCTAGAGAAAAACTATTTCTCCAAAATTACCTTTCGTCAATATTCATCCCATAGCGAATCGGTGAATTTAGTTATCGAGATGGACTGCAATCTTAGTCTAGTAGAATTACTATATCATTTCAACAAAGGAAATTGGGGTAATTTTAAGTCTAGCAAGTCCACTTTGGTCAATGAGGTCAAAATCCTTTGTGAACTAAATGACTTCACCGTAGACATTGAAGAGTTTTCCATTAACCTGAAAGACACTTCCATCATAATCAAAAAGAACTACAACCAAAGCATACCTGAACAATTTGAAAGTATTTTTGCCGGAATCGGTAGTCATTATGTACATTTCACCAGAGGACTGACCGAAATACCTTATGAAATTTATATATCAGTTTTCGAAGAAACCACCGGAAAATATAGCTCTTTAGAATCTCAGTGTGATGAGGCCAAGTATGAGAATGGTTTTTTGAAATTTTGGGGTATGTACTATGACTCTGAAGAAGATGCGGTAATTTATGACTTAGAAAATCTCTGTATCATAAGTGGTGAACTTCACCTATTGAACCTCTAAACGTGCATACGTAAAAAATTCAATAGGCAAATTTCCTCACAAAAGTTCAACGATTTTAGGCGTTGAATAGCGCTCTTCCATGCATCAATGCATTTACTTTCTTTCGAACGGCAGCTATTCTATCACTATTTTCTGGATGTCTGAGTACTTCATCGATAAATTCCACGACAGTAGACATATCACCCTCTTCCAATCCTCTTGTTGTTATGGCAGCGGTTCCAAACCGAATACCTGAAGTAACGAAAGGTGATTTGTCATCAAAGGGAACCATATTCTTGTTGGCCGTAATATCAGCCCCCACCAATGCCTTTTCGGCATCTTTTCCAGAAATATCTTTATTCCGCAGGTCAATCAACATCATGTGATTATCGGTTCCCCCAGAAATTATATTGTACCCCTTAGCCACAAAGGCAGCGGCCATTGCCGACGCATTTTTCTTTACCCGCAACATATAGGCAAGGTAATCATCTGACAAGGCCTCTTTAAAAGCGATTGCTTTTGCAGCTATAATATGCTCGAGTGGTCCGCCCTGATTACCAGGAAATACCGCCAAATCCAATAATGCCGACATCTTTCTCAATTTTCCATTTTTCAGGCGAATACCGAAAGGATTCTCAAAATCTTCCCCCATCAATATGAGACCTCCCCTTGGGCCACGTAATGTTTTGTGGGTCGTTGTAGTAACAACATGACAGTGCGGAATGGGATCGCTCAAGATACCTTTGGCTATCAGTCCTGCCGGATGCGAAATATCGGCCAAAAGAAGCGCGTCCACACTATCCGCAATTTCCCTAAATCGTTTAAAATCTATATCCCTGGAATATGCCGAAGCGCCTGCGATAATCATCTTGGGCTTTTCCTTTTCTGCAATTTCCTGTATTTTATCATAATCAAGAACACCTGTTTCTTTATCCACCCCATAAAAAACAGGGTTATACAGTCGTCCTGAAAAATTGACCGGCGACCCGTGTGTCAAATGCCCCCCGTGTGACAAATCAAAGCCCAAAATAGTATCACCTGGCCGAAGACAAGCGTGATACACCGAAGCGTTGGCTTGGGAGCCCGAATGTGGCTGAACATTGGCATAGGCAGCACCAAAAAGCTCTTTGGCCCTATCAATGGCTAACTGTTCTACCTTATCGACTACTTCACATCCTCCGTAGTAACGTTTCCCGGGATACCCCTCTGCATATTTGTTGGTCAGAACCGAACCTGCAGCCTCCATTACCTGGGGGCTAGTAAAATTCTCAGATGCAATAAGCTCTATTCCATTGATTTGGCGTTCTTTTTCAGCCTCTATAAGTTCAAAAATTTCGTTGTCGCGCTGCATATTTTTGTATTCTGTTAAATGAAGACGTAAAAGTACAAATTGCCCATCGTAAATTGGAAGAAAAGAATATATTTGATTAAGAATTTATCAAACATAAGTTAACAATTTTGATATGGCCCTACACCCTAATGACCCTTCTAAAAAAACATGGCTTTCTATACCTGAAAAATCTGATTTTCCAATTCAGAACATCCCATACGGGGTCTTTTTGACACGAGATGACATCATTACCATAGGTACCCGAATTGGGGATTACGCCATCGATCTTGGAGCATTACATCAACTGGGGTACTTTAAAGACATTCCATTGACCGATGATATCTTTCTGCAAGATACTTTGAACGATTTTATATCGGATGGAAAAAAAACGTGGCTTTTGGTACGAAACCGCATTAGCGCCATTTTTGATATTAACAATTTTGAACTGCAAAACAACGAGGACCATAAAAAAATCGTGTTATTTGCGATGGAAGAGATAGAGATGCAGCTGCCAGTCCAAATCGGAGATTACACAGATTTCTATTCAAGCCGTGAACATGCTACCAACGTAGGCTCCATATTTCGCGACCCCGAAAATGCACTTTTGCCGAATTGGCTGCATCTACCTGTCGGCTATCACGGTAGAAGCTCATCGATAGTCACTAGTGGCACGCCCATTCGTAGGCCTATGGGGCAAACCCTACCGAAAGGGGCAGAAAAGCCAGTATTCGGCCCTTCAAATTTGGTCGATTTTGAATTGGAAATGGCGTTCATCACAACTGATGCCAATGCGCTGGGCGAACCTATTCTTGTAGATGAAGCAGAAGATTACATTTTTGGCATGGTACTCTTCAACGATTGGAGTGCCCGAGATATTCAAAAGTGGGAATATGTGCCACTCGGACCATTTTTATCAAAGAATTTCGCATCCTCCATGTCACCTTGGATAATTACTATGGCCGCCCTAGAGCCCTTTCGTATAGAAAGTCCGAAACAAGACCCCGCCCCCCTGCCTTATCTGCAACAACAGAACAACAACCATAGTTTTGATATTCACCTAGAAGTTGATATTACCCCGGAACTCAGCGAACCGACCACGGTCAGCAAATCTAATTTCAAGTATATGTATTGGACTATGGCGCAACAGCTGGCACACCATACAATAAATGGCTGTAAAGTGAACAGTGGAGATTTAATGGGAAGCGGCACCATATCAGGGCCGACACCTGATTCTTATGGCTCAATGCTGGAGCTCTCTTGGCAGGGGAAGAAACCAGTTGAACTAAAGAACGGCGAGCAGCGCAAATTTATAGAAGATAATGATACCGTAACACTCAGAGGGTATTGCGAAAAGAATGGCCTGAGAATCGGATTCGGAGAAGTTACATCTAAACTACTACCCGTTTTTCAGCACAAAACAAAAAAATAGCATTTTATAAACACCCCTTTATCCCATACTAGTTATATGCGCACTAGATTAAATTGATTAGATAATCTTTAGCTATTCTATCCCTGTAAAATCAATGCCTCTTAAAAGCTATAAAAAGAGGTATCTGACCGATACTATACGATAGTTCATCCTTTTTCGTTATCAATAGAACCATTTTGGCACAACGCTTGAAATTGGTTCCCAAACTTACTCAGGTAACAAAAAAAAACCTATCGTTATGAAGAATTTCATATTAATATGTACGGTCATACTATTAATGATTGGCTGCAATGGCGTAAAAAAAACACAGGAGGCCATCAATACAGGAGATTATAACAATGCCATCGGTAGCTCACTGCAAAACCTAAGAGAGAATAAGACTAAAAAAGCGAATCAACCCTATATTGTATTATTAGAAGAGGCTTTTAAAAAAAATCAGGAAAGGGAATTACAACATATCGCATTTCTAAGGCAGGATGGCAATCCGGCAAATTATGAAGCTATTTTCAGCTCATATAATGCTTTAAAACAAATTCAACAACAAATTCGCCCCCTCTTGCCACTATATCTAAATGAAGAGAATAGATATGCACAATTCAATTTCAAAAATTACGATGATAATATTATTTCGGTAAAACAAGAACTTTCAGATTACTTATATACCAATGCCACAATGTTGCTTACCAACGCCACACATAAGCAAGATTACAGAAAAGCTTATGAAGACTTCAAATATTTAGAAAAAATCAACCCTGGATATTCCAACAGCAAAGAAAAAATGCAAGAAGCCTATAGCAGGGGACTGGATTATGTAAAAGTTGTTATGGCCAATCATACGGATAAGGTAATACCTGTCAAACTGGAAGAAGAACTACTGAACTTCAACACCTATGGCCTCAATGACTTATGGACGGAATACCACAATAATCCGTTACCTGACGTAAACTACGATTATGCCATGGAGGTTTCGCTAAAAGCGATTGAAATATCACCTGAGCAGATCAGGGAGAAACAGATAATTAAAGAGAAACAGGTTAAAGATGGCTATGAATATGCTCTTGACAATGATGGAAAAGTAGTCAAAGATAGCCTAGGGAATAAAATAAAAATAGATAAATTCAAGACAGTCAAATGTAATTTCTATCAGTTCACCCAATATAAAACCGCTCAAGTCTCTGGGGTCGTCAATTTTACTGAATTGAACAAGCAGCAGCTCGTGAATTCATACCCATTAGCTAGTGAATTTAAATTTGAGCACATATATGCCCGGCACGATGGCGACAAAAGAGCCCTGGAGAACAACTTGCTATCTCAATTGGGGTTAGCAGCTATCCCCTTTCCAACAAATGAACAAATGGTTTATGACGCTGGAGAAAATCTAAAATCCAATCTCAAATTGATAATGACCCAACAGCGCTTTAACTAGCTAATTATAAATATTTCCCCAAATCTATATCCGTTATGGCACCATGCGAATCATGGGCTACGACTGTCCCATCTTTAATAACCAATAATTGTGGAGATTGATGCATGACCTGAAATTTATACCCCACCTCATTAGACACCTCTCGGTTCCTATGTAAGTCTAAAAAATACATATCCATTTCATTTGCGGAAAAATGGTAATTCTGCTTGAACATATTTAAAACCATACGACTAATACCACAGGTGGTAGAATGTTTAAAGATTGCCTGTGGCTTTGTATGCGACTTTTTCTCGATTTCATTTAATTGTTCCAGAGAGACCAAAGGTATCCAAGGTATTGCTTCCCCCTCTTTTTTAGGTTCCAAATTCTTCTTACCAAACAAACTATCAAATACTCCCATTTTTGTAACTTTAAACTAATAAGTCGAAGGTTTCGCACACTGCTTACACAGTGTCAAAATGTCATTTTTTATTTCAAAAAAAATGACATTTTGACACACAATTACTCTTGGTAAGGTTGTTGTCCTTGTGCTATCAAAAGTAAACAATAACACTTAAAAACAAGATATATGAACTTTAATAATTTTACTACAAAGGCCCAGGAAGCTCTGCAGCAAGCCCAGCAACTTGCCCAGGAAATGGGCCATCAACAGATCGAAAACGAACACACTTTCAAGTCTATATGGGAAGTTGACGAAAATGTAACTCCTTTTATTCTGAAAAAATTAAACGTTAACCTTCCCCTGCTCAAGCAAATTTTATCCAAAGAACTTGAAAGTTTCCCAAAAGTTTCAGGTGGCGAAATCATGCTTTCACGAGAAGCTGGAAAGACCTTGAACGAAGCCAACATCATCGCAAAAAAGATGGAAGATGAATATGTTTCTATCGAGCATTTGTTATTGGCTATTTTCAAGTCTAAAAGCAAAATATCCCAGATTTTGAAAGATCAGGGAGTAACAGAGAAGCATTTGAAATCGGCTATCGAAGAACTAAGAAAGGGAGGGAAGGTGACTTCCCAGAGTGCCGAAGAAACTTATAACTCATTGGATAAATATGCCCGAAATCTCAACAAACTGGCCGATAGCGGAAAATTGGATCCCGTAATCGGAAGAGACGAGGAAATTCGGCGCATTCTTCAAATACTCTCCAGAAGAACCAAGAACAACCCGATGCTCGTCGGTGAACCGGGTACGGGTAAAACAGCTATCGCAGAAGGCTTGGCGCACCGTATTATTCAAGGTGACATTCCTGAAAACCTAAAGGATAAAGTTATTTACTCTTTAGATATGGGTGCCCTGATTGCCGGAGCCAAATACAAAGGGGAATTTGAAGAAAGATTAAAGGCCGTAATTAAAGAGGTTACCGCTTCAGATGGCGACATTGTACTTTTTATTGACGAAATACACACCCTGGTAGGTGCTGGCGGTGGTCAAGGAGCCATGGATGCCGCAAATATTTTAAAACCTGCACTGGCACGAGGTGAATTACGGGCAATAGGCGCTACGACTTTAGATGAATATCAAAAATATTTTGAAAAAGATAAAGCTTTGGAGCGTCGTTTTCAAAAGGTAGTCGTAAACGAACCCGATACTGAAAGTGCCATCTCGATTCTTAGAGGAATCAAGGAAAAATATGAGGCACATCACAAGGTACGCATCAAAGATGAGGCCGTTATCGCGGCCGTAGAGCTTTCACAGCGTTACATCACCAACCGGTTCTTACCTGACAAGGCCATCGATTTAATGGACGAAGCAGCTGCTAAACTCCGAATGGAAATCAATTCAAAACCTGAAGAATTAGACGTACTGGATCGCAAAATCATGCAATTGGAGATTGAAATTGAAGCAATCAAGAGAGAAGACGATCAAGCGAAATTAAAATCCCTCAATGCCGATTTGGCCAATTTCAAAGAAGAACGGAATGAACTTTTTGCTAAATGGGAAAGTGAAAAAACCGTGGTCGACAATATTCAGAAAACAAAACAGGATATTGAAAACTTTAAATTGGATGCAGAACGGGCCGAACGCAATGGAGATTACGGGCAAGTAGCAGAAATCCGCTATGGAAAGATAAAAGAGGCTCAAGAAAAACTGGAAGATCTTCAGATAGAATTGCACGAGCAACAAAATGCGGGAACGCTTATCAAGGAAGAAGTCACAAATGAGGACATCGCAGAAGTCGTAGCCAAATGGACAGGGATACCGGTCACCAAGATGCTACAGAGTGAAAAGGAAAAATTACTGCAACTTGAAAAAGTACTGCACAAAAGAGTCGTAGGTCAAGAAGAGGCTATTCAAGCCGTCTCTGATGCGATTCGAAGAAGCCGGGCTGGACTACAAGACACTAAACGCCCAATAGGTTCCTTCTTATTTCTAGGTACAACAGGGGTCGGTAAAACCGAACTGGCAAAAACACTTGCGGCCTATCTTTTTGATGATGAAAATGCGATGACCAGAATAGATATGAGCGAATATCAAGAAAGGCATTCCGTAAGTAGATTGGTCGGTGCACCTCCAGGATATGTGGGTTACGACGAAGGCGGACAATTGACCGAAGCGGTTAGGCGAAGGCCTTATTCCGTTGTACTTTTAGATGAGATTGAAAAAGCGCATCCAGATGCTTTCAATATTTTACTTCAAGTATTGGATGAAGGGCGACTTACAGATAACAAAGGTCGGGTTGCCGATTTCAAGAATACCATTATAATAATGACCAGTAATATGGGCAGTCATATTATTCAAGAAAAATTTGAGGATAACGATGACATTTATAGCGCAACAGAATCAGCTCGGGTTGAAGTTCTCGGTCTACTAAGAAAAACCATTCGACCCGAATTCTTGAACCGCATCGATGATATTATAATGTTTACTCCATTAAACATCGAGGATATAACTCAAATTGTAAAATTACAATTGGAACATTTGAAAAAAGTTGTGGCAAAACAGCATATTACAATTGATGCGACCGAGGAAGCCATATCATATTTAGCCAAAAAAGGCTATGACCCCACGTATGGTGCCCGACCCATTAAGAGAGTGATTCAAAAAGAAGTCTTGAACAGTTTATCGAAAGAACTCTTAGGTGGTAAATTAAAGACCGACAGTATTGTGCTAATTGATTCGTTCGATGACAGGTTAGTCTTTAGAAACGAAAATGAACTGGTCGAATAAACGCCCTACATCATTTTCATTGAAAATAAACCTTTAGATTTTTTGGGCATCCATAATTTGGATGCCCATTTTTTATCAAGAATATATACCATGCAGTATATAGATTTTTTATATTCGTATAAAATTGATTCTTATGACCACCAAAGCCGAAAGAACCACCGCTTATATTATTGAAACTGTTGCGCCCATTTTTAACAAACTTGGCTATATAGGCACAAGCATGAGTGACCTTACAGAGGCCACAGGGTTGACGAAAGGTGCACTATACGGCAACTTCGAAAACAAAGAGGCTTTGGCACTTTCAGCCTTTGAATACAACAGTAAACGTTTGCTCAAGGTTATTGATGACCAGCTTGACACAGCAGGAACTTCTATGGACAAGCTGCTTGCCCTCACCAAATTTTATCGAAACTATGATGTTTTTACGTTGGAAATGGGCGGCTGTCCTATTTTAAATGTTGGTGTCGATGCCCAAAACAACAATAGGTTGTTGGCGGCTGCGGCTAAGGAAACCTTAAAAAATATCGAAGGAAAAATAGCATTGGTGCTTGAAAATGGAGTCAAAAGCAATGAACTCAATCTTCCGGTAACCCCATTACAGTTCGCCAAACAATTTTACACCATGCTTCAAGGTGCCATTGCGGTAGCTACCATAACCAAAGACCGAAAATATTTAGTGAACACGGTAGCCTATCTGGAAGTACTTATGAAACGTGAACTTAAAAAATAGAATTTCCGATTTTTCGATACTGCATTCAAAATAAACAGGTCTTACTTGACTCTACGCAGATAAGTGCTGAACCACTACTCCTCTTTCACTCTAAATATCCAAGTTTTTTCTTGATATCGTCCATTAAATTTGCTGTCCCGTGCTTTTCTGGCCTCACTCATAGTTTGGTAACGTTCAAGGTAGACATAATGGAATTTGTTTTTACTTCGAAGGAAAGATTTTGGCTGCAACCCTTTTCTTTCCAAATCGGCCATAAAGGCCTCAAAGTATTTTTTCGTTCCAAAAACGTTTGTAATTAGGTAATACCCGGGTAAGAGTCCATCTTCGGTCTTGACTTCTTCATACTTCTCCCCTGCCTTGGGCCTATCTACTTCATTTTGTGCTTTGGCAACTTCTGTTTGTTTTCGTCTAGCCTCCTCGATAGCCTCACGTGCTGCGCTATCAATAGAATCCTGTTTTATCTGAGCAGCTCTTTGTGCCTCGGCCAAGGCTTCCTTTTCTTGTTCCCTAGCAATCGAATCTAGTCGTTGCTGTTCAAGTTGGGCTACTTTGATGGCTTCAGCTTTTTCTGCCTCGGCAGCCAATCTTTTCTGCTCTGCTTCCCGCTCAGAAGCCTCTTTTTCAGCCAAGGCCAAAGCCTCTTTCTTTGCAGTTTCCCGAGCTACCTCTTCGGCTTTTTCGGCCGCTATTTTTGCCTGTTTTTTTGCTTCTTTTTGCTCGACGGCCAAAGCCTCAGTATCTTTCTTGACAAGGGCCAAAGAATCTTTTCGCATTTTCTTTTCCAAGGCTGCAAGCTCTTTAGCTTCCTTCTTCCGCAGTTTCTCTTCAGCTCGCTCGACATCTTTCTTTTCATTGGCTAAATTCTGCGCTTTTTTTAGCTCTTCCTTTATTTTTTCATTCTCATCCGTTTCCTCTAAAGGATTCTCCTCAATCTCCTCCACCCCGAATTTTTTCCTACGTTCTTCCGGTTTCCCAAAAAAGTAACCCATTACAATTTCAAAAGAAGGATCTTGGTCACGCATCGTCGAGCTTGTTCCAAACTCCACTAAAACACCCAGCGAAGCGCGTTTGAAAAATGTACTTCCCGCACCGAATGAAACCCCATAAAAATTGTTATATCCAACCTGCGTCCAATATTTACTTGTACTGAAAAGCGTACCCATTCCAATTTGATTGCTCATACCAGGTATGGTTCTCAAATAGATTCGAGGCCTGAGAAAAGCTGTTGAATCTTTTTTCATACCAATTGGAAAGTCGTAAGAAGCCATTCCTAAAAATATTTTGTCGGAAAGGGAAGTATTTTGCCCCTTATCCTTAAAATTATAATCGAACAAGTTTTCCGAAGCCAAACTAAAGGAGAAATTCCCACCGGATAAGCGAACACCGGGAGCCAATTGAAGAATAAAATCATTGGAAGGCGCAAGGTCAGGAAACGGTAGTTGAGGATCGGCCTGAAAACGCTCATCGGCCAATTCTTGTTTAAAACCAAAAACATTTGCACCTACCGCTAATTTTAGCGTCGGGCTTAAATTGAAAGTGCGCGCATAATTTACAACACCCCCTGTATTAAAGAAAAGCCCTGTATTATGCTGAAAAAAAGCTGCTCCGACCGAGGAAACATCGTTCAGTTTTGTAGAATAATTCAGAAAGAGTGTTGTAGGATCAACATCTACACTTTGCCATTGCCAACGCATCCACAAAGCAATTGATTGCGGATAATTGTAGTCTAACGAGAAAGTAGGGTTGAACAAACTTGAGTTGTACTCCACTAGATTGTGCTGTCGTAAATCAACAGGCAAAGAGACCTCTTGGCCCCGGATGACAACCGCCATCGAAAAAATGAAAAAAAAAATCCAGAATTTAGACATATACAAAAGAACAAAAAACCGACAATCTTACATACTATTTTTCTGTAATTTTAGTTAATAATTTAACATGATTTTTTCAACCCATAAAACCATTCCTACATTAGCCAAAATATTTCAAACGAGAATTAATGTTTTTTTAGCCCTTATGGAACAAAATCCGGCCTGATGGACAAATTGAAAATGGTTTATCCATACACCGCCAATAATGTGGTTGCTTGACCTAGGGAAACTATCTAACCCATACCAATGAAATCAATAAAACATATAGTATTTATATTTCTGGCCCTAGCCATTATAGGGTGCAAGGAGGACAAGCCTTTGGAGGAAGCCTATGTAGAACCTGCTATTTCTACCTTTTATTTTATTCGGCATGCCGAAAAAGACAAAACCGATCCTGAAAATCAGGACCCTGAGTTAAATCAAAAAGGTTTAGGAAGGGCTATGCACTGGGCAGAAATCTTAAAAGACGTCAATATAAATGCCGTTTACACCACCGATTACAAAAGGACCACAATGACAGCGGCACCTTTGTCGGTGAAAAACGACCTCTCTTTACAATATTACAATTTAGAAGATGTGAATATTGAACAATTCAAAATTGATAATTTGGATAAGAATGTATTGGTTGTAGGACATAGCAATACAATACCAGAGTTTGTGAACATACTGATCGAGAACAATAAATATTCCCAAATGGATGATGACGATAATGGCAGTTTATATATTGTTCAAATAATCAACGGCACCGTAACCGATATGCGATTGGAATTCAATTGTAATTGCCCGGAATAATTTCAATATTTTTTAATTCAATCTTAGATAACAATTCTAATCGATTGGCAACAAACAGGCTATCAATTTTGTTGATTGCAATGGATCTATCTACGGTTTTGTAATTTTTGTAATCCACAAAACGAATTCCGTTTACCAAACGTTCGTTATACGCTTCCCTAAAACGCATACCTCCTCCATCTGTAAGAAACTCATAGGCAAGGTAGTCGGGCTTAAAGGTTTGCTTATTAAACCAATAGAGGTAAACATCTTCATAATCGACACCCCCATTCTCTTGCTCAAACGTCACTTTGACCTTATAATAATCCTTTTCCTTTATTCGTACTTCTTCCAATAATTCTTTATTTACCGCGGGATCATTTAGACCAAAAGGCAAATACGCAAAGTAATGTACCGAATTTATAGAATTGGAATATTTTGTCGCCATCGAATCTACAACGCTAACCAAACTATCATTTATAAAGCGCTTGAAGTTTTGATTTTGGACAATATCGGTAACAATGGCGGAATCATTAACGGTCAATCTTTTTTGGATCCTTTCGCCTTGTTTGCCTTCTAAAATATAGGTTTTATTCCTAAAACCGAATGCGATTTCACTTGTCTTGTACAAATCGCCCCCGCAAACCGTAATACTGCTATCTACTATTTGTTGCGCCGACAATTTACCGGGTTCCTTTTTTTTATCGTCTTCACAAGATATAACACTTAAGAACATTAGAATAGTAATCACTCTATACATATGACGTTTTTTAAATGAGACGTAAAAATACGGCTATCTTAACAGAATTATTATTTTTCTAGAGAATTGCATATAGAATTATTGTTCCTATTTTTGTTCCCATATGCAGCAGCAAAAAGTCAATATTAAAAACAAGAAAGCCCGCTTCGAGTACGAACTACTTGATAAATACACGGCCGGTATTGTATTATCAGGAACTGAAATAAAATCCATTCGCCAGAGTAAAGCTTCGATTTCTGAAAGCTTCTGTGAATTCAACGATAATGGAGAGCTTTTTATCATCAATATGCAAATTGATGAGTATTCGCATGCATCGCATTATAATCACAAACCAAAGGCGGAAAGAAAACTTCTATTGAACAAACGGGAGTTAAAAAAATTACAAAAAGAGGTAAACACTTCGGGGTTGACCATTATTCCGCTGAATCTTTTTCTTAACGACCGTGGCCTTGCCAAACTAAATGTTGCCTTGGCTAAAGGAAAAAAGTTATACGACAAACGTGAAACAATCAAAGATCGCGACAATAAGCGAGATTTAGCCCGAATTAAGAAAAACTTCAACAACTAAGCGACTGTACTGAAACGTGTCGACCTTCCATACTCATTTTACGCACCATTTGATTTAACCCGAACGTTGGGGAAATCGTAGCTACGGTTACGCTAAAGAATTTCATCCCGTATTGCTGAAAGTAACGATTTACAGCCCTTCACTTCAGGGGCCTATTTCATATTATAAAACAACCTCTAATATGTCAACACAACTTTAACCTTTATTTGTCGTTGTTTTTTAGACAAATGTCGTATATTTATTTCTGAACAAACACTGTAGCGATGTCATTGGCTAAAAAGATATTTCAAAAAGATGGAACGGACCTATCCTTCAAATGGAATGACGACCAAAGGTCTTACACCCTAATTAAATTGGTACGGGAAGGAATACCCTATAAAGAGTTCTCCAATATATCTGCACGTTCTCCGTTCACAACCAAAGATTGGTCGAAGTTTCTTAATGTTTCCACAAGAACTATGGAACGGCACAAAGAAGAAAACAAAACGTTTCGTCAAGAGCAAAGCGAGCGAATCCTATCCATATTTCAATTACTGAACTATGGAGTATCTGTTTTTGGAGACCATGAAAATTTCTTTGATTGGCTTGCATCAGAAAGTATTGCCCTAGGGGGCGTCAAGCCAAAAGAACTACTTGATACCAGTATCGGGGTAAATATGGTAAAGGACGAACTTGGCAGGTTAGAGCACGGAATATTAGCATGATTGTCTTTAGACTCTCCAAGGAAAAATATAAAAATGACCTTTCGGGCATCGGTGCCGAAAAATATGGAGGCAGATGGAACAACAAGGGCACTCGAGTTGTATACACGGCAGAATCACGAGCCTTGGCTAATTTGGAGGTAGCCGTTCATGTAGCACTCTACGGGCTTCCAAAAAACTACTATCTGACATCGATAGAAATACCTGAAAAATTGATTATTGAATACAATCAAAAAAGGCTAAAAAATCAAAATTGGAGAAGCAATCCTCCTTTAGACTTTACCCAAACAGAAGGTGATAACTTCATAAATGACCAAAAGGGCCTTATTTTAAAAGTGCCTTCGGCAATTGTACAAGGTGACCACAACTACCTTATAAATCCTTTACACCACGATTTCGGAAAAGTAAAAATAGTAGAAACCAACCCCTTTAATTTTGACAGAAGATTATTCGGACCAATTTAAATTCAGTTGAATTATTAGACCTACAAGCCCATTCACACCACTCAAGCCATCATACCGGAAAGTTGAAGACACCAAAAATAGGAATGCTTAACCATTACGCAACCGTATCTCCAATACCCCTAATTCTTGTCTGCTAATAAAGGAACAAACCGAAAGGAACCGAACTCCTTTTTCTCAAATTCCTTTTCCGAATTTCGAATAAACAAGGTCATGATCTGCTCATCTACACCGACAGGTATCACTAATCTCCCTCCTATACTTAATTGAGACAATAGTGCCTTTGGCACTTCAGGAGCACCGGCAGTAACAATAATACCATCAAACGGAGCTTGTTCGGGCAACCCCTTATAACCATCACCGAATATGGCCTTCTTAGGTCGGTATCCCATTTTATCAAAGAAAATTTTGGTCTTCTTAAAGAGTTGTAATTGCCGCTCGATAGTATATACCTTCACATTTAATTTTAGCAATACGGCTGTTTGATAACCACTTCCCGTACCAATTTCTAAAATTTTATAGCCAGGCTTTACTTCGAGTAATTCCGTTTGAAAAGCAACGGTATACGGTTGTGAAATGGTCTGCTCGGCACCAATAGGAAATGCCTTATCTTGATAAGCGTGCCCCTCAAAACTACTATCGATAAACAAATGTCGAGGTATGCTACGAATGGCATCGAGTACTTTTTTATTGGTAATACCCTTTTTAACAAGCACATCTGCCAATTTATTGCGCATTCCCCGATGCTTTAAAGTATCTTTCAATGGTTTGGTTTTAGTCTACAAAGGTATAAAAGTAAAGAAGTAATGGTCAATGCTATTTTCAAAAAATAGTAAGAACTATTAACTGAACAACAATTGATAAATTCCGATTTAATCTCCTTATTTTTGATAAAAATCAAAATTATGCTCAAAGTCGGTGTTCTCGGAGCGGGACATTTAGGAAAAATCCATCTGAGGTTACTAAACGAATCTAAAAAATATGATTTAATCGGTTTTTATGACCCCGATGCCATTAATGGCAAAAAAGTTTCCCAGGAATTTGGTTATCGCTATTTTGAAAATATCAATAGTTTGATAGATGCCGTAGATGTCGTCGATATTGTAACCCCTACCCTTTCCCATTTCGAATGCGCTAAAAAATCCATTGAAAAAGGGAAACACATCTTCATCGAAAAGCCAATTACAAATACATTGGAAGAAGCCGAGGCATTGTTGATTCTCGAAGAAAAGTATAATATAAAAGGGCAAGTAGGACATGTTGAACGATTCAATCCTGCCTTTTCGGCCGTCAAGAACAATATTCAAAACCCCATGTTCATTGAGACACACCGATTGGCAGAATTCAATCCCCGTGGCACCGATGTGCCCGTTGTACTCGATCTAATGATCCATGATATTGATGCCATTCTTAGTGTCGTAGATTCAGAGGTGGCGCACATCAAGGCAAGTGGTGTTTCGGTCATCAGCAACTCTCCTGACATTGCCAATGCGCGTATCGAATTTAAAAATGGGTGTGTGGCCAATCTAACGGCAAGTAGAATTTCGTTAAAGAACATGCGCAAATCCCGTTTCTTTCAGAAAGACGCTTATATTTCAGTAGATTTTCTAGAGAAAAAGGTCGAAGTGGTAAAAATGAAAGACGCACCCGAAAAGGCCGGCGATTTCGATATGATTTTACAGAATGCCGAAGGGGTAAAGAAGCAGATCTACTTCGAAAATCCCCGTATTGCCACCAACAATGCCATATTGGATGAATTAGAAACTTTTGCCGAGGCCATTACAAAAAATACCCAGCCTGTTGTTACCCTAAAGCAAGGTACCAGGGCGCTAAAGGTTGCATTACAAATTATAGCCTCTTTTTAAAATGACGGATTGCTAAATAGCAGTATTTTTTGAAGAAACCAATGGTCAATGGTCGAATTTCCAATTCTCGGAGCCGTTTAAAACGGCTAATGATTTGACAGAAAACAAAAATACTATCCTAAAAGGTAATTGAAACAACCCTAAATTATGAATAGAATAGCAGTTATAGGTGCCGGTACTATGGGTAATGGAATAGCCCATGTTTTCGCACAAAAGGGCTACAACGTTAATTTAGTTGATATCTCACAAGAAGCCATAGACCGAGGGATTGTGACAATCTCCAACAATCTTGATCGCATGGTAGCCAAAGAAAAAATTTCCGAAAGCGACAAGACCAACACTTTAAACGGTATTTCTACCTATACCGAATTGGCAGAAGGTATCAAGAATGCAAATCTTATAATCGAAGCGGCAACGGAGAACATTGATTTAAAGCTAAAAATTTTCAAGGAACTTGATATGCATTGCGATGATGAAGCAATCTTGGCTACCAATACATCATCAATTTCCATTACCCGAATCGCCTCATCGACTCGGCGACCCGAAAAGGTTATTGGCATGCATTTCATGAACCCGGTACCAATTATGCCCTTGGTTGAAATTATTCGTGGGTACAGCACTTCGGAAGAGACCACTGATCAAATAATAAAGGTTGCGAAAAAATTAGATAAAGCACCTACTGTTGTCAATGACTATCCGGGTTTCGTTGCCAACCGTATTTTAATGCCGATGATCAACGAGGCCATTGAAACTTTGCACCACGGTGTGGCCGGGGTAACAGAAATCGACACGGTGATGAAACTAGGTATGGCGCACCCCATGGGTCCTTTGCAACTAGCCGATTTCATTGGTCTTGACACATGTCTATCAATACTCAATGTTTTGTATGAAGGGTTTAAACATTCGAAATATGCCCCCTGCCCTCTTCTTATTAACATGGTCACCGCTGGAAAATTGGGTGTAAAATCAGGAGAAGGGTTTTATGACTATTCCCTTTCCCAAAAAGCCGAAAAAATAGCCGATCAGTTTGCAGTTTAGTAATTATTGAAAGAAAAGATCAGAGGAAACAATAAATCGAAAATTAAATACTAGATGTCAATTAAAACAAATCTAATTCAGATTAATAAGAATCTCGATGAACGTGTGACCCTAGTTGCCGTTTCCAAAACAAAGCCCAACGATATGATTCAAGAAGCCTATGACAATGGCCAACGGATTTTTGGGGAAAACAAGGTTCAAGAAATGGTTGCCAAGTGGGAAAAATTACCCAAAGACATACAATGGCATATGATTGGTCATCTTCAGCGAAACAAGGTGAAGTACATGGCCGAGTTTGTTTCTTTGATTCATGGTGTCGACAGCTTTCGATTGCTAAAAGAAATTGACAAACAAGCAAAAAAACATGAGCGCGCCATAGCTTGCCTATTACAAATACACATAGCGGAGGAAGACACCAAATTCGGGTTTGATGAAAAAGAGTTAAACGACCTGTTACTAAACCCAGAATTACATGAATTAAAAAACATTAAAATTAAGGGCCTGATGGGTATGGCTACTTTTACAAATGACAAACACCAAGTAAGGCGAGAGTTTAAAACCCTAAAAGCCTTGTTCGAAAAAACGAAGAGCTCACTGCCCGACATATCTATATTATCTATGGGCATGAGTGGTGACTTTCAAATAGCTATTGAAGAAGGTAGCACGATGGTACGCATCGGAAGTAGTATCTTTGGGGAACGAAACTCACATTAAACCTGATAGGGAACATGTGTTAAATTTGAATTTAGAACTGCATGTACGCAATCTTAGATATAGAAACAACCGGAGGCAAATATAATGAGGAAGGCATCACCGAAATTGCAATCCATAAATTCGATGGTCACGAGGTAATAGATAAATTTATAAGCCTGGTGAATCCTGAAAAAGAAATACAGCCCTTCGTTGTCAACCTTACCGGCATCAACAATAAAATGTTGCGTACGGCGCCCAAGTTTCATGAAATAGCAAAACGTATCGTTGAAGTTACACAAGATGCCATACTAGTGGCTCATAACGCCCAATTCGACTATCGTATTTTGCGTACCGAATTTCGCAGATTGGGGTACAATTTTGAGCGTAAAACACTATGCACGGTCGATCTCTCCAAGAAATTAATTCCTGAAGCCGAGTCCCATAGTTTGGGCAAACTGGTTCGATCTCTGGGCATACCGGTTACCGACAGACACCGAGCCAATGGCGATGCCCTTGCCACTTTAAAACTCTTTAAACTATTGCTTGCCAAAGATACCGACAAGGCCATCATCAAAGATATTGTTCGCATAGAGGCACATGGTGAGCTCTCACCTCGGCAGCTCGATATTGTTCAACAAATGCCCTCGGAAACAGGCGTTTTTTATGTGCACAACAAAGACGGTGATATTATTTACTTGGCAAAAAGTAGTGATATTAAAAAGCGGGTAAACCAACATTTCACCAAAAACGGTCAAAAAGCCAGAAAGCTTCAGAAAGAAACCAAGAAGATTACCTTTGAAAAAACGGGCAGTGAATTGGTCGCCCTATTAAAGGAAAATGAGGAGCTTTCCCGAAACAGACCAAAATATGGACGACCAAGATCTCAAAAACTATTCTCGCATGCCGTTTATTTCAATGTCAACGAATCGGGCTATCAAGCGTTGACTATTGAAAGGTCCAATTGTAAATCTCAATATAGAATTACCACTTTTAACGGTTTAGAGAGTGCAAATAATTTTATAAAAAAAGTGACCGAAGAATTTCAACTTTGTCCAAAACTAAATGGAATTTTGGATCTTGAAACTGACTGCCCAAAAGGTGCTAGCAAAGAAACAGCAGCAAAATATAATGAGCGGGTAAAACAAGTATTCGACAAATACGCCCTGAATAAAAAAAATATCGTTATTGTCGATAAAGGTCGCGAAGTAGGCGAATACAGCGCTATTCTTATTAAAAACGGTGTCTTTCAGGGATTGGGGTATTACAACTTGAATCATCAAATCAATAATATTCATATCTTAGAATCAATTATTACACCAATGACGCCCAGTGCGAATGCCAAACACATCATCGAATCGTATCTGAGAAAACGTAGGGTTTTAAAAATATTGGAACTAGATATCTAAAATTTGAAAACGCATAAACCAAATAAAGGGTGGCGAAATACCCTACATGAAATCATATACGGTACCCATACACCGGCAGGCAAACTGTTTGATGTTGTTTTACTGGTTCTCATTGTTTTTAGTGTGGTAATTGTCATGCTCGAGAGCATACCCCGTCTTGACGCAAAATATCATACCTTTTTCAATGTAACCGAATGGATCGTCACTATCCTTTTTTCGATTGAATATATACTCCGAATTATTTGTATAAATAAGCCCAAAAAATACATTTTTAGTTTCTTCGGATTAATTGACCTTCTATCTACCATACCTAAATACCTGTCTTTTTTCGTAGTTGGATCCCAATATATCACGGCATTTCGGGCACTTCGATTACTGCGGGTATTTAGAATTCTGAAACTGGTCCGGTTTGTCGGCGAATCGAATAATTTGGTAAGGTCATTAAAGGCCAGCCGAACAAAAATTTTCGTTTTCGTTTTTTTCGTCCTCATCATTTCTGTTTTGCTCGGCACCATAATGTATTTGGTCGAGGGACCGGGACATGGTTTTGCCAGTATTCCACATAGCGTATACTGGACCATTGTTACGCTCACCACTGTCGGTTATGGCGACATTTCGCCCGAAACCGCTTTGGGTCAATTTATAGCAACACTGATTATGATAATCGGTTACGGTGTTATAGCTGTGCCCACAGGCATTGTTTCAGCTGAATACGCTTCCAAGCTTGATAAAGACAAAACGCAGGGTGAAGGCCTTTCATGTTCAGACTGTGGTGCTGATATTATACGCTCAGATGCGCAATATTGTCGAAAATGTGGGCATAAATTAAGTGATGATTGATGGCCGAAAAGCTCTTGATTTGCATTGTAGGTCCTACAGCGATAGGAAAAACGAATATGGCTATTAATTTAGCCAACTTTTATGGCACTGAAATCATATCGGCCGATTCGCGTCAATTTTATAAAGAAATTAGTATTGGAACGGCAGTCCCCTCCGAAAAGGAATTACAAGCTGCCAAGCATCATTTTATTCAGCATAAAAGTATCTTCGACACCTATTCGGTGGGTGATTTTGAGCGAGATGCCATAGGGTTGCTAAAAGAACTTTTTGAAAAACAGAAAGTGGTTATTATGGTTGGCGGCAGTGGACTTTATGTGGATGCCGTTACAAAGGGTTTGGATAAATTCCCTTCTATTCCTTCGAATGTGCGCCATAAGCTCATCAAACAGCTGGAAAACGAAGGCATTGAAAAACTACAAAAAATGTTGATAGACCTAGATCCCTCTTATAGTTCGCGAGTAGATTTAGAGAATCCGCATCGTGTCATAAGGGCTTTGGAGGTCTGTTTGGGTTCTGGCAAACCCTATTCTTCCTTTTTAAATCAACAAAAGCCCCCCAGACCTTTTAAAAGCATAACTTTAGGGCTTTTCGCAGACAGAGCAGTGATTTATGACCGTATTGAAAAAAGGGTCGATATTATGATGGAACAAGGACTTTTACAGGAAGCCCGGGAAGTGTACCCGCACAGAAACCAGAACGCTTTACAAACGATAGGTTACAGGGAACTCTTCAATTATTTCGATGAAACATGGAATTTGGATTTTGCCATATCGGAAATCAAAAAAAATACAAGACGTTTCGCCAAAAGACAACTCACTTGGTTCAGAAAAGATGATCAAATGTTACGGCTCGATAACCAAACCGCCACTGAAAAAGTAGTTATGGCAATCAATACCAAATTAAAAGAACAACCTCGTGGCTAAAGCAAAGATTTATTATGTTATGGGAGTTTCCGGTTCAGGAAAAACTACTATTGGCGAATCACTGGCGAAAGAACTGGCGATTCCCTTCTATGATGGTGACGATTTTCATCCAAAGGAAAACGTAAAAAAAATGGCGGCGGGCCATCCTTTAAACGACGAAGACCGCAAAAGTTGGTTGCTCAGATTGAATTCCCTATCTCGAGAAAATAGTAAAAACGGAGTGGTAATCGTTTGCTCGGCACTCAAGCAATCATACCGTAAGATTTTAAAAAAAGGCGTAGAAGACAAAACCGTATTCCTTTTCTTATCAGGATCTTTTAAAACAATTCTAGATAGAATGCAAAAAAGAAAAGGACATTTCATGCCGCCTGACCTGCTCAAATCACAATTCGAAACCTTAGAAATACCAAAGGATGCCCTTTCGGTTTCCATCGACCAAACGCCTGAGGAAATATTGGCGGAAATATTGCGAAAATTAAAAAAACTGCCGTAAAAACGCCAAAAAAAAAAAGCATCCATTTATATGGATGCCTTTATAAATATTTTTTAGATTGGCGCCTATTCTTCTTTCACCACTAATCTAAAACCTTCCCCGTGGATGTTCAATATTTCGACAACATCATCACGCTTTAGGTATTTTCTTAATTTGGCAATATAGACATCCATACTTCGAGAGGTAAAGTAATTATCGTCCCTCCAAATTTTAGTAAGGGCCAGTTCCCTAGGCATAAGGTCATTCTCATGAAGGGCCAAAAGCCTTAACAACTCATTTTCCTTGGGAGATAACTTTATAGCCTCCTCCTCCTTATACTTCAAAAATCTCAATTTTGAATTGAGGTGGAAATTTCCAATCTTGAATTCGAACTTTTTACTATCTGCCAATGTGTTCGATGCTTTTCTCTGAAGAATTGCCCTAAGCTTTACCAATAAAACTTCTGAATCAAATGGTTTGTTCAAATAGTCATCGGCCCCGGCTTTATATCCTTTTAGAACATCTTCTTTCATCGTTTTAGCGGTAAGAAAGACTATGGGTACGTTCTCATTTTTCTCCCGTATCTCTTTAGCTAGAGTGAAACCATCTTTATAAGGCATCATTACATCCAATATACAGACATCATAATTGTCTTTCTTGAATTTCTCGAATCCCTCCATCCCATTCTTTGCCAAGGTGACGTCAAAATCGTTCATTGACAAATAATCTTTCAAGACAATTCCAAAGTTTGGATCATCTTCCACTAAAAGTATTTTCTTATTTATTGTTTCCATATGTTATTAAATTAAAGGTAGTTTTATATAGAAAGTACTTCCTTTACCTCTTTCACTTTCTGCATACACCTCTCCTTGGTGATCTTCTATAATTTGTTTTACATAAGCCAGACCTAAACCATGTCCTTTTACATTGTGTACGTCCCCCGTATGCTCGCGATAGAACTTTTCAAATACTTTTTTCAAAACCGCCTTACTCATTCCGGCTCCTTGGTCTACTATTTTAATTATTATAAAATTCTTTGCCATCTCGGTATACACATCAATCTTAGGAGCCTCTGGCGAATACTTTATGGCATTATCCAAGACGTTGACCACCACGTTGGTAAAGTGCATTTCATTGGCCAACACATCAGTTCTTTCTGCGTTAAAATGAGTTTTTATATACCCTCCTTTATCTCCGACAATTAATTCGACATGGGCTATGGCATCCTGAATTATGTCGTGAACATCTACCCTATCCTTACTTATATCCAATTGATTTTTTTCCAATTTCGATATGCGTAATACATTTTCTACTTGGGCATGCATTCTCTTGTTTTCATCCCTAATCATCTGTAGATACCGTCTAATTTTTTCTTGGTCTCCTATAATTTTAGGGTTTTTAATGGCTTCAACAGCTAAATTAATCGTTGCAATAGGTGTTTTAAACTCATGCGTCATATTATTTATAAAGTCGGATTTTATCTCAGAAATCTGCTTTTGCTTGATGAGTTGGTGAATAGCCCCTGCATAGGCAACAACAATAATCAATGTGAACATTAATGATAAAATGGCCATGTTCAAGATTGAACTGATCAAAAAACCTTTCTTCCTAGGAAATGAGATTAATAACGAAAAGTTGGAGTTTCCTTCACTATCTTTGAACATTGGTGCCCGGTAAATGGTGCTTTCCCCAAGTTTGAACTTTCTAGATTTCACCCTGGTCGGAAGACCATTACTATAGACTCCATATTCGAAATCAATATCCAACGACCTGTTTTTAAGTTCCCTATCAAGTTGCAACTCTATTTCTTGTTTGGAAACCCTTCTGTGAATCGGTTCTTTTTTTGCATACTCACCGAACACATCTTCGAAAACAGCCTTTTCGACAGAGGTCAATCCGCCTATTTTTTCAAGTTTCTGAACCGCATCTAACCGGTATCCCTTACCATCTAAACCAAAATCTTCTTTATAAATGGTCGTGGTTCGTTTGCTCTTGAAATTTTTAATTATTGTGGTATCGTCGCCGCTACCATTGTCAAAGAACGTAGATGCTATATTATAATCTTCCTCTAAAATACCGTGCTCGTATAGCCGGATTTCATTGGAATTCATATCCCTCTCAATAAAAGAAAAGTTCTTAAGATGAGCGTCGCTGGGGGTACCTACACTATCTTTAAGTTCAAAATATCGTTCGGAATAATCTTTTATTTCCCTACTGGTTATTTTTTCGGTTACCTCGTTCAAAACTTCGGTTACCGTATTGGAAAATTGATCTTCCTTATCATCTACAGATTGCTTGATCCAAAAAACCTGAACAAAGATGATTCCTATAAGTGAGAGGCTCATCAAGATTACCAAAAGCACAAACAACCTCTTATTCATCTTATTGTAAAATTAAAGATTTAACATTTAGCATTTTGTACGTTTAACCAAACCTTAACAAAAATGTTAAAATTTAGGATTGGGCCGATAGGTTAAGTAGCACGTTATGAAGGTTTTCAACCTCTATTTGTGTAGTCGTAAGGTCGATATTTTCGATAACAAAGTCCGATAGGGCCATCTTTTTTTTATCTGACCATTGATTATTCATTCGTGCCAAAACCTCCTCTTCCGAAGCCCCATCGCGTGCAACCACCCGTTCGATTCTAAGCTTAATCGGTGCAGTCACCAAAATAATCTTATCGTAGAATTCATACCCGTTATTTTCAAAAATAATCGCGGCTTCCTGTATTACATAAGAGGCGTTTTGCCCACTTGCCCAAGTTGAAAAATGTTCACGAACTGGCGGGTGTACAATTTCATTCAATTTTTGCAACAGTATCTTGTTGTTAAAAACCGCTTGGGAGATATACTTCTTATTCAGTTCTTTATTACTATATGCATTTTCTCCCAACAACTGCGTAATTGCCGTCTTTAACTTCTTAGAAGAGCCCATCAATTTTTTCGCCCATTGATCCGAATTATAGACAGGAACCCCCAAATTCGCAAACATTTTGGCAATTGTGGTCTTACCACTTCCAATACCACCGGTCAATGCTACAATCATTGTTTTTGCGTCAATATAAATTCTACCTTATTCTCATTCAGGCGGGCACTGTGTATACTTTTGGGCTTTTTAGCCAATATCAGGTCAAGCATATTCAAATCACTCTTATTAACAGCCCCATAATCAGCGGTTACCTGGAAATCTGAACTTTCCAATTGCTTTAATTCATCAATTTTAGCTTTACAAACAACCGATACTTTATCAGGGAATATCTTTACTTTCATTCCTTTGGGTTCATTGACAACTTTAATTGGCACTTCCAATATTTTTTCTGAAAATCGAGCTACCGCGCCAGACACCTGCACCGTCTTGGTCGAAAAAACCGTCTTTTTCAGTTCAGGAGATCTATAGACCTCTAAGGTTTTTGAAAAATCAGCTGTCAGATCCGAAAGGTTCTGTTTAATAGTACGCACCTCAGTTATTGAATCTATTTCATCTTTCGGCCCTGTTATGATTATAGAATCTGGTTCTATCAACAACTCACCATCCAATAAATAATTCTGGGCAAGATTTATTCTTAACCGAGGTTTGACTTTCACTTTTTTATTTTCCGTGCGATAAAAATCAAAAGACAAGGTGTCTTTATCCATTTCAAGCAAAGACATCGAACTGGGCAACTGACTCTCGATCTGCTTTCTAAAAACGGCGTGGGGTATAAAAAACTTTGAATCTTCGTTCTCCACATCCGATAAATCGATAACAACCGTCTTATTCTTAAGATTGAATCCCAAAAATTGAAAGCCCACCGCCTCTAGTTTCACATTGACATTCTCTTTTGAGATATCTGCCAAGCGTAGACTATCTGGAGCGTTAATATATTCAAGGTCGAAGGTGGCGTAATTGACGTATGACTCAGAAAGATTATTGATGAACCATATCATGCTTGAGCAAAGCAGAAAAATAAGAAAAATCTTGACCTTTCTTTTTTTCAGGATTCTTTTGATTTTCTTAATCACGTTGTTGCTTTTTGCTCAAAGAACAGCTTCGGAAACAGTTCTTGTGGTTTCTTGCCGGTAAAATTAATGTAAACTGTTGATTTTAAAAAACCATAGCCATAACCTACAAATTGAATCATAGCAGCGATTAGCGATAGATACGCTACTGAAACGTTTTTGTTCTTAATTAGGGAGTCTACAAAAAGTGAAACAAAATAAACTGCATACAACCAAAGAGGCAATGATATCCCAACTATAAAAAGTAATGATGCGACCAAAAAACCTAAGCAGAAGAACGTAGGAAACCAGTATGTTATTTTTGCCGTAGCAGGATGCCATTTATTTAATATAGGCCTTACCATACCAAATTTGTTCACTTGTATATAAAATTTCCTCCAATCGATTCTACGTTTATGAAACACAAAAGCTTTTGATATTAATTTCGTCTCGTACCCTTTTTCCCAAATGCGAAAGGTCAAATCGGGATCTTCACCAGGATGAATATTTCCGTACCCCCCAACGTTTTCAAACGCCTCTCTTGAAATCCCCATATTAAAGCTACGGGGCTGAAATTTTCCAACCGCTGTTTTATTACCTCTAATCCCTCCTGTAGTCAAGAGCGATGTCATAGCATAATTTATAGCCTTTTGTACCGTGCTGAACGAATCATGGGCAGCATCGGGCCCACCGTAACAATGTACAAAGTTTTCCTGGAGTGATTTTTCGGCTTCCACTAGATATTGTGGTGGCAATACACAATCGGAGTCTAAAACAATGAAATAATTGCCCTTCGCCTTTCTCATACCATAGTTTCTTGAATCACCAGGGCCCGAGTTTGGCTTTTTAAAGTATGAAATTGTCAACTTATCGCTATATGCTTCAACGACCGGTTCAGAGCTTTGGGTTGAGCCATCTTCTACTATGACAATTTCAAAGTTCTTTTGATAGCTCTGTTTTGAAAGGCTCTCCAATAGCTCATTGATTTCATCAGGTCTATTGAAAACGGGAATAATAAAAGAAAACGACAACACCATTGCTTAATATACAATATAAAAGCCACCCCAAGGGGATGGCTTATAATTCAAATCGAAATCTTTTTACTTGGCGAACTCATCAATAACCTCTTGACTAACCCCTGTATTTGAAAAACCGCCATCATGAAAAAGATTTTGCATAGTGACTTTTTTCGTAAGGTCAGAAAATAACGTTACGGTATAATCGGCACAATCATCGGCGGTAGCATTGCCTAAGGGCGACATTTTATCTGCATAGTTGATAAAGCCATCGAAACCTTTTATTCCTTGACCAGCCGTAGTGGCGGTTGGCGATTGTGAAATAGTATTTACCCGAACCATTTTGTTTTTTCCGAAAAAGTACCCGAAACTACGGGCGACGGACTCTAAATATGCTTTGTTATCGGCCATATCGTTGTAATCGGGAAAACTGCGCTGCGCAGCGATATAGGTCAATGCTACTATGCTACCCCATTGAGCCATGGCGTCTGCCTTGTAAAGGCTTTGCATCACCTTGTGAAAAGATAAGGCGGAAACGTCCCAACCTTTGGCAGTAAAGTCATAATTTTCATCCATATAAGACCTTCCTTTTCGAACATTTACAGACATACCGATAGAATGAAGTACAAAATCTAACTTTCCTCCAAGTATTTCAGTACTTTTTGCTACCAAATTGGCCAAATCTTCCTCATTGGTCGCATCGGCGGGAACAATCTCGGAACCTGTCTTTTCTGCCAGAACTTTTATCTGCCCCATACGCATAGCAATAGGGGCATTCGTCAAAACAAAGGTTCCCCCTTCTTCATGAATACGTTCCGCGGTTTTCCAAGCAATGGAATTGGCATCTAGTGCCCCAAAAATTATTCCTCTTTTTCCTTTCAGTAAGTTATAGGCCATGTTAATTGGTTTCTTTATTACAAATTAAATAAGATCAAAGATATTAAAATGAAAGCAAAACCATCATTTAAAAAACAATGTTCAATTTTTAATTTATTTTCTGGCCCGCACAACACCTAAATGAAGTTGGGGACATTAAAAACGCCCCCAACAATCTTAATTCATACCATGATATTCATCCACGGTTCTAACGAACCGAACTTTCCTATCAATTAGTACCCAGGGTTTTGTTTTACGTTCGGGTTTTGATCAATAGCGTTCTGTGGGAGTGGACTCATGTATTGTCTTGGCTCGAACTTGGCCGTATACTTCACTTCTTCTTCAACACTATACACCCAAACCCCTGAATTATCGGAAGGTACCGAGTTTCGGATCACCATATTATGTCTTGGTACCCCCATCGTCTCTTCTTGTTGTTGCCAACGTTTATTATCTAAATACCGCTTATTCTCAAAACAAAGCTCTACCCGTCGTTCATTATGAATTGTCTCGCGCATTTGGTCTTTTGTCAAACCAGTTTCAAGATCCGGTAAATCGGAACGATTACGAATACTATTGATAGCATCATATACGGATTGATCTGGACCAGCGGCCTCATTTTGAGCTTCGGCATAGTTCAACAAAACTTCGGCATACCTATAAAAAACATCGTTTTGTCCGCTCGCATCATTTCCGGGAGCGGCATCGGGATTTAAGCGTTTCTTTTGATAATAGCCCGAATCGCCTACATCGGTCGACCCTGCAAGGTCAATTTGATTGGTTTTATCAGGATTTGCGTAGGTCTCATCAATACGAGTGTAGATTACGTCTTCCTCTGGCATCCAATCTAATTTATAAGGTGCCCCGTCATAAACAATAAAATCATAAAAACGTTGCTCCCTATTTTCATAGGGGTTTTGAGGATCGTATCCGGAAGTTGGATCCGCAATAGGTTTACCATTAGCCATGGCAAATGCGTCGACCAATTCTTGTGTAGGGTTGTAATTACCCCAGGTCATATACTGTCCCAAAACATAGGTAGGCCCTCCACGCCTTTCGTAATTCGTGCCCATTCCACCCACATTGGCAACGATTTGGCGGTCCCAGATGATTTCGGAATTGTATTCGTTGGAAGCCCTCCAGAGATTCGGAAGGTCATCGAACAATGCATAGGTGCCCCCAAATTCATCTATAAATCTTTTATTCGTAGCTGCCGCCGTTACCCATCGGCCCGGATCTGGAGAAGCAAAATGGACAAAGTTATCTGGATCGGCGAGATAGGTTGTTCCGCTATTGAACAGCGGACTTGCAGCAAAAAGCTCAATCCATCCTTTCAAAACCAGCGCAGCACCCAAGGTAGCACGACCGGCATCCCCATTTCCATTTTCATATTTGATGTCTAAAGCACCATTATTTACAATACTTTCCAGTTCTCCTGTAATAAAATTAAAGGTTTCCTCAAACGTTGCCCTTGGGGTAAGCAGTTCTTCCTCCGTCATGGTATTTCTATCTAAAGGCACCGTAAGTATTGGAAGTCCACCGACGTGTACAAAATACTCGCTGTAAAAGAATGCCCTTAAAAACTTTAATTCATCAATTCGTTTATTATAGTATTCCGATGAAAAGTTCTCTTTGTTTTCTTCCAGTTTCTGAATACCCGTGTTACACTTTCGAAGCTTCACGAAAAAGGTCTCCCAAGTATAGCCATTGGTCGGCCCGTAGGTACCGCCCCATGGACTCGCATTACTAGATCCCGGAGCCTGACAAATTCCTTGTCTCCAGTTCGATGCGGTATAATAGTGACTGATGTTATAATCGTCTGTGTAGTAATCCAATTGTTCTGCCAGCGTTGAAATTCGTGGAATTTCACTATACACGTCATTTATAAAGATATCTGCATTGGCTTCGGAAGACCATTGTGTTTGATCGGTGAGTATCGACTTGTTCTCATTTTCAAGAAATTCCTCGCTATCACATGACAGGGCACCTAATGCAATAAATGCACATATGCCGATGGTTTTAATTCTATATAGTACTTGTTTCATGACATTCTGTAATTTAATGATTAAAAGGAAACATCTATTCCAAAAGATAATGACTTAGATACCGGATAGGCATTTTCGCGATCGTTGTACCCCAATTCAGGATCTATAAAATCAAGCTTACTAAAGGTAAGCAAGTTCTGACCGGTCAGATGAAACCTTAACGACGACAATTTTAGCTTTTCCGTTACACTTCGAGGAATCTCATACGCAAGGGAAGCAGTTTTTAATCGTAAATATCCGGTATCAACCATCCAGAAATCAGACCCTTGGGTATTGTTGGAATATGGGGAAGGAGTGGCCCTAGGATATTTAGCATTCTGGTTGTCGGGTGTCCATCTATTATTAAAGTACTCATAGGAAGTATTACTACCATTATTCGCAAATGGAGAGGTCAAAAACGTCTGAATATTGATATCGGAATTAGCAGATCCTTGAAAGAATAATGAAAGGTCAAAACCTTTATATGCCAAGTTCGTATTCAAACCATAGGTCGTCGAGGGGTATACCGGATTTCCGATAACGGTTTGGTCGTTCGAGTCGATCTTTCCGTCGGGAACTCCGTCTGGTCCGCTCAAATCGGCATATTTCACATCCCCAGGATGCAAATCTCCGAATTGTTCCACATTGTAACCATCAGTACCATTGATAATACCATCTCCGTTAGTGTCGTCAGCAGTTGTAAACAACCCTAAAGATTTATAGCCATAAGGCGTTCCAAAAGGGCGCCCCACCTTTGTTCTGTTCGGATTATCGCGTTCGGCATCCGATTGAAACACTTCGATCATATTGTTCTCGGCATAACTCATATTCGCCGAAGCCGTCAAACTTAGACCATTTTCCCATTCCTTTTGAGTACCGATACTGAACTCAAATCCGTTGTTGTCCATAATCCCCTTGTTTTCCTGCGAAAGCGATAGCCCATATTCTACGGGCAGCGTCACCTGAGGCTGTAACAACATACCGGTTCTATCTTCATGAAAGTAGTCGAACTCTATATTCACCAGACTATTCCACAGGCTTAAATCAAAACCAACATCTAATTTCGTAGATATTTCCCAAGTGATATTGGGGTTCGCTTCATTCTGTACACGGGAGCCTTGAACTAATGAACCATTACCATAGGCGTAGGCATTACCTCGAAGATCATATCCGGCCAAATATTGGAAAGCTGCCAAATTTCCGTCGATATAAGGAAGGTTTCCCGATCTTCCCCAAGACCCTCTCAATTTTAAATTATTTACGGCAGAGCCCTGCATGAAATTTTCCTCAGAAATTCGCCATGCTGCCGAAAATGCGGGAAAATAGCCCCATCGTTTTCCCGGAGCAAAAGAATAATGACCGTCATACCTACCTGAAGCTTCTAAGATATACTTGCTTTTATAAGTATACCCCACGCGATAAACATACCCTAGTTCACTGGCCGTACTAGATGACCCGGCATTGTCATAATCTAACTTATCTGAACTACCCAAACTCATCTCATCGATTTCAATAGCAAAATTATTTCTTCGGGTATTAAACCAATCATTTTTGGTTTCCCTTGCTTCGGCTACGAACAGGGCAGTAACACTGTGGTCACCGAATATTCTATCATAATTGATATAGCCCTGGTACGTAAACTTTTTAGACCTGTTGTTCGCAAGCTGCAACCAAGTATAGGGTGCCCCACTACCCTCTTGTAGTGAAATTGCCTCGGTATAGGTATACGGGGTTTGCGACAAGTCAATATTGTGATAGATAAATGGAACATGCCATAATTTATCATTACTTGAAGAAGGATCATAGCTAAATACCCCTTTAACACTTAACCCTTCAATAGGTAATTCCTGTTCGAGATAGACAGAACTTAACAAGGTGTTGTCTTCATCTCTTCTATAACCGTTGGAATTCAGGACCCCCATGGGAGTTCCACCAGAAGATTCCCCCCATTTGTCCCCCTCAGGATACAATAAGGTTTGCGTAGGTATGAATTTATAAAAACTCCGCATTAGGTGGGTCAGATTCTCGTCGGCATCGATGCCATCGGTATCTTCGATAGACCCGTATAACGACATGCCTACTTTGGTCTTCGGGGCCATCTGAACATCTAGACTGAGGCTATAGTTATACCTTTGGTAACCAATAGGTTTAAATATTCCTTTTTGACTGTAGTGTCCAACTCCTGCATGGTACTTCACGACATCGGTGCCACCACTTACCTGAACATTATTGATACTTACGGGCGCATCTTTTTGAAATTCATCTACAAAATTGGAATCTGGATACCTGTAAGGGTCTTGTATATGCAGATTATTGTAATCGGCCACCAAACCTGGATCGTTAGGTGGAGTGGTACCATTCGGGTTCAAATTAAAATAGCCTTCATTCTGTAGGGCCATATAATCTTGGGCATTCAGCATTTCAGGCAAATAGGTCGGACTCTGGAAGCCGTAGGAAGAACTTATGCTCACCACAGGTTTTCCAGTAGCTCCTTTTTTGGTCGTAATCAATATTACCCCGTTGGCACCACCAATACCAAAAGGTGCAACGGCCGCCGCATCTTTCAGCACGGTTATGGTTTCAATACTATTAGGGTCTATTTGACTGATATTATCCCTTCGTATTCCGTCAACAACGACTAATGGGCTGTTGTTACCGGTACTTACAATACCACGAATATGGATGTCAGGATTATCTCCACCAGGTCCGCCTCCATTAGGGCGCATGCTCACACCCGACACCCTACCGGCAAGGGACTGCGTTACGTTTGCTACGGGGATTTCAGCGATATCCTCTCCTTTCATTGTGCTTATGGCTCCTGTAACCGTAGTTTTTTTCTGGCTGCTATAGCCTACCACCACGATTTCTTCCAAAGCAGCGGCGTCAGTGACCATATTGACCTGAACAGTCGATTTTCCTAGCACATTAATCTCTTGTGTTTTAAACCCCACATACGATACTATTAGTGCTTCGCTTCCGCTAGACAACTCTATTTGGAACTTACCGTCGAAATCGGTCTGTGTACCATTGGTGGTTCCCTTGACCAATACATTTGCCCCGGGCAAGGGTTGACCCATATCATCTTTCACTACCCCTGAAATCGTAATGTTATTTTGTGAATACCCAAGGGCGGCTATCATCATAAAGAGAATCACCAATACGCATTTTTGCAGGTGATACCATTGTTGGTTTGATTTTTCAAATTTCATACTTGAAGGTTTTTAAATTTAGCGTTAGAAAGTGTTTGATTTATTGTTAGATCATTGGAATTTATTGTTGAAGGGTTTACTGAGTTGTACTCTTTTTTTTCAAGAATGATTTTCATGTTCGTATTGCCGATCGGTTACAATTATTGAAAGAAGCGGAAGTTTTACACCAAGCGTAGAAAGCGATTAAATGACCGCTCTTTTTAGGATCTAATTGCGCTCTTTATTAAACCACCCATTAATTCATTACTCATCTTTGTCTTGAATTTTCTTCTGATTAGAATTTGGTGACGAGGGGGAGGGATACTTTTCCAGTCTTTAGAGAAATCAAGATTTTACGCCAATACATAGGGGATAGAGACATTAACCAATGAAATTCACACTACCATGCTCTCCCATTTGATATTGTAATTTTGTAAGATTTAAATCCTTGGTTCAAAAATTGCAAACTTTGCACAAATTTGTATATTTTATCAATATTAATTAATAATTTGACTAATATATAGATAATATTGGATTTTGATGTGTAATTACTAAAATTAATTGAGCAAATTTTTGCACAAAAACTGGTTATCATATTCCAAAAGGCAGGTAACACATAAGAAAGCAAGGCGTTCACCCCTTCAATAAAATAGAGGTATTAATCAACAATTGTAGTTAAATTCCTATGTGACAAATACTGGAAATAGAAGTTCTCTAAAAATTCAATGATTTTTTATTACGAATATTGGGTAATGACCGGGAAGGTAGTCAGGCTATACGTATTGTGCGCCACAAGTGGCCATATCGAAACTGTTTCAAGGGCAGTTCCCTTTAAATCAACTCAACAACTGACGGGCATGGGCCATCGCTGAATCCGACAAATCTTTACCCCCAAGCATTTCGGCTAATTCTTTCACCCTTTCGTCCCCTTCAAGCTTTTTCATTTTCGTGCCGGTGACGCCATTTTCCTCTTGCTTGTAGACCTTGAAATGATGATCGCCCTTTGAAGCGACTTGTGGAAGATGGGTAATGGAAAACACCTGCATTCTTCTACCCATATCTTTCATAATATCTCCCATACGATTCGAAACCTCACCAGATACCCCGGTATCAATTTCATCGAACATAATCGTTGGAAGATTTTCGTATTTAGCTAAAATAGCCTTTATCGTCAACATGATTCGCGAAAGTTCGCCTCCAGATGCGACCTTCTTCAAGGCCCCATAATCACTCCCCTTATTCGCAGAAAACAAAAATATCAAATCATCCTTACCATTTCCTTTAAATTCTGCAGCTGGCGTTATCTCGATTTTAAAAGTCGCATTGGGGAGGCCGAGCGGTGCCAAACTATCCTGCAGCTGCTTCTTGAGACCTGAAAGTACTTTGTTCCGCCGTTTGGTAAGATGAAGTGCTTTTTCATGTAATGTAGCATGAAGTACCCCAAGTTCCCTTTCCTTTTCCGTAATGGAAGCCCCAATATTTTCAGTAAGGGCAACTTTCTCTGCCAGATTATCCCTTATGGCTATTAACTCTGAAACATCTGCCGCATTATGCTTCTTCTGAAGATCATAAAGCAGCTGAAGTTTTGTATTTATCTCTTCAAGCAATTGCGGATTGGCCTCAGCACCTTCTTGCAGCCGATTCACTTCCCCGGAAATATCATCCATCTCTATCAAAACAGATTGTATGCGCTCATTAAGTTCAGAGAATTGGTTTCCAAAAACGCTTAGCTTCGAAGAAACTTGTTTCAATTGTAACATCAACTGTAATACCCCGGCCTGTTCGTCATTCAGCAATTGATCTCCCTTAGACAGCAATTCAAGTAATATTTCAACATTGTTCAACTGCTCGTATTGCTCCTCGAGTTCCTCCTGAACCCCTTTTTTCAAAGAAGCACCTTGTAGCTCTTTCAACAAAAAACTATTGTACTCATGCTCTTTCGTAGCCTTTTGTTGAAACTCGATCAGCTCGTCCAACTCATTTAACACTCGCTTATACACCGATAACGCTTTAGAATATTCGACGAGGTCACCACCGTTCCCCGCCAAGGCATCGATTACCCTAAGTTGAAAATCATTATCAGTCAATTGCATCGTCTGATGCTGTGAATGTACGTCGATCAACCTGTTTCCCAATAATGTTACAATATCTAAAGTTACGGGGGTATCGTTGATAAAAGCTCTAGATTTTCCATTGGGCCGTATTTCACGCCGAATTATAGTCTTCTGCTCATAATCTAAATCATATTCTTCAAAAAATGGATTCAAATCATATTTGTCAACTGCAAATTCAGCCTCGACGACACATTTTTGTTCTTTATTCCGTAAAGAAGATAAGTCGGCCCGCTTTCCCAGAACCAAGGAAAGCCCCCCCAACAGAATTGATTTTCCTGCACCTGTTTCACCCGTAATACAAGTGAATCCTTGCGAAAAGGAAACATTCAAATCGTCGATTAAAGCGTAATTTTTTATGGAAAGTCTTGTCAGCATTCGATTGAAAAATAATGCCGTAAAGATAATCGATAATACAGTAAAAAAATGGAGATCAGAACTTAATATCGTTCCAAGTACTAGAATATAAAGGTGCAATTCTATTGAGCGTCTCTTTTAAACTTACAATATCGACCTTAGGCCCATCAGAGAATATATTCTGAATTTCTTCAGATTTAGCGTCAAAAAAAGTCTGTATCAAAAAGGCATTTGGCCTACGCTTGATCATTGTTTCAAAAAGCTTCATGGATCCAGCAACCACCTGCTTTCCCGTGCTATTATTATCCCCTAAAATATCAAGTCCTTTTCTATGGTAATTATACATGGCCACACGATATTCCCTGTAAGTATTAGACAACAGGTTATCGACCAGATCAAACCTTCCACGGTCATTATCGGCCGTATGCGTCCACCCTATAGCACTATTGCCCTGTGCTTGAGTTACAATTTTTTGTGCCGTTCTATAATAATCGGTGCCCCCTTCCAAAGCAAAAGTATCGGCATCGAGCCCCAAAAGAATATAGGCATAGTAAGAAAATACACTGACCAAATTCGATTCGAATACATTTGGATTAAATACTAGCGGTTGAAATTCAATATAATCAAAATTAAAAGCGTCATCCTTAAAGTTAAAGACCGGACTTTCATACGAAGTGTTAAAAACAGGTCTAGAAGATTGTATCTGAATATTCGCCTCGAACCGATTCGACTCATAATTGGTCACTGTAACGAACATCTGAGCGTTGATCCTTTCATTCTCTTTAAAAACCCTATTGGTCCATTTTGTTTTATTCACAAAATCGTTCAAAGATCGCTCTAAGGTTTTGAATATCTGCTGATTAGTCTGAGATACTTGATCCGAATTTACAGTAACTTTACAGTTGAACTCCTGTGCCCCAACAAACTGGAAAACAGTTGAGCATAAAAAGGATAAGAGTAAATTACGCATGTGTTCGAGCTATGATTTCGTTCCAAATATCCAAAGCCACTTCGGCCTTGCTTTTTAATTCAAACGCTTTTATAGCCGAATTCTTATCTATGAACGTTATTTTATTAGTGGGGTGCCCGAAACCTGCTCCGGCATCGTTCAAAGAATTTAAGACAATGGCATCGAGGTGCTTTTTTCTGAGTTTTGCTTGGGCATTCTTCAACTCATTTTCCGTTTCCAAAGCAAACCCCACGAGGTACTGGTCTTTCTTTTGCTCACCAAGAGTCATTAAAATATCTCTATTCTTCACCAATTCAATTGTAAAGTCTTGAGCGTTCTTTTTTATTTTCTGGTCTGCAACAATCTTCGGCTTATAATCTGCCACTGCAGCCGCACAGATGGCAACATCGACATTGCTATAATGATCAAGGGCTGCATCGAACATTTGGTCAGCGGTAACTACGCGCACCAGCTGTATCTCATTATCATCCACCGACAAATGTGTTGGCCCCGAAATCAAAATAACCTTTCCGCCCAGCTTGGCGGCAGCTTTAGCCAATTCAAAACCCATTAAACCGGAAGCATGGTTACCGATAAAACGCACTGGGTCGATCGGCTCGTGGGTAGGGCCTGCAGTTATTAGAATATTTTTATGCCTTAAGGGAAGACCTTCCAACAGATATGTCTTTACAAACTCTATAATATCTTCGGGTTCGGCCATTCTTCCTGCTCCGTAAAGTCCACTGGCCAATTCACCGGAGGTTACCGGAATCATAACATTACCGAAAGATTGTAATTTTTCAAGCGATGTTTTGGTTGAGGGATGTCTATACATATCCAAATCCATCGCAGGAGCAAAGAAAACCGGACATTTTGCAGAAAGATAGGTGGCAAGCAACAAACTATCACAAGCACCGTTTGCCATTTTTGACAACGTATTGGCAGTGGCCGGAGCTATCAGCATATAATCGGCCCAAAGTCCTAGTTGCACATGATTATTCCAATCTACACTATCATTCTCTTCCTTGACAAAAGAAGATAAAACCGGATTCTTTGACAAGGTAGCCAAAGTCAAGGGTGAAACAAAAGAGCCGGCACTATCTGTCAAAATCACTTTGACATTAGCGCCAGCTTTTATCAATAAACGAACAAGGAAAGTTGTTTTGTAAGCAGCAATCCCCCCGGTAATACCTAAAAGGATATTTTTACCGCCTAACATAGCTCTAGGCGTCTTTCTCTGTGTTCCTGTAGTAAATTTTATCTTGTAGCCACTCTTCAACTGCCAATGCATGGGGCTTTGGTAACTTTTCGTAGAATTTAGAAACTTCGATTTGTTCTTTGTTCTCAAAAACCTCCTCTAAACTATCACTGTATGTAGCAAACTCTTCTAATTTCTCCAAAAGTTCTTTTTTGATTTCAGAGTTAATTTGAATCGCTCTTTTGGCAGCTATTGAAATAGCCTCGTAAATGTTATCAGTCTGCTCGTCGAATTCATTTCGGTTAATAGTAACCGTCGATGCAGGGGCCTTTGAATTCTTTAAATCATTCATATTCATGATACCGTTAATTTATTTTGCTTCTGTATTTGGAGAGAATCTTAAAAGTTCTTTCTCAATTTTTTCCAACAGGTCTTTGGCCTGTTTCTCATATTCGGTTTCCGGGTATTGCTTTTTTAACATCGCATAAGCCTCCTTAGCTTCTTTTAGCCGTGCCGGCTTTAAAACATCAAAACTATTCAATGCCAATCTTGTCGCCGAATCAAATTTATAAAACAAAGCGTCTTCACGATAAATTGATCCTGGATTGTCGGAAATAAAGTTATCAAAAGCAGCTATGGCCGGAGTCAAAAACGTATAGTCAAACTCCCCGATTTTATTGAATTGTTTGGCAATTTCATAAGCCTTACGTTCTTTTTTAGTAGTTAGTTCCTTGGCCATCATATTCGCTTCGGCGAAGTATTCTGAATTAGGGTAGGCATTAATAAAGTTCTGAAGTTTGGTCAAAGCCTTATCGGTATCTGTTTGATCCAAAGAATAGGTCGGCGATAACTTGAAATAACTTTTTGCCACCAAAAAACTGGCTTGGGCAGCCTTTTCACTTTTCGGGTATGATTTTATAAATCGCTCAAATTGATAACCAGCCATGTTATAGTCCTTTCTTTGGAAATAAGAATCCGCCAAAAAGAACATTACGCGTTCCCCCTGAGGTTTCCCAACATATTTTGGCGCAATCTGCTCAAAAAGGCGATTGGAACGTTTAAAATCTTGTTCTTCATAGAATTTCTGGGCCATGTCATACTTGGCCTTTACATCCTCATTTTTCAATACTTTTTGATATTCACTACAGCTATAAAAGGCCATGGCCACAAAAGCAACAGGAATAAAGCGTCTTATTTTAAAAAACATTCTGCAAAATTACGGATTATCAACGGATTTAAAAAACATTTTTAAACCGCTAAATTAGGTGTCTATACAATACCAGCCCTCACCTTTAGCGAAGATTTAACGCTGAAGACCTTCTTTTTGGTATCTCTGATTAGGCATAAACCTTCAAAAATGGTTTTACAAAGGCGGTAATCCTCTGTTTTAAACCGGGTGTAGCCTCGACCAGTGGTAAACGCACTCTTGCCGTAGAAAGTGTTAATATCTCAAATATCGCCTTTATTCCCGCAGGGTTTCCTTCTTCAAAAATAAGCTCCATACCGTCTTGAAGTCTATAATGCAGTTCGTATGCCTCGTCGACCTGACGTTCCAACCCTAATCGAATCATTTTTGAAAATTCAGAAGGAAGTCCCTGCCCTAAAACCGAAATCACCCCAGAACCACCGGCAAGAACCGTTGGTAGAGCTGTTAGATCATCACCTGAAAGCACCATAAAATTATTCGGCTTGTGCTTAATAATTTTCATTATTTGGGCCATACTTCCCGAAGCCTCTTTCACTGCTATAATATTGTCGAATTCTTTCGCCAAGCGAAGTACTGTTTCGGGCAACACATTACTACCTGTTCTCCCTGGAACATTATAGAGTATAATGGGTTTGGAAGATGCTAAAGCGATGGCCTTGAAATGCTGATAAATACCTTCTTGGGTCGGTCTATTATAGTAAGGTGATACCGATAAAAGCGCTTGAAAAGCACTCAGATCACGCGACTGCAGTTCATTGACCACTGCCGCAGTATTGTTGCCGCCAACACCCAAAACTAGGGGCAATCGGCCCGCATTGGTTTTCCGAATAACATCGATAACCAACGATTTCTCTTCAGCCGTCAAGGTTACAGACTCGGCAGTCGTGCCTAAAATTACCAAATAATCTACCTCGCCCTCTATACAATGCTCGGTTACACGCCGCAAAGCATCGACATCGACCGAAAGGTCTTCTTTAAATGGTGTAATCAAGGCAACACCCGTTCCGCGTAACTGTTCCATCTTCAAATTTCGTTTAGTACCCTTAAATATTTCTTCAATTCCAACTTAAATGTATTGAAGTTTTCTATAGGGGTATCCAATATCAAATCGTTATAACTTTTATCTACCTCCTTAAAGCCGACCCTTACTCTTGCCTTTGTCTTGATACTCATCAACTGGACCAGCAAATTTTCCTCTTTGTAATAATTGATCAATAAATCATATTCCCTACTCAAAAATTCGAGTGCATAACTGTTCTCGATTTTTCCATTCCAACCCAAATCTTTATCAGAGAAGACCGGAGTGGCGTAAGGTGAGTTTTTATCGTAGTACCCCTTATAACCAATAATCTTAACGGCATTGGGTCTTATCGAAAACTCTTCAACAAACTCATAGAACAAATTAGCATTGTCAAAAGCATCTAAATCAACAATACAACCCACTGAGGTAATTCCCTTTTCCCTATCAACAACAGGTGCAGGCTTTTTCAATTCTTCCTTAAGAAATTTAACTGCCGATTTATGCTTAAACTTGTCTTGTATTCCTTTAAACATGTACTTTTACATTTCAGCAAATGTAAAGAATATCCGCTCATATTTCTTTTGACGAAGATAAAAACTATAATGGATTTAAAAATTAAACATTTTGTTGTATTTATAACAATTGGTTTGGCTATTTCCTGTAAACAGCAAGTTCTGAATGTTTCAAAAATTGAAGGGAAAGAAATTCGTATCGATACCACAATACCTCAAAACGATAGCACCAATGCCTATATAAAACCTTTTCGTGACCGGGTCAATCAGATTTTGGATAGCACATTGGCCTATGCCCCAAAAAAAATCACAAAAGTAGACGGAATATACAATACAACTGCCGGAAATTTGCTTGCGGATATCATTTTTTCAGCGGCCGCCCCCATTTTTAAATCGCGCACCAACAACAATCTTGATTTTGTTTTCTTTAACCATGGTGGCATCCGTTCCATTATTTCACAAGGAAAAGTTTCCGCGCGTACAGCCTTTGAAGTAATGCCTTTTGAAAATACTATGGTCGTAGCCGAGCTTTCAGGAAAATCGATAAAAAAAATGCTCGCATATTTATTGGACAGTGGAATGGCGCACCCTATCTCTGGCATCCAAATTGTTTTGAACACCGACAACACTCTGGCTTCAGTCAAAATTCAAGGGAAACCATTTGATGAAAATCGCAATTATTTTGTAGCAACCTCAGACTACCTTGCAGCTGGCGGTGACAGCATGGTATTTTTTAAAGATGCCCTGAATGTAACCAGAATTGATTATCTAATCAGAAACGCAATGATCGACCATTTTAAAAAAGTCGATACCGTTGCCGCCAAAGTTGATAAACGATTTTATAAACTGGCCCCATGAACCGAAGAAAATTTATAGCACGTACCTCGGCCTGTTCTGCATTTGTTGGACTAGGAGGTGTATCACTGGGTTCCTGCATTTCAGAATATGCAAAGAAAATCACGATTTTGCACACCAACGATATGCACAGTCACATCGACCCTTTTTCCGCAGACCATTCTGAATATGCCAACTTGGGAGGTATGGCCCGCCGTGCTACTTTAATAGAAAGCATTCGAAAGGAAAACCCAAACACGTTGTTGTTCGATGCAGGTGACATTTTTCAGGGCACCCCCTACTTCAATTTTTATGGCGGGGAAATTGAATTCAAATTAATGAGCATGCTCAAATATGACGCGGCCACCATTGGAAATCACGATTTTGACAATGGTATTGAAGGTTTGTTTGCACAACTGCCCCATGCCGAGTTCGAGCTTTTATCGGCCAATTATGATTTTAGCAATACAATCATGGACGACCATGTCAAGCCCTATAAAACATTTATAGTCGACGGAATTAAAATAGGTGTATATGGAATAGGCATCAAACTTTCTGGGCTGGTAGGGAAAAACCTCTATAAAGAAACCAAGTATTTAGATCCTTATGAAATCGCACAAGACACGGAACGACGACTGAAGGAAGATGAAGAATGCCATCTGGTAATCTGTTTGTCCCATATCGGCTATGACTACGCTTCGGAAGAAAGACCGAATGATTTGGTAATGGCGACCAAGACTCAATATACCGATCTTATTATTGGCGGTCACACCCATACCTTCTTAGACAAACCCACGCTGGTTGAAAACAGCAAAGGCAGAGAAATCATTGTCAACCAAGTGGGCTGCTTCGGCCTTTACTTAGGAAGAATCGATTTTTATCTAGATAGTAATAAGCATATAGGGGGCCATGGCGTTTCTATAAAAGTATAAAATCATGACCAATATTGTTATGGCATTGGCAACCATCAGTACAGGCCTTATGGCAGGTTTATTTTTTGCCTGGTCGTTTTCGGTCAACAATGGACTTGCCAATGTAGGGGACATACTTTTTATTAAAACGTTTCAATCAATGAACAAGTCCATCCAGAATCCTTTTTTTTCGATTATATTCATAGGGGCGGCCTTCTTAACCCCTTGGGCGCTCTACCTCAATAGCGACGCGACTTCTTCCTTTACATTTCTATGTTTGTTAGCCGCAACAATTGTATATTTGGTAGGAAGTGTGGGCGTGACTTTCTTTGCTAACCTCCCACTAAACGAATCGTTGGACGCCTTCGATGCAGATACCGCCTCCTCGGAGGATATTATTTTCCAAAGAAGAATTTTTGAAAGAAAATGGAACCTTTTTAATACTATTAGAACCATTTCTTCCTTATTGGCGTTTGTCTTACTGGTTATCTGCTGTGTATATCCATCCATCTGACCATCTAAAAATCGTTATTTACCATGGTTTCAATAGAACGAACAAATTCTAAAAATCAAGATTTTAAAAAACTTGTGGTGTTGCTCGATGCCTATTTGCGAATAACCGATGGTGATGAGCATGCTTTTTATAATCAATATAACACTATTGAAAACCTTCAAGAAGTGGTTGTTATTTACTCGGAAAACTTAGCCGTAGGGTGCGGGGCAATAAAACCATACGATTCCGATACCGCGGAAATCAAACGAATGTTCGTACTGCCTGAAGCTCGGGGTAAAGGGCTTGCGACACAAATTTTAACCGCTTTAGAACAGTGGGCCGGCGAACTAAACTATAAAAAATGTATTCTGGAAACAGGAAAAAGACAGCCTGAGGCCATTGCGTTATATACCAAAGCCGGATACACTGTAATACCGAATTACGGACAATATCAACGAATGGAGAACAGCGTTTGTTTTCAAAAGCAGGTTTTTGAACAAAGAAATTAGCCTAGGGGAACCAAAATCAAAACCTCCGTCAGTCAAAAGGAGGTACAAATTAGCGTTCCTCTAAAACAAACTCGACCAATTCTTGCAGTTCTTCAGGTAGACTTTTGTTGGAAAAGGGTCGGTTTGCTTTTCGATACCAATACCCGGCATTAAACTTATCCCCCTCTTTTCGATGAAGGTAGGCGTGGATCCAACTACCCAATGTATTATGCATATCTTGAGCAATATCATGGGAAGCTTCCCAATTGCCATGAGCATCGTACCAGAGGGCCATCAAAGCTAATGGCCACGATTTTGGAGGTGTACTTTCTGTCAATGTCTCGGTAAATTCAAAATAATTTTCAGGAATGCCCATTTATACGATTTTCTTGCTTGCTTTTATTTTCAATTGCAAAAATACTTAATTTCACTAGTGCGGTAATTATGAAAATCAATTTATGCTAGGTGAATAAGAAATTTTTATCAGAAAATGGTTATGCGAAATACCTGCCCTATGGGTTGAGTTTGGTATGCACCCTGCTTATTTTTAGCCTGCATATGTCCGAAAAAATGGACAGTATGCTCAACGAGAACAACAACCGTATCTCAAACGGCTTTCTTACCTCCCAAATAAAATACCACAAAGAATTCGGACCGTTTGCCCGAAGACCTTTTACCACCTGGCTTATCGAAACCACATCGGAAACCTTTGGTCTAAAATTAGGGGTGGCCTTTGTACCGGTCAACTTCATTTTGCTTTTTTTGAGCGGAATCTTGATTTACTTGCTTTCCATTCGCCTAAAGGATAAAAGACAACAGGGGTTATTCAATGTGGTCTGCTATTTCTTGACCTTCTCTATACTCTTTGCCTTCTTTCCTCCAGTGTTCAGCTATGATGAACCCTTACAATATTGTTTTATTCTATTAGGTTTAATGGCTTTCGTTCAAAAAAAATGGCTGTTTTACGTCATTTTTTTCTCCTTGGCCCTGATTACCAGGGAAACAACGGTACTTCTCCTTCCTGCATTGGTCGTTTTTTTACCGGGGTTAACCTTAGACTCCAAAAAAGGGTTCACAATAGACCGCTTGCGGTTATATGTTTTGATAGCACTTCCTGTAGTGTTCTACGGAATTTTTATAGCCATCTATCTTTGGAAACACCAACTAGTGGATGCAACAAAAACAGAAATGATAAGTAGGTACTCCTGTTTTTTGGAAAACTTTGAGAATACCAAAAATACGATAGAATCACTGGTTTCCTTTTTTGTAAGTTTAGGGGTACCACTATACTTTTCGCTTCTATTTCTCAGTCAGAGGACCCCAAATAACTTTCAACAGCAATTTATTTTTGCCTTTTTATTGACAGCCCTCATCAACACACCCATTGTCTTTTTGAGCTCCTTTGCGCGCGAGTCACGCCTTTTTGCATTACCCCTCTTTTTTCTCTGGCCGATGGCATCACAACTTTTCGGCAAAAAAATCAAACTATTATTTTCTTTTAAGGCATATTCTCAAATGCTAAGGAAATGGCAGTACCTCCTATCCTTTTTGGTTCTAAACATCCTAAATTATTGGTTCTGCTTTCAATACTATAAAAATTTAGGACTTGGAGAGAATACCTATTTTGCAGAATACCTCTTTCTTTCAATATACATTATCACTACCCATGTTTTATTATTCCAGTATCAAAAAAAGCAAGCTGCTCCCCTTAAAAATATATAGATCAGACCAGGATTTTCAGTTTGTTTCCGTTCGATTTGAACCGTTACCAACGGTGTTCCAAAAAATTTTGGCCGACCAAAACGAATTCAAAAGTTAATCTATAAATTTGACCGAAGTACTATTTTTACCATCATGAATAGAAGAGAAGAAAGCAACCCATTGGCATGGGACGATTTTATGAAAGTTGAAATGCGGGTGGGCACCATTATTTCTGCGGAGGTCTTTGAAGAAGCAAGAAATCCTGCCTATAAAATGATTATCGACTTTGGTGATTATGGCCAGAGAAAAACGTCGGCACAAATCACAAAATTATACCAGCCCCATGAAATCATAGGTCGTCAAGTTGTTGCCGTAGTAAACTTTCCACCCAAACAAATCGCCACGATCATGAGCGAATGTTTGGTACTTGGCGGTGTGGGTGACAATAAAGAAGTGACTTTGATACAGCCCGAAAGGAAGGTTAAAAACGGAATGCGAATTGGGTAAGAGTTAAATAGTCTTTTATACCAGTGATTTATTATACATGTGAAGAACTCTCTTGAATCTTTCATATAATGACTTGTTAATCAATATTGTTTCAAACAAATCCCGAAGTGCTAATATACCAACTATGATAGCGCTGATTATTATAAACTAAATACATAGTTTTAACTAAATATTTAGTTATATTCGATTTATATTTGAATATAAGATGTTATGAGGTTTAAGATTGGTTATATTCTTCTCCTACTTTTTATCAGCTGCTCCGAAAAAAACAACTCTTACGATAGGCAACAGAAAATCGAGAATTTAAAAGCTTTTGCTAGTGTATACGGATACGTGAAATATTTTCATCCGAGTGACGGCGTGTCTGAAATCGATTGGACTGCTTTTGCGATTTATGGAGCGAATCTAGTCGAAAAATGTGAATCAAAGAAGGAATTGACAAATACATTCAACACGCTTTTTAAGCCCATTGCTCCGTCAATAAACTTTTCGACAACCAAGTCAGACAAATATAATTTAACAACCATAACCCCAAAAAATCTAGAAGGTTTCAAACCTACATTTTGGCAGCATAGTGGCGTCGCTATAGGAATGGACCCTCAACTTGAGACACCATATCAGAGTTCAAGGGTCAACGGTACCATTAACAAAGATTATTCTTTCGTTGTCAGCAAGCTGACCATGAGTCTTGACGCGACTAAGTACATAGGTAAAAAGATGAAGTATGTAGCATGGGCAAAAAAAGATGATGTTCATACAGAAAAAGGGTATCTAAGATTTGTATTAAAAAATTCAGATGGTTCATCGGAACTAAAAAGAGCATCTATTTCACAGAACCAATGGAAGCAGTATGAAATTATTACAGACATTGATTCGGCTACAACATCAATTCAGTTGGGCATCGCACTTAGTGGAAAAGGTGCAGTACGCTATGATCTACCCCAACTATTTTATGAGAATAACGGCAATTGGGTTGAAGTTCCGCTTTCTAATCAGGATTTTGAAACGGAAACATCTTTTAAAGACCCTAAACCAAATCAATGGTATTTCGAAGGGGTTGGCTATTCTTGCTCGTTAACAACCACAGATCCCCACAATGGAATTCAATCGGTCATTTTAGAATATTCAGGGGTCATTGAAAAAGAAAAAGGTCAACAACTTTTTTCTCACCAACCTCAATTCGGGGAGCTTATTGAAAAAGAGTTGGCCAATGGAATTTTCTTTCAAGCTCCGTTGGTATTGTACTCCGACGGGAACGGCACGTACCCGAAATCAGATTCAGATAGTCTTTCAGAGTTAAAAAATAGTTTGCAAGCCGTAGAACAAAAGGCTATCGATTTGCCCATAAGATTAGGCAATATCATTAACACATATAACGTCTTTCAACACTTCTACCCCTATTTTGATGTCGTTGATGTTGATTGGTCCCAAGAACTTCAAAAAGCTTTATCTCGTAGTTTTTCGGATGCCACTGCGAAAGACCATTTAGTTACTTTGGAAAAATTCACCGCCCCATTAAAGGATGGGCATATAAATGTTTCCTATTATAAAAGTTCCGACTGGTCTACACCGCCAATTACTTGGGAATGGATCGAAGACAAGCTTGTGATCACAAACGTTCTTGACAGCAAGATACCATTAAAGGTCGGCGATATAGTTACCAGTATCGACGGTATAAATGCAGTTACGTATTTTGAGGAAATAAATTCAAGAATTTCTGCCGGCACAAAAGGTTGGTTGAACCACAAGGCAGAACAACTCAGTTTACTAGGAGAAAAAGACGCTGAATTAACTATCACAGTAAACGATCAAGACATAAAATTGATACGAAATAGTTACCCCTACAGTTCGCCGACAAGAATGGCCGACTATGAGAAAATAAATGATAGCGTCTACTATCTTAATCTAAACAGTATAGCAATGGAAGATATCGAAAAACTAATTCCGGAGCTGACAAAGGCTAAATCTATCATTTGCGATTTAAGAGTTTACCCAAAAGGAAATCATGGATTCATTTCTTATTTGCTTAAGGAAAATGACACCGTCTCATCGTGGATGAAAATCCCTCAAAGCATTTATCCCGATAGAGAAAAAATATCATATCAAAATGGAAATTGGATGTTACCGAGTAAAAAGCCCTATTTGGGAGACAAACAAATCATATTCATTACGAAGGGATCGGCAATGAGCTATGCCGAAAGCTATATGGGGTATATTCGAGGTTACAACCTGGGAACAATTATAGGGCAACCTACGGCCGGCACGAACGGTAATATAAACCTACTTCAATTATCCGAAGGTTTTAGTATAAGATGGACAGGCATGAAAGTAGAAAAACATGATGGTTCGCAACTGCACGGCATTGGTTTTCTACCAGACATTTATGTAAAAAAAACAATCGAAGGGATAAAATCAGGAAAGGACGAGTTTTTGGAAAAAGCTATTGAACTGACCGAATAAAGAGCAGCAACCAAACCACTACCGGTCTTTTTGGACCAAAATTGATTTCAGATTTTCAACTTGTCAGGAAGAGTGGCGCCAAAAACACCCTTGATTTAAACATTTTAATGTACACCTAAACCATTTTCAAAAAATCATCCTCCGAAATAATCGGCACTCCAAGTGTTTCCGCCTTGGTTCGTTTGCTAGGGCCCATTTTATCACCGGCGATCAGATAGGTGGTTTTTGATGATATACTCGACCCTACCTTGCCCCCATTGTCTTCGATCAACTTCTTAAGTTCATTACGACTTACTTTTTCAAATACGCCAGAGACAACAAAGGTTTGCCCTTTTAATTTTTCTGTCTGGTTTTCCAATTGGTCCGCGGAGAGTTTGAACTGAATGCCGTAGCTTTTTAGCCGTTCAACATTTTCCCGATTGTTCTCGTTTTGAAAAAACTCGACCACACTCTGGGCAATACGATCCCCGATTTCATCAACCGCTGTCAACTCTTCTAGTGTAGCGACCATTAAAGCATCAATGTTCTTATAAGCCTTCGCCAATTTCTTTGCGACAGTCTCCCCCACAAAACGTATTCCCAGGGCAAAAAGCACCCGCTCAAAAGGTATTTTTACAGATTCCGCAACCCCCTGAATCAAATTATCGGCCGATTTTTCGGCCATGCGCTCCAATGGAAGTACCTGTTCTTTCGTCAAGGTATAAAGATCTGCATAGTTCTTTATCAAGCCTTCCTTAAATAATAGTTCTACGGTTTCACTGCCCATTCCCTCGATATCCATGGCTTTACGAGAAATGTAATGCTGTATGCGTCCTGTAATCTGTGGCGGACAACCGTAGTAATTCGTACAATAATGTTTAGCATCACCCTCGGTACGCTCCAATTTGGTATGACATTCGGGACAGTGGTCGATGTATACTGTAGGTACAGAGTCATGTGGACGTTTGGTAAAATCGACACCCATGATCTTAGGGATTATCTCCCCTCCTTTTTCCACAAAAACGGTATCCCCTTCTCGAATATCGAACTTTTCGATTTGGTCGGCGTTATGCAAAGAAGCCCTTTTGACCGTCGTTCCTGCCAGCAAAACAGGGGTCAGATTGGCCACCGGGGTAATTGCACCCGTTCGGCCCACCTGATAGGTAATCTCATTCAATACCGTAGCAACTTGTTCGGCTTTAAATTTATAGGCCATGGCCCAACGCGGCGACTTCGCCGTATACCCCAATTCTTCTTGATAGCGAAGATTATTAACTTTGATGACCACCCCATCGGTCTCGTAGGGCAGTTCATGCCGATGCACATCCCAGTATTCTACAAATTGTAAGACATCATCGGTCGTCTTGCACAATTTGGCAACCGACGGGACCTTAAACCCCCAGGCCCTGGCCTTATCAAGCATTTCCCATTGCGAACCAATTCCTGTCTTTTCACCAACGATACCGTACAACAAACAATCCAAAGGACGTTGTGCTACTGCCGCACTATCTTGTAATTTTAAACTACCCGAAGCCGTATTTCTAGGATTCATATAAGGTTCTTCTCCATTTTCGACACGTTCGGCATTCATTTTGGCGAACCCTTCGAAAGGCAATACAATCTCACCGCGAATATCAAATTTTGGAGGATAGTCTCCCTTTAACTTCAAAGGCACCGACCGAATGGTTTTTATATTTGTGGTGACATCATCCCCTTGAAATCCATCTCCCCGGGTAACCCCCCGCACCAACCTACCGTTTTCATAGGTAAGACTAATGGAAGCGCCGTCATATTTCAGTTCACAAGTAAACTCCACTGCTACATCGCCCAAAATTCGTTGGATACGTTTTTCCCAATCTTCTAGATCTTCTTTAGAATATGAATTGTCTAATGAATACATGCGATAGTCATGTACCACGGTATTGAAATTCTTGGTGACCATACCACCAACCCGTAAACTCGGGGAAGAAGTGTCGTGAAATTCTGGATGTTGCGCCTCAAGTGCCTGCAACTCCTTTAACTTCATATCAAAATCATAATCTGAAATCGAGGGATTATCAAGTACGTAGTAATTATAGTTATGCTCGCGAAGTTCGTCTCGCAACGTTATTATTTGTTGTTCGGCATTCATAGTCTTTCTACTCTCTTTACAAATTGAATTTTTTAAGATACCACGTCATTCATTACTTTATTCCCTTATGACCGTTTTTTTTTGTCTTTTCAAAGACAGGTTACCGTCTTGTTTCAGTAATGTTCAATACGACAATCTTCCCCTTAACATACGGTCATTGCCAAAGATATCTTTTCGCAGTTCAATTTCTGAAAAATTATGATCTTTGAGAAGTTGTTCGGTTTCTTTTGCCAAATATTGGTTTATTTCTAAAAATAGGTTTCCTGAATTTTTTAGGTTTTTCTCAGCAAAACGGCATATCGCCCTATAAAATATTAAGGGGTCATCATCGGAAACAAACAACGCCAAATCAGGTTCATATTCGGTGACATTTCGTTGCATTTCTTTTTTCTCCAACATTCTGACATAAGGAGGATTGGAAACAATGCTATCAAATTTCCCTTTCAGGCTTTTGGGCTGAAGTATATCAGCCTGAACAAACTCAACTGTCACATGGTTGTCAACGGCATTTTGCTTGGCAATATCCAAAGCTTCCAAAGAAATATCCAGGGCCGTTACTTTTGTATTTGGGAGATTTTTGGCCAAAGCAATGGCGATGCACCCACTTCCCGTACCGATATCCAAAATCCGTAGATTCCTATCTTGCTTTAACGTAGTAGTACCCTGATTTACAGTTACATGATATTCATCAATAACCCATTGCACTAGTTCCTCGGTTTCCGGTCGGGGTATAAGCACATTTTCAGTGACCGTGAACTCCATTTCCATAAAATGCGTTTTTCCGATGATGTATTGAATGGGGCGTTCCAATCGCAATTGGCTTAAAGCTTCGAATAGCGGCTGCTCTTCCTCCTTTGAAACGACTAAATCAGGCTGAACGGCCAAAACAAAGCGTTGCAGTTCTAAATAGTGCTCGAGCAACAAATAGAAAAAACTGTCCACTTCCTCCTTCGAATAAATGGCATCAAGTTCTTTATGAAAGATATTTTTAATTTCCCTTAATAACACAACATACAGGGTTTTTTATTTTGGGGAGCAAGATATGCAAGATCCAGAAACTGTTTCACCATTGCCCATTAAAGCTTTTTAAGCATCCAAACGGGACAGGAATAATGTCCGGTATCACCCATAGGGGCATCGATATATTGAAATCCCATTTTTTTATAGAGTTCCTGGGCCGCTTTCATATAGGGCATGGTTTCCAAGTAGCAGCCCTCAAAACCAAATTCCTTGGCATTTTTTAGACACAATTTTATCATTTCTTTCCCAAATCCTATTCCCCTAGCCTCTTCCAAAAAGTACATTTTTTGTAGTTCACAAACATTTCCCTCATGATTATCCAAGGGTGCGATTCCGCCGCACCCTATAACATTGTTTCCCTCCACAACCACAAAATAGACCGAACGCGGCACATCGTAATTCTCGTACATATGCTCTAAAGTGGTATCAGCATAGGCCGTGCCCACCTTGGGTGCACCTAAATCAACCAAAACCTTCCGCACAATAGTTGCTACTGCGGTATTATCTTCGGGTTGAATTTCTCGAATAACTGCGCCACTAGTTTCCATCGAATAATATCCTATTTTTGTGAGGTGAATATACATGAAAAATATATTTCGAGGTGCATTTCTTTAGGCAAAAATGGGCAACCTGCTGCCTACCCGAACCCTTCGGTTGGCTGCGTACTGGTTTATGGAGATATGATTATAGGTGAAGGCTATACCAGCGCCTACGGTGGTGCACATGCCGAAGTTAATGCGATAGCTTCGGTCAAAAACAAGGCCCTCTTAAAAGATTCCACGCTGTATTCAACCCTAGAACCCTGTTCCCATTTTGGAAAAACACCACCTTGCGCCGATTTAATCGTAAAAAACAACATTCCGAACGTGGTTATTGGAATTCTGGACCCGCATAAAAAAGTAGCGGGTCGGGGCTTAAAAAGATTAAGGGATGCAGGTTGTGAGGTGATAGAAGGAGTCTTGGCCAAGGAATGTAGGGAACATCACAATCGTTTTTTGACGTTTCATGAAAAAAAACGTCCCTATATTCTTTTAAAATGGGCCCAAAGCCTTGACGGTTTTATAGCCCCGGCCAAAGAAAAACGGAATAAAGAACCCGAACCTTTTTGGATCACTTCCCAACCATCACGACAACGAGTGCATCAATGGCGTAGTGAAGAACAAGCCATTCTTGTGGGAACGACTACCGTTTTAGAAGACAACCCAAAGTTGGATGTACGACATTGGTCTGGAAAAAACCCGATACGAGTTGTTCTTGACAAAGATTTAAAGATTAAAGGAAACTACCACGTGCTCGATGGAACCATTCCCACAATTATATTTACAACTCAAACCGACGATTCAAAATATATAGAAGGAATCGAATATAGTATCATCGATTTCTCTGCCAACATACCCCAGCAGATCAATAGTCAGCTTCACAAACGAAACGTACTTAGCATTCTCGTTGAAGGCGGAAAACGAACCATAGAAACTTTTGTAGAAGCCAACTTATGGGATGAAGCGCGCATCTTTACCGGTAATACTGTTTTCAAGAAAGGGATAACAGCCCCCAAACTATCTGGTAAATTAGTAACACAAGAATACAGCTATACAGATACCTTAAACACCTTTATAAATGATTAAAAACCTAATTTTCGATTTTGGAGATATCTTTATAAACCTCGACAAAGGCGTTGTCTTACGAGGCATTGAAAAGTTTGGAGGTACAAATGTATCCCATGAATTACAAGAAACAAATGACCTTTACGAAGTCGGTGATATAAGCTCGAAAGAATTTATTTCACGACTACAGACCAATTTTCCCAAGGCAACCCCAGAGGAAATTGTCGCAATCTGGAATTCGATGTTGCTTGATTTCCCCGATTATCGGTTAAATTTTGTTGAAAACTTAAGCAGTAAAGGGAATTACCGACTCTTTTTGCTTAGCAATACAAATGATTTACATATTCTTCACTTTATAGAAAAAGTGGGGCAAGAAAAATACGAAAGATTTAAAAATTGTTTTGAGCAATTCTACCTTTCCCATGAAATCAGACTCAGAAAGCCAACCCCCGAGATATTCAATTTTGTTCTAGAGCAAAATGGCCTGGTCGCAACGGAAACTCTATTTATCGACGACTCAAAAGAAAATACCGACGCAGCAAAGGCCTTAGGCATTAAAACCTGGAACCTTCTTGTCGGTCAAGAAGACGTAACTGATCTAAAGTCGAAATTATAATATGTTCGACCTAGCACTTAGCATTCTTTTTTCCACCTCCATCTTTGTGGTTTTCAAGTTATACGCCGTTTTTAAAATTGAAACTCTTTATGCCATTATTACCAACTATGTAGTGGCAAGCTCTGTCGGATTCTTTTTTTATAAAGGAACAATTCAAATTGAAACGATACCCGATAAACCCTGGTTTTGGGGTACCATCGTTCTTGGGATTTTATTTATTGTCGTTTTTAATTTAATGGCTGCAACATCACAGAAAATTGGTGTTTCGGCCGCATCGGTCGCCACTAAAATGTCATTGGTCATACCAGTTCTTGCCGGCGTGCTTTTATACAACGAAACATTAAGTGCACTTCAAATATTGGGCATTATTTTGGCTTTGGCCGCTGTTTATTTTGCATCAGCAAAAGAAACCTCAATAGCCCTATTGAAATCATCGTTGCTATTGCCCATTTTGGTTTTTTTGGGCTCTGGTATTATCGACGCCAGTATTAAATATGTACAGGCGATACATATCAAAGAAAGTGAGTTCCCAATTTTTTCGGCCACCGTTTTTGCCTCGGCGGCCCTCACAGGCACACTATTTATCGGCATAAAATCGATGCGAACACCGATGCGAGCCAATTTTAAAAATGTGTTGGGAGGAATTGTTTTGGGCATCCTCAATTATTTCTCGATTTATTTTATATTGAAAGCCCTACAACATCCAAGTCTAAATAGCGCCTCGGTCTTTACCATAAACAATGTAGCAATCGTACTATTTTCCACTTTGCTCGGTATTGTTCTTTTCAAAGAACGCCTTACTGCAAAGAATTGGGGCGGAATAGCTCTCGCTGTCATCAGTATCACACTTGTAGCGCTATTCTAATGGAACAAAAAACTGACCTTTACAAAACAATTCTCAAACCTTCAAAGGAAATTATTTTCAAAGAGAAAAAGAGCAAATTTTACGGATATGTCTTCCCAATAAAAGATGAAGGTGATGTAAAGCCCATTCTCGAAACATTAAAAAAGCAACATTATACGGCGAATCATGTTTGTTATGCCTGGCAATTAGGGGTTGAGAAAATCAGATACCGTGCTAACGATGATGGCGAACCCAACAACTCTGCCGGAATGCCTATTTACGGACAAATTCAATCTTTCGGAGTCACTAATGTACTCGTTGCCGTTGCCCGAATCTTTGGAGGGACCAAATTAGGTGTCGGTGGGCTAATTGGCGCATATCGTACGGCCGCACAGCTAGCCCTTGATGAAGCAAATATTATTTCTAAAACCTTGCGAAAAACGCTTGAACTTTCTTTTGACTATAAAGAAATGGATAAGGTAATGCGCATTATTAAGCAACAACAATTGGAAACAATCTTTCAGAAAATGGAAATGGACTGCACTTTAATCATTTCTGTCCGGAAAAAGGAATCAATTCGTATAAAAAACATGTTTGATAAAATTCAAGGTGTAACGACCAAAGTAATCACACCTTAGAAATATTTATACAAAATTCATCATTTCGAAATGGTCTTGATTTTCTCCAAAAGATATTCCGGACATTTTATAGGCCGGTTCGTCTTCATATCAATAAAGGCCAAAATAGTATTCGCTGTAGCCAAAATTTCACCAGTCTCATTACTGATTTCATAGTCGAATTCTATCTTCACCAAAGGGGGCTTTTTTAGTTGGGTTTTTACTGTAATTAAGTCGTCGTAAAGTGCAGATTTTTTGTAGTTTACGCATAAAGAAATTACAGGCAACATAACTCCACTTTTTTCCATTTCTTTGTAAGAAATTCCTAGCGACCGTAACCACTCTACTCTTCCTAACTCCAAATATTGCGGGTAGTTTCCGTGATAGACCACACCCATTTGATCTGTTTCACCATATCGCACTCTAAAAGAAATTTCGTTAAAATCCATTTTATTTCAAGTAAAAACTTTATATTTAAGTCGTTTCGTTTTCGGCTTATGAACATGCAAAAAAAAAAGGGGAAATTCAATGGGTTCTCGTTTTTTTTTTAGCTTTTTTGTTCACATATTTGCCCCACCAAGAAAGTATGGTTTTCTCGAGCCGCTTTTCTGCCGATTATCGAAAATATTAACCAACGAAATAAGAGAATTTTAAGAATGAATGTTACTGCTAATTCCGTATGGAACAACTGTTTGGCCTTTATCAACGATAATATCCAACCGCAGGCATTCAAGACGTGGTTTGAGCCTATCAAACCGGTCAAATTAGCAGACAACGCCCTTAGTATTCAAGTACCCAGTAAGTTTTTCTACGAATGGCTTGAAGAACATTACGTAAAATTACTGAAAGTTGCCCTCACAAAAGAACTGGGCGAAACTGCAAAATTGGTCTACATCATCAGGATGGAAAATACTTACGGCAATAGAGAACCATTTACAGAAAAAATTCCGAGTTCGAACAGAGGCAATATGGGCCCCCAGGAAATGGATGTTCCTGTAAAGTCAAAAAACCCGCAATTAAGAAATCCGTTTGTGATTCCAGGCATTCGAAATATCAAGATCGAATCACAACTCAACCCTAATTACAATTTTGATAATTTTTTAGAAGGAGATTCGAATCGATTGGCCCGTTCTGCCGGAATGGCCGTAGCCAACAAGCCAGGCGGAACCTCATTCAATCCACTATTGGTTTTCGGAGGTGTAGGTTTAGGAAAAACACACTTGGCACATGCCATAGGTGTCGAAATCAAAGACAAGTACCCAGAACGTACGGTTCTTTATATTTCAGCGGAAAAATTCACCCAACAATACATTGAATCGGTAAAAAAGAACACTAGAAATGATTTTATCCATTTTTACCAATTGATCGATGTACTTATTATTGACGACGTACAGTTTCTATCAGGAAAATCGGGAACACAAGATGTCTTCTTTCATATCTTCAATCACTTGCATCAAAACGGAAAACAGGTCATACTAACATCTGACAAAGCTCCCGTAGACATGCAAGATATCGAGCAACGTTTATTGTCTCGATTCAAATGGGGACTTTCGGCCGAGCTCCAGAACCCTGATTACGAAACAAGAATTTCAATACTTAAGAATAAGCTTTATCGCGATGGCGTCGAAATGCCCGATGAGATTATCGAGCATGTTGCCAAACATATAAAAAGCAATATCAGAGAACTTGAAGGCGCTATCATATCACTTATAGCCCAGTCTTCTTTTAACAAGAAGGAAGTAACCTTAGACCTTGCGCAGCAGATTGTTGAAAAGTTCGTAAAAAACACAAAACGCGAAGTTTCTATCGACTACATTCAAAAGGTAGTTTCCGACTATTTCGAAATGGATGTAGCCACCTTACAATCGAAGACCAGAAAAAGACATATCGTACAGGCACGCCAACTTGCCATGTTCTTTGCCAAAAAGTTCACCAAAGCATCATTGGCAAGCATCGGTTCCCAAATAGGGAAAAGAGATCACGCCACCGTGCTCCATGCCTGTAAAACAGTAGACAATCTTGCCGAAACCGACAAACAGTTTCGAAAGTATATAGAAGATCTCACAAAGAAGCTCTCCTAACCCCAACATCATGGCTACTAAAATTCTAATGGTATGCCTCGGAAATATTTGCCGCTCTCCTTTGGCGGAAGGTATTCTCCAAAGCTTGGTAGATCCTACAAAAATTATTGTCGATTCTGCAGGAACGGGAGGCTACCATATTGGTGAAAAACCAGATTACCGAAGTATTGCCATAGCCAAAGAACATGGAATCGACATCTCAAAACAGCGTTGTAGAAAATTCCACGTAGCTGATTTTCGTGAATTTGATGTCATTTATGCCATGGATAAAAGCAATTATGCCAATATCATCGCCAAGGCCGAAAATGCAAACGATGTTAAAAAGGTACGGCTATTGTTGACCGAAATAGATGGAAGAGAAAATCAGGTTCCAGACCCCTATTACGGAGGAGCCGACGGATTTGAAAATGTCTTTAACATGATTAAAATGGCATGCATTGAAATTGCTAAAAAACTTTAGCACGAACCACTAGAAAATAGCATAAGATACACTATGAACGGAAAAGTTTTTTTGATTCCAACGACTTTGGGTGACGGCGCCCCGTTAGAAGTGCTGCCTATTTCTATCAAACGGGCAATTGAAGACATTGATTACTACATTGTAGAAAATGAAAAATCGGCAAGAAGATTCATAAAAAAGATAAGTCCAAGAAAACCCCAACCTTCACTACATATCGAGGTATTGAATAAATATACTGAAATGGAAACCATTCCAGCATTTTTGGAACCCTGCTTGGAAGGACATAATGTTGGAGTGATTTCGGAAGCAGGTTGCCCCGGAATTGCAGACCCGGGTGCCGATGTCGTAAAGATAGCACACCAAAAGAATATACAAGTAGTTCCTCTGGTCGGACCGTCATCACTAGTTTTAGCTTTAATGGCCAGCGGAATGAACGGTCAAAATTTTGCTTTCAATGGATATTTACCCATCGACTCTTCCGAAAGAAAAAAGACAATAAAGCATCTTGAAAAAATATCGTCTACATTAAATCAATCACAGTTGTTCATTGAAACCCCGTACCGAAACGATAAACTTTTGGCCGAACTATTAAAAACATTGAACGACCGAACCCACTTATGCATCGCTTGCGACATTACACTCGCCACCGAATATATTGCTACAAAAACTATAGCAGCGTGGAAAAAAACAAACTTAAATCTCCACAAAAGACCAAGTATTTTTATTGTACAAGGTTAAAAAACCCCAACGTTTCCGTCGGGGCCATTTTCATATGTACACAATAATAATCTTAAATTTTCGGATTCCTTTTCGGGGATACATGTGACACATCATAACCCGAGAACTTCTTTATGTACTTCGCAATGCTCGTACCGTATTCATCGGACACATCGATCTGACCAAGGGAACGCAAATAATTTTTCACATTACCCGCACCCGCTAAATGTGCAGCGGCCAACATACCTGATTCAGTAACCTTGACACCACCGATCTGCATACCTTCAAATCGTTTAATGTCTCTTCTAAGAATCCACTTATTTCGGGCAATATTGGTATGAAAGGCCCGTTCTTGCAATACAGGGTCTTTAAGAAAACTTACAGCATTATAAACACCTATTAACTGTAAAGTACCAATACCAAATTGGTATTTTCCTAAATAACCCAATGTGTTGGTCGTAAAATAATTGCCTTGCGACTCTTTAAAGGCCAAAGCCTCTTTAAAACCAACATAAGAGCTTCCCAAAAAGGGAGGCATAATCATAATAGCATTTAATTCAGTTTTGTTTTTGGGGAACAAAACTTCAGTAGGTCCATTTACCTTGAGTGTCTCAGGAACCTCCGCATATGAAGGCTTAAAACTAAAACTCATCAAGACAACAAGCATGATAAGAGAACAAAAAAAGATAGTACATCTTCTCATATCTCTGTTTTCTTAAGACTTACAATCAAAAAACGATCTGCTTAAATTTCAAGCTACAAAGATAAACCGCATTTTAAGTAACTAATAAAAGGCTTTGTTAAAAATACCCAATTTTAGTTAAGAAGTATGGAATTTGCGATTAACACCCTATCTATTTATATTTTTCTCATTTATCCATCGGATATATTGCGCTTTATTTCGGTTGTGCTGCGCTAAGCTCTTAGCAAACTTGTGGTAACCGAAATTTTCGACATTGGCAACAAAGTAGTAGTAGTCGTGTTTTTCAGGATTCAAAACAGCATCAATAGCAGAAATATCAGGCATTGTAATCGGCCCAGGCGGTACTCCCGCATATTTGTAGGTGTTATATGGCGAATCAATTTCCAAGTCTTTGTACAACACCCTTTTTATAATTGTATCGAAATCATTGGTGTGCAGTTTTAACGCATATATGACCGTTGGATCTGCCTGCAACAGCATGTTCTTGCGCAAGCGGTTCAAATAAACACCGGCTACACGGGGGCGTTCATCGACTTTAGCCGTTTCTTTGTGCACTATCGAAGCCAGACTCATAACTTCCGAGGGCTTTAAACCTAATGCCTTCGCCTTTTCCATTCTATCGGTATTCCAGAACCGCTTGTACTCTGTTAACATCCTTTCCCTAAACTCCAATGCGGAAGTATTCCAGAAAAACTCATAACTATTGGGAATATACATCGATAACCTTGTATGCTCATCAAATCCGTTCGTTTTCAAAAAGTCGGAATCATTAAAGGAAGTAAGTAAGCTCAAGCTGTCAGGCTCAAGTTGCCCGGAAATTCTCCCAGCAAGATCAGCCAATGTCTCCTGATTGTTAAAGGCTACTTTTACGGGTATGTTGTTACTGCGCAATGAGTTGATGATTTCGTTATTGTTCATCCCCTTTTTGATTGCATACTTTCCGCCTTTTATATTCGCTAAATAACCCTTTCTTTCAGCCACTTGTTTAAAGGAGTCTACATCGTCTAAAAGAGGATCCAATGTAGCCTTCAAATCTTCATAGGTCGCATCGGTCGCAACATACACATAAGCTTCATCATTATTAAAGGCCGTGTTTGGGGAAAAAATGGCTGCATAAATTTTATAGGCAAAAAAACCTCCTACGATAAGCCCTATGAAAACGATAATCAGTAAAATTCTCCTTATATACATTAGCGATTTAGTTTTTGATACAAAATTTCATTTTTATAGGATCCCTTGGAAAAAACCCAGTCCCTTTTAAGCCCTACTTTTTCAAAGCCGAGTTTTTCAAACAGACTCACACTTGCCAAATTATCTTCCAACACATTGGCGAACAACTGTCGCAGTCCTAATACGTTAAACACATAATCACACACCAGTGAAACCGACTCAGTGCCTATACCTTTATTTCGCTCTTCATTTTTCAAAATAACCAAGCCTACCCCTGCCCTATGATTCTTAGGGTCAAAATCAAATAAGTCAATGAAACCGATGGGCTTATCATCTTCAACGGCACAAATACATAAGCGCAGTTGCTTTACGTCATAAATATCCCGGTGTGCATTTTCTAAATATTGCTCCAATATATATTTGGAATAAGGGGTGGTTGTTCCGCTTATCTCCCATAAATCAGTAGTGTTTTCCAAAAAATACAGAAACTCTAGGTCATTAGGCTCAAGGGCCCTGAGATAAATTGTTTTCCCGGTTAAATTCAGCATTCGATTTCACCTTTAAATACCTGTTTGGCAGAACCGATCAGAAAGATATCGGTATAGTTTCCATCTTTTTCATCGAATTCAACCTGTAAATCCCCACCTTTTGTGTGTATCTGAACTTTATTTTCACTAGACTTTCCCAAATAATGCATGGCCAAGGCTACGGCAGTAACACCAGTACCACACGATAACGTTTCATCTTCTACTCCCCGCTCATAAGTACGCACGTCAAAAGAACCGTCAGTCCTAGGCGAAACAAAGTTTATATTACTTCCTTTGGCTCCATAAACGCCATATCTTAGCTTCGCACCTTCTTTAAAAACATCCAAAGCTTCTAAATTTTCAACCATTTGAACATGGTGCGGAGATCCCGTATCCATAAAAATAGCGTTCGGCTTTAATTTTATTTTGCTGACATTCTGCATCTTTAAGCTAACGACACCATTATTGATTGTTGCTTCGTGTAATCCATCCGCCGCATCAAAAGAAATTTCCCCCTGTATAATTTTCAAAAAATCGGCAAAAGCAACAAAACATCGCCCTCCATTTCCACACATGCTACCTTCTTTTCCGTCTGAGTTAAAATAGACCATACGATAACCTGACATTTCGTCATTTTCAAGTAATATAAGCCCATCTGCCCCGATACCAAATCTTCTATCGCACAGACCCTCAATGAGATTGGCATTATTTTTGGGAAATAATAACTGGCGATTATCGATTACTATAAAATCGTTTCCAGTACCTTGATATTTATAAAATATAATGTTCATGTCAAAAATTAAGATACAAAGATATGACTTTATTTAAGGTAATTTTAGCAGTTAAAATGTAGTTAAACCGGTAATTACCAATTTACGATTTAAGTAATTTTGTTCTAACAATGTTAAAAAGATAAATTTTTATGAAAAAATTAGGAAGCCTGTTATTGGTATCCGTTTTTGCAGGGGCCATAACCTTAGGAGCGTACAAACTGTTTTTTGAAAATACAAACTATACCGTTGTAACGGAAAATGATAATAACTCGGTATTTAATACCAGTTATACCCCTACTTCAGCAAAGGGTTCGGGCATAAATGAAATTGACTTTACGGTAGCCGCCGAAAACACCGTAAATGCCGTAGTTCACGTTAAAAATGTTACTATGAGCAGAGGGGGAAATAGTTTTATGGATTTCTTTTATGGTCAAGGAGGAAGCCAAGTACCTCAAGTAGGTACGGGTTCTGGAGTTATTATTTCGGCAGACGGGTATATCGTTACCAACAACCACGTAGTGGCAAAGGCAAGTAAACTACAAGTAACCTTGAACAACAACAAAACGTATGATGCAAATTTGATCGGTACCGACCCAAATACTGATATCGCTTTGTTAAAGATTGATGTTACCGACAAACTCCCCTATTTAGCGTTTGGCGACTCTGACAACACAAAGATCGGGGAATGGGTTTTGGCCGTGGGCAACCCTTTCAACCTTACTTCTACAGTTACAGCGGGAATCGTCAGTGCAAAAGCCAGAGATTTGGGAAAAAATCAGTCTTTCATTCAAACGGATGCTGCAGTGAACCCTGGAAATAGTGGTGGTGCATTGGTAAATACGAATGGAGACCTTGTTGGTATCAATACGGCAATCACATCACAAACCGGTTCATATGTAGGTTATTCTTTTGCTGTACCCAGCAATATTGCCAAAAAAGTAGTTGATGATATTTTGGAGTATGGCAATGTTCAAAAGGGAATGTTAGGAATTAATTCAATAAACGGAAACACCCCTTACGCCATTCAAAACGGGCTCAATGAAATTGATGGAGTGTTTGTTGAAAGCGTAGTCGAAGATTCAGGAGCTATGGATGCAGATCTTAAACACGGCGATGTTATAAAAAAAGTTGACAACATTAACGTGCATAAATTCGCAGATCTTACCGGCTACATCTCCACCAAACGCCCTGCCGATACCGTTCAGGTAACCATTGACCGTGATGGAGATACTTTAGAAATACCAGTAATCTTAAAGGAAAGACAAACCTTGCATTTGCCCGAAATGGGACTTGAAGTAAAGAATCTTACCGAAAAAGATAAGAAAAAATATAAGGTAAAAAGTGGTGTCCGTATCATAGGTGTCCCCGAAAAGTATCGCGGGTACGGTCTTGACGGAAAAATTTTAATTTCAGTCGATGGTGAAGAAATTAACGATATTCAGGAAGCACGCACACTTTTTGCGAACATTTCTAGATTTGGTAAAACCGTTATTACTTTAATGAATGAAAACGGTGAAAAAGAACGACTTATCTTTCAATAAAAAGGTTTACTTATGTGTTAAACGCTCCCTTGTGGAGCGTTTTTGTTTTAAATATTTGGGTAATAGCCATTTATAATATATATTTTTGCTAAACGGGAATCAATATTTAACGACCATGGGCAACAATATATCTTATGAAAGGGAATTGGCCTTTCAGGCCGATAGAAGAAAGGCCACTACCGAATTCATCAAAATAACCAGTGACCTATGGTACGACAAATCAATCGAAATTGTATTGTTCAAAAATCAGATTATCGATAGAAATGTTAGTGATATTATTCAATTACACGAATATGCCGGCGAATTTGTACAGAAACCCATCTCCATTTTTGATTCGGTAGAAATACTTCGGGCAATAAATGATTTAGATTTGCCTCCCTCCAAACTCGATATCGGAAAATTGACTTATGAGTACCATTCCGACAATGACCAAAACTTCGCCGATGTCAAAACCTTCGTTATAGACAAGCTTAAAAATGCAAATGACACGGAAGTAGTCCACCCCAAAGATGTTATTCTCTATGGGTTTGGTAGAATCGGTCGTGTCTTGGCCCGAGAACTATTGGTCAAAACCGGCAAAGGCAATCAACTGCGCCTTCGAGCCATAGTAACCAATGACATGGTAGACGAGGGCGTTCTTGAAAAAAGTGCGAGTTTATTGCGAACTGATTCGGTTCATGGTAAACTCATGGGAACCATTGATATCGATGTAAATCGAAATTCACTTATTATAAATGGTACGACAGTTTATTTTCTAAGTGCAGAGAACCCCGCTGCACTTGACTATACCAAATATGGTATTTCAGACGCTCTTGTTATTGACAATTCAGGTGTCTTTCGCAATAAAGCCGATTTAGAAATGCATTTAAAATCGAAAGGTGTTTCAAAAGTTATGCTTACCGCACCTGGAAAGGAGATACCCAATATTGTACATGGTGTCAATCATTTAGACCATGACCCAGAAACTAATAAAATTTTCGCGGCAGCGTCTTGCACGACGAATGCCATCGCCCCAATTCTTAAGGTCATAGAAGATTCCCTAGGGATAATCAAGGGGCACCTAGAAACCATACACGCCTACACTAACGATCAAAACCTAATAGACAATGCACACGAAAAATACCGAAGGGAAAGGACCGCCACCTTGAACATGGCTATCTCGGCAACCGATGCTGGCGATGCCGTGTCAAAAATAATACCCTCACTAAAAGGTAAATTAACATCAAACGCCATTCGGGTTCCGATTTCCAATGGATCTTTAGCCATTTTAAACCTAGAAGTACGTAACAAAACTTCTTTAGATGGCATTAATACCATTTTAAAAAAATACGCCCTCGAAGGTGATTTGGTAGAACAAATAAAATATTCTCTCAAAAAAGAGATGGTTTCCTCGGATATTAACGGCACCTCGGCCCCCGCAATTTACGATAGCAAAGCAACAATAATATCCCCTAACGAAAAAAACGTGGTGCTATATATTTGGTATGACAACGAATACGGGTATTCGCATCAAGTTATTCGATTGGCAAAGCACATGGCCAAAGTAAGAAGATTCACCTATAACTAGAAGATTTTACATCACGAAAATGGGTGCAAATAACAACACGTTCTTAATCTTAAATATACGATGTTATCGTTTTTTTTTCGTAATTGATAATATTGAATTACTTTAGCCGCACTCTAAATCATTATTAATTTTTAAGAATTACTTTTAAAATGAAGATTATAAAAATATTATTTATTGTAATCTCCTTATTGGCATTTAACCTACAATTTGCCCAAGAAGCAGCAGCTGAGGATGAACAAGAACTATCACTCGATAAAGGACCTATAGATAGCCAATTTGAGTTTTTACTGAAAAAATCTGGCAACTGGAGTGCCGAGGGAAAGCGATATGAAGTAATCAGGAGAATTTACATTGACAAATTACGTCAAAATGTGCTGGATTCACTAAGCACCTTCAACAAAAAGGTTGATGAGTTGAACGGAACTATTTCCGGACATGAAACAACTATCGGCTCATTGAACAAGAAATTGGAAGATACCACCAACAACCTTGCTTCGGTTACCGAAGAAAAAGACAGCATGTCATTTTTGGGAATTCTTGTAGAAAAAGTTACATACAACACCATTTTATGGTCAATAATAGCAGGTTTATTGGCGCTTATGCTATTTTTTATGTATAAGTTCAGAAGAAGCAATGTGCTTACCCAAGAGGCAAAATCGAATTTATCGGAACTTGAAACTGAATATGAAGATCATAGACGAAGGGCACTTGAAAGGGAGCAAAAAATAAGCAGGCAGCTTCAAGACGAAATAAATAGATACAAAAAATCAAAATAAACAAAGCCCCGGAACGGGGCTTTTATTTTGGTTGTATGATTACAGCGGCAAGAGCGACAACCCAGTATTTGGTGCCATTACCCCCTTGATTTAATCAATATCGAATTTTCTACGGACAATCTTCCGATTTAAAAAGCGCTAATTTTTTTAATCCCGTATTTCCAAAAATGAGTCTGCTATTCTAATGACTTTTAGCAATATAGAAAAAGTAGGCTGTACACAGTTCTATCCCCCCTTCTCGTGCGTTTCCATATTACCCCATGGTGTTCGTAATGATTTATTTGTAAGTCGAGACCATCATAACAAGGCAATAAAGGAAGCGCTATTGCCCGGGCAAAAGCTTTATGTACCTCACAAGGGTGTAGAGGCCTTCTCTTAGAAACTGCCGTTGACAATCAATCACAAAAAATTATTCAAAAAGTTGGGTTAGAAAAAAGATTCACACTGTTTTCATTACTTTTGGAGCGCAAAACAATCATCTAAAGCCTATTTCAATATGCGTATTGACATTATTACGGTCTTACCCGAACTTTTAAAAAGTCCGTTTGAGGCATCAATTCTAAAAAGAGCTATTGAAAAAGACTTGGTAGAGGTTCATTTTCACAATCTTCGAGATTATACGGACAAAAGTTACAATCAGGTTGATGATTATCAATTCGGAGGCGGTGCGGGCATGGTTTTGATGATTGAGCCCATTGATAAGTGCATAACTGCCTTAAAAGCATCGCGGGTATACGATGAGATCATCTATATGACTCCAGATGGTGAAACCCTGAATCAGAAGATCGCCAATGGCATTTCATTACTAGAGAATATTATCATTCTATGCGGCCATTATAAAGGCGTCGACCAACGGGTTAGAGATACATTCATTACCCGTGAAATATCGATTGGTGATTATGTGCTCTCAGGCGGAGAGCTTGGCGCCGCTATTTTGTGTGATGCTGTAATACGATTGATACCCGGCGTTCTTAACAACGAAACTTCAGCCTTGACCGACACTTTTCAAGACAACCTCTTGGCACCACCGGTTTATACTAGACCTTCGGAATATAAGGGAATGAAAGTACCTGAAGTTCTTTTAAGCGGAAATTTTCCGAAAATTGAAAAATGGCGTGAAGATCAGGCAATAGAGCGAACTGAAAAACTTAGGCCAGATTTGTTAGAATAGTGCTTTAAGCCCAATGACATGCCAATCGCAAAAATTTCTACGAAACATTCTTGCAGTTTGTAATATATAAACTATTTTTGCAACCTGTTAAATCAACCTCTGACGAAAATCGTGAATGTTGGTACGATTATAATATAAATTAAAACGATGGAATCATTACTTAAGTTTGTTGAAAACGAATTTGTTACCAAAAAAGAATTTCCAAAATTTTCTGCAGGCGATACTATAACGGTCTATTATGAAATTCGGGAAGGTGAAAAAACACGTACCCAGTTTTTTAGAGGTGTGGTTATTCAAAGAAGAGGTTCTGGGGCTACCGAAACTTTTACAATTCGTAAAATGTCAGGAACAGTTGGTGTTGAGCGTATTTTCCCAGTTAACATGCCAGCATTGCAAAAGATAGAAGTCAATAAAAAAGGTAAAGTGCGAAGATCCCGCATTTTCTACTTTAGAGGCCTTACCGGTAAAAAAGCAAGAATCAAGGAAGTCCGTTCATAAACGACCTTCGATACAATTTAAAGAAAGCCCGCCAATGTGTGGGCTTTCTTATGAACAATTGTTAACAACTTCGGTTCACAAAGTGTTGATTTTAAATTTGTTAAACTTTTTGTCTTTTGAAATAATTAATAGTATCTTTAGGTGTGATTTAAAAGAAATGCCGGATTGGCACTAAAAGTAAATCACTACGAAGTTTGCGTTCTTTGTATTATTGTTTAGTCTATTCAAATGAATAGTAGGTGCGATTCTATCGAACCGAGGTTTGTTGAGATGACGAGCATGAGGTCTAAAGGCTGTCGCTTTTGGGTTATATTATGTGGATTTTCTTTACGTTAAGTGTAAAACTTAGGTTATACATTTAAGATAAGTTGATTAAAACAATGAAAAAGAAACACGAAGTAGTTGCTTGGTTTCATAATTAAGAACGAAAGGTGTTTCAAACGTTGAAATAGTGGAACGGATGCAATCAATGGTTGCGGTTTTGTTGTAAATACAGAACACAAAGTTTGTAAAGCTATTTCTAAAAAGCCATATCACATGTATTCGTACAATGATATGGCTTTTGTTATTTAAAAACATCAAGAAAACAACCTTGTTTTTCCATGTAAATCAAATATTCCCCATAGGCTACATACACCATTTTTTGACGAAGGTCGTAGCTTGCCGAAAATCTAACAAGAAAATCCCTGTCCTCCCCTACTTCCACCCTATTTAAAATTGTATATTTGCTCCGCTTTAATCAAAACACAGAGAATGCCAAAAATTTTATACACCAAAACCGATGAGGCCCCAGCTTTGGCCACCCAGTCTTTTCTTCCCATAGTAAAAGCTTTCACCAAAACCACAGGAATTCAGATTGAAACTAAGGATATTTCCCTAGCCTCGCGAATTCTGGCTATTTTTCCTGATTTCTTAACCGAAGACCAAAAAGTTTCGAACGATTTAGAAGAATTGGGAAGTACTGCAAAGAACCCTGAAGCCAATATCATAAAACTACCCAATATAAGTGCTTCAATTCCTCAATTAAACGAAGCGATTACCGAACTTCAAAGCAAAGGGTATGCCTTGCCCAATTACCCTGATGAACCTAAAAGCGATGTCGAAAAAGAGATTAAATCGAGATACGACAAAATAAAAGGTAGTGCGGTAAACCCGGTTTTAAGGGAAGGAAACTCTGACAGAAGAGCACCTAGGGCAGTAAAGAACTACGCCAAAAAGAATCCCCACACCATGGGCGCTTGGAGTCCCGACTCAAAAACCCACGTTGCTACGATGGAGCATGGCGATTTTAAAGCCAATGAAAAATCGATAACCTTAGCACATGCTACCAACGTAAAAATAGAGCTACAGCAAACTGATGGCACATCCGTTGTTCTAAAAGAGAAATTGGCACTTTTAGAGGGTGAGATAGTAGATGCTACGGTAATGAGCAGAAAAGCGCTGTTAAGCTTTCTTAAAGAGCAGTTGAAAGATGCCAAGGAGAACGGGGTTCTCTTCTCATTGCACATGAAAGCGACCATGATGAAAGTTTCCGACCCCATTATTTTTGGGCATGCGGTTAAAACATTTTTTGCCGATGTTTTTGAAAAACACGAGGCACTACTAGCTTCTATAGGCGCAAATGCCAATGATGGATTGGAAAATTTGCTGAACAAACTGAAAGAGCTTCCTGAAGATAAACGAAGTGAAGTTGAAGCCGATATAGAAAATGCAATTGCCAATGGCCCTGCGCTGGCCATGGTCAATTCAGACAAAGGTATTACCAACCTACATGTTCCCAGTGACATTATCATTGATGCCTCAATGCCGGCAATGATTCGTAACTCAGGAAAAATGTGGAATGCAAAAGGAGAGCTACAAGATACTAAAGCCGTAATACCTGATAGCAGTTATGCCGGTATTTATAGTGCTACCATCGACTTTTGTAAAAAGCACGGAGCTTTCGACCCCACCACAATGGGTACGGTACCTAACGTTGGTCTTATGGCCCAAAAAGCTGAAGAATATGGATCACATGACAAAACATTCGAAATCGTCGGAGACGGGGTGGTAAATGTCGTCGATATTAGTTCGGGCAAAACACTTATAAAGCATAATGTCGAAAAAGGTGATCTTTGGCGAATGTGCCAAGTAAAGGATGCTCCCATTCAAGACTGGGTTAAATTGGCCGTATCAAGAGCTAGAGCCACAAATATTCCCGCTATTTTCTGGCTAGATCAACATCGGGCCCATGATATAGAATTGACTAAAAAGGTTAACACCTATTTGGGCGACCACGATATTTCAGGATTGGAAATTAAAATCCTTTCCCCTATCGAAGCTACCGATTACACACTAAAAAGATTAAAAAACGGGGAAGATACCATTTCCGTTTCGGGCAATGTTTTACGAGATTATCTTACCGATTTGTTTCCAATTCTAGAAGTAGGAACCAGTGCCAAAATGCTGTCAATCGTACCTTTGATGAATGGCGGAGGTCTGTTTGAAACAGGGGCCGGCGGCTCTGCACCGAAGCATGTTGAACAACTCTTGGAAGAAGGCCACCTTCGTTGGGATTCTTTGGGCGAATTCATGGCTTTGGGTGTTTCCTTGGAATTCTATGGAGAAAAAAACAATAACATTAAAGCCAAAGTATTAGGAGACGCACTAGACAGTGCAACGGAAAAATTGTTGGACAATGGCAAATCGCCTTCCCGCAAAGTGAATGAAATCGACACAAGGGGAAGCCATTTTTACCTGGCACTATATTGGGCCCAAGCGTTGGCGGAACAAAATACCGACGCTGAATTAAAATCACTCTTTTCCAAAGTTTCCGAAGCATTGAATACCAACGAATCAAAAATTGCCAAAGAATTGATAGATGATCAGGGTAGTGCGAAAGATATAGGAGGGTATTACCTTCCTGATAACGATCTGATTGCAAAAGCAATGAGACCTAGCAAGACTTTTAACGATATTCTTGCAAGTATCTAGTCTGTATTCTTGAATCGATATAAAACCTTTGTCCTGATGGGGCAAAGGTTTTTTATTTAAAATAAGTGTTAACGTTATACTTACCCTTTATTTTCTGTTTACATTTATTAAAAATTGTGCTTAATGAATATCCGCACCAGACTTTTTTTTATTCTTTTTTTATTCTTTTGCCTCTATTCCTTTCCCCAACAGAAATACACGCTCAGTGGTTCAATTTCCGAGGTAGCCAGTAACGAAACACTTATTGGTGTCACCGTGGCCATAGCTGATTTGCGAACAGGGGTAACCACCAATGAATATGGTTTTTATTCCATCACCTTGCCCGAAGGGGTATACAATATACATGTAAGCTATTTGGGGTTTCAAGATATCATTCAAAAGATTGAGCTCTCTCAAGATCGAAAAGTAAATTTTCAGATGCGCGAAGAGGCCGAAGTTCTTGAGGAAGTTGTTGTAACCGACAGTGGTGAGCGCCTCGATATTCGAAAGCCACAAATGAGTGTGAATACCATGGCCGTAGAAACTATAAAAAAAATACCGGTAATTCTTGGTGAAGCCGACGTAATCAAGTCGATATTACTGCTTCCTGGCGTAACGAATGCTGGAGAAGGTGCTTCGGGTTTTAATGTTCGCGGTGGCTCGGTAGATCAAAACCTAATACTTTTAGACGAAGCCACAATCTTTAACTCATCACACCTTTTTGGATTTTTCTCAGTATTTAACCCTGATGCCGTAAAGGATATAAAACTATACAAAGGGGGCATCCCCGCCCGATATGGAGGCAGGTTATCATCGGTCTTAGATATTTTTCAAAAAGAAGGGAATAGTAAAAATTTTAAATTCAACGGGGGCATTGGTGCCGTAGCGAGCCGTCTATTGGCCGAAGGACCGATAGTAAAAGACAAAATAGCATTCTTGGTAGGCGGAAGAGCTTCTTATGTTCACCTTTTTCTTCCACTTTTTGACGTTGATAATACGGCATACTTCTACGACCTGAACACAAAAATAAACTACAAACTGAATGATAAGAATAATATTTTCTTGTCCGGATATTTCGGAAGGGACGTTTTCGGAATCAGTGAAAGCTTTGTAAACACCTATGGCAACGCCGTCGGTAATTTTCGATGGAACCACTTATTTTCAGACAAATTGTTTTCCAATCTTTCATTAATATATTCCGATTACTATTATGGTCTAAAACTTGACTTTGTAGGATTCAATTGGAACTCTGGTATTCAAAATTTCAATATCAAGTATGATCTGAAACATTACATTAGCGACAAGCTTCAGATCAACTATGGGCTCAACAACATCTATTACCAATTCAACCCTGGTAAAATAGAACCCTCCAATTCAGAGTCGGGAATTATAAAAGAACAACTCATTCAAAAATATGCCAATGAGTTTGCGGCATATATTGATATTGAGCATAGCCTTACAGAAAATTTAAGTTTAGGATACGGCATTCGTTTTAGCCATTTTACCCGATTAGGGCAAGAAGAACTTAATGTTTATCAAAATGACAATCCGGTTTTGTTCAATTCTGAACTCCAAATTTACCAAGAGGCAGAACCAATCGAGGTATCAACCCCCGGTCGTTCCGAAAGCTTGGCCACGTTCAACAATTTAGAGCCACGTATTTCATTGGCCTACACAATCGATGCGAACAGCTCTATTAAAGCCAGTTATACCCGTCTGGCCCAATACCTTCATTTGCTTTCAAATACAAACTCTCCTACCCCATTAGACGTTTGGACTCCAAGTGGCACGTTTATTAAGCCCCAGCTTTTAGACCAGTCGGCATTGGGCTACTTCAGAACATTAAGCGAGGGGAAATACTCATTGGAAACAGAGGTTTTCTATAAAACCATTAAAAACCGCATCGACTATATCGATGGTGCCAATTTAATCGCCAATGATGCTATCGAACAAGTAATATTGAACGGAGAAGCAAGGGCTTACGGCCTAGAACTTCTTTTACGAAAAAATGAAGGCCGATTTCAAGGTTGGCTTGCCTATACGCTCTCGAAATCGGAGCAGCGAACCCCAGGAAGAACCGCCACGGAAACTGGAATAAACGCTGGTCAATGGTACAGCACACCCTATGATAAACCTCATGATATATCAGTTTTTTCAAGTTACGAACTCAATAAAAAATGGAGTATAAATGCGAATTTCGTATACCAAACGGGACAACCGACAAACTACCCCATAGGGCAATTTGAATTCCAAAGTTTAACCGTCCCCTATTATGGTCTTCGCAATGAAGAACGCCTACCCGACTACCATCGTATCGACGTATCGGCAACATTGACACCAAAAAAGAACTTAGGTAGAAAGTGGCAGGCAGAATGGGTTTTCAGCGTTTACAATTTGTACAATAGAAAAAATGCCGCGGCCATCAATTTTAACCGTAATCGAGACAACGGTGTAAATGAAGCCGTTCGCACATCTATTTTCGGAATTGTGCCGGCGGTTACCTATAACTTTAAATTTTGATTCGATGAAACGAGTTATTTTCATACTACTGGTATCGATAACCTTGACAGCTTGCCAAGATGTTGTCGATATAGACGTTCCGATCGATAGCCCTCGGCTGGTAATAGACGCACTAATACGTGTCGACGAAAGTGAAGCGGACACAAAAATACAGGTTAAAGCCTCAATTAGCAGCTCGTTCTTCGGTACTTTAGTACCCGCAAATCTTGAACGAATTACATTGACAAACGAATCAGGCGGAGCGCCCCTTGTACTAACAGAAACAGGGTCGGGAACGGGAATATATCAAACCTACGCAAATTTGGAGTTTCTGAAATTCGGTACTCTGCAGTTATCGATTCTACATGACGGCCAAAGTTATTCGGCACGTACAAAATACGTACCTTCCTCACCCATTGACCGTCTAGAGCAAGGAGATGGAACACTTTTTGATGGCACCGAAACCGAAATTATTGTTGTCTTTACCGATGCACCAGATCGTACGGATTTTTATCTTTTTGACTTTGACTTTGGTGAATATCTAGTCTCTGAAGACACTTTCTATCCAGGTCAGCCTTTTAAGTTCTCCTATTTTTATGATGAAGAATTAAAACCATCTATGGAAGTAAATGTAAGTATTTTAGGAGTCGACAAAACTTTTTACAATTACATGAATCAACTTATCGCCCAGAGCAGCAGTGGTGACCAAGGACCTTTTCAAACCCCTGCAGCAACGGTAAAAGGCAACATTATCAATGTAACCGAAATAAATACCGCGGCAGAGAACAATTATGCCTTGGGCTATTTCGCCGTATGCCAATCTTTTGAACGTTCGTTGATTATAGAGTGAAGGAAAAACGCTTTTATCCAACACTGCAAAACAGTAAACTTATTTTAGTCGTCTAAAAAAAAGAATTTAATGAAAACAGACAAAAACTTATTGGTTAAAGGTCTAAAGTACCTATCAATAACCATTGGTCTTATGTTCGTGGCCCCAACCGTAATCTATCAGGCATTTAAAAATCAAGAACATCCTTTTTACTGGCCTGTGCTAATTATCGGTCTGATATTGGCCGTAGGGGCAATAGCCGGTGGATTTTACAGCATGAAAGTCATTATGGACTCCTTTTTTCAAAAAAAAGACGCTTCACCCGACGAGTAACCCGAAATATTTTAATATCGATCAGAGTATAGTTTTTGGGTCAAAAGCTACTCCTCTTTCTTCTCCCCTGAAGCACTCCATTTATTACTAAGGGAAGCATAATCGAAATCTAAGGCCGATTCTTGCCTTTCCAATCGTGACGCTGCAAAAGCACGTTGCAGAATATCTTCGATCTGGTAATCTTCATGAATACTTTCGGGATGAAATTCTTCCTTAATACTTATTTTGAAAAATTTAGCGGTGGTATTGTACCAAAATGCCCGCCACCCGCTACGAAGCTCTTTCACCAAATCAAAGGCAGTAGTTCCCGTTTGCCGATAAATAAGTTTTACCAAAATTTGTCCCTCTGTCCGTGTTAGTTTCTTAAGCTCCTCTGAAAATTCACCTTCGATATATTTCTGCACCTCCTTGGTGTATTTTTTGCGCTTTCTGTTCTTTTTTATCTTCGCCAAGCTATCGTTCAACCCAACCAAACGTTCGGCCGCCAGTTTAGCATAGGGATATACCTTCAACGTTTTACGCCGTAGGATATAATATTTCAACTTGTCTTTATAGGATGGAAACTTCAGCGGGCTAAAAACAAACACCTCGTTTAATGAGATAGAACTATGAAAAATAGAATCACCCTCAATAATTATCATTTTTTCCGAAACGGAATCCAACGGCTCTTCTTTCACCTGGGCTATACCTAAAAACCCCATCATGAAAAAGACCGGAAGAAGTATCTTTTTTATCATCTGTAACATAAAACCAAAAACGCTGTAAAATTAACGATAAATAGTTCTCGTTATTATTAATTAAAAGTGAATATTACTAAGTTTGCACCTAAATACACACATACATGAGTACCAAAAATATTCTTACCAAAAAATCGCTTGATTTTTTTGAAAAATACTTAAACAATGCGGCCCCAACAGGTTATGAGTGGGAAGGGCAAAAATTGTGGATGAACTACCTAAAACCCTATGTAGACACCTTTATAACAGATACTTACGGTTCTGCCGTAGGCGTTATCAATCCTGATGCAAAATACAAAGTTGTCATCGAAGGTCATTCCGATGAGATTTCTTGGTACGTTAATTATATTACGGACAATGGCTTGCTTTACGTTATTCGAAACGGAGGAAGCGACCATCAGATCGCCCCATCAAAGTGGGTAAACATTCATACGAAAAACGGATTTGTAAAAGGTGTTTTTGGCTGGCCGGCCATTCACACCCGCAATAAATCAAAAGAAGAAGCTCCAAAAATTGATAATATATTCATCGATATTGGTGCCAAAGACAAAGAAGAAGTTGAGAAAATGGGAGTACATGTGGGTTGTGTAATCACATATCCCGATGAATTTCATATTTTGAACGACGATAAATTCGTATGTCGTGCCATCGATAACCGTGTCGGTGGGTTTATGGTCGCCGAAGTAGCCCGATTGCTATCGGAGAATAAGAAAGAATTGCCCTTTGGCCTTTATATAACGAATGCGGTTCAGGAAGAAATTGGCCTACGTGGCGCCGAAATGATTACCCAGACCATAAAGCCCAATGTGGCCATTATAACTGATGTATGCCATGATACGACAACTCCGATGATTGACAAGAAGTCTCAAGGACACACAGAAATTGGAGCCGGACCTGTTATTTCATACGCACCGGCAGTACAGAATAAATTACGGGAACGAATTATCGAGACCGCCGAAGAAAGTAAGATTCCTTTCCAACGTATGGCTGCCTCGAGAGCTACCGGAACCGATACCGATGCATTCGCTTATAGCAATGGTGGGGTAGCATCAGCTTTAATTTCTTTACCCTTACGCTACATGCATACAACAGTAGAAATGGTGCATAAAGAGGATGTCGAAAATGTAATCCGGTTGATTTATCAGACCTTATTAAATATCAAAGAAGGAGAGACCTTCAGTTACTTCGATTAACGTTTACAGTGGTCCTCCCCTAAAAAGGAGGACTTTTTTTTATATTATGGACGAACTTATTGACATACTCGATAAAGATGGAAACTTCACTGGTGTGACAGCTATGAAGTCTGAAGCACATCGGAAGGGACTCTTCCATAACTCCATTCATATTTGGTTTTATACCAAAGATGGCAGATTACTAATACAGCAAAGGGCCAAAAACAAAGATACCCACCCCCTATTCTGGGATGTTTCCGTGGCCGGTCATGTAGGTGCCGGAGAAGTCATCGAAGAGTCGGCAATTCGTGAAGCAGAAGAAGAAATCGGAGTGCATATCTCAAAAAACGACTTAGAGAAAATAGGAGTTTTCAAATCGATACACAAGCACCATGACACGTTGATCGACTGCGAGTACCACCATTCATATCTTTGCGAGTTAAAAGTGCCGCTAAAAAGCCTTAAAAAACAAGAAAGCGAGGTGGCCGAACTCGCCCTTATATCACTTATTCAATTTTCCCAGGAAACATGGGGCTTGGCCAACCCTAAAAAGTACGTTCCCTATGCCGGCGACTATTATAAGACCATTATCAAAAACATAAGGAAAAGATTGTAACCCCCGTGGTTTTGGTATACTCTAAGAATTGTCGAAATCCTTAGCACCTACATTTGTACATCTTTATAGGCAGGGAATTGTTTTGGAATAACATCTTTCGGTTCGCCCAAATTTTCCCTAAGATCAATTTCTATGCCACGGGCCATAGTCGAAATGGGAACATCGTTTGCCGAACCCTCAAAAGGATTCTCACCTACACTTCCTATTCGGTTCATGGTATGGAATATCCACATAACAACAACACAGAAAGGAACGGAGAGCCAAACAAAATAACGTCCGTATTTCGGAAATTGCTCAGACATTTCGAGACCTATATCAGCGAATTGAGGTGCAATTCCCAGAGGTAATAATATGATGAAAAGCCATGTAAAATAATGCATTAAGGTTGCAAATTGCCTTGGGTAGGGAAAATTTTTAATTCGTTCCGATTTCCCTTGGTGTGTGAGCAGTTCTTCCAAAAGACTCTCCATTTCCAAAAAGGAAAATTCCCAAAGTAGCTTCTTTTCCTTAAGCTCCCTAAGATGTTTCGACTGCAGGTACAAAACGGCGGTTTGCTTATTGGCCCTCCCATCAATATATGCCATATCTTCCGACGAAAGGTAACTATCCAATTCATCTTCCATTTTGGTAACTCGTTCGGGTACATGAATCATACCTGACCATTCTTTATTGGTTTTCTGGTCTAGTACGTACTCCCAAGGCCTAGGTTGCCTCATGGCATACCGTAGCGTTGTCAACCAGGCAATATGTCGATGTATGAGCGTTTTTTTTATTTGGTAAAGCTCTTCCTCTGGCACTTTCTTTTCTGCATACTCGTTCGTTACCATATCTTGAACCTTAATACCAAAAGTACGCGAGGCATTCACGATTGCACCCCAAATCTGTCGTGCTTCCCAAATTCTTCCATAAGCGGCATTATTCTGAAAACCAATAACAAAAGCAACAGCTGTACCGATCAGGGCTACGGGGGTAAAAGGTATATGCAGCCATTGGCTATCAAAGAGCACAAACAATAATACTTCCGCAAATGCAATGACCACGAACCAAAAGGTCTCGACCCGTGTCCAGAGCATCATATTTTTTATCGAAAATCGCTTTTTTGTATACATATTGAAGGAGTAAAAGGTTAAAACGCCATTTGAATAGCACACCAAGAAACCCACTCAAAGCTAAGATTACTTTCGTGCGGTTCTAAGTTAAAAAATGAATTGGAAGTATACTAATGCTAAAAAGCGAAGCCTAACCTCTGAAAACTACCCGTACAAAATAGTCTTTTTAAATACCCGATACTTCTTTAGGCCTCCGTCAATTGTCGTACGAACATTTCTGCATCGGCCAAGGTAAAGGTATTTTGTTCTCCACTTGCCATATTTTTTACTACAAAAGAATTATCGTTTAATTCTTGCTCCCCAATCAAAACAACATAAGGAACATTGCGGTTATTGGCATATTTAAACTGCTTCTGAATTTTAGCATTGGAAGGATATAAATCTGCTTTTACCCCAGCACTTCTAAGCACACTTACCAATTTCAACGCCACCAAGGCTTCTCTATCCCCAAAGTTGAGACAAAGCACCTCTAAAGACCGGTCTATAGCCTCTGGAAACAATCCCAATTCCTCCAAAACTAAATAAATGCGATCTAAACCAAAGGAGATACCAACACCGCTCACATCTTTAAGCCCGAAGATACCTGTGAGATCATCATAACGACCACCCCCGCCAATGGAACCCATTTTTACGCCTTGAGGAGCACCGACTTCAAAAATGGCTCCTGTATAATAATTGAGTCCGCGTGCCAAGGTAACATCAATCGAAAGTTGTGCCGATCGTAAACCCAACGTTTCAATAGTTTCAACAATAAATTGAAGTTCTTCAACGCCTTTTGAACCCTCTTCAGAAGTAGCCAATAATTCTTTAAGCACAGCTAATTGTTCAGCGTTCGTACCGGAAAGCGAAAATAATGGGGACGCCTTGGTAATAGCTTCCTCCGAAATGCCTTTTTGCAACATTTCTTTCTTTATGCCATCTTCCCCAATTTTATCCAGCTTGTCCAAAGCCACCGTAAAATCGATCAACTTATCTTTTGCCCCGATGATTTCGGCAATACCCGCCAATATTTTACGATTGTTCAGTTTTATATTGACGCCGTTCAACCCAAGCTCAGTAAATACGGCATCGTATAACTGTACAAATTCAACTTCTTGTAACAACGAATCAGCACCGACAACATCGGCATCACATTGATAAAACTCACGAAAACGCCCCTTTTGTGGTCGGTCGGCACGCCAAACCGGTTGTATCTGGTAACGTTTAAAGGGAAAATCAATTTCATTTTGGTGCATCACCACATACCGTGCAAAAGGTACGGTCAAGTCATAGCGGAGTGCTTTTTCGGAGATTTGAGCACTTAGTCTACCTGAATCTTTGGAATCGTATGCGGTGGCGTTGACTTTACCTAAAAAATCCCCGGAATTTAAAATCTTAAAGATTAACCGATCCCCTTCGTCCCCGTACTTGCCCATCAACGTCTCCGAATTCTCAAAAGAAGGCGTTTCTATGGGTTGAAAACCAAAAGTTTCGAAATGCTTCTTAATAATCGTAAAAATATAATTGCGTTTCGCAACTTCAGAAGGCGAAAAATCTCGTGTTCCTTTAGGTATGCCCGGTTTTTGTGCCATTTAAATTTGTTCTTTTATAAATCCTCTTTCGACCGTTTCAGGGAGATCAGCCAGGGTTTATTCTTAATTTTTCGCTACGCTATTGAAAATCGACTTATCCGATGATACTATCAAACCATTGGTATAGCTCTCCTTTGGTAATAACGGCACCTTGTTGTATCAACTTGAATTTATCAAGGTTTTTATCTTCAGTATACGCTTTTGAAGCGGTAAGGTAGTCGACAAAATCGGATTGCCAGTTCTTTTTAAACCAATTAAAGCCTACACTCGTTGTTAAATCAATATCGGGATTCATCACCTTTACCGAAATCAATTTCATTTCCTTTTCCGTAGTATGAAAAAGATGCATTTGTTGGGCCGAAATATTCTCCAAGTATTTTACCTTATTCAATACGCCTTCCCAAACGAGATCACTAAAAACATCGATTTCATCTTCCACCACATTCGGCTTCTCTTCCTTTAAATTCTTCCATTCGTCGCCAGTAATCGACTGGGTAGCCAAGAAGTTGATAAACTCTTGATGCAGTTCCTCCAACTGCTCTTTTGTAAGTCGTGTATATTTCATAAAAAAACCGCCCTTTTTGGGGCGGTGCAAAATTAAGGATTTTGTTGTTAATTGAACGTATATCGTACACCTAATTGGGCTTGCCATCGCGATTGCAGACTTGAGTCAAAACTAAAAGTCTCTTTTAGGTCGGGATCAAAGGTATAAATCGGATTTCGGTCGGCATCGACCGTCACGCCCAAGACTTCTTGGTTTGTAGGTATTTGTACCACACCCCAATCGGAAGAAATTAAATTTCCCAAGTTCAATATATCTAAGCTTAATTGTAGCGTATTCTTGTTGCCAAATTTGATATCCTGTAAAATTTTCATGTCCCATCGGCTTCTCCAAGGCGACAATGCCCCATATCTCTCGGCATAGCTTCCGCGGTTATCGTTTAAATAATCATCTTGTTGAATAAAGGCTTCGTAGGCCTCGGCCTGCCCTGCACCACTAAAGGTCATCTGATTTACTTCCGTAGCTGTCGGAATATATATTAAATCGTTATTTCGAGATCCTACTTGATCATTGTTGATGTTGCCCGCATTCAAATAATTGTATCGCCCGCCTTGGGCATATTCAAAAAACGAGGAAATTGTCGTGCCTGTTTTGAAGGCTTTTGAAATTACTCCTATAAATCGGTGCGTATCACCATATTTCGAAAAGGAAAGCACGTCATTATTGGCATTTCCTGCAATCGCATTTCCATCAAAAGCATCACCGGTAATTTCGGCTTCGATAGAATTTACATCTTTTGAATTCAAATAGCTATAAGCAAGACTCGTAAACAAACCATTATTAAAGTTCTTTTGTGCCTTTAATACGGCATTTATCACCCGACCTTTATCCGAATTGGAAAAAACATACCCATTATTACCAAAATCACTATCGGCATAATAAGGTCTATTATCAACTCCGTTCAAAGTTTGAGACGGTTCGCCCAACCCCCAGTTCTGAACATGGGCCGCATTAACATCTTTGGTATACGACAGATCCGTAGTAAAAACGATGCCATTCTCCATTTTATAATCTGCACCAAGACTTGTACGCCAGACTTGTGGCCACTTATATTCAGGATCTATAATCTGATAGAAAAATACATCTACCCCTTGTACTTGATTGCCCAACCAAACAAATGGAAATCGCCCCGTAAACAATCCGGTTCCACCTCTTACCTGCAGGGTTCTATCGTTTTTGACATCCCAATTAAAACCTATTCGAGGTGAAACTAATAAATCATTTGATGGCATCTTCTCGGAGTCTAAAAAAACTTGGCTTCCTGTTTCTGGATCCGTATAGGGTATCGACGGCACATAGGTTCCGGTCGCGCCCCCTTTTCTGGCAATATTTTCCCGTATTTTTTCGGCCGTATCAAAATACAATGGCTTGTCAAATCTTACACCGTAGGTCAACTTAAAGTTCTCAGTAGCATTCCATTCATCTTGGGCATAAAATGCCAATTGGCCCACATTTGTTTCAGCCAAAGCCCATCCGCCCATATTTCCGGTGCCATTGGCTTCAGAAGTATTGCGTATTGAAATGGCCGAATTGATGGCACTTTGATAAAAGGCTACTAAGTCGGCCTCATTTGCAGAATCCCTAAAATCGGCAATCGAACCTGTTGGAAAGAAAGTACCTTGGGCCCCGTATCCTCCTAAATTGAATGAATTGGCAAACTGAAATTTCTCAAAGGATATGCCGACCGTAAAAGTGTGGTCTCCCTTGAAAAAATTTAGGTTGTTTGTTAATTGAAAAACCTTTTGATCCAATTTATTATTAATAGAAAATGGCTCGTGGCCAGCAATAATGTAGTTAGAACCTCCAGATTCATCCAGTAATGTTATTGCCGGAGCCGGTGTTGATTTGGGATTTCTGAAATCATCAAAAACGGTATAACCCACCTGTAATTTGTTAATGGCGTCATCAGACAAGGTCGAATTCAATTCCACCTGCACCGAATTTATTTTATTATTTATTTGGTATCCGGCATTTTCAAATTGCAAGGTCGTAGGGTTCGGCCCCCTAAAGCCCAAAGCCGTGGGGTGAGCAGGCTTTTCTTTGGACGCATCCAAGAAATTATAGATAACGGCAAGCCTGTTTTTGTCGTTGATATTCCAATCCAACTTAAAAATACCCTTGGTAGATTCTTGATCAAAATTAAATCCTTCAAACCTCCCCGGGTCATAGAATTCGCCATCACCTATTGATACTTGTCGGAGCACATTACTAACCAATTCAAAATCGGAAGCCAACACCCGAGATTCATTGATCGCACCTGTTCCGCGATTCGGAAGAAAGGCAGAACCCAAATCACTTCTTTCATCGCGTTCAAAATTAGCAAAGAAGAATAATTTATTCTTTATTATCGGCCCCCCGATACTGATTCCATATTGACTTTGACTGAGGTCTGCCTTAAAGACATCTTGACCTTTGATTTTACCTCCGGTCATGTCTTCATTTCTAAAAAAACCGTACACCGTACCGTAAAATTCATTGGTTCCGCTTTTGGTTACTGCATTGACTGAAGCACCTGTGAAACCCGACAAAGTAACGTCGTAAGGAGCCGTGGTTACCTGAATCTGTTCTATAGCATCAATTGAAATGGGGTTCGCCTCGGTCTGCCCACCTGGTTGTGCAGCATCAAGACCAAAAGGGTTGTTAAAAATAGCGCCATCCAACGAAAAATTATTGTACTGGTCATTTCTACCACCAAAAGAGCCTCCGCTGGCGGTCGGTTCCAATCGCGTAAAATCATTTGTTGATCTTGAGATGGTAGGCAATCGTGTTAGTTCTCTTCGACCTACCGAAGTTTCAGCCCCGGTTCTATCACTACCGAAAGTGCCTGCCTGATCAGAGACTACAATAACTTCGTCAAGCGATTGGCTTTCCGATACCAAAGTGACATCAAGGTTAAATGTTTTTCCAAGTGTCAAAAGTATATCACCTTGCCCATAACTTTGAAAACCAATATAGGAAATCGTTATTTCGTAAGGCCCACCAACTCTTAGATTCAATAGATTAAATCTACCATCTTCATTAGTAATAGCCCCATATTTTGTTCCTGTGGGCGTATGCAGGGCCACTACGTTGGCCCCCAAAAGCGGTTCGTTTTGATTGTCAACTACCGTTCCTCTAATATTCGAAGTGGTTACTTGCGCTGTGGCCAAAAAAGTTAAAAAAAGGAGGCAGACAAATAGTAGTATTTTTTGTTTCATAATCGAGAAGTGTTAGTTTACTCTAAAATAAAACAAAAAAAAAGAGTTATGCATGCATAACTCCTTTAACTTATCAACCGTTTAATAGGCTATTTTTGGGCAGCGACCACTTCGAAGGCAAAGTCGACAACAACATCCCTGTGCAGTCTGATCTGCGCATTGTATGGTCCCGTTCTTTTTACTGAACCACCCTGAATGTTAATATATTTTTTGTCTATAGCATGTCCTTCCTTGCTCAACGCCTCTGCTAAATCGATAGTAGTAACCGATCCGAACAATTTATCACCGGCTCCTGTCTTCGCTGAAATCTTCATTTCAAGACCTTTTAAAGCTTCGGCAGTTTTATTGGCGGCATCTACTACTTTCTTTTCCTTATGGGCCCTTTGCTTCAAATTTTCGGCCAACACTTTTTTGGCGGAAGAGGTAGCGATAGTGGCCAATCCTTGAGGAATAAGGTAATTTCTACCATAGCCATTCTTAACACTTACCAAATCATCTTTAAAGCCCAAGTGCTCTACATCTTGTTTTAATATAACTTCCATAGTACTTTTCTTTTATTTTAATAAATCACCAACATAAGGCATCAAAGCTATATGACGCGCTCTTTTAACCGCTTGGGCCACTTTTCGTTGATATTTTAAGGAAGTTCCTGTTAGTCTTCTGGGAAGCAATTTCCCCTGCTCGTTCACCAATTTCATCAAGAAATCAGCGTCTTTATAATCGATATACTTGATACCTGATTTTTTGAACCGACAATATTTCTTTTTGGTGTTTGTCTCAATATTCAATGGGGTCAAATACCTGATTTCCCCATCTTTTTTTCCTTTCGCCTGTTGTTGTAAAGTTGCCATGTTCTTACGCTTTAGTTTTTAACCTACTTCTTCTTTTCTCAGCCCACTCAATTGCGTGCTTATCTAATTTAACGGTCAAAAAACGCATCACACGCTCATCTCTTCTGAACTCTTGCTCGTACGAGCCAATGACTTCACCAGGACCGGTAAATTCGAACAAATGGTAAAAACCACTTTTCTTGTGTTGTATGGGATAGGCCAATTTCTTTAGCCCCCAATTTTCTTTGGAGACCATTTTGGCTCCATTGTTAATTAAGAAATCCTCGAATTTCTTAACTGTTTCCTCTATCTGGGTATCAGATAGAACGGGATTCAAAATGAAAACAGTTTCGTAATGGTTCATATTAATTTATATTTTAAGGAGCGCAAAAGTAAGAATATTTACGACTATTTACAAGAAAACGGAAAAATCTTCGTTATGGTTAAATATCATAATAATCGAACTTAACCTAAATTTAAAGTATGGTCATTGTCAATTACACAGTATTTTATGCAAAGTTTACAAATTTTATTGCCGTTTAACGTGTTTTTTCAGTAATTTGTCGATGATTTAACCCCTCAAATCAATCCATTTATGAAATTAAGAAGTATAATCGTAGATGATTCATCTATGCAGCGCATGGCAGTGGCGAAGCTGGTCAACAGCCATCCCAATTTGGCTATGGTGGCTGAGTACACCAATGCCATTGAAGCCAAGAACGGCATCAAAAACAACGAAATAGACTTAATTTTCCTTGATGTTGAAATGCCCATAATCAACGGATTCGACCTACTCGAGTCATTGGAAAACAGTCCTCAAGTCATTTTAATTACCGGTAAACCTGATTATGCCCTCAAGGCCTTTGATTATGACGTTACCGATTATTTACACAAACCTATTACCATGGCACGTTTTGATGCTTCGGTAAAGAGAGCCGTGGCCAAATATGAGCAAATGCATAGGGTCAACGAAGATGAAGAACATATCTTCGTAAAAAGCAACCTTAAAAAGAGAAAGGTTATACTGAATGACATCAAGTGGGTAGAAGCACTTGGAGATTACATCAAATTGGTGACCGATGAGGCCAATATTGTTATTCTTTCAACAATGAAATCCTTTGAAAAACAACTACCGGAAGATAAATTTCTACGCATTCATAAATCATATATCGTAAATTTAGAAAAAGTAGAAAAATTCAACAGCAAGAATGTTGAAGTTAGCGGACGTTCCATTCCATTGAGCAGAAACAAAAAAACGGAATTAGCGGAAGCATTGAACAACGTATAAACCAGGTACCTAAATGTGATCTACATTGTAGATAATACGAACACTTTGGAACTGGGCAATAGCATTAAAAGAATTAGAAATTCTTTTAATGCTATTTTTTGTTTTAGACATCGATTGTTTTTTAGGTATCTTAACGATAATATGCTTCAAATACTGATTTCTAATTCGAGCCACTGGTGGGTACTCGGGGCCCAACACCCCTTGCCCAAATACATTACGAAGTGCTTTGGCAAACCATGCCGAAGCTTCGTTTAATCTATTATAGTCTTTATGCTTGAAGGTTAATTTAATTATCCTGTTATTCGGTGGATATTTAAACTGTTCGCGCTCATACACTTGTTCTTTGAACATTTCTTCATAACTACTGGTCGTTACCTGTTTTAGAATCTGATGATAGGGATTATAACTCTGTATAAGCACTTTTCCTCTCTTTTGTGTTCTCCCTGCCCTACCGGCCACCTGGGTGAGCAATTGAAAACTACGTTCATGGGCCCGGTAATCTGGAAAATACAATAGGGTATCTGCATTCATAATGCCCACAAGGCCCACATTTCTAAAGTCAAGGCCCTTGGTCAACATTTGCGTGCCTACTAGAATATCGATTTCCTGTTGCTCAAAAGCATTGATTATTTTCTCATAGCCAAACTTGCCCCGGGTCGTGTCCAAATCCATTCGCCATGCTTTCGCATTTGGGAACAGGGTTTCCAATTCTTTTTCTACCTGTTCGGTACCAAAACCCTTGGTATCCAACGTCTGGCTACCACATGCCGGGCAGCTCTCTGGCAGTGCGATATGGTGACCACAATAGTGGCATCGCAATTGTTTTTTATATTCATGATAGGTCAAGCTCACATCGCAGTTTGGGCATTGTGGCGAATGGCCACAAGTAGTACATTCGACTACAGGTGCAAAGCCCCTCCTGTTTTGAAACAAAATCACTTGTTCGCCTGCTTCGAGGGTTTCACCAATTTCATCGAACAAACGCTCTGAAAAGTGACCTTTCATTCTTCGCTTACGAGTTTCTTCTTTTAAATCAACCAGCTCCATATCAGGCAACAGTACGTCACCATATCGACGACTTATCTCGGCATACCCATATTTACCAGTTTGAACGTTAAAATAAGTTTCAATACTCGGTGTTGCCGAACCTAATAAAATATTGCTTTTATGTAAGGTGGCAAGTACGATGGCCGCATCTCTCGCATGATATCGGGGAGCGGGATCAAATTGTTTATAAGAACTCTCGTGTTCTTCATCGACGACGATCAATCCTAAATCTGAAAAAGGCAGAAACAATGCAGATCTCGCCCCGATCACGATTTGTGCCTTACTTTTTTTGAGCGCCACATTTCTCCAAACCTCTACTCTTTCCTGAACGTTGTATTTTGAATGATAGACAGACACCTTCTCTCCGAAATACCCCTGTAATCGAACTATTAGCTGTGTTGTCAAAGCAATTTCAGGAAGCAAATACAAAGCTTGCTTACCTGAACGCAAACATTGTTCTATCAATTTTACGTATACCTCTGTTTTTCCAGAGGATGTCACTCCATGAAGCAAAGTCACCTTTCCCTTTTCGAAGTTTTCGGAAATATCCTCAAAAGCCTTTTTCTGATATTCGTTGAGTGCCTTGATACTCATATTTTCCCCGCCCTCGTCATAATTCACCCGATCCGTTTGAATAAAGTACTCCTCCAATATTTCCTTTTCGATCAATGATTTGATTACCGCTTTCGAACCACCGCTCATTTTTTCCAAGTCATCGACTTTTATGGGCTTCGTATTGCCGGCTTGTAGTTGAAAAAGTGAAAGTACCACCTGACTTTGTTTAGGCGCTCGCGTCAGGTTTTGTAACAGAAGCTCAAGCTTAGCTTCGGAAGCATATTCTTTTCCAAGTTTTACATAACGCACCAGTTTTGGTCGGTATTGCTCAAAAATTTCTTCCTTAATTAGAATAGCATTCTTCTCAAGCAATCGGTTCAAAACGGGAAGGGCATTTTTTCTATCGATTATAGCCGCGACCTCATGCACTTTCAAAGATGTCTGATGCTGCAAGGCTTCAAACACCAAAAATTCATCATCTTGAAGTGTATTCTCATCCACATTATATGCATGGTTCTTAAGAATCAGGGTTTCGCTTTCCAACAAAAATGCACTTGGCACGGCGCTTTTGAAAACCTCACCCACGGTTGCCATGTAATATTCAGCGATCCAACGCCAATGCTGTAATTGTATTTCATTTACAATAGGCGCTTCATCTAATATTTGGTGAATTTCTTTGGCGTTGTAAGCTACTGGGGCATTATTATGCACATCGTTTACCAACGCCGTATATATTTTAGACTTACCAAACGGTACAGCCACCCGCATGCCCGGCTTTAAAAATTTCGCCTCATCTTCGGAAATACTATACGTAAAAAGTTTTGCTAATGGAATCGGCAAGATAACGTTGACAAAATGCTGCATACTTCAAAAATACCACTTAACCCTCTTCCCTGAGCCAGGTTTGTGTTCTATAAATAAAGGCTAAATAACCCCTGACTTTAAGTTCATCGGGATTATCAGGGTTAAGCCAAATTTTACACCTGAATGTCATTGCCTGTTGGGGATCAAAAAGCGTGTCTCCCTTATATACTCCTTTACCCTGATGTTCGGCTGCCTCGATTATTGTCATGCCCAACACGGGCTGATCTTTGCGTTCATCATCACATTTGCTGCAAATAAAATTTTCTTTCCCTTCTTCCAAAATCTCCACAACATGACCATACATCAATCCGTCTTTTTCATAAATATCGATCAAAGCCTTGGGTTTGCCCGTTCTGTCATCGATTGTTTTCCATGTTCCAAATACCGTCTGTGATTGTAAAATTTGACTAAATAATAAGAATATTGTACATATAATAAATACTTTATTGGCTTTCTCCATTCTTGCTATAATTCTTTCTTAGGGAGTTTAAAGTTGCATTCAGTTCAAACCCCAGCAGTAATATATTGGAATTTAACCAAATAAACACCAATAAAATCAACAAACCTCCCAAAGCGCCGTACAATTCGTTGTATCGGGCAAATTTTTCCACATATATCCCGAAAAGATACGATGTCAACAAGAACAATAGGGTCGTCATAAGCGCTCCCAAAGAAAAGAATTTTGCATTTTTTCCTTCCCGTGTACCAAAATAGTAGAGTATGGCCGTTATCAAATAGGAAAGCAATGTTAGAAACAGCACTTTACCGATTTGCACCGCCAGTATATCGCCTTCCTCAAGGTTAGAACCTTCGGAATATGCAGCGAATTCACTAAGATAACCCAATACGTAAAACTCAAAATATACGAAAACAATGGCCCCTACTATTAAAAGAATAGAAAGAATAAGGCCTACCATCAATGCCACTGCATATTGTCTAAAAAAACTTCGATTGAGTTTTACATGGTATGAAGTCTCAAAACCTGCGAAGATGGCGTTTACCCCATTGGCCATTAAAAAAATGGACACTACGAAGGCAGACGATAATAGTCCGCTCTGTTTTTGATCTTTTATCTGATGGTAGATGTCACCAAAATAATCTCCAGTAGCCGTAGGCAAAAATGTCTCCAGAAAAATCAAAAGCTGGGCATCAAAAGAATCATCCCCGACACTGACATAAGGAATAATAAACGGCACCAGGTTAAACAAAAAAATCAATAATGGAAAAAGTGCCAAAAAAAGACTAAAAGCAATAGAACTCGCTCTAGTAGATAGTGCCCCTTCGACTATGCCCACAATATAAATTTCCAAAAGGCCATATAACGACAGGCCCTCAAAAGCGGGCAATTGTATTTTTTTCAAAAAACGGACTACCCATTTCAAAATGGGTATTTTATCCAGTTTTTCTGCAATTTCTTTGGACATCTACACCGCTTTAAGGCTTAAATCCATATTATAAACCGAATGCGTCAATGCTCCGGAAGAGATATAATCAACTCCACATTCAGCATATTTTCGAACCGTTTTCTCATTAATGTTTCCTGAAGATTCCGTAAGACATTTATCTCCTATCAAAGCAACTGCAGACCGCGTATCGTCGTAGTCAAAGTTATCCAACAAAATACGATAGACTCCATCTGACTGAATAATTTCTTCAACCTCGTTCAAATTTCTAGCTTCTACGATTATTTTTAAATCCCTTCCGGTTTCCTTTAAATAATCCTGAGTTTTTCGAATTGCCTTTGTGATGCCCCCTGCAAAGTCGATATGGTTGTCTTTAAGCATAATCATATCGTACAGTGCAAAACGGTGGTTCTCCCCTCCCCCAATTTTCACTGCCCACTTCTCAAGAGCCCGTATACCGGGGGTAGTCTTGCGCGTATCTAAAATTTTGGTATCGGTACCTTCCAACAATTCGACAAATGAATGCGTCTTCGTTGCTATGGCGCTCATGCGCTGCATGGCATTCAACACCAAACGCTCAGCTTTCAAGATACTTTGCGATCTCCCCGACACAAAAAAAGCAATATCACCATATTTGACCTTGGCACCATCTTGCAAGTTCACTTCAATTTCCATGGCTTCATCGACGTCGGCAAACACTTTTTTGGCAAAATCTATCCCCGCAATGATTCCTTCATCTTTAACCAATAGTTTAGCTTTTCCCATGGCGTTCTTCGGAATACAAGATAATGAACTGTGGTCACCATCGCCAACATCTTCACGAATGGCATTTTTAATAATAATATCGATTTCCCTCTGAAATTGTTCTTGTGTAATCATTAATGGTGTTTTGTTCTCATGCTAAATTAACAAATAGTTTCGTTTTGTAGTTGCGGGTTCGAACTTGATTCTTGAATACGTAGTTATTCTTTAGGTACGATTTTCCAATTTGGCAATTGAAAGTTACTTTTGCCTTATGACAATTAAACTCTTGGCCATAGGAAAAACCGATAGCAATCAACTGCAACAGCTTATTTCGGAATACCAAAATAGACTGAAACATTATATAAAATTTGAACTGGAAATCATTCCTGACATTAAAAATGTCAAAAACCTATCGGAAATCCAACAAAAGACAAAAGAGGGAGCACTTATACTCAAAAAGCTGAACCCTACAGATGTTGTAGTGCTATTGGATGAAAATGGAAAACAATTTACTTCCGTTACATTTTCGGAATACCTTCAAAAAAAAATGAATTCAGGAATGAAACAACTGGTTTTCGTAATTGGTGGCCCATACGGGTTCAGTGATGCCTTGTATCAAAAAGCCCAAGGAAAAATCAGTCTATCGAAAATGACTTTTTCACACCAAATGGTTCGATTATTTGTAGTCGAACAACTATACAGAGCTTTTACGATTCTTAAAAACGAACCGTACCACCACCATTAAACTCAACAACGGTTGCTAGTACAACACCCTAAATTTAATGGTATTCTCAACCTTTTTCAGTGCCTTAACAACTTCTTTGTTATATTCCTTATCCAAATCTGTTATTACATAGCCTACCTCACTATCGGTCGAAAGATATTGTCCTGTAATATTCAGTCCGTATTTAGCCAATACCTCATTGATTTTAGCCATAATACCCGGAACATTTTTGTGAATATGCAAGAACCGGTGTGCATTCGTTTGTTTAGGTAATCGAATATTCGGGAAGTTAACCGCATCTACCGTGTTACCCGAGTTGATATAGTCCATTATTTTATTAGGCACAAAATCGGCAATATCCCGCTGTGCCTCTTCGGTGCTACCCCCTACATGCGGCGTCAATATCACATTTGACAAACCTTGAAGCTCTGTTCTGAAATCACCATTGCTTCTTGGTTCCTCAGGATAAACATCGACCGCGGCCCCACCAAGCTTACCACTCTTCAAACCATTGACCAAAGCCGGAATATCAACAACAAAACCACGGGAAAGGTTGATCAACATGGCCCCGTCTCGCATCTGATTGATTTCACGCTCACCAATAAAATTCTTATTTGCCTTATTATCATCGATATGAAGGGTGACTACATCGGAAACATTCAATAAGTTCTCTAACGTATTGCACTTAACGGCATTTCCTAGCGCCAATTGGTCGTTAACATCATAGTAATAAACCCGCATACCCATTGCCTCGGCTAGAACCGATAGCTGCTTTCCTATATTGCCATAACCAACAATACCCAGATTCTTACCACGTATTTCCCTGGAATTAATAGCGGTTTTGTTCCATTGACCGCCATGTATCTCCGTACTTCTAGGAAATACGTTTCGCATCAACATCACTATCTCGGCAATCGCTAATTCAACAACGGAACGTGTGTTGCTATAGGGGGCGTTAAAGACTGCAATACCCTTTTTTCGGCAATAATCAAGGTCTATTTGTGTAGTTCCGATACAAAAAGCCCCGACCACTAATAATTTGTTCGCTGCTTCTATAACTTTTTGGGTCACTTGTGTTTTCGAACGTATACCCAAAACATGAACTCCCTTTATTTTCGCTATCAATTCTTCCTCTGACAAACTATGCTTTACCAATTCGACGGAAAATCCGTCTTGGGAGAGGTTATCAAAAGCTGCCGGATGCACATTTTCAAGTAGCAGTATTTTTATTCTGTTCTTTGGATAGGAAATATTACGCGGCAAATCGTTCACAAATAAAAACTCATCTAAATTCGGAGTTACGTGATCTGCATTGCTAGCCGCTTTTTCTCGATGTACATTTTCGGTATAAGCGAAAAATTTATGGGCGATACCCGCTTCACGCATTACATAATCACTATAACCATCACCAATTACCTGTACCTCACCATCAAGATTTAAATCTCTCAAGCATTGAATCTTACCGTTGTGTGTCGCCAAAACGTTCTCCTCATCAAAGCCTATAATATTTCCGTCGGAATCAAACTCAAACGTATTGGCATATACTCTTTCAGAAGGAATATTGTATTCCTTTACAATAGGATCAATAAATTCTTTAAAACCACAGGAAATCACGTAGATATCGTCAGCAAACTTCTCAAAAAATTCCTTGTTCGATTCGATCGATTTGGATATTTTTTGACGCAATTCAGCAACCAGACCATCTAAATCAGACTTATTGGCATTCAGTAACTTTATTCTCCGCTCCAACGATTCAGTAAAGGAAATATCACCGTCGATACCCAAATTGGTTATCTTTTGAATTTCACCAATTACCTCATCTTTATTCGATTTTCCTTGCAAGGTCATCTCAGCCAAGACATCCAAGGCTTCGACTCTTGTCAAAGTGCTATCAAAATCAAAAACGTACTTTCTGCCCACTTCTACCATGTTTTAAAAAAGATTAGATCGCAAAAGTAAAAATTAATTCAGTCTAAATTTTACAATCAATAAAATAAAACAAAATGGTAGTGGTTTATTGAATTTAAACCTAAAAACATTAGGCACTTTCTAACCATCTCCAATTACATATGTTCAGACTGTTCTATTTGATTTGTGTGTAGATAATACCTGTAACGATGGCCATTCCGAAACTCAGCAAGGTTCCGATCAAGATATACTCGGTAAGTTTTCGGCTGTTACGCTCTTTCAAATCGTTAAATCGAAATACCGATTTTGCCGTGATAAGCAGCCCGATAGCCTCCCACCTACCTAAAATTATAAATGCAAGAACAAATAGCCGTTCTATTATACCTATATATTTACCTGCGTTGGGCAGTGACCTATGATCTAGTTCAATTTGATCGGACATGCCCTCGAGCAGCTTCCCCATAATAATCGCCGCAGGAAAAGTAACAAATACTATGGCTGTGACCAAGGCCCAATCCAATTGTGAAAACAATGAAATCGTATGCGCTGCCAAGTCTGTATAATAAGCGCAAACATAAAGTACTAAAATGTGTAACATTTGATCGATGAAAAAGGGAGTGCTTTTCAACTTGAACAAGTGACCCGCATATAATTTGGAAAGATCAATAAGATAATGTGAAACGGCAATTAGTAGTGCCAACTTCCAGTAATCGACATTCCAAAGCAGTAGTATCGTAAGTGCAAAATGTAGCAGCACATGAATATATAAATACTTTGAGGCTATTTTCTTGGCCTCTTTATGTATTACCCATTTTTTGGGTTGCAACAAGAAATCACCTATTAAATGCGCTAGGAAAAGTTTTATAAATAAAATCATGCTACCATATTTTTGATGTTCTGTGCGTAGTAGTTTAGTAAATCGTATACAAGATCCAACCGCGCCCGCTTTTGACGTTGACTTACGGCAGACTGCCGTATATTAAGTTTTTCGGCTATCTCTTGTTGTGACGCTTCAGGATTTTCTAATGCCAATGCCACGATTTCAGCTGAAACGGAACTCCAGTCATCCATAAAATTCAAAGCCAATTTCAACATGAGATTAAGGGTGCCATCATGATGTTCATTACCTGTAGCCACGGTTAGATTAAGCTTATCTTCCCTTAAAGAATCAAAAATTTTACCTGAACGTTGATAAGCCGGACCATTTGACTCACTTACTCCGGTACCGGCAAAGGTTTCTTCCCCTAGACCAATACCCATTCGTACATCAAGGTTTTTAACCGATTTGATCAATGCCTTAACATGTATTGCTACACGTAAGGCCTCTTCACATGGTACCTTTAGCTGAAATTCGTCTCCCCGATATATCTCCCAATCCATAGGAGATTCTCCCAATTGAGAAAAATAATTCTTCAAGATGCCCAACCATTCTGAACTTGTATGGTTTTGAGAATTAATAATATCGCCAGTGATAATAGCTACCATAAATATATTAGTTAAAACGCTAATATATAAAAATATAAGCTAAAAAGCTAATAATTAAAAATATAAGCATAAAAGCCAATAAAATGACATTATAAGCAAATTCACTAATATTCAAAACCAACGTCTAACATTAGTCACATACTGTTGATACTCTTTCCCAAAAGCCCTGAGCAAAGCTTCTTCTTCAGGCAAAATCTGGAACCGATTCATATACCCGACAAACAAAGCCGCCAAAAGTGTATTGAACGCATTTCCCAACCAAAGACCCCAAGCCAATAATAAAAGAAGAAGCGCCAAGTACATCGGATTTCTAGAATATTTGTAAAGTCCGTCTGTCACCAAACTCGAAACTTTTGAGGGCTTAGTGGGGTCTACTGAAGTTTTGGCCCTAAAAAATTGAATCAACGAAATCAAAATAATGGCTACCGCAACAACCAACAAGCCCCCCATCACATATACCCTACCAAAAAAATCAAAGTAACCGACAGGCAACCATCTCGCATTTAGGTACATCAACAATGCAAAAATTAAAAAGACAAGAAACGGCGGTACTTTTAACTTCATATGAACAAAACGATAAGTGTCTAAAATTACTACTTTTGAAGCAGTTAATAAATGTCACCCTCTTTGCCATGAAAATTGTTTTTGCCACCAATAATCAAAATAAGCTCGATGAGGTCAAATTATTGATTCCGCAACATATTAATCTACTATCACTCCAAGATATCGGTTGCAACGCTGATATTGAAGAATCGGCAACGACCCTCGAAGGAAACGCCCAACTAAAAGCCGACTATGTAACTACTAATTTTGGCTATCCTTGTTTTGCCGATGACACCGGTTTGCTCGTAGCTAGTTTAAATGGGGAGCCCGGGGTGCTTTCGGCCCGATATGCCGGAGAGCAAAAAAGCTCGAACGACAACATGGATAAACTGTTGACCGCTCTTAAAGACAAAAAAAGCAGAGCAGCAAGATTCAAGACTGTAATCGCATTAAACCTCGAGGATCAGCGCAAGTTCTTCACCGGTATTGTAGAAGGAGAAATAATTCATTCGAAAAAAGGAACAAAAGGTTTCGGGTACGACCCCATTTTCAGACCCAATGGCTACAATAAAACATTTGCAGAGCTGTCACTTCAAATAAAAAATAGCATAAGTCATCGCGGCCAGGCCATAAAACAACTTATAGATTATCTGGAAAGCATCTCATGAAACCAAAAAACATCAAAGTCAGGGTGGGCTTCAATAGAATGTTCAGTAAATCTTACCATTATTATTTGAGGTCGAAATTCGGCCTTATGTCATCAATTAAATAATAAAGAGTACCTTTGCCGCTTAATTAACGCCGCCGGTATGGCAGGTGTTGCGCTGAGTCCAATGGGTTATACACGATAATCGCTCTATGCAACACACATATTTGCGATTAAGTAATAACTTATTATGACAAAATTTGAAGCACTAGGGCTTGACAAGTCCCTATTGGATGCAATTGCCGATTTAGGATTCGAAAGTCCTTCAGAAGTACAAGAAAAAGCAATCCCAATTTTATTGGAAGATGAGACCGACCTCGTGGCACTTGCCCAAACAGGAACCGGTAAAACTGCCGCTTTTGGTTTTCCTTTAATTCAAAAAATAAACAGCGAAAGCAGAACTACACAAGGCCTGATTCTTTCCCCAACCCGAGAACTCTGTTTGCAGATTACAAATGAAATGCAGCTGTATTCGAAGTATGCCAAAGGATTGAATACTGTAGCTATTTATGGTGGAGCAAGCATCACCGATCAAGCAAGACAGATAAAAAGGGGAGCACAAATCGTTGTTGCTACTCCCGGCCGAATGAAAGACATGATAGGCCGTGGTCTAGTTGACATCTCAAAAATAGACTACTGTATTCTTGATGAGGCCGATGAAATGTTGAATATGGGCTTTTATGAGGATATCAAAGAAATTCTATCCAATACCCCCAAGGAAAAGTCAACATGGCTATTCTCGGCCACCATGCCCAAAGAAGTTTCGGTAATCGCCAAAAAATTTATGCATAGCCCAAAGGAAATTACTGTGGGAACCAAGAATGCCGGTACTTCAACCGTTCAACATGAGTATTATGTTGTAGGGGGTCGAGACCGATATCCTGCATTAAAAAGATTGGCCGATGCCAACCCTGACATTTTCTCTGTTGTGTTTTGCAGAACCAAAAGAGATACACAAAGAGTAGCCGAAAAACTGATTGAAGATGGTTACAATGCCGGTGCACTACACGGTGATCTTAGCCAGAATCAACGTGATTTGGTCATGGGAGCCTTTCGAAAGAAACAAATTCAAATGCTGGTAGCGACCGATGTTGCCGCCCGCGGAATAGATGTTGATGATATTACCCATGTAATCAACTACCAATTACCCGATGAAATCGAAACGTACACCCACCGCAGTGGTCGTACTGGTAGAGCAGGAAAATCTGGCATATCAATGGTCATTGTCACGCGTAGTGAAATGCGCAAGATCAAAGGGATAGAACAAAAAATAAAGCAAGACTTTATTTCCAAAAAAATTCCGACTGGCATCGAGATATGTGAAATTCAGCTATATCATCTAGCGAATAAAATTAAGGACACTGAAGTAAATAAAGAAGTCGATAATTATCTTCCCGCAATCAACGACGTATTGAACGGCATAGATCGTGAAGAGCTGATTAAAAAAATTATATCTGTCGAGTTTACGCGTTTCTACAATTATTATAGCAAATCGAAAGACTTGAATACTTCGGGTCCTGATTCACGTAGTGAACGAAATAGAAGCAACGAAAGTGGATCTAGTTTCTCCGATAACGGATCTGTACGATATTTCATAAATGTCGGCGAAAAAGATGGGTATGATTGGATGACCTTAAAAGATTTCTTAAAAGATACGCTGAGTTTAGGAAGAGACGACATTTACAAAGTGGATGTAAAAGACAGTTTTTCATTTTTCAATACCGAAGCCTCGGTAACCGATTTGATTCTTTCCACTTTTACGGAATTTAAACTTAACGGAAGGTTCATCAATGTCGAAGTCTCTAAAAACCCTGGAGGGGGCGGTGGTCAAGGTCGGCGTGGCAAAGACAAAGGTCGAGGAAGAAACAAGGATAGAAGCGCTGGTCGACGGAGAGATCGAAGCTCCAATAACAAGGCTGCACATTCCGGCAAAAGACGTAGCAAAAAAAGAAAAAGTGATTTCTTTTAGTTAATTGTATATTAAAAAATACGCTTCGGCGTATTTTTTTGTTTTGTTTAGTATTTTTAAAATCAGGAAATCGAATTAATGGGAAAACGCTTATTTTTATTTTTTGTGCTTGTCAGTGTCATTGGGTTTTCTCAAGATACACAAGAAAACGACAGATTAGAGGCTATTGTCGTCAATGCCCAAACGGGTGCTACCATGTCAAGCGTACATGTCGTAAACCTTAATCAGGTTAAAGGAACCATTACCAATAAAGACGGTGAATTTTCAATTCCCGCAGTCGTAAATGACACCCTATATTTTTCTTTTCTGGGTTTTAAATCACAAAAAATCAGGGTTACCAACGATATGTTTAAGTTTGGACAAACAAAAATATCGCTGACAGAATTGGCCTATGCACTTGAAGAAGTTATCGTTCGCCCCTATCAGCTTACGGGCTATTTGGAAATAGATGTTAAAAACCTTCCTATCAACAACGCCTATCAGTATAGCATTTCAGGTCTCTCCGTAGGTTATGAAGCAGGTAAAAAAAATCCGAGTGCCGTAACCAAAGTGCTAGGAGCTATACTCAACCCTGCAGACTTACTGCGTAATCTGTTTGGAAAAAAGCCCAATCAAATGCGCAAACTGCGCCAAGTAAAGGAAGATGATCAAATACGTGATCTTCTGGCATCTAAATTTGATAGGGAAACACTAATAGAACTTCTTCAAATCGAAAAAGTAGACATTGAAGACATACTTAACAATTGCAGTTACTCCAAATCATTTATTACCACAGCGAACGATCTTCAAATACTCGATGCCATTAGTAGCTGTTACGAAGAATTCAAAGTTTTGAACAGGGAAAAATAAATTTTATATTTCCCCTAGCATTTTATAGCTTTAGATAAAAATAGATGTCTATGAAAAAACTGCTAGTCGCTGTTTCTATTTTTATCATTTTCTTTTCCTGCAAAGAAAAAAAACAACCAACCAAAGAAACGGCCATAGTGACCAATACCATCCCTGATTCGACCAAAAGCATTCCGTTCTACTGGGAAGGGGCAAATATCTATTTTTTATTGACCGATCGTTTCTACAACGGGAACGGACAAAATGATACAAACTTTGACAGAACAAGCCCCACTGGTCCTTTACGTGGTTTTATGGGGGGGGATCTTCAAGGTATCGCCCAAAAAATACGCGAAGGCTATTTTACAAAACTGGGCGTTAATGCTATTTGGTTTACGCCTATCGTAGAACAAATTCATGGCGATACTGATGAAAGTACTGGAAACACGTCTGGCTACCATGGCTATTGGGCCAAAGATTGGACGGCCATCGACCCTAATTTCGGCACGAGGGAAGACTTGGAGAGCTTAGTAAAAACCGCTCATGCCAAAGGAATTCGTATTCTGATGGATGTTGTCTTGAACCACACTGGGCCTGTTACCGATTCAGACCCCGTTTGGCCCGCCGATTGGGTTCGAACGGGACCACTATGTGATTTTACCACCTACAAGAATACTACAAGTTGTACATTGGTCGAAAATTTACCCGATATATTGACCGAATCTGACGAGCCGGTCAAATTACCCGACCCACTTTTGGCCAAATGGAAAGAAGAAGGCCGACTCAGCACCGAACTTGATGAATTGCAATTATTTTTTGAACGTACCGGTTACCCTAGAGCCCCAAGGTTCTATATTATAAAATGGTTGACCGACTATATCAATGACTTCGGAATTGACGGTTTTAGGGTCGATACCGTAAAACACGTTAATGAAAATGCTTGGACAGAATTGTACAAAGAAGCTTCATACGCTTTTGAAACGTGGAAGAAAAAAAACCCTGATGAAATCTTGGATGACAAGCCTTTTTTTATGGTAGGGGAAGTCTACAACTATGGTATCTCTGGCGGAAGAACATATGATTTTGGCGATAGAAAAGTTGATTATTTTAACCACGGGTTTAAAAGCTTGATCAATTTTGAGCTAAAAAAAGATGGTAAAAAAAATTATGAAACCATATTTGCCAAATACAGTACACTGCTGCATACTGAATTGAAAGACCAGAGTGTTCTAAACTATTTAACATCACACGATGACTTGGAGCCTTACGACAAACAGCGTAAAGAGCCATTTAAAACAGCCAATATATTATTATTAACACCTGGTGCCTCACAGATTTATTATGGCGATGAAACAGCTAGAAGCCTTACCATTGAAGGTACCGATGGTGATGCTACATTACGTTCTTTCATGAATTGGGAAGAGCTAGATAGCCTAAAGAACATACAAGAAATACATGCTCATTGGCAGAAAGTTGGAAAATTTCGCCATGATCACCCAGCCATTGGTGCTGGTAAACATAAAAGGTTAGGCAAAAAACCATATGTTTTCAGTAGAACCTTTATTGATGGTGATTTTAAGGACAAAGTGGTTGTAGGATTAGATTTACCGAAGGGTAAAAAATCTCTATGGGTCAAAGGTTTTTTTGGGGATGGCACAAAATTATTCGATACGTATTCACAAACAGAAATAATGGTCAAAAACGGGAAAGCTATTTTAGATAATAATAATGATATTGCTCTTTTAGAATTAGCTAAATAGATGGCCATCTAACAAGCGTTTCCCTATTTTTCTAGAACATCCTTCATGTTGTTTAAGCCTTCTTCAAAATCTTTGCCGACCATTTTATCCATACTCCTGAACAATATCATAATGTTCATTGGAAACCTATTACCCCCCATAAAGCCCCAAATGACTTTTGTCTGACCATGTTGTTCATCTTCAACCTGAAGATAGCAATCGGAGGTCGATTTCCAAGGTTTCAAAAACCTTAGTTCCGACTCTATTCGTTCACCATCAATAACCTTCATAATCTCTTGTTCGCCCTCACCGACATCTTTATTACCGTTCCAATAACTGATTGCCCCTACCTCACCATCAATTCCCGTAAACCTTTTTTTCATATTGGGATCTCGCGTCGCCCATGGAGACCACTCATCCATTTTTTTGAGGGATTTCAGATACTTAAAAACCTCGATCCTTGGCTTCGAAATAATAATAGATCTGGAAACATGGTAGGTCTTTGGTGCAATCAACATCAATAGTACGATAAGTACGGTAATACCCCCTATAATATAAATTAAAATCGTCATTTAACTGAACATTAGCTGGTTAACCCTTAAATGTAGAGAGAAAATTAATTTTTCCCATAATACCTCGCCAAAATATCATCAATACTTCGTATTGACTTTTTGGACCAATCCAAATGCTTTTCTAGCTTTTCCTCTTCGGTCAACTGCCAATCAATTTTTTCTTTTCTAAGTTTCGTAGTCAGGTGCTGCAGTATTATTGCGGCAGATACCGAAATATTCAGACTCTCGGTAAAACCTTCCATAGGGATTTTCAAATATCCGTCGGCGGCATCTAATACTTCCTTGCTCAATCCTTCTTTTTCCGTACCAAAAAAAAGGGCTGTTTTTCCCTCAAACTTAAAATCGTTAAGCATACAACTCTCGTTATGGGGTGATGTCGCTACAATACGATATCCTTTGTTTTTAAGTTCTTTTATGCAATCGGAACTACTGGCATAAGTGTGTACATCTACCCATTTTTGGGCGCCCATAGCAATATTTTCGTCAAGCCGTTTACCAAACCGACCTTCAATTACATGTGCCTCTTGCACACCAAATACCTCGCAACTTCGCACCACGGCACTGGTATTATGTAATTGAAAGACATCTTCGATCGCTACGGTAATATAATTTGTACGTCGTTCCAAAATACTTTCGAAACGGTTTTTTCGATCTTCTGTAATGAAGCCTTCCAGGTACGACAAAAGTTTAAGGTCGATCATAGGGCTAAAATTACTAAAAGCAATTTTATTTTGAGAATATTGAGGTTAGCCCTACTACGCTGACCTCAGCCACCTATTGTCAAATATACACGTAAAGTAAAAAAATGTAGCAATCTGCTTTATGTTTAAAAAATTTAAAATTAATTTAAACAAATTATAGTTTTTTTATAAAAAGTCTATTTTAGCCCAATGAAGCAAAGAATCGTAGTTCTTACAGGAGCTGGAATAAGTGCTGAAAGTGGAATCAACACTTTTCGAGATGCAGATGGCCTATGGGAAGGCCATGACGTAGCAAAGGTTGCCTCGCCCTTTGGATTTGCCAAGAATCCTGCGTTAGTATTGGACTTCTATAACCAAAGAAGAAAGCAGCTGTTACAAGTGTTACCCAATAAGGCCCATAAGGCTTTAGCCCGTCTAGAAGATAAATTCGATGTAACCATTATAACCCAAAATGTTGATGATTTACACGAGCGAGCAGGTAGTTCACTTGTCTTACACCTACACGGAGAATTACTAAAGGTAAGAAGTACGGGAGATCCTAGTTTAATTTTAGATTGGAAAAAAGACCTCAACCTTGGTGATAATTGTAAAAATGGTTATCAATTACGCCCCCACATTGTATGGTTCGGAGAGGAAGTGCCCTTGCTTGAAGAGGCAGTATACCTCACCCAAAATGCCGATATACTACTCATCATTGGAACTTCATTACGGGTATACCCGGCAGCTGGTCTAGTAAATTATGTCAAGCACGGAGCTCCAATTTATTTTATAGACCCCAAACCCAATGTTAAAGAAGTCGATTATATGAACTTGACCATAATACCTCAAAATGCTACCGAAGCGGTACCCCTTGTGGTGTCTGATTTGGTGGGCCGGGCCATTTAGGGCGTTTCAAAACTTTTTATTCGATACCACGATGATTGACCTATTTAAAAAATTGCTATTATAAACCCCCTGAGTATTGGTCATCCCACCAAGTATTTTTTTTATACAACTATTGTTTTAAATTGAAGGTCATAAACAAAGGTATACCTCAGTGAACAATCAAGAATTATACGAATCATTAAACTATGTAAACCACTCTCGCGAAAAACGATCGGAAATGGCCGAGATAATCTTACAAAACCCTGAATTGATTTCTCCGCTTATAAAGATTGCCTTTGACGTTAATGACCCGATTTCAAGTAGGGCATGTTGGGTCATGGAGTTTACCGCCAAACAAAACCTTTCGTATATTTATCCCCATCTTGACTATTTTACCTCAAATCTAAAGTCGGTACACTTAGATTCATCGGTAAGACCGGTTGCCAAAATATGTGAATACCTCATCAGTGCTTATTTTTTAAAGGCTGACCCTGCTGTACAAAAGGTTTTGAATCAGACTTTTTTAGCCCGCATCGCCACCGCTTGTTTCGACTGGCTCATTGGAGAGCATAAAGTGGCCGCCCAAGCTTATTCCATGACGTGTTTACTACTTTTGGGAAGAAAAATTCATTGGATCCATGAAGAACTAAAACTGGTTCTTGAACAAAATTACGCTAATGGCAGTGCCGCATATAAGGCAAGGGCGCGAATGACATTGGCCCAACTAAAATAACCTAAATACCTATTTAGAGTTATTATACCACAACAATCGGCGAGAGAAACTTTTAAACTCCCATGCTTATAAGTATCTTTGCCCTTTTCTAAATTAAACCAAATTCATAACAGATGTCTTTAGACGCATTGACCGCTATTTCCCCTATTGATGGGCGTTATAGAACTAAAACCGAGAGCTTGGCCAACTTTTTTTCAGAAGAAGCCCTCATCAAATATAGAGTAAGGGTAGAAATTGAATACTTCATCGCACTTTGTGAAATTCCATTACCACAACTATCTACTTTCGACACTTCAAAATTTGAAGTATTGCGTGAGATCTATCGAAATTTCGATACTTCAGATGCGAGGGAAATCAAAGAGATCGAAAAAATTACAAATCATGACGTAAAAGCCGTCGAGTACTTTATCAAATCGGCTTTTGACAAGCTGGGGCTTGCAAAATTCAAAGAATTCATTCATTTCGGTTTAACATCCCAAGACATAAACAACACTGCCATTCCTTTATCCATAATGGAAGCGTTAAACAAAGTTTATGTACCCGAATTCTTTAATGTACTTAATAAATTAAAAGCATTATCCATCGAATGGGCCGAGATACCCATGTTGGCCCGTACCCATGGTCAGCCGGCATCCCCTACCCGTCTTGGCAAAGAGATTGATGTTTATGTCACGCGATTAAATGAACAATTCAATTTACTGAACGACATACCAAGTGCCGCAAAGTTTGGTGGGGCGACAGGAAATTATAATGCCCATAAGGTAGCCTATCCCCAGATTGACTGGAAATCATTCGGACAAAACTTTGTTCAATCTACTTTAGGCCTGCACCACTCCTTCCCTACTACACAAATAGAGCATTACGACCATATGGCAGCGCTGTGCGACGCGTTGAAACGCGTTAATACTATTGTACTAGATCTTGATAGGGATTTCTGGACGTATGTCTCAATGGATTATTTCAAACAAAAAATTAAAGCAGGAGAGGTTGGTTCTTCGGCCATGCCTCATAAAGTCAACCCTATCGATTTTGAGAACTCCGAAGGAAATTTAGGTATTGCCAATGCTATTTTTGAGCATTTATCGGCAAAACTACCCATTTCTAGACTGCAACGAGACCTTACGGACAGTACGGTTCTAAGAAATGTAGGCGTACCGTTTGCACATACCCTTATTGCCTTTCAATCTACCTTAAAGGGGTTAGGGAAATTATTATTGAACGCCGAAAAATTCAATCAAGATCTGGAAGATAACTGGGCCGTGGTGGCTGAGGCGATTCAAACCATATTGAGACGTGAGGGCTACCCTAATCCGTATGAAGCGCTAAAGGGATTGACTAGAACGAACGAAAGAATAAATCAAACCTCGATTGGGGATTTCATTGATACTTTAGAAGTTTCCGATGCTATTAAGAAAGAACTGAAAGCGATAACACCTCAGAACTATACCGGTATTTAATACGATAGCGATATGAACATATAAAAAGACCCGACAAGTTTGAATGTCGGGTCTCTTTAGTTTATTCAAGTTCTATTAATTTGTTAATCCTTCTTCTGAATTTGAACCCTGTGTGGGTATGGTATCTCAATTTCTGCAGCGTCTAATGCTAATTTACTACCTTCAATGGTGGCAAAATAAACATCCCAATAATCTTCAGGCTTACAGAAAGGACGTACGGCAAAATTCACAGAACTATCAGCCAATTCAGAAACATTTACTGACGGTGCCGGATTTTCAAGTACTTTAGGATTGGAAGTCAAAACAGCCAATAATACATCCTTGGCTTTTTTGATATCTTCCCCATAACCGATTCCAACGGTCGTATCAACACGCATTTTTCCTTCAGCGGTATAGTTGATAATATTCCCATTGGCCATAGCTCCGTTGGGCACAATGGCCAATTTATTCTGAGGTGTGACCAGTTTTGTAGTAAAAATCTCAATTTCCTTTACACTGCCCAAAACTCCTTGGGCCTCTATCAAATCGCCGATTTTATAGGGCTTGAATATGATAAGTAATACGCCCCCGGCGAAATTGCCCAATGATCCCTGTAAGGCCAGGCCAATTGCAAGACCAGCCGCAGCGATCAGAGCCGCCAAGCTTGTTGTTTCTACTCCTAAGGTAGAAATTACTGTGATAATCAAGAAAATCTTTAAGGTCCAAGAAATAAGGCTTACTAAAAATTTCTGAAGCGATTCATCGTAATGTTTTTTGTTCATTACGTTTTTTAAGACTCTAGTTATTTTCTTTATAATCCACGAACCAATAAGGTAGATTAAAATTGCTCCCAATACTTTTGGGCCATAATCAACGACAAAATCAATTGCCTTGTTCATCCAAATTTCTGCGTCTTTCATAATTAATGGTTTTTATTTAATGTTTATAGTTAGACGAATATAATCAATACCCTCTTAAAAATAAACAGTTTACCAAAATCGTGAAAAACTTAATATGCCAAAAAAGATAAAATCCGTTTCAAGGTTGAAACGGATTTTTTTTTTAGCATATGAACAGATTTGAATGTTGATCTAACTTCTAATCAGCTCTCCTATCTCTTTAAGTCCTTCTCCATTATAATCGCTTTTCTCAAGGGCTTTTATAACCTGAAAAAAATTGGCGGGATTCATGTCGTTGCCCAATACCCGTACCAGCAAAAACCCTTTGTCATCATTATCTCCGTAAATGACCACTTCATCAATAGCATCGTCTTTACCCAAATATTTAATGGTCGCCCTACCAAAACTAGTGTTTATTTTCATCAGTTCGGTGAATCGGCCGTTACCGAGAATAGCCTTTACATTTGCCTTTTCAGTCTGGTATTCAGACGCATTTTTGACGGTCTTCTTAAAAGCCAAGATATTCAACTTCTTTAAAGATTCAAAAGCCTCTTTTTGGGTTTCTGTCATGGCCTCATTTTTCATCTGCAACAAACTTACAGGCAGATCAACCGAAAGAAAATTGGGGTTTTCGGAATTATTGACATAATACTCCTGCAAACTAGTTGTTGAAGAACATGCCACCATGGCCGCAACCAAGGTCAATACAAAAATTGTTTTCATTGTTTTCATGCTGTTTTTTTTTGATTGTGATCAATTACATTCATACCACAGGGTGATAATATTTCTTGATGAACAGAACCTGCAGTACGTACATTTCTTAATTTCCCTTTCGGGCCTTACCCAATTGGTCTCCGCCCGGTAAATCCATCTTTTCAGTCAACTTGGCAATTTTTCGAAGATCGATATCCCCTGTCAATGAAAGCAGTACAGTTTCCAATTTTCTCCCATTGATTTCTATGTTTTGATCACTGATACCCGTAACCAACATCAAAAGGTCTTTGACGTGATTCTCATCTTTCCCTTCCTTGACATAGAATTTCACATTTGAATCACCATCTTTTACACGCATTAATTCTTCATAAGCGGCACCTTTCAGGCGGTTGTTCACCCAGTTTCCGACATCTTTGGATATAGCAGCATCTTCTGTGGTCATCACTTTAAAGCTTGTAATGCTATTTACCAAAGCGAAAAAATCTTGTGCTTCGGGATCGTCTGAACTTACACTCATTTTACCAAGCATTTGAAACATTTTTGGTTGCATCGACACGTAGGTCACCCCATCATTGTCTTCGTACTTTTCAAAAATATCTTGGCTAAAAATAAAGGTGGGTATTACCACTAAAATAAATATTGCAATTTGCTTTTTCATCTTTTTAATTTTTCTATTGTTATTAAATATACTCCAATGCCCGTTTCAATTCACGAACACCATACTTGAATATCCGGGAGGCTCTCAACGCCACCCCATTCATACTTACTGCTCTTTGATTAAAAATTTATTTGTATTCCTTTCAAATTCCTCTAAATACGACAGCTGCTTCGTACCCTTGCTGAAATTATGGGTAAATAAGGCCAATGCCTCTTGAGCCGATGCAATTTCTTCTTGAGTGTATTCGCTTTCCAAGGTAACGATTGCACGCTCTTTTAGGTACAGCCCAAAACATAATGCTACGACGGCAGCAACAGAAAACCATTTGTAAATATTCTTACGTGACTTTCCGCTTATCGGAAGTGAAACTTGTCGGGTATAACGTTCTTTCTTTGCCAAGGAAACATATTGGAACATGGGCGCGTATTTTTCCAAATGAGGGGCAACATTTCCTTTTTGGTAATACCTTCGCAATGCTTCTTCTTCTGCGCCTGTTGCGGTCGCTTCGAAGTATTTTTCCAATAGCTCTTCTATATTATCCGATTCCATAACTATGTTTTTCCATTAATTTCTCCCTAACGGTTTTTCTTGCTCTTGACAGTGCCGCCCTAATTGCTGTAGGCTGCATATTCATAATCTCCGATATTTCATCAAAACTATACGCCTCAACATCGCGTAACTGTAATATTAATTTTTGCTTCTCGGGCAATCTATCCATAATCTTCTCTACCCATGCCACACTATCATTGACCTCGACCTGCTTTTGTAAAGAACTTCCCTTATCGCTATAATTGGTATGCACCAATTTTAAATTTCCGGCCTGTTTTGATTTTAGCCGGTCTAAACAGAAATTTTTGGTCATTGTCATGGCAAAAGCCTCTACGTTCCTATACCCGCCAATAGCCTTCTTTTTAGACCATAACTTCAGCAAAATTTCTTGAGTAGCATCTTCCGCCTCTTCTGTAGACACTAGCAAACGCTTTGCCAATCTGTATAATTTATCTCTAAAGGGCATTACCATGCTTAAAAACTCCGCTTGTTGCATTTTTGGTTGTATTGTTTGCAAGGCTCTATTAACCGTTCTCATTAGCAAGACGAGACACGGGAGGTTTTGTTACAATTTTTTTATTGTTGATCATGCAAGTACATTGACTGACTATTCTTCTTTACAACAAAAGTAAGTGTAAACGTTGATTTTAATTCACTTGAGGGTGCTTTCATCTTTTCATGTATTGGTAAAAATTAAGAATGCCAACATAAGCATGGGCCAATAGGCTCCTAAATTTATATTTTAAGTAGTTTTGCTTGATGCCTTGACCATATAAATACAACAAATGAAAAAGCACCTGCTACTTTTCCTTTCGCTAGGACTTGTATTTTCGAATTGCAAGAAGAACGATGACACGGTTATCGAAGAAGAAGAAATAGTAGAAGAAACGGGGGAAGAACTAATCGAAGCCAATATAACAGTTCAAAACTTTATGTGGCAAACCATGAATGCTTATTATTTTTGGCAAAGTGATGTTAACGATCTAACCGATGATCGTTTTAGTACCTATGCCGACTATACTTCATACTTGAGTGACTTTCCCGATCCAACAGATTTCTTTTATGATGAACTCCTATTTTCTGAAGATAAATTCAGTTATTTAAGTGAAAACTATCGTGATTTATTAAACGCTTTCGTTGGAATCTCAAAAAGCAATGGCGTCGAATTCGGTTTATCCCGTTTTTCAGATAGTGATGCAATATTTGGGTATGTACGTTATATCGTACCTAATTCTGATGCAGCGTCAAAAGAAATAAAAAGAGGTGATATTTTTACGGGAGTTAACGGCCAAACACTTACGATCAGTAATTACGAAGACCTTCTCTTCGGTGATTCCAACACTTATACCTTGAATATGGCTGATATTGCCAATAATACAATAACACCAAATGACAGAGAAGTTGTCTTGACAAAAGAGGATAATTTAGTCGAGGACCCACTGCTGGTCAGCAAAATCTTAGAGGTAAGTGGCCAAAGAATTGGATACTTGATGTACAACCAATTTACAGGTGGTTCGGAAGCACAGCTCAACCAGGCCTTTGGGGAATTCAAATCTGCAGAGATAACAGACCTTGTCTTAGATTTAAGGTATAACCTTGGTGGTTTAGGCTTTACGGCCAATGTACTGGCGAGCTTAATTCACAGTGCCGATGAGGAAGAGCTTTTTTACAAGGTAAGGTACAATGATAAGATACAGGGAACATTGGAGCCAGGGTTCGGAGAAACCTTTTTTACGGCCACTACGGGCAACGCCAATGGAAACACAAATGCACCCTTGAACAATTTAAATCTTGGAAGGGTTTTCATAATAGCTACAGATGGTTCTGCATCTTCAAGTGAACTGGTGATGAACAGTCTAGCCCCATACATTGAAGTCGTACATATCGGTACAACTACGGTAGGCAAAAATCAAGGTTCGGCCACCTTTGTCGATGACCCCGGGAATGGCAATGTTTACGATGAGGAACGTGAAAACAACATTAACCCCGATAATCAATGGGCCATTCAACCCATAATTATGCTTGCCGAAAACGCAGATGGGTTTTCTGATTACTACAATGGCCTTGTACCAAATATAGAGCTTGAAGAAGATATTGAAAACATGGGTGTTCTTGGCGATATCAACGAACCGTTGCTGGCTAGGACACTTCAAGAAATAACGGGTGCAAGTGCCAAAAGAACTTTTAACGTTCACTTTCCTGTGAATTTGATAACCAGCTCAAAAATGTTCACTCCTATGAAAGACAACTTGATTATCGAAAAAGTACCCACGGCTTTAAAATCAAATCTTGCCATACCATTTAAAAACGAATGAATTTTGAATTTTGAAATGGTGGTCATAAATGAATCTTGACGCTCTTAAGACCATCATTGTTAATGATTTACAACTTTTTTTCAAAAAGTGTAAATAAATTAGAAAACCATAGACTAAATATTTACGTAAATACGTTATGCCTAAGGTAATGAGCCTCAAATCATTTGTAAAATCATGGAATGGTTATTGAAATGGTTTTTGCCTATTAAAATAAACCTATGAAAAAATATGTAGTACTGTTCCTTTCCTTGGGGCTTTTATCCCTCTCTTGCAGTAAAGATGATGACAGTTTAATTAATCCGACAGGTCCGGATCCGGATCCAAATGCCAATGTTGATGTGCAAGATTTTATGTGGAAAGCTATGAATTCTTGGTATTTCTGGCAGGCCGAAGTCTCAAATTTAGCAGATGATAAATTTCCGAATACTACGGAAGGAGCGAAAGCATATACCGAGTTTTTGGCATCGGAAAGTGACCCGGCCGCGTTTTTTGAGGACGCTTTGCTTTATTCTGAAGATCGATTTAGTTTTTATTCCGACGATTATGAAACCTTGACAAAATCATTATCCGGCATTTCAAAAAGCAACGGTCTTGAATTCGGGTTGGTACGCTTTTCTGATAGTGACGATGTTTTCGGATATGTTCGCTACATCATCCCGAACTCAGATGCTGCTACCAAAGATATCAATCGAGGTGATCTTTTTACCGGCGTCAATGGAAGAACGCTTACCATTGATAATTACACAAGCCTTCTTTTTGGTGATGAAGATACCTATACTTTGAATATGGCCACTATCGAGGGTGAGGTGATTACTCCTTCCGACAAAGAAGTTTCGCTTACTAAAATGCCCGATTTGGCCGAAAATCCCATTTTTCTAGATGAAACTTTTGAAATAGGAGGGCAAAAAATAGGCTATTTAGTATACAATGCCTTTACCAATGAATATGATGAAGAGTTAAACGAAGTGTTCGGACGTTTTGTCGACGCGAATATTACCGATCTTGTATTAGATCTTCGCTATAACCCGGGAGGATCCGTGAATACCGCACGTTTATTATCCAGCATGATTTACGGTGCCAATACAGATGAATTATTCTTAAGGCAACGTTGGAACGACAAAATACAAGAGCAACTTAGCACCGAGCAATTAGAAGATTACTTTGCAGACAAGACAAGCGGAAAATCAACATTGAAAACATTGAATTTAAGCAAGGTCTATATTCTTGCCACGGGCAGTTCGGCTTCCGCTAGTGAGTTGGTCATTAACGGACTAGCACCATACGTTGATGTTGTACATATTGGCGAAACCACACGTGGAAAGAATGAATTTTCTATTACAATGGTCGATGATGCAGAGGGCAGTTACATCTATAACCCTGAAAGGGAAAACAAAATTAATTCCGATAATCGATGGGCCATTCAACCCTTAGTCGGAAGAAACGAAAACGCCGATGGCTTCTCTGACTATACCAATGGACTTGTACCTGATATTGAATTGCAGGAAGATATTTCAAACCTTGGTGTATTAGGTGATTTACAAGAGCCTCTTTTAGCCAAGGCCATACAGGAGATAACCGGTTCCGCTACCGGAAAAAAAGATTTCACGGTTCAAATGCCAGCAAACGTAATGACAAGCTCGAAAATGTTCGCGCCCCTAAAGGATAATATGTTTCTTGATAAACCAATTAACATCAACCTGAATTAACAAAAACGATAGGAATAAAAAAACGGCTTGGTTTAACACCAAGCCGTTTTTTGTATTGAATTGTCTTAGGTCACTATTCATTAAAATAAACACCCCCTGGAATAATCCCCATAGTCAAGCTAGTCAAACTATCTTTAGTAGCGATATCATAAATGCTCAACGTACCGTTACTGGCGTAATCTTTGGCATCGGTACCATATAATTTTCCTTCATTCACCGTCATACTATAAAAACTTAGTCCGGAAAGATATTCTTCTGTAGGAAGGGCATCATCAGAAGGGTCCATTTTATAGACCGCACCCCCCATTTGGTAATACAACATATCTTGATCTATTCCCAAACTTCCGGGATGCTGTGTAGATTCAAAATCAAGATTTACAACTTCAAAGGTAGTCGTATTTATTTTGGAGAGTGCCCCTCCTGTTTCCCCTAGGTATCCAGGGTTTCCACTCGCAAGTACCCAAAGATTTCCCGAACTATCGAATTGCATTGAATTTGGCATATCACCTACCGTGATGGTCGTAGTTACCGAATTGGAGGAGGTATTGATTACCGAAATTTGATTATTGGTGCTGAATGCTCCACTATTCGCCACATAAAGGGCGTTGCCATTTACCAACAAACGCTCAGGACCAAGTGGTACCGAAATGGTACTTACTACCGTGTTTGACACTAAATCGATTACCGCAATAAAATCATCGGTTTCATCTGCCGTATCACCCCAATTGCTCACATAACCCGTGCCATCGACTGCTACAAAATACCTGGGGTTGTTCAACCCTTCTGTAATTTCAGCCTGTTTTTCGAAAGTATCTCGGTTTACAATATTAATTTTGTTCGATACATTGGCTACGATATAGGCCAAATCACCATCAAAGCTCATTGATTGTACAATATTGCCTAAATCTTCGTTGTTTACCTTGTTAAAAATGGAATGTTCCACATTTAAAAAATCCTCAGAAATAAAAGAAACCGTGCCGCTACCATTATTGAAGGGGCCTTCGTTCGTTACGAAAAGTCCTGTTTCATAATCTCCTCCGGGCAAGTCTACGACTTCATCGTCATCGCTATCACAGGAAGTCAAAAGCCCAATGGCCAAGGCCCAAATACATACATTTCTCGTGTTCATAATTTAAAATTTAGCTGTAATTTGAATTAAAAAGTTTCTATCAGGCATCGGCCTGTACGCCACATTCTGGTATTCTTCGTTAAAAAGGTTGTTGATCCTCAATCCCATTTTCAGGTGTAGTCCTTTCAATCTCAACACCTCATAGTGTCCGCCAAAATTAACTAAGGTATAGCCTGGGAGGTGATTACTTTCGTCGGTCGTAATGTAGACCGAATCGTTTAAAAGCGTCTGCACATAAAATTCAAAACGCTGAAAAACGTAGTTCAGCGAGCCGTTTATCTTGTGCAATGGAACGTATATTAATTGTTTTTCCGTTGTGCGATCGATAGATTTGGTATATGCCCAAGCCGCATCAAATTCAAAATGATGTTGTTCCCAATTATTTTTATAGTTCAATGAAGTTTCCAAACCATACTGCCTGGCCTCTTGAATATTTTGTGGCACCCAAAGTCCGGTAGTATCGGGGCGCCACTGGATCATATTTTCTAAATCGATATAAAAGGCGGTAAGTTCTAAACTGACCTTGTCAACTTTGAATAACTGGCCCAATTCAGCTTGATACGAAGTTTCAGGAACCAAATTTAAATTTCCGGCCCCCAACCAGTATAAATCATTAAAGGTGGGCAGTCGAAAGTTCTTAGAGGCACTTGCTTTGAGCAAGTAGAAATCGCTGAATGCATAACTGCCATTTACCGTCAACAATAGTGGACTCTCAAAATCATTGACCCAATCTTTTCGAATACTTAAACCGTAATGTAGGCGGTCTGTCGGGCGATGAGTCGCTAATATAGTACCCGACCATTGGTCCCTTTTCGCATTATCTAACGAAGACCCTTGGCCTTCAACTCTTTTGTAATCAACAAGCCCGTTCAAAGTAAAACCGCCCCAGGCTTGCTTATGGTCGTACCCCCCTATTAGCGTGTTAACTTTCCCAAAAGAATGATTGGGTGTATTCTTGTTGGCATAATATTCATAGCGTTCAAACAAGTGTGCCAGTTTGAATTTTATCATTTTTTCGTTCGTAAAACGAACCATTTCCAGTAAAGATCGAGTATTGACATCTTTATACTTATCATCTGAGGGTGCTGTCAACGTACCCGATAAATTTCGGTCACCAAAAAAGGTATTATGGTGCAGCTTGAGCAGCCACTGTTTTGTAAAGAAATATCCAGAATTGATATTAACGTTCAAATGATCATATTCCCCATTTTCGTTCTTTTGATCCGTACCTAGGTAATCATAATCATTGTCGGAGTTCATATAATTCAATCCAAAATCCAATGCGAAAGAGTTGGAGCCGTACGAGGTTTTGAAATTGAGATTTTCTGTATTGTAACTACCATAACCGAGTTGTAACACATTATCGAAATGATTTTCAAAAGCAAGCATATTGTTCAAGTGAATGCTTCCCCCAATTGCCCCACTACCATATTGCACGCTACCGCCACCACTTCTAATGGCAATTCCGTCATAGTTCTGCGGAATTAATGCTCCAAAGTCCGTTTGACCGGTCAAAGGCGAGTTGATATTGATACCGTTCCAAACTACGGCCGTATGCTGCGCATTGGTTCCTCGAAAGGAAGGGGAAGAAACCATTCCATAGCCATTTTCCTTAAAATAAATACTCGAATTAAAGCGGAGCATGTCGGTAAACGTCGGATTTGTTCGCTCGACCACTCCTTTTGAAAGCGTTTTGATTTTAATACCCTCGGCAAAACGATATAGCCTTGCATCACTGAGAACGACTTCTTCCAACTGTATAATACTGTCGTTTTGGGCAACGGCCGAACCGCTACCAAAGAGTATTGCTATAAGTAATAGAAGTATTCTGTTTGCCATATTTACAAAGACCCCTATCCCGAAGGTCAACATATTAGTTCTGAATATGGCAGGTCTCCTGACTTGCGTACTACCATCGACCTTCCCGCCCCCAAGAAACCAAGTTAAATGTGGGCAGTGGTATACTAAAGAAAATGGTAGCCGTCCGAATACTTAAGGACAAAGCTTACAGTTGCGGGAACAGTTCCGGATTTTAACCGGATTCCCTTTTAATCGACCCGACAAAAATTACCGGACCAAACCAAAATTCGTGGGCGAAGGTAATAAATTAAAATAAGGAATTAAATAACTTTCAGATTTGGATCGAGGCTTTCTATAGGGTCTGCCATTAGGCTTATCTTGCCCTTAGTCAGTTTAGTTTCAAAAAAAATATATCATGGTCAAAACCCTTATAGCTATCAAAATAACTATAAATTCATTTCGTTCAAGATTAGATAATGGAAAACTCGACAACATTGGAATTGCACTACCACCTCAAATTCTAAATACATTACCGGAGCCAATATTTAGTTTTCTCAATTTAACCACAGCTAAATACACTCTTTAATAGATCAATATAATATTCTTGGCATACTCAAAATTGAACTGCTTAAATAATCGAACATAGAAACAGCCGCCGCTAATATCATTACGGTGAACCCAACAGGGCCAAAGACTTGATTGGCGACAGCTCCCAAAGAATTTTCCTTAAATGAAGCCAACGAATTGCCAAGTACGCCTTGTGAAACTATTTGTACAACAATATAAAAATTGCTATCGTAGATTCCAGTAAAATTAAGTTCTTAAGATAGATTTTTTAAGGCCTCAACAATCTCATCAGGCTCTGAACGTTGTCTATAATCAACATTAACATAACTCCATTTGACTATCCCGTCATTTCCCAAGACGAACGTGGCTGGAATCGGTAATATACTCGCATTCCCATTATTGATTTTTTTTAAATCAAGGTTACGATCTACCCGCATATGTTCCATCAAAAACTCGGGCACCTCCCAGGCAACGCCATATCGGGAAGCAACTTTTGCATCTTGATCAGACAATACAATGAACTCCATTTTACTAATTTCATTTTTTGTCAATGACCCGTCGGGTACCTCTGGGCTGATGGCAACTAACGTAGCACCCAGTGCATGAATGTCGCTTAATCGGGCTTGTAAAGCTCTCAGTTGCAAGTTGCAGTAGGGACACCAACTACCACGATAAAATGTGATAACAAGCGGACCTTTATCCAATAAAGTAGATAACGATATTGCTTTTCCTTCAGGGTTAGGTAGTACGAAATCGGGAGCTTTCTTTCCAATTTTAATAGCATTTTCACCTTGTTGGAAAGCTTTTGCTTTAATAATAATATCATCAACACCTTTCATGAAGTCAGGATTTGCTTTTCGTCCCGCTGCAATTTTTGCATCAGTCTGTTCCTTTAATTTTTTCATTATTCTTATTTAATCAGATATACTATATTTTAAACTATAATCTAAAAAGTGTAAACTATGTCTCTTTAACCTAGTAAAGAATATCTTTTAGCGTACCAAACCAACTACAACGCCCGAATATATTAGTGCATATGCGTCGGCGATAACAGCGTGCAGGTCGACGCGTTGGCCATTTTTCTGCCATGCACAAAGTGTAATCTCTTGGTGTTTTTTTCTTTTTTGCCATATCAAAACCCCATCCCGATAGTTGGCAATATCGATCTCATAAAAGTACGCAAACTATTCGTTACAGCCCGAAAATCATATGTTCCATAGATTTTGCTGTAAAACGTTTTTTCTATGAATATTTTCTAAACCGCTTTTATTCATTTACATATTCCGTCTCTTTAAATGCAATACTTTTCCTTTTTAGGTACTCCCAGATTAAAAGCACATTCTCGGTTTGAGATATTTCAGAAAAATCCGCTTGAGATAGACAGTAGGTAAGAAACCCATCAATATTTATTTCAGGTATGTCAAAACTTTCGGATATTGATTTTTTTGAAAAATTAGCAATGATTTCTTTTTCTGCTGCTATACTTTTTTCACGGGCGACCATATCTTCTAATTGTTTGGTTTTTCCGGAAATTCTATTCATTGTTTTATCAGTGTTTACCATAACGCCTAATTTGAAGAATCCTAAAAGGAATTTATCCTCCTTTAACATCTCTTCTATGGTCATAAATCTCGCATATTTGCCTCTATCGGCTACAAGAAGTAGTCTTTCGCTTGACGGCAATATTCTTAGATCTGCATTAGGCAAACCCAATGTTGAAGAAGTAACTCTAGATTCAATATTCAACTTTTTAATGTCATTTGTAATGTTACCCGTTAAATTATAGGGTGTAACTGTAACTTCATTTAAATTAATAACATTCTCTATGAGATTCACAGTTACCGAAGTTTGGAGCATTATTGTGTCTGAAATGACCACTTCCTTCGTTAAATATTGAACTGCTGTAAATCTAATGGAATCTCGCAATTTAGCCTCTATAATGAAGTAGCCTAAGGAATCTGAAATTGTCGACTTTTTAGAATTTAAGTTAATTATTAATACGTTGGAAACATCATTGTTAAGACTCTTTACACTGCCCTTTATAAGCTTGGTATTCTTCGATCTAGATAGGGTGGCGGTTTGTGCATTACCAATAGAGAGAAAGAGTGTTGAAATTGAAAATAATACGAGTCGTTTTATTTTCATAAAATTCGATTATCGATGGTAAAACTAACTTTTACCCCCTACAGTGGTTGTTAAAGAAGCGGTAATTATATCTAAACGAAAAGATAAAAATCACCCCGATACTATCGAGGTGATATACTTGACAAACACACCGAAGCTAACGTATTCAATAATTTACACCTTATTTATTATTGCCATGGTGCCTATTGTATAAATTAGCGAAAAAGTCTACCAGATTATGGCCGATCCGATGATCGATCATAACATTAGGTATGCAGGCAAAAAAGCAGCATCAAGAAAAACTCTTAATGATTTGTGGTTGAGCCACAGTGTGCCCAAGGGAAATTGCGCTATCATAGGCTTCAGTAAATTTTAGTCTCTTATTTTAAACTTAACAGACTGTCGTGTTTTAGGGGGAATATGCATCATTTATTTAAGCCGTTCTTACTTCGATTCAAGTGGTTTCGGTTTACTTTTTAAGTATTTTGTCGTTCTAACCATTTTAAAATTGCCTGATTAGTTTCTTCAGGAAGTTCTTGTTGAATCCAATGACCGCAATCTAGACTGACCACGTTCACATTGGGCACGAACTCAGCTAATCTTTCAAACTTAGGAATCATATCATAATTACCATAAATCATGAGTGCGGGATGTTGAATAATCGGGTTCACCTCTGCCAATATTTGCCAATTGAGATCAAGGTTTCTGTACCAATTTATACCTCCTGTAAACCCAGACGATTCGAAGGCGGAGACGAACACGGCCAATTCGCTATCGCTCAGTATGGGTTCGCCTAGTGGTTTTTCCGCTCTTGCCAGATTAATCATCAACATTCCTGGTTCAGGGGGAACGGGAGGTACATTTTTACGGAACATATTACGAAGGAACCTCGATGTGTTTTCTTCTAAAATAGCATCTGCTACTCCTGGCTGTCGATTGAAATGAACAAAATAAAAATCTCCGCCAAATACTTCTTCCATGAATTCAATCCAAGGCTTTTCTCCTCGCTCTTGATAAGGCAAAGCCAAGTTTATCACTCCGTTTACCCGTTCTGGGTGTAATTGTGACAGTCTCCAAGCAACATTTGCACCCCAATCATGCCCGATAAAGGTAGCATCTTCGTATCCGTAATAGTCGAGAAGTGCGACTAGATCACCCGACAAGTGTTCAATATCGTATTCGATTACTTCGGTCGGACAGGATGAGTTGCCAAAACCTCGTTGGTTCGGAACGATTACATGGTAGCCTGCTGCGGCAAGAGCCGGCACTTGATGGCGCCAAGAAAAGGCATGCTCAGGAAAGCCGTGACAGAGTACAATAGGTTTTCCTGCATTTTCCTTGCCTGCTTCAAAGACTTCGAGAGCTACACCGTTGACTGAAATCATAGTCGCCTTTGGGAAGTCAATTATACCAAATTTTGGGTTCATTACGTTTTTCATTCGTTTTATTGCTTAATAAATTAGTATGGTGCAAACGTAAACCTGATCAATGACAACCCTTTGTCAGGGGTCATAAAAAAATCGTGGTATTCCTCAAAATAGCCTGTAATGTAGGCCAAGTATACGAGAAACAGTCCTCGGTCACTTAATACCGGGAAGAATACGAGCGTAATTCAGCACATATAAAAAGCAAACGGCAGAGCACGGTAGAACCCGTTTTGGGTACGCATACCCAGTTCATGGCCTGAGAAAGATAAAAACCAACGAACCGGTACAGGCCAATAAGGTGATACACCTCTCGGCGATTGCCTATAACCAGAAAAAGTACCTGAAATTGGTCGTAAAATATTTAAATATCGGGGCAAGTGTATTTGTTCTGTCTTCACTTGCGAAAAACTTCGTTCATTACCTGTATGGTGCCCGAGAACCGCACCGAAAACTGGCCTTGTATAGCTAAACATTAAAGACAAAAGCCTTTTAAAAGAGCATATACCGGTTCTGTTTGTCTGAAACTATGTGCTGGTGCAACGGTTACTTGACTACCTGCAGGCTTTCCATTTTTGATTCAACATATTATTCAATAAATCAAAGTAACTCCATCCGATTTTTCTTGCAGAGAGTAAAGTCAGACTATCTTGGTTTTTTCTATGAGGTCTTGAAGGTCCAGTCATATTCGGTTTCATATTTAAGTCAAATAGAAAGTATTTCCCTTGTTCATTTGCCCTGCAATCTATTCTAATCGGTGCTTTTATTCCAATTAACTCGGCTGATTTGACACAATGTTCATATACTTCTTGGATTTCAGTTGTCTGTAGTTCATCATCGCTCAAAACTTTACTGTTTTCCATCACGGCTACTATACCGTTATAAGGTGCAATTCCGCTATTATGATTAAATCGCTTAACAGCTGGCAAACACCAAGGTCTATTAAAATATTCCTCGCTGTTATTAATCACGTAATTTCCTTTCGGCATTATAGTAATTGTAATTTCCTGTCCGTTTAAAAATTGTTCAACATAGGCTGCGTTTCCGTAATTACTTTCTAAAAAAATAGCGTTCAAATTTTCTATGAGTTCACTGCGATTTTCAATTTTAGCAACGCCTTGACTTCCTCTTCCCCTAATGGGCTTTAGAACCAATGGAAACTCCAATTCCAATGATAAATCATTGTAATTCTCAATAGTGATAAGTTCGTTTTTAGGAATGGGAATATTGTTGGATTTCAATAAGCTATTGGTGACCATTTTATCATCATAAACATCAACCAATTCAGGTATTTGTCCGACAATTTCCAATTCTATGTCAAGATAATTTTCTATCGTATGGTGTTGATATAGCACTGTATTTAACCAAAAGATTTTTGCTCCTTTTTGTAATGCCGTTTCAATCCCGTTTTTTGTGTCTGGAAAAACCCAATCCGTGTCATTGTGTTGATTTGGATTTTCAACAGGTGTAATTACATCAATGTTATTTTCTAATAATTCAAAAACAATATCAGCACCACTATCAGAATAACCTCCTGGCTTCATAGGTTTTTGAATGCCATCTTTTACAGGTGGAAGTTGAGCTTGGTACAATATTGCTATTTTATTCATTTAATTTTTTTCAGTTTGCAGGTAACGTTTAGTAACCGAGTCAACAAGGGGAACTTCGCCCCAAGCCTCTCGCAGAACCGTAGGTGATAGTCCTCTTGTATCTTACTAAAAGACAATCATTAACGTTTTTCATTGACAAATATCATAGAAATATTTCGTATATTTCTTATATGAATTTACCAGATTATATTAATCAGATAAATACTTCAATTATTCTTATAGTTGTACTTTGTGTACTTTGGGCTTTTTTGACATACTTTAACAAAAAAGGTAGGAATTTTCGAAGTAGTAGAAACAAGAGGGCAAGAAATCAGTTCTAGAAGATTGGGAATATTTTTGCTAATCATTTTCTTTTTTATTTCCAGCTGGGTTAGCTAGCTTATTTCTCAATACATTTTGTCAATAAAGAATGTAAGCCCATGTGATTTATTTTCAAATCTGATTGAATGAGCAATGCTGCAACTTGCTAAAGTCCGCGCATTGTTCCGTTTTCCTTCCTTATGTTACCTATTGATGACAAAATTACAAATTGGTTTAAAAAGTCCAGTTATAGTAATAAAGGTAATTCCGATGATTAAGCGATATTCGCTAAAAACATTATTCGGATACAAGTCGGTCAGAGATATTATTAAAATTATTAAAGCTAAAATCCAAACCAATCCAATGGTAATCAAGGCTATTTTTTTCATATAAAATATGTTTAAAAATTCTTAATTTAATTACTTATATAGCCTTACAAAACGTTCAAAGAGCAAGGCAGACCACCTACTTGCCTTATCGGCGTTTATGGAAACACCTTAGCATACTTATTGAGAGCTTTTGCAAGGCATGTAAAATTAGCTTTCCACTTCTAACCTAATACCAAAAAGCCTCTGAAAAAAGCTTGGATGAATCCGTTTTTAATGAACTAACAACTTGTGCAACGGTTACTACTGTTAGCTATATTTTATAAAATACATTTCCAATTTACCCTTTCCTTTCGCTTGAATTTTCTCCCTGCTTTCGCAAGTGATATCATTTTTGACAAGCTGGTAGGTTGCCTCCGATATATTTATTTTGCCAGGATCTCCTAATGATTCCATCCGACTTGCCGTATTAACGGTATCTCCAAAGAGATCATAGTTGAATTTCTTCTTTCCAACTACGCCAGCCACTACTGGTCCTGAATGTATTCCAACTCTCATCCTCCACTTTATTTCATGTTTTTTATTTCTCTCCTCCAGATAGGACAACATCTGTTGGGCAGCTTTAATACAACTAATGGCATGATCTTTAACCGCTTCTTCAAGGCCACATGCAGCCATATATGCATCCCCAATTGTCTCTATTTTTTCAACTCCCGCCTCTTCAACAATCTCATCGAAGCGGCCAAAAATATCATTGAGTTCATTGACCAAAGTGATTGCGGGAATGCTAGCCACCAACTCCGTAAAGCCTTTGAAATCAGTAAACAGAATAGTTACATTTTTGTGCCTTTTGGGTACTGTTTTACCAGTTTCCTTTAGATCTCTTGCCACATTTACAGGAAGAATATTATGTAAAAGGTCATCTGATCTTTTTTGCTCAACCCTCAAAGACTCCTCCGATCTATCAATCAACACAGACAAAGTCCATGCGATCGTAAAGCAAATCAGTCCAGTTGTGCTGATGTTAAACATTTGCAGAAAATAGGGATCAAGTACATTATAGTGAGGAGTAAATTGGGATTGAAACGTAACCGAAACAATCAAAGTCAAGACCCCCAGCATGCTGAAACCAATAGCTAATTTTCTCGCACTTTTGGGAAAAGTCATGTATGGTGTAATTATTATGATGAAACAAATGACCCAAACCCCTGACGAGTAACCCAACAAATAAAGAAATAGAATAATTCCAATATAGGACGTAGCAGTAAACCAAGTTGAAGCCAATACCCGCCAACCTTTGCCATTGAATATTAGAACGAATGAAAACATTAATGCTAACAATCCATTGCTTCCGTAAAGTATTGGGGAATCTGTAATACAAAAAGCAGTAATCATCCACAGCACCATAAACAAGATGCCAAGAATCGAAGCGATATTTGTTATGCGCAAATACCTATTCTCAGTTATAGAAAACTCCTTATTAGCACCAATATCAACTATTCTTTGGAAAATTGGAGTTTTGTTTTTATCATTATTGGGCATTATGTTCTAATTATTTTTATCTATATAATTGACTATTTTCAAATTCTGACTAACGTCTCGGCGAAAGTTCGTTGCTGTAATTCGTCCGCAAGACAATCCAGCCGAACCCAAAGTTAACTTTTAGCGTAGGATTTCCGATAGGAAATCCGCAAGCGATGAACTTTAGGCTTTGTGCCATTTGTACAAGTTAGCGAAAAAAGTTGTTGAAGATCATTCCCGATTCGGTAATGGATCATAACTTTAGGTATGCAGGGAAAGAAGGACTATCAAGAAACACTGTTCTCCTTCTTCCAGCTGAGCCAACGGATCTCCAAAGACAATTTCTACAGGTGATTGAAAGATGCACTGGAACTGGACTTTCTTTACCCGTTGACCAAGGGGAATGTGTAAACAATAAAGAGGGCAGGTATATGAAGGGCTAACGCCAGAGCACGGTGGAGCCGGTCTTCGGCACCCTTGCCCCATTCATGGACCTGCAAAAGATAAATACCATTAGGCTAAAGCGGGCCAACAAGTTATTGAAACAGGCATTTGCCATCGCCAAATCAGGTATGCCATATGATGAGAATCACGTTTCCGTCCAAGTCAAAGGGTAGGGCAAAAAAGAGAACGGGGGCATAACCCGATAACTGGTTTTAGGTTTGGGCACAGAATAATTATGATCTAAAATTAATCAGGACAACAGTTGTTTTTCAACTCAGTTCTTTGTTATGCACGGTATTTTTCTTTCTCTTTTGGGTGTTCAGTAAACCACCAAGTACGACACATGACATTCCAATTAAGTATACTGTATAAAATGGCTCGTTAAAAATGACTATTAAAAAAATGGATGATAAAACAGGTGTTAAAAAAACAAATGGTGCTATAAAAGACGCTTCTCCAATTTTAAGAGCTTTAATCCAATATATATATGAAAGTCCATTCACTAAAAATCCATTAATAAGAATCGGTACTACAGTATTGAGGTTAGGTGTTTTAAATTCGGAATAGAAGTGCATTGATATAAATGAAGCGAAACTAGCTGTTAAAAAGTAAATTGTTAATAATAGCGTATCATCAATTTTTATTTTTTTACTTAACACAGAAAATAATGCAAAAACAAATGCTCCTGTAAACACAATTAAGTCGATATTTAAATTTTCAAATTTTAATTGTTCAAAATTACCTTTTGTAAGCACAAAGAAAACTCCGATAAATCCCAAGAGAAGAGATGCTGTTTTATAAATTGTCAGTTTTTCTTTTAATAGAATGAGGGATAACAAAACGATTAAAATTGGCCAAGAATATTGTACAATTAAAACTTCCATTCCTGGTGCGTTAGCATACCCTAAATATAATAATACGTAATACAAATAGGTGCCTAAAAAACCTAAACAAATAGCTTGAAACCATTTAACTTTTGAAATTTCAATTAGTTTTTGAAGACTTTTTTTATAAAGTCCAATACCAAAAAAAAACAGTAATGAAAACATGCTTGACCAGAAAAGAAATTGATGGTTATCTAATTCATTTTGCCCTAATTTGGATACTACTGGTATTAATGACCATAAAAATACACAGGCTAAAACATAGAGAATAGATTTATTCATATTAGCTTACTTTACATTTGTTAGAATGCAAACTTCTATTTTCTTGATATAGGCTAATAGAACTATTTAGGATTTGTATGGTACTATTTGGAATTCAAATTTAATTTAGCAGAATTTCTATATGCTATGGGTGTTTTTTCGAAGTGTTTTTTAAACGCTTTTATAAAATAAGAGCTTTCAGAAAAACTAAGTTCTCCGACAATTTCCTTTACACTCAAATCACTGTAGCACAACATTCTAGCTGCTTCATTTAGTATGTAGGTTTCTAAAAATTTTGCAGGTGTAAGCCCCGTATTATTTTTGAGTATTCGATTCAATTTTTTTTGTGAAATAGCCATTTCTCTAATGTAGAAAGCCATTTGTTTTTGCTCTTTGTAATGTGTTCTAACCAAGTGCACAAATTGCTCTAATATTTTTACATCATTATCTAAATCTTCTATTTCTGTAAAGTTCTTAAACTCCTTTATTTTAGTTAGCAGTATGTGTAAGTAATTCTGTAAAATAATAACCGAACTATTTTTATTCTTATTAAAATAATGGTTTAAAAGATTGAATTCATCATTGAGTAATTTAATTTCTTCACTCGGCACTTTAATATATGCTTGGTGAATGTGGTGAAATAGTAAAGTAGATTTATTTTGAAAACGGTCTAATAAGCTATCGTTAAAACTAACAACATAACCTTGAACGTCTTTATTGTATGTTATTTTGTGTAAGTAATAAGGTGCTAAAAGAAAAATAGTTCCACCTGTATAATCATACCTTTTGTTCTCTATTATATGCACTCCTGAACCATTCTCAATCCAAACAATTTGATAAAAAATATGGTGATGTAGCAATGTTCCATCATTATTTAAGGTTTGGTATTTACCATCAATAATTTTGTCTATTACAATTTTTCTATCGTACTTCTTAAGTAATTTTTCAAACTTCTTTTTTATCACTTATTGCTGTTTTTTTTATGTTGTGCACGACGATAGGTGTTTGCCAAGTAGTCTTGGTGCAGCTCCGGAAATAGCGGCCATACGGTTACCCCTTCAACCCGCATTATAGATTTTGTTGTACGCAGGCTTTACTTATTTTCATTATAGAGTAAATTGAATTTGTGTCCGTCTGGATCTGTAAAAACACAAACGAAAAATCCATTTTCATCATAAAATTCCTTTCGGTCTTTATTAGAGTCAAAGCGGATTTTCCCGCCCGCATTTTTGATAAGGTCAACCCATTTGTCATATTCGTTTTTAGATTCCGCCGATAGTGAAAACATAACTTCGTTTCCTTTACTTAAATCAGACAGTTCGCCTTCTAAACTTTCCTTTAGTTTCTCTTTTTTGAAAAAATGAATCACAAAATTTCGGTTACTAAAAAGGAAACTAACCAACTCTTTATTAGGTTTTCCATTTAATTCAAATCCTAATTCTTGATAAAATTTCTGGGTTCTGTCAATATCATCTACACCAAAATTCGCCCAAATCATCTTTGGTTTCATATAGTTCACTTTTGGTTTTTTAGCTTGCGTACAACGGTTCGGCTCGCGTAGTGCGGAAGTAAGGAAACCTTTCGTTTACGTCTTAGCAAGAAGCTAAATCTTATTGTTTAGTTTTTTTTCTTAATCCATAAGATTTAGCGACATTATAAATATACACAGACCTTTCGATTTTGCCCTAAAGTCCGCATTACGTTTAGGTTTTTAGCACACTTTTTTTACATATTGTGATTAATCAAAATTACGAGTCTATCTTTTGGTGATATTAAGAAAAAGTCCGTTCCACCTCCTTTTCGGTAAGCATAATAAGCTCCTTTGTTTTTAGCCACATTTCTTATAAAATCCTGTTTAGTGACTATTTCTCCTTTCCAGCCGCCATAGATTGGAGTGGCGAATTCCAAAATATCGATTTCATTATCTTTTATTGGAGTAGGAGTCCATTTAATTTCTGACATATTCTCGGGTGGATAGTTTTCAAAAAAGGTAGAGTCAGGGTTTTTGAAGTATTGGGCGTATTCTTCATTAAATTTATAAATATCCAGTGTATATCCTTCTCCACGCACACCTATTTCTTCATAGTCAAACTCTTTCCAACTCCAAAAGGTTTGCCCAGTCAATAATTCTGTCCGTTCTTTAATCTGGAAATTTTTTGACAATGGGAAAATCCCAAGATTCCAAGTTATAAATATTAATATAATTCCCAGAATTGAAGTTTGAATCCAGAAAGATGTGGTTTTTCCTCTTTTATAGAGTTTAAATAATCTATAAATCCATACAGAAGTTCCTATTAGGATTGTGATTAAAATCAAAAAGATTATTAAATAAAAAATCATTGGTTTTAAATGTGTGCTAACGGTTTAGCTCGTATGTTTGGTTCTTGGTTTGAAGATAAGATATTTTAATGGACAAAATAGTTTAAAGGGAAGGGTGATTTCGAGGTTTGGCTAGATACTTTTAGTAGATATCGCTTCATAGGTTCTATACTCTTCCCAAGCTAATCTTTAAAGCATTAGCTTGGATACTTAACAACAGGCTTAAATAGGAGGGACAGCGAGGTCTCGGCTAGATACATTCAGATGATATCGTTTCATAGGTTTTCCGCCCTTCTATAATTTTCTTGGAATCTGAACAGTACCTAGATCCTAAATGTGCAGAGATCGAATCAAATGCGAGCAAAGATGCTAAAGAGAATTCTAGCCTTAAAAAATAGGATATGGAAAAGCAGTTAAAACAAAGTTTGGGTATCGATGTTTCTAAGTTGAATCTATCATTGTCATTAGGTTTCCTAAGTAAGAGGCTGGTCAAGGAATTTAAGTCCCATTCAGATGTTCCCAATGATATAAAAGGCTACAAAGAACTCTTGAAATGGTTGAAAGCATCGGTTGACCATGAGGTGGAACTTTTGGTGGTGATGGAAGCTACCGGCGTTTACCATCAGCGTATTGCACATTATCTACACGAACGGGGGTATTCGGTCTGTGTAATGCAATCGGGTCGTGTAAAGCGCTACGCGCAGAGTTTGGACCAACGTTCTAAAACGGATGCGCTGGATAGTAGAATGTTGAGTATGCTAGGGCTTGAAAGAAGTATTCGCCTTTGGCACCCGCCCAGCGAAGAGTTACAGGAATTAAAAGGACTGAGCAGGGAGCGCAGTTCATTGTTGAACGATAGGACAATGGAGACCAATCGCCAAGGTGCTATCGCATCTGGAGTTCATAGTAATGCAAGAGCATTGAAAAGGCACAAGATCAGATTGAAGCTTTTAAATACACAGATAGCAGCGGTTGAGGAAGAGATGCGGATACTGATCTCTAAAAATGAAGTATTAAAAAGGAAACTTGATTATTTGATAAGTATCCCCGGTGTATCTTTCATATCGGCGGCTACGGTAATCGGGGAAACTTTAGGATTCGAATCCATAGTCAACGCCAAGCAGTTGGTGAGCTACGCCGGTTATGATGTGGTACTGAGGGAATCCGGCAATTTCAAGGGGAAGACCAGAATCAGCAAAAAAGGTAATAGTCATATTAGGGCGGTACTTCACATGCCTTCGATGGCCTGTGTGCGTTGTAACCCGACATTGAAACAATTCTATAACAGATTAAAGCCAAACAAAGCAAAGCCGTTGGTGGCTCTTGTGGCGGTTCAGAGAAAACTATTGATATTGATGTACACCTTATGGAAGAACGAAGAAGTGTATGATGCAAAATTTGAAACAAAAAAGCAGCAAAAGCATGAAGCTCTTGCTGCACGGGATAACAACTTGATAAATCAACCTGTTTCCTAAATTATCAAAGAAAAGACTTGTTTTTTGACACAGTACCTATTCCCTTATTCATTTACAACCATAAAACAGTAGCACAAATCAACACCCTTTTGAAAAAAAGGGTGTTTTGTATGTAAAAGAAATTGATAATTTTAATTAACGGAGACTAAATTAACCTCGAAAATAAGTACAGAGCCACCAGGTATACCTGCCCGACCAGAACTGCCGTAGCCCAAGCTCGATGGCACCAAAAGAATACCATTGCCACCCTCTTTGAAATAGGTGATCCCCTCCGTCCAACCAGCAATCACTTGTTGTAAGTTAAAAGAGATCCCCTCGGCATCACTTTGATCAAACACTGCCTTATCGGTAAAATACCCTTTGTAGGCCACGGTCACATCTGAAGTTGCCGTCGGCTGTTCACCCGTACCTTCCTCGTTGATAACATAGTACAATCCCGTGGCACTTTTTTCGGCGTTCAAATTATTGGCAGCGATATATTCTTGAATTTCCAAATCGTTTTTTACGGTATAATCCGTTTCTTCAGAATCGTTACAGGAAACAAAAAGTGTACAAACGAAAATAATCAGGGCATACTTCATAACAGTTTTTTTAAAGGCGCAAATATAATAAAAAGTGGTTTTCACAGGGAAACCAACACTAGATTAATTATAGGGGTGCCAAGCAATAATCGGAAAACCATCTTTCGGTTGGAAAATAAAGACTGTACCTTTATCCCGTAAAACAAATGTTCATCAGATCGATTCAAATTAATGGATAAGACCAAAATTCGCTTTCTTACGACCGCTGTATTTATCGTGCTGCTATCTATTATAGGATGTAAACAACAAAAGCAGCAACTGCCTACAAAAAACGAGGCTATTGTAAAGACACTTGGTTACGCCAAGGGGTTTACCATAGTAAAGGAGGCATCGGGTGTTACCGTCATTACGATAACCTCGCCTTGGCCGAATGCAGGGGCAGCATTCACTTACGCTTTGATTCCGAAGGAAAAGTTGGCTACCATCACCTTGAACAAAGCGGCATACGATGCCATTGTTTCGGTTCCGGTAGAGCGAATCGTTGCCACCTCAACAACCCATATTCCGGCCTTGGAGGCTTTGGGTGTCGAAAATCGGTTGGTCGGGTTTCCGAATACCGATTATATTTCCTCTAAAACTACACGAGAACGTATCGCTTCCGGAGAAATTAAGGAATTGGGCAGTAACGAAGCGTTAAATACCGAAATGACCTTGGAACTACAGCCTGATCTGGTGGTTGGTTTCTCAATTAATAATCAAAACAGTGCCTACGAAACCCTACAGCGCTCCAACATTCCTGTGGTTTATAATGGCGACTGGACGGAGGAAACCCCATTGGGCAAAGCGGAGTGGATAAAATTCTTTGCTCCATTTTTCCAAATGGAACGTAAGGCCGATAGTATTTTCAAGGGTATCGAAACCTCGTATACCGAAGCAAAAGAATTGGCTAAAAAAAGCACATCAAACCCGACGGTCTTTAGCGGTGCCCTCTACAAAGACGTTTGGTACATGCCAGGTGGAAAAAGCTGGGCGGCCCAGTTTTTAAAAGATGCCAACAGCAATTATTTATGGTCGGCTACCGAGGAAACGGGAAGCCTCTCCCTAAGTATCGAAAGTGTATTGGAAAAGGCTCAAAATGCCCAATTTTGGGTCTCGCCATCACAGTTCACCTCGTACCAAAATATGAAAGAGGCCAATCGCCATTACCAGCAGTTCGGCGCTTTTAAGAACAAACGTGTCTTTACGTTTGCCAAAACTATGGGAGATACTGGTGGATTGTTATACTATGAACTCGCACCACAACGACCCGATTTGGTATTGAAAGACCTTATCCATATTTTACATCCTGAATTGTTGCCCGAACATCAACTTTTCTTTTTTAAGCCCTTGGACTAATTGGGAAGCGCTAACACATATCGACTTAATTTCATCCTTTTATTTGTCGCCTTGTTGCTTTGCACGGGCATCAATATTAGTTTGGGATCGGTCAGCATTCCATTGGAAGAGACCTTTACTTCACTTTTTGGTGGAACTCTAGAAAATACTTCTTGGGACTATATTCTTTGGAACTATAGAATTCCAAAAGCATTTACCGCCATACTTGTGGGAAGCGGACTGGCGTTAAGCGGACTGCTGATGCAGACCCTATTTCGAAATCCCTTAGCAGGTCCCTTTGTACTGGGCATCAGTTCCGGTGCCAGTCTAGGGGCCGCATTACTCATCATGGGGGCATCATTATTTTCCGGACTCTCTATTTTCAGCTTCGTAAACGATGTATCACTTGCCATTGCGGCCAGTATTGGAAGTTTTTTGGTGCTAATGGCGGTCATGGTGGTCGCATCACGCGTAAAAGACACCATGACCCTATTGATTATCGGGCTTATGTTCGGGAGCATCACCGCGGCCATTGTAAGTGTACTTTCCTATTTTACAGATGCGGAGAAACTGCAACAATATATCTATTGGTCGTTTGGCAGTGTGGGCAATCTATCTTGGTCACAATTATCCCTTCTGCTAGGTATTATCTTTATAGGAACAATACTGAGTTTAGTTTCTGCAAAATCGTTGAATGCGCTTTTATTGGGGGAAAATTATGCCCAAAGCTTGGGCGTTAATCTTAAGAAATCACGGTTTTACATCATCATTGCAACAGGAATACTTGCAGGTGGAATTACTGCATTTGCAGGACCCATTGCCTTTATAGGTTTAGCCGTACCCCATTTGACACGACAAATATTCAATACCACCGACCACAGAATTCTATTACCGGCGGTTTTAATATATGGAGCGATTTTAATGCTACTTTGCGACACGGTAGCTCAATTGCCCGGGTCGGCCAATGTTTTGCCCATTAATGCAATTACCAGTATTTTAGGGGCCCCGGTAGTCATATGGTTGCTGGTTCGAAAACGCAAAATGGTATTTTAACCCACAGTTGCACAAACAAAGGTATTTAACGCATAAACGTAAGTCCATTAATAACACCTCTAAAAATAGCATCTTGGAAGCGTGTCAACTGACGGTCGGTTACCGAACGAAAAAAGCGCGGAACAGTGTTGCCTCGAACATTAACTTCGCTTTGGGCCAGGGAGAACTTATGGCCATCGTTGGGGTTAATGGTGCTGGTAAATCGACCTTACTGCGTACCTTGGGCAAAGTACAGCCCCAATTATCGGGAGAAGTGTTTCTCAATGGAAAAAATTTGGCAAACTATAGCCCCATGGCCCTCGCGGCCGAAATTAGTGTAGTGCTAACCGAACCCATTGCCTCAAAGAACATGACCGTAGAAGAATTGGTAGCCTTGGGAAGACAGCCCTATACCAATTGGGTAGGCACTCTGAACGATGACGATAAATCAAAAATAAAAACCGCCATTTGGATGTTGGAGCTGGAAGCCCTACAACATAAAAAATGCTATGAACTAAGTGATGGCCAGCTACAACGGGCGATGATTGCTCGTGCCCTTGCCCAAGATACTGCCGTTATTTTATTGGATGAGCCCACTACCCATCTCGACCTGTATCATAAAGTTCAAATTCTTAAAGTATTAAAGTCTATCGCCCACGAGACCAAAAAAACCGTTGTTTTTACCAGTCATGAAATTGAAATGGCGATTCAGATATGCGACACCATGCTTTTGCTTGACCCTACGGCCCATACCTTCGGGCCGCCCTGTAAACTTATCGAACAACGGGCCTTTGAACGTTTATTTCCGGCCGATACGGTTTCGTTCGATGCCAAGACCGGTTCTTTTAAGATAGAAAAGTAGCCTGCGGGGATATCCTATTTTTAAAGTCAAACACTTATCTTTACTCCAAACACTAGTGCACCAAATGAACGAATATTTGATATATCTTTTAATTGGATTGGTTTGCCTTATACTGGGCTTTTTTCTAGGAAATTACATCCAAAGCTTAAAAACCAAGTCAAGCCAGAGCGCACTCGAAGAACGTGAGCAGCAATTACACAACAATCTTACCATATTGGATGGAAGGTTGCGCGATGCGGAAGAGCATAAACTGCACCTACAGACCGAAAAAGAACAATTGGGCAATCAGATCGTACGCTATCAGGCCGACTTGGAAAATTTACAGTTAAAGAACAGGGAGCAAAAAGAAGAAGTAGAAAAACTTCAGGAGAAATTCACCAAAGAATTTGAAAACCTTGCCAATAAAATACTGGAAGAGAAGAGTTCAAAATTTACCGAGCGTAACGAAAAGAATATCAAAGACATTCTTACGCCCTTAAACGAAAAAATTCAGCTCTTCGAAAAGAAGGTCGAAGAAAGCCAAAAGGAGAATATTAGCATTCATTCGGCATTAAAAGAGCAGCTGTTAAACTTGCAGACGCAAAACTTGAAAATCACCCAAGAGGCAGAAAATTTGACCAAAGCCTTGAAAGGCGATAGCAAAATGCAAGGCAACTGGGGCGAACTGGTACTCGAGCGGGTTCTTGAAAAATCAGGACTTGAAAAAGACCGTGAGTATTCGGTGCAACAGAGTTTTACCCGTGAAGATGGTACACGGGTACTTCCCGATGTGATCATCAACCTGCCCGATGGCAAAAAAATGATCGTCGATTCTAAAGTCTCATTGACCGATTACGAACGTTTTGTTAATGCCGAAGATGACCAAAGGGATAAATTTTTGAAAGACCATATCAATTCCCTCAGAAGACATGTAGACCAGTTATCCGCCAAAAAATATGAGGACCTCTACGAAATGGAAAGTCCTGATTTCGTATTGATGTTCGTACCGATAGAGCCTGCCTTTGCAATTGCTATAAACAACGACAGCACATTATATAATAAGGCTTTTGAACGGAACATCATAATCGTTACCCCCTCGACGCTATTGGCTACCTTACGTACCATCGACAGCATGTGGAACAATGAAAAACAACAGCGTAATGCAATTGAAATTGCACGTCAAGCGGGCGCTTTATATGATAAATTCGAGGGTTTTATAGCTGATTTGACCAAGGTGGGCAAAAAGATGGACGAGGCAAAATCAGAATACAAAGGAGCCATGAACAAGTTGGTCGAAGGCCGTGGAAATATCGTTATCAGTATTGAAAAACTGAAGAAAATGGGCGCCAAAGCAAAAAAATCTATTCCCGACCCTATTTTAAAAAGGGCCAAGGAAGACGATTTTGAGGAAATCGAGGAAACCTCATAGCTGGCTTTTAGATCGCCTAAAAACAGAACACTTATACTTTTTATATGAAAAAAATACTATTTATCGTCATCGGAAGCCTGTTGACATTGCTGGTTGTTTACTACGCCATTATTTACTTCGTTCCTTATAGCGAGGGAGTACGCTCGGGAGAACTGATCAAAATAAGCAACAAGGGGGTAATTATTAAAACTTGGGAAGGAGAAATCAGTCAAGGTATCTCAGGAGCGCAGATATTCTCTTTTTCGGTATTGGATAAAGACCAAGATGTTATCGAAAAGCTAAAGGAATATCAGGGAGAATACGTAAAGGTTGGGTATACAGAGCGCTTCGCGACATTTTTTTGGTTGGGAGATAGCAAATACTTCATAACCGACGTGCAAAAAGAACAATCACCGCATTTTAGAAAATAAAGCATGGAAAAATTTAAAACAGCGCATGAATCGAAGGTCTCGATTACAGAACTGATGCTTCCCTCCCATTCGAATTTTGGGGGCAAGGTGCATGGAGGCCATATTTTAAATCTTATGGACCAGATCGCCTTTGCCTGTGCTTCAAAGCATTCACAACGTTATTGCGTAACAGCTTCGGTAAACCGGGTCGATTTTTTACACCCCGTTGAAGTAGGCGAACTGATTACATTGAAGGCTTCGATCAATTATACAGGAAGAACCTCAATGGTGGTAGGGGTACGCGTAGAATCGGAAAACATTACCACAGGTACCAAGCGTCATTGTAATTCTTCCTATTTTACGATGGTCGCCAAAGATGAGCACGGAAAAGGTATGACCGTACCCGGTCTGTTGGTAGAGGACGAAGAAGGTGTAAGACGATTTGCACGGAGTAAACGCCGAAAAGAGGAAGCCTTTTCAAGAGATACCCAATTCGATTCCTCCAAATTCAAAATAGAAGAACACATGAAGTTTTTGGAAGGGGAGAATATCAAACTTTCCCTCAGTTAACACCTTTCGCAGCTGCGGCGTCTAGAAACCAATGTAGATTTTCAGATTCAGGAGCTACCAAACTGGCAGGATATTTTTCGAAATCTCCGGTTTTGTTGATAATTTCCTTAACTTTTTCTGTCTTGCTATCTCCGGTCACCAAAAAAGCAACAGCTTCCGAATTATTAATAATTTTGCCTGTTATAGACACTCTTTTCTGTCCAGAATCGGGGTGAATTGCCACTGTACAATTTAAATCTGAATGCCATAACTCAATTTCATGGGGGAAAATGGAAGCCGTATGTCCATCATCGCCCATCCCCAAGATGACCAAATCAAACTGGGGAATATCATTGCCCCCCTTTGGTAATTTATGCTGCAATACCTTACCATAACGTTGCGCCTCTTCTTTGGGGTCGTTTTCACCTTTGATCCGGTGGATATTTTCCTCGGGGATATCAATTTTGGAAATCAAATGTGCCACCGTCATTTTATAGTTGCTATCATCATCGGCTGGTGGTACACAGCGTTCATCGCCCCAATACAGATGTACCTTTTTCCAATCGATGGATGTTGCATAGTCTGCTGCCAATTTATCGAAAACAATTTTTGGGGTGCTTCCTCCTGAAAGCGCCACATGCACTTCTGGTCGAGAAGCTATAAATTCAGTTAAATATTTTGAAAAAGCTTCAGCGACTTGCTGTTTGGTATCGTAAGTATGTAGTTGCATTTCTTTATAGTATCATTGGGTTAAGATTCCGAATATAGAAAAGGCAGTAAAACGAAATTGCCGTCAAAGTACATCAAACATACCATTGACCGGCTTTCAGTCGCAAAGCCTATTCACCAAAATTAAACTGGTTATCAGCAAATTACACAAAAACCTGGATCATCTGCCAATTGTTCTTCCGGATTCCTCCACATATGGTTTCCATCAATTAAGTCATCAGAATTTTTGGGTCCCCATACCCCGGCAGAGTATCCATAAGTTGTTACGTTTTCCCCATTCTTCCAATAATTCAAAATAGGATCTACGAATTCCCAGGCCGCCTCGACCTCATCCGCCCTTGCGTACAAAGTGGCATCGCCCTGCATGGCGTCTAAAAGAAGGCGTTCATAGGCTTCCATCACATGTTTCTCTACCAAACTGGAATAATAAAAATCGAGATTGGCACGCTCTACCTTAAAGCCCTGACCTGGTACCTTCACCCCAAATTTGATTAAAATTCCTTCGTCGGGCTGAATACGTATGATCAACTTATTATCCTTACTATCCATTCCCGAATCTTTAAAAATTTGATGGTGGGGCGATTTAAAATGAATAACAACCTCTGTCACCTTGGTCGGCATGCGCTTTGCAGTACGAACATAAAACGGTACATCGGCCCAGCGCCAATTGTCAACAAAAAATTTAATGGCCGCATAAGTCTCGGTCGTAGAATTGGGGTCTACCCCTTCTTCTTCGCGATAACCAGGTACTTTTTCACCGTCGACTACCGAGCTTACATATTGCGCCCGAATAGTATTGTCAAACAATGTTTTCTCATCGGTCATCTTGCGCAGCGATTTTAAGGCCTTTACCTTTTCGTTGCGAATCTCCTCTGCCCCAGGACCAATTGGCGGCTCCATTACTACTAGCGAAACTATTTGCAATAAATGGTTCTGGAACATGTCACGAAGTGCTCCCGATTTATCGTAATAACCACCTCTTTTCTCGACTCCTACCCTTTCGGCATTGGTAATCTCTACATGATGAATGTAATTGCGATTCCATAATGGTTCGAAAATACTGTTGGCGAACCGGGTCACCAATAAATTCTGCACGGTTTCCTTTCCCAGGTAATGATCAATGCGATAAATCTGCGTCTCTTGAAAATAGTGGTGTAAACCTTCGTTCAATTTTCTTGCACTGTCAAGGTTGTAGCCAAATGGCTTTTCGACAATCAACCGTTTCCATCCCTTTTCCTCGTTATTGAGTCCTTCCTCCGAAAGGCTTTTTGCTATAACCTCATACAGGCTGGGAGGTGTCGACAGGTAAAAAATATAATTTTCGTCGGTACCATATTTTGTATTCAAATCGGAGATTCTATTTTCGAGTCTTTGGTACTTGGTATCGTAATCGCTTCCTAAATCTTCGTAAAATAGCTTGTTGGCAAAAGTTTCAATAAAGCCGTTTGCTTCTTTCCCTACCCGTTCTTTTAAATATTTACTCTCATTCACCACTTTTTTTCTAAACTCCCTATCGCTTAAATCGCTACGGCTAACACCAAGCACCACGAATTTTTCGGGCAAGTGTCCGCCTTTATATAAATTAAAAAGTGCGGGAATCAATTTTCGGGCGGTCAAGTCACCTGATGCGCCGAAAATGACAAGCATTTGATTATCTGTTTTGTTCATGTGTTCTTATAAATCGTAAAACCCGAGAGTTTGTTTAGCAAAGAATTATTAGCGTTTCTGCGTCATATTTAGATAAAAGTTACGCAAAAATTTCAGCGAAGTTAGGCGCAAAAACGGACAAAAAAAAATTATTGAATGATTTCAAAGCCGTTTGCAAATATTGCCAAGCTTGCGGAGTTTCGTCAAAGAATGGTTACAAAATTGATTATTTACCATATTTTTGAACTTGAAACATCATGACTCAGGTTCGATGGCTGTTTTATAATCAAAGAAAATCTCTTGTTCACAAAAGTATGGGCTAAAAGTTAGTGCTGCTCAAACTACTGTTTGTATTCAAGAATATTAAAACACAGATACCGATCATCTCAATAATTAGCACGCCATCAAAAAATATCATGATATCACTGCAAACGAATACTATTTTATTCAAGTAATTAATAAGGATTAAAACGTATGAAAAATAACAATTACGATTTTGGATTGGTAGGTCTCGGGGTTATGGGGCGCAATTTTATACTGAACGTCGCCGACAATGGTTTTACGGCTTTCGGCTATGATCTTGATACCGAAAAGGTCGATGCTTTAAAAGAAGAAGGTGGTGATTTAGAGAAAGTCGATGCCACAACAGACCTAAATACTTTTGTACAATCATTGGCTCGACCCAGAAAAATAATGCTTTTGGTTCCTGCCGGGAAAATTGTAGATGCAGTAATAGAAAGTCTATTGCCCCATATAGACGCTGATGATTTGATTATCGATGGAGGCAACTCTTTTTTCACAGATACCGACCGACGGGAAACTTACTTACAGGAAAAGGGCATTCACTTTTTCGGCGCAGGAGTTTCTGGTGGTGCGAAAGGCGCCCGTTTGGGGCCAAGTATTATGCCTGGTGGAAACCGAGAAGCCTATAAAGAAGTACAACCCATCTTCGAGGCCGTTTCAGCCAAGTATAACGGTGAACCTTGTGTAGCATACCTAGGGCCTAAATCGGCCGGTAATTATGTAAAAATGGTACATAATGGCATCGAGTACGGACTCATGCAGTTAACCTCTGAAGTTTACGATATACTCAAAAAAGCCGGAAATTTGAACAATGATGAATTGCATCAGACTTTTTCGACATGGAACAAAGGCCGGCTGCAGTCATTCTTAGTAGAAATTACCTCTGAAATATTTGAACAAGAAGATGACCTGGGCGACGGCCGTCTTGTAGATAAAATTCTCGACAAGGCAAAACAAAAAGGTACCGGAAAATGGACATCCCAAAATGCCATGGACTTGGGCATACCCATTCCATCTATCGATATTGCCGTAAGTATGCGCGAAATCTCGGCATTAAAAGACGAACGAGTACAAGCCGATGAGCTTTATGACCGTCCGTCACCAGAGACCATCGACAAAACCGAATTGGTTCGAATGGCCGAAGAAGCCCTGTATTTCTCGTTCATTGTGACATATGCCCAAGGATTGCACCAATTGGCAGATGCTTCGAAAGAATATGGTTATGAATTGGATATTGCCGTTATTGCAAAAATATGGCGTGCAGGCTGCATCATTCGTGCCGGCCTCTTGGCCGATATCACCGAAGCCTTTCAAAAAGATAAGAACGTACCTAACCTTTTACTATCTCCTTCTTTTATTGAAAAAGTGCAAAGCACGGTGGGATCCACTCGGTCGTTGGTCGCCTATGCGGCCACAAATGGAATTCCCTTGCCAGGTCTCTCCAACTCCCTTACCTATTTTGATGCCTACACCTCAAGTCGTTTACCGCTGAATTTGATTCAGGCACAACGCGATTATTTTGGTTCGCATACCTATGAGCGCTTAGATCAAGAAGGTATTTTTCATACCGAATGGGAGAAGTAAACAGACACATTCATAAAGTAAAAACGGCGCACGTATGCGTCGTTTTTTGCCTCTCGGGAACCACATATCAAGCCCTTTAATCGATTCCTACACTATAATATCTTATCAAATCGTAAAGCAATTACTATCTTAGCTGTTCCGAATGGTCGAATCACCGCTGTTTCATGAATGCCCAATCGCCCCCTAATGAAAATCAAAAGATTCATATTTATACTTTTCTTTGTTTTCAACATACCTCTTTTAACAGCGCAAAATATTCTTGATCACCAAAAAGACACGCTCCGGTCGCTCATAGACCAGTCAAATCGCGCCTACGAAGTATATAACTATAAAGATGCCATTAAATATGCATCTATCCTCATTGATAAAAGCCGAGAATACCATGATGATTACCATAGTTTTTTGGCCTATGATATTTTAGGAGGCATCTATTCTGAAACCGATGATAGCGTACAAGGCAGAATTTTCTCTGAGAAAGCCCTGGAAATAGCACGGGCTACAAAAGTCGATAGTCTTATTGCCTGGGGTTCATTAAACCTAGCAATACTATATTCTGACAATAAAAAAACATATGACAAAGCCATACACTTTTTCAAAGAAAGCATTGCCATCAATGAAAGGCTAAAAGACGTAGATCAACTTTATCTAATTTACATCAGTTTAGCCTGGACCTACATTGACAATCAGCAATTTCAAGAGGCTCACACCATACTGAGCAAGGCGGACTCAATTTCAGAAAAGAAAAAAATAGACCCGCTGAACAAACTATACATAGAACTATTATTTGGTAAATATTACCATGCCATAAAAGATTATGATCTGGCAAAAAAGCAACTTGAATCCATTACCGAAGAAATAGACAACGATTCTATCACGGATCTGGCCATCGAAGTTTATAATAACTTGGCAGAAGTATATTATAAAACCGATGAACCCAAAAATGCCTTTTTAAGCTTAGAGAAATATAACCATTATAAGCAAAAGGCCTATACACTGGAAAAAATAGAAGAAACGGAAAAGGCAAGGGCGAAATTTGATTTGAAACAAGCCCAGAATGATTTAAGGACTGTAATAAATGAAAAAGAATATTCCGATACGCTTACAGCTATTCTTATTGTAGCAACGATAATTCTCATAATTGCCTTGCTAGGCTTTTTCCTGTTTTTCAGAACAAGAAGAAGATATATCGATCACTTGAAAAATTACAATGAAGAGTTAATCGTTGCCAAGGAGAAAGCCGAAAAACTTTCGAAAGTACAGACCAAGTTTCTATCCACGGTGAGTCATGAATTGCGTACTCCATTATATGGGGTAATTGGGATATCAACACTTTTAAAAGAAGACCCGAAGCTAAAAGCGTATGAAGAAGATCTTGAATCCCTTAAATTTTCGGCAGACTATTTATTGGCGCTAATAAACGAAGTTTTACTTATCAGTAAAATGGATGCCGAAGCTATAAAACTGTCAAAAAAGCCTTATAAATTAGACTCCTTAATCCATAGCATTACCCGCTCTTTCGAATATAGTCTACAACAAAGCAACAATAAGTTGCACGTACAAATAGATAAAAACATACCCAATTCATTAATTGGTGACCCTGTTAGACTTTCTCAAATATTGATGAATTTGGTTGGAAATGCCTTAAAATTCACGAAAGAAGGAAACGTATGGATAACCCTAAACCTGATATCGGTTTCAAAAAAAGGCTCTTATAAGACCCGTTTCACCATCAAAGATGATGGTCCTGGTATTCCTATTGACAAGCAGGAAGTAATATTTCATGAGTTTACGCAAGTAGAAAACGCAAATCATAGCTATAAGGGAACCGGGCTTGGTTTGGCCATCGTTAAAAAGTTATTAAAGCTTTACAATAGTAAGATTCACCTCAAAAGTGCCCCCGAACATGGCTCGGAGTTCAACTTCTCAATAAATCTGAAGAAAAACGACCATCAATACGAAGAAAGCGACGATGAAACTAGTAAGTCAGCCGATACCGACGATACTAAACTGAGTGGTGACAAACATATTTTAATAGTAGACGACAACAAAATAAATCAAAAAATAACTCAAAAAATACTGGACAAGTACAACGTAAAATCAAGTCTTGCCGATGATGGGAAACAAGCGGTTGAAATGAGTCGCCTATATAAATATGACTTAATATTGATGGACATCAATATGCCTAAAATAAATGGAATGGAAGCAGCGGTTATGATACGGGAGTTCGATAAAAATATTCCTATAATAGCACTGACCGCTGTTGAGCTTGACGAAATGAGGGTAGAAATTACGAACTCGGGTATTAACGATATCATACATAAACCCTATGACAGATCCGAATTTATAAAAATCATCATTAAAAATATCCCTGCCGAAAAGTTGACACTTTGAAGACAAATTAATTCATTCTAAGAACTATTTAATCAAATAATGCCCAAGTCTCAATACCACATTTATGTTATAGAACTATCAAAACGGGTATTTACAGAGCACAGACGATTTCGTGAAGCCAACCCGCAATTCAATGGGGTACTTGAATGTTTATATGTCGGGATGACCAGTAAAACTCCAAAAGAGCGTTTTGAACAGCATAAATCGGGCTACATCAATAAAAAGGGCTTCAATCTATCATCGAAGATTGTCAAAACCTACGGTTCTTATCTACGCCCAAGTCTTTACAACCATATCAAACCGTTGAACACAAGGGCCGAAGCCCTAAAAATGGAAAAAGCCTTAGCGCTCGAGCTACGCCGAAAACGCTATGCCGTTTGGTTTAATTAAACAGTGAAATCTTATTTTGTGATGGCCGACAGCAAGGCTTACCGAAAATTTCATAAATTTATTCATTGACCGCAAACCACCACTCAACTTTGAAGGAACCAAAACGAAGTCAAATCTGGTGTTATTATTTTTTCAATAGCCCTTCTGAAGAAAAACAAGTTAACCTCACAAAAATTAGAAAAAATGGCATCCGATGACAAAAAATTTATGAGACGGGCCATACAATTGGCCCATGAAGGAATGGACAATAATTTAGGTGGCCCTTTCGGTGCGGTCATCGTAAAGAATAATTCGATTATTGCTGAAGGCAACAACAACGTTACTACAAAGAACGACCCCACTGCCCACGCCGAAGTAGTTGCCATTCGAAAGGCCTGCGAAAAACTTTCTTCGTTCCAGCTTGAGGGCTGTACTATCTACACCTCTTGCGAACCCTGCCCGATGTGTTTGGGAGCCATTTATTGGGCTCGTCCAACTCGCGTCGTTTATGCTTGTAATCGCCAAGATGCCGCCAATATTGACTTCGATGATCAATTTATTTATGATGAGCTTATGGTCGATATGGAGGATCGCAAAATTCCTTTCGAACAAGTCTTACGAAACGAAGCCCTGACTGTTTTTCAAGCATGGGATGCTAAAAATGACCGTACCCTATACTAACAAAAGGCATCCTATTGTTCTAAAACCGATATCCCAATTTCAACAATGCCCCTCTTGGCAGCACAGGCACCACGACGAAGCTGGCATCCGGATTATCTTGAATAAACTCGCGTGTAGCCCCATTCGCACTTGCCCCAAAACTGTTGGCTCCAAAGAAATTTGCCAAGCCTTCCGAATTAAATAGATTGGTTACCAAGACATCGGCCGAAAGATGTTTGTTAATGGCATAGCCAATTCCCAAATTAAAAATACTATATGCTGGCAATTGAAAGGCATTGGCAACATTGCCTTCCCGCTCACCCATAAACTGCCATTTCAAAAAGGTATTGAATCTATTTTTATGGTATTCTGCACTGAGGTTGAACATCAATTTCGGATTAAAAGGAAGCTGATTATTGGAAAAATCGGTGGTACCATCATCAGCGACATCTACCGTTCCCCCAGCATCATAAACGGTCCATTTTGTGGCGATCGGATTCTGCAGGGTACCATTAAACCTAAAAGTTAATGACGTAACGGGCGTGTAAGCACTCTCCCACTCCATGCCTATGGTACGTGAGTTATTGAACTGCACCGGGGTATAAAAAACGCTGCCACCCTCAGGATCGAATTCAAAACCGGCAATTCCAATATCTTTTAATTGGCTCCAAAAGGCAGTTGTGGTAAAGGAAAAATTCGCTTGGTTCCATTTTAGGCCAATTTCAGCTTGTTTGATTTTTTGAACCTCCCCTTTTTGGTTAATCGGTACATTTGAAAAATTATTAAAGTAGTAATTCAGTTCGGGAGCCTTATTCCCTGATGAAAAACGGGTAAAAATTGCTGCTGTTTCCTGCAAGCGATAATTTAATCCGGCGGAATAAGAAAGATAGCTGTAATTATAATCAAAAAGATCTTGTTCCCCAGTAGAAGTGAGTATTCCATTATCGTAGGCCGTGGTCGGGTCACCGTCATAACCACCATCACCTTGATAAGGCGCCGATCGATCTTTCGACCCTTTGTGACCGATAGTTTCATAACGTAGCCCCATATCTAGATGTAATCCATCTTCAATTTCCCAGCGGTCATTGAGAAAGGCTGCGATTTGGTTCACATCGGCTTGGGAAACATCATAAAACAATCCCCCATAATTACTTAACCCATGGGTATCTGACAAGGAAAGAACAGGGTCTCCTGGATTTTCAAGAGTCACTTCCAACATTCTGGGGTTAGGTTCATAGGTAACATAACCAAAACTCCCCTGAGTAAATAATGAGGTGTCAGCGAAACCAGAGGCCAGACCCATGGTCAAATCATGATTTTCAGTTTTTTTCCGAACGGTCAATTGGTTGACAAGTTCATCAGTACTATTCTGTTTTAACCATGAAGCGGTTCCCATAATAGCGTCATTGGGTAAGGTGCCTTGTCCTAAATATTGTATGGATTCACCGGCCAAAATTCCACTATTGTTCAAACGGGCCAGTTCCATTCCCGATCGAGCGTCGCTGAAAACCACCTGCCCAATAGGAAACTGCGCTCCGCTTATGAAATAAGCCAAGGGATCGTTCAATGAAACAAAAGCATTACTGATGGAAGTCTGCCAGTTTGCATTTTTATGGGCATACTTTATAGCGAACCGCAACGACCATTCATTTCCGAGGTCTTGTAAAATATCGACTCCAAAAGCTCTATCTTGGGCATGAAGTCCTTGGGAAGGATCAAAACTATTCGTAGCCTTTTCCTCGAGTCGTCGACCATCGGGAACATTGGCGTTAAAACTGGGCATCAATAAAGCCGTGGTATTAAAGTCCTGCTCAAATGCGGCACGGGGATTATCCCAATCTATTGCAGCAACGCCCGTCCATCTGTTGGTAAAATCATCCAATGCCTTGGCATAAAACTTAAAATAACCACTCTTTGTTTTTTTAATGACGTTTGCCCTAAACTGACCTCCTTTGCTAAACGTAAAATCAACATCGCGGGCGCCATCATCGTGGCGATAGTGGCCACCGGCATTGAAGAACCAGCCGCTACCCAACGGCCCACCAACATTTCCATCGATTCGGTATAGTGGATTACCCTCCCCTTGCATACCTCCTTGAACCTGTATTTCGCCACCGAATTTATCTCTAGGTCCATGAGAAATAAAATTATAGATTCCCCCTGGCCCGTTCAGCGCTGTGATAGCAGCACTTCCTCCCCGTATAGCCTCTACCTTTTCTGTAGTCAAATCGACACGTTGAAAGATTTCAGGAGAATAATAAGAATGTTGTACTAAGCTGACGGGAAGACCATCCTCCTGTAAAGAAACGTAATACCATCCCATATCATCTTCAGCGGAAGCCGATATGCCTCGAGCATATACTTTGGTAAAGACCTCGCCTGCAGACGGATCGGTAAAGGTTCCAGGAATAGCCTGAAGAAGGTCGGCCGCACCTCTAGGAAATGTCATCTGTAAAGCCCCGGACTCTAAAGTGGTTATTGCCGTACTCGATTCTAATTGTGTTCGCGGATCGAAAGTTCCGGTCACTACTACATTTTGTAGATTGAGTAAGTCGTCCTCCAGAATAAATGAAAGGTCGAGTTCTTCCTTTCCGACCGTAATAGTTTCACTGTAGGTCTTGGCTCCAAGGTACGTTATCGTTAAAATATAATTGCCTTCGGAGACCTCAGGTATATTAAAAAAACCCTGTAAATCTGTGGTGCCAAAATGATTTGAAGGTTGAAGGGCTACATGGGCACCTAAAAGGGGTTCTCCCTTCAAATCCCTAACCTCTCCCTTAACAGCTACTTGGGCAATGAGTGCATTCTGCATCCCATAAAATATTACAAACAAAAAAATAATATTCCGAATCATCTTAAATCCAATTGAGAAAGCAAATATATTAAGCCTAATCCTTTTTGTCTTGCTGTGGCTACCATTAATTCTATCTTCCTCTCAGAAATCGCTCTAGGGGCCTTTAAAAATTCAACTAATAAAATTCCCCTTCCAGTTTCAACAGAACAGTGATAAATATTTGTGTTACAACCCGATACACTTTTTGGTGCCGTTTTAAAAAATGTAATCGATAACATAATTTGAATATTCTACGTAAAGCTTTCAAAACTAATTGGCTATATTTTTAGCTTAAAGTCAAAAAAATACATAAATTTCAAATCAATTAACTAGCTATTCGATAGGTTACTTACCAATTTCACAAGAATAATACAAAAAGTAAAGGGATGGGCAAAAATGAGAATTCACGACGCAAGTTTATAAAGAAAACCGCTGCCAGTTCGGCACTATTCGTGGCTGGTGGCGTACTGCCCGGGTTCACGGCCAAAAGCTATGGCCAGATTGTTGGGGCCAACAAAAAAATCAATGTTTCCATGATGGGGGTAAACAGTCGTGGAAATGCACTGGCCCAAAACTTTGCAAGCCAAGAAAACTGTAATGTTATTCATGTGTGCGATGTAGATAGCCGGGCTATAGCGAAGTGCTTGTCTGCTGTTAAAGAACGCCAAAACAGAAAAGTAAAAACATTTGAAGACTTCAGAAAATCACTGGAGAGCAAAGATGTTGATGCCCTGGTCATTGCCGCACCTGATCATTGGCATGCCCCCGCCTCTTTATTGGCCATGGAAGCTGGAAAACATGTATATGTCGAAAAACCTTGTAGCCATAACCCAAAGGAAGGTGAAATTTTGGTCAGCGCAGCTAACAAATATGGTAAAGTTATTCAAATGGGAAACCAGCGTCGTTCATGGCCCAATGTGGTGGCAGGTATAGAAGCTGTAAAAAATGGGGCCATAGGCCGGGTATATTTTGGCAAATCTTGGTACACCAACAACCGAGCCTCGATCGGGGTAGGCAAAGAAGTACAAGCTCCCGATTGGTTGAATTGGGACCTTTGGCAAGGACCAGCTCCCCGCAAAAATTATAAAGACAATATTGTACACTATAATTGGCATTGGCTTTGGCACTGGGGAACGGGGGAGGCTTTGAACAACGGTACACATATGATCGATCTTTTGCGATGGGGCATGAACGTTGATTTCCCCACAAAAGTTAGCTCGAATGGTGGTCGATATCGTTATAAAGACGATTGGGAAGCTCCCGATACCCAAATAATTAATCTTGATTTCGGTGATGATTTATCAATGTCGTGGGAAGGTAGAAGCTGTAATGGCAAAAAAATCGAAGGAAGTTCCGTCGGGGTAATATTTTATGGGGAAAATGGAAGTCTGTTTATTCCCAGCGGTGACAGTCATACCATTTTCGACTTAGATGGTGCAGTCGTAAAAGAGGTGAAACCCAGTGAAGAAATCGATGCCCGAAACAAGAGTAATCCTGCCAAGAATTTAGATGCCTATCACATTCAAAACATGTTCGATGCCATTACAAATGGAACTAAACTACATGCCGATATAGATTCAGGCCACAAAAGCACCTTGTTAGTCCAGCTAGGGAACATTTCACAACGGGTAGGACGATCATTGGATATAAACCCCGAAAACGGACATATCATTGACGACGAAAACGCACAGAAGCTTTGGAGCCGTTCGTATGAGCCGGGTTGGGAAATGAAACTTTCTTAACGACATTCTAACAATACAAGGATCTATATGAAATCAAGAAGAACATTTATAAAAAAAATTGGCAAAGCCAGTGCGCTATCTACCTTGGCTCTATCACTACCTGCCCCGATATTTTCACAACGAAGACAAAAGAAGATTACCATGGTAAAACCTAAAGTCATAGGCATTATTGGAGCGGAAAACTCTCATTCGATTCATTTTGGAAAAATGTTCAACGTCGATAAGGCGTTTCCGGGATTCGAAGTCAAATACATCTGGGGAGAAAAAGATGAATTTGCCCAAAAGACCAAAGAAAAAGGGGCTATTCCTATTATTGTAAAAGACCAAAAGGAAATGATGGGCAAAATAGATGCCTTGATTGTAGATCACCGTCGTGGTGATATGCATTTAGAAGCAGCGACCCCCTTTGTCAAGGCCGGTGTCCCTACCTTTATAGATAAGCCCTTTTGTTTTAGCAGCGAAGCAGCGAAAAAATTTCTCAAAATGGCCAGAGCGGTTGGAACTCCTGTTACGTCGTACAGTTCCATCGCCCATAGCTTTGCAACCGATGACATGAGAAAACAAGTCGCAGAAATAAAAGACATTAATCAAATAACCTGCTATGGCAAAGCTGACCTCAATTCCATCTACGGAGGGATTTACTTTTACGGCGTACATATGGTAGAACCTCTTATTTATTTGTTCGATGAAAAAGTAGTTTCGGCCAGAATCAATAAAAATGAGAAAGACAATTTGAATAGTACGGCCAGCTTGGTTTTTGAAAATGGAATGATGGCGACCCTGATAATCACCTCCAAAAAATACGGATGGCAGACTTTTATTGAGACCGATGAAGGTATTGTTGAATTAAAATCACGCGTGGAAAAAGTAGAACCTGACAAAACCTATACCGATATGGTCAAAATGTTCGAAAGCGGGGTTGAGCCGAGAAGTCATGAAAGTATTATACATGGTGTTGCGGTATTGGAAGCACTTTATAATTCCTCGAATTCAGGAAAATGGGAAACGGTAATGGCTTAATATGATTTCAACCCTATTCAAACCAACTTGTTTTTCTTTTTTAATGCTATTGCTGACATTGCTGTTATCCAGTTGTAAAGAGAGTGTCGCAAAAAAGTCGCAAGACCTAGCGCACCAAGCAATTAATAAAGAGGATAACACTCTTTCCGACAGCGAAATAAACAAGGGCTGGAAATTGCTGTTCGACGGAAAAACTTTCGACGGTTGGCGTGGTATGGGACGCAATGATGTTCAAAACGAGCTTTGGAAAATTGACAATGGTACGATACGAAAACTAAACAGTGAAGAAGTCGCGCCGTTGCCAGACGGCAAGGCTTTTGAAGGTGGCGATTTGATCACTATTAAAACCTATGCTAACTACGAACTGTATTTTGAGTGGAAGATATTAAAGGCAGGGAATACGGGGCTCAAGTATAATGTATCTGAAGCCTTCTCTCAAAAGCACGGTTCACAATACTCCGCTTTAGGATTTGAATATCAACTACTCGATGATGCCGACACGCTTTATGCAGGCAAACTCAAACCGACCCAATACACGGGTAGTCTTTACGATATGGTTCCCCCTAAGAATGCTAAAACCAATCCTGTAGGAACGTTTAACTCTAGCCGTATTCTTATTAACGGCAACCATGCGGAGCATTGGCTTAACGGTATAAAAGTGTTGGAATACGAATTCGGTTCGAAGCACCTTGATTCGTTGTTTAAAATGAGCAAATACAATGACTATAGAAATTTTATAGACAAACGCAGCGGACACATCGTCTTGCAGAACCATAAGGACGATGCTTGGTTCAAAAACATAAAAATCCGTGAGATAACACCAAGTCCAAAATAACAGGTACTAAACAAAATATTGATAATGAAAATTCTAGCTACATTACTTTTTGCCGGATCGGTGCTTCTGACGCCCATTGAATCAAACGAAAATACTATGGTAAAAGGCATACTTTATTCGGATGGCGGTACGGTCTCCGTTACACTTTCTGGGGATAGTATTATCGGTATAGAACGGACTGCGGACACCGGACCGGATTCCAGGTCTTATGTGGCCCCGGGCCTAATCGATGTGCAGATCAACGGCTATATGGGCATCGATTTTTCGGGCCCCGACCTGACTGTCGAAGGGGTCAAAAAGGCCACCAAGGCACTTTGGAAGGCAGGGGTAACCTCTTATTTTCCGACCATCATAACCAGTGATATCGCCCTGATCAAGAAAAACTTCGCCATTTTGGCAGAAGCCAGAAAAGACCCCGAGATCGGCATGTCCATTCCCGGTTTCCATCTTGAGGGCCCCTATATCTCACCTATCAAGGGCTTCCGAGGAGCCCACTTGGAAAAATATATCAAAGATCCCGACTGGGAAGAATTCCAGGCCATACAAAAAGCGGCCGACAACGGTATCGTCTTGATTACGCTTGCCCCTGAGCTTAAAGGAGCCATCGACTTCATCAGAAAATGTGTCGACAGCGGGGTCGTCGTGTCACTAGGGCACCATAACGGTTCTGCCTCCGATGTGCAGAAGGCCGTCGATGCGGGAGCGAGAATGGCAACACATCTGGGCAACGGTTGCGCCAACGAGATAAACCGGCACCATAACCCCTTATGGCCACAGCTCTCCAACGATGCGATTACGACCAGTATCATTGCCGATGGTTTCCACTTGACAAAAGAAGAGGTGCGTAGTTTTTATAAGGCCAAAGGCGTTGAAAATACAATTCTGGTATCCGATGCCCTCGATTTGGCAGGTCTGCCTCCTGGTGAATACACCCGTGGCGAGCGCACCCTGTTATTGACGCCCAACGTGGTCAAATTGCCCAAAGAGAATGTATTGGCCGGTGCCGCCTCGCCCATCAGCAAATGCGTCGGGGTCATGATGGACTATACACAGTGCACCCTGAAAGAAGGCATACGGATGGCCAGCACCAACCCTGCCGAACTTTTTGCGCTAAAGGATATCGGATCAATCGAACAGGGCAAACGTGCCGACCTCATCGTTTTTACGATGGAAAACAACCAAATGACGATTAAAAAGACCTATGTCTCAGGACAATTGGTATACTCTCAAGATTAGCTTATGAAAAATAGATCCATACCTACAAAAATTATCCTTGCGCTGAGCGCCATCGGCCCCGGCCTGTTTTTGATCGGCTATAATATCGGCACCGGAAGCGTGACCACCATGGCAAAAACGGGCGCCGAACACGGCATGGGCCTTTTCTGGGCACTTATTCTATCCTGTATATTCACCTATGTGTTGATGGTCACCTATGGCAAGGTCACCTTGGTAACGGGCAAGACCGCCCTTTTCAATTTCAAGAGCGAGTTCAAATATGGCTGGATGCTCTCACTATATATCATCATAGCGCTGATCATCGGTGAACTGCTCGCATTGATGGGGGTCATGGGCATAGTCGCCGACCTCGTACAGGAAGGCATCAGACTGGCCTTCGATGGACTCATCGTCAGTACGTTTTGGATCATCCTCTTTTTCTCGATCATCCTTTATTTTCTGCTATGGTTCGGCCGCTACCAGCTCTTCGAAAAAATACTGACGGTATTGGTGGTGCTCATGGGCATTTCCTTTATCGTGGTCTTTATCATGGTCGATCCAGACTTAATGGCCATAGCGAAAGGGGCCGTCCCGGGCATACCGAATACGCCAGGGGCATTGGGCCTAATCGCGGCAATAACCGGCACAACCTGCTCCGCGGCGGTCTTTATCATGCGCAGTACCGTGGTCGCCGAAAAAGGCTGGGGCATCGGAGATCTTAAAAAAGAAAAGAAAGATTCGTTCGTATCGGCCTCCATGATGCTGCTCTTGAGCGGGGTGATCATGGCCGTTGCCGCCGGAACGCTCTATGTATCCGGTTTGAAACTGGAGAACACCGTCGAGATGATCGAGCTCTTCGAACCGATCGGGGGCAAGGCGGCGGCCTTTATGCTGATCATCGGTATCGCCGGGGCGGGTCTTTCGACCATATTCCCCATCGTTTTGATCGCTCCTTGGTTAGTGTCCGATTATAGGGGAACGCCGAGGGACATACATTCGCCGCTCTCGCGTTGGCTGATCTTTATCGCGCTGCTCTTCGCCTTCGGTACCGTTTTCCTAGAGAAAAGGCCTCCGGCCCTCATGGTATTTTCACAGGCCTTTCAGGCATGCATACTGCCGGCGGTGGCGATACCGATCTTTATACTAATCAACAGGAAAAAGCTGATGAATGAATATACCGCCGGTACTAAACTGAACATTGGCATTATTGCCGTGATTCTATTCTCGCTAATTACCACCTATTTTGCCCTTACTGAATTTTTGTAATCAACACCTTTAAAAGCATAGAATGAAAAATACTTTGACCATCGATAAACTAAAAGTATCCGTTTACGGTGAGCCCTCTGAGATGGGTGTCGCAGCGGCCGATTTCGTACAAGATAAATTGCACGCGGCCATTGCTCAAAGAGGATCGGCAAATCTTATTCTCGCAACGGGCGCCTCGCAGTTTCCGTTCTTGGAAGCCCTAAAGGAAAGGGATATTGATTGGCAGCAAATCACGGTATTCCATCTAGACGAGTACAAGGGTATTTCCGATGACCATCCGGCCAGTTTCAGAAAATATCTACGTGAGCGCATACTTGATCAGGTAAAACCAAAGAAAATTTATTTTTTAAACGGCGATGCCGAAGACCTTGAAAAGGAAATGGCCCATTATTCCACAGAACTTGAAAAGCATCCCATAGACATTGCCTGTATCGGTATCGGAGAGAATGGTCATATCGCCTTCAACGATCCACCAGTAGCCGATTTTGAAGATCCAAAATTAGTAAAAGTGGTCAAACTCGATGAAGCCTGTAGAAACCAACAATTGGGCGAGGGATGGTTTCCTACCTTCGAAGATGTGCCCACGCATGCCCTCACCCTGACTATACCGGCAATAATGGGCTGCAAGGCTATTAGCTGTGTGGTACCCGATGAAAGAAAGGCCAATGCAGTATATGACACCCTCTACGCCCAAATCGGCACCGAGTGCCCCGCAACTATTTTACGCAAACATCAAGAAACAGTATTATTTCTGGATAGGGAATCTGCCAAAAAGATTTAATTGATCAAAGAAAAAGGAATAATCGTTTTCAAATGAAAGCGCTTCAATTTAGATAGAAGAAATTATAACCCCACTATTATCCGATTATTTGCATTTCTAAATTCAAACCACCGGAATAGATTAGATTACTTCTTTTTTTCCAATATTTTAATCAATACACTTTCCATCCTATCCCTATTCATGGGCTTTTCAATGTAGTCTACCACGCATGAAAACTCCATAGCTTTTGTTTTATCACGTGTAAGAACCGACGATGTGAGCATCACTATCGATGATTCAAGAATAAAATCATTCTCTTCAATAAAGCTCAAAAATTCAAAGCCGTTCATCTCAGGCATATTAATATCCAAAAAGATGAGATCAGGCCTATTACTATCTAGAAACTCTAGCGCCTCCAATCCGTTTTCAACAGCATTCACGTCCATCACGCCCAATTGCCGAAGGGCAATTGTAACCAGCGAATTTGCAATTGGATCGTCTTCTATTAAAAGTACATCTATACCCTTATAATCTTCAGTCTTACTCATATTGTCGAATCACATATGGGGTTCTCTTAATCTTTTTTTAAACCCTAATTTAATAAAAATGCTATAATGCACTTTTTGGCAATACCACTCATAATAATATACGAAGATACTTTAACTTTTGGTCGTAGTTACCTACATTTTCAAAGAATAGTATTAATTAGACTAAAAATGCGAAATAAACAACTAAACATGAAATTATCTACACATTTTCAAGTTAGGCATTCAAAAATAGTGATTGCTTTGCCTAATTACCCTATACCGCAATACATAAACTCCCCAAGGAATATCCTCAGGGAGTTCTGCCGAAATATAACTAAAATAATGAAATCCTAATCGAAGGAAAATCCGGTCGCTACCCGAAATACGAATGCGTAAAGCACT